>Ga0308169_10000009_pt1 | contig 680427 bp, 585 predicted proteins | sample PhyBR1_2_FD_202139 | JGI IMG/M metagenome (GOLD analysis project Ga0308169, IMG submission 202139) | Phyllosphere microbial communities from UC Gill Tract Community Farm, Albany, California, United States - DLSLSB.R1 | ecosystem: Host-associated > Plants > Phyllosphere > Unclassified | place... | reverse complement strand
ATATCTACAAGGGTGTCATCACCCGCATCGAACCCTCCCTCGAAGCCTGCTTCGTCAGCTACGGCGAAGACCGCCACGGTTTCCTCCCCTTCAAAGAAGTCGCCCGCACGTATTTCCGTGAAGGTGTCGACGTGCGCAATTGCTCCATCAAGGAAGCGCTGCGCGAAGGCCAGGAAATCATGGTCCAGGTCGAAAAAGAAGAACGCGGCAACAAGGGCGCTGCCCTGACCTCGTTCATCTCGCTGGCCGGCCGCTACCTCGTCCTGATGCCGAACAACCCGCGTGGCGGCGGTGTCTCGCGCCGCGTCGAAGGCGAAGAACGCCAGGAACTGCGCGAAACGATGGACAAGCTCGACCTGCCGCAAGGCATGTCGGTCATCGCCCGCACTGCCGGTATTGGCCGTAACGTCGAAGAACTGCAGTGGGACCTGAATTACCTGATGCAACTGTGGCGCGCGATCGAAGGCGCCGGCAAGTCGTCCAACGGCGCGTTCCTGATCTACCAGGAATCGTCGCTCGTCATCCGCGCGATCCGCGATTACTTCCAGCCGGACATCGGCGAAGTGCTGATCGACACCGACGAAATCTATGAACAGGCGCAGCAGTTCATGAGCCACGTGATGCCCGACATGGCGCACCGCGTGAAGCGTTACAGCGACGACGTGCCGCTGTTCTCGCGTTTCCAGATCGAACACCAGATCGAAACCGCCTACGCGCGCACCGTGCCGCTGCCATCGGGCGGCGCCATCGTGATCGACCACACCGAAGCGCTGGTCTCGATCGACGTCAACTCGGCCCGCGCCACGCGCGGTTCGGACATCGAAACGACCGCCTTCAACACCAACTGCGAAGCAGCCGACGAAGTGGCGCGCCAGTTGCGCCTGCGCGATCTGGGCGGCCTGATCGTGATCGACTTCATCGACATGGAAGTGGCCAAGAACCAGCGCGAAGTCGAACAGCGCCTGAAGGACGCGCTGCACCATGACCGCGCCCGCGTTCAGATGGGCAAGATTTCGCGCTTCGGCCTGATGGAACTGTCGCGCCAGCGCCTGCGTCCGTCGCTGTCGGAAGGCTCCCACGTGACCTGCCCGCGCTGCTCGGGCACCGGCCACATCCGCGATACCGAATCGTCGGCGCTGCAAGTCCTGCGCATCATCCAGGAAGAGGCGATGAAGGAAAATTCGGCCGCCATCCACGTGCAGGTGCCCGTCGATGTCGCCGCCTTCCTGCTGAACGAAAAGCGTGGCGAAGTGCTCAAGATCGAGAACCGCCACCGCATCACCGTGATCCTGATCCCGAACAAGCATCTGGACACGCCGCATTACAAGCTCGAGCGCATCAAGCACGACGATCCGCGCCTCGAAGACGCACACGCCAGCTACGCGATGGCCGAGTCGGCCGATACCGACATGGCCTACGCGAAACGCCAGAAAGAAGAAGCCAAGCCGCGCCAGGAAGCCGTCGTCAAGACGATCACGCCGGCCCAGCCTGCGCCGCTGGTCGACCGCAGCGAAGCGGCCAAGCCAGTCAAGCCGGCTGTCGCCCCTGCGGTTGCGGTGCCCGTGCCTGCGCCGGTGGAAGAAGAAGGTTTCTTTGCCAAGCTGCGCAACTTCTTCTTCGGCAAACCAGAACCAAAAGGCGCCGCACCGGCCGTGCTGGTGGAAGTGCCTGTCGCCGCCCCTGCGCAGGCAGAGCGCGACCGCAACAACCGCACCAAGAATGGCCGCACCGGTGGCCGTCCAGCTGGCAAGCCGGGCCGTGAACGCGAAGAGCGCGAGCCGGTTGCCAAGACCGCCGCACCGGGCGAAGAGCTGGCCAAGGGCCCGGACGCCGAAGCGCGTCCACCACGCCCGCCGCGCCCGCCGCGTCCACCGCGCGAAGGTCGCGAGCCACGTGAGCCACGCGACCCGGCCGATGCCGCGCCACGTGCCGAAGGCGCCGAGCGTCCGGAACGCGCCGAGCGTCCTGAACGCGGCGAGCGCAAAGAGCGCCAGCCACGTCAGCCGCGCGAGCGCACCGAGCGTACGGAGCGCACCACGCAGGTCATCGAAGCCAAGCTCGATGAAATCAATGTCAGCCAGGTAGTGTCGAACACCACCGTTGCCGTGACCACCACCGGTCCGGAAGGCAGCCAGGAAGTCGTGCAGCAAGTCATCAAATCGGTGACCACGATCGGTCCGGATGGCGAAGAAGTCGAGATGGATGGCGACGAGCCACGCCGTCGTCGTCGTCGCGGTGGCCGTAACCGCAACCGTCGCGATCGTGACCAGATCGAAGGCGAAGGCGGCGAAGGCAACGAAGACGCACCAGCGTTCGCGCCGGTAGCGGACGAAGAAGTGGCCAAGGTGGCAGCAGCTGCCCGCGCCGCCCGTGGCAAGCAGGCGCAGTCCGGTGCCCAGGCGCCGTGGCCGTTCCCGACCTCGGCATCGATCGCTGCCAAGGATGATGCGGCGCAAGCTGCAGCTGCAGCACCGGCACCAGCGGCTGCGCCGGTGGTCTCGCAAGCGGCGCCGGTCGAGGGCAATATGTTCCCGACGTCGGCCTCGATGGCGGCAACGACGGCCGAGGCAGCGCCTGCCAATGTCGAGCCGGTCAACTTCCCGACGGCGGCATCGATGGGCGTAGCGGCAGAAGTTTCGGCACCAGCATCGGCACCGGCATCGACCGAACCGGTCATGTTCCCGACGGCGGCGTCGGTGGCGGCTGAGCATGTTGCTGAACCGGTCGGGGCCGAGGCCGCTCCTACTCCTGCTCCTGCTCCTGCACCAGCGCCTGTCGAGCCGGCGCCGGTGGTGGAAGTCGCCCCTGCGCCAGTGGTCAAGCCTGTGACCGCGGTGGCCGTCGAACCAGCACCGGTGGCAGCCGCGGAAGTGACCACGGCGCCAGCGCCAGTGGCTGCTACCCCTGCGCCAAAGCTGGACGACATGCTGGCCGAAGCGGGCCTGCAACTGGCCGCGACCGATCCTGAGAAGCTGCGCGCCGCCCAGGCCGCAGCAGCGCAGGCAGCCACGCCGGTGCGCGTTGGCCGTGCCCGCAAGCCGGTCATCGTCCCGGTCGACGAGCCGCTGGTGCAGGTCGATACCAGCCGTCAGTAAGCAATCGGCAGTACCGTACGTCGTTCCCGCGCAGGCGGGAACCCAAGTTCATTAGCGTTGCGATAACGCTGGCACCTTGGGTTCCCGCCCTTCGCGGGAACGACGCATTTGGGCCTCGTTACTCCCTCCAACGACACACCCTCGCCCGGCAGTATTCCCGGGCGCATGCTATCGTATTGGAATGGCTGAAAAAATCATCCTTATCAATGACCTGCGCTCATCGAAGCTGCGGGTCCCGGCCGTGCCGGAAGCACCTACGGGCCTGCTGAGCGACGCGCTCGGCCGGCCGCTGCACGACTTGCGCATTTCCGTCACCGACCGCTGCAATTTCCGCTGCGTGTATTGCATGCCGAAGGAAGTGTTCGACAAGGATTACCAATACCTGCCGCACGGCGACCTGCTGTCGTTCGAAGAGATCACGCGCGTCGCGCGCCTGTTCGTCGCGCACGGCGTCGAAAAGCTGCGCCTGACGGGCGGCGAGCCGCTGCTGCGCAAGAATCTCGAACGCCTGGTGGGCATGTTGCGTGCACTCCCTACCCCCAGCGGCCGTCCGCTCGACCTCACCTTGACGACCAACGGCTCGATCCTGGCGCGCAAGGCGCAAGCCCTGAAAGATGCGGGCCTGGACCGGGTCACGGTATCACTCGACGCGCTCGACGACGGCGTATTCCGCAGCATGAACGATGTCGATTTTTCGGTGGCCGATGTGCTGCACGGCATCGACACCGCGCACGCGGTGGGCCTGGGGCCGGTCAAGGTGAACATGGTCGTCAAGGGCGGCACCAACGTCGACCAGATCCTGCCGATGGCGCGCCACTTCAAGGGCTCGCCGACAATCCTGCGCTTCATCGAATTCATGGATGTGGGCGCGTCGAACGGCTGGGACATGCGCGACGTGGTGCCGTCGGGCGACGTGGTGCGCCGCATCTCGGCCGAGCTGCCACTGGTACCGGTGGCCGCCAACTACAGCGGCGAGACCGCCTCGCGCTGGCGCTACGTCGATGGCGACGGCGAAATTGGTGTGATTTCCAGCGTCACGCAAGCGTTCTGCGGCGACTGCAGCCGTCTGCGCCTGTCGACCGAAGGCAAACTCTACACTTGCCTGTTCGCCACGCGCGGCCACGATATGCGCGCACTGCTGCGCGAAGGGCATGACGACCTGGCCCTGAGCGGCGCCATCGCGCAACTGTGGCGCGGCCGGGCCGACCGCTATTCCGAGACCCGCTCGGCAGAGACCGGTACGGGCCAGCTGGACGGGCCGCGCCGGGTTGAAATGTCCTATATTGGTGGCTGACAGCCGGTGGTTAATCAAACGATGGAGGCAGGCTTGATCAGCGGGTTGATTCTGGCGGGCGGGCGTGGCTCGCGCATGGGCAATGTGGACAAGGGCTTGCAGCCGTTCCGCTCCAGCACGATGGTCGAGCACGTACTGGCGCGTTTGCGGCCGCAGGTCGGGCCCTTGCTGATCAGCGCCAACCGCAATCTCGACACGTACCGCGCATTTGGCGCGCCCGTGCTGACCGACGAAATGGCGGATTTTCCGGGCCCGCTGGCCGGGCTTGAAACGGGCTTGCGTCACTGCACCACGCCGTATCTGCTGACGGTGCCGTGCGATTCGCCATTCCTGCCACTTGACCTGGCCGCGCGCCTGTTCGCGGCGCTGCAAGAGCACGACGCCGTTGTGGCCTACGCCGCGACGCAGGAAGCCGGCATGCTGGTCCAGCCGCATCCCGTGTTCTGCCTGGTGCGCGCTGACCGGCTGCCCGTGTTGTCGGCCTATCTGGCCCAGGGTGGCCGCCGGGTCGACGGTTGGTACCGCGATCTCAAGGCCGTTGAAGTCGTGTTCGACGACGCCGACGCGTTCCGCAACATCAACACGCTCGACGAGCTGCGCGGGCTCGAACAACCGGCCTTCCCTGCCAGCCTGGCCCAGGTGGCCAGTTGCATCAACGGCTATGACCCGAACGCGCTGCCGGTGCGCGACGCCCAGCGCATCATCCGCGAATTCGTCCAGCCGGTGCGCGCCGTCGAAATGGTGGCGCTGCGCGCAAGCCTGGGCCGCGTGCTGGCGCGCGATATGGTCTCGCCGATCAACGTGCCGGCGCACGACAATTCGGCGATGGACGGCTACGCACTGCGTGGCGCCGACCTGCCGCAGGACGGCGTGGCGACGTTCAAGGTGGTCGATATCGTGTATGCGGGCAAGCCGTCCGCTGTCGTACCCGGTCCCGGCGAATGCGTGCGCATCATGACGGGCGGCGTGATGCCGGCCGGTTGCGACAGCGTGCTGCCGCAGGAATTCGCCGACAGCGGCGACGATGTCGCGATGACCGTGCGCGCCGGCGCCATCCGCGCCGGTGACAACCGCCGGCTGGCCGGCGAAGATTTGAAAGCCGGCAGCGCCGCCCTGAAGGCCGGCCGCATCATCCGGCCATCTGACCTGGGCCTGTGCGCGTCGCTGGGCTTTGCCGAAATCCCCGTGCAACGGCGCCTGCGCGTGGCGTTCTTCTCGACCGGCGACGAGCTGCGCTCGATCGGCGAGCCGCTGGGCGAAGGCTGCGTGTATGACAGCAACCGCTACACGATCTACGGCATGCTCCAGCGCCTGGGCTGCGAGATCATCGACATGGGCGTCGTGCGCGACAACCCGGAAGCGCTGGAAGACGCGCTGCGCACTGCCTGCGAAAATGCCGACGCGATCATCACGTCGGGCGGCGTCTCGGTCGGCGCCGCCGACTACACCAAACAGGTGATGGCACAACTGGGCGACGTGACCTTCTGGAAAGTGGGCATGCGCCCGGGCCGCCCGCTGGCATTCGGGCGCGTCACATCGAACGGCCGCAGCGCCTTCCTGTTCGGCCTGCCCGGCAATCCGGTGGCCGTGATGGTGTCGTTCTACTTCTTCGCACGCGACGCGCTGCTGCAAATGATGGGCGCCAACGCCCCACTCCCGCTGCTGCAGGCGCGCTCATCCGAAGCAATCCGCAAGAAACCAGGCCGCACCGAATACCAGCGCGGCATCATCACGCGCGGCGCCGACGGCACGCCCGAAGTGCGCCTCACCGGCGCCCAAGGCTCCGGCATCCTGCGCTCAATGTCCGAAGCCAACTGCATGGTCGTCCTGCACGACGAACAAGGCAGCGTGGCCGCCGGCGACATGGTCGACATCCTCCCATTCGAAGGCCTGTTCTAAGCCCATAACGCAGCGCCACACCTACCGCAATCACCAAATTCTTGCCCCCAGACCCTTACAAAACAATTAGGGTCAGAGTCGAATTGTTTGACAACTTTGGGTAATTGCCCATTAAGTCGACTCCGACCCTAATTAATTTTGGCTGTTTTTTCGACTAAATCGAGTCATCCTGGAAATTGAGTTCCGGCCGGAATTAGATTTGGCATTTGGCGGCTAAAAACACCCTAAAACAATTAGGGTCAGAGTCGAATTGTTTGACAACATTGGGGAATTGCCCATTAATTCTACTCTGACCCTGATTGTTTTTGTGACTTGGGGGAAATTGTAGGGGTGCTGTCAGTCTTCGCGTTCCAGGCCGTCAGAGCCCAGGAGTAATTGGGCGGCTTCGGCTGGGAGCGCTTCTACTGACTTGAGTTTGCGGGCCATCTGGCGGCTGCGCACTTCGGCGTTTTCGATGTTTTTGGCGGCGCGCTCCAGCGTCGTTTTCGTTGCAGCCAGCACGTCGCCGAATTTCGTGAATTCGGTTTTGACTGCGCCCAGCACTTGCCACACTTCGGATGAGCGCTTTTCCAGCGCCAGCGTGCGGAAGCCCATTTGCAGGCTGTTGAGCAAGGCGCTCAGTGTCGACGGGCCGGCGATCGTCACGCGCAGCGTGCGCTGCAGGTCGTCGGCCAGGCCCGGGCGGCGCATTACTTCGGCGTACAGGCCTTCGGTTGGCAGGAACAGGATCGCGAAGTCCGTCGTCTGTGGCGGCGAGACGTATTTGTCGCAGATGGTTTGCGCCTCGCGCCGCACTGCCCGTTCCAGCTCGGCGCCGGCACGGATGACGCCTTCCGCGTCCGCAATGTCGGCCGCGGCCTGCAGGCGCTCGTACTGCTCCTTCGGGAACTTGGCGTCGATCGGCAGCCACAGTGGCGCGCCGCCGTCGACGGTGCCCGGCAGCTTGATGGCGAACTCCACCCGCGCGTTCGAGCCCGCCACCGTCTCGACGTTCTTCGCATACTGCTCGACCGTCAACACCTGCTCGAGCAGCATCTCCAGCTGCACCTCGCCCCACGTGCCGCGCGTCTTCACGTTGGTGAGCACGCGCTTGAGGTCCCCCACGCCGATCGCCAGCTGCTGCATCTCGCCCAGGCCCTGGTGGACTTTTTCCAGCCGCTCGGACACCTGGCGGAACGACTCCGTCAGCCGCGTCTCCAGCGTCGCGTGCAGCTTTTCGTCGACCGTCTGGCGCATCTCTTCCAGGCGCTTGCCATTGTCCGCCTGCAGATCGCGGATCTTGGATTCCAGTGTGTTGCGCACTTCGAGCATGCGCTGGGCGTTCGATTCAGTGAGGTTGCCCAGCGTCTGCTGCAGCGTGTCGGCAAAGCGCTTCAACGCGCGCGCCTGCTCTTCGCGCCCGCTGCTCGATTGCAGCTGCATCTGCTGCCGCATGCTGTCAAATTGCTGGACCGAGGCGTTGTGATACTGGGCCAGGTGGCCGGCGGTTTCCTGGCGCGTCGATTGCGCGCTGGCCTGCAGTTCCTGGCGCAGCTCGCGCTCGAGCCGTTCGATGTGCGCGCCGTTGCCATCGCCGCTGCCGCGCAGGCGCAGCAAGACCAGCACCAGCAACGCGATGATGAGCGCGAGGCCCACCAGGATCAGGATTTCTGCTGTCGTCATCGTCTCAATCGGCCTTGTTGCGCATCCAGTCGGCGGTCTCGAAGAAGGACGTCAGCAGGCGCACCTGCAGTGCCTCGTCGTAGCCCAGGTCTTCCATCGCCCACGCCATCGCGCGCAGCCATGCGTCGCGCTCCCTGGTGCCGATCGCATACGGCAGGTGGCGCGCGCGCAGGCGCGGATGGCCATAGCGCTCTATATACAGGTCCGGACCGCCCATCCACCCGGACAAAAACATGAACAGCTTGTCGCGCGAGCTGTCGTTGGGCACCGGGTGCATCACGTGGATATTGGCGAACTCCGGCTCGAGCTGCATCAGGTCATAGAAGCGGTCCACCAGCGCGCGCAGGCGCTCGGCGCCGCCCATGATCTCGTACAGCGTTGGCGTGTCGGCTTGCGTATCTTGCATGCTCACGCCTCCCGCAAGGTTTGCAGCGGTGGCTGACGCAGTACGCCGCGCAAGCCGAACCAGCCGCCAACGATCGCGCACAGGATGCCCACCACCAGGCCAGCGAGCCACACGCCCGGCGCGAACGTCCACGGGAATTTGAATTGGTACGTCGCCAGCGCCCAGCCCAGCGCCGCAGCGCCCGTCGCGGCGAGCAGGCCGGAAAGGCCGCCCACCAGCACGAACTCGATCCGCTGCGCCCGCGCCAGTTGCTGGCGCGTTGCGCCCAGCGCACGCAGCAGGCCGCCTTCACGCGTGCGCTCGGAGGTCGATCCCATCAACGCTGCATACAGCACCAGCACGCCCGAGGCCAGCGTGAACAGGAACAGGAATTCGACCGCGACCACCACCTGGTCCAGCACATCCTGCAGCTGGCGGATAATGCCCGAGACGTCGACCACGGTCAGGTTCGGATATGCGCGCGTGAGCGCATTGCCCAGGTTCGCGCCTTCGGCCGGCACGTGGAACGCCGTCATGTAGGTGGTCGGCGCATTGGCCATCGCGGCTGGATTGATGATGACGAAGAAGTTGGCGCGCATCGAGCCCCATTCGAGCTTGCGCACGCTGGTGATCTTGGCGTCCACCATCAGCCCCGCCATGTCGAAGCGCAGGCTGTCGCCCAGCTTCAGGCCAAGGCGGTCCATGATGCTTTTCTCGACCGATGCCTCGGCCAGGCCAGGGGCGTCCTTGAACCAGGCACCCTCGACCACCTCGTTCCCCTCTGGCAGTGCATTGGTCGTCGACAGGTTGAATTCGCGGTTGGCCAGGCGGCGCGCCTCGCCATCGGCGAAGGTGTCGCTCTTGATGGCGGCGCCGTTGATCGCCGTGAGGCGCCCGCGGATCATCGGGAACAGCACCGGTTCCTTCACGTTGGCCGCCACCAGTTGTCCTTCGACGCCCTTCGTCTGCTCGGGCAGGATGTTGATCACGAAGCGGTTCGGGGCATCGGCCGGCGTGGCCGACTGCCAGGCGGCCATCAGGTCGCCCCGCACGACGGTCAGCAGCAGCAGCGCCATCAGACCGAGCGACAGCGACACCACCTGCACGACCGTGGCCCCGGGCCGGCGCTGCAGCGACGTGACGGCAAAGCGCCAGGCCTGCTGCGGGAACAGGTTGCGCATGCGGCGCAGGAGTTTGAGCCCCAGCCAGGCCACGAGCGCAAACACCGCGAAGCCGCCGAGGAAGCCCCCGGCCGTGATCAGCGCCAGCGTCAGGTCACCCGCCTGCCAGTAGAGCAGCAGGACGAACGCACCCACGCCCAGGCCATAGGTCGCCAAAGCGGCCGGTTGCGGCGCGCCGGCTTCGCGCCGGATCACGCGGTTGTGCGGCACATTGCGCAATTGAAGAATCGGCGGCAGCGCAAAGCCCACCAGCAGCAGCATGCCGGTGGCCACGCCCTGCAACGCGGGCAGGATCGATACGGGTGGCAGCTCGGTGCGGATCAGCGATGCGATCAGTTCGAGCAGCACGAAGTGCGCGCCGAAGCCCACCAGCACACCGAGCACGCTGCCCAACAAGCCGACGAGGGCAAATTCGGTCACGTACATGACGGTGACCTGGTTCTGGGTCAAGCCCAGGCAGCGCAGCATGGCGCAGGCATCCAGGTGGCGGCTCATGAAGCGGCGCGCCGCCATCGCCACGGCCACCGCTGCCAGCATCGCCGACAACAGGCCCACGAGCGACAGGAACAAGCCCGCGCGATCGAGCGTGGCGCGCATTTCAGGGCGCCCGTTCTCCAGCGTCTCGATACGCACGCCCTTGAGGTTCCCGTCCCTGATCTGCGCGCGCAGCCAGTTTTCGTAGGCCTTGATGGCCGCCAGGTCGTTGCGGTTGGTCGAGGCAATCTGCAGGCGGAAGTCCACGCGCGCGAAATCGTCCACCAGGCCCGTCGCCTTCAGATCGGCCATCGACAGCATCACGCGCGGCGCGAAGTTCGCGAACGACGCGCCTTTATCGGGCTCGGTCGCGATCAGCTGCGTGATGCGCAACTGGCTGTTACCCAGCGTGAGCATGCCGCCCACCTGCGTCGACAGCTGCGCGAGCAGGCCGGGATCGACCCACACGGTGCCCGGCGCCGGCACGGCGCGTGTCGGTTCGCCGCGCGCGCCGCTGGCCGCGACCGGGTCGGTTGTGATCTTCATCTGGCCGCGCAGCGGATAGCCTGTTGACACCGCCTTGATCGACGAGAGCTGCGCCAGCGAATCTTCGCCCTCGCCGGCCTGCGCCATGCTCGGGAAGGTCACGGTGTCGGCCAGCAGCAGGCCGCGCCGCGCCGCTTCGTCGCGCCAGGCCTGGGGCACAGGATCATCGGTCTTGACCAGTAGGTCGGCGCCCAGCAGCTGGTGCGCGTCGCGGTCCATGCCGGCGCGCATGCGGTCGGTAAAGAAGCCGACCGACGTGAGCGCCGCCACAGCGACGATGAGCGCCACCAGCAGGAAGCGCAGTTCACCGGCGCGCCAGTCGCGCGCCGTCATGCGAAGTGCCTGGACGAACATGGCGTCGCTCCGTGGTTGGATTAGGCGTTGGCGAAGAAGTCGTCGACTTCGGCCAGGAAGGCGCGCTTGCGCTCCGGGTCGATGAAGGCGGCCTGGAAGCTGTTGCGCGCCAGTTGCCGCGCGTGCGTCGCATCCAGCGGCAAGGCGTCAAAGGCAGCGAAGTAGTTCTCGTTGACGTAGCCGCCGAAATAGGCCGGATCGTCCGAGTTGACCGTGACGGCCAGACCCGCGTCGAGCAAGGTGCGCAGATTGTGCGAACCCATCACGTCGAATACGCGCAGCTTGATGTTCGACAGCGGGCACACGGTCAGCGCCATCTGCTCGCGCACCAGGCGCTCGACCAGCGCCGGGCTTTCCAGGCTGCGCACGCCATGGTCGATGCGCTCGACCTTGAGCACATCGAGCGCGCTTTCGATATAGGCCGGTGGCCCTTCTTCGCCCGCATGCGCGACCAGGCGCAAACCCAGGTTGCGGGCGCGCTCGAACACGCGCGCGAACTTCTCGGGCGGGTGACCGACCTCGGACGAATCCAGGCCCACGCCGATGAACTTGTCGCGGTACGGCAGTGACTCGTCCAGCGTGGCGATCGCGTCGTCTTCCGACAGGTGACGCAGGAAGCACATGATCAGTTCAGCGCTCAGCGGCGCATCCTGACAGGCGCGCCAGATGCCGTTGATGACGGTCTCGAACGGCACGCCACGCGCGGTGTGTGTTTGCGGGTCGAAGAAGATTTCGGTGTGGCGGACATTGTCGGCATGCGCGCGTGCCAGGTAGGCGGCGGTCATGTCATAAAAGTCCTGCTCGGTCAGCAACACGCTGGCACCCGCATAATAAATGTCGAGGAACGATTGCAGATCGCTGAAAGCGTAGGCATCGCGCAACGCTTCGACCGAGGCATAGGCCAGCTGGACGTTATTTCTTTGTGCCAGAGCAAAAATCAGTTCTGGCTCGAGCGAGCCCTCGATATGGATGTGCAGTTCAGCCTTGGGCATGTTCTGCAGCAGGGTGCGCAAGCGATCGTCAAGCATGGTGTTCTCCAACAGGTGTTCAGTGAAAAAAGGTCGCGTTGAGGCGACCGGCAAGTGTAACGCATGCGTGCAATCGGCTCATGCCATAGCGAAAAAGCGTGGGTTCATCATGGGGCAGCGCCTGCTACGCACGCGCCGCTGTTGTACAGTTGACGAAAAATCGCTACGCTTTGCATGACATCCCGCACGCACGCGCGGCGCAGGTAAAAACCGAAATTTTTGTTGTTAAATCAAGCACTTGTTACCACTTCATCATGTCGTGCAACACGACTTTGACTTCGGAAACTATTAGGGACATAATAAATTTCAGTAACGCAAAAAAGACGCTCTCCACACTGCGGTTAGTTCGATATATCCGGATCGACAACAAGCAATCGCACGCGCACCATCCACGACGCCGACCACACAGGCGCCGCACGTGACGACCGAACAAGGAGTACGCCAAAAATAACCGGGCCCCCGGGCAGCGCCATGCGCTGCTGTGACAGTGATTCGTTGTTGGCACATTAAAGGAAATTCAATGAGCATCTTTGAAAATTACACGGCCCGCTATGAGCGTACTCGCGAAGAGGAATACTCGATGTCCGAGTTCCTGCAGATGTGCAAGCGTGACCCGCTGACGTATGCCAGCGCACCGGAGCGCATGCTCGCCGCCATTGGCGAACCCACGCTGGTCGATACCCGTCTCGATTCGCGCATGTCGCGCATCTTCGCCAACAAGGTCATCAAGATCTATCCGGCGTTTCGCGAGTTTTATGGCATGGAAGAAGTGATCGAACAGGTCGTTTCGTATTTCCGCCACGCGGCGCAGGGCCTGGAAGAACGCAAACAGATCCTTTATTTGCTAGGCCCGGTGGGTGGCGGCAAATCGTCGATTGCCGAAAAACTCAAGAGCCTGATGGAGCTGGTGCCCTTTTATGCGATCAAGGGGTCGCCCGTCAACGAGTCGCCCCTGGGCTTGTTCAGTGAAGACGAAGACGGCAAGATCCTCGAAGAAGATTACGGCATTCCCCGCCGCTATCTGCGCGCGGTGCCGAGTCCCTGGGCCGTCAAGCGCCTGCATGAATTTGGCGGCGACATCAACAAGTTCCGCGTCGTGCGGCGCTATCCGTCGATCCTCAAGCAGGTCGCCATTTCCAAGACCGAGCCGGGCGACGAAAACAACCAGGATATCTCGTCCCTCGTCGGCAAGGTCGACATCCGCAAGCTCGAAGATTTCTCGCAGGACGATCCGGATGCCTACAGTTATTCGGGCGGCCTGTGCCTGGCCAATCAGGGCCTGATGGAATTCGTCGAGATGTTCAAGGCGCCGATCAAGGTGCTGCACCCGCTGCTCACGGCCACGCAGGAAGGCAATTACAAGGGCACCGAAGGCTTTGGCGCGATCCCGTTCGACGGCATCGTGCTGGCGCACTCGAACGAGTCCGAATGGAAGACCTTCCGCAACAACCGCAATAACGAGGCGTTCCTCGACCGCATCTATATTGTCAAGGTGCCGTACTGCCTGCGCGTGTCGGACGAAGTGAAAATCTACGACAAGCTGCTGCGCAATTCGTCGCTCGACAAGGCGCCCTGCGCCCCGGGTACGCTGCGCATGATGTCGCAGTTTGCCGTGCTCTCGCGCCTGAAGGATCCCGACAATTCCAGCATCTATTCCAAGATGCTCGTGTATGACGGCGACAACCTGAAAGACACCGACCCCAAAGCCAAGTCGCTGCACGAGTATGTCGATTACGCGGGCGTGGACGAAGGCATGAACGGCCTGTCGACCCGCTTTGCTTTCAAGATTCTGTCGAAGGTGTTCAATTTCGACAATACCGAAGTGGCGGCCAATCCGGTGCACCTGCTGTACGTGCTCGAGCAGCAGATCGAGCGCGAGCAATTCCCGCCCGAAACCGAGCAGCGCTACCTGTCGTATATCAAGGAACACCTGGCGCAGCGCTATGTCGACTTCATCGGCAAGGAAATTCAAACGGCCTACCTGGAAAGCTATTCCGAGTATGGGCAGAACATCTTCGACCGTTACGTCACGTTTGCCGACTTCTGGATCCAGGACCAGGAATTTCGCGATCCCGATACCGGCGAGAGTTTCGATCGCGAGTCGCTCAACGCCGAACTGGAAAAGATCGAGAAGCCGGCCGGGATTTCGAATCCGAAGGATTTCCGCAACGAGATCGTCAATTTCAGCCTGCGTGCGCGCGCCACCAATGCTGGCAAAAATCCCGCCTGGACCAGTTACGAAAAGTTCCGCAGCGTGATCGAGAAAAAAATGTTCTCGAATACCGAGGAACTCCTGCCGGTGATTTCATTCAATGCAAAGGCGAATACCGAGGATGCGAACAAGCATGCCGATTTCGTGGCGCGCATGGTCGAGAAAGGCTATACGCCGAAGCAGGTGCGGTTGCTGTGCGAGTGGTATCTGCGCGTGCGCAAATCGTCGTAAGCAACAGCGTATGAGCAACGGGGCATGAGTGACAGCGCATGAGTGACAGCGTTGTCGGCTGGCCGCAGGCCGCCCGCCGGCAACGTCCCGCGCTGTGCGTGCGTCGCACGTCCGTTCACGTAGCGTATTAAGATAAGGGCGCTGCTGTTGAAAAGGCAGCGCCACAGCGCCAACGGCGTGTCCAACACGCCAGATCCGCGCTTACATTGAGCAGGAGGCCTGTTTTGACTTACCTCATCGACCGTCGCTTGCAGGGCAAGAACAAGTCTGCGGTCAACCGCGAACGCTTCCTGCGCCGCTACAAGGCGCAGATCAAGGATGCCGTCGGCCGCGCCATCAAGGGCCGCTCGATCACCGATATCGAAAACGGCGAAAAGGTCACCATTCCCGTCAAGGATGTGAACGAGCCCCACTTCGGCCACGCCCATGGCGGCGTCTGGGAAACCGTCAACCCCGGCAATACCGAATACCAAAAAGGCGACCAGTTCAGCCGCCCGCGCGGCGGTGGCGCCGGCGCCGGCCGCGGTCGCCCCGGCAACAGCGACCAGACCGTCGAAGACGATTTCATCTTTGAATTGTCGCGCGAAGAATTCATGAATTATTTCTTCGAAGACCTCGAGTTGCCGAATATGGTCAAGACGCAGCTGACCCAGACCATTGAATACAAGAATCAGCGCGCCGGCTACAACGTCTCGGGCACGCCCTCGAATATCCACGTGCTGCGCTCGCTGCGCGGCGCCCTGGGCCGGCGCATTGCCGTGGGCGGACCGACGCGGCGCCAGTTGGCCGACGCCCAGGCACAATTGCAGGCCTTGTTCGACGAAGGCGCACCTAGCGACGACCAGGGCGTTATCGAACTGCGGGACCACATTCATCACCTGCGGATCCGGCTCAATGCGATTCCGTTCATCGACCCGTTCGACCTGCGCTACGCCAACCGGATCAAGGTTCCCAAGCCAAGTACGCAAGCGGTGATGTTCTGCATCATGGACGTGTCGGGGTCGATGGACGAAACCCGCAAGGACACGGCCAAGCGCTTCTTCATTCTGCTGTATCTGTTCCTGAAACGCGTGTACGAGAAAATCGATGTGATCTTCATCCGCCACCACACGGCGGCGGCCGAGGTCGACGAGAACGAGTTCTTCCATTCGCGCGAGTCGGGCGGCACCGTGGTGTCGTCGGCCCTGCACCTGCTGCAAAAAGTCATCAACGAACGCTACGGCAGCGCCGACTGGAATGCGTATGTGGCGCAAGCCTCCGACGGCGACAACTGGGACAACGATTCGGTGCTGTGCAAGCAGATCCTGTCCAATGCGATCATGCCGCGCGTGCAGTACTACACGTATGTCGAAATCACGGACGGCCCGCCACAGAATCTGTGGGAACAATACTGCGACGTCGCCAGCCAGCACCGCAACTTCGCGATGCAAAAGATCGTGACCCCGGCCGATATCTATCCGGTGTTCCGGGAATTGTTTAAAAAGCAGGCCAAGTAGCCACGCGAACAGCCGAACCAGCCAACCGCAGCGAGGTGCCTCATGCCAAGAGATCCGGACAACCCGCGCGCCCTGCCCGAACAGTCGGAATGGACTTTCGACCTGATCGAGCAGGCGCACGAAGAAATCAGGCGTGTAGCCAAACGCTATGGCCTGGACACCTACCCGAACCAGCTCGAGATCATCACCGCCGAGCAAATGATGGATGCCTACACCTCGGTCGGGATGCCGGTGTCATACAACCACTGGTCGTTCGGCAAGCATTTCCTGAGCACCGAGAAAAGCTACCGCCGCGGGCAGATGGGGCTGGCGTACGAAATCGTCATCAATTCCAATCCCTGCATCGCCTACCTGATGGAAGAGAACAGCCTGACGATGCAGGCGCTGGTGATCGCGCACGCAGCGTATGGCCACAACTCCTTCTTCAAGGGCAATTACCTGTTCCGAAGCTGGACCGATGCCGATGCCATCGTCGACTATATGGTGTTCGCCAAGAACTACATCGCCGAATGCGAGCAGCGACATGGCATCGATGCGGTGGAAGAATTGCTCGATTCATGCCACGCGCTGCAAAACCATGGCGTGGACCGCTACAAGCGCCCGGCCAAGCTGTCGGTGGCGCAAGAGGCGGCGCGTACCAAAGAGCGCGAAGACTACGCGCAGTCGCAAGTCAACGCCATCTGGCGCACATTACCGCTGCGTGAAGAGCAGGTGCACAGCGCCGCGCCCGTGCGCTTTCCGCCGGAGCCCGAAGAAAACCTGCTGTACTTCATTGAAAAATATGCGCCGCTGCTGGAACCATGGCAGCGCGAACTGGTGCGCATCACGCGCAAGATCTCGCAATACTTTTATCCGCAGCGCCAGACCCAAGTGATGAATGAAGGCTGGGCCACGTTCTGGCACTATACGATCTTGCAGGACCTGTACCAGGAAGGCATCGTCGGCGACGGCTTCATGCTCGAATTTTTGCAAAGCCACACCAATGTCGTCTACCAGCCGCCGGCCAACAGTCCGTATTACAGCGGGATCAATCCGTATGCGCTCGGCTTTGCCATGATGAGCGACATCCGCCGCATCTGCGAACACCCGACCGATGAAGACCGCACCTGGTTCCCCGACATCGCCGGCAGCGACTGGCGCAAGACGCTGGACTTCGCGATGCGCAATTTCAAGGACGAGAGTTTCATTGCGCAGTACCTGTCGCCCAAGCTGATCCGTGAATTTCACTTCTTTGCCGTGCTGGACGACGATCGTAGCGACAAACTGTCCATTTCAGCCATCCACGACGACGCCGGCTACCGTTATGTACGCCACAAGCTGGCCGAACAATACAATCTTGGCAGCCGCGAGCCGAACATCCAGGTCTGGCAGGTCAATACACGCGACGACCGCGCGCTGACGCTGCGTCACACGCAGTACAACCGGCGCCCGCTCAACCAGCAGGCGCAAGAGGTCCTCAAGCACGTGGCCCGCCTGTGGGGCTTCGACGTGCGCCTGGAGACGGCCGATCCCGACGGCCATGTCGTCAGCTTCATCGAGTGCCGGCGCGAAAAGCGCACACGCTGATCGGCTCTCCCTTCACCCACGGATCGGCCTGCGCGCCGATCCCGCCCCTGCTTTTCAGCCCACTTCACCTGTCAATACCACGTGTGCGTAGGATCACGTACGTACTTGTGTTCGCTTGATATCGCCAATATCGGAATTTCATGGTATGTTGCCGTCATCACATGTTGGCGCTGTCACATCTACGTCATGGCAATATGGTGGTGAAGTACCTAGCAAAACTAAGTAATATAGTTTGGCGAAGCAGGTGTGAGGCCTCGCAGCTTTCATTCCTGTGAAGTTGAACCCCTGTTAGACGCACGGTTGAGTTATCTCAATGGTGAGAAGTCGTATAACTTTTATCTATAGCTTGTGAAGGAAGGTACCTGTTCCAGGTGATTCGTTCTCCGATGCAAGACCCGGTGAACAGCGATAGTTTGCACAAAAGCCGTCGCATCGTCATAGGAAATTTGCCATACAACACAATTAACGACAATAATTTGGCTAAACCAGCCTGAGCATTGATCTTCCACGTAACGAGGAGAATCCATAGATAACACGACACATTTTCCGGACCTCCAAACCCCGCCGTGCAGCCCATCCGTTCTTGTATAGATGAGCTGGTTTGCCAGCATTTACAAGCAGTTAGCGGTCCTTTCGCTGCCGTAAAAATGTATGTGCAAAAAAGAATTCGTAGGTATAATTCCTCGAATGTCCCGGATGCGGCTCTAGGTTTCCGTCGTATTTAGTGGGTTTGGTAGCAACAAAAAAGAGTTGGCATTGGAGAAATATGGCATGAATTTTTCGAACGAAAAGCAACCCGGGAAAAATTTCACAGGATTCATCGTTGTGCTCATCTTCCACATCCTTGTGGGTTGGGCACTCGTTGCTGGCCTGGGGACCCGGATCGTCAGCACGGTGACCGAAGCTGTGGAGACCAAGCTGATTGAAGAAGTGGCTCCGCCGCCACCACCGGAAACCCCGCCACCGCCGCCACCGCCGGAAATGAAGGCTCCACCGCCTCCATTCATCCCGCCGGTCGAAGTGCAGGTGCAGCAGCCGCCACCGCCGCAGAACGTGATCGCCGCTGCGACGCAGACGCCGCCACCGACCACGTCGCTGGCACCGCCTGCACCACCGGCTCCATCGGCGCCGCCAGCACCACCGGCACCGCGTGGCGTCAGCCGCAGCGAAGCAGTAGCAGACTTTAATACTTGCGCACGTCCGGAATATCCGCGTTCGTCGCAACGCAATGAAGAAACGGGTACCACGACCCTGCAATTCCTGATTGGTGTCGATGGTCGCGTGTTGGAAGCCAAGCTGGCGAAGTCAAGTGGCTTCCGAGACTTGGACCGGGCCGCGCAATCGGCTCTGAGCAAATGCCGATTCAAGCCAGCCATGATCGATGGCAAGCCGGAACAGGCGTGGACAGCGGTGCAGTACGTCTGGACGCTGGAATAAAACCGGGACAAAACACCGTCTCAAACTTTGATTGTCGTTGTCGTAAGTTCAGCGAACTGTCTATTTAAATATTTTGGAGGAAGCATGTTTAAGAATACCCGTTTGTCCGCTTTCCTGGCGGCTGTCCTGTTGTCGGTAACCGCAGCATCGGCGCTGGTGTCGGCACCAGCCTTCGCTCAAGCCACCCCAGCAACCGACGCAGCTGCACCAGCGACGACCGACGCAGCTGCACCAGCTGTGGATCCAGCTGCTGCTCCTGCTGCTGACGCTGCTGCTGCACCGGCCGATGCCGGCGCGCCAGCTGCTGCTCCAGGCACCGAAAAAAGCGAAGAAGTCTACAACCCGTACGGCCTGCAAGCCATGTGGGAACACGGCGACTTCGTCAACAAGGGCACCCTGATCATCCTGTCGCTGATGTCGATGGGCTCGTGGTACATCATCATCACCAAGCTGATCGATCAGCAAAAAGTGATGAACCAGGCTAAAGACATGAAGGCCAAGTTCTGGAAAGCACCGTCGATCGTTGCTGGTTCGGCTACGCTGAAAGAAGGTTCGCCATTCCGCTTCATCGCTGAAACCGGCACCAAGGCTACCCAGCACCACGACGGCGCCCTGCTCGAGCAGATCGACCTGTCGACCTGGGTTACCATGCAGATCCAGCGCGCTGTTGACCGTGTTCAGTCGCGTCTGCAAGATGGCCTGTCGTTCCTGGCAACCGTTGGTTCGACCTCGCCGTTCATCGGTCTGTTCGGTACCGTCTGGGGTATTTACAACGCACTGACCGCCATCGGCATGTCGGGTAACGCATCGATCGACAAGGTTGCAGGTCCAGTCGGTGAAGCACTGATCATGACCGCCTTCGGTCTGTTCGTTGCAGTTCCTGCCGTCCTGGGTTACAACTGGCTGGTTCGTCGTAACAAGACCGCGCTGGAAGACATCCGCTCGTTCTCGGCTGACGTGCACTCGGTACTGATCTCGGGCGCAATGTCGACCTCGAACGCAGCAATCAGCGCCAAGAAGATTGGATAAATTATGTCGATGAGTGTCGGATCCGATAACGGAGAAGATGAGCTGAATTCAGAGATCAACACGACGCCACTCGTTGACATCATGTTGGTTCTGCTGATCATCTTCCTGATCACGAGTCCGGTGGTTCTGAAACTGCAACAAGTTGCACTGCCTGCAGAAGAGAACCAGGTCACACTGACCAAACCGGAAGACGTTAACATCACCGTCAATAAAGACGGCGAAATGTACTATAACCAGCTGCACCTCGCGAATACGGACGAGCTGTTCAAGTTCCTCGCGGAGCAGTCGGTGAAAGTGCCGCAACCGGCAGTGAAAGTTCGTGGTGACCAGGAAGCCCGCTACGAAGCGATCGGTCGGGTCATTTACACGGCACAACGTGCTGGGGTGCAGAAGGTTGGTTTCGTGATCGAACCACCGGGCTGATAGCCCTGCACGCGGCGCCGGGCTCATCGAGCCGGGCGCCGCGCCCTTCTCCCAACATTTGAAAAGGAAACACCATGAGTATGAGCGTAGGTTCGAGCTCCGCTAAGGATGCTGATCCGGAACCGATGATGGAAATGAACATGACGCCGTTGATCGACGTCCTGCTCGTTCTGATCATTATGCTGATCATCACGATTCCGAAGCAGAACCACTCGGTCAATCTGAACATGCCGACGGGTACTCCGCCACCGCTGACGGATGTCAAGCCGGTCGTGGTCACCATCGACGTGGACTTTGACGGCACCATCCTCTGGGATGGCGAAGTGATTCCGGATCGTGCAGCCCTCGAAGCAAAGATGAATGCAGTCGCAGCAATGGCTGACCAGCCTGAAGTGCACCTGCGTCCAAATAAGCTGGTAGAGTATAAAGTTGTAGCCGGCGTGATGGCATCTGCCCAGCGCATCGGCGTCACCAAAATCGGCATGGTCGGTAACGAGCAATTCCAGTAATCGTTCCATGTTTTGACCAACACGGCAGGGCTACCCCCTGCCGTGTCTATTTTGAAATAAGGATTTTTCAGATGATCAAGTTCCGTCTCGCTCACCTCAGTATCGCGATGGCCGCACTCGGCTTCGTTGCCGCCACTCCGGTGATCGGCCTGTCCTCCGCTGTCGCTGCAGAAGCACTGCGCGCGGAGATCGGCAAACCACTGCAGCAAGCCCAGGCACAAATGAAACAGGGTAAGCACAAGGACGCACTGGCGACCCTGCGTGGACTGGACAAAGTGGGCAACAAGACCGCCAACGAAACCTACACGATCGAGCGCGTGCGCGCCGCTGCAGCCTCGTCGGCCGGTGATTTTGATACCGCTGCCAAATCGTTTGAAGCACTGCTCGATTCGGGCAAGCTGAACGCCAGCGAGCGTTCGCAATTCTCAGAAGGCCTGGTCGGCATCTATATGCGCGCCGGCGATCTGAACAAAGCCAACAGCACCATCCAGAACCTGCTCAAGCAGAAGGATGATCCAAAGCTGCGCGCTTACCTGCTGCAGAACTACTACAAGCAAGGCAACACCGCCGCGCTCGAGCAGGAACTGAGCAGAATCGAAAAAAGCGGCCGCCTGAGCGAAGATCAGCTCGGCATGCTGGCCAATATCCAGCTCAAGAAAAACGATACGGCCGGCTATGTCCGCACCATCGAGAAGCTGGCAGCAAGCTATCCAAAGGCCCAGTACTGGACCGACCTGCTGAACCGTGTGCAGCGTCAGCCAGGCTACTCGCAGCGTCTGAACATCGACGTCTACCGCTTGAAGCTGGCCAATAACCTGCTCAAGAAGCCGAGCGAGTTCATGGAAATGGCCCAGCTGGTGCTGCAGGCGAAAGCCCCGGCCGAAGCGCTCAAGATCATTGACCGCGGCTACAAGGCCGGCGCATTGGGCACCGGCACCGATGCCGCGCGCCACCAGCGCCTGAAGGAACTGGCCGAGAAGAATCTGGCTGAGCAAAACAAGAACTTTGCTGCGCTCGAAGCCGAGTACACCGCTGCCAAGGACGCAGACCAGATGGTTGGCCTGGGTTACGCAATGGTGCAGGCTGGCCAGACCGACAAGGGTCTGAAGATGATGGAAGCGGCGATCAAGGCCGGCGGCCTGCGCAATGCCGACGAAGCCAAGCTGCGCATGGGCGAAGCCTACGCCGTCGCTGGCAAGAAGCAGCAAGCCATCGCTGCTTTCAAGACCGTTGGCGGCAAGGACGGCACTGCCGAACTGGCCCGCTACTGGATCCTCGCAGTCAACCACCCACTGTCGTAACTGGTTAGAAAGCGGTAGGGTGGACGGGTTCCCCGTCCACGTATTCAACGTAACGTCGCATACCATGAGCGAGGTTGGTTTGAACGCGTGGACGGCATAGCCGTCCACCCTACGTTGCAATCGGCCAGAACGCCGCCCTCGGGCGGCGTTTTTGTTTGGCCCGCATCCTCATGCCGCGCCCTGCAAGATCGACGGCTAGCCATTCCTCTTATGCAACGTCGGAGTTGCCGCGCAGTTCCCGTATAATCAGGCTTTTGGCGCCGCATACCGATAGCATGGCGCGCAACCGGAACCAGACTTGATGAAGGTATTTCGCGGACTTCCCAACGACAGGGCGCGCGCACCCTGCGCACTCACGATCGGCAATTTCGACGGTGTCCATCGCGGCCATCAGGCCCTGCTGGCGCAAGTGCGCAGCGCAGCCGACCGGCTCGGTCTGGACGCGGCCGTGATGACGTTCGAGCCCCATCCCCGCGAATACTTTGCCCACAAGCTGGGCGACCCGTCCAAAGCCCCGGCACGCGTGGCCAATCTGCGCGACAAGCTCGAAGACCTTGACCAGGCCGGCATTGACCGCGTCATCGTCGAACATTTCAACGAACAGTTTGCCGCCATGTCGCCGCAGGATTTCGTCCAGCGCGTGCTGGTCGACGGCCTGCATGTCAAGTGGCTGATGGTGGGTGACGATTTTCGCTTCGGCGCGCGCCGCGCCGGTGACATCGCGATGCTGACCGAGGCCGGCCGTGAACACGGTTTCGAGGTCCACACGCTCGGCGCCGTGATGCATGGCGACGGGCGCATCTCGTCGTCGGCCGTGCGCGCGGCGCTGGCCGGGGGCGACTTTTGCGCCACCAGCAGGCTGCTTGGCCATCCTTATGCGATATCGGGCCACGTGATCCACGGCGCCAAGCTCGGCCGCACGCTGGGCTTCCCGACACTGAACCTGCGCGTCACGCACCGCCCTGCCCTGTCCGGCATCTTTGTCGTGCAGGTGCATGGCCTGGCCGAGCATCCGCTGCCGGCCGTGGCCAGCCTGGGCGTGCGCCCCACCGTCGAAGACGCCGGCCGCACCTTGCTCGAAGTCCATGTGTTCGACTATGCCGGCCAGTGTTATGGCAAGCTCGTGCGCGTGGAGTTTCTGGCCAAGCTGCGCGACGAAGAAAAATACGCCGACCTGGCCCTGCTCACGGCAGCGATCGACAACGACGCGCTGCAGGCACGCGCGTTCTTCGACCGACGTAATGGCGCCCTGAACGCGACCGACCGAATTTGAGTGCGCTTCCCGGCCAGTCGACGATTGGCAGGAAGCGCCTCTCCCTGTTTGCCAGACCCTATTCGACGCGGCGCACGGCGCCGTGCACACGAACACCCAACAAAAGAACCTTATGTCCGATACCAAACAGCACAACCCTGCCAAGGGTGGCAAAAAGCCCGAGAGCAAATACCCGGTCAATATGACCGATACCCCGTTCCCGATGCGTGGCGACCTCGCCAAGCGCGAACCGGGCTGGGTCAAGCAATGGCAAGACAAGAAAATCTACGAGCGCGTGCGCAAGGCAGCCAAGGGCCGCCCGACCTTCATCCTGCATGACGGGCCGCCGTACGCCAATGGCGATATCCACCTGGGCCACGCCGTCAACAAGATCCTGAAAGACATGGTTCTGAAGTCGCGCACGATCGCCGGCTTCGACGCGCCGTACGTGCCGGGCTGGGATTGCCACGGCATGCCGATCGAGATCCAGATCGAAAAACTGTACGGCAAGAACCTGCCGACGGCCGAGGTGCTGCAAAAGGCCCGTGCCTATGCGCTCGAACAGATCGACCGCCAGCGCGCCGGCTTCATCCGCCTGGGTGTGCTCGGCGAATGGGACAACCCATACATGACGATGGCCTACAGCAATGAGGCCGACGAGCTGCGCGCGCTCGGTACGCTGCTCGAAAAAGGCTATGTCTACCGGGGCCTGAAGCCCGTGAACTGGTGCTTCGATTGCGGTTCGGCGCTGGCCGAAGCCGAAGTCGAATACCAGGACAAGCGCGACCCGGCGATCGACGTCGGCTTCCCGTTTGCCGAACCGGAAAAAATCGCTGCTGCCTTCGGCCTGGACAAGCTCCCGGCCGGCGACGGTTTCATCGTCATCTGGACCACGACCCCATGGACCATCCCGTCGAACCAGGCGCTCAATGCCGGTCCGGAAGTCCAGTATTCGCTGGTGCAGACCGAACGTGATGGCAAGCCGCTCCTGCTGATCCTGGGTTCCGAGCTGGTCGAATCGTGCCTGACGCGCTACAAGCTCGAAGGCACGGTCGTCGCCACCACCGTCGGCGAAAAGCTGGCCGGCATCAACTTCAAGCACCCGCTGCATGCGCAGGACGCGTTCTATGACCGCTTGTCGCCCTTGTACCTGGCCGACTACGTCACGGTCGACAGCGGTACGGGTGTCGTGCACTCCGCACCTGCCTACGGCCTGGAAGACTTCGTGTCGTGCAAGGCGCACGGCATGCAGGACGACGACATCCTCAAGCCGGTCATGGGCGATGGCCGTTTTGTCTCGACGCTGCCGCTGTTCGGCGGCCTGACGATCTGGGAAGCCAGTAAGCCAATCTGCGCGGCACTGACCGAAGCGGGCGCGCTGTTCGAACTCAAGATGTTCGATCACAGCTACATGCACTGCTGGCGCCACAAGACGCCGATCATCTACCGCGCCACCAGCCAGTGGTTCGCTGGCATGGACCTCACGCCAAAGGATGGCGGCCCGACCTTGCGCCAGACGGCGCTGGCCGGCATCGCCAAGACCCAGTTCTTCCCGGACTGGGGCCAGGCGCGCCTGCACGGCATGATCGAGAACCGTCCGGACTGGACCCTGTCGCGCCAGCGCCAGTGGGGCGTGCCGATGGCCTTCTTCATCCATAAAGAGACCGGCACGCTGCACCCGCGCACGCCGGAACTGCTGGAGCAAGTGGCCAAGCTGTTCGAAAAGGGCGGCATCGACGCCTGGCACACGCTCGACCCGGTCACGCTGCTGGGCGACGACGCCGCGATCTACGAAAAGAACAGGGACACGCTGGACGTCTGGTTCGATTCGGGCGCAACCCACCAGACCGTGCTGCGCGGCTCGCACAAGGAGCAGCTGGGCTTCCCGGCCGACCTGTACCTGGAAGGCTCCGACCAGCACCGCGGCTGGTTCCACTCGTCGCTGCTGACGTCGTCGATGCTCAATGGCGAGCCACCGTACAAGGCGCTGCTCACGCACGGCTTCACGGTCGACGAGCATGGCAAGAAGATGTCGAAGTCGCTCGGTAACACGATGGCGCCGCAGAAAATCTCCGACACGCTCGGCGCCGACATCCTGCGCCTGTGGGTGGCCTCGACCGATTACACGGGCGAGCTGTCGATCGGCGAAGAGATCCTCAAGCGCGTGACCGAATCGTACCGCCGCATCCGCAACACGCTGCGCTTCCTGCTGGCCAATACGTCGGACTTCAACCCGGCGCAGCACGCGGTGCCGATGGGCGAGCTGCTCGAGATCGACCGCTACGCGATCGCCTCGATGGCCCAGTTGCAGAAGGACGTGGCGGCGCACTTCGAGCGCTATGAATTCCACCCGGTCGTCTCGCGCCTGCAGAACTACTGCTCGGAAGACCTGGGCGGCTTCTACCTGGATATCCTGAAGGACCGCCTGTACACGACCGGCATCGACTCGCCAGCACGCCGCTCGGCGCAGACAGCGCTGTGGCACATCGCGCATGCGCTGCTGCGCGTGATGTCGCCGGTGCTGTCGTTCACGGCCGAAGAAGCGTGGGCCGTGTTTGCGGACCAGGAAACGTTCAACGCCAGCGATGAAACCATCTTCACGCAGACGCTGTGGACCTTCCCCGAGCTGCCGGATGGCGATGCGCTGCTGGCCAAGTACGCCTTGCTGCGCCAGGTGCGCCTGGACGTGACGAAGCAACTGGAAGAAGTGCGCACCTCGGGCGCGATCGGTTCGTCGCTGCAGGCCGAACTGGCGATCAAGGCCTCGGGCGAGAAGTACCGCGCGCTGGCCAGCCTGGACGACGACCTGAAGTTCGTCTTCATCACGTCGCAGGCGAGCGTCACGGAAGTGGCAAGCGAGGCTGAGGAAGCCGTGGCCGTGGTGCCGTCGGACGCCGAGAAGTGCGAGCGCTGCTGGCACTATCGCCGCGACGTCGGCCACGACCCTGCACATCCAACGCTGTGCGGCCGCTGCACGAGCAACCTGTTCGGCGCCGGCGAAGCGCGCCGCTTCGCATAAGTACCGGGTCCAGACACCATGGCAACCAAAAAGAAACCAGCGCCGTCCGGCGCCACCTTAGTCAAGCGCAGCACGAACAAGAGCGTCGGCGCCAGCATGTTCCCCTGGATCGGGCTGTCCCTGATCATCGTCTTGCTCGACCAGGTGACCAAGCTCACCGTCGAACGCACCTTTGCGTACGCCGAGACGGTGCCGATCACGGGCTTCTTCAACCTGATCAAGGTGTACAACCCGGGGGCGGCGTTCAGCTTCCTGGGCGACGCGAGCGGCTGGCAGCGCTGGCTGTTCCTGGGTATCGCCATTGGCGCCGTGGTGTTCTGCCTGTACATGATGAGCAAGAACGCGACGCAGCGCCTGTTCTGCTTCGCGCTCGCGCTGATCATGGCCGGCGCGGTCGGTAACGGCATCGACCGCGTCGTGCACGGCCACGTGATCGACTTCCTCGATTTCTACTGGACCGGCATCGGCCACTTCCCTGCCTTCAATATCGCCGACATCGGCATCTCGGTCGGCGCCGTGCTGTTCGTGCTGGATGAATTCCGGCGCGTGAACAAGTCGTGACCGGGACCAAACCATGAGCATGGACCTGAAAGGCAAGCGCATCGTCCTGGGCCTGACTGGTGGTGTCGCCTGCTACAAGGCGGCCGAACTGTGTCGCGCCCTGGTCAAGCACGGCGCCAGCGTGCAGGTGGTGATGACCGAGGCGGCGACGCATTTCATCGGTGCGGTTACCATGCAGGCCGTGTCGGGCAACCCGGTCTATCTGGACCAGTGGGATGCGCGCATGGCCAACAACATGGCCCACATCGACCTGACGCGGGGTGCCGATGCGATCCTGATCGCGCCCTGCTCGGCCGATTTCATCCGCAAGCTGGTGCACGGCGCGGCCGACGATCTGCTGTCGCTGCTGTGCGTCGCGCGGCCCCGTCACGTGCCGCTGCACGTGGCGCCGGCGATGAACGTCGAGATGTGGGACAACCCGGCCACGCAGCGCAATGTGGCGCAGCTGCGCGCCGACGGCATTTGCCTGTTCGGCCCTGGCCGCGGCGCGCAAGCCTGTGGCGAGACGGGCATGGGACGCATGCTCGAAGCGGATGAACTGGTCGACGAACTGATTGCCTCGTTCCAGCACAAGGTGCTGGCGGGCCGGCGCGTGATGATCACGGCCGGACCGACGTTCGAACCGATCGATCCGGTGCGCGGCATTACCAATCTGTCGTCCGGCAAAATGGGCTACGCGATCGCGCGCGCTGCGCGGGAAGCCGGCGCCGACGTCACGCTGGTCTCCGGGCCGGTGTCGCTGCCCACGCCGCATGGCGTGCGCCGCATCGACGTGCTCACCGCGCAGCAGATGCACGATGCCGTGATGGCCGGCGTCACGGGCCAGCACGTGTTCATTGGCGTGGCCGCGGTCGCCGACTGGCGCGTAGTGAATGCCAGCGACCAGAAACTCAAGAAGACGCCTGATGGCGCCCCGCCGGCGCTGGAATTCGCACAGAACGCGGACATCCTGGCCTCGGTTGCGGCAACCGTGTCGCTGTCGGGCTGGCCGTACTGCGTGGGCTTTGCCGCCGAATCCGAGCAGCTCGAAGCCTACGGCGCAGCCAAGCGCGAAAAGAAGGGCATTCCCCTGTTGGTCGGCAATATCGGCCCGCAGACCTTCGGCCAGGACGACAACACGATCATCCTGTTCGACGAACACGGCCACGTGCTGCTCGAGCGCGCCGACAAGCTCACGCTGGCGCGCCAGCTGGTGTCCGAGATCGGCAAACGCCTCGAACAGCGCTCCCTGCTCACCTGATTACCTGATTACCCAAGAATTTGTAATGAAACATATCGACCTCAAAATCCTCGACCCACGCCTGCAGGACCTGCTGCCGGCCTACGCCACGCCGGGCAGCGCGGGCCTCGACCTGCGCGCCTGCCTCGATGCGCCATTGACCATCGCGCCGGGCGAAACCGTGCTGGTGCCGACGGGTCTGGCGATCCATATCGGCGATCCGGGTTACGCCGCGATGATCCTGCCGCGCAGTGGCCTTGGCCACAAGAGCGGCATCGTGCTGGGCAATCTGGTAGGCTTGATCGACTCGGATTACCAGGGCCAGCTGATGGTCTCTACCTGGAATCGCAGCAGCACCGCCTTCGTGCTGCAACCAATGGAACGGCTCGCGCAGCTGATCGTCGTGCCGGTACTGCAAGTGGCTTTCAACGTGGTGACGGACTTCGCATCGAGCGACCGTGGCGTCGGTGGCTTCGGCAGCACCGGCAAACAATAACAAACCATGAGGAGCACCCCGATGCGCATCCAGCGCCTGTACCGATTCACTTCCCCGGCGTTGATCGTCGCCACGGCAGCGCTGCTCGCTGCCTGCAGCACGCCGGGACCAATGCAATCGTCGACCGAGCCGGGCGCCGTACCGGTCGAACAGGGGTCGGGCAAGCCCGAGGTCACGCCGCAGATGGCGGCCGCCGCCGAGGTACTCCAGCGCATGGCCACGCAACATGACCGCCTGTACCGCGTCGCCGCGCCCCTCCTGATCGACAATGCCGCGCTGTGCACCAAGCACGCGCGCAACCTGCTGGGCTTCACGGCAAAGAACCGCTACACCTATCCGGGCCAGTACAACGAGGCGGCGTGGGTGGTGCTGGGCATGGACGAGCACCTGCAGGTCACGAATGTCCTGAACGGCAGCGGAGCGGCCAAGGCAGGCCTGCGCCAGGGTGACCGCCTGCTGGCCGCCGCCGGCACGCCGCTCCCGGTGGGACCGAATGCCCTGAGCAAGGCCGGCGCCGTGTTCGGCCCGATCATGGCCAAGCAGGCCAGCCTGCCGCTGTCGATCGAGCGCAGTGGCAAGCCGCGCGACCTCACCATTCCCGTCACGCGCGCCTGCGCCTTCGCCATTGAGCTGGGCAACGCCGACAACATCAACGCGTACGCCGACGGCAGCCGCGTGATGGTCACGCGTGGCATGCTGGGCTTTGCGCAGAACGACGACGAACTGGCCTACGTGGTGGCGCGCACGATGGCGCACAATATGCTGGGCCACGCGGCCACGCAGCGCAATGCGGCCACCATCGGCAGCATCATCGACAACCTCACCGCCATCACGCCCGATACCTCGATGCTGATCGGCAGCGGCGGCATCAGGGCGATGCCGGCGGCCGACGACGTGGCGGCCGACCGCCTGGCGGTCTACCTGCTGGCACGCGCCGGCTACCGCTACGAAGGTGCGTCCGCATTCTGGAAGCGCCTGGCGGCGACCTACCCGGCCAAGATCCTGAATGGCTACACGGCCAACCACCCGGCCACGCCGATGCGCGTGGCGGCGATCGACAAGACCGTGGCGGAAGTCAAGGCCAAGCAAAGCGCCAAGAAACCGCTGGTGCCTTGAGCCCTGGCCTGCGCGCCGACACGTGCGGCGCTTTTTTTGTATGATTGTCCATCTTATTCACCCGCTCCGGCGACACGAACACCATGGACAGCATCGACCTCGACGTACTGAAAACCTGCGCCGCCTGGCTTGACGGCGGCCAGCGCTGCCAGCTGGTCACGGTCATCAAGACCTGGGGTTCCAGCCCACGCCCGGTGGGCGCCACGCTGGCCATCTGCGAAGACGGCCAGGTGGTCGGCTCGGTCTCCGGCGGCTGCATCGAGGACGACCTGATCGCCCGCGTGCGCGACAACGGCATCGAAATCACCCTCCCCGAAATCATCAGTTACGGCATCAGCGCCGACGAAGCGCACCGCTTCGGCCTGCCCTGCGGCGGCACCATCGAGCTGGCCATCGAACCGCTGTCAGTCGACAGCGGCATCAACGAGCTGCTCGCGCGTCTTGGCGAGGGCGAACTGGTCGAGCGCAGCGTGCAGCTGGCGACCGGCGCCGTCACGCTCGCCACGGCGCAGGCCACGGCCATCCAGCGCGTCGAGGATGGCGTGCTGCATACGCTGCACGGCCCGCGCTGGCGCCTGTACATCATCGGCGCCGGCCCGCTCTCGCGCTTCCTGGCGCAGATCGCCGCCGGCATGGATTACCGCGTCACCGTATGCGACCCGCGCGAGGAATACCGCAGCGGCTTTCACATCCCCGGCGTGACGCTGGTGCACGCGATGCCCGACGATCTGGTGATCGATGCGAAGCTCGATGCGCGCAGCGCCGTCGTGGCGCTCACGCACGATCCGAAGCTGGACGACCTGGCGCTGATGGAAGCGCTCAAGTCCGAGGCCTTCTACGTCGGCGCGATCGGCTCGCGCGCCAACAACGCCAAGCGGCGCGAGCGCCTCAAGCTGTTCGACCTGACCGACGTGGAACTGGCACGCCTGCATGGGCCGATCGGCCTGTACATCGGCAGCAAGACGCCCGCTGAAATCGCGGTCTCGATCATGGCCGAAATGACGGCCGTGAAGAACGCGGTACCGCAGACTCTACTCATGCCGCATGCAGCCGCACTGACGCTCGCCAGCGCCGCCTGACGAACGGGTATCGATGGCAAGAAGCGGCTGGCACATTGCTGCCGGCCCTGCCACAATGGTCAGCCTGACAACTGGCCATTTCTTTCGACCTCATGAACACCGCGAACATGCTGCGCCTCGTTGCGCTGGCCGCCATCTGGGGTGGCTCCTTCCTCTTCATGCGCATCGCCGCGCCGGTGCTCGGTCCGGCCGTACTGATCGAATACCGGCTCGCCTTGGCGGCCGTGTTTCTTGCGCTGGTGAGCTGGGTGCTGCATCTGCGCGGGCGCGGCGCGCCGCTGAACGTGCGGCGCCACTGGCAGCATTACCTGATCCTGGGCCTGTTCAATTCTGCCCTGCCCTTCCTGCTGTTCGCGTTTGCCGCGCGCACGCTGTCGGCGTCGGTGCTGGCGGTGCTCAACGCCACCGCGCCGATGTGGGGCGCGCTGGTCGGCGCCGTGTGGGCACGCCAGCAGGTCACGCGGCGCAGCGCCCTCGGCCTGCTGCTGGGCACCGCCGGCGTCGCGCTGCTGGTCGGCTTTGATCATGTGGCCGAACGGCCCGGCGCAGGTCTGGCCGTCGCCGCGGCGCTGATCGCCGCGTTCAGCTACAGCGTCGCCAGCCAGTACACGAAGTCGGCCGCCGCCAGCAAGGGCGGCGTGGCGCCGTTCGCCAATGCGCACGGCTCGATGTGGGCTTCGGCCCTGCTGGTGCTGCCGCTGGTCGCGTTCTTCCCGGCGCCGGGCGAGCCGACGGTTGGCATCATGGCCGCCGTGGTGACGCTGGGCGTGGTCTGCAGCGGCATCGCCTACATCGTCTATTTCAAACTGATCGAGGATGTGGGCGCCACGTCGGCGCTGACGGTCACGTTCCTCAGCCCCGTGTTCGGCATCCTGTGGGGGGCGCTGTTCCTGCATGAGGTGATCGGCTGGCACACGATCGCCGGTTCGGCGATCGTCCTGCTCGGCACGGCGCTGGTGACCGGATTCAAGCCGGCCTGGCGGCGCGTGCCCGCGCCAACGGGAATTTGATGACTGCATCCCACGCGATCGCCCTGCCGCCCGGCTACCGCGTCGCCGACGTACTGGCCTTCCATGGCCGCGATCCCGAGCGCGTGGCCGAGCAGGTCGACGCGGATGGCTTGCGCAAGGGCGTGCTGCTCGGTGGCGTGCCGACGCTGCTGGACATCCGGTTCGGGGACGGCGCAGCGCACTGCCGCGTGACCTTTGACGGCCCAAGCACGCCAGCCCTGGAGGCGCAGGCGCACGAGGCGCTGCTGAACGTGCTGGGCCTGCGAATCGATCCGACTGCATTCGGCGCGGCCGTGCAGGGCGACCCGTGGCTGGGGCCGGTCGTGGCGCGCCAGCCGGGCCTGCGCATCGTGCAGTCGGCCACGATCTTCGAGGCGCTGACCTGGGCCATCATCGGCCAGCAGATCAACCTGACGTTTGCCATCGCACTGCGCCGCACGCTGATCCAACTGGCGGGCCGCGCGCATTCGTCTGGCTTGTGGTGCTATCCGGAGGCGCTAGACGTGGCCCGGCTCGACATCGGTGAACTCACGAGCCGCAAATTCTCGAATGCCAAGGCCGAGACGATCCTGCGTGTGGCGCACATGGTGGTCGACGGCAGCCTGGTGCTCGAGCGGCATGCTGGCGTGGAGGATATTTCTGCCTCGGCGAGCGCCGAGGTCAGCGAAACACTGCTGGCCATCAAGGGCATCGGCCCCTGGACTGTCAATTACGTGCTGCTGCGCGGCTATGGCTATCCCGATTGCTCGCTGGAAGGCGACGTCGCGGTGCGCGCCGCGCTGCACAAGCTCTCGGGCAGCGCAGCCCGGCCAACGGTCCCGGAAGCCCAGCGCATGCTGGCACGCTACGCGCCCCATCGCACGATGGCAGCGGCCTACCTGTGGGCCAGCTTGGCGGACACGCCGCCGACAGACAAGCCTGCCTAGTCCCTAGTTCCAGCGCGGCAAGCCATCAAACTGCTGCGCGCCCTCGCCCGAAAACCGGATCAACGCCGCCAGCGGCGCGATGGCCAGATTGTCGCATCCATATTTTCCGCCGAGGGCACTGGGAATTTTCAGGCAGTAGGTGCTCCCGTCCGTCAGCGGCCCCAGCGCGGCCTCGGCCAGGCACACGGCCTCGGGCATGTACCAGTCGTTAAGAAAATCCTGGTTGTACGATAGCGCATCGAGTGCAGCGCGGTTGCTGGCGAGCGGCTCGCAACAGAGTTCGTGCGGGCGCAGGCACCAGAACTGGTCGTCTTCGTCGCGGATGATGAGATTGCCGAAGGCATTGGCACCGAGCACTTCCACTGCGCTCATGCCGACCCAGCCCCAGGATTCGTTGATGTCTTGTACATCGATCATGACATGCCCCTGACTTGTCGTCTGTTGCGGGTTGGACCGGGCAGGCTGCCGTGCATTGCAGCAGAGGCGCCTGACGTTGCGCTGGATCGAGGCCGTTACAGCCAAGCAAGAACCCAGGAACGAGGCCAGAAAAACGAAAAGCCGCTGATTCTTTCGAATCAACGGCCTCTAATCTTGGTTGCGGGGACAGGATTTGAACCTGTGACCTTCGGGTTATGAGCCCGACGAGCTGCCAGACTGCTCCACCCCGCGTCTGTGAAATGAATTATACGCCCCCGCGCGTCATTTAGCAAATCCAATCCTCGATGCATGGCTTATTGAAGAAACTTATATCTCGGTTGAGCGCGCGAGCGCCCGCTGCGAACACGCCCCCTGTCCCTGCCGACGCCGCATTCGGTGTACAGTATTGCCACGACCAACCTGCCCTATCCACCATGAAATTCTGCTCCGAGTGCGCCCACCCTGTCGTGCTGGCCATTCCCGAAGGCGACAACCGGCCGCGCTACGTGTGCACGCACTGCAACACGATCCATTACCAGAACCCGAAGCTGGTCGTCGGTTCGATTCCCGTGTGGGAACGCGATGGCGAACTCCATATCCTGCTGTGCAAGCGCGCGATCGAGCCGCGCTACGGCTACTGGACGTTGCCAGCCGGGTTCATGGAAAACGAAGAGACCACCGAACAGGCGGCGCAGCGCGAAACCGAGGAAGAAGCCGGCGCCAATATCGAGCTTGGCCCGCTGTTTTCGCTGCTCAACGTCGCCCACGTGCACCAGGTGCACCTGTTCTACCTGGCACGCCTGCGCGACCTCGACTATGCTGCAGGCATTGAAAGCCTGGACGTGCAATTGTTCACCGAGGCCACCATCCCCTGGGACGATCTGGCCTTCCCCACGATCCGCACGACGCTGGAACTGTTCTTTGCCGACCGGATCAAAGTGCGCGAGGGTGGCGACTTCGGCTTTCACAGCGTGGCCGTGGACCGCCCCATGATGGCCCCACGCGAACCGGACTGACATGATTCCCTGGCTCGAGATCGACACGCCGTTCCCCGACGTCTCGAAGGCATTGACCGTTGAAGCGCCGGGCCTGCTTGCCGCCGGCGCCGACCTGTCGCCGGCGCGCCTGCTGCAGGCTTACCGCAATGGCATCTTCCCGTGGTTTTCCGAAGGCCAGCCGATCCTCTGGTGGAGCACCGATCCGCGCATGGTGCTCTACACCGACCAGTTCAAGGTCAGTAACAGCCTGGCGAAAACGCTGCGCAAGATCGAGCGCAGCCGTCTCGATGGCGGGCGCTGGGACGTGCGCTTCGACAGCGCGTTCGACGAGGTGATGCGCGCCTGCGCAGCGCCGCGGCGCGACGGGCCCGGCACCTGGATCTCGGATGAGATCATCGCCGGCTACACGGGCCTGCACGCACTGGGTTACGCGCACTCGGCCGAAGTCTGGCTGGACGGCGAACTGGTGGGCGGCGCGTATGGCGTGTGCATCGGCCGCATGTTCTACGGCGAGTCGATGTTCGCGCGCGTGTCCGATGCGTCCAAGGTCGCGCTGGCCTATCTGGTGGCGTTTCTGCAGCGCCATGGCGTCGAGATGGTCGATTGCCAGCAGGAGACCGGCCACCTGGCCTCGCTTGGCGCCGCGCCGATCCCGCGCAGCCGCTTTCTCGAGCACGTCCACCGCGCGACCGCCAGGCAGGGCATCGGGTCATGGACAGTAGCGTCACCGTTGCCTGGCTAACGGAATCGCGGCGCGGTTTTCGCTAGAATAGGCGACAACCTCACGTCGTCCCGAGAGCTCCTTGCATGACGCACCTACACGACCTGCCCTTTGCCACGCTGCAGTTCTACACCACGGCGCCCTACCCGTGCAGCTATCTCGACGCACGCCAGGCGCGCTCGCAGGTCGCGACGCCCTCGCACCTGATCAATGCCGATGTGTATTCCGAGCTGGTCAGGAGTGGCTTCCGGCGCAGCGGCATCTTCACCTACCGCCCGTATTGCGACGGTTGCCAAGCCTGCATCCCGGTGCGCGTCAGGTGCGCCGACTTCACACCCAACCGCACCCAGCGCCGCGCCTTGAAGCGTCATGGCAACCTGGTCGCGATGGTCGCCAACCTGGCGTTCTCGGACGAACACTACGCGCTCTATCTGCGCTACCAGACCACGCGCCATGTGGGCGGCGGCATGGACCAGGACAGCCGCGACCAGTACGCGCAGTTCCTGCTGCAAAGCCGCGTCAACACGCGCCTGGTCGAATTTCGCGAGCCCGATGGCACCTTGCGCATGGTGTCGATCATCGACGTGCTGTCCGACGGCCTCTCGTCGGTCTACACCTTCTTTGATCCGGATGTCGAGAACGCGTCGTATGGCACCTACAACATCCTGTGGCAGGTGAACCAGGCGCACGAACTTGGCCTGTCGCATGTGTACCTGGGCTACTGGATCGCGCAAAGCCCCAAGATGGCCTACAAGATCAACTTCCGGCCACTAGAAGCACGCATCGACGGCCAATGGGGCGTTTTGGACGCCTGAACCTGTTGCGTGCCGGGTCACCGGACACAACCGCTAACAATTGCGTTGATACTTCGTTACGTACGCCCGCTCGCCGCACGTTAGAATGATGGTGATACGTCAACCGAGTACTCTATGCCAGACAAAATCCTGTATACCCTCGTTCGTCCCGCATTGTTCTCGCTCGATCCCGAAGCGGCGCACAACCTGACCTTGCCCATGCTGCGTCGCGCAGCAGCGCTTGGTCTGACAGGCGCGTTCCGGAAGCCTCGGCCCGATCCGCGCACCGTCATGGGTATCACGTTTCCCAATCCTGTCGGCCTGGCCGCCGGGCTGGACAAGGATGGCGCGTATATCGACGGTCTGGCGGCGCTGGGCTTCGGCTCCATTGAGATCGGCACGGTCACGCCGCGTGGCCAGGCCGGCAACCCCAAGCCGCGCATGTTCCGGCTGCCGCGCGCGCGCGGCATCATCAATCGCATGGGGTTCAACAACGGCGGCGTCGACGCGTTCGTGGCCAATGTGCAGGCCTCGCGCTTTTTCCAGGAAAAGCAGGGGGTGCTGGGGCTGAACATCGGCAAGAACGCCGATACGCCGATCGAGCGCGCTGCCGACGACTACCTCGAATGCCTGCGCAAGGTGTATCCGTACGCCAGCTACGTGACGGTCAATATCTCGTCGCCGAACACGCAGAACCTGCGCCAGCTGCAGGGCGCGTCCGAACTCGACAGCCTGCTGTCGCAGCTCAAGCAGGAGCAGATGCGCCTGGCTGACCAGCATGGCCACTACGTGCCGCTCACGCTCAAGATCGCGCCCGACGTCGATGGCGACCAGATCCGCGATATCGCCGGCGCCCTGCTGCGCCACAAGATCGACGGCGTCATCGCCACCAACACCACGCTCAACCGGCGCGATGTCGAGGGCATGAAGCACGCGCAGCAAGCGGGCGGGCTGTCCGGCGCGCCCGTGTTCGAGCAGTCGAACATCGTGATCCGCGCGCTCAAGACCGAGCTGCGCGACGATATCCCGATCATCGGCGTGGGCGGCATCATGCGCGGCGTCGATGCGCGTGCGAAGATCGCGGCCGGCGCCAAGCTGGTGCAGTTGTACAGTGGGTTGATCTACGCCGGCCCAGGCCTGGTGCGCGATTGCGCGGACGTGCTGCGCGAACAAAAGAAGAAGTAAACACGGCCGGCACGCTAGCGCGGCGTGCCGGCGACGCTGTCCTTATTCCGCCGTCGCAATCGCCTTTTCGATATCGGCCCGCGTGTAGCCTTGCGCGAAGCGCTCGATGAAGTGAAACGCGTACGAGCGCAGATAAGCGCCGCGCCGCACCGCCAGGCGCGTCACGTTCTGCGCGAACAGGTGCGATGCCTCGATCGCGCGCAGTCCCTTGTCGCGGCCATGGTCGAACGCCATCGACGCCACGATCCCCACGCCCATCCCCAGCGACACGTACTGCTTGATCACGTCCGAATCCATCGCCGTGAGCACGATGTCCGGCGCCAGCCCGGCTTCGAGGAATGCCGCATCGATATGGCTGCGGCCAGTAAAGCCCTGGTCATACGTGATGAGCGGATGCTCGGCCAGGTCTTCCAGGCGCAGCGGCGAACCGCTGGCGAAGATCGGATGGCCTTCCGGCGCCACGATCACATGGCTCCAGCGGTAGCACGGGAACGACACCAGGTCGGGAAACGCCGACAGGCCTTCGGTGGCGATGCCGATATCGGCCTTGCCAGAAGCGACCCATTCCGCGATGTGTTCCGGCGCGCTTTGCTGCAAGGCGATGCGCACATTGGGGAACGCCGCGCGAAACGATTGCACCACCTGCGGCAGCGCGTAACGGGCCTGCGTGTGGGTCACGGCCACCGTCAGCGTGCCGCTGTCCTGGCCGGCGAATTCGCGGCTGGCCTGCTGCAGGTTTTCGGCTTCGACCAGCAGCTTTTCGACGATGCGCAGGATGCCCTTGCCGGGCGGCGTGAGCCCCGTCAGGCGCTTGCCATTGCGCTCGAAAATCACGACGCCCAGTTCATCTTCGAGTTCGCGGATCTGGCGCGATACACCCGGCTGCGACGTGAACAGGGCGTTGGCCACCTCGGTCAGGTTGAAGTCACGGCGAGCCGCTTCGCGCACCGAGCGTAGCTGCTGGAAGTTCATGCGGCGCTTCCCTGGTCGACAAACACTTCAATGCGGCGCGGGCGCACCACCAGCGTGTCACCCTCCTGCAGGCCCAGGCTGGCGAAGCGCTCGTTCGGCAGCACCGCCTCGATCATCTGGCCATTGTCGGCGCGCTCCAGATCGAGCTGCGCCAGCGGCCCGATCGCATGCGCGCGGCGCAGCTTGGCCACGACGCCCGCCGCGCCCGGGGTGTAGCGCTCGACATCGAGATCGTGCGGGCGCACGTAGCCGATGCCGGCGCCATCGCGCACGTCGATATGCTGCGGGGCCTGGAAATTGACGTCACCGCTGGCCAGCACACCTTCGTGGATGCGGCCGTGGAACAGGTTGACGTTGCCCAGAAAGCCGTACACGAACGGCGACGCCGGATGGTTGTAGACCTGATCGGGGCTGCCCAGTTGCTCGACGCGGCCCTTGTTCATCAGGACCACCTGGTCGGCCACTTCAAGCGCTTCTTCCTGGTCATGCGTGACGAAGATCGACGTCACGTGCAGGTCGTCGTGCAGGCGGCGCAGCCAGCGCCGCAGTTCCTTGCGCACCTTGGCGTCGAGCGCGCCGAACGGCTCGTCGAGCAGCAGCACGCGCGGCTCCACGGCCAGTGCGCGCGCCAGGGCGATGCGCTGACGCTGGCCGCCCGACAGCTGCGGCGGATAGCGGTCGGCGATCCAGTCGAGCTGCACCAGTTCGAGCAGTTTTTTGACCTTGTCGCGGATCTGGTCTTCGCTCGGGCGCTCGCTGCGTGGTTTCACGCGCAGGCCGAACGCGACGTTCTCGAACACGGTCATGTGCTTGAACAGCGCGTAGTGCTGGAACACGAAACCGACCTGGCGCTCGCGCACGTGGCGGTGCGACGAATCCTGGCCGTCGAGCAGCACGGTGCCCGAGTCCGGGTATTCGAGACCCGCGATGATGCGCAGCAGCGTGGTCTTGCCGCAGCCCGACGGGCCGAGCAAGGCGGTCAGTTCACCGTCCGGGAACTGCAGCGACACGTCGTCGAGCGCCTTGAACTGGCCGAAATTTTTACGGATGTGTTGGACTTCAATCGTCATGCGTGGCTCCGGCGGATATTCAGTGAGGGGCGTCCAGCGAGGCCGATTTGGCCTGGTGCAGACGCCATTCGATAAAGGACTTGATGGCCAGCGTCACCAGCGCGAGCAGCGCCAGCAGCGACGCCACAGCAAAGGCGGCCGTGAAGTTGTATTCGTTGTAGAGGATCTCGACGTGCAGCGGCATCGTGTTGGTCTCGCCGCGGATATGGCCCGAGACGACCGACACGGCGCCGAATTCGCCCATCGCGCGGGCGTTACACAGAATCACGCCGTACAGCAGGCCCCATTTGATGTTCGGCATCGTCACGCGCCAGAACGTCGACCAGCCCGATGCGCCCAGCACCAGCGCCGCTTCTTCTTCTTCGGTGCCCTGCTGCTGCATCAGCGGAATCAGCTCGCGCGCCACGAACGGGAACGTAATGAACACGGTGGCCAGCACGATGCCCGGCACCGCGAACAGGATCTTGATGTCGTGCTCGGCCAGCCACGGACCGAACCAGCCCGACGCGCCAAACAGCAGCACATACATCAGGCCCGCGATCACGGGCGAGATCGAGAACGGCAGATCGATCAGCGTAAGCAAAATGCTCTTGCCACGGAATTCGAACTTGGTGATGGCCCAGGCGGCGGCCACGCCGAACACGAGGTTCAGTGGCACCGAGATCACGGCGGCGATCAGCGTGAGCTTGATGGCCGAGATCGCATCCGGGTCGATGACCGACTCGACATACACTTCCCAGCCCTTCTTGAGCGCTTCGGCAAACACCGCCGCGAGCGGGATGAACAGGAACAGCGTCAGGAAGACCAGCGCAATGGCGATCAGCACGTAACGGACCCAGCGCGGCTCGAGCACGCTGGTGTCGAGGCGTTTGCGCCGGACCGCCGGTGGGCGTGGCGGCGTGACTTTATCGAGGACGGCGCTCATGATTTGCCCGCCCGTTTGCGTGTCCAGGCCTGCAGCAGATTGATCGTTAGCAGCAGGATGAACGAGAACACCAGCATCACGACGGCAATCGCGGTGGCGCCGGCGTAATCGTATTGTTCGAGTTTGGAGATGATGAGCAGCGGCGTGATCTCGGACACCATCGGCAGGTTGCCGGCGATGAAGATAACGGAACCGTATTCGCCGGTGGCACGCGCGAAGGCCAGCGCAAAGCCGGTCAGCAGCGCCGGCGTGATCGTCGGCAGCACCACGCGGGTGAACGTCTGCAGCGGCGGCGCGCCCAGGCTGGCGGCGGCTTCTTCGAGCTCGCGTTCGGCTTCTTCGAGCACCGGCTGCACCGTGCGCACGACGAATGGCAGGCCGATAAAGGTCAGCGCGACCACGACGCCCAGTGGCGTGAACGCGACCTTGATGCCCCACGCGGCCAGGTATTGGCCGATCCAGCCATTCTGCGCATACAGGGCGGTCAGCGTGATGCCGGCCACGGCGGTGGGCAGCGCGAACGGCAAATCGACCAGCGCATCGATGAAGCGCTTGCCGGGAAATTTATACCGTACCAGGACCCAGGCGACGATGCCGCCGAACACGACGTTCAGGGCGGCTGCGATCAGCGACGCGCCAAAGCTGAGGCGATACGATGCCATGACGCGCTCGGACGTGACGGTGGCCCAGAACTCGGCCCAGGTCATGCTGAAGGTATTGAGGAACACCGCCGACAGCGGGATGAGAACGATCAGCGCCAGGTAAAACAGCGTGAAGCCGAGCGAAATGCCAAAGCCGGGAATGACCCGGCCCGGTGCTTTCGACGACTTCGACGCTGCCGTGCTGCCTGGCATAGCAAGCGATGTCATGCGAGTCCTTATTACAAATTCTTCTATCGGACGCTAATATTCTCACGTGATCTTTATAACGCAAACGAAGCAATCCTTATTTGTATAGACACGAAACGCTATGTAGACGTACGGCGCTTGCATGGCGATATGCGGAAATCTTCGATGGCCGGACAAAAAAAAATGGCCCAGGCGTGTGCCTGGGCCATTTTTCTGAGTGGTACAACCTGACTTACTTGTTCGGTTGCGGCGTCATGCGCAGGTAAGGACGCGGCGCTTCAAAACCCTTCGGATACTTTTGCTTGATCACATCAGGATCGGTGACGGTCAGAGGAATGATGACGTCATCGCCATCTTTCCAGTTGCCCGGCGTGGCGACGGTATAGCCATCGGTCAGCTGCAGGGCGTCGATCACGCGCAGCACTTCGTCGAAATTGCGGCCGGTGCTCATCGGGTAGGTGATGGTCAGGCGCACTTTCTTGTTCGGGTCGATGATGAACAGCGAACGCACGGTGGCGGTGGCCGACTGCTCCGGGTGGATCATGTCGTACAGCGTCGAGACCGAACGGTCGGCATCGGCGATGATCGGGAAGCCCACGACGGTTTGCTGGGTTTCTTCGATGTCGCGGATCCAGTCGCGGTGCTTTTCGGCCGCGTCGACCGACAGTGCGATCGCCTTGACATTGCGCTTGTCGAATTCAGGCTTGAGCTTGGCGGTCAGGCCCAGTTCGGTGGTGCAGACCGGCGTGAAGTCGGCCGGGTGCGAAAACAGCACGACCCACGAGTCGCCTGCCCATTCGTGGAAACGGATAGGGCCAATGCTGGATGCTTGCTCGAAGTCGGGGGCGGTATCGCCGAGGCGTAAGGTCATGGTCATCTCCTGTGATTGATCAAACTTGTTTGGGGCGCCATCCGGTACGAATGGCGCGTTGGTCTACATGAAGCGATTGTAGAGGACGACAGCCCAGGTCGCGAACGCCAGCAGCAGCGTCAGTGCGACGGCGGCGCTGCCGATGTCCTTGGCTGCTTTCGACAATGGATGGCGCTCGAGCGAAATACGGTCGACGACCGCCTCGATCGCTGAATTGATCAGCTCGACGATCAGCACCACGAGCAGCACGCCGATCATCGCCAGGCGCTGGAAGCCGGAGACCGGCATCAGCAGTGCGATCACGCTGGCCACGACGATCAGCACCACTTCTTGCCGGAACGCTGCTTCGCTGCGCCAGGCCCAGCGCAGGCCGTCCCAGGTGTTGCGGCACGCCGCGCCAATGCGCTCGAGGCCGCGCAAGGTCTTGAATTCGCTGATCGGGTTGTCCATCGTTGTCCAGTGAGGATGCAGGAACATCATTATGCCGCCTCCCGATCAGCATGTGGCATGCAAGCCCACAATGCAAGGGCAGGTTTGCGCGAGCGTTTCACATCATGGTATAAAGAATGGGCCTACTGCACCGCACAACCATCATATGAAAATGGAAACGCCCCAACCCGCCAAGACCTCGATCCAGGTGATCGAACGCATGACCTCCCTTCTGGACGCCCTGGCCACCTATTCTGACCCGGTCAGCCTCAAGGAGCTGGCGCGCGTGTCGGGTCTGCACCCGTCCACGGCGCACCGGATCCTCAACGATATGGTGGTCACGCGCTTCGTCGACCGTGTCGAGCCGGGCACCTACCGGCTCGGCATGCGCCTGCTGGAGCTGGGCAATGTGGTCAAGAGCCGGCTGTCGGTGCGCGAAGCGGCGCTCGACGCCATGCGCGCCCTGCACCGCAAGACGCAGCAGACGGTCAATCTGTCGGTGCGCCAGGGCGATGAAATCGTGTACATCGACCGGGCCTTCTCGGAGCGTTCCGGCATGCAGGTCGTGCGCGCCATCGGCGGGCGCGGGCCGCTGCACCTGACCTCCACCGGCAAGCTGTTTTTGTCCGTGGACGACGTGAAAGCCACGCGCGCCTACGCGACCCGCACGGGCCTGTCGGGCCACACGCGCAACTCGATCACCGAGCTGGCGCGGCTGGAGCGCGAGCTGAGCCTGGTGCGCTCGCGCGGCTATGCGCGCGACAACGAAGAGCTGGAACTGGGTGTGCGCTGCATGGCGGCAGGAATCCACGATGACAGTGGCAAACTGGTGGCGGGCCTGTCGATTTCGGCGCCGGCCGATCGCCTGCAGGAAGACTGGCTCGATGACCTGGTGCAGACGGCGGCGCGCATTTCGGCGACGCTCGGGTACCGGCCGATGCCGACTGTATAAAACACGAGAGCAGACACAGCAAAAGCAGATACAACAAGGGCAGGCCCGCGGCCTGCCCTTTTCTTTAGCGCGTCAGCCCTGGCGCGCTGGCGGTGATGGTCGATGGCCGGATCGCATCGACATCCATGCGGTCGGGCAGCGATTCGATCAGGCGGCGAATCCGGCCGGCGTCGGCCGTGCGCGACATCTTGCCTTTCGAGTCCAGGAACACCATCACCACATTACGGCCATGGATCATGGCCTGCATCACCAGGCAGCGCCCTGCTTCGTTGATGAAGCCGGTCTTTTGCAGTCCGATATTCCAGTCGGGCAGCGACACCAGGTAGTTGGTATTGCGATAGTGCATCGTGCGGCCGCTGGCCTGCACGGTGGAGTTGGGCGTGGTCGAGAATTCGCGCAGCACCGGGTCGCCATGCGCGGCCATGACGAGCTTGGCCAGGTCGCGCCCGCTCGAGACGTTGCTGCTCGACAGGCCGCTGGAATCGACGTAACGGGTGTCGCGCATGCCCAGCTGGCGCGCCTTGGCGTTCATCGCGCCGACGAAGGCGCTGATACCGCCCGGATAGTTGCGGCCCAGCGCCGACGCGGCGCGGTTCTCGGAACTCATCAGGGCAATATGGAGCAGTTCGCGGCGTGTCATGCTGGCGCCAACCGGCAGGCGCGAGCTGCTGAACTTGTGGCGGTCGACGTCGTCGTCGGTCACGCGCAAGACTTCGTCCAGGTCTTGCTTGGAGTCCATCACGACCATGCCCGTCATCAGCTTGGTCAGCGATGCAATTGGCAACGCGACATTGGCGTTTTTCTCGAACAGCACTTCGGCGCTGTTCTGGTCGACTACGAAGGCCACGTTCGAGCGCAGCGCGAGCGGATCGACGGTGTTGTCGAGGCCAGCCATGTCGCCCACAGTCTTGGCAGCAACGCCAACTGCCACGGCAGCGGCGGCAGTGCGCACCGGCTGATACGTGACGACGCGCTTGCCGCGCACGGTCTTGACACGGCGGATCATGCGCGGACGATCGCCTGCGGCGGCAAGTTCCTGGCGTTTGGCTTTTTTGGTACGTGTGGCCGTGGTTTTGCGCACGACCTTGCGTTTGACTTTTTTCTTGGCGGCAGACGATTTCTTCGCCTGCTCGGTGGCACCCGCACCCGCGCCTGCGCCAGCACCGGCGGCCTGGACTGGGGAAAAGGCAAATAAAGCGGCAACCACGGCAGCCACAGCAAGTTTGAACATGATGAAGCCCCTGACCCGAACAGATGAGATACGTAGTGAAGTGTAGCGGAACGACGTCCGATCGCAAGCAAAATTCACATTCCGTGCGGCAATAAGCGACTTAATACAACAAGAAGCGCCCAACCATTTTCCTTTTGATATCAACAGGATATTGACGGTATTTACGTTAATCCATGAAGCGGGCGAAGCCGTGGCTCGGTTCGCGCTCGGTCACCAGCGTGTTCTCGACGCGCGCCGGATCGGCCCAGCCCAGCGCCATGCCGCAGACCACCATCTCGTTGCCCGGCAGATCAAGTTCGGCGCTGATGATCCGATGATACTGCGTGAACGCCGCTTGCGGGCAGGTATCGAGACCGCGCGCGCGCGCCGCCACCATGATGTTCTGTAAAAACATGCCGTAGTCGAGCCACGAACCCTGCGCCATGATGCGGTCGATAGTGAAGATCAGCCCCACGGGCGCATCGAAAAAGGCGTAGTTGCGGGCATGCTGTGCCGCCATGCCGGCCTTGTTGTCGCGGCCCAGGCCCAGCAGGCTGTAGAGATCCCAACCGACCTTGCGCCGGCGGTCGATATACGGCGAGGTCCACTCGCGCGGGTAGTAGGCGTATTCCTCGGTATGCCCGCGCGCCTGCTCGGGATCGGCATTGACGGCCAGGATCGCATTCGACAACCGTGCGCGCGCCGCGCCAGTGAGCACATACACCTTCCACGGCTGCGTGTTGGTGCCGGACGGCGCACGCGCGGCAACGTCGAGAATGCGCGCGATCTCGACGCGTTCCACCGGCTTGTCGAGAAAGGCGCGGATCGAGCGGCGCGACGTGATGGCGGCATCGACCGCTTCCTGGCTGGGACTGCTGATCATTGTAGGTTCCTTGGTTTCTTGACGACAAAGGCGACACCGGTCACGGCAACGACCATTCCGACCAGGCCGAGCAGGCTGAACGACTCGCCGAACAGCAGCCAGGCCATGATGGCGGTGGTGGGCGGGGTCAGGTACATCAGGCTCGTCACTTCGGTGGCCTGGCTGCGCCGGATCAGCGTAAACAGCAGGAAGATGGCACCGATCGACAGCGCCAGTACCGACCACACCAGCGCCAGAATGAAGTCAGCACTCCAGGTAATGCGGCTGAACCCCGGATCAAGGTCTTCCAGCCAGATGGCCAGTGGAATCAGCACGAGCACCGTGGCGCTGAACTGGATGGCGGTGCCGGTACGCAGATCGAATTGTGGGCAGAAGCGGCGCTGGTACAGCGTGCCAGTCGTGATGCACAGCAGCGCGAACAGGCACAGGGCCAGCGCGACCGGCGACATGCCGGCAACGCGCAGCTTGGCATACACGACGAGGGCCACGCCGGACAGGCCCAACAGCAATCCCAGCCACTGCAGGCGCCGCACGCGTTCGCCGATCAGCGGCGCGGCTGCGGCGGTCAGGATGGGCTGCATGCCGACGATCAGCGCCGTCAGCCCGGCCGGCATGCCCAGGTTGATGGCAGCCCAGACGCCGCCCAGATACCCCGCCTGCAACAACAAGCCAGCCAGTGCGACGTGCATGATCTGGCCGCGCGGCCAGGGCGCACGCCAGATCAGCACGATCGGCAGCAGCACGGCCAGCACACCCAGGCAGCGCACGATCAGGAAGGTCAGCGGCGGCGCATAAGGCAGGCCGAACTTGGCGACGATGAAGCCGGTGCTCCATAACAGGACAAAGAACAGCGGTACCGGCGACAGCCATGGGGCGGTCGGGACGGCAGCGGTAACCGGCGGCGAAATGGCAGGCTGTGACATGAACGCAGCAATGTCCCGAAAGAATCGACAGAAATTAAGGTAAAGACAAGAACCGAGTCTAGCACACCGTTTTAGTGCAATTAAACAGCGAAAAAGAATGTTCGTTTGCGGTAGATCAATTGAGTTTTCTCACGATAAATGCATTCTTGTCACTTCCGTACCACGAATTGTGCATCGCATCAAAATCACTTGACGCCTCAAACGAAGTGGCACAAAATCTGCCCTGTTGCGGTGCACAAAAGAAGAGTTACATCACGTTTGCCGAAGAGCCTGCCCCACCTGAGCAATAGTCCATTCACGAAACGTAACATTTTGGAGAGACACATGTTTGCAATCCCTGAGCAGTTTTCGACCGCCACCAAGACCAGCCTGGAGTCGCAGTTCGCCCTGTTTTCGTCGCTGACGTCGAAGACGTTCGAAAGCATGGAAAAACTGGTCGCCCTGAACATCAGCACCGCACGCGCCAGCCTCGAAGAATCGTCGGCCCTCACCAGCAAGCTGCTGAGCGCCAAGGATCCGCAAGAGTTCTTCTCGCTGGCCGCCACCCAGGCACAGCCAAACGCTGAAAAAGCCATGGCCTACAGCCGTCAGCTGGCGTCGATCGCCAGCGGCACCGGCGCCGAGTTCTCGAAAGCAGCCGAAAGCCAGATCGTCGAAGCCAACCGCAAGGTGATTTCGCTGGTCGACGAAGTGAGCAAGAATGCACCGGCCGGTTCGGAGAACTTCGTCGCCGCTGTCAAGACCGCCATCAGCAACGCCAATGCCGGTTACGAGCAGTTCAGCAAGACCTCGAAGCAGGCTGTCGAAGCCATCGAAACCAATGTCAACGCTGCCGTGTCGCAATTCTCGGCCAACGCTGCCAAGGCGACCAACTCCGCAGCGGCTGCTGCTGCGTAATACTGCAGCATCGCTGATCGGTAAAAAAATGGCCGGGGCGCGCAAGCGTCCCGGCCATTTTTACGTGCGCATGGGTTATTCGCCCAGATATGCCGCCTGCACGCGCGGGTCGGTCAGCATGTCGCGCGCATTGCCGGTCATGGTGACCTCACCTGACTCCATCACATAGCCGCGGTGCGCAGCCTGCAACGCCAGCTTGGCGTTCTGCTCGACCAGCAGGATCGTGATGCCCTGCTGCGATACGTCGCGGATCACCTCGAAGATCTTTTCGACCATGATCGGCGACAGGCCCATCGACGGCTCATCGAGCAATAGCAGCGTCGGATGGCACATCAGCGCGCGCGCCATCGCCAGCATCTGCTGCTCGCCGCCCGAGAGCGTCCCGGCCAGCTGGCTGGCGCGTTCCTTCAGGCGCGGGAATACGCTGTACCACTTCTCGATATCGGCGTCGATCCCGGCCTTGTCATCGCGCGTGTACGCGCCCATCAACAGGTTTTCGTGAATCGACATGCGGGTGAACACGCCCCGCCCTTCCGGCACCATGGCCAGCTTTTGCTGGACCATGCGGAACGACTGCGTACCGCGCAGTGGCTGACCCAGATAGCTGATGTCGCCTTCGACCTTGCATGGCGGCAGCGTGCCGGTAATGGCCTTGAGCGTCGTCGTCTTGCCGGCGCCATTGGCGCCAATCAGCGTGACCAGTTCGCCCCGGGCTACCTGCAGGTCGATCCCCTTGACCGCCTTGATGCCGCCGTACGCGACCTTCAGGCCAGATACCTGCAGAATCGTTTCATTCTTCGTTACGTCCATCAGTGCGCACCTCCCAGATAGGCGTCGATCACGGCCTGGTTCTTCTGAATCTCGGCTGGCACACCTTCGGCGATCTGCTTGCCGTATTCGAGCACTGTGATGCGGTCGCACAAGCCCATCATCAATTTGACGTCGTGCTCGATCAACAGCACGGTCTTGCCCTGCGCCTTGATCTTGACGAGCAGTTCGCGCAAGCCCAGTTTTTCGGTGGCGTTCATGCCGGCCGCCGGCTCGTCCAGCGCCAGCAATTGCGGATCGGTTGCCAGCGCACGCGCGATTTCCAGGCGGCGCTGGTCGCCGTACGACAAAAACTTCGCCGTGCGGTTGGCGAACTGGCCGATGCCCACGAAATCGAGCAATTCCTGGGCGCGGACGCGGATCGCCCGTTCTTCTTCACGCGCCGCCTTGTGGCGCAGGATCGCGCCGAGCACGCCCTGTCTGGTGCGCACGTGGCGCCCCACCATGACGTTTTCCAGCGCGCTCATCTCGCCGAACAGGCGGATGTTCTGGAACGTGCGCGCGATGCCAGCCCTGGCCACGTCGTGCGGGGCCGACGGCGAGTACGACTTGCCAGCCAGCTCGAATGTGCCGCTGTCGGGCTGGTACAGACCTGTGATCACATTGAAGAACGTGGTCTTGCCGGCGCCGTTGGGGCCGATCAGGCCATAGATCTGGCCCTGCATGATCCGGATGCCGACATCCGTCAGCGCCTGCAGGCCGCCGAAGCGCTTGTTGACGCCGGCAATGTTCAGAATGACTTGTTCGCTCATGTGGTACTCGCTTCTTCGTCGTCACGCGCCAGCGCGGCGTTGGGCCGCTCTTCCTTGTTGGGCGACGGCCACAGGCCAGCCGGGCGCACCAGCATGATCAACACCAGCGCCAGGCCGTACAGCAACTGGCGCAGCACTTCGGCTTCGATGATCACCTTGCCAAACAGCGCCTGCTGGGCCGGGTCGACCACGTGGCGCAGCACTTCCGGCAGGGCCGCCAGCAGCACGCCGCCCAGCACCACGCCGGGGATATGGCCGATACCGCCCAGCACCACCATGGCCAGCACGGCGATCGACTCGGTCAGCGAGAACGATTCCGGCGAAACAAAGCCCTGGAAGGCGCCGAACATCGCGCCGGCCACGCCGCCGAACGAGGCACCCATCGCAAACGCGAGCAGCTTGACATTGCGGGTATTGATGCCCATCGCCTTGGCCGCGATTTCGTCTTCGCGGATGGCCACCCAGGCGCGGCCCAGGCGCGAATGCTGCAGGCGGCCCGTGATGAAGATCGACGCGATCACCAGCGCCAGGAACAGGAAGTAATACGCGTTCACGGACGGCATCGCGTAGCTGCCGATGTGCACGGTGGCGTTGGACCCCGCCTCGCCCGCCAGCGACACGCCAAAGATGCGGATCGGGTCGATCATGTTGATCCCCTGCGGCCCGTTGGTGAAGTTGATCGGGTCGTTCAGGTTGTTCATGAAGATGCGGATGATCTCCCCGAAGCCCAGCGTCACGATGGCGAGGTAGTCGCCGCGCAGTTTCAGCGTCGGGGCGCCCAGCAGCGCGCCGCACAGCGCGGCGGACAAGGCTGCCAGCGGCACGATCGCCCACAGCGACAGGTGGATGCCGTTCTGCTGGATCTCGGGACCGAAGAACGCGACCAGCGCTTCGCCGATGGCGGGCGAGTAATAGATCACCGATTCCAGCAGCGCGGCGAACTGCGGCGACGAGAACAGGCCGACCAGGTACGCGCCGACGGCAAAGAACGCGATATAGCCGAGGTCGAGCAGACCGGCGAAGCCCACCACGATGTTCAGGCCGAGCGCGAGCATGATGTACAGCAGCGCGATGTCGATGATGCGTACCCACGAATTGCCGAATTGCGCGGCAAAGAACGGGAAGATCAGGAGCAGCACCAGCACGATCGCCATGCTGGTGTAGGCCTGGCGCGGCTTGTGCTGGGTGTCGAACGTCAGGAGTGCCATGGTGTGCTCCGGTTAAGCGCGGTCGGCCACGCGTTCGCCCATGATGCCGGACGGGCGCAGGGTCAACACGAGGATCAGTACCACGAAGGCGAAGATGTCCTGGTAGTGGCTGCCGAGGAAGCCACCGGTCAGGTCGCCGATATAGCCGGCGCCCAGCGCTTCGATGATACCCAGCACGAGGCCACCGATCATGGCGCCATAGATATTGCCGATCCCGCCCAGCACCGCGGCGCAGAACGCCTTCAGGCCCGGCAGCACGCCCATCGTGAACGTGATCGAGGCGTAGTTGGCGCCCCACATCACGCCGGCCACGGCGGCGAGCGCCGCACCGATCGCGAAAGTGGCGACGATCACGCGGTTCGTATCGATACCCATCAGGCCGGCCACGCGGGGGTTTTCGGCCACGGCGCGCATCGCGCGGCCCATCCGCGTACGCTCGACCAGCAGCACAAGGCTGCCCATGGCCAGCGCCGCCAGCACGAGCAGCAAGACCTGGGTCTGGGAAATCATCGCGCCGCCGATCATGATCGGTTCGGACGACAGCAATTGCGGGAACGGCAACGGGCTGCGGCCCCAGATCATCATCGCGAAGGTTTGCAGCAGGATCGAGATGCCGATGGCCGTGATCAACGGCGCCAGGCGCGGCGCATTGCGCAGGCGTCGGTAAGCGACGCGTTCGATCAGGATATTAACCAGCATGGTGACGGGAATGGCGCCAAGGATCGCCAGCGCCAGCTGGAGATAGCCAGGCAGGCCAGGCACATAAGCTTCGAGCAATTGCAGGATGGTCAGGCCGATCATTGCGCCGATCATCAACACGTCGCCGTGGGCGAAGTTGATCAGGTTGAGGACGCCGTACACCATCGTGTAGCCGAGCGCGACCAGCGCATACATACTGCCGAGCACGAGCCCGTTCAGTAGTTGTTGGATAAAGGTTTCCATCGTTCCGCCTGTTGTGCAATAACAAAAAACGGCACGCCGGGGTATCCCGACGTGCCGCTCAAGGTCTGAAGCTGCTGCTTTACCGTTGTCTGCGGCCCAACGACGCGCTGGTTAGCACATCGCTACGACAAATCCGAGCGCCGCCATCATAGCTTGGCTGCCGGAAAACTAACAACGGTAAATGGCGGCAGTAGCTAATTTTTGTTTTCTGCCAGAACGAAAAATAATGTTCAGCCTTCGGGCTTGAAGGCCACCTGCCGAACACCATCCAGGCCTTTCGGCAGCGGGAACGTGACGTTCTCTTCGACGCCTTCGAGAGCGCGCACACTGGCCGCGCCCAGTTGCTTCAAGCGGTCGATCACGGCTTGCACCAGTACCTCGGGCGCCGATGCGCCGGCGGTGACGCCAATGCGTTTCTTGCCGGCGATCCAGGCCGGATCGATGGCGGCGGCGTTGTCGACCATATAGGCAGGCGTGCCCATCTTGTCGGCCACTTCGCGCAGGCGGTTCGAGTTGGAGCTATTGGGGCTACCGACGACGATCACCACTTCGACCTGCGGCGCGAGGAACTTGACGGCTTCCTGGCGGTTGGTGGTGGCGTAGCAGATATCGCCCTTCTTCGGCTCGATGATGTTCGGGAAGCGCACCTTGAGCGCGTCGATGATGTCGGCCGTGTCATCGACCGACAACGTGGTTTGCGACACATACGCAAGCAGGTCCGGGTTGCGCACTTGCAGGTTCTCGACATCGGCAACGGTCTCGACCAGGTGCATGCCTTCTTCGGCCTGGCCCATCGTGCCTTCGACTTCCGGGTGGCCGTCGTGGCCGATCATGATGATCTCGGCGCCGAGTTTGCGCATCTTGGCCACTTCGACGTGCACCTTGGTCACCAATGGGCAGGTGGCGTCGAAGATCGTCAGGCCGCGCGCTTCGGCATCGGCCCGCACCGCTTTCGACACGCCATGGGCCGAGAACACCAGCGTGTTGCCCGGCGGGACGTCTTCGAGCTGTTCGATGAAGATCGCGCCCTTGGTGCGCAGGTCGGCCACGACATAGGCGTTGTGGACGATTTCGTGGCGCACATAGATCGGGGCGCCGAATTGGGTCAGGGCGCGCTCGACGATTTCGATGGCGCGGTCCACGCCAGCGCAGAAGCCGCGCGGCTGGGCAAGCAGAATTTCGTTTTCCATAGTCTTCCTTTACAGCACCGAAATCAGTTTCACTTCGAACTGGAGCGCCCGGCCAGCCATCGGGTGGTTGAAGTCGAACAACGCCGAGTCGTCACGCATTTCAAGCAGCACGCCGGCAAACCGGCCGCCCTTCGGCGCATTGAATTCGACCACTTCGCCGACCAGATAGTCGGCGCCCGGCACCGAATTTTCTTCCAGGGTCGCTTTCGACACCGACTGGATCAGTTCGGGGTTACGTTCACCGAACGCTTCCTGCGCGCTGAGCTCGAAGGTCTGGTGCGTGCCTTCGGGCAGGCCGATCAGGCGCTCTTCGAGGAATGGCGCGAGCTGGCCCTGACCGAGCAACAGCGTCGCCGGCGTGCCGTTGAAGGTGGTGATCACATCAGAACCACCGGCAACAGCCAGGCGGTAATGCAGTGTCAGGTACGAGGATTCATTGACGACAGGAGCAGCGTTGGCCATGTTCTTTGCGACGTTTCGTATGAGTGCGGGCAGCCCCGGTGGGGCAAACCGCTATTGTAAGCCACGCGCGCAGCTTGCGCCCGGGCTGCCTCTTTTTTTGGCGAGGAATCACGATGGGAATTTGTGACTGGCCCGAGCAGGACCGCCCCCGCGAGCGCTTGCTGCGCGACGGCCCGGCGGCATTGTCCGATACTGAATTGCTGGCGATCTTCCTGCGCGTGGGCGTGGCCGGGAAAAGCGCCGTGACGCTGGCCGGCGACACCCTCACCCACTTCGGCTCACTGCAGCGGCTGCTGCATGCCGATGCTGGCGAGTTCGGGCAGCTGCACGGGCTCGGCCCGGCCAAGTATGCGCAGCTGCAGGCGGCGCTCGAACTGGCGCGGCGCGCGGTGGCCGAACAATTCCGGCGTGAGGCGCTGTGCTCGCCCGAAGCCGTGCGGCACTATCTGCGCAGCCACTTCGCGCTGCGCACGCACGAATCGTTCATCGTGCTGTTTCTGGATGTGAAGAATCGCCTGATCAATTGCGACGAAATGTTTCGGGGCACGCTTACCCATACCAGCGTCTATCCCCGCGAAGTCGTCAAGGCGGCGCTGCGGCGCGATGCGGCGGCCGTGATTCTGGCGCACAACCATCCTTCAGGCGTGGCCGAGCCAAGCGATGCGGATCTGCGGCTGACGAGCGCCCTGACGCAGGCGCTGTCACTGGTGGAGATCCGGGTGCTGGACCATTTCGTGGTGGCCGGCAGTCATGTGCATTCGTTTGCCGAGAATGGCCAGATGTGACGGATTTGCCACCGGCGCCTGGCCTGGTCATTGGCATGAATTACATCGCGTAAACAGGGGCTTACCCATGCAAATGTGCTCCAATCCGCGATTGTTAAATTTTTTATTCAATTAAATTAACTATTGTTTTTCGCAAGTGATTGATTCCGCTTCATTTTTCGCGCTATACTCTCGTTTTTCCAGTCCTGGAACATATTTAAGGAGTGCACTATGGCACGTGTTTGCCAAGTAACCGGCAAGGGTGTGATGGTTGGTAACAACGTCTCCCACGCTAACAACAAAACGAAGCGTCGTTTCCTGCCTAACCTGCAGAATCGTCGTATCTACGTCGAATCGGAAAACCGCTGGGTTTCGCTGCGTTTGTCGAACGCCGGCCTGCGCCTGATTGACAAGCTCGGCATCGATGCCGTGCTGGTCGACATGCGTGCTCGTGGCGAAAAAGTTTAATTAGGGAGCTATCATGGCAAAAACTGGCCGCGACAAAATCAAGCTGGAATCGACTGCAGGCACGGGTCACTTCTACACCACCACCAAGAACAAGCGCACGATGCCGGCGAAAATGGAAATTACCAAATTCGACCCTAAGGCACGTAAGCACGTGATCTACAAAGAAACTAAGATCAAGTAATTGATCCTGTTGTCTTTCAAAAAGCCGCCGGCGCAAGCCTGGCGGCTTTTTTTATGGCCGGACACCGTCCGCGTTACCATGGCGGAATGACCAGCTTGTCCCTGCCCGCCCTCTCTCCCGCCACCGACCGCCTCGACGCCCTCGATGTCCTGCGCGGCTTTGCGCTGATCGGCATCTGCATCGCCAACGTCGAATTTTTCAACCGGCCCGTGGTCGAATCCGGGCAAGGCATCCCCGCCGGCCTGCACGGCCTCGACCGGCTCGTGGCGTTTCTTGTCGCGTACCTGGTCAGCGGCAAGTTCTGGACGATCTTTTCGCTGCTGTTTGGCATGGGCTTCGCGCTGATGCTCGAGCGCGCCCGCGTGGCCGCGCGGCCGTTCGCGCCAACCTACGGCCGCCGGGTCGGCGTGCTGCTGGCGATCGGCTTGCTGCACCACACCTTGCTGTGGAGCGGCGATATCCTGATCAGTTATGCGGCCGGCGCATTCGCGCTGATGCTCGCCCTGCTGGCGCCGGCGCGGGTGCTCGTGACCGCGCTCATTGCCTGCATCGCGCTGCCCCAGATGCCGGAACTGGGGCTGCTGGGCTGGCTGCTGGCGCCCGTCGTCCTGGCGACGCTAGTCGCGCTGTATCTGCGCGCGCGGCAAGCCTGGCTGTTTCCACTGGTGACGATCGGTACCGGTCTGCTGATGTTGCTGGCGGCGCTACTCGCCGCATCGGGCAGCAAGGGCGGCGACACGACGATGCTGACCGCGGTGGGCGCCATCTTCACGGGCCTTGGCCTGCTCGCCTGCTGGCGCGGGCCGGCAGAACAAAAGCCGCTACGCATCGGCGTCCAGATCGTGCTGCTGACCTATTGCCTGATTGCGGTGGAAGCCGGCATGCGGCACTTTGCGCCTGCCGTTGGACAGACGACAGTCGTGAGCAGCACCGGTAGCGTTAGCAGTGCTGATGACGAGTCGGTGCCCGCCGCCGATGGCCGCGTGTTGCGCTACCGGGAACAAATCGCACGCAGCACCGAAGAACGCGTCGTGCTGACGCAGGGCAGCTATCCGGATGCAGTAGCGATGCGGTTCAGGCAGCTGGACGAACGCATGGTGGACGAAGTCGGGTTCTCGGTGTTGCTGGTGGGCGTGTTCCTGATCGGCGTCTGGTTCGTGCGATCGGGCGTGATCGCACGCGCAGCCGATCACAAGCCCCTGTACCGACGGCTGGCCATCGTCGGCATCCCGCTGGGCGTCGGACTTGGCGTGCTTGGCAGCCTGATCGCAACAGGGCGACCGCCTGGCGTCGACGATGGTGGCCATGATCTCGCCCACGCCCTGCTGTCGCTGGGCAGCTTGCCCGCTGCGCTTGGCTATATTGGCGCCGTCATGCTGATGCTGCAGAGCCGTGGCGCACTGGCACGGATCCGCCTGCTGGCACCGTTTGGACGCATGGCACTGAGCAACTACCTGGTGCAATCGCTCGTGTTTTCACTGTTGTTTTATGCCAACGGAATGGGGCTGTGGGGCATAGGGCGAACAATGCAAGTGTGCATCGCGCTGGGATTATGCGCGCTGCAGATCTGTTTGAGCCACTGGTGGCTGGCGCGTTTCCAGTACGGCCCGGTCGAATGGATCTGGCGCGCGCTGACATATCTGACCTTGCCGCCGATGCGCATAAAAAGCGGGGGTCAGGTCTGACATTCGGACACGATCTCGACAGTCAAGTAGTCGGTAGTCGAAAATAGCTGGAACTGCTACCTGCTAACGATGGGCGAGGCACCACAAAAACTGTTTAAGGCTGAGGTCGTGTCCGAATGTCAGACCTGACCCCGGCTGTGGTGCGCGGGCGCGGTCAAATGCAAAACGGCTCCCGAAGGAGCCGTTTCTTTTTTAATGCCCTGATACCGAATCAGGCATAGGTGCGCAGGCGCAGTGAAAAATCTTGCAGCGCCTTGATGCCCGACGCCTCGGCGCGGTTGCACCAGTCTTGCAACTGATGCAGCAACTGATCGCGGGTGTGATGCGAACGTTCCCAGATCGCGCCCAGTTCCACGCGCATATTGTGCATGGTTTCCAGTGCCTTGCTGTGCTGGAACAGCTCGACCAGCTGCTCTTTCTGCGACAACTCCAGCTTGGCCGGTTCACGTTGCATCAGCTTGCGCGAGCTTTTCAGGAAGCGCGTTTCCAGGCCACTGGCATGCTTGCGCTGCTCGAATTCTTCATGGAACGCGTGACGCACCGATTTCGCATACTTGGCCATCACGTCGTAGCGGTTGGCGATCACCGATTGCAGCGTATCGAAGTCAGCCTGGTCCTTGTTCTTGGCCAGTTTTGGCTTCGGCGCCACTTTCTTGACCTTGGCCAGGCCTACCATCTCGAGCATGCGGATATAACCCCAGCCCAGGTCGAACTCGTACCACTTGCTCGACAGCTTGGCCGACGTGGCATACGTGTGGTGATTGTTGTGCAGCTCTTCGCCACCGATCAGGATGCCCCAAGGGAAGATGTTGGTCGCGGCATCGCTGCAATCGAAATTGCGGTAGCCCCACCAGTGGCCGAGACCATTGATGATACCGGCAGCGGTGATCGGAATCCACATCATCTGCACGGCCCACACCGACAAGCCGATGATGCCGAACAGCGCAATGTTAATCACCAGCATCGCGACCACACCCATCATGCTGCGGCCGGTGTACACGTGGCGCTCGATCCAGTCGTCCGGGGTGCCATGGCCATACTTGTCCATGGTTTCCTGAACCTTGCTCTCAGCGCGGTACAGCTCGGCGCCTTCGAACAGCACCTTGCGGATGCCGCGCGTTTGCGGGCTGTGCGGATCTTCTTCGGTGTCGCACTTGGCGTGGTGTTTACGGTGGATCGATGCCCACTCCTTGGTGACCTGACCAGTGGTCAGCCACAGCCAGAAGCGGAAGAAGTGACTTGGAATCGGATGCAGGTCAAGCGCGCGGTGCGCCTGATGGCGGTGCAGGTACACAGTGACGCTGATGATGGTGATGTGCGTGACCACCAGCGTGTACAGAACGACTTCCCATGCCGAAAAATCCAGCAGGCCGGTCGACAAGAACGACAGCACAGCGTGCAAAGTGTCGTTAAAGAAATTCATTCAGTCTCCAATGCAGGGCTTGTATGACGTCGATCAGGAAGATCGCACATGCATAACCCTTGCATTTTACGTGTTTCTACTGCCGCACGGCAGCAGCACGCCTTCAATTTTTGCCTAAATCCGCGCCAGTCTGTTTTACGCCACCTTCGGTAGCGTCTGACGCCCCCTCCGGGGTGCGCGCCATCATCGACGTGATGTGCGCATCGAGCAGGCGCGTGTCCATCGAAGGATGGCCGAGCTTGATGGCGCCCGTGTGCACCAGCGCGTAAATCTTGCGGTTGACTTCGGAGATCGGCCCGCCCTGCCCGTTTTCCGGGTCGCCCAGGAAGAACCCGACTTCCAGCTCATAGCCATCGGCGACAAACGCGGTCAGCAGTACGTTTGGCGCCGGCGTCTCCAGCACGCGGTCAACGCCTCTCGGTTGCTCTTCCAGCAACGGCATCACGACCGCCAGATCGCTGTCGTACGACACGACCAGCTTGGTGACAGCGCGCACGTTCTTGTTTGTCACCGACTGGTTCAGCACCACGCCGGTGATCAGCATTTCGTTCGGCAACAGGGTCTGCGTACCGTCGGCGCTACGCAACACCGTGTAGCGCGTATTGATGCGCGAAACTTTGCCGGAATACTTGTCGAGCGTGATCGGATCGCCAATTGCCAGGCTGCGCTCGAACAGGATGATGAAACCAGACACATAATTACTGGCAATACGCTGCATGCCCAGACCCAGACCCACACCAAGCGCGCCACCGAACACCGACAGCACGGTCAGATCCAGCCCCGCCAGCGACAGACTGAACAACACAGCAACGAGGATCAGCGCGGCGCGGCCCACGCGCGCCAACGCAACGCGCAGCGACGAGTGCATGCGCTCGACATGCATCAGCCGCTCTTCGAGCGCGGCGCCGGCCCACAGCGCCAGGATCATCAGCACGACGATCGACACGATGCCCTGCAACAGGTCGAGCAGCGAAGTTGATTTCGCCCCCACCGGCAGCATGGTCGTCTCGAGCGCACGCAACACGTCTGGCAGGATGCCGGTCAGGTGCAGCGCCACGATGATCCAGGCAGTGAAGGCGAACACGCGCTCGAACGTCTGCAGCGCCTCGCCCACCTGGCCACGGCGCGCAAACGCGCGGCGCAGCAGATAAAAGAAAGTACGGATGACCGCCAGCGACACGAACAGCGGCAGCGCCACGCGCAGCAGGTTCACCGTCTGGAAGTGTTCCAGAATGACCTTGCTGAGCGACAGCAGCGCTACAGTCAACAGCGGCCCGAGCACACGGGCAACGCCGCCCAACCCGACACGCATCAAGCGGCCCTGTTCATCCCGGTTCTTGAGCAGCGACCGCCCGATCAACCCTGCCAACCCCCAGCCCACCGCCACGCAGACGACAAGGGCAATCGCCTGCCACAACAGGGCCGGGTTGCGGATGTCGACAATCATGACATTCCAGAGGTCGGACAAGGGCATCGCAGAGTTCCTTATTTTTCGTCGGTTGCAGTCATATCGGCGTCAACATCGGCATCTGCCTTGACTGGTGCCGCCTTGACCAGCGCCTTGCGTTGCAGCACGGCGGCGAAGAAGCCATCGGTCTGGTGCTTGTGCGGCAAGAGCTTGAGGTACTTGTCCATTTCGAGCGGAATCTTTTGCTCGGCCAGCACTTGGCTCATCGGCACCAGATCGAAGTCCGGATGCGTTGCCAGGAAGCCTTCGACGATGACGTCGTTTTCTTCATTCAGCAGGCTGCAGGTGGCGTACACGAGGCGGCCACCGTTCTTGACCAGGCGCGCAGCACCATCCAGGATCGCGGCTTGCTTTTCCTGCATCTCGGCAATCGCGCCCAGTTGCTGGCGCCACTTGACGTCCGGATTGCGGCGCAAGGTGCCCAGGCCCGAGCATGGCGCATCGACCAGCACGCGGTCGATCTTGCCAGCCAGGCGCTTGACCTTGGCATCGCGCTCGTGCGCGATGAGCACCGGATGCACGTTCGACAAACCGCTGCGCGCCATGCGTGGCTTCAGTTTGGCCAGGCGCTTTTCGGACACGTCGAATGCGTACAGGCGACCGGTGTTGCGCATCAGTGCGCCCAGTGCCAGCGTCTTGCCGCCAGCGCCGGCGCAGAAGTCGACCACCATCTCGCCGCGGCGCGCGCCGACGATCTGCGACAGCACCTGGCTGCCCTCGTCCTGCACCTCAATCGCGCCTTCCTTGAACAGCGGCAGATTCTGCAGCGCAGGCTTTTGCTTGACGCGCAGGCCCAGCGGCGCATACGGCATTGGCTCGGCCACGATCGGCGCTTCGAGCAGCGTGGCGATGACGGCGTCGCGCTCGGCCTTGATCGAATTGACGCGCAGATCGAGCGGCGCCGGCGTGTTGAGTACGGCCGCCAGTTCCAGGGCTTCGGCTTCGCCGAACTGGGCCACCAGCTTGTCGTACAGCCATTGCGGCAGATTGGCTTGCACCGGACCTGGCAGCAGCGTGCGGTCGACTTCCTTGATACGGGTCAGGAAGTGGGTTTCATCTTCGGTCAGGCCACCGATCGAATCGATGCCAGCCGTTTCGGCCAGGCCCAGCAGCGCCAGACGACGCATCGATGGCGTGCTCCCATGGCCGGCGAAATCGGTAAAGAACGACTTGTTACGCAGCACCGAATACACGGCTTCGGCAATCACGCCACGCTCACGGCCGCCAAAACGCGGATTGTCTTTGAAGAAACGCGACAGGGTGACGTCGGCTGGGGAGGTAAAACGGAGAATCTCGCGCAGGACTTCTTCAGTCTTGGCGACGATCGCTGGAGGCAATCTCATGTAAATCCTTGGGTTGTAAACTGCTTACTTAAAACAATGCGTTTTAAATACTAATGGCGTCAAAGCCAGGCTCGACGATGCGCACCGCACCGTTCTCGACGACCAGACGGTCTTCAACGAACAGGCGCACCGCGCGCGGATAAAGCTTGTGTTCTTCGACCAGCAAGCGGGTAGCGAGCGTGGCTTCGGTATCGCCCGGCAGGACGGGAATGTGTGCCTGCAAGACCGCCGGGCCGTGATCGAGTTCGGCCGTAACAAAATGGACCGTCGCACCATGCTCGGTACAACCGGCATCGAGCGCCTGCTGGTGCGTGTGCAATCCCGGAAACAGCGGCAGCAGCGACGGGTGGATATTGAGCATCCGGCCTGCGTAATGCTCGACGAACGGCGCCGTCAGGATGCGCATGAAACCGGCCAGCACGACCAGGTCGGGCTCGAAGACGTCGATGGTTTCCTGCAGCTTGGCGTCGAATTCGGCGCGGGTGGCGAACGACTTGCTCGGCACCACCGCAGTGGGAATGCCGCGCGCCTGCGCAAACGCCAGGCCACCGGCTTCAGGTTTGTTGCTGATGACGGCGGCGATACGGGCTGGCCAACCTTCGGCATCAAGCGCTCGCACGACCGCTTCCATATTGCTTCCGCGGCCCGAAATCAGGATCACGATATTTTTCATAGCCGGCATTGTACCGTAACGACGGGCACCAAATGCTGCCTGAAATGACGACCGCAGCCCTCGCTCAGGCGGTCGGCGGCACCGTCGCGAACGAGTAGAACACGCGGAACGGCACCTTCTTTTCGGCCCAGAATTCGGCCGCATCGCGAAACACGTCAAGCAGGTTTTCGCGCGCTTCCTTGTCGAACTTCTGGGCGCTTGGCAACTGCTCCAGCACCACGATGAAGCCCGGCTGCGGGCCTGCTTCGTGGACGGTTTCGGTCAGGCATTTGCGCAGCGCATCGAAATTCTTGCTGCAGGGCTTGGGGAAGTAAAATTGTTCGCCGATGCGGGCGCAGACTTGTTGTTTGGTGAGCGTATTGGCGCAATGTGCGTACAGAAAATGATGTCCGAGTTGCCCCGCCTCCTGTTGCAGATCTCCAACGTTAAACGCGCGGATCGCTTGCACAATATTCGGCGCCACTCTCATCAACAAACTCATTTTTTCCTCAAGTTGACCTGTCAATAACGCGCCATCGCGCAACCCGTCGCGACGCCATGGGGCGTTGCTGCCGCTTACCTCGCTGTCGTTGCTATACGCCAATAAGTCCATGATTTGTGTAAGGGTAACGTTTTGTGGTATTGGAAGCAACCCAAATGTGCATTGTGAATAGTCATTTGTAAGAATCGGTACCACCTTGACTGCCTCAAAAACAAGGCGAATCGGGCTGATTCATTCTGGCGCGCTTCAACTGCGTCGCCATCGGCTGTTACATTTTGTTGCCACGGGGACTCGATGCGTTTTTGCGATCGGCGTAGTATCAAGACTTGAACGTAGACTGTATTTATTGTCTCAACCAACGTCGCACCACTGAACGAGGACCATCATGAAATTCCAAGCCAAACTGATCATCGCAGCCCTGGGTGTGGCCACCCTGCCGCTGGCACAGGCTGCCGACTTTGAAGATTTCGGCCGGGTGGTGCGCGTCGAGCCACGCGTCGAGCAAGTCCGCACCCCACGCCAGGAGTGCCGTACCGAATACGTGCAAGTGCCAGTGCAGCAAGAACGCAATGCGGGCGGCACGATCGTCGGCGGCATCGCCGGTGCGTTGCTCGGCAGCCAGATCGGCGGCGGTAACGGTAAAGTGGCCGCGTCGGCCGCCGGCGCTATCGCCGGTGCCATGGTGGGCGACCGCGTCCAGAACAATGGCCGTCAGCGCAGCAGCGTGCAAGAGCAAGCCGTGCAGCAATGCCGCACCGTGGAAGCCATCGAATCGCGTACTGCCGGCTACAACGTGACCTACGAATACCGTGGCCAGAATTACACGTCGCTGATGCGCAACGACCCGGGCAACCGCGTGCGTCTGCGCGTGTCTGTCCAGCCACTGGACAGCTACGACGACGGCCAGGCCTACAGCCAGTACCAGCGATAAAATTCATCATTCAGGAACAACAACGCGGCCCCGGTGGCCGCGTTGTCGTATGCAGGGTGCGGATCGTGGACCGAGCTTGCGCTGTGGGAACGCAACCGCTGATAATAGGGCGATTCCATCAGGCAGTCTTATGCTCATCAAACGCAAATCCATCGAACAGGCCGAATCGTCGCGCCGCCCTTCCCGCAAACCCAAGTACGCGCCCGTCACGCTGTCCGAACAGGAGGGCGTGCGCTATCTGCATTTCGGCACTGAATGGGTCCAGGGCGCCATGCGCATCCGCAAGCCCGACTGGCCAGAACTCGAGTACGCGCAGCAGATGATGGCCTGGATGCTGTTCATCGAGTCGCCACGCGCCATCGTCCAGCTCGGCCTGGGCGCGGCCACGATGACCAAGTTCTGCTACCGCCAGTTTCCCGAGGCCACCGTCACTGCCATCGAACTGAACCCGTCGGTCATCGCCATCTGCAACTCGATGTTCAAGCTGCCGGGCCTGGACGAGCGCCTGACCGTGCTCGAGATGGACGCGCTGGACTTCGTCGAAGACCCGGGACACCACAACGCGTTCGACGTGTTCCAATGCGACCTCTACGACGCCACCGCGCGCGGCCCGGTGCTCGACACGCCCGAGTTCTACGTCGCCTGCGCCAATTGCCTGACCGACGACGGCATCATGACCGTCAACCTGTTTGGCGACCACCCGAGCTTTGCCAAAAACCTCAAGGCCATGAAGTTCGCCTTCGACCACGTGCTGTGCCTGCCCGAGGTGCACGATGGTAATGTGGTCGCGCTGTGCTTCAAGACCCGCCCCAAGCTCGACCAGGCCGCACTGACCGCGCGCGCGGCGCAGATCACCCTCCAGACCAAGCTGCCCGCCGCGTCCTGGGTCAAGGGATTGTTCACCACCGATTGATTTGCCAAGGGCCACCGTGAACGCCATCCCGCAAAAACCCGCCAGTCTGCGCAAGCTCGACCTGCAATCGATTTTTTCGTGGCTGCTGGCCGACGGGATCGTCGCGAAGGACAACGTCAAGGCGCAATTTGCCCAGGCCCAGGGCATTCTCAAGAATGCGCCCGGCTCGATGCACCCGCTCACGGCGGTGGCGCAATGCAAGCTGGTTTCCGAACTGCCCCCCAACCGCCTGCTCACGCTGGACGTGCTGACCGAATGGTGCGCGGCCAAGGTCGGCCTGCCCTTCATCCGCATCGATCCGCTCAAGATCGATTTCACGAAAGTGGCCGATGTGATGTCGGCCGGCTACGCGGCGCGCTTCAATATTCTGCCGGTGGAAATGACGGCGACGACGCTGGTGGTGGCCACGGCCGATCCGGCGCTGACCGAATGGGAAGCCGAGATCGCGAAAGTCGCCCGGCGCCGCATCGAATTGGTGCTGGCCAATCCGCTCGACATCGCCCAGTATATTTCGCAGTTCTTTGCGCTGGCCAAGTCGATCCGCGACGCCAACCGCAGCAGCGGGCAAGACGTCGCGATGCGCAACAACTTCGAGCAACTGGTCGAAATGGGCAAGGCGAACAAGCAGTTCGACGCCAATGACCAGCACATCGTCAATATCGTCGACTGGCTATGGGGTTACGCCTTCGAGCAGCGCGCTTCGGATATTCATTTGGAACCGAAGCGTGAACTTGCTGTCGTACGTTTTCGCATCGACGGCGTGCTGCACCAGGTGTACCAGGTGCCGGCCGTGGTCATGATTGCGATGACAGCGCGGATCAAATTGCTGGGACGGATGGACGTGATTGAAAAGCGCCGCCCGCAAGATGGCCGCATCAAAACCCGCACCGCCGGCGGCCAGGAAGTCGAATTGCGCCTGTCGACGATGCCCACCGCGTTCGGGGAAAAGCTCGTGATGCGTATTTTCGACCCTGAAGTCGTCGTCAAGACATTGCCCGAGCTGGGCTTTCCGGCTGACGACGCCCTGCGCTGGGATCGCCTGACCAAGCGCCCGCACGGCATCATCCTCGTGACCGGCCCGACCGGCTCGGGCAAGACGACGACGCTGTACACGACGCTCAAGGCGCTGGCGACGAGCGAAGTCAATGTCTGCACGGTGGAAGACCCGATCGAGATGGTCGAACCGGCCTTCAACCAGATGCAGGTGCAGCCGGGGATCGATTTGTCGTTCGCCGATGGCGTGCGCTCGTTGATGCGCCAGGACCCGGACATCATCATGGTCGGCGAGATCCGCGACCTGCCGACGGCCGAGATGGCGATCCAGGCCGCGCTGACCGGACACCTGGTGTTCTCGACGCTGCACACGAACGACGCGCCTTCGGCGGTGATGCGGCTGATCGAACTGGGCGTGCCGGATTACCTGCTTGAGGCGACGTTGATCGGCGTGATGGCCCAGCGCCTCGTACGCACGCTCTGCCCTGCCTGCAAGACACCCGGTGGCGAGTTGAGCGACGATGTGTGGGACAGCGTTGGCGGTGCGTGGAAGATTCCCAAGCCTGTGGTTGTGTACCGGCCCATTGGGTGTCCGGAATGCCGCCAGACTGGCTATCGGGGCCGGACCGGGATTTATGAGCTGTTGAGTGTGAGTGAGGGGTTTGGCAAATTGATGCGGGGTGCGGGCGACCTGGTGGCGCTGCGCCAGCAGAGTGTTCACGATGGCATGAAGCCATTGCGCATTGCCGGCGCCATGAAGGTGGTCGAAGGCGTGACTACGGCGGACGAGGTGCTGAAGGTGACGTCGGCGTTGTCTTGAGTAGTTCTTCGCAGAAATTTATGCGGCAGGCCTAGCGCGATGCAGGATCGCCCGCTATAATGCTGCCTCCTTGGGTCGTTAGCTCAGCTGGTAGAGCAGCGGACTTTTAATCCGTTGGTCGCAGGTTCGAATCCCGCACGGCCTACCAAGAATTATCGAGAAGCCCACGAATTTCGGTTCGTGGGCTTTTTGCTTTTCTGGTTTCTCTCTGGTCGCCTTGGAAACATCCTGGGTTGCCTGATTTCGGTGTTAGAAGACATTGCGTCTTTAGAACTTCGGTTGTCGGGCCATATACATGCAGTTCTATCCTGCTCAACTAATGCATGGGGAGTCGAACGTAACTATTCGTTGGCAATGGCCAACCTTGGTAGCGTGCGCGTGCAAATCCTTTTGCATACGCGGACCTGGACGGCTAATATTGCTTCATGGCAACAGGAAACGCAGACGCTAAGTGGTCTGTGACTGGCCAGTCGGGTTGCTTCCGCCAACTCCATACTGGGCCCTTCAGTGGGCATAAGAGAAGTAGGCAGCGAAGTATGGACGCCACCGCCCGGCTCTTCAAGAGACCGGTGGCAATGGTGAAGGAGGATTGGACATGTCTAGTACAACGTAGCAATTGCGCCATAGTTCTACAGAGTTCGACGACGGACGCTTCACGGCACGAATGCGTATGCGTATGCAGAGTGAGTAAAACGCCGTCGAGCACGCCGACATCGAAATTTCTCTGACTAGGCAGGTGTAAATCGGCCCTAGCACGTAAAAAGTGTCCACTTTAACGAGCTGGCCAATTGCTCCGAATGGGGTCAAATGATCTATCCAAGCTTTCACTCCTCTTTAACCAGCTATAAACACTACAACGATGTTACGTTGTCCGTTGGTTTTTGGATGTATCGAGCTCCACAACTACACGCACTTGCCTGCGCGGTACGTTAGCATGCTCGCCTCAGCGCTGCGGCTTACTACGATTCTAGTAGAGCTGAGTGTGCTGAATGTGCTGGCTGCTTCGCTCCTCCGACGATGAGGTGCGTTCGGTGTGCCGGGTGTGCGGGGCGTGCGGGTGTCGTTTCACTTCTCCTCGTTATCCTGTGTACGGCATGTGCCGCCTGCTCCGTACTCCGTCATAACCAATGTGCCGTATGCGCACGGTGTGTTTGGCATGCAGGGCGGCTAGATTGCTTGCCCAAGAATATTCCCCAGCTACTCACACAACCAGAAAGAAAATGCACGGCTCAGCAGATTTGCGATCAAAGTTGATCAAATGACCTCGTTCGCCAAACCTAAAATAAAGTAACTCCTAGCGTTGCTACAAGCATTTTAGAAGATCTTTGCCCTCATCGGTAATCAGCAGCATCTACGAGGTTCAGCGGGTGCTGGTTTAGGTCAAAATTGCGGTCGTGCCCCAAGCGGTGGAATCGGTGTACGTACGCCATGTAGCTCCCTAATCAGCGCGCTTAATTCACGTTGAAATTGCTCCCCATCCGACAGATTATAGAAATACCTGCCATTCAAAACGGTTGGAAGAACAGGAGGTCTTGATTCCTGCTTTAAAATAGGTATAAATTTTGAACTCCCTACGCTGCTCATCAACTCACCGCTCACGATCATACTTTCAAATCCCACTCCACCTACAAGAGTATTGGCACGATGCGCGTAATTCTCTGTGCAAATAACAAGGACTCTATCCGCGTCACGCAGCGAGCTTGCCATGAAGTTCGCCACATCCATTCCCCCATGCAGATACCATTGGTCAAGCACAACATCAATTCCTTGCGATCGCAAATGACTACCAAGCCATGCGACCCATTGTGAGTGCTCAGGGGTATCCCAAGAATATGAAATGAAGACCTTAGGTGGGCGTGGTTGCGCCGCTAGCGCAATGTCACCAATAATTCCATGGGCTCGCAGAACTGCTGTGAGGTCAACGTCTTTGATCGCCCAATGCGTCCTATTCCATTCCCAAGCATCCGATATATCAAGGTCATTTGCCATTTTCTGCAAAGCCTCATACTGAATCATCGGCACATTAGGGTCTCTTGCGAAGCCGATTTTCAGATCCTGCAGTCGCCTCTCGATACTAGTTATTCGGCCAACGTAAGCAGGGGCGTGAAGATAGCTTTCGTAGGTGAAAAGTGTAGGCAGATTCAGCAAGCTCAAAATCACATCATCACTAAGCTGCCTAAATCTTTCAGCAATAACATTATTTGTATACTCCAGATAACGACTACTATTTACGATCCACGTTGGCTGATCCCAATTACCTTCACCTGCCGTCATCAGTAAGTTATACATGATTTCCCTTCGAGATTATTCTAAATATGCGAGCTCGCAGACTTAAAAACTTCCAATACCAAATATCCGAAATCAAATTTGAGCTTACGTTAGGTGGGGCAAGCTCAAATATTGATACGACAACGAGAATGTACTAGATTACGGAGTCAGCCAATCCCTATCGGGTCGAGCTAACTGACGGGCGTTGTTATATGCCATATCGAGTGTCAAGCAAGTTGCTCCGCGATAAAAACCACTAAATCGGTCAACAACAAGCGCAAGATCAGCTCGCGCAGGATCTAGCAAAGTCAGTGGCAACAGTAACTGTATAGCCCCCTGATAATATTGAGGGATCGCGGTCTTGTAATTCCTCTTCACCCTTTCAGAAGCAGTATCAATGGCGCCCTTCACCAAATTTTGGAGGCCAAAAGGATTCATTGATTTAAGCTCATCGGGAAATCGATCCAGATTGTCTTCAATAATATGCTCAACGTTAACACGTAATTCTTGACGCGTATCAAATACTAAAACAGCCGGGTCATCAAAATAGTGCGCCATCTCTGGCAGTTCAGAGAATTTATTTAGATCCCATTCGCCCTTTCGACAAAAACGCGAAAAATGCCAGTGCTGCCGCATATCCAACTTGTTTTTCTCGAAGAGGATAAATATTGGCTCTTGCTTCTTAGTAATTAGACCCGTATTCCAGCAGGCCGCGCTTTCATCGGCTGTTATTGCAATCTTCTTCTCATCAGCCACCCGCTTATAGGTATAAGTCAGATAATTTCTTAAAATTGGCTTAGGATGGGACATTGGCGTCACCTTATAATCCCAGTCCTCGAGCTCAGCCAACGACGCCAAGGTTTCTATATTTTCTTCAAATTTCGGCATTAACACAAAATCGCGAAAATGCTCGGGGAAGTCGTAAGCTTTATTTTTTTCCACTATAAATCCTTACACAATAAGAAAAATCTTCCCTAAATGATTACGACATTTCGTTACTATCATTTTTAACGGAAGCATAAGATCGCAAAAGATTGGTCACTTTACAATTCTAGCCTTTCATCATTTGACGTGCAAGCTATCAAGATAACGGTAGGCACACGTACTGCCATCAGCATACCTCAATGTACCGAGGCTATGAAATAGCCCGGCGCTAAGAATTCCTGACTCGTGAATTGATTCCCTCTACCCATTAAGGGTCGCCCAGACGACTAGAACCTGCTAAAAGCACCGCAAACCGCCACCAGGACCGGAAATAGACCAGAAACGGCCAGAGTAGTCCACCAACGATTGTGCCCTCTAAATAGCCCAAGTCGGCCTCAGCCATTCGGTTTCGCAAGCTTCTGGTACGGACTGCTCCACGGATTCGAACTTCCCGGAGCATCTTCCGCGCTCTTATCAGCGCACAACCTACCACCAAGGACCTCAATGCATGAACAGACAATTTCGCTTTAACAAAAAAGTTATCGATGCGCTCCCACCGCACCCAGAAGCTGCTAAGGCCAAGGAGAGTGAGTGCTCCGACACCGAGGTTGCGGGACTGCGCATCATCGTCAACCGAAGCGGCCGCAAGTATTTTCTCTTGCGCTACTCGTTCAACGGTACCAAGTGCAGCACGAAGCTTGGGGATTATCCGCAAAATGGACGTAACGGAGGCTAGGCAGCGTGCACTGGATTGTCGCCGTCAGGTCGCTAACGGGGTCGATCCTCAAGCAGCGGTGGCAGTTGAAGTAGCCTCGGAACTAACGCTTCGGCAGTTTGTAACCGATGCCTATCTGCCTCATGCATACGCTACAAAGCGCAGTGCCAAGGACGACAAGGGGCGGATGCGGAACATCTTGCCTGAGTTCGGCGATCTACCAATCTCCAGATCAGCAGTCATGCCATCCAAGATTTCCATGACCGCCTACATATACAGAGGTGTGCTGCCACCGCCAACCGCGATCTTGCGCTGCTCAAGCGATGCTTTAACCTTGCCATCATCTGGGGCAAGCTTGACGGGGCAAACCCGGTACGGGGAATACGCATGCATCAGGAAAATAACCAATGACAGCGCGATTTGCCGGGTAGTGAACTCCGCTCGTTTTTGACCGCGCTCGACGAGGAACCAAACCGTTCACTAGCCGACGCGCTGCGCTTCCTGCTCATGACTGGCGCTCGCCGGAACGAGGTATTACAGGCACGCTGGAACTCGATCGACCTCGACAAGGAACAGTGGTATTTACCAAACACTAAGAACGGCAAGCGCCGGTTCATCTTGCTGAACGACAAGGCGATTGAGCTGCTTCGCCAGCGCAGCCGGCCTGCCTGCCGGACATCTTCATGTGTTCTCAGGCAAAATATGGGCGAACCCATCTGCAACCCGTACAAGGCTACTCTGATTGGGTCAGCCTCCCGGAAAACTTGAGGGGTTGTGTCTTCGAAAACGCCCCGCAACTCCCCCGCTCTGCGAGGAAATTATCGAATACTGGTCCGGGGAACCGCTAAACACGAATGCAGGCGGTGCTGCCTACTATAAAAATCCACTGAACGCTTAAGCGATCGACCTATATCCTCTTAACGCGGCAAATGAGGCAGGTGATTACAGCGGCAACCTAGCCAGGATGGATACTCTCTTGTCAGAAGGCGTCGTCATTCAGATCCGCGGATTAGGGAAGATACTTGGTAACACTTCAGATGAAGGGTTCGTCGAAATTGAGATCCCGCTGGACGAATCGCTGCTCGCCCTCGACAACCCTGAGTTCCTAACCGGCAAGCTCTACGACCGGGCGACAGGTCAACGCTCGGAGCGCATTTTCTTGAAGGTGTCGGACATTCGCTGCTCCCCCGATCCCGACCAGATTTTCGTGGATGCGCTAAGCTACGAGGAGCTTGACTACGGTTTCTACTACTGAGGCCATAACAGTCTGCAGCGTGGGCAGGCTGTGCAGGGGCGCTTGTCCCCCTCTCTGCCCTCTTCGCAGCAGGAATGCTTAGCATACTGCACCGCAGTGACAAAAGACAGGGCCTCGCTTAAGGGTAATTACTCTGGTCCTGTCCGGTCCTCAACGTCACCGGAGTTTTTCTGACTAAGAAGGTTGAGATCGCCGCTAGCACCGCGAAAATGGTTCACTTTGACAAGCTGAACGATTGCTCCCAAAGGTCCCCGGTGATCTAGTCAAGCTTCCCCTCGCCCCCTGCTACAACGGCTAAAACGTGCTGCGCTCTTGGCTGCTGACGCCGGGCGAGACTCAACATTAAATTCGGCCGCCTCGCCGGTTGCCCAGACCCTGCTTGCCACTTACGCAACCGTTCTAATAGACTAGACTACGAGGAACTTCCGCCTTCGGCCAGAATTTGCCATTCTCCTGCGATGCGTACACCTAGCCTCCTCGCACTTTTCCAGTTAGTATTGTTAAAAAATAACCGGTTGAGATTCAAATGACTTTACGCAGTACCTCCCAACTTCACAAGTTTATGTCAGCCGACAGGGCAATCAAATTCCTGAAAGATCGGACGATAAGATTTACCCAGCCAAAATTCCTTAACGACCCATACGAATGCCATTTGACATTCGATCGCGCAGCTCGGAAGATTATCTTAGATGATTTTGCGAAATTTTGTAGAAATCGTTCACCGAGCCTTAGCGAAAAAGAGGTTCATGAACGAGTCTCCGCCAATGAACAGAGTCTTGTTGAGAACGCATTACTAGATTACCGCCGGATCAGAGACGATTTAGGAGTGTTATCGTTGACCGAGGATCCGTTGAATTTGCTCATGTGGGCTCATTATGGCGATGAACATCGCGGGATTGTAATCGAGCTTGATATTACGCACCCATCATTACTAATGACAACGTCGGGAGGAAGAGAATTTGCCACTCTTTGCGCCGTCAGGTATACGAATAAAAAGGTACGCGGAATTCCTAGACCCGATACTGTGATCCAGACCTTAATTACAAAGTCCCCAGAGTGGGAATACGAAAGGGAGTGGCGTTTTATTCGAACCATTAATCTTCTGAGAAAAGTCAGTGACGACGTCTACGTTGCTGACATACCACCAGAGGCGATAAAGCGGGTTATTCTCGGCGCGCGTTTTCCTGCTCACAGACTTCCCGATGTTATGAAACATATCAAGGACGGGGAGCTAAAACATGTAGTCGTAGAAAAAGCTGTGATGATCCCTAACAGGTTTGGTTTAAAGTTGGTTGACCCTGGGAAATTTGGTTGGACTCTACTGCACCGCGAGCATCACTTTGCTGAGGCGGCGGAAGAAGCATTGCTCTGTCTGACTATGGACGAAGACGAAGACGAAGACGAGAAAGTCCTGTAGCGGGGTAAAGTCGTTTGTCCGCTTGTGTCGTGCCGCCCGATTATCTAAGGTCTATATGAAGCTGTGATGTCTGTCTTGGGGCGAAACCGGAAGTAGCCAGGCAGCGGCTGTCGGAAGGAGCACACGATTCGTCTTGAGGCGAAGCGCATATCCTTCGTTCTCCCTTGAACTGGTGTGCATGATGTGCTGGGCACGCAGACAGTGCGATCCCCTCTTCAACACATATACGGGGTGTGCAGGGTGTGCCAGACTCGCCAGCTCACCTTTCACAAATAACACTAACCAAACCATAACTACGACCAGAGGCGGACCGGAAATACCAGCAACTGTACAGTTGGTATCCGAGCAGGCCTTGGCTTCTAAAATCGGTTAAGCGAACCCGCTACTAGCGCCGCGATGAGCCTGAGAAAGTCACCGCTGCACTCTCCTAGTGTGCATGTGTGCAAGGTGTGCAAATTGCTTCCACGCCACAACTAACCCCTTCTGATTCACGGAAGTTCCTTGTCATCGGGAAGAATGGTTCTGGTCGCTCTCTGGTCAGGGCCAGAGACAATAACGTCTATCAATATCCATCACGATCAAGTTGTGACCGAGAGCGACGGAAAGAGGCCATTCATTCATGAGCCTACCGCAGCAAGAACATACCTCGGGCGACCGAGTAAAATAGCGGAACAAAGGCCGTGCAATACTGGCCCCTACTAGCACTTTTAATCCGTTGGTCGCAGGTTCGAATCCCGCACGGCCTACCAAGAATTTGTTGTTGCGATGAAGGCGTTACGAGAAATCGTGACGCCTTTTTGTTTTCCCTCGTCTGATTTTCACAACGCTTCCATCGAGGCGTAACGGCGCTTGAGGGACAAGCATACCCACCTTGGCTACCGCGCGGCGCAACGTCGCAAGGCCTTGCGTCTCGTCAGTAAGTTCCCTCAACTCAATAACTACAGTCATAAATTCGTAATACGTTCAAGCGCGCTTACGTCGCCAAGCACGCATCCCGACGTCAACAATCTGCCGCTCAACCGATGAGCGAGACTGACCTGCAAACTATAAGCCTGATGGTAAAACCCAGCATTACATCACGGCAAAAAATCGTACAATTTTGGAAAAAGTTCACTGATGGAGTTGATAAGTCCATGATTAATTTTACTGAAGGAAAAATAAATCTCGGCGAGAAAATTGTTTCAGTATCGTCTAGTTGTGACGAATTGGAAAACTTAGCCGAAAGTGGCTTAATTGAAAGACGAGAAGTAGTTGGAGAAATGCACTGCTACGTCGAAACTGAGAAAGACAGCATGAGGTTTGGTGTTTTTATCTCTTTGCGAGAAAAAAATATTGAGTGGCTGCTGTTGCGATGGTTAGATCGTCCAATGAAAAGTTGGGATGACGTAAGCGAAAAGGCAATGACAGATGAATATCATCTACTATCGAACTTTGTAAAAAAGCATACCAAAGCTCGCCCCATAATGTTAGAACTGCGACGCGCACATGGCGTTTCAAATGGGGGCAACTTGATTTGAGCTATAAAGTACGTTCTTTTGACGTAGCTATTTTTATGAAACCTCGATGAGAGCATTCGGAAAGAAAGGCAGGTGAAATAATGATTTTTTTCTCTACACTTCGCCGAGGCTAATGAACTGAATCGATTCTCCAATTAAAATAGAGCCATGTATTCGTCAAAAACGACGATCAACGCTTTCCTGCCAAGCGCCTCCAGCAAAAATAGATCCGGTATAGCGCGTGTCTCGGCTGCATGGCAAATCTTATCTCAGGAATAACTGTGCTTTCTGCAAGATTAGACTGGGGAAAAGGCACAATCCTTATAGATTCCCAACCAGTGATATTTGAAAAAAAATTTTCCATCAGCGCTATCGAAAATCTTTGTTCAGCGCCGACTCAACAGGAAAATTTTCGAATACGTTATAAATTTTTGCAAAAAGTCAATATTTTCGGAAATTTGGCCGACGGCGTGATCGAGTTTGAAAAAGACAGGTCAGTTTCCTTTACGTTTTTATTTGATTTGGTCGAATTTTTCGATCTCAGCATCCTTGAATCGAGAATAATAAAAAAATGCCAGAGTTTTTGGAATACTAAATTCATGAGTAATCATCCAAGTTCTGCTTCGCTTGATTCTTGTGACTGGGGGGAAGTCATGTTTTTCTATGATGCGAAACAAGGTGATCTAAGCTTGCAAATTAAATTTTATCCGCAGATTTAGGATTTTAGAAAAATTATGTGAAGCTATTACTAAACGCGCCAAGTGATCTTTATTATTATTTTTCACGATTTGAGGCGACGTCGCCGAATGGCTAGTCAAATTTATTCTAAAACTAGGCAACGAAAGCGATTTTTAGGAGGTAGGCGACGTGGAGCTAGTAGAAATCACACGTGGCCATCTTTGGGTAAAGGTTGGAAGAAAGAGCATCACTATATATGGCGAGGCGTTTTTAAAGGGATACGGATCTGCCGACTTCGTGCTTTATCAGAACACCATTGAAAAGTGGAATGCGCCGGACGACAAAGAGAATTTGACTATCATTGAGAAAGAGCAGCTGATTCAATTTCTTAAAGGGGAGTTCTCACGTAGAAAAATGCTTTTGGAAATTGAATAGTAAGTCCGTCTTCAACGGGCATCGTCCGCTGACAGTCTAAATCACAAAAAGTCTACAGGTGAACCCCAAGCCTACCCGTACAGACTCGAGGACATGCGCCCCTCTATAGCAGACCTCTATTCAGGGCTAAGTATTTTTCTCGCCCATGTCTCATCTGAATTTTCGCCATGAAGACTTCTCTAGAATTAGTTATTAAGCGAACGTAACCACGTGCGTCTCGGTAGCGATTAAGACAGGTGTCACCTGCTCCTTGCGCACGTCCGCCACCCGCTGTCGCACAACGTCCACACCCACCACCTCCTGAACATCTCCAACTCAGCCTTTACTGCTAAAGTCTCGCATCTTTACAACCACCGTTCCCCCGTGAAAGCCATAACAAAACTCTTCGAACTCGGTTACGTGTTCATCGTCATCCTGTTCTTCGCCTGCGGCATCGGCCTTGTCGTGCTGGCTGGCGTCGAAATCTGGTCTGCCCTCAGCCCTTCCGCCGATACCGTTGCCCGCGAACGCTTCGACCTCATTCTTGAATGCATCGGCATGCTGACCATCGCCGTTGCCGCTCTCGGCCTTGGGCAGACCGTGCTGGAAGAAGAAATCCAGCGCGAAGCCAACATCAGCTCGCCTACCCGCGTGCGTCGCTTCCTGTCGCGCTTCCTGATCGTGGTCGTCGTGTCCCTGTCGGTCGAGTGCCTGATCGGTGTGTTCCAGTTCGTCCATGGCAGCCCGGAATACTTGCCACACGCTGCGTCGATTGGTGTCGCTGCTGCCGCCCTGCTCGCTACCTGGGGCATGTTCGTCCGGATGAACGTCAGCGCCGAAGAACTCGAGCCGCACGCCATGCACGATGTGCAGGCCGAAGACAAGGTCATCGAAGGCGAAGATGTCTCGGAAGAAGGTGAGCAACACGCTGAAGAACAGGGCGAGGACTACCACGCTGACGTAGACAAAAAGAAAGAATGAGCGGAAGCACTTGGTAAATCTGCCAAGTGCCGCTATAATCTCGTCTTCTTCGGGTCGTTAGCTCAGCTGGTAGAGCAGCGGACTTTTAATCCGTTGGTCGCAGGTTCGAATCCCGCACGGCCTACCAAAGATTCATCGACAACGCCAACCTTCGGGTTGGCGTTGTCGTTTTCGTTGTCCTTTTACTGCGCGCCCCATGCCCCAAACCATTGCCAGCGCCGTCCACCACGAACTGATCATCAAGAAAAGCCGCTTCATCGCGTGCGTGCAGCCGATGGCTGACCGTGCTGGCGCGCAACAGGTCGTGGCGGCGCTGCGTGCGCAGCATCCTGGCGCGGCGCATGTGTGCTGGGCGTTGCTGGCCGGCGGCCAGTCGGCGGCGGTCGATGATGGCGAGCCGAGTGGCACTGCCGGGCGGCCGATGTTCGATGTGCTGCGCCACCAGGATCTCGATGGCGTGCTGGCCACGGTGGTGCGCTACTTTGGCGGCGTCAAGCTTGGCGCGGGCGGCCTCGTGCGGGCCTATACCGACAGCGTGGCGCAGGCGCTGCTCGGCGCGCCGAAGATCCCGATCATCAAGCTGCGCCAGCTGCGCTGCAGCGCGCCGTATGCGATGGAAGGGATGCTGCGGCGCGAGCTCGATGCGGCCGGCGCCACGCTCGATGAGGTGGTACATGGCGACGACGTGCAGTTCACGTTCAGCCTGCCGGCAAGCGACGCCGCCGGCATCCGCGCGCGGCTGGGCGACGTGGGCCATGGCCGCATCGTGTGGCCGCCGCACGACGACGAACCGCTGCCCGCTTGAGGCAGCCCATTCGGGCGCCCTATACCTGTCATCACGACTGGTGAGCGGACGTTTAATCGTGCAGCCGGTATAGTGACAGACCCAGCCGCAAATTCCTCCGTCGGCAGGGATCATTTTCCACCGCAGTACAACCACCTCCCCTGTGATCAAGAAAAGCCTACTTCCCCTCGCCCTTGGCGGCTTCGGCATTGGCATGACCGAATTCGTCATGATGGGCATCCTGCCCGATATCGCCCGTGGTCTGCAGATCACGATTCCGCAAGCCGGCTATCTCATCACCGCCTACGCGCTCGGTGTCGTGGTCGGCGCGCCGACCCTCGTCACCATTGTCGCCGGCCGTCCGCCGCGCACCGTGCTGATCTGGTTCATGCTGATGTTTGCCGTATTCAATGCCATGTCGGCGTTTGCGCCGAACTTCGAAACGATGATGGCGTCGCGCTTCCTGGCCGGCTTGCCGCATGGCGCCTTCTTTGGCGTGGGTGCGGTCGTCGCCAGCCGTCTGGCCGAGCCGGGCAAGACGGCGGCGGCGATGGCCATGATGTTTACCGGCCTGACGCTGGCCAATGTGCTGGGCGTACCGCTCGGCACCTGGATCGGCCATGCGTTCGACTGGCGCATGGTGTTCCTGATCGTGGCGGTCATTGGCCTACTCACCATGTGGAGCCTGTATCAGTGGGTGCCGCCGATCGAGCCAAGCAAACGTACAGGCCTGATGCAAGACCTGCGCATTTTCCGGCACCTCGATCTGTGGCTGGCCCTGGGCATCGTGTCGATCGGTACCGGCGGTTTCTTCGCGTGGTTCAGCTATATCGCGCCGCTGCTGACCGATGTCACGGGCTTCAGCACAGGTGCGCTGCCGCTGATCATGACGGCGGTTGGTGTGGGCATGACGGTCGGCGTGCAGTTTGGCGGCTATCTGGCCGACAAGTTCCATCCGCTGCCGGCCCTGTTGATCCTGATGGTGTCGATGGTGGTACTGCTGCTGTGCAATGGCCTGATGGCCGAGTCGAAGATCGCGATGGTGGTGCTGGCGTTCCTGACCGGCGCCAATGCGCTGGCCATTGGCCCGCCGGTCCAGGTGCTGCTGATCGAGCATTCGCGCGAAGCCGAGATGCTGGGCTCGTCGCTGGGCCAGGCTGGTTTCAATGTCGGCAATGCGCTGGGCGCCTTGCTGGGCGGGATTCCGCTGACGCTGGGCTTTGCCTATACCGCGCCGCAATGGGTTGCGGCTGCGATGGCGTTGTGCGGTGTGGTTCTGACGGCATTGATGCTGACACGTCGCCGCTGGAAGGCACGCGAATTGGCCCGGACGGTCGAGCGCATGCTGAGCGAAGCACAGCCGGCAACCTCGCCGCCGGCGTAACGGGCAGGTCGATTCAGGCGCAGGCTGCGCGCAGGCGGCGCCTGCGCGAGGCGCTAACGCCGGCGACACCAACCGCGCCGGCCAGCATCAACGCCAGCGTGCCCGGCTCGGACACCTGGATCGGCGGCACGTTCTTGACGAGCTCAAAGCCCGCCACATCGACCGGCTTGAAGTAATGGTTCGAGTTCACCTGGACGTTCGAGTTCCAGGTATCGGCAACCACCTGGCCATTGATCACGCCCCAGCCATTTTCAACGGTGGCGTACGGTGCCAGCACGCTGCCGATGATGCCATTGACGTTGATGGTTTCGGCTTCATAGAAGTTGAACAGCACGTTGTAGCCGCTCAACGGGTCAAAGCCGATATTGCCGCCATTGAACCCGCCCTGCTTGCCACTGATATTGAAGATCAGCGTCTGGCCTGCGCTCAGGCCGCTCAGCTTCCAGTTGTCGCCACCGTTGAAAAAGTCGGCATTCACGTTGAACACGTCGACACCGCCCTTACCGCTGCCAGTGACCTTGTTGGCACTGTACTCGCGCGTGACCGTGCCGGTGGATGCGATGGTGCTCAGGCCGCTGGCGATGTCCTTGAACTGCTGGGCTGCAATGGCAAAGTCGACCGGGCTGACGTTGGTAGCTGGTGTCTGCGCGGCGTTGTTCAGGGTGGTCGTGCCGCCGGCGTAGGTCTTGCCGTTGCTGATCGCGCCATTTTGCAGGAACAGATTGCCGCCCGCGGCTACTGCGTAGCCGCCATACGCAGCCTTGCCGTTCTGATTGACCGCGTAACTGGCGATCGAGACATTGCCGCCCGAAACGATGGCGCCTTCGACATCGCTCGAGTTGGCGGTGAAACTGCCCGCGGTGAAGACATTCGCGCCGCCCATCACCGAACCGATATCGAGCACACCCGCCTGTGCACCCGTCATTGCCAGTAACGCCGTCAGACATACGCCAAGCTTGATCACAATAGTTCCATGCAGAAATTGGTAATGATCAATAGTATCATTTCCAACATCGTATTTACACGGGAAATCGGGTCACACCAACGAGACACCACCCATTGCGCGTGCGGTCTCGGCCGCCTCTTCCAGGATCTCGGCCAGCGTGGCTTCATCGAACACGAAGTCGATCGCGTTTTCGCCATGCGGCGGCAATGGCTCGCGCCGGCTGTCGAGCGGCGATGGTACCGGTGCATATTGATTGGCCATCAGCAGCGTATCGAGCAAGGTGGCGGGTGGCATATTGAGCCAGCCGCCGCGCATGTCGGCGATGGCCTCGGAGACGGCCGGTGGAATCGACAGCTTCTTCATCACTTCGGCACTGACCACGTCCTCGCACAGCGCGCCCCAGTTGTCGGCATCGTCGTCGAGGAGGCCGGGGAATTCATCGGCCCGCGCCAGCAGGTAGAACGCGCCCACCTCGTGCACGATGCCGGCAAACAGTGCCGTATCAGGATTGACGCCCGTCACGCGCCGCGCCAGCGAATAGGCGATCGCGGCCATGTGAGTCGTGTGCTCCCACAATTGTTCGGCCTTGGCGCGCAGCTGCGGAGCGTTGATGCGGTTGCCGAACTGGCGCACCACCAGGCTCGCGACCAGCGCCTGCAGGCGGCGGTAGCCGATGCGCGTCACTGCGGTGCGGACATTGGTCACGGGCACCGAGCCACCGCCGCCAAATGCGGCTGTGTTGGCGAGGGCAACGGTGCGCGCGGCCAGCTGTGGTTCAGCCAGCACCAGCCTGATGGCCTCATCGATATGGCAATCGGGATTGTCGAGTGCCTGCTGCAGACGCAGCACGGCATTGACGCTGGTGGGGAACGTGATTTCGCCGCGGACAGCTTGCGCGGCGATATATCCAAAGGCTTCGAGTTTATTCACCGGGCGATTATAGCGCCCGCCCTCTGCCCCGCCGGGCGTGTCTGCGCACCCCATGTCCCGTACGTGCCAACTGTGGCGTCAAGACCACACGTACGCCGGATACAAAAACGCCGTCCGCGGAACCAGTCCGGGGACGACGTTTTCATACCAGGTGCCAGCCGCAGTGAGGTGCGGCCAGACGCGGGTCAGGAATTACTTGGCCTTGTTGGCATCGCGTGCTGCGTCGCGGGTCGACTTGGCTTGCATTTCGCACTTGTCTTCTGCATCGCCTTTCAGGGCGTCGCATTTTTCGTCAGCCAGGTCGTACTCGGCTTCGATGACGTTACCGCGTGCTTTCATCACGTTGTTGCCGGTGTTGTCGAACTTCACCACTGCATCGTGCTCGGCCTTTGCGCGCATCAGCTTGGCTTCATCTTCGCAGATGTCTTCTGCGTTGCCGCTCATGGCGTCGCACTTGTCTTTGGCGACTTTGTAGTCGGCCTTGGCCTTGTCCATGGCCGTTTTGTGCGCAGCCTTGTTGACGGTCTGGGCGGCTGCAGGTGCGATACCAACGGCGGCGAAGGCTGCGGCGGTGATCAAGGTGGCGATGAACGATTTCATGGTGAAGTCCCTTATTAGGTTGTTGGTGTAGTCATTAAACGCCATCCCCAACAACCGCTCTGTGCGACACCGTACACTTGTGAAAAAATCAATTAAGCAAATGCGGTTGATAGCCTGATGCCTTCGGTGCGGCATGTGCACCGGCGGGCACATCGGCGTTCAGCCGGAAGATGCTGACCAACTGCGCCAGGCGCTGCGATTCATCTTCCAGCGTGGCGGCCGAACCACTGGCCTGCTGCACCAGCGCCGCGTTCTGGCGCGTGGCTTCGTCGATCTGCGCGATCGCGCCATTGACCTGCTCGATGCCGGCGTTCTGCTCGACCGTTGCGTGGCTGATCTCGGCCATGATGTCGGTCACGCGTTTGACACCCGTGACGATTTCGCCCATGGTCTCGCCGGCGCGGTCGACCAGCACGGCGCCCGCGTCCACACGTTCGACCGAGCTGCCGATCAGGACCTTGATTTCCTTCGCTGCTGCTGCCGAGCGCTGCGCCAAGTTGCGCACCTCGGTGGCGACCACGGCAAAGCCACGGCCCTGCTCGCCGGCGCGTGCTGCTTCGACAGCCGCATTCAGTGCCAGGATATTCGTCTGGAACGCGATGCCATCGATGACGCCGATGATGTCCACGATCTTTTTCGACGATTCGTTGATCGATGCCATCGTGTCGACCACTTGCGCGACAACCTCGCCGCCGCGCAGCGCCACGGCCGAGGCCGACTCGGCCAGGCTGTTGGCCTGGCGTGCATTCTCGGCATTCTGGCGCACGATGCCGGTCAGTTGGGTGACCGACGTGGCGGTGGCGTGCAGCGTGCCGGTCTGGCGTTCGGTGCGGCTGGACAGGTCGCGGTTGCCGTCGGCGATTTCGGTGGAGACGGCGCTGATTGCCAGCGTGCCATTGCGCACTTGCGAGACGATGCGCACCAGGCTGTCACGCATACCCTGCATCGCAAACAGCAGGCTCGTGTTGTCGCCCGGACGGGTGACGATTGCCACGCCCAGGTCGCCACCGGCGATCGCCGAAGCGATCGACGCCGCGTAATCCGGCTGGCCGCCCAGTTGGCGCAGCAGGCCACGGGCCGTGTACCAGGCTGCCAGTGACCCGGCGGCAATCGCACCCAGGCACAGCAGCGCCATCCAGCCGACGAAGCCCTTGGCCATCGCACGCGCATCGGCGGCCGCCTCGTTATTCAGTTTTTCTTCCAGGTCGATCAGGCGGTTGATGCTGGCGAGCCAACCGGTAAATGCCGGTGCGGCCGATTGCGACAGCAGCGCGGCGGCCTCGGCGCCCTGGCCGGCGGCGTGCAGCGCGACCACGCGCTCGATCAGCGGCTTGGTGAGGTTTTCCTGCGCCTTGATGGCGGCCAGCGCGTCTTTCTCTTCGGGCAGCATGTCGGTGCGCTCGGCAAACAGGGCGTCCAGCGGGCCGGCCGAACGCGCGTAGTTGTCGTCCAGCGTCTTGATCAGCGCGATGGGGGTTGCGGCGCCGGCCGGGTCGGCCGCCAGTACCACGTCACGCAAGGCAATTGCGCGATCATGCACGCTGCCGCGGAAATTGATCGCGTAGCGCTGTTTGACGCTGTTCACATCGTTGATGTAATTCAGGACATGTTCGATGCGCCCCACGCGGCTCGCGCCCAGCGCAACCAGGACAATCATCAGCAAAAAGACGACGCCATAGCCGAAAGCCAGCCGGGCGCCGATCGTGAGGTTCTTGTTTTTCATGGGAGGGGTCGAGATCAGTGGGTCGCAAAGAAAACTGTCTGTTTTCTTTCAGCGAGCGCAAATATATCACCCGATATTGCCCATTGGAATCTAATCTGAATCGTGTGCACCTCGTGTGCACCATTACGCAACACTTACCCGTGGTCGGTCGTGACAACCACGGGTCGACACGTTTCAGCGCACGGTGGCCAGTGCCGCGCCCTGCTCCCACCCACCACCCAGGGCACGCGCCACTGCCACCGTCGCCAGCAGGCGCTGGGTGCGGATCTGCGCCGCGGCGCGGTCGGCGGCCAGCGTGCTGCGCTGGGCGTCGGTCACGTCCAGGTAGGTCGAGACGCCGCGGTCGTAGCGCGCCTGCGCCACCAGCAGCGCGCGCGCCGCTGCCTGCTGCGACTGGGCCTGCACATCGCCCTGCTTCGAGCGCTGCTCGACGTCCGACAGCGCATCTTCCACTTCGCGCAGCGCCGTGAGCAGGCGCGTGTCGTGGTTCGCCCGCGCCTCGTCGTAGCGCGCCTGCGCCAGCGCCAGGTTGGCGCGGTTGCGGCCACCGTCGAAGATTGGCAGCGACAGGGCCAGCGGCCCGGCCGAGAACTGGCGCGCACCACCGCTGGTCAGATCGTTCAGGCTTTGCGACGCATAGCCGAAATTGCCCGTCAGCGACAGCGCCGGATAGAACGCGCCCTCGGCCACGCCGATCTGCGCATTGGCCGCCTTCAGCTGCGCCACGCTGGCGGCCAGGTCGGGGCGCTGGCCCACAAGGCTGGCCGGCAGGCCCACCGGGATCGATGGCGGCTGCGGCAATCCGCCCGCCGCCGTCTCGGGCAGCAGCGGCGCAGTGGGCGAAGCACCCACCAACGTGGCCAGCGCGTGTTCGACCAGGTTGCGCTGGCGTTGAACTTCGTGCAGGTCGGCTTCGGCGTTGGCGCGCTCGATGCGGGTGCGCGACACATCGAGCTCGTTCGACAGCCCGGCATTGAAGCGCGCTTCGATCAGGTCCTGCGATTCGCGCCGCGTGGCCAGCGCGTCGCGCAGGATCGCCAGCTCGGCGTCCAGCCCGCGCAACTGCCAGTAGTTCGACGCCACCTGGCCCGAGAGCATCAGCAGCACGCCGTCGCGGTCGATCTGCGCGGCCAGCGCCTGCGCGTCGCTGGCTTCAACGATGCGGCGCACGCGACCCCACAGGTCGAGTTCATACGAGAACGATGCAGCCACGCTGTAGTTGTTGCCTTCGATCGAGCGGCCACCGAGGGCCAGGCCCTGCGACGTCTCGCTCGACGTGCGGGCATTCGACACGCCCGCGCCCACCGACACCGACGGCAGCTGTCCGGCACGCACGACGCCCAGTTGCGCCTGCGCCTGCAGCAGGCGCTGGGCTGCCGCTTCGACGCCCGGGTTGTCGCGCAAGGCGCGCGTCTCCAGCGTATCGAGCGTTGCGTCGCCAAACACCTGCCACCAGGTGGCCGGCAGGCGCGCGCCGTTCGTGCCCGCGTCGACATGGCGGAATGCCGCGTCGGCGGGTGCCGGCGGCGCCTTGAAATCCGGACCCAGCGTGGTGCAGCCGGCGAACAGGGTGCTGATGGCGATCGCAAGGACGCCGTTACATACAGGCTTGAACATGGTTTGTCTTTTCAATTGAATGCGGGTTCAGTGGCCACCGCCGCCACCGCCGGGCGATTTGACCTTGTCGGCCATCCAGATCGCCGCGATGCAGCCGATCAGGATGATGCCGATGATCCAGAAGCCGTCGTTGTAGGCCATCACGTACGATTCGCGCCGCACCAGGCGGTCGACCACGCCCAGCGCCTGGTTGGCCGCAGCCGCGGGGTCGATGCCCTTGGCAATGAAGGCCTGGGTCAGCATCTCGAGCCGCTCCTGCGTGGCCGGCGCATAGGTCGAGACAGCCTCGCCCAGGCGCGCCGAGTGAAAGTGTTCGCGGTTGGTCAGCGTGGTGGCCAGCAGCGCGATGCCCACCGAGCCACCGAGATTGCGCGTCATGTTGAACAGGCTCGAGGCCGAGCCCATCTCGCGCGGCGGCAGGCCGGACATGGCGAAGTTCGACAGCGTCAGCATCACGAACGGCTGGCCGATCGCGCGCACGACCTGCGTCCACATCAGCTGGTCGTAGCCGGTCGTCGCATCCATGTACGAATTCATGATGCACGAGATGCCAAACATGAACAGGCCAAAGCTGCACAGGATGCGGTTGTCCACTTTCGAGGACAACTTGGCCGCGAACGGCATCACCAGCAGTTGCGGCAGGCCGACCCAGGCGATCACTTCGCCGATCTGCATCGGCGTGTAGCCGGCGATCTGGCCCAGGTACAGCGGCAGCAGATAGGCCGAGCCATACAGGCCCATGCCGATCACCGCCGACAGCGTGGTCGCCACCAAAAAGTTACGCTGGCCGTACAGCGCCAGGTTCACGAACGGATCGGGGCGCGTAAAACTGAGCGCGATCCAGCCCAGGATACCGGTGAGCGACAGCGCGGCGAAGGTCACGATGAAGCTCGAATCGAACCAGTCCTTCGAGTTGCCTTCTTCGAGGAAGATCGTCAGGCAGGCCAGGCCCATGGCCATCAGCCCGATGCCGAGCCAGTCGGCCTTGATCAGCGTGCGGACGTTGGACTTCTCCGAATCCATCCCCCACATCATGCCGGCGATGAGCAACACGCCCGGCACCCAGTTGATGTAGAAGACCGACGGCCAGCCATACAGCTCGGTCAGATACCCGCCCAGCGTCGGGCCCATGGCCGGCGCGAGCGTTGCGGTCAGGCCGAAGATGGCCATGCCGGTGGCGCGCTTGGAAGGCGGCAGGCGCGTCATCACGAGCATCATCGCCATCGGGATCAGGGCGCCGCCGGTAAAGCCCTGCAGCATGCGAAACACGATCATGCTGTCCAGGCTCCAGGCCGCGCCACACAGCGTCGAGAACACGAGGAACAGCGCAGTCGTGCCCATCATGTAGTTGCGCATGCCGAAGGCGCGCGTAAACAGCGCCGTCATCGGGATTACGACAATCTCGGCGCACAGGTAGGCGGTGGAGATCCACGAGCCTTCTTCCTGCGTGGCCGACAGCGTGCCGAGAATGTCGCGCAGCGACGAATTGGTGATCTGGATGTCGAGCACCGCCATGAAGGCGCCCAGCATGCCGGCGGCGATCGCGACCCAGGTGCGCATGTCCACTGCAGCGCCATTCGCGGGCGCGCCCGGCATGCTGCTACCCATCGCGCCCGACGGGGCTGATTTGCTCAAGCTGGTCATGGTGTGTTTAGCGCGCGGCTGCGGTCTGCGTCGGTTTCACGTCCTGGTTCAGCCTGACCTCGGCCACCACCGACATGCCCGGCACCAGGCGGCCCGCGTACTTCTTCACATCTTGCGGGTCGAGCGTGATCTTGACCGGCACGCGCTGGACGATCTTGGTGAAGTTGCCGGTCGCGTTATCGGCCGGCAGCAGCGCGAACTGGTTGCCCGACGCCGGCGAGAAGCTGTCCACGCGGCCAACCAGGTGATGGTCGGGCAGCGCATCGACTTCCAGGCTCACGGCCTGGCCCGGCGCAAGGCCGCCCAGCTGCGTTTCCTTGAAGTTGGCGACGACCCAGACGTTGTCTTCGACCACGGCCAGCATCGCCTGCCCCGGCTGCACGCGCGCGCCGACTTCGACGCTGCGCCGGCCGATGCGCCCTGCCACCGGCGCCGCGATGCTGTTGTAGGCCAGCTGCTGGCGCGCGTCCTTCAGCTGCGCCTGCAGCACCTTGATTTCGGCCTTGAGCACGTCGCGGCCCGCTTCAGCGGCGCCGATCTGTGCCTGCGCTGCGGCGGCGTTGTCGCGGCGCGCGGCCACGTCGGCCACGGCGCCGGCACGCGCTGCGCTCGACGCATCGACTTCGGATTTCGACACGGCCTTCATCGTGTCGTTGTACAGCTGGCCGAAACGCTCGGCGTCCTGCCGGGCGCGCAGCAACTGGGCTTCGGCCTGGCGCACCTGGGCGCCGGCGGCGCCGGCCTGGGCGCGCACCTGCAGCAGCTGGGCATCGGACTGCTTGACCTGCTGCTCCATGCTGGCGATCTGCGCCTGGATCTGCTCGACGCGCACGGACTGGTCAGCCGGATCGAGCAGCGCCAGCACGTCGCCTGCCTTGACCATCTGATTGTCTTCCACCAGCACTTTTGTCACCACACCCGCCACGCGCGACGAGACCTGGTGCATGCGGCCGGTGACGTAGGCGTTTTCGGTTTCCACGAAATGGGAGCTGCGGTACCACATGCGCCCGCCGGCGCCGATGGCCAGCAGGGCAATCACGCCGACCACGATCAGCACGCGCTTGTTGGGCGGCTTCTTGCCGGCGGGGGCGCCCGCCTTCGGTTGCGCTGCACTCGCCTGCCCTGCCGTGATGTCGTTCTCTGCCATGGTGCTGCTCCGAAATGAAATGAAATGGATTCGTCGCATTATTCGCCATCAATATGACGAAGTCAAGAAATGAAACGGTTGCATTTCATTTTATTTTGTTCTAGAGTCCAGCGTATGAACACAGCACCGACCTGCACCAAATCCGCCGGGCGTCCCAAGGCAGCCGACATCGAGACACGCAATCAGGAACTGATCGAGGCCGCCGGCCGCCTGTTCCTGAAAAACGGCTACACGCGTACCAGCCTGGAATCGATCGCGCGCGAAGCCCGGGTGGCCGTGCGCACCATCTATGTGAAGTTTGGCGGCAAGGCCGGCTTGCTCAAGGCCGTACTCGCCTCGCGGCGCGAACGCCTGTTTGCAAAGCGCAATATGGAACTCGATCCGCGCCCGCTGCGCACGATCCTGGATGAATTCTCGCGCGATTTCTATGCCTTGCTGGCGGAGCCCGACGCCATCGCACTGCAGCGGGTGGTGATCGCCGAAGCAGGCACCAATCCCGAACTGGCGGACGCGTTTTATGAAGGCGGGCCGCGCATGACGCGCGAGATGCTGGCGCGCTTTTTTGCCCGGCCCGATATACGGGTGCAGCTGCGCGATGACGTGCCGCCGTCCATCATCCTTACGCACCTGCTCGGCTGCATCAACGGCGACCCGGTCGGGCGCTTTCTGTTTCCGGATGCCGAGCCAGCGGGCGAGGAAGCCTGGCGCCAGCTGGCGGCGCGGATGGAACTGTTTTATAGCAGCGTGCTCAAACCCGGTTGAGCTTTATGCAGGCAGCGCGGTAGAAATGTCGGTGTGCCATCGTACCGACCGTTACCATTAAACTGTGTCATTATGTAAATGTTCACAACGGGTGTCGTGAATCCAAATAAGAGCGGTGTGACCGCGAGGAGAAAGTATGAGCAAGTCGTCCAGATATGAATGGCGTGATCAGGCAGCTGCCCTGCAAGAGCGTATGAAGAGTTTTATCGAAAATCCGGGCGATGACCAGCTGGAAGCAGTCATCGCCGACATGCGTACCTACGCAGCAGCCGCCAAGAATGGCGCAATCGATATTCCGGAGCGTTTCGTCAGCTTCGCCTGAAGCTCGCGATTCATCTCCATCCATGCCGCCCGGTACAAACCGGGCGGCATTTTTTTTTGTGGGACGCCGTCAAACGGCCGACAGCGGGACTGGCCGGCCCTGCTCTTCGACCTCGTGCACGCGGGTCAGGAAGTGCATCTTGTGTGGCGCGCGGTGACGTTCGTGGAGTACACGCGTGACCACCTCGACGCGGCGCGGCCGCAGGGCCAGCTGGCATGGATCGGCAACACCGCCGCCGCCCGGTATCGCATCGGCCAGTTGCTGCGCCAATGGCTGGGCCACGGTGCCGGTGATGACGGTTGCTGTGCCATGAATCGTGGTGTGGAGTTCGAATGCGTGCGATTGTGGCAGCACGTACACGGTGCCGGTGTATTCATTGCTGTACTCGTCCATATGCCCTCCGGCATGTTGCGAGAAAGGCGGCAACGCTGCTGCCGCCGTATCACTTCATCTTAGACCTTTGGCGGCGTGCTGCAAGCGGCACGCACGCTCCAAAAAAAACCGGGACCATGAAGGTCCCGGTCTCGCTTGCCCTACTATCGATCAGCGCTTGCGCGGTGGCGGCAAATCGGTGCAGACACCTTCATACGCTTCGGCTGCCATGCCGATCGACTCGCCCAGCGTCGGGTGCGGGTGGATCGTCTTGCCGATATCCACGCCGTCGGCGCCCATCTCGATCGCCAGCGCGATCTCGCCGATCATGTCGCCGGCGTGCGTGCCGACGATCGTGCCGCCGATGATGCGGTGCGTTTCAGCGTCGAACAGCAGCTTGGTGAAGCCCTCGTCGCGGCCATTGGCCACGGCGCGCCCGCTGGCGTTCCACGGGAAGTGACCCTTCTCGACCTTGATGCCTTGCTGCTTGGCTTCGTCTTCGGTCAGGCCGACCCATGCCACTTCCGGATCGGTGTAGGCCACCGATGGAATGACCTTGGCATCAAAATGCGTCTTCTTCTCGAAGGCCGCCTCGGCCGCCACGTGCGCTTCGTGCACCGCCTTGTGCGCCAGCATCGGCTGGCCCACCAGGTCGCCGATGGCGAAGATGTGCGGCACATTGGTGCGCATCTGGCTGTCCACGGCGATGAAGCCGCGATCGCTCACCGTTACGCCGGCCTTGTCGGCAGCAACCTTCTTGCCGTTCGGGCTGCGGCCCACGGCCACCAGGACCAGATCGTACAGCTGCGGTTCCGGTGCGGCTGTACCCGCTTCGGCTGATTCAAACGTGACCTTGATCCCTTCCGGCAGCGCTTCCACGCCAACGGTCTTCGTCTTGAGCATGATATTGTCGAAGCGGTGCGCGTTGTACTTCTGCCAGACCTTGACGGCCTCGCGGTCCGCGCCCTGCATCAGGCCATCCATCATCTCGACCACGTCGATGCGCGCACCGAGCGTCGAATACACGGTCGCCATTTCCAGGCCGATGATGCCGCCACCGATGACGAGCATCTTCTTCGGCACCTGGCGCAGTTCCAGCGCGCCCGTCGAATCGACGATGCGCGGGTCTTCCGGCACGAACGGCAGCTTGACCACCGACGAACCGGCCGCAATCACGGCCTTTTTGAAGGCGATGACCTTCTTGCCGCCATCGGCTGCCGTGACTTCGATGTGGTTCGGGCTCAGGAATGCGCCCACGCCCTGCACCGTGTTGACCTTGCGCGCCTTGGCCATGAAGGCCAGGCCGCCGGTCATCTTCTTGATCACGCCATCCTTGTAGCCGCGCAGCTTGTCGATGTCGACTTCTGGCTTGGCAAACGCCACGCCCAGGTCGGCCATGTGCGCCGTTTCGTCCATGACGGACGCCACGTGCAGCAGCGCCTTCGACGGGATGCAGCCCACGTTCAGGCACACACCGCCCAGCGTTGCGTACTTCTCGACCAGCACGGTGTTCATGCCCAGGTCGGCCGCGCGGAACGCAGCGGAGTAGCCGCCGGGACCGGCGCCCAGCACCATCATGTCGCACTCGATGTCGACCTGGCCGCTGTAGCTCGACGGGGTCGGCGCCGGCGCTGCGCCCGGCTGGACCGCTGGCGCCGGATGGGCCGGTGCGTACGAATCGGTCGGCCCCGTGGCCGCCGTTGGGGCAACCGCTTGCGCGCCAATCTGTGCGGCTGGCTTGGCGTCGGCCGGCTTGACGTCTGCCTGCTTGGCCTCGGCTGGCTTGGTATCGGCGGCAGGGCTGGCTGCGCCCTCTTCCACCGTCAGCAACAGCGTGCCTTCGTTGATCTTGTCGCCGACCTTGACCGTGATCGACTGGACCACGCCCGCGTGCGTCGACGGGATTTCCATGCTGGCCTTGTCCGATTCAACGGTGACCAGCGACTGGTCGACCTTGATCGTGTCGCCGGCCTTGACCATCAACTCGATGACTTCGACGTCCTTGAAGTCACCGATATTCGGGACTTTCACTTCAACAGTGCTCATCAGTGCGCTCCAATCACAGAAGGGTCTTGCGCAGGTCCGCCAGCACTTCGCCCAGGTAGGCGGAGAAGCGCGCGGCGCCGGCGCCGTCGATCACGCGGTGATCGTACGACAGCGACATCGGCAGCATCAGGCGCGGCTGGAAGGTCGAACCGTCCCACACCGGCTTCATCGCCGACTTGGACAGGCCCAGGATCGCCAGTTCAGGTGCGTTGATGATCGGGGTGAACGCGGTACCACCAATGCCGCCCAGCGACGAGATGGTGAACGTGGCGCCCTGCATCGCGGTCGGCGGCAGCTTGCCGTCGCGCGCCTGTGCCGACAGTTCGCCCATTTCAGTGGCGATCTGCGAGATGGTCTTCTTGTCCGCATCTTTCACGACAGGGACCACCAGGCCGTTCGGCGTGTCGGCCGCGAAGCCGATGTTGTAGTACTGCTTCGTGATCAGGGCCGCGCCATCGCCCGACAGCGACGCATTAAATTGCGGGAACTTCTTCAGCGCGGCGACGCTTGCCTTGATGACGAAGGCCAGCATGGTCAGCTTGACCGCCGACTTCTGCTTGGCCAGCGACGCGTTGGTATCGACGCGGAACTGCTCCAGGTCGGTCACGTCGGCTTCGTCGAAATGCGTCACGTGCGGGATCATGACCCAGTTGCGATGCAGGTTCGGACCCGAGATCTTCTTGATGCGCGACAGCGGCACCGTTTCGGTCGGACCGAATTTCGAGAAGTCCAGCGATGGCCAGGCCAGCAGGTCCAAACCGACGCCACTGCCGCCGGCTTTTGCCGGTGCTGCAGCAGGTGGTGCTGCCATCACGCCCTTGACGAAGTTCTGCACGTCCTGCTGGGTGATGCGGCCTTTCGGACCGCTGCCTGGCACACGGCCCAGGTCCACGCCCAGTTCGCGCGCGAACTTGCGGATCGACGGCGAGGCGTGGGCTTTCGAGCCGGTCACGCCTGGTGCGGCTGGTGCCGGTGCAGCGGCTGGTGCCGGTGCGGCGGCTGGTGCCGGCGCAGCGGCTGGTGCCGGCGCAGGTGCAGCAGCAGCAGGTGCCGGTGCAGCAGCGGCTGGCGCAGCGGCAGGTGCAGATGCGGCAGCAGGTGCGCCACCGGTCGCTTCCACGACCAGCACGAGCGAATCCTTGGCGACCTTGTCGCCAACCTTGACCTTGATTTCCTTGACCACGCCGGCATGGCTCGATGGAATCTCCATGCTGGCCTTGTCCGATTCGACGGTCAGCAGCGACTGGTCGACCTTGATCGTGTCGCCCACCTTGACCATCAGTTCGATGACTTCGACTTCTTTGAAATCGCCGATGTCCGGCACCGTCACGTCGACCAGGCCGCCGGATGCAGCGGGTGCGGCGGCTGGCGCTTCGGCGGCAGCCGGCGCAGGGGCAGCCGGTGCAGTAGCAGCAGGTGCAGCTTCGGCAGCCGGGGCAGCAGCCGGTGCGTCAGCCGCGCCGCCCGCTTCTTCGAGCAGCAGCACGAGCGAGCCTTCGGCAACCTTGTCGCCGACGTTGATCTTGATTTCCTTGACCACGCCGGCGTGGCTCGACGGGATTTCCATGCTGGCCTTGTCCGACTCGACGGTCACCAGCGACTGGTCCACCTTGATGGTGTCGCCCGGCTTGACCATCAGCTCGATCACTTCCACTTCCTTGAAGTCGCCGATATCAGGGACTTTGACTTCCACAATGCTCATAGTGTTAGCTCCGTTATTTTTTGAGTTAGCGTCCGAGCCGTCGTTCCAGCGAAGGCTGGAACCCAAGTTTGCCTGCACCCTGGCGCGCACGAACGAATCGGCTGCGCGAAGGACTTGGGTTCCCGCCTGCGCGGGAACGACGGTTCATGAGCATTACTGGGTCACCGGATTCGGCTTGTTCTGGTCGATGCCATACTTGGCGATCGCCTGCGACACAATGGCGCGGTCGATCTTGCCTTCGTCGGCCAGTGCGCGCAGCGAAGCCACCGTGATGTAGTAGCGGTTCACTTCGAAGAATTCGCGCAGCTTGACGCGCGAATCCGAGCGGCCAAAGCCGTCCGTGCCCAGCACTTTATAGGTGCGGTCCTTCGGCATGAAGCCGCGGATCTGCTCGGCGAACATGCGCATGTAATCGGTCGTCGCGACGATCGGGCCGCTGGTAGCACCCAGCATCTCGGTCACGTACGGTACGCGCTGTGGCAGTTCCGGATTGACCATGTTCCAACGTTCGCAATCGTTGCCGTCACGCGCCAGCAGCGTCAGCGACGGCGCCGACCACACGTCCGCATCGACGTTCCAGTCGTTCTTGAGCAGTTCGGCCGCAAACATCGACTCGCGCAGGATGGTGCCGCAACCGATCAGCTGGACGCGCTGGGCGTTGTCCTTGCCACCCTCTTGCAGCAGGTACAGGCCCTTGAGAATGCCCTCTTCCTGGCCAGGCTTCAGGCCCGGCTGCGGGTAGTTCTCGTTCATGATGGTGATGTAGTAGAACACGTCTTCTTGTTCTTCCACCATGCGGCGCAGACCGTCCTGGATGATGACCGCGACTTCGTGACCGAAGGTCGGATCGTACGGCAGGCAGTTCGGCACGGTCGCGGCGATGATGTGGCTATGGCCGTCTTCGTGCTGCAGGCCTTCGCCGTTCAGCGTCGTGCGCCCGGCGGTGCCGCCCATCAGGAAGCCGCGCGCACGGATGTCGCCCGCCAGCCAGACCAGGTCGCCCACGCGCTGCATGCCGAACATCGAGTAGAACGTGTAGAACGGGATCATCGTGCGGTTGTTCGACGAGTACGACGTCGCTGCAGCGATCCACGAGCTCATGCCGCCCGCTTCGTTGATACCCTCTTGCAGGATCTGGCCTGCCTTGTCTTCGCGGTAGTACATCACCTGGTCGCGGTCGACCGGCTCGTACAACTGACCCTGCTGGTTGAAGATGCCGATCTGGCGGAACAGGCCTTCCATGCCGAAGGTACGCGATTCGTCGACCAGGATCGGCACGATGCGCTGGCCGATGCTTTCGTCCTTCAGCAGGCTCGTGATCACGCGCACATAGGCCTGGGTCGACGAGATTTCGCGGCCTTCCGGGGTTGGCTCGAGCACGCCCTTGAACGACGCCAGTGCCGGCACCGTCAGCTTTTCGTCCGACTTTTCACGGCGCTGTGGCAGGTAGCCGCCCAGCGCTTTGCGGCGCTCGTGCAGGTACACCATTTCAGGGGCATCGTCGGCCGGCTTGAAGAACGGGATGTCGGCCAGCTGGTCGTCAGGAATCGCGATATTGAAGCGGTCGCGCATGTCGCGGATCGCCTGGTCATCGAGCTTCTTGGTCTGGTGCGCGGTGTTGCGCGCCTCGCCCGACTTGCCCATGCCGAAGCCCTTGACGGTTTTCACCAACAGGACGGTTGGCGTGCCCTTGTTCTCTTGCGCGTTCTTGAACGCGGCATAGATCTTGTGCGGATCGTGGCCGCCGCGGGTCAGGCGCCAGATGTCGTCGTCGCTCATCTTCGACACCATCTCGAGCAGCGCCGGATCCTTGCCGAAGAAGTGCTTGCGCACGTAGGCGCCGTCCTTGGCCTTGTAGTTCTGGTATTCGCCGTCGACCGATTCCATCATCACGCGCTGCAGGATGCCGTCCTTGTCCTGGGCCAGCAGCGGATCCCACTGCGAGCCCCAGATGACCTTGACGACGTTCCAGCCGGCGCCGCGGAAGTCGGCTTCGAGTTCCTGGATGATCTTGCCGTTGCCGCGCACCGGACCGTCCAGGCGCTGCAGGTTGCAGTTGACCACCATGACCAGGTTGTCCAGCTGCTCGCGTGCGGCCATGCCGATCGCGCCCATCGATTCCGGTTCGTCCATCTCGCCGTCGCCGCAGAAGACCCAGACCTTGCGGTTGTCGGTCTTGGCGATGCCGCGTGCGTGCAGGTATTTCAGGAAGCGTGCCTGGTAGATCGCCATCAGCGGGCCAAGGCCCATCGAGACGGTCGGGAACTGCCAGAAGTCCGGCATCAGTTTCGGGTGCGGGTACGACGACAGGCCCTTGCCGTCGACTTCACGGCGGAAGTTCAGCAGCTGCTCTTCGGTCAGGCGGCCTTCGAGGAAGGCGCGTGCATAGATGCCTGGGGACGAGTGGCCCTGGATGTACAGCAGGTCGCCGCCGTGGTCTTCGGTCGGGGCGTGCCAGAAGTGGTTAAAGCCCGTGCCCAGCATATTAGCCAGCGAGGCGAACGACGAGATGTGGCCACCGAGGTCGCCGTCGGCGCGGTTGGCCTTGACCACCATCGCCATCGCGTTCCAGCGCATCCACGAGCGCAGGCGCTCTTCGTATTCGAGGTTGCCGGGCGAATTCTGGTTCAGGTGCGCGGGAATCGTGTTGACGTACGCGGTATTGCTCGAGAACGGGACGTGCGCGCCGCGACGGCGTGCCAGGTCCACCAGGCGCTCCATCAGGTAATGGGCGCGTTCCGTTCCTTCATGTTCGATCACCGCCTCCAGCGCATCGAGCCATTCCTTGGTCTCGATTGCATCCGGATCGTTGGCGGTTTGCGAGGTCAACTGGTCGAGTTGAGCTGCCATGTCATGCGTCTCCTAGTGTGGTACGCCCCATCCGATCCCTGCGCAGGCTGGCGGCGGTTGATGAAATTCGAACTATCTTTTAGCTAAACCATCAGATTCTAACAGTGGACTTCCCCATTTTCAAACTATGATATTCGATTTCATAATGTGAAAACCTATGCTGCGACTGCACAATTTGTATAGGGAAATGTTGAACTTCCTGCCACCAATCATCGTATACCGAAGCGTCTGAAACACGGCAAAAAAGGGCTTTTTCAGCCATGCGGAACGGCCGACAGCGAACGGCAAGGCAGGCGCGGGCCGTATAATTCTGTTTTTGCCCAGGACGAGCCTCCCACCATGCCAGCCCAACACATCGACGGAATCCTTCTCTCCCAACAACTGCGCACCGACATCGCTGCGCGCACCGCCAAGCTCACTGCAGCCGGCAAGCAGCCCGGCCTGGCCGTGATCCTGGTCGGGGAAGATCCCGCCAGCCAGGTCTATGTGCGCAACAAGGTCAAGGCCTGCGGCGACGTGGGTTTCCACTCGGTGCTCGAAAAATACGACGCCGACCTGAGCGAAGCTGCCCTCCTTGATCGCATTGCAGCATTGAACACCGACCCGGCCATCCACGGCATCCTCGTGCAAATGCCGCTGCCAAAGCACATCGACCCGAACAAGGTCATCGAAGCGATTTCGACGGCCAAGGATGTCGATGGCTACTCGGTGCTGTCGGCCGGCGAACTGATGACGGGCCTGGAAGGCTTCCGCCCCTGCACCCCGTACGGCTGCATGAAGCTGATCGAAACCACGGGTGTCGACCTGCGCGGCAAGCATGCTGTCGTGATCGGCCGCAGCAACACCGTCGGCAAACCAATGGCCATGCTGCTCTTGCAAGCCAATGCCACCGTGACCATATGCCATAGCGCGACTGCGGATCTGGGCTACCACACCCGCCAGGCCGATGTCGTGGTGGCCGCCGTTGGCCGCCGCAATACCCTGACCGCCGATATGGTCAAGCCGGGCGCGATCGTGATCGACGTGGGCATGAACCGCGACGACGCGGGCAAGCTGTGCGGTGACGTCGATTTTGCCGGCGTGCGTGAAGTGGCTGGCCACATCACCCCGGTGCCGGGCGGTGTGGGCCCCATGACGATCACGATGCTGCTGCAAAACACGGTGGAATCGGCGGAACGCGAACTGAAGAACCAACGCTAACGAATCTGGAAGGACTATTGATGACGAACGAAACGAGCAATCCCCTCCTCGACTTTTCCGACTTGCCGCGCTTTGACGCGATCAAGCCCGAACACGTCACGTCCGCCATCGACAGTCTGATCGCCGAGGCGAACGCCGTCGTTGCGCAGCTCGAGGCGCCGCTGGATGAGGTTACGTGGGCCACGCTGGCCCCGCTCGACGAGGTCAGCGAACGCCTGGGCCGCGCCTGGGGCGTGGTCGGCCACCTGAATCACGTGGTCGACACGCCGGAGCTGCGCGCGACCTACAACGAGAACCAGCCGAAGGTCGTCGAGTTCTCGACCGCGCTGAGCCAGAACGAGGCGCTGTTCACCAAATACAAGCAGTTGCGCGAAAGCGCCGGTTTCGAGGCGCTGAGCGACACCCGCAAGCGCATCGTCGAGAACGCGCTGCGCGACTTCCGTCTGGGCGGCGCCGAACTGGCCGCCGACAAGAAAGAACGTTTCGCCGAGATCCAGGAACAGCAGTCGCAACTGTCGACGCGCTTTTCTGAAAACGTGCTCGACGCCACCAACGACTACAAGCTCGTGGTCGACAGCGAAGCCGAACTGGCCGGCCTGCCGGATGACGTGAAGGCTGCTGCGAAAGCCGCCGCCGAACGCGATGGCAAGACCGGCTGGCTGTTCACGTTGCACTTCCCATCGTACTTCCCGATCCTGCAGTTCAGTACCAACCGCGCGCTGCGCGAAACGATCTACCGCGCCACCGCGACCAAGGCGTCCGACGCCGGCATCATGTTTACCGATGTCGCAAAGTGGGACAACTCGTCGAACATCGTCAAGTTGCTGCAACTGCGCAATGAAGAAGCCAAGATGCTCGACTACGGTAGCTTCGCCGATATCTCGCTGGTGGCCAAGATGGCGCAAAGCCCGCAGCACGTGATCGAATTCCTCGAAGACCTGGCGCGCCGCGCCCGCCCGTACGCCGAGAAAGACCTGGCCGAACTGCGCGCGTTTGCGCGCGACGAGCTGGCAATCGACGACCTGCAATCGTGGGACGTGGCCTTCGCCTCCGAAAAGCTGCGCGAGCAGCGTTACGCGTTCTCGGCCCAGGAAGTGAAGGAATACTTCCCCGAGCCGAAAGTGGTCGCGGGCCTGTTCGGCGTGATCCAGGAGCTGTTTGGCGTGACCGTGCGCCCGGACGACGCACCGACCTGGCACCCGGACGTGCGCTTCTTCCGCATCGAGCGCGATGGCCAGCTGGTCGGCCAGTTCTACCTCGACCTGTACGCGCGCGCCGGCAAGGCGCAAGGCGCGTGGATGAACGATGCGCGCGGCCGCCGCCTGCTCCATGGCGGCACCGTGCAGACGCCAGTGGCGTACCTGGTCTGCAATTTCACGCCACCGGCGATGAAAGATGGCGTGCTGCAGCCGTCGCTGTTCACGCACGACGAAGTAACCACACTGTTCCACGAATTCGGCCACGGCCTGCACCACATGCTGACCGAAGTCGAAGAGCTGTCGGTCTCGGGCATCTCGGGCGTCGAATGGGATGCGGTGGAGCTGCCGTCGCAGTTCATGGAAAACTTCTGCTGGGAGTGGGACAAGCTGCAGCAGATGACGGCGCACGTGAAAACGGGCGAGCCGCTGCCACGCGCACTGTTCGACAAGATGACGGCCGCCAAGAACTTCCAGTCCGGCATGCAGACGCTGCGCCAGGTCGAGTTCTCTCTGATCGACATGCACCTGCACTACGACTTCGACGCGCACAACGGTCAAGTCCAGGCGCTGATCGACGATGTGCGCCGCAACTTCGCGGTCATCACGCCGCCGTCGTTCAACCGCTTCCTGCATTCGTTCAGCCACATCTTCGCAGGCGGCTACGCGGCCGGCTATTACAGCTACAAGTGGGCCGAGGTGCTGTCGGCCGACGCTTATGCCGCATTCGAAGAAGCGGTCGAAGGCGGCGGCGCCGACCTGTTTGAAACGGGCCGGCGCTTCCAGCGCGAGATTCTGGCGGTGGGCGGTTCGCGCCCGGCGCTCGATTCATTCAAGGCCTTCCGCGGCCGCGAGCCATCGATCGATGCCTTGCTGCGCCATAGCGGCATGAATGCCTGATCAATTGGATTGACCCTGTCGGGAGTGCCAGCGCACTCCCGATTTTCCATAAGCGCCCATGACCCGCATCGACTTTCATACCAATATCCCGGATAAGCTGGCCTATGCCTGCCGCCTTGCGCGCAAGGCATATGGCGCGCGCGCCAAAATCGTCGTGCTGGCCGATAGCCCGGAACAGGCCGACGCCTTGAATGCCGCCATGTGGACCGTGTCGGATACTGATTTCATTCCGCACGTGATGGCCGGCGACCCTCTGGCGGCGCAAACGCCGATCGTGATTACCGATAATGAAGACAGCGAACTGCCGCACCACGATATGCTCGTGAACCTGACACGCCGCAGGCCGCGTAACTTCACGCAATTTGCGCGTGTGTTTGAAATTATCTCGATCGATGAAGAAGATGCCGCCGAAGGCCGCAAACGCTATATCGCATATAAAAAAGAATCCTATCCGCTGACCCACTTCGTCGCAGGACAATCATGAGCCACGATCCCGCTTTCGATGCCAGTATTCCCGTGTTGACCGAAGTATTCGCGGAACCAACCGCGTCGGGTACGCCGCTGGCGCAGCCGGCGCCGGTGGTCGAAGCAGAGGCCCCGCCGCCGCCTGCGCCCGTGGTGGCCGCGCTTGAGGATGCGCCGGAGGCGCTGGAACGGCGCGCCGTCGACCACTGGAGCGGCGAGCAATGGAGCGTGATGGAGCGGCGCGTCACCGAGCGCATCCTGCAGCAATTGCAGGGCCGGATCGATTTCGTGCTCGAACAGCGCCTGCGCGACGGTATTGCCGATGCCGTCGACAAAGCAATGACCAGTTTCTCGGCCGATATTCGCAACAGCCTCGGCGATACGCTGAGCGATGTCGTGACACGCGCAGTTTCGCAAGAAATTGCACACATCAGAATGCTGGAAAAATAAACCCGTACCACATGCCGTTCTGCCTTCAATTTGATTCGAAATTAACCCCGCGCACGATTGTCATTCCAAATTGGCGATTCAATAGTAAAATCCCTGCGCGGCTCTTCGAAACGAATCGAATCACCTAATCAAGGAAGAAACAAAATGGCAAACATCAATCTGTCGGGTTATAACCTCGCCGAACTGAAAGGTCTTCAATTCGATATCGAAAAGGAGATCAAAAACCGCCAGCAGCAAGACGTCAAGAAAGCGCGTGAGCAAATTCTCGAGATCGCCCAGAATATGGGCATCTCGGTCGAGGAACTGCTGGCCAAGGGCGGCAGCACCAAAGCCAAGAAGACGGGCGGCGGCGCGAAAGTCAATCCGCAATATCACAACCCGGCTGACAATACCCAGACCTGGACCGGCCGTGGCCGTCAACCAAAATGGGTTGTCGACGCACTGGGCAAGGGCAAGTCGCTGGACGATCTGCGCATCTAAGCCTCGCAGTAATACGCAAGACCTGCACGCCGCCGCGACCTTCGTCCGGCGGCGTTCGCATTTCTGCCTGCCCCATCCATTCACGTGTTTCGGCTAAGATTGCAACTTCAGCAATCAGCCGGTCGTCGTCGTGAAACGCACTCCCCTCATCGCAGCACTCGCCGGCGCCGCCATCCTGGCCGTCGGCACCGTCTTCTGGTTCACTGACCGGGTCGAACCCCACAGCGGCGCCACCCCGGTACTGACCGCCCCCGTCGCCAAAACGCAGCCATTCTGGCCTGCCCGCGTGCACCTGCTGGCGGGCGACGGCCAGGACGGCGTGCTCGACGGCGCAGCACCCGCCAGCCGCTTCAGCGATCCGTACGGCGTGGCCATTGGCCCGCGCGGCGCAATCTATGTCGCCGACGGGGGCGAGGCCAACCGCATCCGCGTCGTCCAGCCCGATGGCGCAGTTTCGACACTGGCCGGCGGCAAGGAAGGCTTTATCGATGGCCTGGGCGCGGCCGCCGCCTTCAACACGCCGTCCGCCATTGCGCTCGACCACCTGGGCAACCTGTACGTGGCCGACACGGGCAACCATGCGATCCGTCGCATCGCGCCCGATGGCGCCGTGACGACGCTGGCCGGCAACGGCAGTCCCGGCTATGTCGATGGCATCGGCCGCGCGGCCCAGTTCAACGGCCCGGTCGGGATCGCGGTGGACGACGCCGGCATCGTCTACGTGGCCGACACCTACAACGACCGCATCCGCCGCATTGCCCCGGATGGCACGGTGACCACGCTGGCCGGCACCGGCAAGCCGAACCTGTTCGATGGCCCCGGCCCGGCCGCGGCGTTCGACACACCGAGCGCGCTGGCCGTCGACCATGACGGCAACCTGTACATCGCCGACACCGGCAACAACGCGGTGCGCCGCCTGCGCCCCGACGGCACGGTCGACACGCTCGCGCTGCCGCCCGAGGCCGAGCGCCGCCCCGCGCTGCGGCGCCCGGTGGGTCTGGCCGTCACGCGCGACGGCTACCTGTACATCGTCGCCAGTGCCGGCGGGCGCATCCTGCAGATGACGCCAACAGGTGAATTTCGCCCGCTGGAGGATACCGACCACCCGCTCGAGCCGAACGGTTTTGGCAGCGACGGCACCGTGCAGCTCAACGGCCCGCGCGGCATCGCGGTTGCGCGCGACGGCAGCCTGGTGGTGGCCGACGCCAACGCCCATCGCCTGCACCGCCTGGCGCCGCCGCGCGCAGGCGAAGCCGCGCCCGTGCTGGTGCGCCCACCGCTGCAACGGCGCACGGCACCGATGCCCTGGCCCCTTGGCCCACAAGACACCGTCCATGAAGTCGTGGGCGTGATGGGCGAAGTGCGCGGCACGTATGGCGGCGACAGCCGCGACCACTTCCACGCGGGCCTGGACGTGCGCGGCGATGTCGGCGCGACCGTGCTGGCGATCCTGCCGGCCAAGGTGACCGATCCGTATGCCAACTGGGGTTTCAATAACCTCGGCGAAGGCATGAGCGTGGGACCGCTGTCCTATATTCACATGCGCGTGGGACGCAATCCGCAAGGCCGCGCGCTCGATCCGCGCTTCCAGATCCAGCGCGAAGAAACCGCCAATGGCAAACCCAATGGCAAGGCCGTGCGCGTGCGGGTGCCGCGCGGCACGCGCTTTGCCGTCGGCGACAAGCTCGGCACGCTCAATGCGCTGTCGCACGTGCACCTCGATTACTACCAGGGCGGCTCGCTCGTCAATGCGCTCACACTGCCATTCATCGGCTTTGTCGACACGGTAACGCCGACGATTTCGCGCATCGCGCTGTACGACACTGCCGGCAAGCGCATCACGGCAAAAAAGGGCCAGCCCCTGCGCCTCGACCGCACGCTGGGCGAGCTGCAGATCGTCGTGAATGCCTATGACCAGGTGGATGGCAACCTGGCGCGGCGCAAGCTGGGCCTGTACAAGCTGGGCTACCAGGTGCTGCGCGCCGACGGTACGCCGCTGCCCGGCTTCGAACAACCCGTCATCACGCAGGTCTACGACCGCCTGCCGCGCAACCCTGACGCCGTGAAAGCGGTGTATGCACCGACCAGCGGCATCACGGTCTACGGCAGCGCGTCGACCCAGTTCGACTATGCGCTGAACAACCGTCTGCGCGATGGCAGGATCGAGACGGGGAGCTGGCGCATCGCCGACCTGGCGCCGGGTGAGTACCTGCTGCGCATCCACGCCGCTGACTATGCGGGCCAGGTGGCGCAAAACGGCCGCGACCTGGCGTTCGTGATCGAGTAGGCGCGCATGGACGGCGCAGCTGCCGTCATGCACGACACATAATCTAGACCTTGACGTCTACTTTATATAGACATCAAGGTCTAGAAGCTTTACGCTGGCCTTGCCACGGGAATGTTCCCGCTACGACAAGGATCATCATGCTCAAGATGTTTGCCACAGCATTGGCTGTCGCCGCCATGCTGCACGCTGCGCCTGCGCGCGCCGCCGACCTGCCCGCCTATCCTTTTATCCACGTGACGGCCGCTGCCGACCTGCACGTGATGCCGGACACCGGCGAGATCGATTTCGACATCGTCAGCACCGAGGCCGACCTGGACGCCGCATGGAAGCTGGTCCACGAGCGCCTGACCGCGAGCCGCGCGCTGCTGGCCGCACAGGGTGTGAAGGTCGAGGACATCTCGGTGCAGGACGTGCTGCGCCGCCCGCTCAAGGAGGGCGAGCGGGTAACGGCGATCGAAACCCGCGCCTCTGTGCACGCGACGGTGCGCGACCTGAACGGGTGGACGGCGCTGATCCAGAGCCTGATGGGCCTGCCCAATGTCGAATCGCTGGCCGTGGCGTTCAGCCGCAGCGACGCCGACAAGATCGAGGGGGAACTGGTGAACCAGGCGCTGGGCGCGGCGCGCGTGAAGGCGCAGAACATCGCCCTCGGCCTTGGCGCCAAACTGGGGCCGGCGGGTGGCGTGGCGCTCGCGCCGCTGAAGAACCTGGCCAACGCGATGGGGCTGGCCAGCGATGCGCCGCGCTACCCATCGGTGTCGTCGCCACGCGATCCACAGCTGGTGGGCGTGCAGAAATTCGTGCAGGGCGTGGACGTGATTTACCGGATCGGCAAGTAAGCTGGCCTGCCCTGCAGTGTACATTGCCGTGCGCAATGTCACGTGCCTGTCATGGAGACGTGAACGGATGAGTGCTCAGGCGTATGATGGATCCATCCACTGTCCACGAGAGGCACCAGCATGAGCAAGCACCACAAAACGAAGCATCTGACACCCGAGATCGCGGCGGTCGCGACGCCCGATCTGACGGACGCAATCACCATCACAGAGACGACCGACGTGGCCGATGTGGCCGAGGCAGCCGACGAACCGCAAACGGACCAGCCGCTGCCAACCGAGCCAGCGGCCGATGTCAAAGAAGCGCCGATCGGTGCGGTCAAGGCCGAACCGGTCCACCTGCGCGGGCGCATGACGCTCGAAGACGCATTCCAGGCCATTGGCCTCAATTGTGTGGCACAGATCGAAGCGAACGTGCCGGGCGTGCTGAAACAGCATGTCGAAAGCCTGCACCAGATGCGCGTGGGCCTGCGCCGCCTGCGCGCGCTGCTCGCGATGTTCGAGGAACTGGCGCCGCCGCCGGTGCCGCTGCATGCAAGCATCGAGTGGCTGTCCGGCGAACTCGGTCCCGCGCGCGACTGGGACGTGCTGGCCGATTCCACCATCAAGCGCGTGCCGGGCATCGATGCGCACGCGCTGCGCCAGGCCGCGCACGACCGCGCCACGGGCCACCACGCGCAGATCCTGCACGTGCTGCGCGATGCGCGCTACACCGAGTTGATGGCGCAACTGAAAGACTGGCTGGGCGAACGCCGCTGGCAGCCCGAAGGCGGCCTGCCGAAGGATTCGCCGCTGTTGGAGCGCGCCGCGAAAAGCGCCCTGCCCCTGCTGCGTACGGCCGAAAAGCGTCTGGCCAAGCGCATCGACGGGCTGGACGAAGCCGATGCACCGGGCCGTCACCGCGTGCGTATCGCGGCCAAGAAGGCACGCTATGCGGCGGAATTCTTCCGCGACCTGCTGCCGGCGCAGCGCGTCAAGCGCTACCTCGGGCACCTTGAAAAGCTGCAGGATCGCCTGGGCGCGCTGAACGATCTGGCCGTGGCTGACCAGCTGCTCGAAGAACTCAAGGGTGGCAGCAGCCAGGTCGCCAAGCAGGCGGCCTATGTGCGCGGCTATATCGCGGCAACGGGCGAGGCCGATGCGCAGGGGTTGTCGAAGGTGCTGGCCGATGTCGCCAAGCGCCGCATCACGCGCTGATTTGCACCGGCCAGGCTGAAAAGAAAAAGGCCCGGGGTTCACCCGGGCCAGACTACAGAGTTACTTGACGTCGAAGCGATCCAGCTCCATCACCTTGGTCCAGGCCGCAACGAAGTCCTTCACGAACTTCTGGCCGGCATCGGCGCTGGCATACACTTCCGAGATCGAACGCAGCTGCGCATTCGAGCCGAACACCAGGTCGACGCGCGACGCCGTCCACTTCTTCTCGCCGGTCTTGCGATCGCGGCCTTCGAAGCGTTCGACGCCCTGGCCAGGCCGCGTGGCAGGCCGCCATTCGGTGGCCATGTCGAGCAGGTTGACGAAGAAGTCGTTCGTCAACGCACCCTTCTGCTGCGTCAGCACGCCGTCAGCGCTGCCGCCCGTGTTGGCGCCCAGCACGCGCAGGCCACCCACCAGCACCGCCATTTCCGGCGCCGTCAGCGTCAGCAACTGGGCGCGGTCGATCATCAACGATTCAGCCGGGATGCTGTACAAGGCTTTCTCGAAGTTGCGGAAGGCATCCGCGACAGGTTCCATCGCATGGAACGATTCCACGTCGGTCTGCTCCTGCGACGCATCGGTGCGGCCCGGCGTGAACGGCACGGTGATGTCGTGGCCCGCCGCTTTGGCTGCCGCCTCGACGCCTGCATTGCCGGCCAGGACGATCAGGTCAGCCAGCGAGACCTGCTTGCCGCCCGTCTGCGCCCCGTTGAACTCGCCCTGGATGATTTCGAGCTGCGCCAGCACGCGGCCCAGCTGTTCCGGCTCGTTGGCGGCCCAGTCCTTTTGCGGGACCAGGCGGATGCGCGCACCGTTGGCGCCGCCACGCTTGTCGGAGCCGCGGAAGCTTGCGGCCGAGGCCCATGCCGTCGACACCAGTTCGCCGATGGCCAGGCCGGATGCCAGCACCTTGTCTTTCAGTACTTTGGCATCGGCGTCGTCAATCGCCGCGCCTTCAGCTGCAGGCACCGGATCCTGCCAGATCAGCACTTCGGCCGGGACTTCCGGGCCGAGGTAGCGGGCACGCGGGCCCATGTCGCGGTGGGTCAGCTTGAACCAGGCGCGGGCGAAGGCGTCCGCGAACTGGTCCGGGTTTTCCAGGAAGCGGCGCGAAATCGCCTCGTAGGCCGGGTCCATGCGCAGGGCCAGGTCGGACGTCAGCATCGTCGGGCGGTGACGCTTGGCAGCGTCATACGCATCCGGGACGGTGGCATCGGCGTCCTTGGCGATCCACTGGTGGCCGCCGGCCGGGCTTTTCGTCAGTTCCCACTCGTGGCCGAACAGGTACGTGAAGTAGTCGTGGCCCCACTGGGTTGGCGTGCTGGTCCAGGTAACTTCGAGGCCGCTGGTGATCGTGTCCGGGCCCTTGCCGCTGCCGAAGCTGTTCTGCCAGCCGAAACCCTGGGCATGCAGGCCGGCGGCTTCCGGCTCTTCCTTGACATGCTCGGACGGACCCGCGCCGTGCGTTTTACCGAAGGTGTGGCCGCCGGCGATCAGCGCCACGGTTTCTTCGTCGTTCATGGCCATGCGGCCGAACGTGTCACGGATGTCGCGGGCCGATGCGACCGGGTCGGGCTTGCCGTCCGGGCCTTCCGGGTTCACGTAGATCAGGCCCATCTGCACTGCAGCCAGCGGGTTCTCGAGATCGCGCGTGTGGGTGATCTCGCTGTCGTCGTCCTTGTCGATGACGCCGCGGCCTTCGACGCCGGGCGAGCCCACCGTGTAGCGCTCATCGCTGCCCAGCCATTTATTCTCGCGGCCCCAGTACACGTCGAGGTCGGGTTCCCACACGTCCTGGCGACCGCCGGCGAAGCCGAAGGTCTTGAAGCCCATCGTTTCGAGAGCGACGTTACCGGTCAGGATGATCAGGTCGGCCCACGAGATTTTCTCGCCGTACTTCTGCTTGACCGGCCAGATCAGCCGGCGTGCCTTGTCGAGGCTGACGTTGTCGGGCCAGCTGTTCAGCGGCGCGAAGCGCTGCTGGCCGCGGCCGGCGCCGCCGCGACCGTCGCCGATGCGGTAGGTGCCGGCGCTGTGCCATGCCATGCGCACGAACAGGCCGCCGTAGTGACCGAAGTCAGCCGGCCACCAGTCCTGGGAATCCGTCATCACTTTGGCCAAGTCGGCCTTGACTTCCTCGAGGTCGAGGCTGTTGAACGCGGCGCGGTAATCGAAGTCGCCACCCATCGGGTCGGACTTGGCCGAATGCTGGGCCAGCAGATCGAGACGCAGCGCCTTTGGCCACCAGTCGCGGTTGGTCGTGCCGGTGCCGGCTGCGCCGCTGAACGGGCACTTGGCCGGGATATTGTCCACACTCATTTGTTTCTCCTGTCTGATCGGTAAGATTTGACAAAATTATAGAAAAACTTCGTGTACTCGTGGATTGGCAATGTTGATGGGTGCGATAGCGGGCGTTGCACGGACGAGTGCAGCGCGCACCTTTGACCCGCTCCAATTTTCCAATCGGCAACATTGCATCGACAACCGCTTGGTGGCGCGCTATCGTTCTATCTTTCCAATAAGAAAGAAATCTTATCATGTCGATCAATCAACTCGTGTACGTCAGCCAGGCCACCCGCAAGATGTCCCCTAGCGACCTGGCAGGAATCCAGGACACGGCGAAGAATAACAATGCCCCACTCGACGTGACCGGAAGTTTGTTCTACAACGGCGGCTGGTTCCTCCAGGTGCTGGAGGGTCCGGTAGAAACGCTCGACAAGCTGTACCACAAGATCGAACTCGATCCGCGCCACAAGAATTCGCGCGTTCTCTATAACGAACCAGCCAAGTTTCGCACATTCCCGCGCTGGAGCATGAACATGATCAACCTGAATGAGCGTCAGGCCGACAAATACGATGAACTGGTCGAGGTGCTGGAAGCTGCGCAAGCCAACCGGCGCATCGGCTCGGCGGCCCCGGCGGTGGCGTTACTGAAGATGTTTGCGAGCTGAGACTGCGCCGGCGCTCTACCAACGGTCGAGCGTGACGAAGTCGCCCAGCGTGCCTCGCTGGGCCCAGCCTTCGAGTTCCAGCATCGGCTTCGGGTAGAACTCGGCCACATGCCCCAGACACAGGATCGCCACCGGCTTGCCGCCTTCCGGAATGCCGAGCAAGGCCGCGAGCTGGTCGGGATCGAACAGCGATACCCACCCCATTCCCAGCCCTTCGGCACGCGCGGCCAGCCACATGTTCTGGATCGCGCAAGATACCGATGCCAGGTCCATCTCGGGCAGCGTGCGGCGCCCGAACACGTGGCGCTCGCGCCCGTCCATCAGCGCCACGACCAGCACCTCGCCGCATTCACGCAGTCCCTCGACCTTCAGACGCATGAATTCGGCGCCGCGCTCGCCCAAGGCGTCGGCGGTGGCCACGCGCTCCGCTTCGACAAGCGCGCAGATCTGTTCACGCAATGGCATTGACGCGATGCGGATGAAGCGCCACGGCTGCATCATGCCGACGCTGGGCGCCTGGTGCGCCGCTGTCAGCAGGCGCACCAGCACCGCCTCGTCGATCGCGCCGGGGACGAAATGGCGCACGTCGCGCCGTTCGGCGATCGCGCGGTAGACGCCGTCGATCTGGGCGTCGTCGAAGCGGTGCGCCATCGGCATCACGCCTCTGCGCCCGCCTGGTGGAATACCAGGTCCTCGACCGGCTCGCCCTTGCACAGGTGCTGGTCGATGATGCGGTCCATGTTGTCCGGCGTGACGTTGTAGTACCAGGTGCCGTCCGGCTGGACGCAGACGATCGGCCCGCCCTTGCACGCAGCGAAGCAGCTCACCCGGCTGCGCTTGACGCGCAGCGGGCCGCCATCCAGGCCGCTGGCCTTGAACTTCTCACCCAGGCTGTCGAACAACGCCTGTGCAGCGCCATCGGCATTGCAGCGAGGGCCGGTGCAGACAAGCAGGTGGCGGCGGTAGACGCCGATGCTGGGCTTGACGACCTGGCGGGGCATATCGGGTGCGGGGGAATCGATGGTGGTCATGCTTTGATCAGGTGGCAAAGGCGGGAGAATAGCCGGCGATCTTACACCACGCGCCCTGCTGATCGCCCATAAAAAAGCGCGCCTTGCTTACGCAGGCGCGCTTCATGTCGTGCAGCAGCTGGACGGCTTACTTGGTCGCGAGCACCCACTTGACCAGCGAGCGCGCTTCGGCCTCGCTGACCTGCGGATTGGCCGGCATCGGGATCGGGCCCCAGGTGCCAGAGCCGCCCTTGAGCACCTTTTGCACCAGCTTGTCTTCGGCGCCCTTCTGGCCCGCGTATTTTTCGGCGACGTCCTTGTAGGCCGGGCCAACCAGCTTGGTGGCTGACGTGTGGCAGGCCATGCAATTCTTGGCCTTGGCCAGGTCGGCCTGGGCCAGGGCGCTGCCCGATGCAAACGCCGACAGCACGACACACAACAACAGGGACCGCTTCATGGAATTCTCCGGATTAGTAACTGAGTGAATTTTACCGGCAATCCTCCGGGGCATCTGCAAGCGATACACTCTGTAACGCGATCACCACATTTGCTCATACGGTGTAACAGAAAACTGTTAAATTTGCCCATGAGCATCATTTACTCCGTAAGATGTGCGGCTACAAGGAGTTTTCCCTATGCCCCTGATCCTCTTGATCGCCCTGCTTGCCGCCCTGCGCGGCTTCGAGGTCTGGCGTTTTGCCGACCTGTCCTGGTGGTACATCATCGGCCTGATGGTCGTCGCCTTCATCTGGTTCGAATACATCGAAAAGGCGCTCGGCCTGGACAAGCGCAAGGCGCACGACGTCGATGAACAGCGCCGCAGCGACCGCGTGAAGAAGTCGCTGGGCAAGCGCCGCTGACCAGACCCCGGCGCTGTCATGGCGGCGCTGTGATACTTGTGCTGTGATACATTGGACAACTCACCGAGTCCTGTCCATCCATCACCGCCATCAATGCATCCCGAACTGCGCCAGCTCCGCCATTTCGTCGCCGTGGCCGAAGAGCTGCATTTCGGCCGCGCCGCGCAGCGCCTGCACATGACGCAGCCGCCGCTCTCGCAAAGCATCGCCAATCTCGAAGACCTGCTCGGCGCGCCGCTGTTTTTGCGCAACCGCCGCATGGTTGGCCTGACAGCGGCCGGCAGCGCGCTGCTGCCTGAAGCGCGCCGCATCCTCGACGAAGCCGGCGCCCTGCCCGAACTGGTGCGGCGCGCGGCCAGCGGTGAGGCGGGCCGCCTGGCGCTGTCGTTTGTCTCCACTGCCGGCCTGGGCATGCTGCCCGACGTGCTGCGCCGCTACCGCGCGGCGTTTCCGGGCGTGCGCCTGGTGCTGCACGAGGCGACGTCCGACGTGCAGTTCGACGACCTGCTGTCCGGCCGCATCGATGCCGGCTTCGTGATCCCGCTGCAGCCGGGCGCACCGGCGGGCATGGCCGATCCTGCGCTCGACTACCGCAAGCTGCTCGATGAACCCCTGGTGCTGTGCGCGCCCAGCGGACTGGCGGCGCTGGCCGCACCGGGGCCGGTGTGGCTGCGCGACCTGCCCCCGCTGCCGCTGGTGATCTTCCCGCGCACGGTGGCGCCCAGCCTGCACGATGCGATCCTCGCGTGCTATCGCGCCGCCGGCGTGCTGCCCACGATCGGGCAGGAGGCAATCCAGATGCAGACCATCGTCAGCCTGGTTTCCGGCGGCATGGGCTTGGCACTTGTGCCACAATCCGTGTCGAACCTGATGCGCCCCGGCGTAGAATACCGTGCCCTGCGCGACGCCGCGCCGCTGGCCGAAACGGGCCTGGCATGGCGGCGCGATAACGATTCGCCCGTACTCAAGGGCTTCCTGGACCTATTGAAGAAAGACTGATTATGCTGATTCATCCGCAGCCGGACCCGATCGCGCTCGCGCTCGGGCCGGTGCAAATCCACTGGTATGGCCTGATGTACGTGGTCGCCTTTGCCCTGTTCATCATGCTGGGCCGCGTGCGCATCCGCATGCCGCACGTGGCCGTGCAGGGCTGGACCAAGGATGATCTGGACGACATGCTGTTCTACGGGATGCTCGGCGTGATCCTCGGCGGCCGCCTGGGCGAAGTGCTGTTCTACCAGCCGCTGTACTACCTGGCGCACCCGCTCGAGATCTTCATGATCTGGCGCGGCGGGATGTCGTTCCACGGGGGCTTTTTGGGTGTGCTGATCGCGATGGCGCTGTGGGCCCGCAAACGCCGCCGCAATATCCTCGACGTCTACGACTTCATCGCGCCGCTCGTGCCGCTCGGGTATGCCGCCGGCCGCATGGGCAACTTCATCAACGCCGAACTGCCGGGCCGTCTGGCCGATCCGAGCCTGCCGTGGGCCATGCTGTGGCCGGGCGTGACCGGCCCGCGCCATCCGTCGCCGCTGTACCAGGCGTTGGTCGACGGCGTGCTGGTCTTCATCATCCTGTGGCTGTTCGCACGCAAAGCGCGTCCGCGCCTGGCCGTGGGCGCCATGTTCACGCTGCTGTATGGCTGCGCGCGCTTCTTCACCGAATGGTTCCGCGTGCCGGATTGGGAAACCACCGTGTTCGGCTTGCCGATCACGTCGGGCCAGGTATTGTCGCTGCCGATGATCGTTGGCGCGCTGGCCATGCTGGTGTGGGCGTATCGCAAAGCGCCGGCGCGGCCCGTGACGGCATAAGCATCCCCTGGGTGGGCGAACGCACAGAGCGCCCACCCTTGCTGCATCCACAATGGGCCTCCCCGACACGGAGTCACGATGGTTCAAGTCCAGCGCAAACGACATACCGGGTGGTGGCTGCTGCTCGCAGCCGTCATCGTCGCCAGCGGCATCGCGTTTGCCATCATGTGGCGCCCCGCGCTGGCGCCGCAGTCCACACACCCATCCTTCGATACCACCCGCATCGAGCGCGGCGCCAATCTGGCGCGCCTTGGCATGTGCGCCTCGTGCCACACCCCGGATCTGTCGCGGCCCTTCGCCGGCGGCAAGCCGATGAATACCCCGTTCGGCACGGTCCACAGCACCAACATCACCCCCGACACCGCGACCGGCATCGGCGCCTGGAGCGAAGCGGCCTTCACACGCGCGATGCGCGAAGGCGTCGCGCGCGACGGTCACTTGCTGTATCCCGCCTTCCCGTACAACCACTATGTACGCATGACCGACGGCGACATCGAAGACCTGTACGCTTATTTCATGACGCGCCCCGCGATCGTGGCGCCGGCGCGCGAGAACCGGATGACCTTCCCATTCGGGTTCCGCCCGCTGGTGGCGTTCTGGAATGTGCTGTACCTGGACGATGCGCCATGGCAGCCGGTCGCCGGCCAATCGGCCGAATGGAACCGTGGCGCGTACCTGGCCGACGCGGTTGCACACTGCGCCGCCTGCCACACGCCGCGCACGCTGCTGGGCGGCCCAGATCTGAAGAAGCAGCTTGGTGGCGGCGAAGCCGATGACTGGTACGCGCCGGCGCTGAACGAGCATTCACCGTCGCCCCTGCCCTGGACGCGCGAGCAGCTGCATGCGTATCTGCGCACCGGGGTCGCGCACGACCATGCGATGGCGGCCGGGCCAATGCAGGATGTGGTCATGCACCTGGCGCAAGCGGACGAGCGCGACGTGGCGGCGCTGGCCGCCTGGACCCACAGCCAGCTGGCCAAGGCGCCGCCGCGCGCGACGCCGGCGCAGCAGGCCGGCCCGCTGCCCAAGCCTGCCAATGACGATCCCGATCTGCAGCGCATGACGCTCGGTTACGCCGTGTATGCCAATTCATGCGCGCGCTGCCACGACGCCGGACGCGACGCCAGTTCCGGCACCGCGCTGCCGCTGCAAAAGGCGATCGCGCTGTACGACCCCGATCCGCGTGACCTGATTCACATCACGCTGGACGGGATCACGCCGCCCGATGGCGAGCCGTCGCGCTTCATGCCCGCCTTCAGGACGATCCTGACCGCCGAACAGACCGGCGCCCTGGCGGCCTACCTGCGCAAATATGGCGCGAACCAACCCGTGTGGCCCGATCTGGACAAGGCCGTGCGCAAAGCGAGCAAAGAATGACGACCTACCGCCTGCAAGTGAACGGCAAGGTGCACGCCGTCGACCAGGATGCCGACACCCCGCTGCTGTACGTGCTGCGCAACGACCTGGAACTCAATGGCGCCAAGTTCGGCTGCGGCCTGGGCCAGTGCGGTTCGTGCACGGTGCTGCTGGACGGGAAGCCGGCAATGTCCTGCATGGTGCCGGTGTCCGTCGTCGGCCAGCGGTCGGTGCGCACGGTCGAAGGTCTGGGCAATGCCACCACCCCGGGCGTGCTGCAGCAAGCCTTCATCGACGAGCAGGCCGCCCAGTGCGGCTACTGCATCGCCGGCATGCTGATGCAGGCCACGGCGCTGCTCCAACGCACACCGTCGCCGACCGACGCCCAGATCCGCGCCCACATGTCACCGAACCTGTGCCGCTGCGGCACGCACATGCGCATCCTGCGCGCGGTGCGGCGCGCCGCCAATACGCTGGCAGCAAAGGGCAAGCCATGACGATCGATACCGGCCGCCGCGCATTTCTCGCTGGCGGCGGCGCCCTGACGCTGTCGTTCGCGATGCCGGCAAGCGCCTTTGCCGCCCCCGGCGAGCTGCCCAAGAGCCTGGACAAGTCGCCGTGGCTCGACGCCTGGATCCGCATCGAGGCCAATGAACGCATCACGGTGTTTACCGGCAAGGCCGAACTGGGCCAAGGCATCAAGACCGCGCTGTTGCAGGTGGTGGCCGACGAACTGCGCCTGGCGCCTGGCCGGCTGCAGCTCGTCACCGCCGACACGGCGCGCACGCCGGACGAAGGCATCACTGCCGGCAGCAACTCGATGAAGGACAGCGGCACGGCGCTGCGCCATGCGGCCGGTCAGGTGCGTATGCGCCTGGGCGAACTGGCTGCCACGCGCCTGGGCGCGCCCGTGGGCAGCCTGGCGCTGAAAGATGGCGCGTTCAGTGCAGGCGGCCGGCGCGTCACGTTCGGCCAGCTGGTCACGGGCCAGGAACTGCACCTGCGCGCCACGCCGGTGCCGGCGCCGCCCCCGCCAGGGCCGCGTACGGCAATCGGCAAGTCGGTGCCGCGCATCGACATCCCGGCCAAGGTCACGGGTGGCGCGGCGTACGTGCAGGACCTGCGGCTGCCGCAGATGGTGCATGCGCGGATCGTGAGGCCACCGTCGCAGGCGGCGCGGCTGATCGCTGTCGATGTCGCCGCGATCGAACGCCTGCCGGGCGTGCTCAAGGTGGTGCAGGACGGACGTTTTCTCGCCGTGATCGCCGAGGGCGAGTACCGCGCCGTGAAGGCAGCGACCGCGCTGGCGCGGGCCACGCGCTGGGAGACGCCGGCATCGCTGCCGGTGCATCCCGACGTGAATACGTTCATCCGCGCCCAGCCCGCCGAGGCGCTGCCGATCCTGGCGCGCGGCGCCGCAGGATCGGCCGGCCGCAAGTTCGCTGCGCGCTACACACGCCCGTTCCAGCTACACGCTTCCATCGGCCCCTCGTGCGCCGTGGCGCAGCTGGTCGATGGCCACTACACGGTCTGGACCCACGCACAGGGCGTCTTCCCACTGCGCACGGCCCTGGCCGAACTGATCGCCGTGGACGAAGACACGATCCGCTGCATCCATGTCGAAGGGTCGGGCTGCTATGGCCACAACGGCGCCGACGATGTCGCGGCCGACGCCATCCTGCTCGCGCGCGCCCTGCCCGGGCGGCCCGTGCGCGTGCAGTGGATGCGCGAAGAAGAACACGCGTGGGAGCCGTTCGGCCCGGCGATGGTGGTGCAGGTGGCCGCCACGCTCGACAGCACCGGCCGCATCGCCGACTGGCAGCACGATGTCTTCACGCCGCCGCACAACACGCGCCCCGGCAAGGCCGGCAACCTGCTGGCGGCCACGCACCTGGCGCGCCCGTTTGCGCCACCGCTCGCCAAGCCGGCACCGCAACCCGAAGGCAGTGGCGACCGCAATGCCATTCCCTATTACGTGCTGCCCAATGCGCGCGTGGTGCACCACTTCCAGCCGAAGCCGGTCCTGCGCTCGTCGGCGCTGCGCGGCCTGGGCGCCTACTGCAATGTGTTTGCCATCGAAAGCTTCATGGACGAACTGGCGCGCGCCGCAAACAGCGACCCGGTCGCGTTCCGGCTGCGGCATCTGGACGATCCACGCGCGCTCGACGTGGTCAAGCTGGCGGCAGCAAAGTTTGGCTGGGATGGCTACCGGCGCCCTGCCCGGCGCGGACGCGGCTTCGCGTTTGCGCGCTACAAAAACCTGGCGTCGTACTGCGCCATTGCAGTGGAAGTCGAGGTGGCGCGCGAGACGGGCCTGGTGCGCATCACGCGCGCGGTGAGCGCCGTCGATTGCGGCGAGATCGTCAGCCCCGATGGCGTGCGCAACCAGATCGAGGGCGGCATCATCCAGTCGGCCAGCTGGACCCTGCTGGAACAGGTGCGCTTCGACGCATCGCGCGTGCTGACGGTGGACTGGGCGTCGTATCCGATCCTGCGCTTTGCCCAGGCGCCGGAACAGATCGACGTGCACCTGATCGACCGCCCCGGCCAGCCGTTCCTGGGCACCGGCGAAGCGGCGCAGGGCCCGGCCGCGGCGGCGATTGCGAATGCGGTGTTCGACGCCTGCGGCCTGCGCATGCGCGACCTGCCGCTGGACCGCGCGCAGGTGCGCAAAGCCTAGCTGGCGGCTAGTTGAACGCTTTCCAGAACATGTAGGCGGCGAGCGTACACAGGATGACGCTGAAGATGCGCTGCAGCTGCCGCACCGGCATCTTGTGCGCGGTGCGCGCGCCCAGCGGCGCCATGGACACGCTGGCCAGCACGATGATCGCCAGCGCCGGCAGGTAGATGAAGCCCAGCGACCATGGCGGCAACCCGGGTTCGCCCCAGCCGAAATAGACGTTCGACAGAGTGCCCATTAGCGCAACCGGAAAACCGATCGCCGCGCTGGTGGCTACCGCATTATGGATGCGTACATTGCAGCGCGTCATGAACGGCACCGAGACGAAGGCGCCGCCCGCACCCACGAGCCCCGCCAGGATGCCGATCACGCTGCCCGCTGCAAACATGCCCGGTTTGCCGGGCAGCTCGCGCGCCGCTGCCGGCTTTTTCCCGATCAGCATCTGGATCGCCGAGTAAGCCACGAAGCAGCCAAAAAAGAAGGCCAGCACCGGCGTGTTCATCTGCTTGCCGATCCAGGGCCCGATCCACGCACCGAGCAGGATGCCGGGCGTGAACAGGCGTACGACATGCCACAGCACGGCGCCGTGCTTGTGATGCGCACGCACCGACGACAACGAGGTAAAGAAGATAGTCCCAAGTGAGGTGGCGATCGCCATGTGCACCACGAGTTCCTCGGGAAAGCCGCGCGCCGTGAAGATCATCGTGATGAACGGGACGAGGATCATGCCGCCGCCGACGCCAAGCAGGCCGGCCACGAAGCCCCCGAATGCGCCCATTGCCAGCAGGGCCAGGATGAGCAGCGGATCGAATGCGGGCGCCATCATCAAGCCCCCTTGCCGCGCACCAGCGCAACGATGGTGGTGTACTGGGCTTTGGTAACCGGCGAGATCGACAGCCGGCTGCCCTTCTGCAGCAGCACCATGTCGTCCAGCGCGGCCACCGTGCGCAGTTCGGCCAGCGGCACGAAGCGGCCCGCTTCGACTGCCTTGACGTCGACCGAGATCCAGCGCGGCGTTTCCGGCGTGGCCTTCGGGTCGTGGTAGTGGCTGGCGGGGTCGAACTGGGAGGCGTCGGGATACGGGCCGCTGACGATTTCGGCAATGCCGGCCACGCCCGGCAGCTTGCCGCCCGAGTGGTAGAACAGCACGCCGTCGCCGACGGCCATGGCGTCGCGCATGAAGTTGCGCGCCTGGTAGTTGCGCACGCCAAACCAGGCCACGGTGGCGCCGGGGGCAGCCAGAACGTCATCGAAACTGACTTCGTCGGGCTCGGATTTCATCAACCAATAGCGCATCGCGCTGTTCTCCCTGCCAGCACACGATGCACCGGAAGCATCAGTGAATGCGCACATAAAAAAAAGCGGCTGCGTACCGAGTGCGCAACCGCTTGTATGTTTAGTCCCCGCCTGTGCCGTTTTTGCCGGCATCCTGAACCACAACGGTTCAAGGCGGTCACGGTCAGATCAATTTCGGGTTCGTCGGACTAGCGACGCTCACACCCATCGAACTTGTTCCACGACCTATGCGTAAGAATGGTTCAAGGAATATATGGCAAATCTCGAACACCGCAGGGCAGAAAAGAGTTTACTCCTTTGACCAGCCCTGTCAAACGGATTCGGCCTTTCAGGCCAGATTTTCCTGGTCAGCCAGGACGCGGTCCAGCACCGTGTGCATCGACTCGAGTTTTTGCTTGACCTCGAGGATCGACATGTCCGACAGCGGTCCCTGCGGCGACTTCACCGACAGGAATTCGGCAGCCACGCTCAGCGCCGCCATCACGGCGATGCGGTCGGTGCCCTTGACCTTGCCCGAATCGCGCAGCTGGCACATCTTGCCATCGAGGTAGCTCACCGCTTCGCGCAGCGTGCGCTGTTCACCGTCGCGGCATGCCAGGCGGTAGGACTGGCCCATGATATGGACGTCGAGATGGATCATAGTGCCCCCTGACGGTGCGTGTGGGCGAGCTGCGGCGACACCGGTGCATCGGCATCAGGCGGCGCCTCCTGGCGGGGCGCATCTGCGCCAGGTTCTGCTTCGGCGTCCGACGCATCCGGCGGCTTCGGCAATTCGTCGAGCAGCGCTTCGACCCGGCGCTGCGCCTCGATCAGGCGTTCCTTGAACGCGAGATTTTCTGCGCTGAGCAAGGTATTGGCCTGGCGCAGCAGGTAATTCTCGGCGCGCAATGACTGGGTCAGTTGCGCAAGCCGGTCGATTTTGTCTGAAAGGTCTTGGAATTCGGAAATCATCCGACACTATAGGATCGAGTTGCTTTTTCCGTCAACCGGTGCTCATTGCCGTGCGGCAGTAATAGCAGACTAGCGTGCGGCGTCAATCTGGTCAGCGGTGTACGCTGCCGGCCTTCCGTCGTTTCACGAGCGGCGGACAAGCGACGGCAAACATTGCGAATATGCCAATGTCATCATTGCGCTATATCACATGTTTAAAATGATTTCACCATCATGCGCCTTGAAAAGGCAGGTTATCGTCCCTATAATTAGCACTCGTTAGCTGAGAGTGCTAACAACTCTTTGCAGACCGGCGCAGCATTCACAATGCTTGCTGCGACGGTGTCAAAAACGCCAGTTAAACCATTGAATATTAAGGAGTTTTGCATGAACCTTCGCCCTCTGCACGATCGCGTAATCGTGAAGCGTCTCGACCAGGAAACCAAAACTGCGTCCGGCCTGATCATCCCTGATGCCGCGGCAGAGAAGCCGGACCAAGGCGAAGTTCTCGCCGTTGGTAACGGTAAAGTGCAAGATAACGGCCAGCTCCGCCCTCTGGAAGTGAAAGTCGGCGATCGCGTGCTGTTCTCCAAGTATGGCGCTCAGACCGTCAAGATCGATGGCCAGGAACTGCTGGTGCTGCGCGAAGAAGAAATCCTCGCGATCGTCGCACTGTAATTTCTGACCCCTTTCACGAACATTTCGGAGAAATAACAAATGGCAGCTAAAGAAGTAGTATTCGGCGACGCAGCGCGCGCCAAGATGGTCGAAGGCGTCAACATCCTCGCCAATGCAGTCAAAGTCACCCTGGGCCCGAAAGGCCGTAACGTCGTGCTCGAGCGCTCGTTCGGCGCGCCGACCGTCACCAAGGATGGTGTCTCGGTCGCCAAAGAAATCGAACTGAAAGACAAGCTGCAGAACATGGGCGCGCAGATGGTCAAGGAAGTTGCTTCCAAGACCAGCGACAACGCCGGTGACGGCACCACCACCGCGACCGTGCTGGCACAAGCCATCGTTCGCGAAGGCATGAAGTTTGTTGCCGCCGGCATGAACCCGATGGACCTGAAGCGCGGCATCGACAAGGCAGTTGCTGCCACCGTCGAAGAACTGCGCAAGATCGCCAAGCCAACCACCACCACCAAAGAGATCGCACAAGTCGGCGCCATTTCGGCCAACTCGGAAACCTCGATCGGTGAGCGCATCGCTGAAGCGATGGAAAAAGTGGGCAAGGAAGGCGTCATCACCGTGGAAGACGGCAAGTCGCTGAACGACGAGCTGGACATCGTGGAAGGCATGCAGTTCGACCGCGGCTACCTGTCGCCGTACTTCATCAACAACCCGGACAAGCAAGTCGCTGTGCACGAAAACCCATTCGTCCTGCTGTGCGACAAGAAAATCTCGAACATCCGTGACCTGCTGCCGGTACTGGAACAAGTCGCAAAAGCTGGCCGTCCACTGGTCATCGTCGCTGAAGACATCGACGGCGAAGCGCTGGCGACCCTGGTCGTCAACAACATCCGCGGCATCCTGAAGACCGTCGCTGTCAAGGCCCCGGGCTTTGGCGACCGTCGCAAGGCCATGCTGGAAGACATCGCTGTCCTGACCGGCGGCCAGGTCATCGCTGAAGAAGTCGGCCTGACGCTCGAAAAGGTCACGCTCGAAGAGCTGGGCCAGGCCAAGCGCATCGAAGTCGGCAAGGAAAACACCATCATCATCGACGGCGCCGGCCAGGCTGAATCGATCGAAGGCCGCGTCAAGATGATCCGCGCCCAGATCGAAGAAGCGACCTCGGACTACGACCGCGAAAAACTGCAAGAGCGCGTGGCCAAGCTGGCCGGCGGCGTTGCCGTGATCCGCGTCGGTGCAGCCACCGAAGTCGAGATGAAAGAAAAGAAAGCACGCGTCGAAGATGCACTGCACGCTACCCGCGCTGCCGTGGAAGAAGGCATCGTTGCCGGCGGCGGCGTGGCCCTGCTGCGCGCTCGTGCCAACATCACCGTCAAGGGCGACAACCCTGACCAGGACGCTGGTATCAAGATCGTCCTGCGCGCAATGGAAGAGCCACTGCGCATGATCGTCCAGAACGCCGGCGAAGAGCCATCGGTCGTCGTTGCAGCAGTGTTGGCCGGCACCGGCAACTACGGCTACAACGCCGCCAACGGCACCTACGGCGACATGGTCGAAATGGGCGTGCTGGATCCAGCCAAGGTCACCCGTTCGGCACTGCAGAATGCAGCGTCGATCGCCGGCCTGATGCTGACCACCGATTGCATGGTCTCGGAACTGGCGGAAGACAAGCCAGCCGGCGGCATGGGTGGTATGGGCGGCATGGGCGGTATGGGTGGTATGGACGGCATGATGTAATTGCCGGGGCAGTCCGGGCGAAGCGCGCTGCATGCTTCGCCCCTGCTACCCACGATAAAAAACCCGCGAGGTTCACACCTCGCGGGTTTTTTGTTGTCTGCGGTTCGTACGTTTAGTGCGTTTCTTGTGCCTCAGCGGGCGCGCGGGCCCTTGCGGCGCAGCCACAGCAGCGCGGCCAGCGCGATGGCACCGAGCCACAGCGTGCCTGGTTCAGGCACTTCGGTCGGGGGAACCGGCTCGACCACGGTGTCGCCTGGCGGCGTTGGCGCAGTTGGCGTGCCTGGTGTCGTTGGCGTGCCCGGCGTGCCCGGCGTGCCCGGAATGACAACCGGCGTGTCGGTATCGGGACCCGGCGTTGGCAGGGATGGCGGGGTATAGACGGGCAGTCCGGTGCCGCCACCGTCCGGTGCCGCGACCGGGAACGGACCCGGGCTATCGCCAGCGCCGACTGGCGGACTAATGCTTTCCGGGATCGTGCTGCCGCCATTCTCCCTGACGGGCGCGGGGATCGCATTGCCGGTGTCGTCGGGGCCGCCGACCGGGCCAACGGGGCCCGGCACACCACCGGAATAGATCGGCGTGCCATACCAGCCCGGCAGGCCAGGCGGCTGCCCCTGACGGGACGGCGTCGGCGTCGGTATCGGCGTCGTATTGGCCAGCGTCAGCAGGCCAGCGCCATTGGGGAAGCTGGTGGTGTAGTAGCGCTGCCCCACTGCCTCGCTGGTGGACAGGTCGTCCATGCTCACGGGCACCAGGCCGCCCTCTTCACCGGGCACACCCACCATATCGGACGGAACGCCGCCAGCGAGCACGGTATCGAGCTCGGCTTCGCTTGGCCCATGGGGTTCGACCGGAAACTGCGGCACGTCCGAGATGCGGTTGGCGCAGCGGGCGCGGATCTCGTGCTCGCCGTCGGTCAGCAGCGTTTCGCCCTTCTCGAGCATGACCTTCTTCGAGGTCCAGTAGATTTGATCGTTCTTCCGGTACGACACATAGACCGCGCGCGGCGCCGTCACGGTCACGGCGCGGGCGTTATCGACATTGAAGGTCGCGTAGTGCGCCGCCACGAGCCGGTCGGATCGCAAGATCTGCGCCAGTTCGCCCTTGTCGGCCACGCCGCCCGGCACGACCGAGTGCCGGTAGATGCGCCGCGCCGAGGCGCTCTGCTGCGCCGTTGGCGCCGTCGGGCTCAGCACACGTGCCGGCGCCGGGGTGACCGGGGCCGCATTCGACGCTTCCCCGAACATCGGCCAGTCGATCGATGGCGATGGCAGCACGACGCCGGCCACGCCCACGGCAACGCCCAGCACGGCAAGCGTCATCAGGCGTTTTTCGCGGTGCGAGCTTCGTTCGAGACGACGTTGGTAAGTAGCGCGGCTGTCCATGCGATGTACTGACTGGTAGGAGTGATCCTACAGAATATCATTACTTGCATCAACAAAATCAGATGCCGACATGAAACACATGGAGAGCGTGGCGTAAACCATGAAAGCATTTCCATGTGGAAATAATAACGGTCGTATGGAGGTTGCAGACAACGCATTTGCCGCTAAAACAAGCATGGTTTAGTATGGCCGTCTTATCTACCGGAACCTGCCATGTCCCCACGCGCCGCTGCCTTCCCTCCCCTGCGCACGACCCTTGCCACGCTGGCCCTGTGCTGCGCGGTCGCTGCCTGCCAGCGCGCCGAGCGGCCCGCGTCGTCGCCCGCCCCGGCGCCGGCGGCGCCCGTCGTCCAGGCGCCGGCGCACAGCAAGGAACAGGCGATGGCCGCATTGCTGGCGTTACCGGAGCTGAAGGCCTGGTCGGCGCAGATCGAGCGGCGCACGGGCGGCAAGGCGCACGGTGCCGTGGTCGAGGACAACCCGGCGCCGCGCGAAGTGAACGGCAAGACCTACTACCAGCTGAGTTTTGTCGAAAACCGCGCGCAGGACGCGCGGCGGCAGGAAAGCTTTCTGGTCGCGCAGGACGGCAGCGAAATCCTGGTCGAGGACACCGAATCGGACACCCTCCTGAGCCTGCAGGAATGGCGCCGCACGATCGAGCGCGTCAACCTGAAAAGCGCAGATTAACTATCCAGGTGCGAGATCAGCAACCGGCGCGGATCCTGCCCCGGCGCCGGTCCATGCTGGCCATCGACCGAGATTCCGACGGCCATGATGTCGATCAGCAGCAGCTGCAGGATGCGCGAAATCATCGACAGAAAACTCGTGCTGTCTTCGGCGTGATCGACCGCCAGGCACACGCTGGCCTTGCGCGCCAGCGGCGACTGGCTGTTGCTGATCGCAATGACGTCGGCGCCGGTCGCGCGCGCGATGTCCACTGCCTCCAGCAGTTCGGGCAAGCCGCCTGAATTCGACACTGCAATCACCACGTCGCCCGGCCCCAGCAATTCAGCGGCCAGCGTGAACAGGTGCGCGTCGCCATACAGCGCAGTAGGAATGCGGAAGCGAAAGAACTTGTGCTGGCCATCGAGCGCCACCGCGCGCGAATTGCCCATCGCGTAGAACTCGACGCGCTTGGCGCGGCTGACCATCTCGATCGCGCGGTCGAGCGAGCGCACATCGAGCTGGTCGCGAAAACGCAGGATCGCCGACACCGTATTGTCGATGACCTTGGCCGACAGATCGTGCGTGCTGTCGCTCAGGCGCACCTGGCTGTGGCGCACGGGGATCGAGCCGGTCAGGCTGCTGGCGAACTTGAGCTTGAAGTCGGCCAGGCCCTGGAAGCCCAGCGAGCGGCAAAACCGGATCACGGTCGGCTGGCTCACGTCGGCCAGGCGCGCGATCTCGGCGATCGGTTCATTGAGCACCATGCGCGGCTGGTCGATCACGAGACTGGCCACGCGCCCTTCGGCTGGCGAGAGCTCGTGGCGCAGCTGCGTGATGCGCTCCATCAGCGTGTTGGCCCCGCTGCGCCCGCGCAGGTGTTCGGCCAGGATGGTGGCCACGCCATGGAAGGCGGGATTCGGCGTCGTGATCACCCAGGTCGGAATATCGGCCAGGTAGTCCGAAAAGCGGCCCTTGGCTTCGAAGCGCGCGCGAAACGGCGAGCTGGCAAACCACTCGCCCAGGCGCGGCACGATGCCCCCGCCGATGTACACGCCGCCAAACGCGCCGAGCGTCACGGCCAGATTGGCCGCCGCCCCGCCCAGCATGCCGCAGAAGCATTCGAGCGTTTCCAGGCACAGCGCATCGTTCTGTTCGAGCGCGCCGGCCACGATCGTCGCGGCCGTGCGCGGCGCGGCGTCGACGCCATTGCGGTCGGCCAGCGCGCGGTAGATCACTTCCATCCCGGGCCCGGAAATCAGGCGCTCGTTCGACACGTGCGGCCACTCGCGCCACGCATATTGCAGGATCGCGAATTCGCGCTCGTCGAACGGCGCAAAGTTCACGTGCCCACCTTCGCTGCCCAGCGTGACGAAACCGTCGGCGGTCGGAATGCCGCCCGAGACGCCAAGCCCCGTGCCTGGTCCCAGCACGCCGATGACGGCGCCCGGCACGGCCTTGCCCGGGCCGACCTGCATCAGGTCGTCGCGCGCAAAATTGGGCAAGGCCGTGGCCAGCGCCGTGAAGTCATTGACGATCAACAGCGTGGCCAGGCCCAGCTCGCGCCGCACCGCATCGGTGGAAAACTCCCACGCGCGGTTGGTCATGCGCACATAGTCGCCGCTGATCGGATTGGCCACCGCAAACGCGCCGTGGTGCAGCGTGACGTCCTGGTGGTCGAGCAGATAATGGCGCAGCAGCGGCACGATGCCGGCGAAGTCGTCGCAGCGCAGCACCGCCACGTCGCGAAACACGCCGGGCGCGCATTGCAGCGCGAAGCGCGCATGCGTGGCGCCAATGTCCGCGAGCAGGCGCGGGCCATCGGCAAACGCCGTGCGCGCGAATTTTTCGGGCTGCGCGCCGGCCATCAGCGATTCGCCGCCACGGTGCCGAACCAGGCGCCGTAGGGCGCCAGCGTGACGCGGCCCTGCTGCGCACTGCCCTGCAGGCCATCGACCGGCATCTGCGCCACGCCGTCCGTTGCCGGCCAGTCGAAACTGACTTCTTCGCCCGACAGATTGAACGCGGCCAGCACGCTGTCATGCCCGGCCAGGTCGCGGCGCAGGGCCAGGACCGGCTCGGGCGCATCGAAGAACGCGATCTCGCCGCGCGTGAGTTGCGGCAGGCTGCGGCGCAGGGCGATGAAGCGGCGCTGGAAGTTCAGCATCGAATCGTGGTCGCGGTCCTGCAGATCGACGGCCGCCTTGACGTGCGCGGCGTCCACCGGCAGCCATGGCTGGCCGTCGGTAAAGCCCGCGTGCGGCGCGTCGGCGACCCACGGCATCGGCGTGCGGCAGCCGTCGCGGCCCTTGAACTCGGGCCAGAAGGTCTTGCCGTACGGGTCCTGCAGCAGTTCGTACGGCACATCGGCTTCGGTCAGGCCAAGTTCATCGCCCTGGTACAGGCATGGCGTGCCCTTGAGCGAGAGCTGCATCGCCAGCACCAGTTTGGTGAAACCGGGGGCCGGGTCGGCGCCGCCCCAGCGCGTGGCCACGCGGATCGCATCGTGGTTACCGACCGACCAGGACGCCCAGCCATCCTTGACGCGTTCGTTGAATTCCTCGACCTGGCGGCGCACGTGGGCAGCGTTGAAGACCGGCGTGAGCAGGTTGAAGCTGTAGGCCATGTGCAGCTTGTTGCCGCCTTCGGTGTACTCGCTCATCTGGGCCAGCGCGTCGTCCGAGCTGATTTCGCCGATCGAGACGGCGCCGAATTCATTCAGCTGTGCGCGCACGCGCTCGAGGAACGCGATGTTCTCGGGCTGCGTCTTGTCGTACAGGTGCGCCTGCATGCCATACGGGTTCACGTCGGTCACGGTCGACGTGTCGCGCACCAGCGCCGGCGGGTTGCTGCGCAGCTGGCGGTCGTGGAAGTGGAACACGCACGCATCCATGCGCACGCCGTCCACGCCGCGCTCGAGCCAGAAGCGCTGCGCATCGAGGTGGGCCTGCTGCACCAGCGGGTTGTGGAAGTTCAGCTGCGGCTGGCTCACCAGGAAGTTGTGCAGGTAGTACTGCTTGCGGCGGGTATCCCACTGCCACGACGAGCCGCCGAACACCGACAGCCAGTTGTTGGGCGGGTTGCCGTCCGGGAGCGGGTCGGCCCACACATACCAGTCCGACTTCGGATTGTCGCGGCTGGCGCGGCTTTCGACGAACCATTTGTGGGTGTCGGCCGTGTGCGACATCACCTGGTCGATCATGATCTTCAGGCCCAGGCTGTGCGCCTTGGCGACCATGCGGTCAAAGTCGGCCAGGTCGCCAAACAGCGGGTCGACGTCGCAATAGTCTTCGATGTCGTAGCCAAAATCGGCCATCGGCGACTTGAAGAACGGCGACAGCCAGACGATGTCCACGCCCAGGCTCGCGATATAGTCGAGCTTTGCGGTCACGCCGTTCAGGTCGCCGACGCCATCGCCATCTGTGTCGAGGAAGCTGCGCGGGTACACCTGATAGATGATGGCTTCGCGCCACCAGTTCGGGTTGTCGGTCGTCGAGATCTGGGTCATTGGCTGGTCCGGGCGGATGCGTGATGTGGAATTCTAGGCAATATACATCAGGCGAACGGTCTTGACAATTCCAGCCAGCCAGCGATAAAACCCATTTAGTCATTTGATTTCAATGACTTGAAACGTTATAGGCGATTGTGCCAATTCTTCGTCCGTACCTAAACTACGTATGCATGTTGCCACTTTGTTTCTAGTTTGTTTCACGACAATTTTTATGTTGCAAAGAGAGGCGTCCCCGTCATAGCATCGCGTCTGTTTGCCAATTCAAGGAAGCGGTTCGATGACATCTCTCGCAAAACCAGGCACCGGGCGCATGCCCCGGCAAATCCCCTACATCATTGCCAATGAGGGGTGCGAACGCTTCAGTTTCTACGGGATGCGCAACATCCTGACGCCGTTCCTGATCACGACCCTCTTGATGTTTTTGCCGGAAGACATGCGCACCGGCGAAGCCAAGCACGTGTTCCACACCTTCGTCATCGGCGTCTACTTCTTCCCGCTGCTGGGCGGCTGGCTGGCCGACCGCTACTTCGGCAAGTACAACACGGTGTTCTGGCTCAGTCTCGTGTATTGCCTCGGTCACGCCTGCCTGGCCATCTTTGAAGACAACGTCAACGGCTTCTACTTCGGCCTGTTCCTGATCGCGCTCGGCTCGGGCGGCATCAAGCCGCTGGTGGCCAGTTTTGTGGGCGACCAGTTCGACCACACCAACAAGGACAAGGCGAAGGTCGTCTTCGACGCCTTCTACTGGATCATCAATTTCGGTTCGTTCTTCGCCTCGCTCCTGATGCCGCTGCTGCTGCGCGACTACGGTCCGGCCTGGGCCTTCGGCGTGCCCGGCATCCTGATGTTCATCGCGACCATGGTGTTCTGGAGCGGCAAAAAGAAATACGTCCACGTGCCGCCTGCGCCGGCCAATCCGCACTCGTTCATGCGCGTGGCGAAAAGTGCGCTGCTGGCCAGGCAGCCCGGCCAGGGCCGTCCGGGCCTGAACCTGGCCTTGCTGGGCGCCGCCGGCGCATTGGCGTCGCTGGCCATGGCCGCGCAATGGGGCTTCGTGATCGCCGCCTGTACCGCCCTGGTGCTGTTGATGGCCTTTGGCGGCATGGGCACCTCGATGCAGCTGGACCGCGCACGCGGCCTGCATCCCGACGACGCCGTCGACGGCGTGCGCGCCGTGCTGCGCATCCTGATCGTGTTCGCGCTCGTCACCCCGTTCTGGTCGCTGTTCGACCAGAAGGCCTCGACCTGGATCGTGCAGGCCAACACGATGACCACGCAAGTGAACCTGCTGGGCTGGACCTTCGACGTGATCCCGGCCCAGATGCAGGCCCTGAATCCCCTGCTTGTGATGCTGCTCATCCCGATCAACAACATCGCGCTGTTCCCCTTGATGCGCAAGATGGGCGTCGAGCCCACGCCACTGCGCCGCATGACGGCCGGTATCGCGCTGTCGGCCGCGGCCTGGATCGTCGTGGGCAATCTGCAGGTCGCGCTCGACGCCGGCGACGCTGTCTCGATCGCCTGGCAGATCGCGCCGTATGCGCTGCTCACGCTGGGTGAAGTGCTGGTCTCGGCCACGGGTCTCGAATTCGCCTACAGCCAGGCGCCAGCCTCGATGAAGGGCGTGATCATGGCGCTGTGGTACCTGGCCGTCACGGTCGGCAACCTGTGGGTGCTGATCGTCAATGCCAGCGTCAAGAACGAGGCAGTGATCGCGTATATCGAAGGCTCGGGCGTGGGGGTGATGGCGTTCCAGATGTACTTCTTTGCCGCGTTCGCGCTGCTGTCGGCGGCGGCGTTCGGCTGGTATGCGACGCGCTACCGCATGGTCGACCACTATCGCAGCAGCGTCGCGGGGTAAGCGGTCCATGAAACGTCACCTTGTCCTGCTTGCAGCATCGCTCTCCTCCAGCGCGTACGCTGCTGTTCCTCTCGCCACCTGCGACAGCCCGGCCTTCCAGGAGGTGCTCAGCGCCTCCGCCACCAAGCTCGATGCGCGCGCCGTCTGGCTTGACCGCCGCCTCGTGCGCTGGCCCGGCGCCTCTAGCAATGGCGTGTATCGCCTGTACCACTCCCCTGTCGGCGGCATCCAGGCCACGGCCGGCAGCAAGGTCACCGGCAGCGCCGGTTCGATCGCGCTGGCCGTCTCGCGCGTCGCGGTGCCGCAAGCCGTCGCCACGCGCTTCAAATGGGTCGCCAGCGGCCCGACCCTGAGCGTGCAGGAAGCCGACCTGGCGCGCCTGCCTGCCCTGCACCGCGAACAGCTGGTGCTGGTCCACGAAAACCCGGACGGCACCGTGCGCGACGCAACGCGCGTGCAGGCGGCCGGCGCACTCGACGACCTGTATGCGGCGGCCGAACGCATCCCGGATCTGGGCGCGACGCCCACCGCCAATAAAACCGACTTCAAGCTGTGGGCGCCGACCGCACGCGATGTGGCGGTGTGCGCCTATGACAGCGCAACGGGCCGCGCCAACGCCGTGCTGCCAATGACGCTGGATGCACGCACTGGCGCCTGGGCCGCCAGCGTCCCGCGCGATTTGTCCGGCACCTATTACAAGTACGCGGTCGACGTCGTCGCCGATGGCGCCGGGCTGGTACGCAACCTGGTCACCGATCCATATTCGGTCAGCCTGAATGCGGACTCCAAACGCAGCTACATCGCCGACCTGGATGCGCCGAACCTGAAACCGGCCGGCTGGCACGCCACGCAGCCACCGGCCACGGTCAAGGCGCAGACCGATATGGTCATCTACGAGCTGCACGTGCGCGACTTTTCGCTGATCGACCAGACCGTGCCGCCGGCCAAACGCGGCAAGTACGGCGCGTTTGGCGAAGCCAATTCGAACGGGATGCTGCACCTGCGCGCGCTGGCCAAGGCCGGCCTGACCGACATCCACCTGCTGCCCGTGTACGACATCGGCAGCATCCCCGAAGTGGCATGCGCGCAGCCCGCCCCCGCCGGTGCGCCGGATGGCGAGAGCCAGCAGGCGCTGGTGGTCAAGACCGCCCACACCGACTGCTTCAACTGGGGCTACGACCCGCAGCACTTCAACGCCGTCGAAGGCAGTTACGCAAGCGACCCGCAGGACGGCGCGCGCCGCATCATCGAGTTCCGCCAGATGGTCATGGACCTGCACAAGGCCGGCCTGCGCGTGGGCACCGACGTCGTCTATAACCACACCTTCATCGCCGGCCAGGAAGAAAAATCGATCCTCGACCGCGTGGTGCCGGGCTACTACCATCGCCTGAACGCCGTGGGCGGCATCGAAGCATCGACCTGCTGCTTCAACACGGCGACCGAGAACACGATGATGGCCAAGCTGATGATCGATTCGTCGGTCCTGTGGACGCGCCAGTACAAGATCGATTCGTTCCGCTTCGACCTGATGGGCCACCAGCCGCGCGAGGCAATGGTGCGCCTGCAGCAGGCCGTCGACGCGGCGGCGGGCCGCCACGTGCAGCTGATCGGCGAAGGCTGGAACTTCGGCGAAGTGGCCGACGGCGCGCGCTTCGTGCAGGCATCGCAGCTGTCGCTGAACGGCACCGGCATCGGCACCTTCAGCGACCGCGCGCGGGACGCCGTGCGCGGCGGTTCGCCCGGCGACTCGGGCGAACCCGTGGTCAAGCAGCAAGGCTATATCAATGGCCTGGTGTACGATGCCAACGCCCTCGGTGGCGACGCGAAGAAGGCCGACCTGCTGCGCGCGGCGGACCTGATCCGCGTCGGCCTGGCCGGCTCGGTGCGCACGTATCCGATGCAAGGGTTTGATGGCCAGGTGCGCCAGTTGCAGGCGATGGTCTACGGCGGCAACCAGCCGGCCGGCTACGCGAGCGAACCGGGCGAAGCGGTCAACTACGTCGAGAACCACGACAACCAGACGCTGTACGACATCAACGTGCTCAAGCTGCCGGTGGCAACGAGCAGCGCGGAGCGCACGCGGGTCCAGGTGCTGGGGATGGCGATCAATGCGTTCAGCCAGGGCGTGGCGTATTACCACGCCGGCATCGACACGCTGCGCTCGAAATCGCTGGATCGCAACAGCTTCAATTCGGGCGACTGGTTCAACCGCATCGACTGGACCTACCAGGACAACTTCTTCGGCACCGGCCTGCCGCCGGCGCCGGACAATGCCAAAGACTGGCCGCTGTTCAAGCCGTTGCTGGCCAATCCCGCGATGAAGCCCACGCCCGCCGACATCGCGTTCGCGCGCGACGCGTTCCGCGACCTGCTGCGCATCCGCGCCAGCAGCACGCTGCTGCGCCTGCGCACGGCCGACGACATCAACAAGCGTCTGCGCTTCTTCAACACGGGGCCGCAGCAGGAACCGACCGTGCTGGCCGCCTGGGTCGATGGCAAAGGTTATCCGGGTGCGGGCTTTGCCGGCATGGGCTATCTGGTGAACGTCGACAAACGGGCGCACACGATCAAGGACGCCACGCTGCGCGGCAAGCGCCTGAAGCTGCATCCGGTGCACAGCGCACCTGGCGCAGCGGACAAGCGCGCTCTCAAGGCACGCTTCGACAGCGCCAGCGGCACCTTCACGGTACCGGCGCGCACGGCGGTGGTGTTCGTCGACATGTGAAAAGGCGGTTCTCGCGACGGGGCGCCGCTGACCTGAAGACCGTCATTCCAGCGAAGGCTGGAATCCAGGTCTGTTGCGGGCCGCTGTCGATGTTGCGGCAAAGGTGCTGAACTTGGGTTCCAGCCTTCGCTGGAACGACGTTGTCAGGCCAGCACGGACGCTTGCTCCACCGCCGGCAGCATCGCCAGCCGCGCAATCGCAAACGTATTGCGCCCCTTGTCCTTGGCTTCATACAAGGCGCTGTCGGCCAGCTCGCTGATCGTCAGCGCCGTCACGCCCGGTGCGTCGGCCAACGCAATGCCGATCGTCGCGCTCACTGAAATCGGCTGGGAGCCGACCATGAATGGCGCTTCCATGACCTGCATGATCTTCTTGGCCACCAGCTCGACGTCGCGCGGCGAATTGACTTCGTCGAGCAGCACCGTAAATTCGTCGCCGGCCAGGCGCGCCACCATGTCGGAGCTGCGCACCACCTTGCGCACGCGCCGCGCAAATTCGACCAGCACCATGTCGCCCACCGCGTGGCCGTAGGTGTCGTTGATGCGCTTGAAGAAATCGATGTCGAGATAGAACAGTGCAAAGGCGCGCTCGCGCTGCGGCGCACGTTCGACGGCTGCCTGCAGCGCCAGCTCGAACTGGCGCCGGTTCGGGATGCCCGTCAGCGCATCGGTGTGGGCCAGCGCATGCAGGTTGCGTTCATGCATGCGCGCGGCGGTGGCGTCGGTGGTCAGGATATACACGCCCACCACTTCGCCATCGCGCAGATGCGGCAGGAAGGTCGAGTGAACGATGCGGATGTGCTTCTTGCGCACGATGTCATGCTCGCACTGCGATGCCTTGCCCAGCCAGGCGTCGTCCAGCGCTTCCTTCTGCTGCAGGTAGAAGTCTTCCCCGAAGGCTTCTACCATGGTCTGGCCGACGACCTGGTCGGACGCCTTGCCCAGCCATGACTGGTGCACTGCATTGGCGAACATGTAGCGGTGATCCTGGTCGAGGTGCGCGATCAGGACCGGCAGGTTGTCGGTAATCGTGCGCAGGCGCTCTTCGCTGTCGGCCAGGCGGTCGCGCGATGCCTTCAGTTCTGTGATGTCCTTCATCGCCACGACCGCGCCGAGGGTCTTGCCCTGGGCGCTGCGCAGCGGGCGGCCGCTGGCCAGCAGCGTGTACGGCGCGCGGCCGGCCGGTGCGACGACCATCGCGCCGTCGCGCACGACTTCGCCCTTGAGTGCGCGCACCAGCGGCACGTCGTCCATCGCCATCGGGGTCTGGCCGTCGCCGTGGTACAGCGAGTAGAACAGCGGCCATTCCGATGGCGCGATGGCCTTCAGGTCGTGACCGTGCAGGGCGCGCGCCGTGCGGTTGAACAGCGTCAGGTTGCCGACGGCGTCGCAGGCGACCACGCCAACGTCGATCGACTCGAGCACCGCGTCGATCAGTTCCTGTTTTTCTTCCAGCTGCTGCTGGGTGCGGATGCGCTCCGAGATGTCATTGACGAAGGCGCCGATGTAACGCGCGCCATTCCATTCGTGCGCTGCCACCGTCATCTGGATCGTGATCTGGCGCCCGCTCTGGGTCAGCGCCGGCAGTTCGACGTTCTGGTTCAGGTACGGGCCGGCGCCGGTATCGAGCAAGCTGCGGATATTCGCGTCATGCGCTTCGCGCTGCTGCGCCGGCATGACCAGATCGGACAACTGACGGCCGCGCGCGTACTCGCCCGACCAGCCAAAGATGCGTTCGGCCGACGTGTTCCACGCCACTACGACGCCGTTGCTGTCGGCGCCAATGAAGCCACTGAACGACGAATCGATGATCGTGCGGTTCCAGGCTTCGCTCTCGCGCAGCAGCGCTTCGGCCGCTTCGCGCTGCGTGACTTCGCGCGACAGTTGCTCGACCTTGTCTTCCAGTTCGGCAGTGCGGGCGACGATGCGCGCTTCCAGATCGGTATTGAGCGACTTGAGCGCCTGCTCGGCGAGCATGCGCGCCGTCACGGCCTTGAGGTGATTGATTTCGACTTCGACCAGCCCGGCCAGGTCGGCCAGCACCTGGCGCTGCTCCTGGTTCAGGCGGCGCGGGGCGCGGTCGATAATGCACAGCGTGCCCACGGCTTCGCCATCGCTGTAGACCGGCTGTCCGGCGTAGAAGCGGATGTGCGGTTCGCCGGTGACCAGCGGATTGTCGGCAAAACGGGGATCCTGCGCCGCGTCTTCGATCACGAGCAGCGCGCGCGCCTGCACCGCGTGGCTGCAGAACGACAGCGAGCGCGGGGTTTCCGACATGTCCAGGCCATGGTGCGACTTGAACCACTGCCGCTCGGCATCGATCAGCGACACCAGCGCGATGGGCACGTCGAACGTCATGGCGGCCAGGCGGGTAAAGCGGTCGAAGCGGGTCTCGGCAGGGGTGTCGAGAATCTGCAGTTCGGCCAGCGCGGCAAGGCGGGCCTGTTCAATTAACATTTGGCTGACGATGATAAAACCTCTTCCATGGTCCGGAACGAAGACGACAAGGCAGGACGGCCCTGTCGACACGGCGCCGGGAATTGGGGGAGCCACATGAAATGGTAGCACGCAGTGCCGTGCGGAAACTACACGTTCCGTCCCGTGCGTCGCGTAGCGTTGACGTTTTTTTGACAACTTTTAGCGATACATCGGTACAAAAGCGCGTGGACGAGCCAGGCATGACCCGCAATGGAGGCTGTGTTTACGCGTGTCCGCGACCCCGTGACGCCTGGTTCCTCAGATATCCAGGTGCGAGATCAGCAGCCGGCGTGCATCGATGTCGCCCTGATGGTCAAGGCTGCCCTCCCCTTGCGTGCCAAGGGAAATCCCGACCGACATGATGTCGATGAGAAGCAGTTGCAGGATGCGCGAAATCATCGACAGGAAGCTCGTGCTGTCTTCGCTGTGATCCACCGCGAGGCACACGGAGGCCTTCTTTGCCAGCGGCGAGCGGCTGGCCGTGATCGCAATGATGTCGGCGCCCCGTGCGCGCGCCGTGTCGACTGCCTCGAGCAGCTCGGGCAACTGCCCGCCGGTGGAGATGGCGATCACGACGTCGCCCGGCCCCAGCAAGCCGGCCGCAAGATTGAGCAGGTGTGAATCGCCATAGGATGCCGCCGGAATGCGGAAGCGGAAGAACTTGTGCTGGCCGTCGAGCGCCACGGCGCGCGCATTGCCCAGTGCGTAGAACTCGACCCGGCGCGCGCGCCGCAGCAGCTCGATGGCGCGGTCGATCGCGTGGACGTCGAGCGCATCGCGAAACTTCAGGATCGCGGAGACCGTGTTGTCGATCACCTTGGCCGACAGGTCATGCGTGCTGTCGGTCATGCGCACCTGGCTGTGGCGCACGGGGATCGTGCCGGTCAGGCTGCCGGCGAACTTGAGCTTGAATTCGGCCAGGCCCTGGAAGCCCAGCGAACGGCAAAAGCGGATCACGGTCGGCTGGCTCACGTCGGCCAGGCGCGCGATCTCGGCGATCGGCTCGGACAGCATCTTGCGCGGATGCTCGATCACGAGCGCGGCCACGCGCTGCTCGGCCGGCGAGAGCTCGTGCAGCAGTTGCTGCACACGGTCGGTGAGCGTGTTGGCGCCGCTGCGCCCGCGCAGGTGCTCGGACAGGATCGCCGAGACGCCGTACAGCGCCGGGTTGGGCGTCATGATGATGTAGGTCGGAATCTGGGCGATGTAGTCGCGGAAGCGCCCCTTGGCTTCGAAGCGCGCACGAAATGGCGACTGCGCGAACCAGGCGCCCATGCGCGGCACGATGCCGCCCCCGATAAACATGCCGCCAAACGCGCCCAGCGTCACGGCCAGGTTCGCCGCCGCGCTGCCCAGCATGCCGGCGAAGGTCTCCAGCACCTCGAGGCACAGCGGATCGTGGGCGTCGAGCGCGGCGCTGACGATGTCGGCGGTGCTGCGCGCCGGCGCCGCGACGCCATTGCGCTCGGCCAGCGCTCGGTAGATCAGTTCGATGCCGGGGCCGGAAATCAGGCGCTCGTTCGACACGTGCTGCCATTCGCGCCACGCATGCTGCAGGATCGCGAATTCGCGCTCGTCGCTCGGCGCGAAGTTGACGTGCCCGCCCTCGCTGCCGAGCGTGACGAAACCGTCGATGGTCGGGATCACACCCGAGACGCCAAGGCCCGTGCCCGGCCCCAGCACGCCCGAGACGGCATGCGTCTGCGGCGCGCCGCCGCCGATCTGCAGCAGGTCCTTCGGCTGGAAGCCCGGCAGCGCCATCGCCAGCGCAGTGAAGTCGTTCACGATCAACAGCGTCGACAGGCCCAGCGCGCGGCGCACGGCATCGGTCGAAAACTGCCAGTCGCGGTTGGTCATGCGGATGAAATCGCCGCTGATCGGATTGGCCAGCGCAAAGGCCGCGTGGTGAATGCGCCCGCCCGGATGCTGCTCGAGGTAGGCGTGCAGCAGCGGGATGATGCCGTCGAAGTCGTCGCACAACAGCACGGCGACCTGCCCCAGCACGCCGGGCGCGGTTTCCAGGCCCAGGCGCGCATGGGTGGCACCGATGTCGGCCAGCAGGCGCGGGCCGTCGGCAAAGGCGGCGCGCGGGGGTTTGCTCTTCGGATCAGGGTCTTCTGTCATACCACAAGGATACCATTGACCGAATGACAAAAGAATGAGGTACTGCGAAGGATACGAGCTATCGATGCACTTGGATTCCCACCTCCGTGGGAATGACGTGCCGGGGTAGCGGATTGTTATCCACGGCGATGGCGCGCGCCTTGAAAACCGTCGTTCCCGCAGAGGCGGGAACCCAAGATCTCAAACCGAAGCCACAACAGCAATCAGCGCACGAGCCCCTGTAACAACGCTTTGTGAAACTGTACCGGATCCTGCATCTGCGGCGCGTGCCCCATCTCGGGGAATGTCACCAGCACCGAGCCCGGGATTGCCTTGCGGGTGGTCTCGGCCAGCACCTTGTAGTTGCCCAGTGTTGGGCGCACGTCAGCGGGCGCGGCGTCCTTGCCGATCGCAGTCGTGTCCTTCAAGCCCATCAGCAGGAAGGTCGGCGTTTTGATCAGCGGGAATTCATGCACCACGGGCTGCGTGTAGATCATGTCGTAGATGAGCGCCGAATTCCAGGCCACCACTTCCTTGCCCTTGCCACGGTACATCCCGGCCAGCATCTGCACCCACACTTCGTACTCCGGCTTCCACTGGCCGTTGTAATAGGTCGTGCGCTCGTACTCGCGCACGCGCTCGGCCGACAGTTTCAGCTCGCGCTCGTACCATTGATCGACACCCAGCGACGGCACGCCCAGGTTCTTCCAGTCTTCAAGGCCGATCGGGTTGATCATCACCAGCTGGTCCGTCAGTTCGGGATACATCAGCGCGTAGCGCGTGGCCAGCATGCCGCCGGTCGAGTGGCCGATGATGATCGCCTTCTTCACGCCGATCGAGGCCAGGAGCTTGCGCGTGTTGTCGGCCAGTTGCTGAAACGTGTACTGGTAGTGCTGCGGCTTGGTGGATTTGCAAAAGCCGATCTGGTCGGGCACCACGACGCGGTAGCCGGCGTCGCTCAGTGCCTTGGTGGTGCCGGCCCAGGTCGCGCCGCAGAAGTTCTTGCCGTGCATAAGGACGACGGTGCGGCCATTCGGGCTGGCCGGCTTGACGTCCATATAGGTCATCTGCAGATCGACGCGCTGCGACGTGAAGCGGTATTGCTGCGTCGGTGCGGGGTAGGCGAATTCTTCGAGTTCGGCGCCGTAAACTGGCGCGGCGGCCGATTGCGCCTGCGCCGGGGCCAGCGCGAGGGCGAAACCGAGGCCCGCGATGGCGCGGGCGATGTGCGTAAAGATAGGCATGAAGGCGGGCAGACTGGCAGCCGAAAAGTAGACGGAACGGCCAGTCTATCCTAGAACCCGGTCAGTCCTGCGCGATCAGCGCCACCTGTGCGGCCGTTGCGAACCGCACCTTGCCGTCTTTGACCACGGCGGTATTGCCGGTGTACCAGTCGCGCACCGTGGCGCCGTTGTTGAAGACGCCGCCCACCGAAATCGCCACCGGCTGCTGCGTCGACAGGCCCAGCGCGACCACCACGCGGTCGCTCACGCCATTCTGTTCCCACGTGCGCTTGAACGTGTACGGGCTCGAGCCGATCATCTGGTGCTTGCCGGCGCCGACGGCCGGATGCGCAGCGCGGAAGCGCCCCAGGCGCGCCCAGTGCGCGCGGATATCGGCCACGCGGTGCAGGCCACGCTCGGCGTTCGACGCCAGCTCGTCCCAGTTCATGAAAGTGCGCAGGTTGGCGTCGCCCTCGGCGCCATCGAACTTCAGGATGCGCGCCGTTTCGTCGCCGTAGTAGATCTGCGCCGCGCCGGGCGCCAGCAGCAGCTTGTTGGCCGACTCGAACGGCTTCTGGCGCAGCGGATCGAACGGGCTGCTGTCGTCGTGCGAACTGATGTAGTTCAGCACCGAGAAGCCCTTCATATCGCCGTGCAGGATGGTCGAGTATTCCGAGAACACCTGTTCGTACGGACGCTTGGCGTCGCTGCGCAGGCTAAAGCTGATCATGCTGTCGAAGCCCTGGTCCAGGTAGTCGACGAATTCGCCGCCGCCCAGATCGAACTTGCGCGCGTGCTTGATCTCGTAGTTGTAGACCTCGGACACCATCCAGAACGGCTTCTGGTCGAGGCTCTTGGCCGGGTTGGCGCGCTTCCAGTCCGCCAGCGCCAGGCTCGCTTCTTTCTTCAGTTCTTTCCACAGGCCAGGCTCGGTGTGCTTGACGGTGTCGGCGCGGAAGCCGTCGATACCGAACTTGCGCACCCAGTCGGCATGCCATTTCATCAGGTAGTAACGCGGTGCGCGCGGGTAGCCGGTGCGCTTGAAGAAGGCGTCAAGCTCCTTCACCTCGCGCTCGTAGCGACCTTCCTTCTTCCACTTGGCCACCAGGTGCGGCGGCAGGTCGACCGGCTTGTCACTGCCCGTCAAGAAGTCCGGCAGGTTCGCCACCAGCGTGCAATCGACCGTCGTACGCGCATCCTTGTAGGTGCAGGTCGGGCCGGTGCGCACCCACGACGCCGGCCAGACTTTATCCTGCGGCGTGACGGGGCCCGTGTGGTTCATCACCACGTCGAACACGATGCGGATGCCATTCGCGTGCGCCGTGTCGACCAGCGTGCGCAGCTCATCTTCGGTGCCAAACGCAGCGTCGAGCGCCGTGAAGTCCTTCGCCCAGTAGCCGTGGAAGGCGTAGCTCTTGCCAGTGCCTTCATCGGTCGCGCCGTGGATCTGTTCGATCACGGGCGTCAGCCAGATCGCGTTCACGCCCAGGTCGGTGAAATACCCTTCCTTGATCTTGGCCGTGATGCCGGCGATATCGCCGCCCATGAAACCGCGCAGCGGCGCTGCGTCGTCCTTGCGGCCATAGGCCTTGTCGTTGGCCGGGTTGCCGTTGTTGAAGCGGTCCGTCAGCAAAAAGTAGACGGTCGCATTCTCCCAGACGAACGGCTTGGCGGCGGGCGCCGGGCCGGGCAACTGGGCGCTGGCAGAGGCCATCGCACCGAAGGCGAGCAGCATGGCGGAAGCAAGGACGGGTAGTTTCATGCGGGGTTCCTGTGTGGTGAAGGGGTCAGGTGACGACCGTGGGTTCGCTGCGGCCGGTGCGCTGGCGCAGATCGGACAGGCTTTCGGCCAGATCGATCAGGCCTTGCAGCGCGGCCTGCGTGTCGAGGTTGTGGTGCGCCGGATCGGCTTCGTAGCGTTCGAGGTAGACCCGCACGGTGGCGCCTTCGGTGCCGGTGCCGGACAGGCGAAACACGATGCGCGAGCCGTCCGCCATGATGATGCGGATGCCCTGCTTGGTAGAGACCGAGCCGTCGACCGGATCGGTATAGGCAAAGTCGTCGGCCAGCGCGATCTGGTGGCCGGCCAGCGTCTGCCCTGCCAACTCGGGCAGGCGCGCACGCAGCGCGTCCATCATGGCGCCGGCAGCGCCGGCATCCACGGCTTCGTAGTCGTGGCGCGAATAGTAATTGCGGCCAAAGCGCGCCCAGTGCGCCGCCAGCAGCTGTTCGACCGTTTCGCCGCGCACGGCCAGCAGATTGAGCCAGAACAGCACGGCCCACACGCCATCCTTTTCGCGGATGTGGAACGAGCCGGTGCCATAGCTCTCTTCGCCGCACAGCGTGACGAGACCGGCGTCCATCAGGTTGCCGAAGTACTTCCAGCCGGTAGGCGTCTCGAAGCAGGCGATGCCCAGTGCTTCGGCCACGCGGTCGGCCGCCATCGACGTGGGCATCGAACGCGCGATGCCCTTGATGCCGCCCGCGTAACCCGGCGCCACGGTGGCGTTGGCCGCGATGATGGCCAGGCTGTCCGATGGCGTGACGGCGATGCCGCGCCCGACGATCATGTTGCGGTCGCCGTCGCCATCCGAGGCGGCGCCGAAGTCCGGTGCATCGGGCGCAGCCATTGCCGCAATCAGCTCGGCAGCGTTGACGGGATTGGGGTCCGGATGCCCGCCGCCGAAGTCTTCGCTCGGCACGCCGTTGACGACGGTGCCGGCGGGTGCCCCGAGGATGCCTTCGAGGATCGTGGTGGCGTAGGGGCCGGCCACTGCGTGCATCGCGTCAAAGCGCATCCGGAAGCCGCTCGCGAACAGGCCGCGGATCGCGTCGAAATCGAACAGGCCTTTCATCTGCTCGGCGTAGTCGGCCACCGGGTCGATCACCTCGATCTGCATGTTTTCGAGTTGCGTGGTGCCCAGCACATCGAGGTCGACAACCGGCGCGTCGCTGATGCGGTACTGCGTGACCGTCTGCGTGTGCGCGAAGATGGCGTCGGTGATTTTCTCGGGCGCCGGGCCGCCATTGTCGATGTTGTACTTGATGCCGAAGTCGCCGTCCGGGCCGCCCGGGTTGTGGCTGGCCGACAGCACGATGCCGCCCTGCGCACCGTGCTTGCGGATCACGCAGCTCACGGCCGGCGTGGACAGGATGCCGCCCTGCCCCACCAGCACGCGCTCGACGCCGTGCGCGGCCGCCATGCGCAGGATGGTCTGGATTGCGTCGCGGTTGAAATAGCGGCCATCGCCGCCGACGACCAGGTGACGGCAGGCGCCTTCGCCCAGCGTCAGGAAGATCGACTCGACGAAGTTTTCAAGGTAGCCGGGTTGCTGGAACTCGGTCACTTTCTTGCGCAGGCCCGAGGTGCCGGGCCGCTGGCCGGCGAACGGGGTGGTCGCGACGGTCTGGATGGTCATGCTTTACTCCTGTCAATGTAAGCGTTCACAACACCGCCGGACAGCGCCGGACAATGTTGATAAAACGTTACGATACGACAGACGCCGGATTCACGGCGCGCACACGCGTAGCGTGCGCGCCTGGCGCCCCAGCCGTCAGACGGCAGCGCGTACCGGCGCCGCCTTGTCGGTCACCAGGAGGGTCAACAGTGCGGCGATGAGCATGCAAACGCCGCCCAGCACGAGCGTGAGCACCGCGTGACCATCGAACAGATGCTTGGTCACGAAACCCAGCAGCAGGCCGCTGACGATCTGCGGAATCACGACGAAGAAGTTGAACAGGCCCATGAAGTAGCCCATGCGCTTGGCGGGCAGCGAGCCGGCCAGGATTGCGTACGGCATCGTCAGGATCGACGCCCACGCAATGCCGATGCCGATCATCGGCACCACCAGCATGTTCTTGTCGGTGATGAGGAATACGCTGGCCAGGCTCAGGCCGCCGATGGTCAGGCAGGTCGCATGAACGACCTTGCGGCTGGTCATGCGGGCAAACACGGGCAGGATGAAGGCGGCCAGCGCCGACACGCCGCTGTACACGGCGAACATGATGCCGACCCAGTTGCCGGCGTCCTGGTAGGCACTCGACTGCGCGTCGGTGGTGCCGTAGACACTGTCGGCAATCGCGGTGCCGGTATAGATCCACATCGCGAACAGCGCGATCCAGGTGAAGAACTGCACGAATGCCAGTTGCACCATCGTGCGCGGCATCTTTGAGAAGCCCCCGAAGATCTCGGCGATGGCCACGCCCACGCTGCGCGAAGCGGCGCGTTCCTTGTTGAACGCTTCCATGTCGGGCGGCGGCAGCTCGTCTGCAGACACCACGGTCCAGGTCACGGCCAGGAAGAACACGAGGCCACCGGCATAGAACGAGTAGCGCACGGTGTCCGGGATCACGCCGCCGATGACGGCGTTCGACACGCCCATGCTTTCAAAGAACGTCGGCAGGAGCGACGCGATGACCGCGCCGCAACCGATGAAGAAGGTCTGCATCGCATAGCCGGCAGTCTGCTGCGACGGATCGAGCTTGTCGCCGACAAAGGCACGGAACGGCTCCATCGACACGTTGATCGCAGCGTCCATCATCCACAGCACGGCCACGGCCATCCACAGCGCGGTCGAATTGGGCATCAGGAACAGCGCAATGGCGGCCAGCACGGCGCCGATGAAGAAGAACGGCCGGCGGCGGCCCCACTTCGGGTGCCAGGTGTTGTCGCTCAGGTAGCCGACGATCGGCTGGATCAGTAAGCCAGTGACGGGCGCAGCGAGCCAGTACAGGGAAAAGTTTTCGGGGTCGGCGCCAAGGGTGGCGAAGATGCGGCTGGTATTCGCGTTCTGCAGTGCAAAGCCGAACTGGATGCCGAAGAAACCGAAGCTCATGTTCCACAGCTGCCAGAACGACAGGCGTGGTTTGAGCACGGTCGATTGCATATCCATGTGTGTCCCTAATTTGGCCCGCCGAAGGTACGGGTGATGTTATCTAATCTGTAGCAAAATAACATGGGGGTATCCGAGTGTCAATCGTGTCAATCCCATAGTGGGATCGATATGACAGCTTCGCAGCCAGAAGCAGGTTTGTAGTCAAACAACACCCGGAAAACACCATCGCAGCGTCAAACCGTCAGCCCAAAAACGTCGTTCCCGCGAAGGCGGGAACCCAAGTCCGTCGCGCTGCAGGTAGCAGTGCCGAACTGAGGTTCCCGCCTGCGCGGGAACGACGTGGTAAAGCTCGTGGTAAAGCTCGCGGTAGAACTGATGGTGAAACGATCAGTCCTTGCTGCCCTCGCCCTTGCGATGCGGCTTCTTGCCCGGCATCGGCTTGTCGGTCACGCGGCGGTCGGCGCCACTTTTCGTGAACGGCTTCTTGGCGCCGGCGGCTGGCACGGCTGGCGTTTCGCCGTCACGCGTGATCGACAGCTGGCGGCCGGCGACCCAGATCGACTTGAGCTGCGTGAACAGCTCGGCCGGCATGTCCGATGGCAGGTCGAGCGTCGAGTAATCGTCATAGATCTCGATGCGGCCGATCTGCTTCGACGGGATGTTTGCTTCGTTGGCGATTGCGCCGACGATATTGCCCGGCTTGGCGCCGTGGGCAAAGCCCACTTCGATGCGGAACGTTGCCATGCCTGGCTCAGGGTCGCGCATGACGCGCTCTTTCTTGAAGCCTGGCTCGCGCGCAGGGCGCGCTGGGCGCTCTTCCCAGTCACCGCGCGGCTCGCGTGGCGCACGCTCGTGGCTGCCGCCAAATTCGCGCTGCGATGGCATGCTCTCGGGACGCACGTCGCGGTCAGGCTTGGTCAGCAGCAGCGGCTCGTCGCCACGTGCCATCTTGGCCAGGGCCGCAGCGATGTCGATCGCCGGCACGTTGTCGTCGCGCTCGACGTCTTCGATCAGGGCGCGGAAGACTTCGAGGTTGCCTTCGGCCAGCGTGGCGCGGATCTGGTCCTTGAAGCGCGTCATGCGCACTTCGTTGACGGCCTTGACGGTCGGCAGTTCGAGTGGCGACACCGGCTGGCGGGTCGTGCGCTCGATCAGCTTGAGCAGGCTACGCTCACGCGGCGTGATGAACAGGATCGCTTCGCCGCTGCGGCCAGCACGGCCGGTACGGCCGATGCGGTGGGTGTAGCTCTCAGGGTCCGACGGCACGTCGTAGTTGATGACGTGGCTGATGCGCTCGACGTCCAGGCCGCGCGCGGCGACGTCGGTCGCAACCAGGATGTCGATCTTGCCCTTCTTGAGGTTATCGATCGTGCGCTCGCGCTGCTGCTGGGCGATGTCGCCGTTGATGGCAGCAGCCGAGAAACCGCGCGCCTGCAGCTTGGTCGCCAGTTCTTCGGTGCCCAGCTTGGTGCGTGCAAAGATGATCATGCCGTCGAAGGCTTCGGCTTCGAGGATGCGGGTGAGTGCGTCGAGCTTGTGCATGCCGGCCACCAGCCAGTAGCGCTGGCGGATATTATCGGCGGTGCCGGTCTTGGCCGCGACCGTGATCTCTTGCGGCTCGCGCAGGTAGGTCTTGGCGATGCGCTTGATCGCTGGCGGCATGGTGGCCGAGAACAGCGTGGTCTGGCGCGTGGCCGGGGTCTTTTGCAGGATCTGCTCGACGTCGTCGATGAAGCCCATGCGCAGCATTTCATCGGCCTCGTCCAGCACGAGGGTGGTCAGCTTCGACAGGTCGAGCGAACCCTTCTGGATGTGATCGATGACGCGGCCTGGCGTGCCGACGACGACGTGCACGCCGCGGCGCAGCGACGACAGTTGCGGGCCGTAGCTCTGGCCGCCGTAGATCGGCAGCACGTGGAAGCCCTTGATGTGGGCAGCGTAGCTCTGGAAGGCTTCGGCGACCTGAATCGCCAGTTCGCGCGTCGGCGCCAGCACCAGCGCTTGCGGCGCGGTCTGCTTGACGTCGATGTTCGACAGGATTGGCAGTGCGAAGGCGGCGGTTTTACCGGTACCGGTCTGCGCTTGTCCCAGCACGTCGCGCCCTTCCAGCAACAGGGGAATGGTGGCTGCCTGGATCGGCGACGGCGTTTCGTATCCGACGTCTTTCAATGCTTTCAGGACAGGCGCCGAAAGATTGAGGTCGGAAAACGATGGGATTGGGGTGTCTGACATAGAGGAAGTTGCTCTTATTAAGTAAGTACGAATGCGACAGTTTACACCGTTGCTTCGTTGGGGGCGCTAAATACAATGGACCGGGCGGCCGAAACCACAGAATCCGAACAATGAAAAATGCCCTTGCAGGCACACCTGCAAGGGCATTGGCGGTCGCGGTAGCGCCCCATTGGGTGGCGCCACCTTCGCTTGATACCGGATTACAGCTTGTAGTTCAGGCCGAACAGCATCTGGCGGCCATACTTGGCATAGCCGCGCGGACGGTCTTCGGTACCAGCGTAGCTGCGGAAGGCGGTGTCGGTCAGGTTGTTGACCTGGAACAGCACGGACAGACCTTCGACTTGCTTGAAGTCATAACCCAATTGCAGGTCGACTACTTTATCAGCTTTTACGTAAGTCAGCTCGGTTGCACCACCAATTCCGCCGATTTCACCCACAAAATCGCTGCGATAACGCTGGCTGATACGTGCCGAGAAGCCATCTTTCTCGTAATACGCCGTGAAGTTGAACACGCGCTTCGACAGGCCTGGCAGCGGAATCGCGACATTGCCGAAGCGCTGGTCGAGAATCGAGATCTCGCTGTTCGTGAACGACGCGTTGGCGGTGATGCCGAAACCGTCGAGCATCGGGTGGATCATGTCCAGCGGGGTCGATGCCGCAAACTCCAGACCGCGCAGGCTACCGCCCTCGCCGTTACGCGGCTGGGTGATGGTACCGATGTTGGTCAGGGCGCCCTGCAGGTTGAACTCCGAGAAGTCACGCGGCACGGTCACGCTGTAGATGTACGAGGACAGGTCCTTGTAGAAACCAGCCGCCGAGATATAGCCCTTGTTGCCGAAGTACTTTTCGTACGACAGATCGACCTGCTTGGCGCGCCATGGATCGAGCTGCGCATTGCCGCCGTTACCGTACGGGGTGCCGGTGGTCTGGGCAGTCAGGCCCACTTCCAGCGCCGCGTTCAGCTGGTTCAGCTTGGCACGGGCCAGCGTCTTGCCGGCGCCGAAGCGCAGGAATTGCTGGTCAGGCAGGCTCCATGCCAGGTTGATGCTTGGCAGGTAGTCGGTGTACTTCTTGCCGTCGGTCAGTGGCACCAGGTCGGCGAATGGCCAGGCGCGCAGCGTGTTCGCGGTCGAGCTCTGGTCGGTTTCGATGACCTGCATGCCGATATTGCCGCGCAGTGGCATCGACATCAGCTCGGTGTCGATGTTCAGCTTGGCGTAGCCGGTCTTGACCTTCTCTTCGATGGTCCAGTTCTTGGTCGCGCCCCATGGCACCAGCACGGCTGGCGTGAATGGGCCGAAGTTGTTGGCCAGCACGCCGTCGATGTCCCAGCTCAGGCTGTTCTGCAGGCCGTACAGCGCTTGTGAGCTGTTGAGGACGTTGGCGCCGAAGGTGCCGTTGCCGATCTTCGAGAAGCCCGTTTCCAGGTGCGCCTTTTCCTTTTCGCGCTTCGAGTAGTTAAAGCCCAGTTCCAGGCTGCTGAAGTGCGCGTTGTCGAACTTGCGCTCGATGCTCGTGCGGAACGAGGTCATCTTGTCGGTCATGTTCGGGGCATTGACATAGCCTTCGCCGAACTGGCCGCCAATGGCGATCTGCGACGGATCGTCGTAGGTACCCGACAGGCCCAGCACAGGAATCGTGCCGCCGTTGTAGCTGTAGTTCAGCGTCTGGCGCGCAGCGCGGCCAGCGTTGATCTCGATCAGCTGTTCCTTGTGGTCAGCCTTCGAGCGGCTGATGTCGACGATGCCGACCCAGTCGCCCGTCGTGTAGCGGTTATTCCAGCCGAAGGCGGTCAGCTTGTCGTCGCGCGTCAGGCGGTTGTTGCGCACGACCGGATTGACGTTGTTGGCGGTGCCACTGATCATCGTGCCGTTCACGACCGTCGGGTTCGAGAAACGCACTTCGCCGTCGTCCTTGAGCGGCATTTCGATGCCGCGGCGGATTTCTTCCTGGTCGAAACGCGAGTGGTAGACGTCGAAGGTCGAGCTGAAGTTGCGGTTAGGACGCCATTCGAGCACACCCATCAGGCCATCGCGCACCTGGTTGCCGGTCGTGGCGATCGACTTCATGCCCTTTGGCACTTTGACGGTCGAGCCTGGCACGACATTGGTGTCGTCCACCCAGTCCCACGTTTCGAACTGTTCGCCGACGTTCGGCTTGTCCTGGCGGGCGTAGCCAATGGCCACACCGATCGTGCGGTTGGCGAACTGGTCGATGTACGACGCGCTGACGCGGCTGCCGGTGTCCGGCGAGCCGGCGCTGACTTCGCCTTTGGAATTCTTTTCACCGCGCACATTGACGGTGACGACGCGTTCGCGCAGCGACAGCGGCTTGATGGTTTGCAGGTCGACCGTGCCCGACAGGCCCTGGCCGATCACGGCGGCGTCGCCGGTTTTATACACGGTGACGGCGCTGATCAGTTCGGATGGGTACTGGTCGTATTCGACGGTACGGTCCGAGCTGGTGGTGACTTGTTCGCGGCCGTTGAGCAGCGCGGTCGACAGGTCGCCCGAGGTGCCGCGGATGCTGATCGACTGGGCCTGGCCATTGACGCGCTGCGCCGACAGACCTGGCAGGCGGGCCAGCGATTCGGCGATCGACACGTCCGGCAGCTTGCCGATGTCTTCCGACGAAATGGCTTCGACGATGCCGGTCGATTCACGCTTGACGGCAATCGCGTCTTCGATGGCGCGGCGGATGCCGGTCACGGTGACGGTAGCGACTGGCACATCGGTTGCGGCGGTGTCAGTCGTCGTGGCGGTTTGCGCCTGCGCGCTGCCGGCCATGATGGTGACAAAGATGGCGCACCCGGCGGCCACTGGGCTCAGCTGGAACGCGGAACGCTTGTTGGCGAAAGTTTTCATGATCTCCTCAGAACGACGTAATTTCCCTAGAGCAGCTTTCGACCGCATGTTCGGGACTTTGTTATGACACGCCTCAACATCAACGCTCGGCGGGATTCTGTATTAAAACTAGATGCACTGTCAACGGGAGTTGGTTTCAAACGAACTCGGGTCATCCGCTGTCACGATATTCAATGAAAACAAGGACTTATTAACTGATGAGCAGCGCACGTGTGGTTTTTAACGCGTGTAGTCGCGCTACAAACGCTCCAAAAAGCAACGGTTTATGCTTGATTGCACCGAATCAGTGCGCAGGATGTAGTAAAACATTCAGGCATTGCAAGAGGGGTTGTAACTTCACTACACGAATTTTGTATTTTTACAACAGGCAAAAAAAATCCCCGGCAGCCTTTCGGCTGTCGGGGATGGCTTGGCGCGGATCGAAGGCTGCTACACAGCCTCGCCGGTCATCAGAACTTGTAGTTGGCGCCGAACTGGTAGGTGCGGCCGTAGTCGACGCGACGGGTGATCGAATCGCTGCTGTTCGTGTACTCCTGGTACGGCGCATTGTTCCAGTTGTTGGCCTGGGCAAACACCGACAAGCCCTTGGCGAAGCCCGACTGGATTTCATACGACAGCTGGAAGTCGACGATGGTCTCGCCCTTCACGAACGTGTACTGCAGCGTGTCCGAGAAGTCGGGCGACTGGCCCAGGAAGTCCGAACGCTTGCGCGCTGCGGCGGCGATCTGGAAGCCGTACTTTTCGTAGTACACGCGCAGATTGCTGACCTTGCGCGACAGGCCCGGCAGCGGGATCGACTGCGCCGACGTCTGCACGTTGCCAAAGCCCAGAGCCGGGATGTCAATGGCCGAGCTGGTGAACGAATGGTTGGCCATGATGCCGAAGCCGTCCAGCCAGTCGCTGACCATGTTCAGCGGAATGTTCACCGCCAGCTCGTAACCCTTGATGCTGCCGCCTTCGCCGTTTTCAGGACGGTTCAGCACACCGACGGTCGAGCCGGCGAAGTCGCCGGTGGTCGGCAGCGGCGTGGTCGAGGTCGTCCATGGCGCGAAGTCGTATTCCGACGGCGTGCGCAGGATGAACGTGTCGAGCTTCTTGTAGAACACGGCCGCGCTGACATAGCCCTTCTTCGCGAAGTACTTTTCGTACGACAGGTCGAACGCCTTGGCCTTGAACGGCTTGAGCCCCGGGTTACCACCGCCACCGCTGATGAACGGGTTGGTCACGCCGGTGTTCACGCCAAAGCCGATGCCGCCGCGCAGGTCGTCCAGGTTCGGACGCGACAGCACTTGCGCCAGACCCATGCGCAGCACCTGGTCATTCTTCAGGTCGAACGACAGGTTCAGGCTTGGCAGCACGTCCCAGTAGCTGACGCTGTCGACAACGCGCACGGCCGGGCAGGCATCGGCCGTTTCGCCGGTGCAGTTGCCGCTGTTGTAGCCGCCGCCCGTCTGCTTCGTGTGCACGAATTGCGTTCCGACGTTGCCGCGGTATTCGAAGCCGAACAGCTCGCCGTTCAGGTCGCCCATCAGGTAAGCGGTCTGGACCGTTTCCTTGACATCCCAGAACTTGGTCAGAATGTCGGCGTTGACCTTGGTGGCCAGCTGGTACACGGTGCCGAGCGAGCCGGACGGATTCCACGACGCGATCGGGATGCCGGTGGTGCCGGCAATGGCAGTGCCCGTGCCCGGCATCGTCTGCGCAGCGAACTGGGCGCCGCCCAGGATTTCGAGACGGCCTTCTTCGCCGCTGCGCGCTTTTTCGCGGTCGGTGAAGTTGTAGCCGAACTGCACGGCCGACATCGGGCCCCACTCCACCGGACGCTTGGCGTTCAGGCGGATCGCCTTGAGCGTGTCTTCCACGTACGGCTGGGCCAGGTAACCGGCTTGCGGCAGGATGTTGGTGGCGGTGCCCGACCAGCCGTTCACGTCGGTCAGTTGCGCGACTGCGCGGTCCGAATAGTTCAGGCCAGTGCGCCAGGCGACATCGGTGAAATTGCCGCCGTTAAAGCCGGTCCACGAGATCGTGTCCAGCGGATTCGCATTGCCCGGCAGGCCGGCGGTGGTTTCGTAGCGCGCGCTCAGCTTGGTCGCTTTCGACCAGGTGATGTCAGCGCTGGTGCTCCAGTCGCCCAACTTCAGTTCGTTCTTCCAGCCGACCGTCTTCAGGTCGTCTTCCGACGTCTCGACGTGGTTACGCACCACGCCCTTGTAGTTGGTCAGCGTGCCGCTGGTAGCGACACCGTTCTGCACGACGACGTTCTGCAGCACGCCGGCCGGGTCATACAGGCCCGACGTGTTCGAGCCGACCGCACCTTCGAAACCGCTGCGCTTTAAGCCCGTCTCGCCGGCCGAATAGAACAGGTCGAGGGTCGAGCGGAAATCGCGGTTCGGACGGAACTGCAGCGACATGAAGGCGCCGTCACGCTTGTGCGACGTCGATTCGGTGTCGGCCGTAAAGCCCAGTGGTACCAGCACGTTCTGGCCATTGAAAGGCAGGGCTGCCGTGTTACCGCCCCAGGCGTCGAACTTGCGCTGCTCGCCGCCGGTTTCGTCGTACGACGTGATACCCAGCGCGATACCGAACTTGCGGTCGGCGAACTGATCGATGTACGAGAACGAGACGCGGTCGCCGCTGCCTTCTTCGGCGGTGCGCACGCCCAGGCGGCTGCGCTTGTAGTTGGCGGCAATGACGCGCTTGCCGAAGTCCAGCGGCTGCACGGTTTTCAGGTCGATCGTCGCGGCCAGGCCCTGGCCGATGACGCTTGCGTCCGGCGTCTTGTAGATCACGACGCCGCCCATCAGCTCGGACGGGAACAGGTCGAATTCAGGATTGCGGGCATTGCCGGTCGAGGCCATTTCGCGGCCGTTGAGCAGCGTGCCATTGAAGCTTGGCGACAGGCCGCGCACCGAGATTTCCGATGCACGTCCCGAACCGCGGCTGCGCTGGGCGGTCACGCCCGGCAGGCGTGCGATCGATTCGGCAACCGACGTGTCCGGCAATTTGCCGATGTCTTCGGCCGAGATCGCTTCAACGATCGAATTCGAATTGCGCTTGATCGAGATCGCCGCTTCGATGCCGGTACGGATGCCGGTCACGGTCACTTTCGAGACGGCGCCGTTCGGGAACGCGGTGGGTGCGGCGGCCGGCGCTTCTTCCGGCGTCTGCACCGTGGCGGCTGCCACGGGCGTGTTCGGTGCGACGGGGGTGGCTTCTTCGCTGCCCGAGGCTTGCGCATACGCGTTACCTGCCAGGACCGACAGCAGCACGGCGCAACCGGCGGCGAACGGGTTCAACGGGAATGCAAAGGTGGCTGCAGTACGGCGGCGGGCCTGGGTGGCCCGGGTGGCGGTGGCGTTCATGTGTCTCCTCGGTTTTTCTTAACTGCCCGTTACGGCTCTGTACTAAAACTAGAACCGGAACAGGCAGCAATGTGTGGCGAGGATCATGGCATGCTTTGCACGACAACAACATTGTGCACGTTGTACTTGGGCTACACATTTGCGGGGTTTTCAGCGCCTTAAAAGACTTTCGCACCGAATCTGAAGGTAATCTGAAGGTTGGCCCGTCTTGAGCCTATGTAGTCGGGGTGAAATCGCATCCGCCCCGCATGATTGTTGGACAGCAGGGTTTATAGTAACCTTCCATCAACACAACAATTACCGGCCCCGCGTTCCAGCGTCGACATGCAGACCCTGTAGTCCAACTACGTCAGCAGTAGTACGACTGGCACCAGCCCCAGAACCCATGAGACAACTCCTCGCCACCATCGTGCTCGGCAGCGCTTCGCTTGCCGCCTTCGCCCAGGCACCCGCCATCGACCGCATGGAGCCGCCCTTCTGGTGGGCCGGCATGCACGACAACAAGGTTCAGCTGATGGTCCATGGCGAGGCGATTGGCGACCTGACGCCGACGCTGACCTACCCTGGCGCGCGCATCGCATCGGTCACGCGCACGCCAAACCGCAACTACCTGTTCATCGACCTCGTGCTCGATCCGAAGGTGGCGCCCGGCACGTTCGACATCACGTTCAGCGGCGCCGGCCGCACGACCACGCACGCCTACCGCCTGCTGGCGCGCGACCCGGGTTCCGCGAACCGCCAGGGCTTTTCCAGCAAGGACGCGATCTACCAGATCATGCCGGACCGCTTCGCCAATGGCGACCCGTCCAACGACAACGTCGCCGGCATGCTCGACAAGGCCGACCGCAAGGGCGGCCTGGGTCGCCACGGTGGCGACATCCAGGGCGCGATCAACCACCTCGATTACATCGCGGACATGGGCTTCACGCAGCTGTGGCCGACGCCGCTCATCGAAAACAATATGCCGGGCTACTCGTACCACGGCTATGCGGCCACGGACCTGTACAAGATCGACCCGCGCTACGGCAGCAACGAAGACTTCGTGCGCCTGTCGACCGAAGCGAAGAAGCGCGGCATCGGCATCATCCAGGACGTCGTGCTGTCGCATATCGGTTCGCATCACTGGTGGATGAAGGATGTGCCGGCGCCGGACTGGATCAACTACAACGACAAGTTTGTCCCAACCCAGCACTACCACACGGCGGTGCAGGACCCGTACGGCTCGAAGGAAGATGCCGACAACTTCACGCGCGGCTGGTTCGTCAAGAGCATGCCCGACCTGAACCAGTCCAATCCGCTGCTGGCCAACTACATCATCCAGAACAACATCTGGTGGATCGAATACGCGAAGCTCTCGGGCCTGCGCATCGACACGTTCGGTTATTCGGACAGCGCGTTTTTGTCGGAGTACACGCGCCGCATCATGGCCGAATACCCGAACCTGAACCTGGTCGGCGAAGAGTGGAGCATCAAGGTGCCGGTCGTGGCGCGCTGGCAGCGCGGCAAGGACAACTTCGACGGCTACCGCGCCTACATGCCGAGCATGATGGACTTCCCGGTGGCCGAGGCGATGCGCACCGCGCTGGCCGACAAGAAAGGCGGCAACGTGTTCTCGGACGTCTACGAGACGCTGTCGCTCGACTATCTGTACCCGGAGCCAGGCAACCTGGTGCTGTTCGCGGACAACCACGACATGTCGCGCATCTACAGCGTCGCCGGCGAAGACTTCGACAAGTACAAGATGGCGATGGTGTTCATGATGACGGCGCCGCGCATCCCGCAGTTCTACGTGGGCGACGAGCTGCTGTTTACCAGCCCGACGAAAGATCGCGACGATGCCAGCTACCGCATCCCGTTCCCGGGCGGCTGGGCCGGCGACAAGGTCAATGCCTTTACCGGTACGGGCCTGAAGGACAAGCCGCGCGCGGCGCAGGCGTTCGTGCGCAAGCTGGCCAACTGGCGCAAGGGCCAGCCGGTGATCCACAGCGGCCGCATGATGCATTACGGGCCGCAGAACAATACCTACGTCTACTTCCGCTACAACGCGGACAAGAAGGTGCTGGTCGCGTTCAACAACAACGCGAAAGAAATGGCGCTCGATGTCGACCGTTTCCGTGAAATGCTCACGGGCGTGACCAGCGGCGTGGATGTCCTGACCGGCAAGACGTTCGACCTGCGCTCGAAGCTGACCCTGCCCGCTCGTGCTTCGGTGATTCTGGAGCTGGAGGCAGCACGATGATGCGCAGCGCCATCGCACTGGCCGCCCTCCTCGCCTGCGGCGCCGCCCACGCGCAGATCGATACCGCGTTATTTGTGCGCGGCGCATTCAATGGCTGGGGGACGGCCGATGCGCTGGCGCCCAAGGGCAAGGGCATTTACCAGGCCGACATCGCTGTCGCGCCGGGCAACCACGCCTTCAAACTCGGCAGCAGCGACTGGGCTGCCGAGTGGGTGATCGATCCGGACAAGAGCGTCAATGTGGCGCCCGACACCGCGTACCAGCTCGAACGCTTGTCCGGACCCGAGACGTTCCTGTTCGTGCGCACCTCCGGCACTTACCGCTTCACGCTGGACGCGAGCGATCCGGCCAAACCGGCGCTGAAAGTCACACGTCTTCCCGATGCCGACCGTGCCAGCGCGCCCGATCCGCATGCGGGCCACGCTGCCGTCGCCACGCAAGCCTGGCCAACGTGGGACGGCAAGACCGAGACGGTGCGCTACTCGACGCCGGATGCGCAGGCGCTGCTCCGCCAGTATGTCCAGTCGAGCACCATGAGCTTGCGCGATCCCGGTCCGCAGCATGTGGCGTATGCCGAGCAGGAAGGCTTGCCGCGCGCCCGCACCGGCAACCTCGCCTTCGACGCGCTGTTCGCGCTGGCCGGCGCCGAGCTGCGCCTCAATTCGGTCAGCCAGATCAAGGACGGCAACTACAACGGCGGCAACGCCATCGATTGCGACTGCTTCTCCACCGGCGAGAAGTGGGCGTATGTCTGGACGCGCGACCTGTCGTATGCGGCCGACCTGGGCCTGGCCCTGCTCGACCCGCAGCGCGTGCGCAATTCGCTCGATTTCAAACTCTCGGGCTGGCGCGCCGGCGTCACGCCGGTGGCGCAGATTCCTGCCACAGCGGGCGGCCTGCAGATCGTGCAGGACACCGGCAGCGGCGGCAGCTGGCCGGTCAGCACCGACCGCCTGACATGGGCCTTCGCGGCTGAAGAGACGCTGCGCACGCTGCCGGCTGCAGATCGCGCGCCGTTCGCCAGCAAGGCCTTGAAGGCACTGTCCAACACGCTCGAGATCGATCGCGTGGCGGCATTCGACGCGGCCACGGGCCTGTACACGGGCGAAGAATCATTCCTCGACTGGCGCGACCAGACTTACGCTGCGTGGATGCCGGGCGACCTGGCGTCGATGGCCAGCTCGAAGGCGCTGTCGACCAACGTCGTCATCTTCCAGGCGCTCAAGCTTGCAGCGCAACTGGCGCGCGAACAGCGCGATGCGGCAAAGGCCGCACGCTACACGCGTTGGGCATCGGCGCTGAAACGCGCGATCAACAAGGAACTCTGGCTGGCCGACGAAGGCATGTACAGCAGCCTCACCGCCGGCCATCTGGACGGCGCGCCGCTGCACAAGTTCGACTGGCTCGGCCAGGCGCTGGCGATTGTCAGCGGCGTCGCCGACGACAGGCAGACGGCGTCGATCCTGGCGCGCTATCCGCATGGTCCAATGGGCGCACCGGTCATCTGGCCGCAGCAGATCGGCGCGCCGGTGTACCACAATCGCGCCATCTGGCCCTTCGTCACCGCGTACGGCTTGCGCGCCGCGGTGCAGGGCAAGAACGCGGCGGTGGCCGACGCCGCCTACGCAACGCTGATGCGCGGCGCAGCGGTGAATCTGTCGAACATGGAAAACCTCGAGTGGTTGTCGGGCCAGCCGCTGCTGCTCGACGAGAAGACCCCGGCGCTGAGCGGCCCCGTGATCAACTCGCGGCGCCAGTTATGGTCGGTCGGCGGGTATCTGGGCATGGTGATCGACGATGTGTTCGGCGTGACCGTGCAGGACGACGGCATCGCGCTGCGCCCGTTCGTGACGGCCAAGCTGCGGCGCGAGACCTTTGGTGCGTCGAACGAGATTGCCCTGCACGATCTGCGCCTGCACGGCAAGCGCATCGACGTCGTGCTGCGCCTGCCGCCAGCGGCGGAGGGCGACGGCTATCATCGGGTCGAGCGCATTCTGCTAAATGGCAAGCAGGTCAAGGACACGCTGCTATCCAGCGATTTGCAGGCCGAAAACCGCATCGAGATCGTGCTGGGCAAGCTCGTCGCCGGCGCGCAGGGCATCCGCCGCGTGCAGGCCAATCCGTATGAAGAATCGTCCGTCACGTTTGGTCCGCGCGAACCGGTGATCGCGGCGCTGACGCGTGCATCGTCCGGCGCCGTAGAATTGACGATCGGCGCGAACGGGAATGCGGCGGGTGTGACCTACCGCGTCTACCGCGACGGCAAACTGGTGGCCGACAAGCTGCCGGCCGGCGCCTGGACCGACGACAAGGCCGGTGTGGCGTCGTGCTACGCAGTGGAAGCGCGCTTTGCCGACAGCGGCAATGTCAGTCACCACAGCCAGCCGCGCTGCATCGACGGGGTTGCTGGCACAGGCGTCGACATCGGCGTCACCGACCCGCGCGTGACGTCGAACCTGACGCCCACGGCGCCGGATGCGCGCTTTTCACTACCCGCAATCCGCGACTGGGGCCGGCCGCAAGACCGCTTTGCCGTGGACGGGATGCGCGTCGAAAGCGCAGGCGACTACCGGGTTCAGGTGCGCTATCACAATGGTGCGAACCAGGTGAATCTGGGGATCAGCGGCGGCGTGAAGTGGCTGGCGTTGAAGAATGGCGCTGGCAAGGTCGTGGCCCAGGGCGTGATCCAGTTGCCGCATGCGCCGCTGTTCAAGGGCGCGACGCCCACCGTGTATTCGACGCCGCTGGCCGCGCGCCTGCAGGCCGGCAGCTACCGCCTGGAGATGACGGACTTCTATAATATGAGCTACCTGGAGAGCAACCGCACCTTCACCGGCGCCGGTGGCGCCGAACCGGCGAACCGGTTCGACATCCATGGCGTGCGCTTGCTGCGCGTGAAATAGGCCGGCTGGTTCAGGCAGCGGCGTCCGTTGTGGCGGCCGCTGCCTGTGGCGGCGCCAGCAGCAGCTTGAGCCGCCCTTCCAGCACCCGGAACTCGAACGGCGTCGCCATTTTGCTGACTTCGCCATCGACGGCGACCTTCAAGCGCTTGCGCCCGTACAGCGACGGTGTGCGCACGGTCATGCGCTTGAACGAGAACGCCACGACGTCGTCGGCGTTGCCCAGCTTGCCAAGCGCGCCGCGCACAAGCAGGCCCAGCAGACCCAACTTGCCCATCGGCTTGGGCGCCAGCGCCGCCAGTTGGCCATCCTCGACCGCATCGGTCAACTGCTCCATGCCGACCTGCTCCATCTGCAGGCGATTGTTCCCAACGAACAGCGTCGTCGTGCGCAAGCGCTGCTCCTTGCCATCCAGCTCAAGCCGGATCTGCAGGTGGCGATGCGCCCGCAGCGCCATTTTGATGGCCGACAGAAACGCGACCACACGGCTGCGTCCGAACTCGCGCTTGTCGTGCTCGCGCTCTTCGAGCAGTGCCGGGTACAGGCCAACACTCGCATTGACCAGGAAGATCTTGTCGTTGAGCATGCCTACCTGCACCGGCTTGATCTTGCCGCGCAGCAGCGCGTGAACAGCCTCGGCCAGGTCTTCCGGAATCCCGTGGGTGCGCCCGAAATAGTTGAAGGTGCCCTGCGGCAGCACGCCAAACGCGCATCCGGCCAGCACCGCCTGGTGCGCGACCGTGTTGATGGTGCCATCGCCGCCAGCGGCCACCAGCACGCCGCCACTGGCGACGGCCTTGGCCGCCATGTCCTTGGCGATCTGTTCGATGCGCTCAGGCTCGTCCACCACTTCCAGATGGCACACGCGGCCACCGGCGTCCATGACCTCGTTGATCGTGGAGATGCGCATCTCGGTTTCGGAATGACCCGACCCCGCGTTCAGAACAATGAAGAAAGGAGCGTCAGGTAGCAACTCGGTGGCTGGCATCGCAGGGTCGATTCGGTAAGAGTGGTTGATCGAGAATGCAGCCATCGTATCACCGGCATTGACGTCGCTGGGTGCGTTACACAACGCTCGCGTGCAGGGGCCAGGACCCTGAGCGCAGGTTAGGAACCATGAGCGAATTTCATCGTTGGATGAGATAACATCACTTTTACTCAATCGACCGGCTGGTCATAATCGACGGACCGGGCACACACAGGTGTGCTCTCAATCCCGGAGCAGCTGGCTATGATGAATGAAGATTTTACATTTGCGATCAAGACCGTTCGGTTCGATGAACATTACCGCCCGGCCGACGGCACGCGGATCACGACCAATTTCGCGAACCTGGCCCGGGGAGAACATCGGCAGGACAATCTGCGCAAGGCCTTGAACATGATGGACGCGCGTTTCAATGCGCTGGCCCAGGCGGACAATCCCAGGGGCGATCGTTATGCCCTCGAACTCGATATCGTGTCGGTCGAGATGGCGTTGTCGGCGGAAGGCGGTGGTGATGCGTTCCCGCTGATCGAAATCCTGAAAACCACGATCGTCGATCGCGAGACCAACCAGCGCATCGAAGGCATCGCGGGTAATAATTTTTCCTCGTACGTGCGCGATTATGACTTCAGCGTCCTGCTGTCGGATCACAACAAGGATCGACAGGAATTTGGCGTCCCGGATAACTTCGGTGACCTGCACGGAAAGCTCTTCCAGTGCTTCATTGCGTCGGCCGCCTACAAGCAACATTTCGGCAAGCCGCCGGTGATCTGCCTGAGTATTTCAACCAACAAGACGTACCACCGCGCCGACCATCAACATCCTGTACTGGGCGTCGAATACGTCCAGGATGAACCTTCCCTGACCGACCAATACTTCAGCAAGATGGGATTGAAGGTGCGCTACTTCATGCCGCCCAATAGCGTTGCGCCACTGGCCTTCTATTTCGTCGGCGATCTGCTGGGCGACTACACCGATCTGGAACTGACAGGCACGGTCAGCACGATGGAGGCGTTTCAGAAGATCTACCGGCCCGAAATCTATAACGCCAATGCTTCGGCGGCTAAACACTTTCAGCCAAAATTGAAACACCAGGATTATTCACTGACGCAGATCGTGTACGACCGGGAAGAGCGCAGCCAGCTCGCCGTCAAGCAGGGGAAATTTGCTGAAGAACATTTCATCAAGCCATACCAGCCAATCCTCGAGCGCTGGGCAGCCAGCTACACCTTCTAAAGACCAAACACGCAAAGCGATCTGACATGAAAAAATTATTGCCCACTTCAACCGCCGGCAGCCTGCCGAAACCCGCCTGGCTCGCAGAACCAGAGACCCTTTGGTCGCCCTGGAAATTACAGAACGAAGAACTGGTCGAGGGCAAACAGGATGCATTGCGCCTGTCACTCGAAGACCAGCAACATACAGGCATCGATATCGTCAGCGATGGCGAGCAGACGCGCCAGCATTTCGTCACGACCTTCATTGAACACCTGAGCGGTGTCGATTTCGAGAAGCGCGAGACGGTCAGGATCCGCAATCGTTACGATGCCAGCGTACCGACCGTGGTTGGCGCCGTCAGCCGTCCGAAGCCGGTATTCGTCGACGATGCCAAATTCTTGCGCCAGCAAACGGACAAGCCGATCAAATGGGCCCTGCCCGGTCCGATGACCATGATCGACACGCTCTACGACAGCCACTACAAAAGCCGTGAAAAGCTGGCCTGGGAATTCGCAAAAATCCTGAACCAGGAAGCGCGCGAGCTGGAAGCAGCCGGTGTCGACATCATCCAGTTCGACGAACCGGCGTTCAATGTGTTTTTCGATGAAGTGAACGATTGGGGCATCGCCACGCTGGAACGGGCAATCGAAGGCCTAAAATGCGAAACGGCAGTTCACATTTGCTACGGCTACGGCATCAAAGCCAATACGGACTGGAAAAAGACGCTGGGATCGGAGTGGCGCCAGTACGAATCCATCTTCCCGCAGCTGCAAAAATCGAACATCGATATCGTCTCGCTGGAATGCCACAACTCGCATGTCCCGATGGATTTGCTGGAACTTATTCGCGGCAAGAAGGTGATGGTCGGTGCGATTGACGTGGCGAGCAATATCATCGAAACGCCGGAAGAAGTTGCCAATACCTTGCGCAAGGCGCTGAAGTTCGTCGACGCCGACAAGCTGTGCCCTTGCACCAATTGCGGAATGGCGCCGTTGTCGCGGCACGTCGCGAAAGCCAAGCTGGCTGCGTTGAACGCGGGCGCAGAGATCATTCGGCGGGAACTGTCAGCCTGATCCAGATGACGTTGCAGGGCCATGCAGGCCGAGTGTAGACAGTGCATTCCTACACTCGCGCCAGCTTCGGGACTATTCTTGCGCTGAAGGTAACTGCCTATCATGAGGCTATATTTCATGAGGAGGAGATCAGCATGGCACTGCAAAATGAAAACAATGACGTCAACGCACATCGTGATCAGCAGCGTATGGGTGACGGCACAGGCAACGACGACATCGCAGGCGAGCCGGCCGCAACTGAAGACGACCAGCAGGCAGCGATGCCACCAAGTGAGACTGACGACGACCAGTACGACCAGGGGACTGTGAAGCGCGAAAGCTGAGCGTCGTCATTCAGGGGTATCCATGACAGAGATGCCCGTTTATCAGCAAAGTTCTCCCACCTGTTGAACTGAAGAACGTCTGCGCCACGCGCGGCGCAGACCGCACGTTTACATATTGATGGCGCGGACCAGTCGCACGCCCCAATCCTCATCAGGATTGGTGGTGCCGTCGCCAAGTCGCTCCTGCATCACTGCAACGCCGAGGTCCCGTCGCTTGGGTAAACGCTCGCGTTGTGCGGCATCCAGAGCAGCGCTGATCTCGGAAAACGACAGATCGGTGCAATACACGGGCGCGCCCGGTTGCTGGCGCCACGAGTCCACCAGCGAGCCGGCGTCGAAGGCGTCCAGACCAGTATCGTTAACCAGCGACATGGCGATCTTGCGATCGTGATCACGATCTGCAGCGACCGGAATAGCAATGCGGTCGGATGCGCCTTCCGGCTTTGCCTTGTTGGCCAGAGAGGCTGAACCGATTGCATTCCATGCTTTTGCAATCGGGCGGCCAAGTTGCCCGGTAACCCACACACTCTCCACCTGCCCTTCCTCGATGGCGCCGATCTTATCGTCGCGGAAAGGATAATAGTTGGAGGTGTCGATCACCACCGTGTCATCCGGCAGATCCGCGACCAGCGATGCGATACCAGGGATACGGTTAAGGGGGATGGATAAAATGACGGCATCCACCTCCTTCAACGCGTCTTCGGTCGTCACAGCGCGTGCCCCAGACGCGAGAAGTTCCTTGTCAATCGTTTCAGGGCCGCGCGAATTGGCGACCTTCACGTCATGCCCAGCCTGGCTCAAGCGGACGAGCAGTGTTTTGCCGATGTTTCCTGTTCCCAAAATGCCGATTTTCATAGTGCTTCCTTTTGACGTTGTCTGTGCTGTCATAATATGGACCAACTTCTTTAACGACAAGAACCCACCAAAAAGTGGGATACACACCAAAAGGTAAGTGCATGACGACTCGTGACTGGAAATGTGACGATCCAAAACAGCAGCTCGTGTGGGCCGCCGCGACAGGTGAGGCGCTGCGCGTGCTTGAGGGGAAATGGAAGATCGTAATCATCTTCCAGCTGTTTGCAGCGAGACAGCCGCTTCGATTCTCGGAGCTGGAGCGCCGTGTGGAAGGCGTCAATCAAAAAATGTTGATCCAGCAGCTTAAAGAACTGGAAAAAGATGAAATCGTGATACGGAAGATTTATCCGCAGGTGCCACCGAAAGTGGAATATGCATTAAGCGAGATAGGACTGGCGCTCGGCCCATCGATCGAATGCCTGATCGACTGGACATTCATGCGTCGAGAAATTCTTCATACCGACTCGATAGCGTGAACGGACAATACAAGTGATCCCTGCGACCATGTTCGAGGGACTATTTTTGAGACGGACAGAATATGAGCAAACAGCACTCCGAGATCAGCAAATTTTTGAGCTTCGTATTACGGCACCAGCCAGACGCAATCGGCATCACGCTTGACCGAGAAGGGTGGACCGACATTGGCGCGTTGATCGACGCCGCCGCCAATGATAGCAAACACCTTGACCGTGACATGATTCAAGCCGTAGTGGCAAGCAGCGACAAGAAACGGTTCGCAATTTCTGATGATGGTATGCGTATCCGCGCCGTGCAGGGACACTCCACTGAGACCGTCGACATTAACTATGTCGCGCGGTTGCCCCCGGAATTTCTTTACCATGGCACCGCCACGCGTTTTATGGAGTCGATCCAAAAAGACGGACTGTTACCCGGCTCCCGGCAATACGTCCATCTATCGCAAGACGAAGAAACCGCGCGCGCAGTTGGCCAGAGACATGGCAAACCGATGGTACTGGAGCTCAAAGCCCTGCTTATGCATGAACAAGGCTTCAAATTTTTCCAGGCAGAAAATGGTGTTTGGCTTTCGCCACACGTGCCAATAATATTTATAACTGAAAAGACGTATTAACCAAGAAGCCACTTGAATTTTCAGAGAATCTCGAAACTTAATCGAAACCAGCGCGAACAGGGTCATACGAGAGATCATGATATTCACGATACTTCGGAACGTCTGCTCTCGGCCCTGCATTAAACCACGTTAGCATGCAGCCTTGAAAAATACGCGAGTGTACCCGTAAATCTGTGGTGCGGAAAACAGATCTTGTTTCTAGTCGTCCGGACGGTAGCTCCTGGTCTGTACCTTGCCGCGATTGATCTTACGAACGATGTGGTCGGCGAGAGTTCTCATCTGGTTGTGCGATAGTCGCTACGGCGGACGTCGCAACTTGGTTCGTTGCTTGTTTTATACGAACCCCGGTCCTTGAAGTAAAGCTGGTAGTATTTTCCCTCCAGTTGTACAAAGTGAAAGTCGCAGTGCGCTTCGATGGTGACGCCTTGATACTTGAAAGACTCAAGCTGGGCGCGCCATGATTCAAAGGGTGGCTTGATGAGATCCGAACGCAGTTCATCCACAAATGCCTTTTTCGGGTCGACTTTGACATCTCCTATTGGCTCACCCACCAGCATGCTAATCAAGAGCAATCGGGGTCAGGTCTGACATTCAGACACGAACTTAACAATAGGTCTATTTGTGACAGCCCGTGAAAAAGCAATCGGGGTCAGGTCTGACATTCAGACATGAAAAAGCAATCGGGGTCAGGTCTGACATTCAGACACGAACTTAACAATAGGTCTATTTGTGACAGCCCGCGTGAAGAAACCAAGGAAGAGTTCGGGTCTAAATGTCAGACCTGACCCTCACACGTGACCCTCACACGTGTGACCCTAACACGTGTAACAGCATCCGTATCACCCGCCACCTACCCGGCGCGTCGTCAGCTGGCGGCCAGTGATTCGAATCTTGCAGCAACTGGTACATCACATAGGCATCGATATAGCCCAGCCGCTTGTGGCGAAACGCCTTGGGCAGCGTGCCGACCATCGAAACCCGCAGTTTCTTCCACAGTCCGATAGCCAACCCATTCATGCTGACCACGCCACTCATGCAATGCCGAGTAGATTATCTACGAGGCATTGGCCACATGATGGCCGTGCCTAATCGGCAAACCGTATGGCAGCCCGGCATCGCGGTATTCAAAGCCATACTTCGCGAAAGTTGCATCCATTTATCGCGTGGTTGAAGCGCTTGCAGCCGTGTGAGGGTCAGGTCTGACATTCAGACACGAGCTCAACAAAAAGTCTATCTGTGACCGGCTTTGTGAAGGCACCAAGGAAGAGTCCGGGTCCGAATGTCAGACCTGACCCTCGCATCGATTATCTGGATGTCTGCATGTGTCCGTTCTGGCCAGAACAGCGGGTTGCCAAGTTGAAAATCCAGTGGTGGCTGCGACAGGCCGGAATCGCCCCTAAACGGACCAAATGACCCTCTTGCGGATTGCGGTCGCCCGGAAACCATGTGTCTACCCGATCAACTGAACCACCGACTTTGCCGCTGACAAAAAAGATACAACTGAACCGGCCTCTCCCTGTGGAACTCTCAAAATATCCCGTCAAGGAACCGTATCGGCGCAGCCAAGCAAGGCCAGGCTGCCAACACAACAAGCCAGATTAGAATTTTCTTATGCACTTATGTCGTTTCATATGCGTACGGCTGTCGAGTCGTTCGCGAATTCGTAGAACCTGCTGGAAGTCCGGTTATGGCCGACCCCAGACGTTGGAATCATCGTAACAGGTTACCAAAATCGAAAATGCCACGAATGACCGGTTTCTACACGCGAGGCACATGCAACCGCCTCCGCAGCATCCCTTATCCGCCCGGCGCGTCATCAGCCGTCGGCCAGTGATCGGGATCCTGCAGCAGCTGGTACATCACGTAGGCATCGATATACCCCAGGCGCTTGTGGCGAAACGCCTTGGGCAGCGTGCCGACAATCGAAAAACCGAGCTTCTTCCACAGACCGATGGCCGGCCCATTGGTGCTGACCACATGGTTGAATTGCATCGCCAGATAGCCGCGGCTGCGCGCTTCGTCCAAGCTGTGCTGCCCCATCGCGCGGCCCACGCCCGCCCCCTGCGCCGCCGGGTTGACCATGTACGAGGCATTGGCCACGTGGTGGCCGCGCCCGACCTGGTTCGGCACCAACCGGTACATGCCCAGCACGCGGCCGCCCGGGCTCACCGCGACAAAACTGCCCACGCCCTCGCCCAGCCAGTAGTGGTAACCGGCTTCGCGGGACGTCGCCGTGCTGAAAACATAGGTTTCACCCGCCTCGATATGGGCACAAAAAATAGCCCAGATCGACTCGAAGTCGGATTCGAGCGCAGGACGGATAACAAGGTCTTTCACAACAATCTACGGGAGTGCCAGGACAGGGCGGTCCGCTATTTTGCCTGAAAAACCACGAATTATCACGCGCTATATTGACAGTTTAGCCACGGCCGAGGCGGAAGTCGGCGCTGCCTGGCCGGCCCTGCAGATGCAGGCGGCTGGCGGCCGCCGGCGCTTCGGCCACGACCTGGCCGCGCCGTAACACGAAGCGGCGCGGGGCGCGCAGGCGGATCGCTTCCACCGTCGAGCCAGCGTCGAGGATCACCAGGTCGGCGTGGCAGCCCAGTGCCAGGCCGTAGCCTTCCAGGCCAAGGATGCGCGCAGGCGTTTCGGTGATGGCGGTAAAGCACGACTGCATCGCTTCGAGTCCCGTCATCTGCGCCACGTGCAGGCCCATGTGCGCCACCTCGAGCATGTCGCCCGAGCCCATGCCGTACCACGGATCAAGCACGCAATCGTGGCCGAAGGCGACGTCGACGCCCGCTGCCATCAGCTCGGGTACGCGCGTCATGCCGCGCCGTTTCGGGTAGGTGTCGTTGCGGCCTTGCAGCGTAATGTTGATGAGTGGATTGGCAATCGCTGCCACGCCGCTCTCGGCGATCAGCGGGATCAGCTTGCTCACGTAATAATTGTCCATCGAATGCATCGACGTCAGGTGCGAGCCGGCCACCCTGCCCTGCAGCCCCAGGCGCTGCGTTTCATATGCCAGGGTTTCGATATGGCGCGACATCGGGTCGTCGCTCTCGTCGCAGTGCATGTCCACGCGCAGGCCCCGCTCGGCCGCAAATTCGCACAGCAGGCGGACGGATTCGGCGCCCTGCGCCATCGTGCGCTCGAAGTGAGGGATGCCGCCCACAACGTCGACGCCCATGGCGATCGAGCGCTTCAGGTTTTCGAACGCGTTGGCGCTGCGCAGCAGGCCGTCTTGCGGGAACGCGACCAGTTGCAGGTCGAGATACGGCGCGACGCGGCGCTTGACTTCCAGCAGCGCTTCGACGGCCAGCAGCCGGTCGTCGCACACGTCGACGTGGGTGCGGATCGCCAGCAGGCCGCGCGCCACCGCCCAGTCGCAATAACGCAACGCGCGCTCGATCAGCGCATCCTGGCTCAGCTGCGGCTTCAGCTCGCCCCACAGCGCGATTCCTTCCAGCAAGGTACCGCTCTGGTTGACGCGCGGCAGGCCGTAGCTCAGCGTGGCATCCATATGGAAGTGTGCATCGACGAATGGCGGGCTGACCAGGTCGCCGGCGGCGTCGATCTCGCGCACGCCCCGTGCGGCCAGTTGCGGCGCCAGCGCCGCGATGCGGCCGTCCAGAATGCCGATGTCGATGCCGGTGCGGCCGTCGGGCAGCGTGGTATTGCGGATCACGAGGTCCATGGTGACTCCATTGAGTGGTTGTCCGATTGTAGCAACTGTGGCACAACCGTATGGCAATGCTGCAACGCAATATCATCCGCGCCGAATAAGCGACCAACGTTCATTGCACCGGCCAACAATCGTGGGTACACTGACTTTATTGCAGCGCGCCATACTTGATAGATAGGAAACTTCATGACCTCACTCTCCGAGCAGTTGTCCGCAGCACCCAACAATTACCTGACTGCACCGATGAACGCTCAGCTCACGGTGCTCAATGCACTGGCCACCCAGGCAATCGACAGCGCCAGCCGTATCACGGCGCTCAATCTAACGACGTCCCAGGAAGTCCTCGAGCGCTCGGCGCAGACCGCCCGCCAGTTGATTGGCGCACGCGATGCGCGTGACCTCGCCGTGCTGCGCAGCCATGCCGAAGAACAGGTGCATAGCCTGTTCGCGTATAGCCGCGAATTGCTCGGTATCGCTGTCGGCGCCCAGCCATTCCTGCTGCGCAGCGCGACGCCCGCACCTGCAACAGTAACGGCGCCGATCGCCGAGATGGCGCCGGTCGCCGACATGGCGCAGGCTGTCGTCGATGCCGGCAAGGCCACCGCCGGCACCATTCAGGCAGCGGCCGAGCGCACGATCGATGCGGCTGCAGCGGCGCCAACGCCAGAACCCGTCGCGCCGGCGCCGGTTGCCGAAGCGCCCGAGCCGGAAGTCGACGCAGCGCCACAGGCAGAACCAGCACCCCAGCCTGCCCCGACCATCGAGGCGGTGACCAGCGTGCTGCAGGAACCAGCACCCGATGACGCGGCGCTCGATGTGCTGTCCAGCCCTGCGGCGGCCAAGCCCACGCCGATCGCCCAGGCTGCCGGCAACGGCGCCGTCATGGCGGCAACGCCACCGGCGCCAGCGGCCGCCCCAATCGAGCGGCGTGACCCGGATGCCCCTGCCACGGCGGCCACGCCACGGCGGCGCCGCAAGTAGTAAAAGGCTGGCGCCATCGCCAGAGCGCAGCAAACGACAGCCTCAACCAGGGTGCCGCGCTGCGCCAACTAGGCAAAACGACTACACTAGCGGGCTCTGGCCCGCTTTTTTTTTCGGGCGCAACCGCAAGGAATTCGAATGAGTTTGTCCAGGCTGATCGGCGGCTTCGTGCGCCGTCATTGGCAATCCTATGCCTCGTCGGCCGTGATGCTCGTCGGCGTCGCGATCTGTACGGTTCTCATCCCCCGCAAGGTCGGCGCACTGGTCGACGCACTCGCCAACAACCGCCTCGGCGAGCAGGACCTCCTGCTCGGCATCGCCCAGGTTCTCGGTCTGGGTGTGGCCATTTACGTGCTGCGCGTGTGCTGGCGCATCCGCCTGTACTCGGCCGCCTACCAGCTCGGCGTCGAGCTGCGCACGCGTCTGTATGCGCGCCTGGCCGCGCAAGGCCCCGCCTTCTATCAGCGCCAGCGCACCGGCGACCTGATGGCGCTGGCCACCAACGACATCGACGCCATCGAGATGGCTGCCGGCGAAGCCCTGCTGGCCGCGTTCGACGGCACGCTCACGCTGGTGATGGTCCTCGGGATCATGACGCTGGGCGTCGACTGGCGCCTGGCACTGGTCGCGCTGCTGCCGTTCCCGCTGATGGGACTCGCGTTCTGGTACATCTCGACCCACATCCAGAAGGCCGAGGGGGATGCGCTTAAAGGTTTCTCGAAGCTGAACGACCATGTGCAGGAGTCGCTGTCGGGCGTGCGCACGCTGCGCGCCCTTGGCCTCGAAGCGCGCAGCAGCACCCAGTTCGGTGTGCTGACGGCCAATGCGGCCGAGGCCAGCCTCACCGCGCAGAAATGGGAAGCGGCCTACGAGCCGGCCGTTGGCCTGGCGCTGACTGCCGCCACCGGCCTGACGCTGGGCCTGGGCGGCTACCTGGTCTGGCAGAACGAGCTGACGGTCGGCGCGCTGACCAGCTTCACGATGTACCTGGGCCAGCTGATCTGGCCCATGTTCGCCGCCGGCTGGGTGGTCACGCTGATCGAACGGGGCCGCGCAGGCATGGCGCGCCTGCAGCCGCTGCTCGAGGCGCCGCTGTCGGTCGAAGATGCCGGCACGATCGACCAGGTGGGCCAGGGCCCGCTGGTGCTCGATGGCGTCACGTTCACGTATGGCATAAACGGCGCTGGCCAAGACGGCGCGGCTGCTGACGACACGGCGCAGGCGCCCGCCCTCTCCGGCGTGTCCGTCACGCTCGAACCCGGCCAGACGCTGGGCCTCGTCGGCCCGACCGGCTCGGGCAAATCGACGCTGCTGCGCGTGCTGCTGCGCCAGGCGACGCCGCAACAGGGCCAGGTGCGCTGGGCCGGGCAGCCGCTCGATGCCTATCGCCTGAGCGCCCTGCGCAGCGCCACCAGCTGGGTGCCGCAAGAGTCGTTTTTGTTCTCTTCCACGATTGCCGAGAACATCGCGCTGGCCCGGCCTGACGCCACGCGCGCCGAGATCGAAGGCGCGGCGCGCATGGCCGCCATCCACGACGACATCCTGCGCTTCCCGTATGGCTACGACACCCCGGTCGGCGAAAAAGGCATCACGCTCTCGGGCGGCCAGCGCCAGCGCGTGGCGATTGCGCGTGCGCTGCTGGCCGACAATCCGCTGCTGCTGCTCGACGACGCGCTGTCGGCAGTGGACACCGGCACCGAAACACGCATCCTCGAACACCTCGCCGAACTGCGCCGGGCGCGGCCTGAGCGCGCCGCCATCATCGCCAGCCACCGCCTGTCGGCCGTGGTCGGGGCCGACCATATCGTGGTGCTGCGCGCCGGGCGCGTGATCGAAGCCGGCACGCACGACGAACTCTTGCTGCTGGACGGCTGGTACGCCAGCCAGTGGCGCTATCAACAACTGGAGGCCAGCCTTGACGCAACCTGAAGCAACGCTGGACACAGCCGACGCATCCACCACCACCACGCCGCCGCCCTCGACCGATAACAGCCTGGAACGCGGCGTCATGCGCGACCAGGCCAAGCTGGCCACGCGCCTGCTGCGCCGCGCCGCCGCGCCCGAACAGCGCCACCTGATCATCGCCACGCTGTGGCTGATCCTGGCGGCGGCCTTCGAAGTGGTCGGCCCGCTGCTGGGCAAGGCGCTGATCGACGACCACCTGCTCCCGCGCAATCTCGACTGGCCGCAGATGGCCCTGCTGCTGGGTGGCCTGGTCGTTACCGGCTGGGTGTCGAGCTGGGTGCGCTACCTGCAGCTGATCCGCCTGTCCGGCGTGGCAATGCGCTCGGTGCAGCGCCTGCGCGAATGGGTCTATGGTCACGTGCTGCGCCTGCCGATGGCCTTCTTCGACCGCGCCATCACCGGTCAGCTGGTCAGCCGCGTGACCAACGACACCGAGGCCGTCAAGACGCTCTACATTCAGGTGTTGTACGTCATGCTCGACAACTCGATCGTCCTGATCGGCACGATGGTCGCGATGGCCTGGCTCGACTGGCGCCTGATGCTGATCGTGCTGTTGCTGGTGCCGGCGGTGGTCGGCATCGTCTGGCTGTATCAGCGCCTGTCGGCGCCGGCCGTCACCCGCGCGCGCGCGCTGCGCAGCGACATCAATGCGCAGATGGCCGAGTCGATCGGCGGCATGACCGTGCTCCAGGCCAGCAATGCCGAGTTGCGCTTCGGCGAACGCTTCCTGGTCACCAACCGCACCCACTACACGGCGCGCCTGGCCGAACTGCGCGCCAACGCCTTCCTGTTGCGCCCTGCGCTGGACCTGCTCAACGTGGCGCTGCTGGCACTGGTGATCTTCGCATTTGGCCAGCGCGAGATCGGCGCGGTCGAAGTGGGCGTGCTGTACGCGTTCGTCAGCTACATCGCGCGCGTCGTCGAGCCGCTCATCCAGATCACGATGCAGTTCAGCGGCCTGCAGCAGGCGGTGGTCGCAGCCGCGCGCGTCAACACGCTGCTCGACGAAGCCGGCGCGCCCGAACATGACGTGGACCGCATCCATGGTCAGAATGCGTTCTCGCCCGATGCACCGGCAGTGAGCGTGCGCAATGTCGAATTTGCGTACGTGCCCGGCCAGCCGGTGCTGCACGACCTGTCGCTGGACGTTCCGCAAGGCGCGTTCTTCGGCATCGTCGGCCACACGGGCAGCGGCAAGTCGACGCTGCTGTCGCTGCTGCTGCGCTACTACGTCGTCGAACAGGGCAGCATCGAGATCGGCGGCGTGCCGCTGGCGAAGATCGGCAACGAGCGCTTCCGCAACGAAGTGGGCCTGGTGCCGCAAGACCCGTTCATCCTGGCCGCCAGCGCGCGCGAAAACATCGACATGGGCCGCGGCCTGCCGCTCGAACGCCTGATGGATGCGGCGCGCGCGGCGCATGCGCACGATTTCATCAGCGCGCTCGAACAGGGTTACGACACGCAGCTGGGCGAAGGCGGCTCGCGCCTGTCGTCGGGCCAGAAGCAGCTGATCGCCATTGCCCGCGCGCTGGCGGGCGAGCCGCGCATCCTGCTGCTCGACGAAGCGACGTCGCGCATCGACAGCGCCACCGAACAGGTGGTGCAACAGGCACTCGAAGAACTGCGCGGCAAGGTGACCATTATCGCCATCGCGCACCGCCTGTCGACGATCCGCGACGCCGACCGCATCGTCGTGCTCAACCACGGCCGGATCACCGAAGCCGGGCCGCACGAAGAACTGATGCGCATCGAGGGCGGCCTGTACCAGCGCCTGTACCTGCTGCAGCAGATCGCCCTCTAGGCCGGTAGACACCGACTGTGCGGCCGATTTGCCCGCCCCGGCTTATGATGACGGTTCATCATCACTGCACGCGATCATGACCTTACAACCGGCTGCAGTTCCGTCGTTCAACCAGCCGGGCCGCATGGCCCGGCGGCTGCGCGAGCACGACTGGAGCGTCTCGACGCTGGGGCCGCGCGCCACCTGGCCGCACAGCCTGAACCTGGCCCTGAACATCTGCCTCGACTCGCATTTCCCGATCGCGATCTGGTGGGGGCCTGACCTGATCCAGTTCTACAACGACGCCTACCAGCCGATCATCGGCGACGACAAGGACGTCACGGGCTTTGGCGGGCCGGCGTTCGAGTCATGGCAAGAAATCTGGGACACCATCGGCCCCATGGTCGAGCAGGTCATGCAACAGGGCGAAGCCGTCAGGGGCGAGGACCTGCCGCTCTGGATCCGCCGTAATGGCGTGCTGGGCCTCGCGCATTTCACGTTTTCGTACAGCCCGATTCGCGACGACAGCGGCGCCGTGCTCGGCATGTTCACGGCGGCCGTCGAAACCACGGCGCGCATGGACCTCGAACGGCGCCAGGCGTTTCGCCTGAAGCTGGCGCAGGACCTGCGCCAGATGCCGGGCCCGGACGCCGCGATACAGGCGGCCGGCCTGGCGCTGAGCGACTACCTGGGGGCGCCGTTCGTGCGCCTGGGTGCCATCGACGCGGCCACGCGCTGCTTGGTCCTCGAACCGGCCACGCCGGACGACGCCGCGCTGACGATCGTGCTGGACGGCCCGCGCGCTGCCTGGCACACCGCGCTCGATGGGGGTGCGCCCGTGCGGCTCGACGACCTGCGCGATCAGGCGCCAGTCCCCGGCATCGCCTCGCTGCTGATGTTGGCGGCCATCGAGGATGGCAGCTTCGGCACGGTGCTGGTCGTTGGCAAGCACGCGCCGTACCGCTGGACCGATGGCGACGTGCTGTCGGCCCGCGAAAGCCTGGACCAGATCGAGGGTGTGCTCCGGCGCCTGCGCGCCGAGCAGCTCGTGCGCCAGAACCTGGCCACCGAAATCGAACGTCTGCGCCACATGTTCGACCAGGCGCCCAGCTTCCTGGCCGTCACGCAGGGGCCGCAGCACGTGTTCGACCTGGCCAATGCGGCCTTCGGCTCCCTGGTGGGCGAGCGCGAGATCCTCGGCCTGCCGGTGCGCGCCGCACTGCCCGAGCTTGGGGGTCAGGGCTTCTTCGAACTGCTCGACGAGGTATATGCCACGGGCGTGCCGTTCATCAGCCGGGGCACGCCGATCAAGCTTCAACGCACGCCGGACGCACCGCTCGACGAACTGATGGTCGATTTCATCTACCAGCCGGTGCTGGACGCCGAAGGCACCGTTACCGGCATCCTGATCGAAGGGACCGACGTCTCGATGCAGTACAGCGCCCAGGCCGAACTGGTGCGCGAGCGCGACCTGAGCCAGCACGTGTTGTCGAGCATGAAGGAAGGCTTTGCCATCGTCGGCAGCGACCTGACGGTGCGGCAGGTGAACGACGAAGGCGTGCGGCTGGCGCAGCGCCCGCGCGAGGCGATTGTCGGCATGCCGGCCGGCGCGGTCTGGCCCTGGCTCGACGGCGACGCGACCGACGCGCTGTCCGGGCGCGTGCTGGCCAGCCACGCCGCCGAGATCCGGGACGTGCCGTTCGCCTGGCCGGACGGGCGTCAGGCGTGGATGGAACTGCGCATCTACCCGTCGCTCGACGACAGCATGGCGCTGTTCTTCCGCGACATCACCGAGCGCAAGGTGGCGCAGCGCCAGCTGCGCGACGCCGACAGGCGCAAGGACGAATTTCTGGCCATGCTCGCGCACGAGCTGCGCAACCCCCTCGCCCCGATCGGCGCCGCGGCCGACCTGCTGCGCATGGCGCAGCTCGATGAAGCGCGCCTGCGCCAGACGAGCGGCATCATCACCCGGCAGGTCAGGCACATGACAAGCCTGATCAACGACCTGATGGACGTCTCGCGCGTCACGCGCGGCCTGATCACGCTGGAGCACGACATCCTCGACGCGAAAGCGCTGATTGCCGATGCCGTCGAGCAGACCAGGCCTTTGATCGCCGCGCGCCGGCACAGCCTGGACGTGCACACGCCGCACGAACCGGCTTTCGTGCGGGGCGACCAGAAGCGCCTCGTGCAGGTGCTGGCCAACCTGCTGGGCAATGCGGCCAAGTACACGCCGGAAGGCGGCGAGATTGCCGTGTCGCTGGAGGTACGCGGGGCGCTCGTGCGCTTCACGGTGCGCGACAACGGTATCGGCATGGCGCCGTCACTGATTGCCAGCGTGTTCGAGCTGTTCATGCAGGGTGAACGCACGTCGGACCGCTCGCAGGGCGGTCTGGGCATCGGCCTGGCCCTGGTGCACAGCCTGGTCGAGCTGCATGGCGGCGCCGTGTCGGCGCACAGCGCAGGCCTCGGCCAGGGCAGTGAATTCACGGTCGTGCTGCCGGCCGTGGCGAGCGAGGTCGATGCGCTGCCGGCGCCGGCGCACCGCTTGCCGGCGCCCACCGGACCGCGCCTGCGCATCATGGTCGTGGACGACAATGTCGATGCGGCGCAGATGCTGTCGATGTTCCTCGAGGCGGCCGGGCACGACGTGGTCACCGAACACAGTCCGTACGCGGCGCTCGAACGCGCGCGGGTCGACACGGTCGATGTGTTCCTGCTCGATATCGGGCTGCCCGACATGGACGGCTACGAACTGGCGCAGCGCCTGCGCCAGCGCGCCGGTGGCGCCGCCGCTACCTTCATCGCGATCACCGGCTACGGGCAGGAGTCCGATCGCGGCTCGAGCATGAACGCGGGCTTTTCGTACCACTTCGTCAAGCCGGTCGATACGCTGGAGCTGGCGCGCCTGCTGGCGACGCTGGCCGAAAAGCCGGCCAGGTTCAAGGCCGGCTCCAGTTGATGCAGCCACCCGGCGCGCCCGCCCCGCTCACCAGCAGCGCGCCGTGCCGGTACAAAGTCAGGTGATCCCGGGTCGGGATGGCCATCACCACCACGCCCATCGCGCGGTCGCTCCAGACCAGGCGTCCGTCGACGGCGTCGAGCGCCGCAAACACCTCGCGTGGCCCGGCGCCCGGGTGAAACACGACCGTGGTGAGGTTCTGGCCGGGCGGCGGCACCAGTGCCCAGCCACCGAGGGCCGCGCTGCCGGCGGCCAGCAGCACCAGGCCGGCCACCGAACCGCGTGCGCCCGTGCCACCAGCGCCCGGCCGGCGCAGCCAGCGCAGGCCCAGCACCAGCGGCGCGATGCCGAACACGACGAGCCAGGCCAGGTCCCACAGCAGCGGATCGGGACTGTCGACGCGGATGCGGTGGATGCCCAGCAGCCAGTGCGACAGCAGCGCATCGATCACATGCCACGACCCGAAGCCGGCCAGCATGGCGCCCGCCAGCGGCCGGCCCCAGTGCATCGCGCCGCGCCGCTGCGCGCGCCACAGGCCCGCCAGCCCAACGATCGCGACCACGTACATGAGCAAGTGGAAGTAACCGTCCCACAGCACCTGCAGGCGTAAATCGTCCATCCCGGGCACGAGGCTGAACAGGTGGTGCCATTGCAGGATCTGGTGCAGCAGGATGCCGTCGAAAAAACCGCCCAGGGCAAAGCCCAGCGTACCGCCCCACCTGACCCATGGTGATTTCCACATGGCTGACCTCTATCGGGATAATTGTCCGGCCAGTATAGGTCGATGGTTCGACGGCGCACGCACGCTTGCCTGCGCTGCGTGGGATACTTGGAAACGATGCCGCTGTGTCATTTTTGTGACATTTCATCACAAATTGAGTTTCTCGTTTGCAACGGCAATATAATAATCCAAACCAACTTCGACCGGCTCTCTCCGGCGCGACGAAACCACGGCATGTTCGCTATCCTGCATCGCGCCCTGTCGCGCTCCCGACTCAACGCCGTGGCCTTGTCACTGTGCGTTGCGTCGGCCTGTGCGCTGGCCAGCGACATCCCGGCGCTCGACGCGCGCCTGGCCGAGATCCGGGAAGCCAACCGCGTCGTTCCCGAACGCGCCCTGCCGATGCTCGAAGCCATCGAAGACGAGGCGCGCGTTGCACCGCTGCCGCAGCGGATCGAATTCCTGAACCAGATGGCCGCTGCCCGCCACGGCATGGGCCAGCATGCCCAGGCCGTTGCAGTGGCCAACGAACTCATTGCACTGGGCCGCCAGCACGATCACACCGGCGCACTGGCCAAGGGTCTGCTGATGCAGGGGTATGCCGCGTTTGCCCAGCACCGCCCGGGCGAATCCCATCGCCTGATCTGGGAGGCCGAGAAACTGGCCAACACCACGAACGATATCGACCTGCGCGTGCGCGCCGCGATTTCGTCGGGGGAATCGTATGCCGAGGAAGGCAACCTGCCACGCGCCCTGCAGGGCCTGCAGAGCGCCGCCGCGTTGGCGCGCTCGAACGGCGATCCGATCCATATCGTGATGGCGCAGTACTCCCTGGCGCGCCTGTACGCCCGGATGCGCGAACCCGAAAAAGGTTTCGACGTGCTGGACGAGGCCTACGCCGCTGCGGCCAGTGCCAACTCGCCCGGACGCACGGCGCTGCTCAAGCGGATCGAGTACGGCCTGGCGATCGACACCGGCCAGAACGAGCGCGCCCTGCGCGCGCTGCAGGAAGGTCTCGCCCTCGAGCGCAAGATCGGCGCCACCAACCGTATCGCCGGCACCCTGGTCAATCTGTCGGACTGGTATCTCAAGATGGGCGACTACCGCAACGCCGTCGTCTACGCGCAGCAGGCACTCGATGCGCTGAAAACCCTGAACGATCGCCGGCTCGACGCGATCGCGCACCTGAACCTGGGCCAGGCCTTCCTCGCCACCGGCCGGCTCGTCGAGGGCAAGCGCCATATCGAGGCCGGCATCGCCGGCTATGAAGAAATGGGCGACAAGCCCGAACTGCAGACTGCCCTGGTGGAATACGGCGTGGCGCTCGAGCGCGTGGGCGACCTGCCGGGCGCCCTGAAGGCGTACCACCGCGAGCGCACGCTGTCGAACGAACTGTTTGAAAAGCGCCGCCAGCAGGCCATGCTCGAGCTGCAAGAGAAGTACGAGGCCGAACGCAAGCAGCGCCAGATCGAACTGCTGCGCAGCGAGAACACGATCAAATCGGCCGAACTCGACAACCGCCGCCTGCAGCAGCGCGTCTGGTGGCTGGTGCTCGCCGTGATCGCGCTGGCGGCCATCGTGGTGGGGCTGTTGTACCGCAAGGTGCGCCATGCGAACGCGCAGCTGCATGCCAAGAATTTCGAACTCAAGCAGCAGAGCGTGCGCGATCCGCTCACGGGCCTGTACAACCGCCGCCACTTCCTTGAGTACATGCGCGCGCTGCCACCAGCGACGCCATCCGCGGCCGGGGCGGACGGCGTCGGCGCGCTGTTCCTGCTGGACGTCGACCACTTCAAGCATATCAACGACACCCACGGCCACGCGGCCGGCGACACGGTGCTGACCACGATCTCGGCCAGCCTGGCCGAGATCCTGCGCGAGACCGATATGATCGTGCGCTGGGGCGGCGAAGAGTTCCTCGCCTTCCTGCCCTCGGTGCCGCGCCACCGGATGGACGAAGTGGCCGCGCGCATCCTGGGCGGCATCAACGCCACCGTCATCGACCATGCCGGCGTGGAGATTACCGTGACCGTGTCGATCGGCTTTGCGCCGTTCCCGCTTGCCATCGGCAAGCAGGCGATGGCCTGGGAGCGCGTGGTCAACCTGGTGGACATGGCCCTGTACATGGCCAAGTCGCATGGCCGCAACCGCGCTTACGGCGTGCGCGGTTTCGCCGATGGCGAGCGTGTGAACCTGGATGTGATCGAGCAGAACCTGGAGCACGCATGGCGCTCGGGCCAGGTCGACATGGCCATCGTGTACGGCGATCCGGACATGCCGCGCGCCGCCAGCGCTTAGTCGTCGCCCTTGTCCTTGCCGGCGTTTTCCTGGATCACCTGGCCGGCCCGTTCGACCGACTGGCCCATTTTCTCGGTAGCGCGCTCCAGGCCCCGGCTGGCTTCCTGCGTCGCGTTGCCGACCTTGTTGCGCGCATCTTCGACGGCGTCGTCGGCGCGGGCGATTTCATCCTTGACCGAATTGGTCACCCCGGCGGTGGCCTGATCGAGTGCCTTGCCGACGCGCTCGGCCGGGCCCTTGCCCTCGTCGTCGCGCGCGCAGCCGGCCAGCGCCAGCAGCATTGCCGACGCCAGCAGCGTGTTCGTCATCGTCGCTTTCATGCTGTGCTCCTTGTTGTCAACGCGTTCGATGATACACAAGGCGTTGCGGCGTGGCTGTCCTTACGGGCTCAGCGCGAAGGATCGGCCAGCGGATGATCGCGGCGGCCGGCGTCGATGCGCGCCTTGACTTCGCGTGTGCGCGCGTCCTCGCCCCAGCGTTTGGTGAATGTGGCCAGGCGGGTGCGCGCCTGTTCGAAGCTGCCCGTATTCAGCAGGCGCTCGATGGCGTTGTTGGCGGTGGTCCACGCGGCGCGGCGCTGCTCGGCGCGGGTGCAGGCCGCAGCCGCCGTATTGAGCGCACTTTGCACCTGGCGCAGCTGCTCGGGCGTCGCACGCGTCTTGCGCAGCGCAATCAACTCGTCCTGCGCGTCCTTCGGCTTGCACTCCTTGGCCAGGGCGATGGCCGACGCCATACGGCGCTCGATGCGGGCCGCCGTCGGCTTGGTCAGCATCCAGGCCAGCCACAGAAGGCCCAGGCCGATGAGCCACCAGCGCAGGCGGATCGGCTTGCGCGTCGGAGCAGCCGGGCGTGGTGCGGGATTGGCGCGCACGGGTGGCAGCGGCGGCGCTGGGGGTGCTGGTGGTGCTGGCGCCGGAACCGGCTTCGGCGCTGGCGGCGGTTGAACGACTGGCGCCGCAATGACCGGCGCTGGCGGTACGGGTGGCGCGGGTGGCGCAGGTGGTACGGGAAGCACGGGTGGCATCACGACCGGCGGCGCTGGCACGGCATTGACCGGCCGCTGCGCAGTTCCGCACCACGGACAAAAATCGACCGGCTGTGGAAACGCGCGGCCGCAGCCGGGATTGATGCAGGAATCGTTGTGTGCCATGGTGCCCCGTATTTCGCTGTTGCCGTACATGCCGAAAAACGGCCTGCCAACCGCTGTCTTGATCGTGATGGAAGGCCGCATGATAGCGCCCCGCACGGCCACGCGTCGCGCTGTTTGCCCGGTAGCGCCGCCTGCTCCCTCACGGTGCAACGGAACGTATAATGGCCGCTTCCCTCTTCCTTCCTGTGCGCCGATGACCGCTGCCGCCCCCATTCTTTCCCACGACGACCTGCCCGCCACCGTGGTGGACGCCGCGACCGCGCATCTGGCAGCCGTGCTGTCGATCGCGCTCGAACACGGCCCGGCGCACAAGGCGCTGGTCGTGTACGACACGCGCACGCCGCTGGCGCGCGCCCTGCTCGCGGGCTACCGGCACAATCTGCCCGAGGCAACGTTCGTGGACTTCGACAGCGTCACGCCCAATGCGGTGCTGGCGGCGTTCCGCTCGATGGCCGCGCACGACCTGGTGGTGCTGGTCCAGTCGACCAATTTCCGGCTCGACGGCTTTCGCATCCGCGTCGAGCTGTTCAAGCTCGATTTAAAAGTGATCGAGCACGTGCACCTGTCGCGCATGCCCGGCATCCAGGGCGAACACTATGTCAATGCGCTGGCCTACGACCCCGCCTACTTCCGCGGCACCGGGCGCGCGCTCAAGGCGCTGATCGACAGCGCGCCGCATGGCCGCGTGGTCGGTGGTGGCGAGACGCTCACGTTCGCCTCGCCGTTCGAAGCGGCCAAGCTGAATATCGGCGACTACAGCGAGATGAACAACGTCGGTGGCCAGTTCCCGATCGGCGAAGTATTCACCGAAGCGCAAGACCTCGAAGCCGTGCACGGCCGGGTCCAGATCCACGTGTTCGGCGACACCAGCTACCGCTCGAACCATCCCGACGTACCGGTCACCTTGATCATCGAAGCGGGTCGCGTGACCGGCACCGAACACGCCACGCCCGCCTTCGAGCAGGTGCTCGAGAACATCCGCCTCGAGGAAGGCGAAGTGTGGGTGCGCGAGCTGGGGTTCGGCCTGAACCGCGCCTTCACGCGCGACCTGCGGGTGGACGATATCGGCACGTATGAGCGCATGTGCGGCATTCACCTGTCGCTCGGCGCCAAGCATGGCGTGTACACGAAGCCGGGCTTCAAGCGCAAGGATGCGCGTTTTCACATCGACGTGTTCGCGGTCACCGATGCGGTGTTTCTGGGCGACGTCCAGGTGTATGCCGACGGGCGCTGGCTGGCCTGAGCCGGACCACGCCGCGGCCGGTGGTATGATTTCGACCTCATTCACCGAGCTACCATGATGCCAGACACCGTCCCCCAGCATGTCAGGGAAATCCAGGCCATTGCCGCCGTACCGCGCGTACTGGAAACCGTGGCGACCATGACCGGGCTGGGGTTCGTCTGCATCGCGCACGTCACCGACACCACCTGGACCACCTGCGCCGTGCACGACGAGCTCGGGTTCGGCCTGCAGGCAGGCGACCCGCTGGACGTCACCACCACGCTGTGCGAAGAAGTACGCGCAACGCGCCAGCCGATCGTCATCGACAGCGTGCGTGACAGCGATTCGTACCGCGACCACCACACGCCGCGCCTGTACGGGTTCCAGAGCTATTTTTCGATCCCGATCTTCCGTCCCGACGGCGACTACTTCGGCACGCTGTGCGGCCTCGATCCCAAGCCGGCGGCACTGAGCGAGGGCGCCACGGTGTCGGCGCTGACGCTGTTCGCCGAACTCATTTCGCGCCAGCTCGAAACCGAGCGCTCGCTGCGCGCCACCCGCTCGGATCTGCTGTCCGAACGCGAAACGGCCGAACTGCGCGAACAGTTCATCGCGGTGCTGGGCCACGACCTGCGCACGCCGCTCAGCGCCATCCTGACCGGCGCCGAACTGCTCAAGCGCCGCAGCACCGATCCGGCCACCGACAAGATCGTCGAACGCATGCGCAGCAGCGCCATGCGCATGGCCGGCCTGGTCGACAATGTGGTCGATTTCACGCGCGGGCGCATGGGCTCTGGCCTCGCGCTCGAACTGTGCCAGAACGCCGACGTCCACCTGATGCTCGACCAGGTGGTCGACGAGCTGCGCGGCGTGTACCCCGATCGCGTGATCCGGTCCGACATCGCGCGTGACATCGCGCTGCGCAGCGACCCGCAGCGGCTCGCCCAACTGCTGTCGAATCTGCTCAAGAATGCGCTGCTGCATGGCGACAGCGGGGAGCCGATCCATGTGGACGCGCGCATCGACGGCGCCAGCTTCGTGCTCGCCGTGAGCAACGCAGGCCCCGATCTGAGCCAGGCCGTCATCGCCCAGCTGTTCAAACCCTACTGGCGCGCCACCTCGCGCGCCGGCGACGAAGGCCTGGGACTCGGCCTGTACATCGTCGACCAGATCGCGCGCGGCCACGATGGCGCGATCGGCGTCACCTCAACGGACGGGCGCATCACGTTCACCTTCAGCATGCCGGCGGCATAGCTTTCTTTCGGTCCTTGCCGGCCTGGCTGCGGGTGCCCATACTGTTTGCCATTTGTGCAACCATGTCTGGAGAAGAAGATGCGTTCCGCCCTGCCCCGCCACCACTCCCATGTTGTTTATCTCGCCGTCTGCATCGCAATGCTGGCCGCTGCCGGCGCACACGCCGATGACAGCGCCGACGACAGCGCCGCCATCGCCCGCATCGAGTCCGGCCTGCGCCCGGAAGTCGCCCTGGCCGATGTGCCGGTGGCGCCCCTGGCCTTGACCGACGAAATGAAACGGCTGAACGTGCCGGGCGTGAGCGTGGCCGTGATCAAGGACGGCAAGGTGGCGTGGACGCGCGGCTATGGCGTGGCCTGAACCGGCGGACCGGCCGTCACGCCGCAGACGCTGTTCCAGGCCGCCTCGCTCAGCAAATCCGTGTCGGCCATGGCGGCGCTGCGCATGGTCGAACAGGGCAAGCTCGATCTGGACGCAGGCATCGACCAGGCGCTCACGAGCTGGACGCTGCCGAAGGGTAACGGCATGCCGAGCCTGCGCCAGCTGCTGTCGCACGCCGGTGGCATGAGCGTCTCGGGCTTTCCCGGCTACGCCGCCGGCAAGAGCGTGCCAACGCTGCAGCAGGTGCTCGATGGCGCCAGCCCCGCCAACACGAAGGCGATCCGTGTCAACGCCGCGCCGGGATCGGCATTCCGCTACTCGGGCGGCGGCTACACCGTGGTGCAGCAGGCGATGATCGACCGCGCCGGCCAGCCATTTGACGCGATCCTGCACGAACTGGTGCTGGCGCCGATGGACATGACCGCCAGCACCTATGCCCAGCCGCTGCCGCCAGAGCTGGCGCCCAGCGCCGCGCGGCCACATGACGAAGACGGCAAGCCGTTCCCCGGCGGCGCTTACACCTATCCCGAGCAGGCTGCCGCCGGCCTGTGGACCACGCCGCACGACCTGGCGCGCTTCGCGATCGCGATCCAGCAGGGCGCGGCGGGGGCGACGGACGGCGTGCTCACGCCCGCGATGACGCGCACGATGCTCCAGCCGGTGAAGAACAACTATGCGCTGGGCTTGCAGATACAGGACGGCGGCAAGGGCTTCAGCCACGGTGGCAGCAACCAGGGCTTCAAGGCGGTGTTCTACGCTGCCGTCGCTGACGGCAGCGGCGCGGTCATCCTGACCAATGGCGACAATGGCATCGACGTGGCGGCAGGTCTGGTGCGCGCCATCGCCTACGAATACAAATGGGACACCAACCAGACCAAACTGCGCAAGGCCGTCCCCCTCGCGCCGGAAACGCGGCGCACGCTGGTGGGCCGCTACCAGCTCGACGCTGTGACGGACTTCGAGATCGCCGAGCGCAAGGGTGAGCTGGTGCTCAGGCAACGCGGCGGCCAATGGGAACCGTTGTACGCGGAATCGGACAAGGTCTTGTTCGTGTTGTCGCGCGACCTCGAACTGCACCGCTACGACGCCGACTTTGGCAAGATCGTGCAGGGCACGTGGGTTCGGGGGTACGCGCGCGTGACCGACATGTACTGAACCATGGAATAAGCATGCACGCGCCGCCATTGGTGTGGCGCGCGCCACATGTATCTGGATTTTTACAAATACGTTAAGCAATTGAGGAATATCAACGATAGAATTCCTGTCATATTTCCAACAACAAATCCAGGGGAATCATGTTTCGTTTGCCAATCGGCGTAGCAGCTCTATGCCTCGCAGCATCATCGTTTGCCGCAGCACCGTTCGACGACAAGTTCCGCCAGCTCGATGAGCTGCTGCCGACCCCAGGCACGATCCGCACCGCCTCCGGCGCCCCGGGCCACGCCTACTGGCAGCAACGCGCCGATTACACGATCCGCACCACGCTCGATGAAGCCAAACGCGCGCTCTCCGGCGCCGGCACGGTCACCTACCACAACAATTCCCCGGATACCCTCAAATACCTGTGGGTGCAGCTCGACCAGAACATCTACAAGACCGATTCGGATGCACGCCAGAGCGCCATCCTGCCTTCGCGCGATGCCTGGGCCAACGGCACCCAGACCACCGGCCTGAAATACGATGCCCTGCGCACCGTGCTCGAGGGGCGCACCTTCCCCGGCGGCTTCGACATCCTGGCAGTCAAGGATGCGGGCGGGCGCCCGCTGCCCTACACCATCAACAAGACGATGATGCGGATCGACCTGCCGCAGCCGATCAAACCCGGCGCGAAGGTGACGTTCGGTATCGACTGGCGCTACAACATCAATGAGCAGAAGGTGCTTGGCGGGCGCGCCGGCTATGAAACCTTCGACGACAAGAACGACCTGTTCGAAGTGGCCCAGTGGTTCCCGCGCATGGCCGCCTACTACGACGTGTACGGCTGGCAGCACAAGCAGTTCCTGGGCTCGGGCGAATTCACGCTGGAGTTTGGCGACTACGACGTGCGCATCACGGTGCCGGGCGACCACATCGTCGCTTCCACCGGCGAGCTGCAAAATCCGGGCGAGGTCTTGACGGCCGCCCAGCGCGATCGCCTGCAACAGGCGAAGACGGCGAAAAAGCCCGTCATCATCGTGACCCAGGCCGAAGCCGAAGCGGCCGAGAAGGTCCGCAGCACGGCCATGAAGACCTGGCACTTCAAGGCGAAGAACGTGCGCGACTTCGCGTTCGCGTCGAGCCGCAAGTTCATCTGGGATGCGCAGGCAGTCAAGAGCGGCAAGCAGGACGTGCTGGCGATGTCGTACTACCCGAAGGAAGGCAACCCGCTGTGGGAGAAATACTCAACCCAGGCGATCATCCACACCATCGAGCAGTACAACAAGTACTCGTTCGACTACCCGTACCCGACCGCGATCTCGGTCAACGGTCCGGTGGGCGGCATGGAATACCCGATGATTTCGTTTAACGGTCCGCGTCCGAGCAAGGACAAGAAGACCGGCGAACTGACGTACTCGCAGCGCACCAAGTATGGCCTGATCGGCGTGATCATCCACGAAGTGGGCCACAACTACTTCCCGATGATCGTCAACTCGGACGAGCGCCAGTGGACCTGGATGGACGAAGGCCTGAACTCGTTCGTGCAGTTCCTGGCGCAGGAAGCCTGGGAAGCCAACTGGCCGGGCGGCCGCGGCGATCCGCGCGCCATCACCACCTACATGAAGAGCACCAACCAGGTGCCGATCATGACCAACTCGGAATCGGTCCTGCAGTTCGGTAACAACGCGTATGCCAAGCCGGCCACCGCGCTGAACGTGCTGCGCGAAACGGTGCTGGGCCGCGAGCTGTTCGACTTCGCGTTCAAGGAATACGCCGAGCGCTGGAAGTTCAAGCGCCCGACGCCGGCCGATTTCTTCCGCACGATGGAAGACGCGTCTGGCACGGACCTCGACTGGTTCTGGCGCGGCTGGTTCTACACCACCGATGCGGTGGACGTGAGCGTCGACGGCATCACCGAGTACACGGTGTCTTCCAAGGACCCTGAAGTCGAGAAAGCCATGGCGCGCGCACGCCGCGCCGCCGAGCCGGTGTCGATCACGGACCAGCGCAACAAGGGCATGCCACGCCGCGTCGATGCACATCCCGAACTGAAGGACTTCTACAACGAGAACGACGAGTTCACCGTCACCAACAAGGACCGCAACAAGTTCGCGGAAACGACGGCCGAGCTGGAAGACTGGGAAAAGGCGCTGCTCAAGGAAGGCAAGCACCTGACGCTGGTCGACTTCTCGAACGTGGGCGGCCTGGTCACGCCACTGATCGTGGAACTGACGCTGAAGAACGGCCAGAAAACCATCGAGCGTATCCCGGCCGAAGTGTGGCGTTATTCGCCGACGAAGATCACGAAGCTGTTCGTCACCGATGAACCGATCGTCGGCCTGACGCAGGACCCGAACTGGGAAACGGCCGACGTCGACGTCAGCAACAACAGCTGGCCACGCAAGGCGACGCCGTCGCGTCTCGAACTGTTCAAGACCGAACGCGATCCGAACAACCTGATGCGCGACTTCAATTCGAAGCTCAAGACGAAGGATGCAAAAGATGCGGAAGACGCAGCAACGCCTGCGCAGTGACGTCCATGCGTCATTAAGTTAGCACCAGATCCGTCGTTCCCGCGGAGGCGGGAACCCAAGGTGTTCGCGTTGTCGAAACGCTGGCAAACTTGGGTTCCCGCCTCCGCGGGAACGACGTTTTTACGCTGTCGCAGAAAATATTTGTCAGGCTCCACGACCATGAACATCCCCCACCTGCACGCGGCCTTCGCGACCCTTACCCTTGGCGTTGCGATAACCGCCAGCGCGGCCGGCCCGGCCTTCGACGACAAGTTCCGCCAGCTGGACGAGCTGCTGCCGACACCTGGCGTCACGCGCAACGCGGCCGGTGCGCCGGGCCACGCCTACTGGCAGCAGCGCGCCGACTACAAGCTGCGCGTGACGCTCGATGAAGCCAGTCGCGCGATCAGCGGCGCTGGCACGGTCACGTACCACAACAACTCGCCCGACACGCTGTCGTACCTGTGGGTGCAGCTGGACCAGAACATGTTCCGCAGCGACTCGGACAACCGCAAGATCATGACGCTGCCGTCGCGCAGCGCGTGGCAGGCCAGGGGCAACGATGGCGTGAAGTTCGACGCGCTGCGCTTCACGCTGGAGGCAGGCAAGTTCGCCGGCGGCATCGAGATCGGGAGCGTGACCGGCAGCGACGGCCGCGCGCTGGCGCACACGATCAACAAGACGATGATGCGGATCGACCTGCCGCAGCCATTGAAACCAGGTGCAAAGGTGTCATTCAACGTGGCCTGGCGCTTCAACATCCCCGAGATGAACGTGCTGGGTCGCCGCATGGGCTTCGAGCGCTTCAAGGACGGCAACGACATCTACGAAATCGCGCAGTGGTTCCCGCGCATGGCCGCCTACTACGACGCGGCCGGCTGGCAGAACGCGCAATACCTGGGAGACGGCGAATTCACGCTGGAATTTGGCGACTACGATGTAGCGATCACGGTGCCGTCTGACCACATCGTGGCTGCCACGGGCGAATTGCAGAACGCGGGCGAGGTCTTGAGCAGCGCCCAGCGCGAGCGCCTGCAGCAGGCGAAAACCGCGGGCAAGCCGGTGATGATCGTGTCGCAGGCGGAAGCGCAGGCGACCGAAAAGGGCCGCGCCACCAACAACCGTACCTGGCGCTTCAACGCCAAGAACGTACGCGACTTCGCGTTCGCGTCGAGCCGCAAGTTCATCTGGGATGCGCAGGGCATCAAGAGCGGCAAGCAGGACGTGATGGCGATGTCGTACTACCCGGCCGAAGCGAATCCGCTGTGGGAAAAATACTCGACGCCGGCCGTGATCCACACGATCGAGCAGTACAACAAGTACTCGTTCGACTACCCGTATCCGGTGGCGATCTCGGTCAACGGGCCGGTGGGCGGCATGGAATACCCGATGCTGTCGTTTAACGGCCGCCGGCCGGTCAAGGATGCCAAGACGGGCGCACTGACCTACTCGCAGGCCGCCAAGTATGGCCTGATCAGCGTGATCATCCACGAGGTGGGCCACAACTACTTCCCGATGATCGTCAATTCGGACGAGCGCCAGTGGACCTGGATGGACGAAGGAATGAACAGCTTCCTGCAGTTCCTGGCCGAACAGGCATGGGAAGAGAACTATCCGGCGCGCCGTGGCGAGCCGCGCGACATCGTCGACTATATGCGCAGCACGAATCAGGCGCCGATCATGACGAATGCCGAGTCGACGCTGCAGCGCGGCGCCAACGCCTACGCCAAGCCGGCCACCGCATTCAACATCCTGCGCGAGACGGTGCTGGGGCGCGAACTGTTCGACTTCGCCTTCAAGGAATACGCCGAGCGCTGGAAGTTCAAGCGCCCTACCCCGGCCGACTTCTTCCGCACGATGGAAGACGCCTCGGGCACGGACCTCGACTGGTTCTGGCGCGGCTGGTTCTACACGACCGACGCGGTGGACATCAGCGTCGATGGCATCAGCGAGTACACGGTGTCGTCCAAGGACCCGGAAGTCGAAAAAGCCTGGCAGCGCGCGCGCCGCGCCGCCGAGCCGGTGTCGGTGACCGACCAGCGCAACCAGGGAATGCCACGCCGCGTCGATGCGCATCCTGAGCTGAAGGACTTCTACAACGAACACGACGAATTCACCGTCACCAACAAGGACCGCAACAAATTCGCTGAAACGACGGCTGATCTGGACGACTGGGAAAAGGCACTGCTCAAGGAAGGCAAGCACCTGACGCTGGTCGACTTTTCCAATCGCGGTGGCCTCGTGATGCCGCTGATTGTGGAGCTGACCTTTAAGAGCGGCAAAAAAACGATCGAGCGCATTCCGGCCGAAGTGTGGCGTTATTCGCCCAAGAAGATCACGAAGCTGTTCGTCACCGATGAACCGATCGTCGGCCTGACGCAGGACCCGTACTGGGAAACGGCCGACATCGATGTCAGCAACAATAGCTGGCCACGCAAGGCGACGCCGTCGCGCCTGGAGCTGTTCAAGACCGAGCGCGATCCGAACAACCTGATGCGCGACGCGGCCACGCCGTTGAAAGCGGCACCGAAGGCGGCGCAATGACGCTGCACGGATTGAAGTCGCTGCTCCTGGCGCTGCTGCTGTGCGTTAGCGCTGCGGCCAGCGCGCACCGCTTCCACTTCGGCATGACCGACATCTCGTACAACGCACGCACCGAGAGCACGGAAATCGTCCACACCTACACGGCGCACGATATCGACGCGCTGCTGCTCAATCTGTACGGGCGCCAGTTCGACCTGAGCGACGTGGAAGACCAGGCCGTGCTGCGCACCTACGTCGAGCGCCACTTCTGGCTCGCCGACAAGAACGGCAAGAAGCTGCCCGTGACCTGGGTCGGCATGACGGCCGATGCGCAAAGCGTCGTGATCTACCAGGAGCTGGCCGCCACGCCGCTGTCGGCAACGGCCGTCATCCGCCAGGGGATGCTGGTCGACTTCCTGGCCGAACAGGTCAACACCGTGAACCTCAACGAAGGCGGCGCCGTGCGTTCGCTGACCTTCATGCGCCAGACGCTCGAACAGCCTGCGCGCTGAACCTTATTCTGAACTTGCCCATGCTGCTTCGTCCCATCCCTTGCGTGCTCGCCGCGCTGTTCGTCTCATCCACCGTTCATGCCGATGATTTCCAGCTCCAGCGCGTGCTGGTCGAAGGCGCCCGCGCCAGCCAGCTCGGCATCGCCGATTCGGCCGGCGCCGGCAGCGCTGGCGCGAAGGACCTGGCCGGGCGCATCGCGTACCGGCCGGGCGAGCTGCTCGAAGTCACGCCCGGCCTGATCGCCAGCCAGCACAGCGGCGAAGGCAAGGCCAACCAGTTCTACCTGCGCGGCTTCAATCTCGACCACGGCACCGACCTGGCCACCTGGGTCGATGGCATGCCCGTCAACCAGCGCAGCCACGCGCACGGCCAGGGCTGGACCGATTTGAATTTTTTGATTCCCGAACTGGTGGGCCGGCTCGATTACCGCAAGGGCCCGTACTCGGCGCGCGAAGGCGATTTCTCGTCGGCCGGCGTGGCCTCGCTCAGCTATGCCAATCGCCTAGTGAAAAGCATCGCGTCCGCAACGGTCGGCCAGGACGGCTACGCCCGCACGATGCTGGCCGGTTCGCCCGAGGTTGCCGGCGGCAGCCTGCTGTACGCGCTGGAGCTGATGAAGAACGACGGGCCATGGACGCGCCCCGACGGCTACCGCAAGATCAACGCCGTGCTGCGCTACAGCCAGGGCTACGCCAACAATGGCTGGAACGTCACCGCGATGAGTTACAGCGGCCACTGGAATTCGACCGACCAGATTCCGCTGCGGGCCGTCGAGGATGGCCGCATCGGCCGCTTCGACCTGATCGACGACAGCGACGGCGGCAAAGCGCGCCGCCAGAGCATCTCGGGCATCTGGCGCAGCACGGACACGGATTCGGCCTCGAAAGTGAGCGCCTACGTGATCCGCAACGAGCTCGAACTGTTCTCGAACTTTACCTACTTCTTGAACGATCCGGTCAACGGCGACCAGTTCGCCCAGCCCGACCGGCGCGTGACGACGGGCCTGGACGCCAATCACACCTGGCACATGCACCGCAGCGACACGCTGTCGTCCGACCTGACGGTGGGCGCGCAACTCCAGAACGACAATATCTACAACGGCCTGTACGACACCCGCAAGCGCGCGCGGATTGCCACCACGCGCGAAGACCACATCGTCGAGACGAGTGGCGCGGTGTTCGTCGAGAATGCCACGCGCTGGAGCGATGCGCTGCGCACGGTCGTCGGTGTGCGCGCGAATAACTACCGCTTCCGCGTCGATGGCGACCGGCCTGAAAACGCCGGCAAGGCGCACGACACGCTGGTGACGCCGACGCTGAACATCGCCTACGGCCCGTGGGCCTCGACCGAGCTGTATGCCAACTACGGTCATGGCTTTCACAGCAACGATGCGCGCGGCACGGTCGCCACGGTCGATCCGAAAACACTCGATGCGGTGGATCGCACGCCAGGCCTCGTGCGTTCGCGCGGCGTGGAGTTTGGCCTGCGCACCGAGGCAATCCCGAAGATGCAGATGTCGCTGGCCGTGTACCGCCTCGACTTCGATTCCGAGCTGACCTACATCGGCGACGCCGGCAACACCGAGGCGGGCGATCCGAGCCGCCGCTACGGCATCGAGTTTTCGAACTACTACCGGCCCTACAAATGGCTGTCGGTCGACTTCGACGCGGCCTGGGCCCGCGCGCGCTCGATGGGCAACCGGATACCGGGCGCCATCGAAGGCGTCGCGCAACTGGGCGTGACGGTCGACCGCAGCGGCCCGTGGTCGGGATCCCTGCGCCTGCGCTGGTTCGGCCCGCGCCCGCTCATCGAGGACGACAGCGTGCGGTCGAAGGCAAGCGTGACCCTCAACGGGCGCGTGGGCTACCAGCTGGCAAAGGACCTGCAGCTGGAACTCGAAGCGTTCAACCTGACGAACCGGCGCGCCTCGGCGATCGACTACTTCTACGAATCGCAACTGGCGGGCGAAACGGCGCCCGTGGCGGACGTGCACTTTCACCCGATTGAACCGCGCTCGCTGCGCCTGACGCTGGTCAAGACCTGGTGAAGTCTGGCCGGGCGGCAATGAAAGTGCTAGGCTAGCGGGATGACCACTCCGCCCCTGCCCTATCTCGATCCGTCGCACCTGACGGCCGCACTGCGCGACACCGGCTATGCCCTGCTGCGCCCTGACGACGTTGCACTGCTGGCCGGCTGCAGCCTGCCGGAGCTCGCCACGCTGGTGCCCAGCTGGGACCGGCTCGAACTCGACGATTACCTGAAGGATGGCGGGCGCTATCGGCGCCGGCGCCACTCGTGCTTCATCGACGATGGCGCCAGCCTGGTGCAGACCCCGCACCGCGCGCACTGGCAGCCGGTCGAGTACAACGCGCTGCACGGCGGCATGCACCGCCTGTTTGCGCCGATGGAAACGGCGACCGTCGCCAACCCGGCCTGGGAACGCCTGCTGCGCGCGCTCGGCGCGGCCTGTTCGGCGGTGACGCCAGCACAGCCATGGTTCGTCGAAGCGCACCAGTTTAGGATTGACACGGCGGACGGCATCGGCCGCCCGACACCCGAAGGCGCGCACCGTGATGGCGTGAACTTTGTGGCCGTGATCATGATTGGCCGCCATGGCATCAAGGGCGGCGAGACGCGCGTGTTCGACGCCGATGGTCCATCTGGCCAGCGCTTCACGATGACCGAGCCCTGGACGCTGCTGTTGCTCGACGACGCCGCCGTGATCCACGAATCGACGCCGATTCAGCCGCTGGGTGAGCATGGTTACCGCGATACGCTGGTGCTGACATGGCGCGCCGGGTCGTTCCAGGGCGAAAACGCTTGAACAGAGCAAAAAAAACGCCCGCAGAACCTGTTGGTTGGCGGGCGGCAAATCCAATTTTCGGAGAAAACTGGAGGAGACAGTTCCAATATATCTCTTTTTATTGTGCAGTGCAATACGGTAGATCTACTGTTGTAAATTTGTAGAATGCCCTGCCAAACCGCCCATTTTTCCGCACTGCACTATTTGTAATGACACCCGTGCAGCCCTGCCGGAGGCGTCACATTTGCTACACTCAGTTGCTTGCCGGAGCGCCGGATTGCCGGATTGCTGGACCAGGCCGCGATCACCCAGACACCATGAAAACCATTCGACATCCACGTGCCGTTGCCATCGCCCTCGGGGCTGCGTCGCTGTGCGCCGTCATTGCGCTGGCGACGATCAACCGCGCCGACGCGAAGGAAGAAAAGGCCGCGCCGCGCCCTGCCCTGAGCGTCACCACCACCCGCCCCGCCACCACCAGCCTGCCGATCAGCCTGACCGCCAACGGCAGCATCGCCGCCTGGCAGGACGCCGTCATCGGCAGCGAATCGAACGGGCTGCGCCTGAACGAAGTGCGCGTCAATGTCGGCGACGTGGTCAAAAAGGGCCAGGTGCTGGCCGTGTTTGCGGATGAAACCGTGCGCGCCGATATCGAGGGTGCGCGCGCCGCGCTGCTCGAAGCAAAGGCCAATGCCCTGGAATCCAAGGCAAACGCCGACCGCGCCCGCGCACTGGAAAGCTCCGGGGCTCTGAGCGCCCAGCAGGTCACGCAATACGTGACGGGTGAGCAGACTGGCGCCGCGCGCGTCCAGTCGGCCCAGGCCACACTCACGCAGCAGCAGCTGCGCCTGAAGTACACGCAGGTGACGGCGCCCGACAGCGGCGTGATTTCGGCGCGCAGCGCCACCGTCGGCGCCGTCGTCGGCGTGGGCACCGAACTGTTTCGCATGATCCGCCAGGGTCGCCTCGAATGGCGCGCCGAAGTGACGGCGCAAGACCTCGGGCGCATCAAGGCGGGCACGCGCGCCATCGTGCGCGGCGCCAGCGGCCTCGAAGTCACGGGCAAGGTGCGCGTCGTGGCGCCGTCGGTCGATCCGCAGACCCGGCTCGCGCTGGTCTATGTCGACCTGCCGCCGGCGCTGTCGGGCGACATGCCTCTCAAGGCCGGCATGTTCGCCAGCGGCCGGTTCGAGCTGGGCACGTCGAACGCCCTGACCGTGCCGCAGCAGTCGATCGCCGTGCGCGACGGCTTCAGTTATGTGTACCGCCTGAATGCGGACAGCCGCGTGAGCCAGCTGAAAGTCACCACGGGGCGCCGCCTGGGCGACCGGGTCGAGATCGTCGGCGGCCTGGCCGCCGACGCGCCCATTGTCGTCACCGGCGCCGGGTTCCTCAATGACGGCGATCTGGTACGCAATATCGCCACGCCGGCAGCCGCGCCGGCATCAGCCCCCGCAAAGGCGGCACGATGAATTTCTCCGCCCTGTCGATCCGCAATCCGATCCCGGCGATCATGCTGTTCGTCCTGCTCACCGTGGCAGGGCTGATGGCCTTCAATGCCAGCAAGGTGCAGGACTTCCCCGACATCGAACTGCCGATCGTCACCGTCACCGCCGTCCTCGACGGCGCCGCGCCGGCGCAGCTGGAAACCGAAGTCGCGCGCAAGATCGAAGACTCGGTCGCCACGCTGCAGGGCATCAAGAACATCTACACGCGCGTGCTCGACGGCGTGGCCACCGTCACGGTCGAATTCATCCTCGAGCGCGATTCGGCCGAAGCCGTCAACGACGTGCGCGACGCGGTCTCGCGCGTGCGCGCCGACATGCCGGCCGAGCTGCGCGAACCAACCGTGACCAAGGCCGCCACCGCTGGGCGCGTCGTCTCGACCTTCACGATCGCCGCGGCCGAAGGCTCGGGCCTGGACGACCAGGACCTGAGCTGGTTCGTCGACAACGACGTCGCCAAGCGCATGCTGGGCGTGCCGGGCCTCGGTGAAATCCGGCGTGTGGGCGGCGTCACGCGCGAAATGCGTCTGGAGCTCGATGACCAGAAGATGGCGGCGCTGCGCGTCTCGGCGCTCGACATCTCGCGCCAGCTGCGCAATGTGCAGCGCGAAGCGCCGGGCGGCCGGGGCGACGTCAGCGGCGTCGAGCAATCGGTGCGCACGCTGGCCACCGTCGGCACCGCGCAGGCGCTGGCGGCGATGGAGATCCCGCTGCCGGACGGGCGCCATGTGCGCCTGGACCAGGTGGCACGCGTGCTCGATACCGTGGAAGAACCACGCGCGCTGGCTGAGCAGGATGGCCGCCGCGTGGTCGCCTTCGAAGTGTTCCGCACACGCGGGGCCGGCGAGATCGATGTCGCCAACGGTGCGCGCGCCGCGATGGAACAGCTCAAGAAAGAAAACCCGAAGCTGATCGTCAATGAAGTGATCGACAACTCGGTGTCGGTCGACGAGAATTTTGACGCCTCGATGCACATGCTGTACGAAGGCGCGCTGCTGGCGGTGCTGGTCGTCTGGTGGTTCCTGCGCGACTGGCGCGCGACGCTGATCGCCGCGGCCGCCCTGCCCCTGTCGGTGATTCCGGCCTTCCTGGGCCAGTACCTGTTTGGCTACACGCTCAATATGGTCACGCTGCTGTCGCTGGCCCTCGTGATCGGCGTGCTGGTCGACGATGCGATCGTCGAGATCGAAAACATCTCGCGCCACCTCCACATGGGCAAGTCGCCGATGCAGGCCTCGCTCGAAGCGGCCGACGAAATCGGGATGGCGGTGATCGCCACCACGTTCGCGCTCGTGGCCGTGTTCCTGCCGACTGCCTTCATGGGCGGCATCCCGGGCAAATTCTTCAAGCAGTTCGGCTGGACCGCCGTGCTGGCGATCCTGGCCTCGCTACTGGTGGCGCGCCTGCTCACGCCGATGATGTGCGCGTACCTGCTCAAGGCGCCGAAGAACGCCGGCGTGGCCGGTCACGAGCCGCAAGACGGCGCGATCATGCGGCGCTACCTGGCCGTGATGCAGTGGTGCCTGCGCCGCCGTGGCCTGACGATGCTGGGCGCGGCCGTGTTCTTCGCGGGCTCGCTGGCGCTGGTGCCGCTGCTGCCGACCGGCTTCATGCCGCCGGCTGACCGCTCGCAGACGCAGGTCAACGTCGAACTGGCCCCGGGCGCCACGCTGGCCCAGACCCGCGCCGTGGCCGAACAGGTGCGCCTGGAGCTGATGAAGGTCGAGGGCGTGACAAGCATCTTCAGTTCGATCGGTGGTGGTTCGAGCGGCGACGCGTTCTCGCCCGGCGCCGCGGCCGAGGCGCGGCGCGCGGTGCTGACCGTGAAAACGGTCGACCGGAGTGACCGCGACGTGAAGCTGGGCGTGATCGAAAACACGATCCGCGAACGCGTGGCCGCGATTCCCGGCGCGCGCTTCACGGTCGGCATTCCGGATGCCGGCACCAAGATGCAGCTGGTGCTGCGCAGCGAAGACGCCAATGCGCTGAGCACCGCGGCGCGCCAGGCCGAGCGCGAATTGCGCGGCCTGCCCGGCATCGGCAACGTCAGTTCGAGCGCCTCGCTGGTGCGCCCCGAGATCATCGTGCGCCCCGACTTTGCACGCGCGGCCGACCAGGGTGTGACGGCAGCGGCCATTGGCGAGACGGTGCGCGTGGCCACCGCCGGCGACTATGAACAGTCGCTGGCCAAGATGAACCTGGACGAGCGCCAGGTGCCGATCCGCGTGAAACTGCCGGATGCCGTGCGGGCCGACCTGGCGGCGATCGGGCGCCTGACGGTCCCCGGCAAGAACGGCCCGGTGCTGCTCTCGACCGTGGCCGACATCACGATGGAAAGCGGCCCGGCGCAGATCAACCGCCTGAACCGCACCCGCAATGTCACGCTCGACGTCGAGCTGTCGGGCCGCTCGCTCGGCGAAGTCAATACTGCAGCGCGCGCGCTGCCCGTGTTCCAGTCGCTGCCGTCGTCGGTGACGATCGCGGAGCTGGGCGACGCCCAGGAAATGCAGGCGCTGTTTGCCAGCTTCGGCCTGGCGATGCTGATCGGCGTGCTGTGCATCTACGGCGTGCTGGTGCTGCTGTTCTCGGACTTCATGCAGCCGGTGACGATCCTGGCCGCGCTGCCGCTGTCGATCGGCGGCGCCTTCGTGGCGCTGCTCGTGACCAGCAATGCGCTGTCGATGCCGACGATGATCGGCCTGATCATGCTGATGGGGATCGTGACCAAGAACTCGATCCTGCTGGTCGATTACGCGATCCTGGCGCGCCAGGCGGGCATGAACCGCTTCGACGCGCTGGTCGACGCCTGCCACAAGCGCAGCCGGCCGATCGTGATGACCACCATCGCGATGGGCGCCGGCATGCTGCCGCTGGCGCTGGGCTTCTCGGGTGACCCGAGCTTCCGCTCGCCGATGGCGGTGGCCGTGATCGGTGGCCTGATCACGTCGACGTTACTGAGCCTGCTGGTGGTGCCGGCGGTGTTCACGTATGTCGACGACTTTGAAAACTGGCTCAAGCGCACCGGGCGCAAGATGCGGCGCCAGCCGGCGCGGGCCGTCGAGGTGGACAACAGCCCGGCCTGAACGCGGCTTCGTCTCAGTGAGGTTCTTCGCCGCCGGCACCCTGCAGCAGCTGCCAGAGCGCGAAGACCTTCGCGCCATCGTTGGCCGGGCAGTGCCGCAACAGCGCTGCCCTGCTGCGTTCATCCATCGCATCGACAATCCGCCCGATCAGCGCCGCATCGTCGTCACCCACGATGGCGAGCGGATGCGCCCAGCGCGGGCGCCCCGGTTCGCGGCCGAACAGCCAGACCGGCAGCACGCCCAGCAACAGCAGCGGGCACACGACGGGAATCAGATAGGTCCACCAGGGCGACCACAGCGCACCGACCACGCCGGTCAGCGCCAGACTGGCCACGATGGTCGCGCCATATAACAGCGCGCCGCACCGCTCGAGCCAGTCCGGCGGATAGGCCCTTGCCAGCCGGTTCACGATGCCCTGCAGACGGACATGGTCGCCGCGTGACAGGGCTCGCCGGGCAGGATCGACGACGGTGCGGAGCATGCTCATGATGGCCTGCCCTGCAAGGTGGCGATCAGCGCCACGACGATCGTGCACGCGATCCAGATCGACCACAGCGTATGCGTCATGAAATGCGCGCCGCGCAGTTGCTGCAGATAGCCGACCGTGGCACCGGCGCCGATCGCCAGCAAGGCGACGGCACGCGCCCGCGATGGCCGCGCCGGCAACCAGCAGACGGCCAGCGCCACCAGCCACAGGGCGCTCGACGCGTGGCCGGCAGGCAGGCACTGGCCCGGCAGCGTGTCGGCCGGGAACGCACCGAACAGGCGCACATACGGCTGCTCGCCGCCATAGCGCACCAGGTCCCATGGACAATGCGATGCGCTCAGGTGTTTCAGGGTACTGGTCACGGCCGGCACCAGGATGGCGGACAGCGCAACGATGCGCAGCTGCACGCGGCCGAGTGCGCCCAGCGCGGCGCGGGGCCGCCAGGCGTCGACCAAGGCGTAGCCGACGATGCCCACGGCAAGCAGCATCAGGAGCTGCTTGACGATCACATGGTTGAACGTGACGGTCAGCCACGTATCGCGCCAGGGAAAGACGCGGCGCTGTGCGTCGAACACGGCGTCGGCCAGCACCAGGTCGAGATCCGTATAGCGGCCCAGCCACAGGATGGCCAGCGCGCCCGCCGCCAGCAGCATGGCCAGACGCCGCAGGGCGTGCGCTGACAGCAGCGGCGCATGCAGCCCAGGCTCGGCCCGCATCTGATGAAGCTCACGCATTTCAAGCATCTCACGCATTTCATGCATTTCACGCTCCCCGCACGCACGCATGGAACAGGTCCAGGCGCGGATTGAGCACGGCCGTGTTCACGTCGAGCATGCCGAGCACCGAGTGGAACACATTGTCATGCGACAGCGGTTCGTTGCGCCGCGCGGCCAGGCAGCGCCGGTCGATGCGGAACCGTTCGCTGAAGCTGTCGGACATCCACAGCATCATCGGCACCTCGGTCTGTTCACGCGGCGCGAACATGTAGGGCGCGCCGTGCAGGTACACGTTGTTCTCGCCCAGCGACTCGCCATGGTCCGAGAAGTACAGCATGGCCGTATCGGCGTCCTGCGCGGCCGCGATCGCGCGCAAGCCGTCGATGGTCTTGCTCAGGAAGTAGTCGGTGTACAGGATCGTGTTGTCGTAGGCGGCGCGGATCGATTCGCGCGAGCAGGTGTCGAAGTCATTGCTCGCGCAGACCGGACCGAAGCGGCCGAACCCTTGCGGGTAGCGGCTGGCATACGCCGGACCATGGCTGCCCTTCTGGTGCAGCACCACGACCAGGTCCTTGCTGCTGTTGGCGAGCAAGTCCGGCAAACCGTCGAGCAGGCGCTCGTCGTAGCATTCGTCGCCGCTGCAGTGCACGTTCTTGCCGTCGGGACGCGACAGGTCCTCGTACCCGACGCGGTTGCACACGCCCTTGCAGCCCGAATTGTTGTCGCGCCACAGCACGGCGAAACCCGCATGCGCCAGCACGTCGAGCAGGCCTTCCTGGCCCGCCGCTTTGGACTGGCTGTAATCGTTGCGGCCGAAGGCGGAAAACACGCACGGGACCGACACCGCAGTCGCCGTGCCACACGAACTGACACGCGAGAAATTGATCAAGCCAGCTTGCCGCGCCAGCAGCGGATTGGTGTCGCGCCCGTACCCATCGAGCGAAAAATTCGCCGCCCGCGCCGTCTCGCCCACGACGATCACCGTCAGCGTCTTGCGGTGATGGCCGGCCCAGGCGGCGCCCTTCACGGCATCGCGACCCAGCGGCGCGACCACGATCTGGGCGGCCCAGCGGCTGCGCAGATACCCATCCACGGCCTGGATGAAATTGGTGGGTGTGAGCAGGAAACGCAGTTCGCGGTGCTCGTGCAACGTCGGCGCCAGGCTCTTGAACAGCAGCGCCAGCAGGGCAAACGCCAGCAGCAGCGAGCCGCCCGCATTGCTGCTGCGCTTGAGCAGCCCTTTCACGCCACTGGGAAACTGGATATTGGCGCGCGCGATCCACAGCGATGGCAGCACGCCCAGCAAGCCGATCCTGGCGGCCATCTGCCAGCTGATCAGTTCGGTCGCTTCGCGGGTATCGGTCTCGAACACATTCTGGATCATCGCCTTGTCGATGACGATCCCATACGCTGCGATGAAGTAGCCTGCCGCAGACGCCACCAGCACGAGGGCGATCAGCACCGGCTTGGCGAGGTAGCGAAAGCTGGCCAGCGTCAGGCAGGCATTGAAGAACAGGACGACAATCAGGAAGGTGCCGGCAAGCAGGGGCAGGCTGGCCAGCGATATGCCACCGGTCGCATGAACCAGCACCGTCCAGAACGTCACGTTGCCCAGGCTTGCCAGCAACAACGCCACGACCAGCACAAGCAGCGACGCATCGATCCGTCTTGTAAACAGTTTATCCATTTCACGCCCTTGTCAACATTGCAGCAACCATCGCTGCAGTGCTTCAAGGATAGAAAGGATGATGGCAAGCCACCGTCAACGCGGCGTTAGGATGGCGTGAACGTCACAGGAAAAACGATGGTGAAGCGGCTGCCGCCACTTGGGCGGTTTTCGTACACGAGCGACGCGCCCAGGTATTCGCAGATGCGCTTGACCAGCGACAGGCCCAGCCCGGTGCCGGCCGAGCCGCTCGACGGGATCGGGCGTGCGCCCTCGCCCAGCGTCTGGCGTACCGCGTCGGGCAAGCCGCGCCCCGTGTCTTCGACCGTGATGCGCCCAGGTTCGATGACGACCGTGACTTCGCCCTGCTCGGTGTACTGGCAGGCGTTACGAATCAGGTTGGCGATGGCTGACACGCACAGTTCGGCAGGCGCGCAAATGCGAAACGCGGCATCGCCGACACAGCGCAGCGTGACGGGCCGGCCGGTCACCATGGCCTGGTAGCGCTCGGTTTCGCGGCGCGCGATCTCGCCCACCGAGACGGGCGAGAACAGGGCGAGCTGGGGGGCGCGCGCCAGCACCAGCAGCACCGTCACGCATTCCGTCGCCTCCTGCGCCGCCCGGTAAATGCGCTGCGCCGGCGCCTGCACCGCCGGGCTCTTGCCGTTTTCGACGAGGATCTCGGCCGCGCCCATGATGACGGTCAGCGGCGTGCGCAGCTCGTGGCTGACGTCGCCGGTGAACAGGCGTTCACGGTCGAGGTATTCGCGCAACTCACGCGTGTGCGCAGCCAGCGCGCGCGCCAGGGTTCCCAGCTCGTCACCCCGTTCGGTATGCGGCAAGGCAAAGGCGCCCTGCCCCACGGCGTCGGCCAGTTCGCGCAGCGGCGTGACGATGCGCCTGCCGACAAAGCGGCCAAGAAACAGCGCCAGCGTGACGAAGCCGGCAAAAAAGGCAGCGAACATCGAGTACACCAGGATCTCGATCTCTTCGTAATCGCTTTCATGGTCGACCACCACATACGGCCCCCGTTCGTCGGTGCCGGCCAGCACATGCAGGCCGATGCCATCGACTTCGGCCTCAGACACGCCGGCCGGCAGCGCGCGCAGCGAGAGCGGAATATCGTCGCCCCGGTGAAAGCGCAGGCCCGCCGGCAGGTCGGCCGGCAGCCCGGCTGCAGCCCTGGGGCGCGCCCACTTCTCGACTTCGGCCAGGCGCTCGTCGACCAGGTGGACTTCGATGCCCTCGACCACCAGCGCGGCCAGCACCGCGAAGAACAGCGACAGGACCACGCCGAACAGGATGAAGGCGCCGACGATGGGCCGGCTCAGTGAACTAGCCGGGCGCATCGGGCATCGCCAGTTTGTAGCCGACGCCGGCGATGGTATGGATCAGGGGTGAGGCAAATGGTTTATCGACTGCCTGGCGCAGCGCGTGGATGTGTGTGCGCAGCGCATCGCTCTCGGGGCGGTCTTCGCCCCAGACCGCCTGCTCGAGCGCCTCGCGCGGCACGATGCGCGGGGCCGCCGCCATCAGGCAGCGCAGCAGGACGTACCCGGTCTTGGTCAGCACGATCCTGACGCCATCACGCGAAGCCTGTTGCTGGTCGGGATCGAACACGAGCGGACCGAAGCGCAGGACGCGGCTGAATGCATGCTGCCCACCGGCACGGCGCGCCAGCGCTTTCAGGCGCACGTCGAGTTCGACCAGGGAAAACGGCTTGACCAGGTAGTCGTCGGCGCCGCTGTCGAAGCCCTGCACCTTGTCCTGCAGGCTGTCGCGCGCCGTCAGCATCAGCACCGGCGTTGCGCTGGACAACTCGGTGCGCAGCTTCTGGCACAGCTCCAGGCCGTTCAGGCCCGGCAGCATGACGTCGAGGATGATGACGTCGTAATTGTTTTCGGACGCCAGCGCCAGGCCGCCATAGCCGTTGCGCGCCGAATCGACGGCGTAGCCCTTCGGCTCCAGGAACCCGTACAGGTTGGCCAGGATGTCGGGGTTGTCTTCGACGATGAGGATGCGCATGCTGGTCATTGTAAGGTGAAACCCGGGCTAGAAGCCGGGGTGGATCCGGTCCGCTCAGCGCGGGCGATAGCGCTGCTCGCGATACAGGATCGACGGCAGGATCACGTGCGCCATCGCCTTGTCGACCTGCGCCTGGGTCGGGCTGCCGGTGCCCGGGCTGAAATGCCCGCTGGCGGCGTCGTAGTGCCCTGCCAGCGGCGACTGTCCAGGCCGCAGCACGGTGGCCGAGGCGCCTTCGAGGTAGGCAAAATAATCGTTGAACTGGATCAGCGCGCGGCCCGGCGTCGTGCTGTCTTTCGCAAAGTCGCGCCCGATCATCGGGTGCGTGCTCGAGACGCCCAGCAGCGACAGCAGCGTCGGTGCCAGGTCGATCTGGCTGGCGATGGTCGCAATGCGCTTGGGCTCGATGTCCGCGCCCAGGATCAAGCCCGGGATATGGAATTTCTTGATCGGCACGAGGCTGTCGCCATACACGCGGTTGTCGTGGTCGGCGACGATGAGAAACACCGTGTCTTTCCAGTAGGCCTGCTGTTTGGCTGCGCGGATGAACTTGCCCAGCGCGTAGTCGGCATACTTGACCGCATTGTTGACGGTTTGCTTGTCGCCGTCGTGCAGCGCGATTTTACCGTCCGGGAATTCGAACGGCTCGTGGTTCGATGACGTGAAGATCAGGCTGAAGAACGGCTTGTTCGCGGCGTGCAGGGTATTGAGGCGTTCGAGCGACTTGTCGAACAGGTCTTCATCCGATGCGCCCCAGCTGGCGACGAATTTTGGCTTCATGTCGCCGATGTCGACGATCTTCTGGAAGCCGTTGCCGGTGAAGAAACTGCGCATATTGTCGAAGTGCGCCTCGCCGCCATAGACGAATTCGGTGTGGTAGCCCTGGTCGCCCAGGCCGGCCGCGAGCGTATAGAAATTCTGCTGCGACAGCGACAGCTTGACCGTGCTGCGCGCGGGCGTGGGCGCATAACCGGCGACCACTGCCTCGATGCCGCGCACCGAGCGGGTTCCGGTGGCGTACAACTGCTCGAACCACCAGCCCTCGCCCTTGAGTTTTTCGAGCTCCGGCGTGACGGCCAGCCCCCCCAGCGACTCGACGAACGTCGCGCCCAGGCTTTCCTGCAGCACGATGACAAGATTCAGTGGCTTGGCGCGCGTGACGGCTGCGCTCTGGTAGTGCCGCGTCGGCTGCTCAGGGTTGGCGAACTGATAATCGCGCAGCCATGGCGCCGCCTTCACTTCGGCAAACACCTTCGCGCGCGGGAAGTCGCCATAGATGTCCGACGACTTGGCCTCGTTGTCCATCGAGCGCATCGCGTCGAGCACCGACCATGCCGAATTGATGACGAGCGAATTGACCATCGCATCGCCCGTGAGCGCGAACATGGCCGGATTGGCAGGCCGGTGACCGGTGGTCGAGCGGATCTGCATGAACACGAGCAGGCACAGGACCGGCCATACCAGCAGCATCCTGCGGCCCGGCCACATCGGGGTGCTGGCAGAGGCGCCTTTCAGCAGGCGCACCAGCGCGACACCCACGAGCACGGTGACCGCGCAGCCCAGCAACACCGCCGTGCGGAAACCGTGCCACAGCGTGGAAAAGACTTCCCGTGGATTGTTCAGGTATTCGATGAACAGGCGATTGGGGCGCACGTCGTACTGCATGATGAATTGCGGCGACGCGACTTCCATGAACAGGATGAAGATCAAGGCCAGCATCGTCCAGCCCAGCGTGAAGCGTTGCCACAGGCGGGCCGTACGGCGATGCGCCAGCAAGGGCGCGGCCAGCAATGGAATGGCCAGGCAGTAGCCAAGCAGAATCAGGTCGGCGCGCACGCCCTGCACGATGATGTCCAGCACGGCGCCGGTGGCATGCACGCGCTCCCATTGCCAGGCCAGCATGGCCAAACGAAAGCCCGAGAGCAGCACGAGGCCGATGAGCAGCATCTGAACCAGCGGTGCGAAGGGGCCGGCGATGCGTGTGCTGCGTGCCAGCCAGGAAGATGCAGGGCGTGTCGGGGCAGTGGCCGCCCGGTGCAGGTAGAGCTCGTCAGTCTTCATGAATCCGTCGGATGGGCCGGGCCATGCGCTGCCCGACGATGAATCGATCACGCGGACCTGGATCCAACGCGCCTTCTGATGCGGTATGGATGCTAGATTGCCCACCGTCATCGTCACGTTAATCAGACGTTAAGAAAGCGTTAAAGCTCAGAATGAAAAAAGCCCGGCCAGCAGATGCTGGTCGGGCTTTCGATCGGCACATCGATGATGCGCCTGGATTAATCCATGGCGTTAAACCGTCATACGTAGGGTGGACGGCTGCGCCGTCCACGCGTTCAAACCAAACTCCCCGTAAGATGCGAAATCGGGTTGAACGCGTGGACGGGAAAACCCGTCCACCCTACCGCCATGACGATCACGCCGTGGAATTAATCGCGGTACGAGTTGTAGTCTTTGCGGTAGTCGTTGCGATAATCGTCACGATAGTCGCTACGGTCGCTCGAGCCACCCAGCAGCTTGGCCAGGATGAAGCCGACGCCGACTGCAGCCAGCAGTGCGCTGCCTGGGTTGTTCTTGACGTATTCCTTGCCCTGTGCCGACAGATCCGAGTACTTCTCGGTGATCTGGGTCGAACGGTCGCCGAATTTTTCTTGCGCGGTGCTGATCAGGCCAGTGACCTTTTCGACGCCTGCGTGTGCTTTCGAAGCGATGTTGTCGACGACTGGCTGAGCAGCTTGCGCTGCCTTGTCGATGGCGCCGTGTGCTTTCTCAGGCGTGATCGACGACATTGCTGCCTTGATGCTACCAGCGGCGTTTGCTGCGGTGTCGCTGATCGACGATGCGGCCGACGAAGCCGACGAGGTCGATGGCGTCGATGGGGTCGACGACGAACCGGTGGTCGAACCCGACGTGTTGCCGGCGCCGGTGCTGGCGCTGCTGCCGCTGTTGCCCAGACCGCTGTTGCCGGTTACGGTGCTCGTGCCCAGCGAACCGGTGCCCGAACCTGGGTTCGAACCTGCGTTGGTTGCGTTGATGCCTTTACCTTCGGTAGACTTTTGATTATCCATGATGTAACCCTCATAAAATAGTGATCAACGCGGAGTAGAACGAAATTCGACTAGCACCACATCTTTGATTGAATAAGTCCGATACAACAAGCGGGAACGATCTTGTACTGCGCTACATCAACATCGATTTGACTCGGCGTCTCTGTACATTTTCTTAGCGTCCCATCCCAGTTGGCCACCTTGCGGCAACTTTCCGAGTCGCAGTATCGGATTCACTGCGTCGCGATACAAAAAATACAATGGGCACCCTGCGCAGACCGTGCGCTGACTAACAGAACCATCACATCGGTTCATAAAGCGGTCATTTTGGGTGATTTAGGCGCACTTTACGGCAGCTGGCGGTACCATACGCCCCCTCATCACAGACAGGAATGCCTGACATGGCAGTACAGAAGGACCCGGGCGCCGCGCGCCTGCCGCCGCTGCGGCGCACGGACATGGCGCAGGCGGAACAGGACGCGGCAGTACGCGCGCAGCGCGATGCCCAGGTGCGTGGGGTGGACTCGATTCCGGCCATGCGCGAGGCGATCAAGGAAGCGGCGCGGGCGCTGCCCCCGTTCACGCACGTGCCACGCCTCGCGCGCCTCGATGCGGCGGCATTCCGCACGCATGCGCTGGCCGGCATGCCGTTTCTGGTGACGGACGTGGTCGGGCGCTGGCCGATCGTGCAACTCGACATGGGCACCCTGCGCGCGCAGTACGGCCACCTGCCCGTGCGTGCGCGCGTGGGCGACTACGTGCACACCGCATTCGCGCCCGATCGGGCCATGCAGGACATGCTGCTGCGCGACTATCTCGATCTGTCCACGCCGGTCGAATCGGGGTTGCCGCCGTACGTGGGCAACTTGGCGCTGCGCGAACTGAACCGGCTGTGCCACTGGCCGGCATACTTCGACAAGATGGGCCCGCCCCGCTTCTGGATCGGCCCGGCGCGCACGATCACGCCGCTGCACTGCGACTACGACGACAATATCTTCGCCCAGATCCGCGGCGTGAAGCGGATCTTCCTGGCGCCGCCCCATCACGATGCGTTCTTGTATACGCGGGAAGCCAATCCGCTGCTGTTCGGCTCGCCCGTCGACCCCGAAGCGCTGGACGACGAGCGTTTTCCGCTGGCACGCCAGGCGGCGCTGGTGGAAGTGATCGTCCGGCCGGGCGACATGCTGTATGTGCCGGCCGGCTGGTACCACCAGGTACGGGCGCTGGAGTTTTCGCTGTCGTCGAACCGCTGGGCGCGCGGGTTGCCGCTGGCGCTAGCGGACCGGCAGCCCGGCTAGGCGGCCTTCTTCGGCCGTTCGACTGCGGGCTCGGCCGCCTTTTCCTCGCCCAGCTTCAAAAACTGCGTGGAAGGCCGGCCATCGGCATTGTGCTGCACGATGCGCTCGGGCCGGCCCTTCGCATCGAGCCAGACCTGGCCGATGCCGGAACCGTTCCACAGGCGCTCGCCGTGCTTGCGCTGGTCGGGCAGGTGCGGCGTGATCGACATCGCGCGCCGCTTGGTGAACCAGTTCAGCGGCGAGCGCGGCGAATACAGCCAGCGATTGAGGCGATCGAGCCAGTTGAGCAGGTCTTCGGGGAATTCGTTCTTGAAGCCGCTGCTGGTGATCTGCCAGATGTGCGGCGGCCGGGTGTCGTCGCGCACCTCGACGTCGTAAGCGAACGAATAGTGCACGTCGCCCGACAGGATCACGTAGTTGCCCGGTGTGCGCGAGTGACGGAAGATATTCAGCAGGCTGCGGGCCGCGCCGCGGTGCGCCATCCAGTTTTCGGCGTCGACGGTCAGTGCCTGGCCCATCAGCGTGGCGATCTTCTGCACCACCTCGATCAGCTTCACGCCGAACATCGGCGCCGCCGAGACGATCACCGCCGCCGTCTCATCGATCAGCTCATGCTGGAATTCGGTCAGCGACTCCCAGTCCATCAGGCCGGACGGATGGCTCGGGCGGCGCTGGTTGCGCCAGCGCCGCGTACGGGTGTCGAGCACGATGACAGCCGGCTGCGTGCGCAGCATGTAATCCCACTGGCGGAACGTCAGCAGCCGCTCGATCAGCGCGCCATGCGGTTCGGGTTCGAGGCGATTCTGGGAATCCGGCCTGGCGGCCATCGCGGACATGTCGTCCAGCACCTCGCTGAAGACGTCAGGCCGGTTGCCCCAGCCCTGGCACAGCATGTAGGCCACCAGCGCATTGCCCATGATGCGGCGCGAGAACGGATGGCCGTAGGCGGTCTTTTCCCACTTGTACGACAGGTTCCAGTCATCGGTGACGTCGTGGTCGTCGAAGATCATCAAGGTCTGCACGTGCGCCATCAGGCGCGCGGCGCGCGGCAACTCGTCGCAGAAGCCGTGAATGATGCCGGCTTCCTCGTGCCAGCGCTCCTGGTGCTTGGGGTCGAGCTCGGGCATCGCGATCTCGCCAATCACCTGCCATGGCACCGGCGACCAGACCAGCAGGTACATCGCCAGCACTTCGCCCAGCGTCATCAGGTGGTTGTCAGCGTTGGCCGTGGTGAAGATCGGCTTTTCCACGCCGCCGAAGAACTTCTCGCGCAGCGCCTCGCTCGACTTATGGGCCGGCAGCAGGCGCTGGCGGCCATAGTAGCCGTCGGGATGGGCGTACAACTCGTCGCTGTCGGCGACGATGGCGCCTTCGACGCATTCGCCGAACAGGCCCAGACGCTCGATCAGCGCGTGGGTCGCGCCCAGCATCGGGCCGGCCACATCGTCGGCATAGACCTGGTCGCCGGCCAGCAGCAGCATCGACGGCCGCTCGCCAGCCTGATCCACGTGCCCGGCGATCAGATCGTCGCCCCGCGCCAGGCCGTCGCGCGACGGGTGATGCGGCTTGCGGCACGAGCCATACAGGATGTTGTCGGAGCGGCTGCGCAGCACCATGTTCGGCATTGCGGCGCCGTCGTGCACCAGATGCGGCGCCCACGCTGCGATGCCCTGTTCGACGCCTTCGACATCCGTCAGCAACAGGTCGTAATCGATCAGCGTGTCCTGCGGCAGCGGCTCAGGCAGCGTGACGTCGATAAAGTGAATGTGCGCATCGCGCCCGATCGGAATGATGCGGCACGAGGCTTCATCGATCACGAGTCGCTGCTGATCGCCGCCATGCGGTTCCAGCACCAGGGTGAAGGACAACGGCGTGCTGCCGACCAGCCAAAGGACGAGACGGCCAGGTTCGAGGCGGCGCAACAGAGGACCGACGAGGACGGATGGAAGGCCGTTGGGGGTGTGTATGTGGATCACGCGGACGACGGCTGGCTGTGAAAAAAGTCGGGTCAGTGTAACAGAGCCATCTGGAAATCAAAGTTGCTTATCCATGCGCGCGGGTATGCATGATCACGTCAGATGCGTTATCGGAAATAGTAAAGGCGTTGTAAATTCTGCTTGCACGGCGCGCAGACTGCGATAGAATAAATGAGAATCATTATCATTTGATGGGGAGCACTGCTCTCCTCTGCCATTTTCCGTGCCAAAGGATTTGCCATGTGCGACAAACATGCTTCGACCGTACCCTGCTCCAACGATAGCGCGCAGAGCTCGCGCCGACGGCGCGTCTGGGAGTTGTCGCATGCGTCGCATTGTCCACTGGTGGGCGTGGGGCTGCCGTTGAATGGCTTGCGCAAGCTGGTCGAGAAGGTGACCGGCGGGAAGGTGCTGCATGATGATTACGATATTCACGTCGGCACCGTCAGCGAATGCGCGTTGCGCACGCCCGTGGCCGATGCGGTTCAGAAAGAGCTTGAACGTCGCTATGCGCAGCATATCCAGCGCTTCCGCACGGCCAAGACCACCGAGCAGGTCGAGGCCATGTGGGCAGCGGCTGTGGCGGCCGGCGATGTGGCTGGCGCATTCTGGGCCGGGCTGTCCCATCCCCGCTGCACGGTGGCGCTCGAAGAGAAAATGTGCCGCGATATCCACATGGTGCAGCACCAGGCCGGCGCCTGCGCCCGCGCCGATCTCAACAAGTTCAATGCGATCGTTGCCGACAATTCCCGTCTCGAACGCGAAGTCGTCCGCCTGCAGGAACGGTGCAATGCGCTGGCGCACGAAAAAGCGCTCGATGCCGAGCGCCACGAGCAGCTCCTGATGACGGCGCGCGCCGCCACCATTGCCCGGGACGGCGATGTCGCCACCCTGCGCGCCGAGCTGGCACGCCTGCAAGCCAGCGTCCCCGAGCTCGACACCCGCGAACGCATGGCCGAACGCATCGCGCAGCTGGAAGCGCGCGAGCAGGCCCTGCGTGCGCAGGTTGTTGAACTGAAGACATTGCGCCCCGCCGCACCCGATGCCGAAGCGACTCCCGCCCCGGCACCGGAACCCGTCGCCGTGCCTGTTGCGATGCCGGTACGGCTGCACAACCGCGCCGTACTGTGCGTTGGCGGGCGCAGCAGCAGCGTGCCGATCTACCGGACGATGATCGAGCGCGTCGGCGCCCAGTTCGCGCACCACGACGGCGGCCTGGAAGACAGCAGCAGCCAGCTCGATGCCAGCCTGGCCGCCGCCGACCTGGTGATTTGCCAGACCGGCTGCATCAGCCACAGCGCCTACTGGCGCGTGAAGGACCATTGCAAGCGCCACGGCAAGCGCTGCGTGTTCGTCGATAATCCGAGCGTGTCGAGCCTGGCGCGCGGGTTGCAGGAAGCTGCGACCGAAGAACCCCAGCCCGGCTGACGGCTACGCAGCAACTGGCCTGCAGGCAATCGCGCTGCACTGCCGCCGCGCCGGACGGCCGCGCCATGCAAGTTCAGGCCAGATCGATCGACGTGCTCATCATCCCGACCAGCGCCGTCATCTCGGCCGAATCGGCAATCCCCAGCAGCAGGTCGCCACGACTCAGAGCGCCATCGTCCATCACCTTGATCCAGCCGGTGATCTCGTTCGCGCTGGCAGTGCGTTCCAGGCCCGACTGGTACAGGTGCGCGATGAATTCGGCATCGGTCATGGTATTGATGCCGCCTTCGGCCACGTTCACGAACATGTCGGCGATCGCTGTGATCGTGCTCCCGCTCTCGAACGCGCCAATCCAGTAATTCAGGCCACCAGCATCCGGTGCGCGGTTAAACAGGGCGTCGTACATGCGCACCAGGCTGCCAATCTCGGTATCGACGATGTGGGTCGTGGCGCCGGCAGACCGCGCATACGACAGCATCCCGAACGAGTCGGCAAACTCCAGCAGAACCTCGGCACGCGTGTCGCCGTCACGCAGGCCGGCAAGCAGGCTATATAGCTCCTTGTAATTGCCCGAACGCTCGGCGCCATTCAGGTACAGGGATCTGCCGAAATCGTCATACGTGAATGCATCGTCGCCACCGTAGTTCTGCAGCAGGCTGGCAGCGATGTCCACCAGTGATGTCCCCGACGCATGCGCCGCTTCCCAGCCATCGAGTTCAACGCGCGTGGCGACCCGGTCTTCCAGTGCATCGATCATGCGGGTAATCGTGCCGCGTACCGACAGGTCTGCGCCCGCACCACGGAAGTTCAGCAGTTCCACATTGATCAGATGGTCAGTGCCATCGTCCCCGGACCGTGCACTGACCACCATCTGGCCCTGCTCCACGCGGATCGTATAATCGGCCCGCGTGCCACTCAAGCGCGCCGTATCAAGGCCTGCGCCGCCATCGATCCAGTCGTTTCCGGCGCCCCCGGTCAGCTCGTCGTCGCCTGCGTCACCGTACAGGCGATCGTCGCCGGCGCCGCCATCGACCAGATCGTTTCCGCCGCCAGCGTGCACGATGTCATTGCCTTCGCCGGCATTCAGGCGCTGTACAGCGTCGTCGGCCACCAGGAACTGATTGCCCGCGCCGCCGCCATACTGAAAGCCCACGGTCATGGCGCCGGACAGCGCGGCAAAGCCGATGTGGTCGAGTTCGAACGTATGCGATCCAATACCGCGTGCATCGATAACGAGCGCAGTGACCGGATTGGCGCCGTCCTGCGGCGTACCGGTCAAGGCCATGCTGACAAAGGCCTTCCCCGTGCCAGGTGCGATCACCGGAACAATGGTTTGCAACAGCAGCGGGGTTGCAGGGGCGAGGCTTGCCAGAAAATCGGTGGCGCCGGCGATCAGCCCGGCCTGTGAGGCAGAACCGGCGGCGCTGTGCTGACCGATCTCGCGCAGCAAATCGTCCAGCGTGGCAGCGGCGGCCTGTGGCGTGGCGCTGCCGGACGCCATCAGGCCAACGCCGTCGATATCAGCGGCACGCAACAGCACGGCCCCGCTGCTGTCCCTGACGATGGCAATGCCATCGGACGGATTGGGATTCGGTGGCGCGTCAGGCAGCGCCCTGGTCGGGATCGAGAGCAGCTGGCGCATCGTCCCATCGGCTTCGGTGACAGAGCGCACGACGACTTCGCGCCGCTCGTCGAGCGTTGTCTGCGGCGCGGTGCCAGGGCGCTCGTCGACATCGCTCACCCACACCGTCAGCATCTGCGCAGCCGTGCCGGCCCATTCCTGGCGCGTGACTTCGACTTCGTAGGTATTGTTGCCGGCGCCGTCCCCAAGGTCGCGCGGCATTTCGTAGTCGGGCGCGTTGATGAAGACCAGATGACCATTGGATGGATCGATCGAAAACAGCGCGGCGTCGCGGCCGCCGGTGATGGTATAGACGTTCGGTGTGGGCAAAGGAACGGCAAACACGGTATCGATGGTTACGTCGCGCGAGTTCTCCATGACCTGAACGACGGGGCCGCCGGGATAACTGAAGCGCGGGAGAAAGGGGCCGTCGTAGGGAGGGCTTGCTGTGGTCGATTTGGGTGTGGTTGCCATCATCGTTCCTCAAGGTGATCTACCAGGAGTATAGCCACGCCGACCGTTACACGATTCAGAAATTGAACACCCGACGGGTTTCATGCGCCGAGAATACAACTGCACCACCTGAACTGTGGACGCAAGAAAAAAGGGTTACCGGCCGAAGCCTGTGACCCTTTGATCTGACTAACTAATTTTGGTGCCGCTGACCGGAATCGAACTGGTGACCTTCGCATTACGAATGCGCTGCTCTACCGACTGAGCTACAGCGGCGAAACCTGTGCTTCGCCTTCCATCATGCCCGACAAACAAGCCGTCGCTCACGAAAGAGCCGTATTCTAGCAAACAAACCGGCAACCTTGCTAGTGTGTATCGCGTCACTTTCGCAAGATTTCCGGTTTGCCTAATTTATCAGCACACCATCAGGCCGCGTGATAGCCCGTAACAACATCCACTTCTTCCTTCGAACCCAGGAACACCGGCACGCGCTGGTGCAGCTTGGTCGGCTGGATATCGAGGATGCGGCCCTGGCCGTCGGTGGCCGCGCCGCCGGCCTGCTCGACGATCATTGCCATCGGATTGGCTTCGTACATCAGGCGCAGCTTGCCTGGCATGCTGGTGTCGCGCAGGTCGGCCGGGTACATGAAGACGCCGCCGCGGGTCAGGATGCGGTGCACGTCGGCCACCATCGAGGCGACCCAGCGCATATTGAAGTCTTTGCCGCGCGGGCCGGTGGAACCAGCCAGCAGCTCGTCGACGTAACGCTGGACCGGCGGATGCCAGTGGCGCTGGTTCGACATATTGATCGCGAATTCCTTGGTCGCCGCCGGAATCTGCATATCGCTCTGGGTCAGCACCCACGAACCCTGCTCGCGGTCGAGCGTGAAGCAATGCACGCCGTTGCCTGTGGTGAGCACCAGCATCGTCTGCGGACCGTACACGGCGTAACCGGCGGCCACTTGCGTGCTGCCGGCCTGCAGGAAGTCTTGCTCGGTCGGGTCCTGCATGCCTTCCGGCGCCTTGAGCACGGAGAAGATCGTGCCGATCGACACGTTGACGTCGATGTTCGACGAGCCGTCCAGCGGATCGAACAGCAGCAGGAATTCGCCCTTCGGATAGCGGCTCGGGATCTGGCGGATGGTTTCCATTTCTTCGGACGCCATCGCGGCCAGGTGGCCGCCCCACTCGTTGGCTTCGAGCAGGATCTCGTTGGAGATCACGTCGAGCTTTTTCTGCACTTCGCCCTGGATGTTTTCGGTGTCGGCACTGCCGAGCACTTCGCCCAGCGCGCCCTTGCTCACCGAATAGCTGATGCGCTTGCAGGCGCGGGCCACGACTTCGATCAGCAGGCGCAACTCCGCATTGATGCTCTGGTGCTGGCGTTGCTCTTCCACCAGGTACTGCGTCAGACTTACGCGTTTCATGGGTTCCTCAGGTTGTGTTGAATGTGTTTAGTTGGCCAGCGCCTTGCCGACGATCTCGCGCACGTCGTTCGACAGCTTGACCTGCCCCGCGACCTTCTGCAAGGCTTCGCGCATTTGCCACTGCAGGGCCGGCGCGTAACGGCGCCAGCGGTCCATGGCGCGCGCCAGGCGGCTGGCCACTTGCGGGTTCAGGGCGTCGAGTGCGATCACTTGTTCGGCCCAGAAGGCGTAGCCGCTGCCATCCGGCGCGTGGAACTGTACCGGATTGTTCACGCAGAACATCGCCACCAGGCTGCGCGCGCGGTTCGGGTTGCGCAGTGTGAAGGCCGGGTGCGTCATCAGGGCGCGCACGGCCGCCAGGTCGGTGGTCGGACTTGACGCCTGCATCGCGAACCACTTGTCCACGACCAGCGCCTCGTTCTGGAATTCGTCATAGAACACGGCCAGCGCGTCGGCTGCCTGGGGCACGCGCGCGGCGACCAGGGCGGAAAGCGCCGCGGCGCGGTCGGTCATGTTGTCCGCTTCATCGAACTGGCGCTGGGCGAGCGCGACGCTGGCGGCGTCCGGCGCGGCGTTCAAGTAGGCCAGCGCCAGGTTCTTCAAAGCGCGCTTGCCGGCCGAGGCGGCGTCCGGGCTGTAAGGGCCCGGCGTGGCGTTGGCTTCGTACTGGGCCAGCAACTCGCTGCGCAGGCGCGCACCGAGGTCGGCGCGCATGAACTGACGCGCGATGTGCACGGCCAGCGGATCGACGCACTCGAGCTGCTCGGCCACCATCGATTCGGAGGGCAGCGTCAGGCACTGCTCGCGGAAGGCCGGATCGAGCGTCTCGTCGACCAGGATCTTGCGCAGCGCCTCGATGAAGGTCTCGTCCAGGTTCAGGCTGGCAGCGGCATCGTCCTGCGCGCCCGCTTCGCCGGTCAGTTTCAGCAGGCGCTCCATGGCCAGGCGCTGGCCCGCTTCCCAGCGGTTGACCGGGTCGCTGTCGTGGCTGAACAGGTGCAGCAGGTCGGCATCGGTGTAGCCGCCCTGCAGGATCACCGGCGCCGAAAAGTCGCGCAGCACCGAGGCCACCGGCTGCCCGGTCACGCCCGTGAAGACGAAGGTCTGCTCGGCCTCGGTCAGTTCGAGCACGGCGGTCGTGCCGCGCTGCTGGCCATCGACGACGAGCGGCATGTCGGCGCCGGCGGCGTCGAGCAGGCCAACGGCCACCGGAATGTGGAATGGCAGCTTCTCGGGTTGGCCGGGCGTGGCCGGGCACGACTGGAACAGCGTGAGCGTGTAGGTCTGCGCTGCCTCGTCCCAGCGGCCTTCGAAGCGCAGCACCGGCGTGCCGGCCTGGCTGTACCAGCGCTCGAACTGGGCCAGTTCGCGGTTGTTGGCGTCGGCCATCGCGCGGCGGAAGTCGTCGCACTCGACGGCCTGCTCGTCATGGCGCGCGAAGTACAGGTCCATGCCCTTGCGGAAACCGTCGACGCCGAACAGCGTCTGGTACATGCGCACGACTTCGGCGCCTTTTTCGTACACCGTCACGGTGTAGAAATTATTGATCTCGACAAACGAGTCGGGCCGCACCGGGTGCGCCATCGGGCCGGCGTCTTCCGGGAACTGAGCCTGGCGCAGCGTGCGCACCTGGTCGATGCGGGTCACGGCGCGCCCGGTGGCGGTGCCGATCATGTCGGCCGTGAATTCCTGGTCGCGGAACACCGTCAGGCCTTCTTTCAGCGACAGCTGGAACCAGTCGCGGCACGTTACGCGGTTGCCGGTCCAGTTGTGGAAGTATTCGTGCGCGACCACGGCCTCGATACCCTGGAAGTCGATGTCGGTGGCCACGCGCGGGTTGGCCAGCACAAACTTGGTGTTGAAGATGTTCAGGCCCTTGTTTTCCATCGCGCCCATGTTGAAGTCGCTCGTGGCGACGATCATGAAGCGGTCCAGGTCGAGTTCGAGCCCGTATTTTTCTTCGTCCCAGCGGATGCTGTGCTTGAGCGACTGCATCGCGTAGTCGGTCTTGTCCAGGTTACCGTCCTCGACCCACACCTGCAGCAGCGCATCGCGCCCGTCGGCCAGGCGGAAGGTTTCTTCCTGACAAACCAGTTGCGCGGCGACCAGGGCAAACAGGTACGACGGCTTCTTGAACGGGTCTTCCCACAACGCATAGTGGCGGCCGTCGTCCAGGTCGCCTTCTTCGAGCAGATTGCCGTTGGACAGCAGCACCGGATAGCGGGCCTTGTCGGCGCGCAGCATCACGGTGAACTTGGCCATCACGTCCGGACGGTCCGGGAAGAACGTGATGCGGCGGAAACCCTCGGCTTCGCACTGCGTGAAGAAGTTGCCGTTGGACACGTACAAGCCGCTCAGCGTCGTGTTCTTGTCGGGTGCGCACAGCGATTCGATCTCGAGCACCACGTCGTCGGGCGCCGAGCGGATCGTCAGCAGGTTGTTGGCCAGCGTGTAGTCGCGCTTGCCCAGCAGCTTGCCATTCAGGCGCAGCGCGACCAGCTCGATGTCTTCGCCGTGCAGTTCGATGCCGCGCGTGGTGGCGGCCGGGTTGCGCCGCAGCGTGAGGCGGCTGGCCACGATGGTGCGCGCCGGGTCCAGGTCGAAGCCCAGTTCGACGGTATCCACCAGATAGCTGGGCGGGGTATAGTCCTTGCGGAAGATGGTCTGGGGCGTATCGGTGCGCATGATGGGCTCGGGCTGACACAGTGGATGAGGGGCTTATTTTACCAACAAGCTTTTGGATCGCCGCCCACGAATGCCATGTATCGCTTTGTAGTCACGGTAACCGGGTGTAAAAGTGGCTCCCTTCAATCTGAACAAGGGGTAATCTTGAAGATCGGGGAAAGACCGACAAGACAAACGGGAGATTTGCATGAAACGCTTCATCACCATCGCTCTGGGTACCGCGTTCGCGTTGCTGCTGGGCGGCTGCGCGACGAGCATCCGCAGCGATGTCACCACGTTCCACCAATGGCCGGCGCAGATTGCCGACAAGAGCTATGTGTTTGAAGTCCCGTCACCGCAGGACGATACCCTCGAGTGGCGCAGCTACCAGGACCTGGTACGTGGCCAGCTGGCGCGCCAGGGCTTCCGCGATGCCAACGGCGCCACGCCGGCGCTGACCGTGGCGATGCGGTTTACCACCACCGACGTACCGGTGCGCGTGATCGAACCGTTGATGACGCCGTATTTCTATCCGAGCGCGCGCTTCGGCTACGGCGGCTACCGCGGCGGCTTCAACCGCCGCTACTGGGGCGGCTGGTACAGCCCGTTCTACGATCCGTTCTGGGGTCCGTATCCGTCGTACCAGACGTCGATCGAGCACCAGTACCGGCGCGAGCTGCAGGTGGCGATCAAATCGTCGCGCGACGGCAAGCGCCTGTTTGAAGTGACCGTGCACAACACGAGCCGCAATATGTCGACCCCCGAAGTCATGCCAGCGCTGGTGCAAAGCGCGTTCGAGGGCTTCCCCGGCCAGTCGGGCGTAGCGCGCCGTGTGGTGGTGACCAAGGAACCGGGCCGCTAAGCACCACAAACGTCGCATACCCCCCCACGTCATTCCCGCGCAGGCGGGAATCCAAGTACTGTTCGCGTTGTCGTGACGCGGGCGCCCTTGGATTCCCGCCTCCGCGGGAATGACGTTTTTGGGCTGCCTTAGACTCCCGCCTCTGCGGGAATGACGCTTTTGGGCCGCTAGCTGAAATACGCCTCCGACCCGAACGTGATGGCCACGACCAGCAGCAAGGCCAGCACCACCACGATCAGCAGCCGCCCGAACTTCGGCGCGCCATCGCCCGTCGGCCCCGATGGCGGCGTGAACGGCGGCTCGTCCCGGGTATCCCTCATGGCAGCAGCACCGTCGAGCCGGTGGTGCGGCGCGACTCCAGCGCACGGTGCGCATCGGCCGCCTGCGCCAGCGGGAACGTCTGGTTGACGTTGATGGTCACCTTGCCGCTCGTGACCATCTCGAACAGCTCGGCCGACATCGTCTCGGCTTCCTGCTGGTTGGTCATGTAGTCGAACAGGGTCGGGCGCGTGATGTACAGCGAACCGCGTTTGGCCAGCTCGCCGGGCGTAAAGGGTTCCACGGCGCCGGACGCATTGCCGAAGCTGACCATCAGGCCACGCCGCTGCAGGCAGTCGAGCGAGGCAGCAAACGTGTCCTTGCCCACCGAGTCGTACACCACCGGCACGCCAGCCCCGCCCGTGATCTCTTTCACACGCGCGACGATGTCCTCGTCGTTGTAGTTGATGACGTGCGCGGCGCCATGCGCCAGCGCCAGCTCGCCCTTCTCTTTGGAGCCGACGGTGCCGATCAGCTGCACGCCAAGGGCGCGCGCCCACTGGCAAGCGATCAGCCCGACACCACCGGCCGCGGCGTGGAACAGGATCGTCTGGCCCGCCTGCAGCGGGTAGGTCGAGCGAAACAGGTATTGCACCGTCAGGCCCTGCAGCATCATGGCCGCCGCCGTCTCGAACGAGATCGCGTCGGGCAGCTTGACGACGACCGCGGCCGGCATCACGCGCAGGTCGGCGTAGGCGCCGTTGGGCCCGCCGGCGTACGCGACGCGGTCGCCCGGCTGCACGTTGGTGACGCCCTCGCCCACCGCCTCGACCACGCCCGCGCCTTCCTTGCCCAGGCCGCCGGGAAGCGGCTGCGGATACAGGCCGGTGCGAAAATACACGTCGATGAAGTTCAGGCCGATCGCGTGCTGGCGCAGCAGGATCTCTCCCGGGCCGGGCGCGCCCACGTCGACATCGACATATTCCATCACCTCGGGGCCGCCATTGGCGGCGATGCGGATTGCTTTGGCGTGCATGCAGTTCTCCTTTGTGTACGTCAAGAATACCGTATTCATGCTTGCCGGCGGCGAAAGCGCCGGCGCACCAGACTGTTGTTTCCATGCCGATTCGCGCCCCCGGCATGATGGCCCTTGGACCTTTTTGCAAGGGGGCGCTATGCTAGAATGTCGGCCACTCTTGCATACCGTCTAAGGAATTCTCGACATGGCTGGACACAGCAAATGGGCCAATATCAAGCACAAAAAGGCCGCAACTGACGCCAAGCGCGGCAAGATCTGGACGCGCCTGATCAAGGAAATCACCGTCGCCGCGCGCATGGGCGGCAGCGACATCCCGTCCAATCCGCGCCTGCGCCTGGCAGTCGAGAAGGCGGCCGATGCGAATATGCCGAAAGATAACGTCACGCGCGCGATCCAGCGCGGTTCGGGCGAGCTCGAAGGCGTCAACTACGAAGAAGTGCGCTACGAAGGCTACGGCATCGGCGGCGCGGCGATCATCGTCGAGTGCCTGACCGACAATCGTGTGCGGACGGTGGCCGAAGTGCGCCACGCGTTCAGCAAGAACGGCGGCAATATGGGCACCGAAGGTTCGGTCGCGTTCATGTTCCAGCACACGGGCCAGTTCCTGTTCGCACCGGGCGTCGACGAAGACAAGCTGATGGAAGCGGCGCTCGAAGCCGGCGCCGACGATGTCGCGGCCGACGACGAAGGCGGCTTCGAAGTGCTGTGCGATCCGCACGCCTTCGCGTCGGTGAAAGAAGCGCTCGAAGCGGCCGGCTTCAAGGCCGAAGTGGCCGAAGTCATCATGAAACCCGCCACCGAAACGGTGTTCACGGGCGACGACGCGATCAAGATGCAAAAGCTGCTCGATGCACTGGAAAACCTGGACGACGTCCAGGAAGTGTTCACCAACGCCGTGATCGACGAATAACCTGGTAAGCAATATGAAAATTCTCGTAGTCGGCTCGGGCGGCCGCGAACACGCTCTGGCGTGGAAACTGGCCCAATCGGAACGCGTCCAGACGGTCTTCGTCGCCCCCGGCAACGGCGGCACCGAGCTCGACACGTGCCTGGTGACGGTCGACCTGCACGAGCCGCAGGCGCTGGCCGACTTCGTCGTGGCCGAACACATCGCACTGACGCTGGTGGGCCCCGAAGTACCGCTGGCCGCCGGCATCGTCAACCTGTTCCGCTCGCGCGGCCTGAAGATCTTCGGCCCCACCCGCGAAGCCGCCCAGCTCGAGAGCTCGAAGGATTTTGCCAAGTCGTTCATGCAGCGCCATGGCATCCCGACCGCGAAGTACGAAACGTTCTCGGACGCCGCCGCCGCCCACGCCTACATCGACGCCAACGGCGCCCCGATCGTCATCAAGGCCGACGGCCTGGCGGCCGGCAAGGGTGTCGTGGTGGCCATGACGCTTGACGAAGCGCACGGCGCGGTCGAGCACATGCTGGCCGATAACGCCTTTGGCGACGCCGGCGCGCGCATCGTCATCGAAGAATTCCTGGCCGGCGAAGAAGCCAGCTTCATCGTCATGTGCGACGGCAAGAACGTGCTGGCACTGGCCACGAGCCAGGACCACAAGCGCCTGAAGGACCACGACCAGGGCCCGAACACGGGCGGCATGGGCGCGTACTCGCCGGCGCCGATCGTGACGCCATCGATGCACGCACGCGTGATGCGCGAAATCATCAACCCGACCATCCAGGGTATGGCGCGCGATGGCATCCCGTTCACGGGCTTCCTGTACGCCGGCCTGATGATCGATGCCGACGGCAATCCGCGCACGCTGGAATTTAACTGCCGCATGGGCGATCCGGAAACCCAGCCGATCATGGCGCGCCTGAAAAGCGACTTCGCCACGGTGCTCGAGCACGCCTGCAACGGCACGCTCGACACGGTCGAACTCGAATGGGACCGCCGCACCGCCGTGGGCGTCGTGATGGCCGCTGCCGGCTACCCCGACAGTCCGCGCAAGGGCGATGTCATCGACGGCATCCCGCCGGAAGCGCCGGAATGCGTCACCTTCCACGCCGGCACGCGCGTCGTGGGTGGCACGCTGCAAGCCAGTGGTGGCCGCGTGCTATGCGTCGTGGGTCTGGGCGACAGCGTCAAGATGGCGCAGAAGCGCGCGTACGAAACGGTCGAGAAGATCCACTTCAATGGCGCGCAGTACCGGCGCGACATCGGCTGGCGCGGGATCAAGTAAGCGGGGTTGAACTTGGGTTCCCGCCTTCGCGGGAACGACGGACTAACAGCCGCCTTGAATATCACGTCAGCATGTTTGCACGTCGTTCCCGCGCAGGCGGGAACCTAAGTCACACCGAACAGCCTCAGGCGCCAACCGCCTTACAACGAACCACCACGTGCGCAGGTGTACAATCTGCGCTCTTTTCATTTCCCGACCGCGATCGTTCCATGCCTTCCCTCCATAGCGCAGCCATCAAGGCCTGGTTGCTCGACCTCCAGGCGCGTATCGTCCACGACCTCGAACAGGTCGATGGCAAGCCGTTCCTGCGCGATGCGTGGGAACGGCCCGAAGGCGGCGGCGGCATCTCGCGCCTGATCGAAGAAGGCAATGTATTCGAGCGCGGCGGCGTGAATTTTTCGCACGTGATGGGCGCCGCCCTGCCCCCGTCGGCCAGCGCCGTGCGCCCTGAACTGGCGGGCCGCGCCTGGGAAGCGATGGGCGTGTCGCTGGTGCTGCATCCGCGCAATCCGTATGCGCCGACGGTGCACATGAACGTGCGGTTTTTCGAAGCAACCGCAGCCGGCGAAGAGCCGGTCTGGTGGTTCGGCGGCGGCATGGACCTCACGCCGTATTACGGCGACGAGGCCGATGCACGCCACTTCCACCAGACCTGCCACGACGCGCTGGCGCCGTTCGGTCCGACGCTGCACCCGCGCTTCAAGAACTGGTGCGACGAGTATTTTTATCTGAAGCACCGCAAGGAAGCGCGCGGCGTGGGCGGCATCTTTTTCGATGACCTGAACGAACTGGGATTCGAGCAGTCGTGCGCGCTGATGCAAAGCGTCGGCAACAGCTTCACCACGGCCTACCTGCCGATCCTGGCACGCCACAAGGACCGCCCTTACGGCGAGCGCGAGCGCGATTTCCAGGCTTACCGGCGCGGCCGCTATGTCGAGTTCAACCTGGTGTGGGACCGCGGCACGCTGTTCGGCCTGCAGTCGGGTGGCCGCACCGAGGCGATCCTGATGTCGATGCCGCCGATCGTGAAATGGCGCTACGACTGGCACCCCGAGCCGGGCAGCCCGGAAGCGCGCCTGGCGACCGACTTTTTGCCGCACCGGGACTGGCTCGCGCCGTGACGGCCTGCATCGCCGTGCTGGGCGGCAGCTTCGATCCGGTGCACCTCGGCCACGTCGCGCTGGGCCAATTGTTTTGCGGCTTGCTGCAGGCGGACGAATTGCGCATCCTGCCCGCCGGTCGCCCCTGGCAAAAGAACGGCATGGAAGCGGGTGACGCGCATCGCATCGCGATGCTCGAACTGGCCTTCAGGCCACTGAACAACGACAAGCTGAACGTCGTGTTTGACCTGCAGGAAATTGAACGCACGACGCCAACCTACACGGTCGAGACCCTGCGCGCGCTGCGCCGGGAACTCGGCCCGCAGGCATCGATCGTATTCCTGATGGGCGCCGACCAGCTGCGCAATCTGGATACCTGGAATGAATGGCGCGAACTGTTCGCGCTGGCCAACCTGGGTGTGGCCACACGTCCAGGTTACGACCTGGCGCAAGAAACATTGCCACCACCGGTGGCACAAGAATTGTCGACGCGCCTTGCGACGCCCGACACCGTGCGCGCAAGCAGCCACGGAAAAGTTTGCCTCGCACCGACGCTGGACGTCGACATTTCGTCAAGCCGCATTCGTGCGGCCTTGCACGCGGGCCAGGAAGCGGACGCAAACGCGCTCGCGATGGCGCAAGTGCTAGACTATATTCAACAACATAACCTGTACAAAAACTAATGGATCTCAAGAAACTTCAAACCCTCGTCGTTGACGCCCTGGAAGATGTCAAGGGCCAGGACATCGTCATGTTCGACACGACGCACCTGACCAGCCTGTTCGACCGCATCGCCGTCGTCTCGGGCACCTCGAATCGCCAGACCAAGTCGCTGGCCGCATCGGTGCGCGACAAGGTCAAGGCTGCCGGCGGCGACGTCATCGGCATGGAAGGCGAGGACACCGGTGAATGGGTGCTGGTCGACCTGGGCGACATCATCGTCCACATCATGCAGCCGGCCATTCGCCAGTACTACCGTCTCGAAGAAATCTGGGGCGAAAAGCCAGTCAAGCTGGGCGCCGCCAAGCGCAAGTCGACCGCTGAAGGCGCAGAAGCCGACGAAGCCAAGCCGAAGTCGAAGCACCTTGCCGCCAACCAGGATAAGGTCGAGGCCAAGCCGGTCAACGAACGCAAACCTGCCGCCAAGCGCGCCGCCACCGTCGCCAAGACCCTCGCTGCCGAAGGCCCTGCTGCTGCCAAGAAGCCGGCTGCCAAGAAGGTTGCTGCCAAGGCTGTCCCAACCGGCAAGACCGTGAAGGTCAACCCGAGCAAGACCGAGACCGCCGCTGTCGAAGCGACCAAGGCCAAGCCGCCAAAGCGCGCCGTGAAAGCTGCCGCACCGAAAGAAGCGCCAGCGGTCGAAGCGCCGGCCAAAAAAGTGATTCGTCGTATCAAGAAGGATGCCGAGTAAGCCTTCATGCAATTGATCATTGCCGCGGTCGGTCACAAGATGCCGGCCTGGATCGAGTCGGGTTTCACCGAGTACACGAAGCGCATGCCACCCGAGCTGCGCATCGTGCTCAAGGAAATCAAGCCGGTCGAACGGTCGGGCAGCAAGACCGCTGCCACGGCGATGGCGCTCGAACGCGAGCGCATCGAAGCGGTCTTGCCCAAGGGCGTACGCATCATCGCGCTCGACGAGCGTGGCCGCGACCTGACCAGCGTCGGCCTGTCGCAGCAGCTGGAAACCTGGCAACGTGACGGGCGCGACACCGCGTTCCTGATCGGTGGCGCCGATGGCCTCGATCCCGAGCTCAAGGCACGTGCCGAAGGCTTGATCCGTATTTCCAGCATGACGCTGCCGCACGGTATGGTGCGGGTGATGCTGGCCGAGCAGCTGTATCGTGCCTGGTCGATCACCCAGAACCACCCTTACCACCGGGTCTGAATTTTGCTTGTTCAGTAATTCTTTACCTGCCTGACTGCTTTGCCAGATCGTCCGATTCGATGAGAAACAACCAGAACAAGATTTACCTCGCTTCGAAAAGCCCTCGCCGACGCGAATTGCTGCGCCAGATCGGCGTTGACTTCGAGCTGATGCTGCTGCGCAGTGATCCGGCCCGCGCAGTGGACGTCAGCGAAGACGTGCTGGCGGACGAAGACGTGCACCATTACGTGGCGCGCGTTGCCAAGGAAAAGGGCGCGTTTGCCTTCAACCTGCTGCTGCAACGGCGCCAGCCGCTGCGCCCCGTACTGACGGCCGACACGACCGTCACGATCGATGGCGAGATTCTCGGCAAGCCAGCCGATAACCGAGAGGCGATCGCCATGCTTGAGCGCCTGTCGGGCCGTACGCACCAGGTGCTGACCTCGGTTGCCGTGCACGCCGAACGTGTTGCCGAGCAAGTCACGCAGGTGTCGAACGTGCGCTTTGCCAAGCTCACGCCGGAACAGATCCGCGCCTATTGCGCCACACCCGAGCCGTACGACAAGGCCGGCGGCTACGGCATTCAGGGCCCGGCGGCGCTGTTCATCGAGCACATCGAAGGCAGCCACTCGGGCATCATGGGCCTGCCCCTGTTCGAGACCGCCAGTTTGCTGCGCAAGGCGGGTCTGACGGTCTGAATTGATCGCCTTCCCGCCCCGGCGATGCCTCGTGAGCGTGTATCATGATCACCCTGAACAATACGTGCGGCAGGGTCCATGAACGAAGATATTCTCATCAACATCACGCCGCAGGAAACACGCGTCGCGCTGGTTTTGCAAGGCGCGGTGCAGGAACTGCACATCGAGCGCACGCTCACGCGTGGGTTGGCGGGAAATGTCTATCTGGGCAAGGTCGTGCGCGTGCTGCCAGGCATGCAGTCGGCCTTTATCGACATCGGCCTGGAGCGCGCCGCCTTCCTGCACGTGGCCGATATCTGGGAAGCGCGCAGCCACGACGGCAGCAACGTCCCACCTACCGCGATTGAAAAACTGCTGTTCGACGGCCAGGTACTGACGGTCCAGGTCATTAAAGATCCGATCGGCACCAAGGGCGCACGCCTGTCGACCCAGATTTCCATCGCCGGCCGCATGCTGGTGTACCTGCCGCAAGACCAGCACATTGGCATCTCGCAAAAAATCGAAAAGGAAAGCGAGCGCGAACGCCTGCGCACGCGCCTGCAAAGCATGCTGCCGCCCGACGAAAAAGGCGGCTACATCGTGCGCACGATGGCCGAAGAAGCACCCGACGACGACCTGGCCGCCGACGTCGACTACCTGCGCAAGACCTGGGGCGCCATCAATCAGGGTGCCCGCACCCGCCCGCCGACCACCCTGCTCTACCAAGACCTGTCGCTGGCCCAGCGCGTGCTGCGCGACTTCGTGCACGACGAAACCGCCACCATCCAGGTCGACTCGCGCGAGAACTACCTGAAACTCGTCGAATTCGCGCAGGTCTACACGCCGAGCGTGCTCTCGCGCATGGCGCACTACACGGGCGAGCGCCCGCTGTTCGATCTGTATGGCGTCGAAGAAGAAATCCTGCGCGCGCTCGGGCGCCGCGTCGACCTGAAATCGGGCGGCTACCTGATCGTCGACCAGACCGAGGCGATGACGACCATCGACGTCAACACGGGCGGCTACGTTGGCGGGCGCAACTTCGCCGACACGATCTTCAAAACGAATCTGGAATCGGCACACGCCATCGCGCGCCAGCTGCGCCTGCGGAACCTGGGCGGCATCATCATCCTCGACTTCATCGACATGGAGAACAACGAGCACCGCAACCAGGTGCTCGCCGAGCTGAAGAAAACCCTGGCACGCGACCGCACCAAGGTCTCCGTGAGTAATTTTTCGGCGCTAGGCCTGGTGGAAATGACGCGAAAGCGCACGCGCGAATCGCTGGCCCACATCCTTTGCGAACCGTGCCCGGCCTGCTCGGGCAAGGGCCAGGTGAAAACCAGTCGCACGATCTGCTACGAAATCCTGCGCGAACTGCTGCGCGAAGCCAAGCAGTTCAACCCGCGCGAGTTCCGCATCGTCGCTTCGCAAGAGGTGATCGATCTGTTCCTGGAAGAAGAATCGCAACACCTGGCCATGCTGGGGGACTTCATCGGCAAGCGCATTTCGCTGCAGGTCGAGAAGGGGTATCACCAGGAACAGTACGATGTGATTTTGATGTAACCATGGACTTGCTGCCCGCGCACTGGCTCGCAACCTGGGCCACCCTGAACCTGGCCCCGCCCCCCGGATTGTGCGAGCAATTGCTGCGCGCGTGGGACGAACCCCAGCGCCATTACCACACGCTGCAACACCTCAACGAATGCCTGGCGCTGTTCGACACGCTGCGCGCGCATGCCGAGCAGCCTGACGAGATCGAGCTGGCCCTGTGGTTCCACGACGCTATCTACGACGTGCAAGGCCACGATAACGAAGCACGCTCGGCGCACTGGGCCATTGACGCAATAAAGGCTGGCGGCGTCGATACGGCCCGCTGCCAGCGCGTGCATGATCTGATCATGGCCACCTGCCACACTGCCCTGCCCGCCTCGCCGGATCAGGCTTTGCTGGTCGACATCGACCTGGCCATCCTGGGCGCACCCGCTGCGCGCTTTGCGGAATACACGCGGCAGATCAGCGCCGAATACGCATGGGTGCCGCCAGAGGTGTACGCTGTCAAGCGCCGCGCCGTGCTGCAGGGCTTTCTCGACCGCGAACACATCTACTCCACGCCGGTCGTCGCGCAGCGCTTTGAGCAGCGCGCCAGAGACAATCTGGCCAAGGCCATTTCATCGCTCTGAACAACGATCCATCAACAGGCAACAAGATTGATCCAGATCGATTGCAGCCTGCTTGACGAACGCGCCTGCAAACCTATTGAGAACCAGTCCATCCAAGCTGCATGATGCGCCGTTGCTGCCGCCCTCGATTGAAGCACGCACCCAACATGCGCGCGTGATTTTGCGTGCGTTCCCATCGGTTCCGCTTGACTTGCGTCAGCAAAATACTTAGCGTCTCACAACAGGCAGCAGGAAACTCATCCCTTTTTCGCGCGTGAACCACAGGTGATTGCCATGCGAACCCGACTCCGCAATCGTCACAGCAAAGCACCGGACCAACTGCGCGATGCCTTGGCGCCGTCGCGCTATGCCGATGTGGTTGCCGATGACGGACTCGAAGCGTCCATGCGACAGCTGACCGAAGGGCAAATGCTCGTCAACCAGGCGCTGGTCGAAAAGATCATCGCCTGCCAGCATTCCGAAGCAACGTTACGCGCATCCGAACAGCAACTGCATTCATTACTGGCCCACCAGCGCGCCAACAGTGAAGCCGAGCGCAAGCGGATCTCGCGCGAGATCCACGATTGCCTTGGCCAGAACCTGCTGGCCTTGCGGCTCGACATCGTCACCCTGCACCAGCAAACGGACGATCAACGTGGCCGTCTGCACGATTGGGTGAGCGCGGCGCTGGGCAATGTCGATGAGACGCTGCGCACCGTCAAGCACCTGCTGAGCGAACTACGGCCTGCCGGTCTTGAGCTGGGCGTCGTGGCCACGCTGGAGATCGAGGCGCGCAAGTTCACCCGTGCGAGTGGCATTGCCTGCGACGTGCAGGCTGACGGGCGTCTCGACGACCTGCAGATCCACGAAGATATCCTGATGAGCTTATACCGCGTGCTGCGCGAGTCGCTCGACAATGTGTGTCGCCATTCGCTTGCCAGCCGGGTTCAGCTGCACTTGGTCAGCGTGGACGGCATGCTCGAACTGAGCATCAGCGACAACGGCGTCGGGTTCAACCTGCAGGCGCCACGCAAGTCCGGCAGCTTTGGCCTGGCGGCGCAGCACGAACAAGTTGCTGCACATGGCGGCACACTGGTCATCAATAGTGCTCACACACAAGGCGCGCGCCTTGTCGTACGCCTGCCACTAATGGCGCAGCAAGCCGGTGTGAAGCGCGCTGATTGGCTGACGTAATGGTCTGCTGACACCCTTGTTGCGATGCCACACTGGCCCTTCCCTGCAGATCAATGCCGCACGACTATCTTGTTTATGTTGGAGCAAGCTGGCGATTGAAAATCCTGATCGATATCATAGGAATAATTAAATACTGATCTTCCTGTGTGTGTGTGAACTCACAGTGGAGGCTTGACGTGCTGGGCTATGTTATTGGGAGTTTAATAATCTCGACAACAGACAAGGAACAGCATGCCAACATCAAAGCACCCAAGCTCATTCGACGGCGCCGGATCGGTCCTGAGCACGGTAGCGGGTCCATCCGATGCCAAGCCGCCACAAAGCCTTGGCGTCAGCAACCCGATCGCGGATCGTCTTCTCGATAAAATCCCTGCTGAGCAAGAGCTCGCGGCGGCACGTCCATTCAATGCCAACAAGGCCAGCGAGTATGGCGACGCATCGCGTACGCCAGCAGTCGGCGAAACCTTCAAGCCGTCGACCCACGCCGCCACCGGCAGCACGTCGACCGAAATCATCGCCAATGACAAAGTTGGCGATGGCAATCCGCCAAAAGGCGAAAACGCCACCGTCGATCCACTCGACCGCGTGCGCGTCGACCCGGCCGACCGTCATCTGACGACCAACCAGGGCGTCCCGGTATCGGACAACCAGCATTCGCTGAAGGCCGGCCTGCGTGGTCCGACCCTGCTCGAAGACTTCGTGCTGCGCGAAAAGATCAGCCACTTCGACCATGAGCGCATCCCTGAGCGCGTCGTGCACGCACGCGGCTCGGCTGCCCACGGTTATTTCGAGTCCTACGACAACTTCAGCGCCCTGACCCGCGCCATCCCGTTCGCCAAGAAGGGCAAGCGCACGCCAGTGTTCCTGCGCTTCTCGACGGTGGCCGGCGAACGTGGTTCGACCGACACCGCACGCGACGTGCGCGGTTTCGCGGTCAAGTTCTACACCGAAGAAGGCAACTGGGATCTGGTGGGTAACAACATGCCAGTGTTCTTCATCCAGGACGCCATGAAGTTCCCTGACCTGGTGCACGCAGCCAAGCCGGAACCACATCACGCGATGCCGCAGGCGGCCACTGCCCACGACACGTTCTGGGACTTCGCCTCGCTGTCGCCAGAAATCGCGCACATGCTGATGTGGACGATGTCGGACCGCGCCATCCCGCGCAGCTACCGCACGATGCAGGGCTTCGGCGTGCACACGTTCCGCCTGATCAATGCACAGGGCGAAGCGCGTTTCGTGAAATTCCACTGGACGCCAATGCAGGGTACGCACTCGCTGGTGTGGGATGAAGCTGTCCGCATCTCGGGCGCCGATTCCGACTTCCACCGCCGCGACCTGTGGGAAGCCATCGAAGCCGGCAACTTCCCTGAATGGGAACTGGGCCTGCAGATCTTCACCGAAGAACAGGCTGCCAGCTTCCCGTTCGACGTGCTCGATTCGACCAAGCTGATCCCGGAAGAACTGGTGCCGCTGACCCCGGTCGGCAAGATGGTGCTGGACCGCAATCCGGACAACTTCTTTGCCGAAACCGAGCAAGTCGCGTTCTGCACGTCGCACGTCGTGCCGGGCATCGACTTCTCGAACGATCCGCTGCTGCAAGGTCGTAACTTCTCGTACCAGGATACTCAGCTGACCCGTCTGGGCGGCCCGAACTTCCACGAGATCCCGATCAACTCGCCGATCGTCCAGATCCAGAACAACCAGCGCGACGGTTTCCATCGCCAGGCCATCAACCGCGGCCGCGTGAACTACGAACCGAATTCGCTGGGCGGCGGTGTGCCATACCAGGCTGGTCCTGCAGGTTTCACCAGCTTCCCGGAGACGATCGCAGCGGACAAAGTGCGCGGCAACCCGGAACTGTTTGCTGACCACTACTCGCAGGCGCGTCTGTTCTGGCAGAGCCAGACCACGGCCGAGAAGAACCACATCGTCAACGCATTCCGTTTCGAGCTGACCCGCGTGCAGACGCCGGCCGTGCGCGAGCGTGTGCTGGCCCTGCTGGCCAACGTCGATGACGTGCTGGTGTCCCGCGTGGCCGAAGGTCTGGGCATGGATGTGCCGGCACCGCTGCCACTGGCAACCGATGCGCCGATTCCAACCTATCCGCCTTCGCCAGCGCTGTCGCTGATGAGCCGTCCAGGCGTCACCGGCATCAAGGGCCGCCGCGTCGCCGTGCTGATCGCGTCGGGCGTCGATGACAAGGCAGTCAAGGGCCAGTATGGCAGCCTGCTCAAGGATGGCGCCGTGCCACGCATGGTCGGTAACATGCTCGGCAAGGTCAAGGCGCTTGACGGCGACCCGATTGACGTCGAGATCTCGGTCGAAGCCGGCCCATCGGTCATGTACGACGCAGTGATCGTGCCGGACGGCGACCAGGCCGTGGCCACGCTGGCCAAGAACGCACAGGTGCTGGAATTCCTGCGCGAGCAATACCGTCACGGCAAGCCGATCCTCGTGTTCGGCGCCGGTTCGGACCTGCTGACCAAGGCCATGATCCCGACCACGCTGCCAGACGGTTCGGATGACCCGGGCCTGATCATGGGCGATGCTGCCAATGCCGATGCAGCCCTGGCAGCGTTCAAGACGGCGCTGGCCGGCTTCCGCGTGTTTGCCCGCGAAACCGATCCACCATCGGTCTAAGTCAACTCGGCCCGTCTGCCATCACATTGGTGGCAGACGGGCCTGATGACACCGCAGCAACATAAAAGACACCGCCCGGTGTCTTTTTTTTATTAATTTTTTATAACTGCTCTATTTACTACAACAAATTATTGGCGTAACCTGTTGGTTGCTATTTTGTTACCAAGTGGTATGTACACGCTGTGCGCTGCCTTTGGATGACCCACCCAGCACGTATCCGAAAGGCGCTCGATGACCCTTGGCCATGCAACCGGTGACCGTATCGCGTTTTTGCGAATTGTTATGATTTTTGGTGTCATCATGTTGCATACGCCAGCATATGTGCCCATGTCGGCCGTTGGCGATGGCTGGTTTGACCTGATCAAAGCCTTTTTCCAGCTTGCGGTATTTCGCGCCAGCGTGCCGGTCTTGACCGTAATCTCGGGTTATTTGCTCTTCAAGTCCTGCATCGACCAGGAACCGGTACGCTGCCTGACCAAAAAAGCACGCACGATCCTGATTCCCTTTCTCTGCTTTAACCTGCCGCTGGCGCCTGTGGCCCTGGGGGCGGAAATGTTTGGCGGCATGCAGTTGTCGGCCAATCTGTGGCCTTTCGATGCGACCGGCTGGTTGAATGCGGCGTTCGGCCTGACTGACTCCCCAATCAATTACCCGCTCAATTTTTTGCGTGACCTGATCGTACTGATCCTGCTGGCACCCCTGTTTGGCTGGTTGCTGCGCAAGGCCGCCTGGCCTGGCCTGGTTCTCGTCTCGGTCATCTTCATGGGCGATTTCGACGGGCATCTGCTGCAGCGTAATCTGATGGCCATGCAGTTCTATGTCGGCGGGATGGCGGCGGTGCGCGCGTGGGACTTGCGCTGCCTCGACCGCCATGCCGGCATTCTGTTTGTCGCCTTCGTGCTCGCCTGCCTCGCCGTCCTGCATTTCCGGATGGAAGACACGACCTACCTGCGCCTGGCTGCGCCGTTCCTGCTCTGGCCTGCAACCGCCTGGGCAGCCAGCACGCGGTTCGGTGCGTGGCTAACTGGCATGAGCAAATACAGCTTCTTCCTGTTCCTGGGGCATGCACCGATCCTGATGCTGACCTGGATCCTGTATGGCCGCTACGGCAGCGCCATTCCCTACCCGGTCTATTGGGTGATGGCGCCGCTGATCGTGAGCGCTATCCTGGTGGCCGTGTATCAGCTTGCACTCGGAACGATGCCGCGCGTCTTCAAGGCCATGATTGGTGCCAGCACCAGGCCGGCAGCAGGACGGGGTGAGCAGCGCCGTGGGAGCCTGGCACAGCCTGCTGCCCTGAAGATCTGATGCGTGGAATTGGGTGAGTTTCCTGTAGTGCAACGATCGCTATAATCGTCCTGTGCCCTCCCCCCACTTTCAGGAAAGCCTCCCCCATGTTCTGTTCTCACTGCGGCGCCCCAATGGCGCCGGATGCTGCTGCGTGCGCCGTCTGCGGCAAGGCGGCAGCGGTCAATGCATCATCCTCCGTCACTCTCGACAAACCACCGCTGTACAGCGTCGATGATGGTGGCATTCCCGACGGTGTGAAGGGCTGGAGCTGGGGCGCATTTTTCCTGAACTGGATCTGGGCGATCGGCAACCGCTCCTGGATCGGCCTGCTGGCGCTGGTGCCCTACGTGGGCTGGATCATGGCGTTCTGGCTGGGATTCAAGGGCCGCGAAATGGCCTGGAAAAACAAGCAGTGGGACAGCCTTGAGCACTTCAACCGCATCCAGCGGAAGTGGTCGCAATGGGGTGTCGGCATCACGGTGGTCGCAGCGATCCTCGGTATCCTCGCGGCCATCGCCGCCCCCGCCTATCAGGACTACACGACACGCGAGCGCAAAGTACAGCGCGCTGCCGACCAGGCCGCGAACGCCGCGCCGCTCGCTGGCGGTAGCATCCTCGACAGCAATGCCGACAACCTGCCAACGTCGCTGCGCACCGTGGCCGGTCTGCTGGAACGCAAGACCGGCGCCGCTGGTGCCGGCATGCTGCTCGATGGCCAGGCCCTGTTCACGGGCGAAGATGCGCGCTGGCAGTTCCCGCTGCGCAGCTTCAAGCTTTCCGGTGGCAAGGAAGCCATCCTGATCGCCAGCAGCGGCGGACGCGGCAACAGTTGCGAAACGCTGTTCTACTTTTTGCTTGCCGATGCATCCGGCGTCACGCCCACGCCGCTGTTCGGTACCTGCGCCGCGCAAGGCAGCATCGCGCAGCGTGGCGACACCATCACCATCAAACTGCCGGACGTGAACCGCGCCTCGACCATCGTGTTCGAGAACGGTGTCGTGCGCGCCGATGGCCAGGTCGTGAGCCTGACCGGCATGAACGATCCATCGCGCTAGCTGCGCCGCTTCTTCCAGTTGTAATCGGCGCCCGTGACGTCCACGCCTGGATGGCCCACGACGTCCGGATGCTCCGAGCACATGGTGATGAAGCGGATGCCTTCGCCATCGCGCTGGCGCTTGCGCAGCGCCTCCATGAATCCCATCGCCGGGACCATCTCGGCCGTGTCGAAGCCCTGCGCATGCGCGTGCGTGGCCGCGCCATCCACCACTGTCCAGTAGACCATGTACATTGGATTTACCCTGCGTTGTAAAGAAACACATTGTCGCTTGAATAGATCTGCTCTGCAGAAGTGCCAGGCTACCCAAAAAACCGCCGCCAGGAGGTAGGACTGGTCCGAAAAACGCCCACTATGTGAACCACTTAACATAGTGACTGCCCGGTGACCGTTAGTCTGTTGTCATGTTCACTACGCAGGTAAGCCTTTATGACTCTTCGCACCGATTCCCAGCCCGACCTCGCCCTCTGGGGCGGGCTCGAATGCACGGTTAACCGCGTACGCGACGACTACTTCAGCCAGATGGACCGCAACGGCCACGCTGGCCGCCTGCAAGATATTGAACGCTTCGCATCGCTCGGCATCCAGGCGATCCGCTACCCGGTGCTGTGGGAGCGCACGGCGCCCGATGGCATCGACAAGGCCGACTGGTCATGGGCCGACGAGCGCTTGCCGGCGCTGCGCGACCTCGGGGTCAACCCGATTGTCGGGCTGATCCACCACGGCAGCGGCCCCCGTCACACGAGCCTCGTCGATCCCGCCTTCCCCGACCAGCTGGCCGAGTACGCCGGCGCCGTGGCCGCCCGCTATCCATGGGTCGAGCACTACACGCCCGTCAACGAAATCTGCACCACCGCGCGCTTCTCGGGCCTGGCCGGTGTCTGGTACCCGCATGGTGGCGACGAAGCCACGTTCATCCGCGCCCTGCTGATCCAGTGCCGCGCGACGGTGCTGTCGATGCGCGCGATCCGCGCCGTCAACCCACATGCAAAACTGGTCCAGACCGACGATCTGTCCAAGACCTACGGCACGCCCGAAATGCAGGACATCGCGAACTACTTCAACGAGCGACGCTGGCTCGCCTGGGACCTGCTGTGCGGCATGGTTGATACCGGCCACAAGCTGTGGGACTACCTGCTCGACTCAGGCGCCACGGCCGACGAGCTGCGCTGGTTCCGCGACAACCCGTGCCCGCCCGACGTGATCGGCGTGAACTACTACGTCACCAGCGAGCGCTGGCTCGACCATCGCCCGGAACGCTATCCCGAGAGCCACCGCCACGTGTACCGGGGCGTGGCGCACGCCGACATCGAAGCGCCGCGCGCGCTGGCCACGCCCACGCCCGGCATCGCCCCGCTGTTGATGGAAACCTGGGAACGCTACGGCATACCGATCGCGATCACCGAAGCGCACATCGACGCCAACCGCGAAGACCAGCTGCGCTGGCTTGTCGAAATCTGGAACGCCGCCCTCAAGGCGCGCCAGCAGGGCGCCGACATCCGCGCCGTCACGGTCTGGGCGCTGCTGGGCTCGTTCGACTGGAACAGCCTGGTGACGGCGTGCCACGGCTACTACGAGCCGGGTCCGTTCGACGTGCGCTCGCCCACGCCCCGCCCTACCGCGCTGGCAACCCTGATGCGCGAACTGGCCAGCAAGCGTGCACTGTCCAATCCCGTCCTGCAGGGCGAAGGCTGGTGGCGCCGGCCGGGCCGCTTCTGGTGCAAACCCGTGGCCACCCGCACGGCAGTGGCCGACATCGCCGTGCGCAGCCAGTTCAAGTCGGCGCCCGTGCAGCCGATCCTGATCACGGGCGCCACCGGCACGCTCGGCGCAGCGTTCAAGCGCATCTGCGAAGCGCGCAACCTGGCCTGCCACGCACTCACCCGGCAAGAGATGGACATCACCGACCCGGCCTCGGTCGACGCGGCAATCGTGCGTTTCAAGCCGTGGGCGATCATCAATGCGGGCGGCTTCGTGCGCGTTGACGAGGCCGAAACCGACAGCGAGCGCTGCATGCGCGAAAACACGCTGGGCCCGACCGTGCTGGCGCTTGCCTGCATGCGCCATGCGCTGCGCTTCATGACGTTCTCGAGCGACCTGGTGTTCGACGGCGCCAAGGGCGCGCCGTATGTCGAATCCGATGCGACCAATCCGCTCGGCGTCTACGGGCGCAGCAAGCTGGATGCCGAAACCCGCGTGCTCGATGCCGATCCGCAGGCACTCGTGATTCGTACCAGCGCGTTCTTCGGGCCATGGGACCGGCACAACTTCGTGACCCAGGCGCTGGGCGCGCTGGCCAATGGCGAGCCGTTCCAGGCGGCGAACGACATGATTGTCTCGCCGACCTATGTGCCGGATCTGGTGAAGGTCGCGCTCGACCTCATGATCGACCGCGAACGCGGCATCTGGCACCTGACCAACGGCGACGCCGTGAGCTGGGCCGAGCTGGCGCGGCGCGCGTGCGCGGCAGCGGGCATGTCAGCCGATGGCTTGCAGGAGGTTGCGGCCGATGCGGTGGACTATCCGGCGCAGCGGCCGGCGTTCAGTGCGCTGGGCAGCGAACGCGCGCGGCTGCTGCCATCGCTGGACGATGCATTGCAGCGCTATGCGCATGCGGTGCAGGAAGCTGCCGGCGGCGCGGGAATCCGGCAGGCCGGAGAAGCGGCGCATTACGCGCGCTGATGGCCGTTGTTGTTGGAGAACCGTCGTACCCGCGGAGGCGGGTACCCAAGTGTCAGCGCTGCCACTGGCAGCGAAACGTCGTGGAAGCGCCAATGCCTTGGGTTCCCGCCTTCGCGGGAACGACGTGTTTGTGCAGCAGGCTAGACTGCCTGTTTCTTCTCGGCCGTGAACTGCAAATAGTACAGATTCGCGTACATGCCTTTCATGGCCAGCAGTTCGTCGTGCGTGCCCTGCTCCACGATGCGCCCTGCTTCCATCACCACGATCCGGTCGGCCCGCTCGATCGTCGACAGGCGGTGCGCGATCACGATGGTCGTGCGCCCGGCCATCAGCGTGTCGAGCGCTGACTGCACCGCGCGTTCGCTCTCGTTATCGAGCGCCGACGTGGCTTCATCCAGGATCAGCAGCGGCGCATCCTTGTAGATCGCGCGCGCGATCGCCACGCGCTGGCGCTGGCCGCCCGACAGGCGCGAACCGTTCTCGCCGATGCGCGTGTCGATGCCGTCCGGCAGGCGTGCCACGACGTCCGTCAGGTGCGCCGCGCGGATCGCGCTGGCCAGACGCTCGTGGTCGATGTGCTCGGCCCCGTAGGCGATGTTGGCCGCCAGCGTATCGTCGAACAGCACGACGTTCTGGCTCACCATCGCCAGCTGGCTGCGCAGCGACGCGAGCTTGATGTCGGTGTACGGCACGCCGTCGAGCAGCACGCGCCCGCCTTGCGGATCATAGAAGCGCGTGACCAGGTTCACGAAGGTCGACTTGCCGCCACCCGAGACCCCCACCAGCGCCACGGTCTGCCCTGGCAACACCTCGAGCGAGACATCGTCGAGCGCCGGGCCGGCCGCATTCGGGTACTGGAACGCGACCCGTTCGAACACCAGGTGGCCGTTGGCGCGGCCCAGTTCACGGCTGCCGGTATCGACTTCCGGCTCGGCGTCGATGATGCCAAACACTGTCTCGGCCGCCGACATGCCGCGCTGCATCGGGCCATTCACTTCGGCCAGCGACTTGAGCGGTGTGAGCAGCATCAGCATCATGGTGACGAACTGCGTGAACTCGCCGACCGTCATGTCGGCCTGCATCGCCAGCACGACCACGAGCGAGAGCGCCAGCGAGGTCGCGATCTGGGTCACCGGCGTGGTGGCGGCAAAGGCCACCGTCATGCGCTGCGAAAAACCGCGCAGCGCGACGCTGCGCTGATGAAAGCGGCGGCGCTCGTAGGCTTCGCCGGCGAACACGCGGATCACCTGGTGGCCGCGCGCGGCTTCCTCGACCACGCCGGTCATTTCGGCAGTCACGCGCTGGCTTTCGCGATTCAGGTTGCGCAGGCGCTTGGTGGTCGTGCGCACGATCACGGCGGTCAGCGGAATCACGACGATCGCGATCAGCGTCAGCTTCCAGTTCAGGTACAGCAGGCTGCCCAAGAGGCCAATCACGACCAGCACGTCGCGCACGCAGGCGACGAACACCGACTGGATCATGTCGACCACCTGGCGCACGTCGTTGACGACCGTGTTGATGATCTTGCCGGTGCTCTCGTCCTGGTAGCGCGCGACCGGCAGGCGCAGCACGCGCTCGAAGGCCATCGCGCGCATGTCGTTGAGCACGCGCGAGAGCACCCAGTTGTTGAAGTAGGCGGTACCAAAGGTGCCGATTCCGCGCAGCACGAAGATCGATACCAGCACGGCGGGAATCAGCCACAGGCTGAACGATACCCGCTCTTCGAAGCCGCGGTCGAACAGCAGCTGCATCGCCTTGGCCAGCAGCGGCTGCGTCGCGGCGGTAATCGCCATCGACAGCAGCGCCAGCGCCGCGCGCGATTTGTACGGTTTGACGAGCGCCAGCAGGCGCCGCACGATGACCTTAGTTTCCACGTTGTTCAACTTTCTTTTCAAGCGTTGCGGCATCGGCCTGGCGCGTCTTCGCGACCAGGCACAGTCCCATCAGCAGGAACACCATCAGCGCATAGAACATGCTGCCCTTGAGCGACCAGAAAATCACCTCGGTCAGGCCGAAGCTGAAATAGCTCAGCACCACCAGCATGCCCGCCAGTGCCGGCGCGAACTGCGGCAGGCCGGCGCCACGTGCATGCACCTGGGCCTGCACGCCGCGGCCGAGCTGGCGCGCGAAGAACACGAACGGCGCGACCAGGATGCCGGCCCAGGCCAGCAGCCCGAAGATGCCGCCCGTGGCCAGCGCCTGCAACCCGTCATTATGAAGGTGTTCCAGGGACAAGATCGCCGGATCGAGCGTGCCCTGCTCGACCATGTGGCGGATTTCGGCGCGCAGCGTGTTGCGGTCCAGACCGAACAGCGGGCGCTGCTCGATCAGGATTGCCGCGCCCTTCCACAATTCGAGCCGGGTGCCGACATTGGTATGCACATTGCCGCCGTCGACCCAGGTCTGGACATCATCGACGCCCTGCAGCGCGCGCTCCTGCATGCCGGTGGCCGGCACCAGGAATGCGGCGGCGACCAGCGCGAAGCTGCCGGCCAGCAGCAGGCGCAGTTTGCGGCTGTGCAGCAGCTGCGCGTAACTGAGAAACAGCACGGCGGCCAGCGCCAGCGCAACCCAGCTGCCGCGGGTGCCGGTGAGCAGGCAGGCGGCCAGGCCGGCCAGCGCACCCAGGCCCGCCAGCGCCGCCTTGCCGGCGTGATGGCGATAATCGATCGCCGCCGCCAGGGCGACCAGGCCCAGGCACAGCGCCAGGTCGCCGAAGGTGATCGCATTGAGAAAGCCGCCCGGGCGCTCGACGCCCATCGCGATGCGCTGCCAGGCCACGAACGGCAGCGCCGCAATCGCGCCGGCCACCACGCCCCACCACAGCATCGCGGCGCGCGGCCTGGCCAGCACGACCAGCGCCATGGCGCTCATGGCCAACAGCAGGCGTGACGGTTTGTCGAGCGAATCCAGGTGCGCCTCGGGCCGCACCACCACGGCGGCCACGGCCAGCGCAAACTGGAACACGAAGGCTGCGATGACCCAGCGGATCGCTTTCCAGTACGGCGCGGTCGCGGCCCAGGCCTTGCGCGGCACGAACAATGCAGTGAGCAGGAACAGGAGGCTGGAAAAACCGATGCCGGACGGCGTGGTCAGACTAATCAGGGGAAACAGGAACATCTGGAAGCCCACCAACAACTGCAGCGGCTCCCGGGCCTTGATCGACGTATTGTTCATTCTTGTTCTTGTGGGCTATTCTTGCGGCCTAGAGAGCATTTGTATCGGACACCATGCAGCAAACACAGACATTGTCGGTCGTGATCACCACGTACAACCGGCCCGACGCACTGGGGGCGGTGTTGGCCGCCTGTTTCTTGCAGGACGACAAGAATTTTGAAATCATTATCGCTGATGACGGCTCGACTGCCAACACGCGGGACTGCGTCGCGCGGCTGGCGGCAGGCGCCCCGGTGCCCGTCAAACATGTGTGGCAACCGGACGACGGCTTTCGCGCCGCCATGGCCCGCAACCGCGGCACGCTGGCGGCAACGGGCGACTATATCATCTTCCTGGATGGCGACTGCGTGCCGCAGCGCGACTTCATCGCCCGCCACCGCGCGCTGGCCCAGCAGGGCTTCCTTGTGTCAGGCAGCCGCATCCTGCTCAGCCAGGCGCTGACCGAACGCGCGCTGCGCGATGGTATCGACGTGGCCGGCCTGAGCGTCGCCCAGCGCCTGCGCCTGCGGCTGGCTGGCGACATGAACAAGTTCCTGCAGACGATCGTGCGCTGGCCCGACATCGCCCGCGTGCGCCGCAAGTTCAGCTGGCGCCGCATCAAGAGTTGCAACCTGGGGGTATGGAAGGCCGACCTAATCGCAGTCAATGGCTTCGACGAAAGCTTTACCGGCTGGGGCCACGAGGATTCCGACCTCGTGGTGCGGCTGTTTCATGCCGGCGTGCTGCGCAAGGACGGCGCGATGGCAACCGAAGTGCTGCATCTGTGGCATGCCGAAGCCGAGCGCGATCAGGCATCCAGCAACCGGCGCACCGTGCTCGAGCGCGCCGCCAACGGCACAACGCAGGCCAGCGTCGGGCTGCGTGAACATGCTGCCGCGAACTGACCTGACCTGACCTGACCAGTAGGGTGGGCGGGTTTCCCGCCCACGCGTTCAACCCGCCTTCGCACACCATGGAGCTTCATCAGGCCACGATCAGGCCTTAGACGCCCACTGCCGGCAACGTCTGCGCAAACTGCGAGACGCCGTTAAGATTGAACAGCTCGACCTTCATCGCCTTGGTGCGCGGGTCGATATTGACCTCACCAAAGAACTGGTAGCCAGAAAACGGCGAAGAATTCTGGATCACCGGACTTTTCGAGAAAACCGCCGTGGGGCCGAAGGTTTTATCGAGCACGCCCGGACCGAAGGCGCCGGCATTCATCGGGCCGGCGACGAATTCCCAGAATGGCGAAAAGTTCGTGAACCGGGCCTGGGCCGGATCGTAATAGTGGGCCGCGCAGTAGTGGACGTCGGTGGTAATCCAGACCACATTCGGGATCGCCTTGATACTGCTGAGCAGGCGGGCCATTTCGAGTTCGCGGCCGAGTGGCGCACCATCGTTGCCGTTGGCGATCGCTTCCCAGACATCTTCACCCCGGGCATTCTTGCCGTCGCCAACGTTCAGGCCGATGGGCATGTCGGCGGAAATGACTTTCCACGTTGCGCTCGAGGCTTTCAGCCCGGCGATCAGCCATTCCACCTGTGCACTACCCAGGAACGCCGAACTCGCGTCTTCCCCGGTTTGCAGATTGGCGCTGTTCGGACCGCGATACGTACGCATGTCCAACACGAACACGTCCAGCAGCGGGCCGTGCGAGATGGTGCGGTAAATGCGCTGCGGTTCGCTCTGCTTGTAATAGCGCATCGGCGCATATTCGAGAAAGGCGCGGCGGCCACGGGCCGTGAGGGTGGCAATGTTTTTCTCGGTATAGCGTGTGTCGCCCGACAAATCCTTGGCGGCGCTGTAGTTGTTCGTGACTTCGTGATCGTCCCACTGCCAGATCTGCGGCACCTGGGCGGCAAACTTGCGAAAGTTCGCATCCAGCATATTGTAGGCATGGCGGCCGCGGTATTCCTTCAGTGTTTCGGCGACCTTGCTGACTTCTTCGGTGACCACATTGCGCCAGACCTGGCCGTTTTCTGCCGTCACCTGGGCCAGGATCGGCCCGTCGGCATAAATCGTGTCGCCGTTGTGGATGAAAAAGTCCGGGTCGCGCAAGCGCATCGCTTCATAGATTTTCATGCCGCCAAAATTGGTATTGATGCCCCAGCCCTGGCCGCACTGGTCGCCGCTCCAGTGAAACCGCACGGCCCGGGTGCTATCCGCAGCCGGCGTGGTCCTGAATTGCCCCGAGATGGTTTCGCTCTCGATCTTTGCATTATTGGGATCGACGTAGCGCACGCGCACGAAAACCGTCTGGCCGGCCGGCAAGCCGCCCAGGTCGATCCGGCTCGTGAAATCGGTCGCGTCACTGGCCGTGGGGCCGACGATGCGGCTGGCATTGCTGAAACGCTCGCTGGTATCGTATTCGACGATCATCTGCGCAGTGCGGTCGCTGCGGCTCCAGATGATTGCCCGTTGATCGGTAATGTCGCCGAACTGGATCCCCGATGGCATCTTCGGCCGTTCGTTGTCACTGACACCGATGGCCGCATGGCTGCTGCCGCCGCAGCCCCCGAGCAACAGGGAGCCACCCAATGCCGAACTGCCCACCAATGCCCCACCCTGGGCCAGGAAAGTACGACGTGAATGCGATGAAGTCATGCCTGCTCCGTTCATGTAAGAGCAGGCAAGCTTATTTTTTCAATATGACGTGGGCATGAAATCGGCAACCGGATCGCGTCAGTCCTTGTGATCCAGTGCGGGGATGCCGCTCTGACGGTCTGCGTGGGCCGCCTGAAAGCCAGGCCGCTGTTGCCAGCGCTGCCAGCAGGCATCCTGAAATTCTCAGAGCTGTTCGGGCGGCGCCTGTTTGATCCACCTTGTCAGGTCTTCGGTTTCCGGAGCGAACGTAATGACTTCACTCATGATGACTCCCAAATCGACTGCCTCATCGTGTTTTCCCCAATCGAATAAGAGATCCAATTGTTGCGACTGGTGGCGGATTGCAGAATACCAGCTCGACATCTTCTGACGCTCAACCCCGCTATAAACGTCCGGTCTTGTTTCGAACGCGCCCTCGCTTAACGGGGGCGTGTACCAATAAAACATGCCCCGGCTCTCATCGGTCGCCAAACGCCAGTATGCTACGCCAAGGGGGCATCTCCGACACATGTGACGAAGTAAAGTTTCCTTCGCATCTTCTGCAAGCCCGCGAGCTTCTCCTGCCGCTGTAAAAAGACTGTTGACTTTAACTTCAGTCTGGAACCGGACATACACAGCCGTTCCGTCGAAACTCGTGCCCGCGAAGTAGAACCAGGTTCTTTCGAAACGCGGAGCACTAGAGACATAGGGAAATGCGGACCAACTTTTTTGCAACCATGCCGTATCGTCGTAATCACCATACATATCGCTGCCATCGTTACCACCGCCACGGCAATTCAAATACTCGGGATTATTTGGATTTAATTGATTGCTATGATTATCGTTGTCCGACTTTTTAGACATTGGGATTCCACTATTATCAGCACAGGCATGCGCAACCAAAGCATCATACTGCAAGCCGGAGGATAGAAGATTCCTCAGCTAATAGGGACCGTTTCCTCTTATTGTCCGTCCGCACCCTAGCCCACTCCGCGCCGCGCCGCCGCCCCACCCCAGGCGCGCACGCGCGCGGCCACGTCCTGCGGCGTAATCGACCGCATGCACGAGCAGGTCGCCGAGTCCGTGCAGCCGGCGCACGGCTGGCGGGCAACCGCCACCTCGGCCAGTGCGCCCAGCGGTGCCCAGCGGCCCGGATCCATTGGTTTGATTGGCGGGAACAGCCCCAGCGTCGGCCGTCCCAGCGCTGCCGACAGGTGCATCGGGCCGGTGCTGCACGCTACCAGACCATCGCAGGCGCCGATCAGCGCCAGCAGTTCGTCCAGATCGAGCCGGCCACACAGATTCTCCACGTTCGGCAGCGCCAGCAAGGCCGGCGCCTGCGCAGCCAGCAGCACGCCCTCGGCCGCACTGCCGGTGACGAACAGGCGCATGGCCGGGTCGCTCCCCGGGTCGCTCCCCAGATCGCGCGCCAGCGCCGTGAAGTGGGCTAGCGGCCATTCGCGGGCGCTGCCATTCGATTTCGGATGCAGGATGACGTGCCGCCGCCCCGGCGCCAGCAAGGCGTCGACGGCGGCGCGCTGCGGTGCGGCCAGCCCGTACAACTGCGGGATCTCGGCCAGCGTCGGCACATGGTCGATGCCCAGGGGGCGCAGCAGCAGGAAGTTCAGCTGCGCCTCGTGCAGGTCGGATTTCGCGCGGCTAAAGCGCGCCAGGCGGTTGCAGGTGAACCAGTGATACACGCGGTGGCTGGTGCCCACCCGGTTGGGCACGCGCGCTGCCTGCGCCGCGCGCGCCAGGCGCCGGTCGGGAAAGGCGAAGATCACGGTGTCGTAGTCGCCCTCGGCAAACAGGCGGACCAGGTCGTCCGACGCTTCGAGCGTGATCACGCGGTCGAGATGGCGGCTGTGGCGCATGGCCGGCGCCACATAGGCGCGGCACAGCAGGTCGATTCGCGCCTGCGGAAAGCGCTGCTTGATGTAGCCCGCCAGCGGCAGCGTCAGGACGACGTCGCCGATATTGTCGGTGCGGCAGATCAGGATGCGGCCAAAGGCCGATCTGCCGTCGGTCGGACGCGCGCTAGTACTCAACGGCGACGTCCTTCGCACCCAGCGACAGCTCCAGCGCCGCCTTGAGCGTATCGGATGGCGCCACGCGCCAGTCGTCGCCCAGCTGCACCGTGAACGGAATATCCTGCGTCTGCAGCCGCAGGCTCACCGGCATCCCGTCATGCACCCGGTGCGGCTGCAGGATCTCCGCCAGGCGGGCCGCGCTGACCGATTTATCCAGGTCCATCTCGAGCTTGTGGCCATACTGGATGCGCGCCGTGGCCAGGTCGTACACCTTTTCGGCCGTGATGCGCAGGCCGCCGTTGAAGCGGTCTTCAGACACCTTGCCCACCACGAGCAAGAACTCGTCTTCCTTGAACGCGTTCTTGTTGGCCTCGAACACCTCGCTGTAGACCGTCACTTCATGCACGGCGGTCTTGTCGTCCAGCGCCACGATCAGGATCTTGCCGCGCTGCGTCATCTGCGTGCGGATGCCCGAGATCACGCCGCACATCATGCGCGGGTCACGCGACGGCTCCAGGTCTTTCATGCGCGTCTTGGCAAAGCGGCGCACCTCTTGCGCGTACGAGTCGAACATATGGCCCGACAGGTAGTAGCCCAGCGCGATCTTTTCTTCGGACAGCTTCTGGCGGTCGGTCCACGGCAACGCCTTCACGTACTCGGGTGGCGCGACCAGGTCGGCATCGTCGCCACCGAACAGGCTGACCTGGTTGATGGCCGCCGCGGCCTGGCCGGCCGCTTCCATCGCGAACGACACCGACGCCAGCAGCACCGAGCGGTCCACGCCGAACGCATCCATCGCGCCAGCGCGGATCAGCGATTCGATCGTGCGGCGGTTGATCTGCTTGCGGTCGACCCGGTTGCAGAAGTCGAACAGGTCCTTGAACTTGCCGCCCGCCGTGCGCGCGGCGATGATCGCCTCGATCGCGCCCTGCCCCGCGCCCTTCACGCCGCCCAGGCCGTAGCGGATATTGGTGACCGGCTTGCCTGTTTTCGAGCGTGCTTCGCCCTCCGGCGTGAAGCGGAACTGCGATTCGTTGACGTCCGGCGGCAGGATCGTGAGCTTGCAGACTTCTTTTGAATCCTCGACCAGGATCTTGATCTTCTCAGTGTCTTCCATCGCCAGCGACATGTTGGCTGCCATGAACGCGGCGGTGTGGTGCACCTTGAGGTAGGCCGTGTGGTACGACAGCAGCGCGTAGGCGGCGGCGTGCGACTTGTTGAAGCCGTAGCCCGCAAACTTTTCCATCAAGTCGAAGATCTCGTCGGCCTTGGCGGTGGTGAGGCCATCCTTGGCCGCACCGGCGCGGAAGATCTCACGGTGCTCGGCCATTTCTTCGGCTTTTTTCTTGCCCATCGCGCGGCGCAGCATGTCGGCGCCGCCCAGCGAGTAGCCGCCGACGATCTGCGCCATCTGCATCACCTGCTCCTGGTAGACCATGATGCCGTAGGTCTCGGACAGGATCGACTCGGTGCGCGGATCGGGGTAGTCGAACTTTTCGCCGTGCTTGCGCTTGCAGAAGTCGGGGATCAGGTCCATCGGGCCCGGACGGTACAGCGCGACCAGCGCGATGATGTCCTCGAAGCGGTCGGGCCGCGCATCCTTGAGCATGCCCTGCATGCCGCGCGACTCCAGCTGGAAGATCGCGACGGTCTTGGCATCGGACAGCAGCTTGTACGACGCGCGGTCGTCCAGCGCCAGCTTGGCGAGATCGAATTCGCTCTCGGCCGGATCGAGCTCTTTGATGTACTTGACCGCGCGGTCGAGGATCGTCAGCGTGGTCAGGCCCAAAAAGTCGAACTTGACCAGGCCCACGGCCTCCACGTCGTCCTTGTCGTACTGCGAGACCACGCCGGTATCGCCGCCCTGCGTGTACAGCGGGCAGAAGTCGGTGAGCTTGCCCGGCGCGATCAAGACGCCACCGGCGTGCATGCCGATATTGCGCGTGATGCCTTCGACCTTCTGCGCCAGTTCGAGCAGCGTCTTGACCTCTTCTTCGTTCTCGAGGCGCTCCTTGAGCATCGGTTCTTCTTCGATCGCTTCGGCAATCGACACCTGCTTGCCCGGCTTGAACGGAATCAGCTTGGAGATGCCGTCGCAGAAGTTGTAGCCGAAATCGAGCACGCGGCCCACGTCGCGGATCGCGCCCTTGGCCGCCATCGTGCCGAAGGTCGCGATCTGCGAGACTGCATCGCGCCCGTACAGGTCTTTCACGTGCTGGATGACCAGTTCGCGCTTTTCCTGGCAAAAGTCGATGTCGAAGTCGGGCATCGAGACGCGTTCGGGATTCAGGAAACGCTCGAACAGCAGGTTGTACTTGAGCGGATCGAGGTCGGTAATCTTGAGCGCATACGCCACCAGCGAACCCGCACCCGAACCGCGGCCCGGGCCGATCGGCACGTCGTTGTTCTTGCCCCACTGGATGAACTCGGCCACGATCAGGAAGTAGCCGGGGAACTTCATGTTGATGATCGTTTGATTTTCGAAGTCCAGGCGTGCTTCGTAGCGTGGACGCTCGCGCTCACGCTCGGCCTCGTTCGGGTACAGCTGCAGCAGGCGGTCTTCCAGGCCTTTTTTCGTCTCGGCAATCAAAAATTCGTCGATCGTCATGCCCGGCGTCGGGAAGTTCGGCAGTTGCGGCTTGCCCAGCGTGAGCGTGACGTTGCAGCGCTTGGCGATTTCGACGGAGTTGGCCAGCGCCCCCGGCAAATCCCTGAACAGCTCGGCCATCTCGGCCTGCGACTTGAAGCACATGTTCTCGTTGAAGCGGCGCACGCGCTTGGCGTTGGCCAGCATCTCGCCCTCGGCGATACAGACGCGCGCTTCGTGGGCGATGTATTCGTCCTTGTCGAGGAACTGCACCGGGTGCGTCGCCACGACCGGCAAGCCAAGGCGCCCGGCCAGCGCCACCGAGTGGCGCACCTGCTGCTCCTGGTTGAGCTGGCCGGCGCGCTGGATCTCGATATAAAAATGGCCCGGAAACACGCGCGCCCAGCGCGCGGCATTGGCTTCGGCGCGGGCGATGTCGCCATTCTCGATGGCCTGGCCGATGTCGCCGAAGTGCGCGCCCGACAGCACGATCAGGCCATTGGCCTGCGACTGCTCGGGATTGAGCGTGGACGTGGACGTGGCCAGCGCTTCGAGCCATTCGGCGCGCAGTTCGGCGCGGCCCTTGTGCTGGTTGGTGAGCCAGGCGCGCGCCAGCAGGTCGCACAACTGCAGGTAGCCGGTGTGGTTCTTGGCCAAAATGAGCAGACGATGCGGCTTGTCGCGGTTGTCGTCGTTGGTGATCCACGCATCGACCCCGACGATCGGCTTGACGCCCTTGCCGCGCGCCTCTTTGTAGAAGCGCACCAGGCAAAACGTATTGGCCAGGTCGGTCACGGCCAGCGCCGGCTGCCCATCCTTGACCGCCGCCTTGACCAGCTCGTCAATACGGACCAGGCCGTCGACGATGGAGTATTCGGAGTGGATGCGCAGATGGGTAAAAGTCGGGGAAGTCATCCCCGCATTTTACCGCGCCCGGGCTTTGCGCGGAGGGGCCGGCGAGGTCGGCGACGCCAGGGGCGGGTCAGCGTGGCGTTCTCGCCAACATGGTGCTTCGACGATCTGAAAGCTGGAGCCGCCCTAGGCAGCCACGCCCAAGGCCTGCAAAACCGGCAGGCGCGTTGTTTCGAACGCATGCGCCTGGCTGCGCAGCATCTCGGTCTGGCGGGCGTCGTCCAGCACCGGCTGGCCATCCTTCATGATGCGCTGGCCTTGCGCCTGCAGCGCCGCGGCCGCGAAATCGGCCAGCGCCCCGAGGCTGGTCGCACCACTGCTGCGCGCCAGCAGAAACAGCTGGTCGATGCGGCGCACCGGGAAGCCGCCGCCCGTCACCGGCGAGGCCAGGCAACCGACATCTTCGGCGTAGCGTGCCATGGCGCACAGGCGAGCGTTGAGGAGCAGCGCGCCGGCCCTGGCATCAGCGATTGCCTCGTCGGCCTGGGCCGGGTGCAGGTTGCCGGCGCCGGTCAGCAGCATGACCGCCTCGACGATCCCGGCCAGCGTCGCGCCGTACGGGGCCAGCGTGATTTCGAGTTCGCCCAGGCTGTGCGGCCGGTGGTCGGCCAGCGCATCGAGGATCGGGCGGTAAACCTCTTCGTGCAGGTTCGCTTCGCCCAGCGCGCCACTGACCTTGAGCTTGACCCTGGCGGCCGGCGTGGCCAGCACCACGCGCATGGCGCGCAGGCGCTCGGTGCGGTCGGCTGGCGCCAGCGGGCGCGCGCCGCGCACCCAGTAATCGCGCCGGAACAGGCGGTTGACGATGAAGTCGCGCGCCGACTCGCGAAAACCGGCGTCCGGAATCGCGGCGAGCACATCCTGCTGCTGCGCGGTCAGGTTCAGCATTGGCACGTGGTCGATGAACTGGGCCGATGTGGCGTAGCTCAGTCGCGCCCCTTCCATCCAGGTGCGCATCTGCGCGAACGGCATCGGCTGCCAGTCGCGGTTGAAATATTCATGTGCCAGATAGCGCGGGTCCTGGCTGCGCAGGCGCTTGAGGTGCTCGGCCACCTCGGGATTGACCTTGCCGTACAGCGCCCCGCTCGCGAGCAGCCCGTCGACAAAGTCGAGCGCCGCGTCGATGCGCGCCGCGGGGCCGATGCCGGGTGGATTGAGGGCCGCGTCGAAGCCGGCCATCAACTCGGTCAGCGGTCCGGTCGCGGCCCAGCCGGGCTGGGTGTTGTAGCTGACGTAGACGACACCGCCCACCTTGAGCTTGCGCTCGATGAAGCTGGCGATCACGCGGCGGTTGGCATCCGACACCCAGCTCCAGATACCGTGCAGCGCGATGAAATCGAACTGCGGCAGATCGGCGCGCTGGCAATACGCCTCGAAGGCCTCGTCGGACAGATTGGCTGCCAGCGGCAAGTCCTGCGCCAGTTCGCGCGCAAAACCGACCTGGGCCGGATTGAAGTCGGTGCCATGCCAGGCCGCGCCGGCCGCGGCCGCATGAATATTGATGCTCATGCCCTGGCCAAAGCCCAGCTCGCAAGCGGTCTGGATATCCGGAGGAACAATGCCCTCTTCTAACAGGGCCAGACGTGCACGCAATGGGTTGAGTTCGGGATAGTAGCCGTAGGTATAGGCTAACTCGGTCATATAGCCTTCGGACCAGTCGTGCATGGCGTTCCTGTCGGTGATGGAGCAATGCGAGGCACTCTAGCACGGCCTATCCGGGCCGCATATGGCGACCTTGCGCGACCATCCGGCACGGTGTGTTGTTAACGCAAAAACGTCGTTCCTGCCTGCGCAGGAACGACGTTTTTGATGTGCTGTCAGCAACGCGCCGGTATGCCGGCGCGCCGTGCGGCAATTAGCCGCGCTTGTTGCGACGGGTGAATGCCAGGCCAGCCAGCGCCAGACCCATCAGGGCAACGCTGCTTGGCTCAGGCACTTCAGCCTCGAGGCCGGTGACGTTCAGATTGTTCACGTTCACGGTCAGGCCTTTGTCCAGACCCAGGGTGCGAATGCCGATCGCGTTGAACGACGTCAGGTTCGAGTTACCGGTTGCCATCAGATCGGCGCCGGTCAGCGACGACTTTTCTTCAGCCGTTGCATTGAGCCACATGTCGAAACGGTTGTAGGTCGTCGAGCCAGCGGCCTTGTACAGGTTCGCAAAGATGTTGTAGGTGGTGCCTGCAACCAGATTGCTGTTAGGCATGAAAGGACCACCCTCGCCGCCCAGGCGTGCGAACAGGTCGTTGGTGCAGCTGCCACCCGTGCCGCAGTTTGCCTTGAAGCCGACGTTCGGGCCTTTGTAGGCTTCGGACGTGTTGTTCGAGTTGCCGAACCACAGAGCCACGAAATCGTTGCTGTCAACCGTGGCGCCGGTGTAGGTGAAGTTGAAGTCGATCAGCACGCTGCCGCTCTGGGCTGCCGGCATCACGTTGGTGTAGGCAGTGTTGCTGTCCGAGTTGAAGGTCAGCGTCGAAGGAATGGTAGCGGCCGAAGCGGCACCGGCAGTCAGCGAAAGGGCCAGCAGAGCGATATTACGGATCATTGTTGTTTTCCTAGTAGATCAAAGTTTGAACAGCACTGCCCCCTATAAGCAAGCTTGATGCCAGCTAAGTGCTTACCATTAAAATCAATGACTTATTTGATACGCATCAATGCTCTGGTGCAATCGTGTAAATCTATCCGACAAGCATATGGCGCTTACCTGGTGGTTGGCGGGGCTGGCTGACTTATAATATCGACCTGTTCGTTCACCGCTTTTCTTCTTTATCGCCATGTCCTCCGCACAACAGTACGTCAACATCGCCGCCTACAAATTTGTCACGCTCGACGATCTGGAAAGCCTGCGCCCGCAGTACCAGGCGCTGTGCAATGAGCTTGCCCTGAAGGGCACGGTGCTGCTCACACCGGAAGGCATCAATATGTTCTTGTCGGGTACGCGCGAGCACATCGACACGTACCTGGACTGGGTGCGCAGCGACGCCCGCCTGGCCGACCTGACGTGGAAAGAAAGCCTGTCGACCGAACAGTCGCACAAGCGCATGCTGGTCAAGATCAAGAAAGAGATCATCACGATGCGCATGCCGCTCATCAAGCCCGAACTGGGCCGGGCGCCGGCAGTCGATCCCGTCACGCTCAAGCGCTGGCTCGACCAGGGCCACGATGACGACGGCGTCGAGGTCGTGATGATGGAAACGCGCAATGCCTTTGAAGTCGACGTCGGCACGTTCGAGAACACGCTTGATTACCGCATCGACAAGTTCACCGAGTTTCCCGAAGTCGCGGCGCAGCACCGCGATGCGCTGGCCGGCAAGACGGTGGTGACCTTCTGCACCGGCGGCATCCGCTGCGAAAAAGCGGCGATCCACATGAAGGAAATCGGCTACGAGCGTGTATACCAACTCGAGGGCGGCATCCTGAAATACTTCGAGGACGTCGGCGGCGCGCACTACACGGGCGACTGCTTCGTGTTCGACTACCGCACCGCGCTCAATCCAAAGCTCGAGCCGACTGAAACCGTGCAGTGCTTCGCCTGCCGCGCCGTGGTAACGCCGCGCCAGCAGTTATCGCCTGATTATGTGTATGAGGTGTCGTGCCCGCACTGCATCGGCAGCAGCAGCGCTGGCCAGGCAGCAGCCGGCGAGGCAGCAGCCGGCGAGGCAGCAGCCGGCGAGACCGCGGCCTGATTCAAGCCAGCGGCGCCACGCCGATCAGGCCCACATCGTCGATGGCGGTGCCGTCGGCGCCCACGATGCGTGCGATCCACGCATCGACGACGACCGGGTCGGTCGCATCGAGCGCAGTCTTCGCATCCTTGACGGTGGCAAGAAATTCCATGGCCAGCTCTAACCCTGCATCGCGGCTGTAGGCTGCCACTTCGTTTGGCGTATCGAGGCGCAGCGTGAAGACAGTGGCGGCAGCCGCCTTGCCGTTAAAGGCGACCGCATCGGTGCCGACCGCCGCCTCTGCAATTTCCCTGACTGCGTCGTCGATCGCGATGACGCCCCTGTCCATCAGGCTGGCCCAATAATCGACGCCAGCGGCTTCTGCTTCGCGCCCGAACAGGTGGTCGTAAATCTTGGTGACCACGGTGCGGCTGTCCATGTGGCTGTAGTTGTCACGGTATTCCTCGGCAGCGGCAAACGATCGCGAGATATCGGCCAGCGTGGCACCGGTGCCGAGCGTATTCACCCAATACTCGAGCCCGGCTGGATCGGCCGGCCGGCCAAAGTAGGCAACATAAAGTTGTTGGACTCCGACTGCATTGACGGCCATATGGAGGCGCTCTCAGGCTAATAATAAAATGATACTACTCCAGCCAGGCCCGGGCGTCATCATTATTGTCGGCGCCGACATCAGCCCGCTGGGGCGGGCTGGCGCTACGCCTTGAGCGTTTCCTTTGCCTCGTGACGCGCTGCCCCGTAACTGCGGCGCATGCGCAGGAACGGCTCTTCGATGATGTGATAGCTGAGCGTGGCCAGGGCCCAGGTGGCACCATACGTCACGGTGAGCATGAATATCACATCCAGCCAGCCGATACCGAACGGGCGCACCGTCCCGACCTGCGTCGCCAGCGTATGCAATAACGCCATATGGAGCAGATAGAACGAGAAGCTGATCTTGCCGCCGTGGGCCAGCACGCGCTCGACAAGCGCCGGCAAACGCAGCGCAAGCGACGTCCATCCCAGGATCACCAACGCCCAGCCCGCGCTTTCAATAAGCGACCAGATAATCCAGAACGCCGAATGTGGATTGCTGCCGAAACTGGCCACACGGTGCATCAGCGCCGTATCCCACATCACCAGCGCCACGCTGGTCAGCGTGAGCAACGGCGCGAAGCGACGCAATTGCGCCGTGTAACGCGCATACGCCATGGCGGCGATCATGCCGATAATGAACTGGTCGAAGCGGCCGACGAACGTGCTGAAATACATGAGCGTGCTGTTGGTGTTGACGGTGAAAGCGGCCGCCTTGAAAAACAGCAGCAAAACCAGCCACCCGGCCAGATAACGCATGCCACTGTCCATCGCGAAGCGCGCAAGAAACGGAAACACCAGATAGAACAGGAACTCGAGCGAAATCGTCCAGGCGGCCCCGGTGATCGGCGTGCCGGAGGTTGGCGCCAGGCCCAGGTTGGTCGCGAACAGGTAGAGCAGATCGGCCGGCTGAAACTTGTCACGGCCGATCGAGGTAGCGACCAGGAAAATCACGAGATACAGCGGCAGGATGCGCAGGATGCGGTTGCGCAGGAAGTCCGCATACACAATCTGACGCTGGTGCAGCGCGATCAGCATGAACAGGAAGCCCGACAGTGTGAAGAACAGGCCGACACCGGTATGACCTTCAATGATCAGGGCGCCCCATGAGCTGCTCAGGCCGGTGCCGCCCAGGCCGCGGTATTCGAGATGAAAGTGGAACAGGAAGACAAGGGTAGCAGCAAGCCAGCGCAGTTGGTCAATGCGCGGGTTGTATTGGATGTTCAGCGATTGCATGCCTGCCCTCTTGTCTAAGAGGTTTATTGTAGCGTTACTGGATCGAAATAGTCGGTCATTCGCGGTTGGCCCGAACGGCTGGCCTGTCCGCGAATCCTGTGGTTACCGGAAGTACGCAGCAACCTCGCGCACATCCTGCACTGACACCGTACCGGTCAGCGCGCGCATGCGCAAAATCCCGACCAGATAGGCATACCGGGCCTGCGCCAGATCGCGCTGATTGGTAAACAGCTGTTGCTGCGCATTGAGCAAATCAAGATTGATGCGCACGCCGCCTTTGATGCTTTGCTCGGTCGCCGTCATCAGGAGCTTGGACGAATCCACCGCTGCCGCGAGCGCATCGACTTTGCGGCCGCTGCTCACGACCAGGCTGTGGGCGCGGCGCAGGTCAACCATCAGCTTGTCGGTCCGGGCATCGACCTCGGACTGTACGCGCGCGTAGTTCGCCGCCACCTGGCGCGTCTGCGCATTGACTGCGCCGCCGCTATAGATCGGAATGGTCACCTGCACACCGAGACTGCGGTTGGTGATGTCCTGTCCCAGCGTGTTGATCGTTTCGTTATCGCCCTTGCTGTAGGCGGCGACAAAATCCACGCGTGGAAGATGTCCAGCCTTGATGCGGCCGATTTCCAGGCGGGCGTTTTCCACCGCCAGGCGCGCAGCCGACAATTCCTTGTTGTTCTTGAGCGCCAGTGCGCTCCACTCCTCGAACGATCCCGGGGTCAGCGTGCCAACGCGAAATCCTTCGGCCAGTTGCTCCAGCCCGCCCGCGTCGCCGCCGATGATGCCTTCGAGCACTTCACGCTGGGCCTTGGCATTGTCCTGCGATTCGATCAGCTGGGCTTCGGCCAGGTCGAGCCGGGCCTTCGTCTCGAGACTGTCGGTCTTGGTGCCCTCGCCGTTTGCGAACAGGCGCGAGTTGACCTTCTGCTGCTCCAGGTAGACGTCGCGCTGGACGCGCGCGAGCGCGAGCTGGTCTTCGGCGAACAGGGCATCGAGATAGGCGGTCACGACGCGCACCGCTACTTCATTGGTGTCGGCCTTGAACTGCTCGGCGCCCTGCTCGGTCTGGACCTTGCCCTGGCGAAAGCGCTGGATGGCGTCCATATTGAACAGGGGCTGGCGCAGCTGCACCACGGCCGACGTGTTGTTATAGCGCGGGTGGTCAAGCTGGGTGCGACCGTTGGCCAGACTGACCTCGCGATCGGTCACGTTCTTGTTGCGGCTGTAGCTCGACGACAGAACCGGCAGCAAGCCGGAACGGCCCAGCACGCGGTTTTCCCTGGCCGCCTCGTTGGCATAGAACTGCGAACGGTAAGTCGGATCGTTCTTGAGCGCCGCCTGGTACGCTTCTTCGAGCGTGATCGCGCCGGCCTGGCCGGCAGCGAGCACTGCCACCGCGGCGGCCAGCGTGCGCCTGATGTTCATGATGCGCATCGCCATTACTCCTCGCCCAGCGCCGAGTGCGCACGGTCGATGATCGGCTTGATGAGGTAACTCATCATTGTGCGCTCGCCCGTCTTGACGAACAGGTCGACCGGCATGCCGGGGATGATATCCAGCTTGTGGGTAGCGATTTTTTTCGCGCCTTCTTCGGTCACGCGCACCCGGACCTTGTAGTACGGGTTATTGGTTTTTTCATTCACAAGACGGTCAGCCGAAACGCGCACCACTGCGCCTTCGATATGCGGTGTCTTGTTGGCATTGAACGCCGAGAAAATCAGCTCAACCGGCAAGCCGGGCTGCACCTTGTCCACCAGGTTCACCGGCAATTCGCCCTCGACGATCAGCGCGTCGCCGCTCGGCACGATGTCCATCATCTTGAAGCCGGGCGGCACCACGCCACCATTGGTAAACACTGCCAGGTCGACCACAGTCCCGTCCACCGGCGCCTTGACTTCGACATTGTTCAGATCGAATTGCTGGGCCAGCAGCCGTGCGTTCTGCGCTTCAGCTTCGCGCTGCACATCGTTCAGCTGCGTGCGCACTTCTTTCTGGTAATCCTGCAACCGCTGCGAGCGGCGCAGTGTCAGTTCAAGCACCTGACTTTGCGCGCGGCCGATATTGCCGATGTCTTCAGAGATCAGCCCATTGAGCTGCGCATACGTACGCTCGAGGTCCAGCAGGCGATTGCGCGCTACATAGCCTTCTTTTGCCAGTTCGCGCATCCCGCCCAACTGCTCTTTCAGGAAATCGACCTGCTCCTTCTTACTGGCACGCGATTCCTGCAAGCCGGTCGTCTGCAATTTGAGGCCGGCGATATTCTGGTCGATGCCCGAAAGTTCATTTTGCAGCGACATCCGGCGCGATGCCAGCAAGCCTTCTTGCAGCATCATCATCTCGGCCACGCGCGGTTCGTTCCGGCGCTTGAGCAGCTCTTCCGGGAAGGCGATCGTCTTGGCGCCATCACGTTCGGCGACCAGGCGTGCTTCGCTGGCGCGGGCGCTCAGGTATTGCCCTTGCGTGATGTTGAAATTGGACTGTGCAAGAATCGGGTTCATCTTGACGAGGACCTGACCGGCCTTGACGACCGCACCATCGCGCACCAGGATTTCCTGCACCGTGCCACCGCTCTGGTGCTGTACCGATTTACGGCTGGCTTCTTTTGCGACGGTGCCCGACATCGGCACGCCCTTGTCCAGCGGCGCCAGCATGGCCCACAGCATGAAACCGCAGAACCCCACCAGCACCACGATCCAGCCGATGCGCGAATAACGGCTCGAATCGGTATTGACCTCGAGTGGCGTCACATCATGCGCGACGACATCGGTCGCTTCATTTTTCAGGAGCTTCATTATTTGGTCCCTCCGGTCGTCATTTCAGGCGCTGGCGCAGGCGCAGTTGGCGCCGGTGGCGTTCCCGGGCCAGGCACTGGCGCCGGTGCCGGTGCCGGTGCCTGACCTTGGGCGGCGCCCTGCTGCGCGAGCATGGCTTTCTTGTTGGCTTCCTGCAGCGCCGCGAGCACATCGTTGGTCGGGCCGAAGGCCTGCGCCGCGCCATCGCGCAGCAGCAGCAGCTTGTTGGTTGCGCTCAGGATCGTCGTACGGTGCGTGATCAACACGATCGTCTTGCCGCGCTGGCGCAGGTCCATCACGGCTTTCACCAGTGCTTGCTCGCCGACGTCGTCGAGATTCGAGTTCGGCTCGTCCAGCACCAGCAGGGCGGGATCGCCGTACATTGCGCGGGCCAGGCCCAGACGCTGCTTCTGGCCGCCCGACAAGCCGGCGCCGCCATCACCCAGCGGTGTGTCGTAGCCCGCCGGCAGGTGCAGGATCATGTCGTGCACGCCGGCGCGCTTGGCCGCCATCACGACCTTCTCAGCATCCACCTCACCGAAGCGGGCGATATTTTCGCTGATCGTGCCGCCGAACAGCTCGATGTCCTGCGGCAAGTAGCCAATATGCGGGCCCAGCTCGGCCTTGTTCCATTGGAACATGTCAACGCCATCGAGGCGCACCTTGCCAACCATGGCGGGCCACACGCCTACCAGCAAACGCGCGAGGGTTGACTTGCCGGACCCGCTCGCGCCGATCACGCCAAGCACGTCGCCAGCGTTGATACCGAACGACAGGTTTTTGATTACTGGCGACTTTCCGCCTGGCGGGCTGGCGGTGACGCCTTCGGCGGTCAGGGCACCGGTTGGCGCCGGCAGCTGCATGCCTGCCTCACGCGCCGGATTGAGCTCCAGCAGCTTGTTCAGGCGCTCCATTGCACTGCGGGTGCCGCTCCACGATCTCCAGACGCCAATCACCTGCTGCACCGGCGCCAGCGCGCGGCCTACCAGGATCGAGGCGGCGATCATCATGCCGCCAGTGATCTTGTTTTCAAGCACAAGCAGCGCACCGAAGCCCAGCACGAGCGACTGCAGCGAGACTTGCACGAACTTGGTTGCCGCAGCGATGCGCGCGGCTTTTTCACTGGCGTCGGCCTGCAAACCCAGAAACTTGCTGTGGGTCTTGAACCAGCGCGTGATCAGGTTCGGCAGCATGCCCATCGATTCGATGACTTCGGCATTGCGCAAATTGTTGGTGGCCATATTGTTCGACGCGATTGCGACCGTGTTCGCTTCTGCCAGCGGGGCCTTGGTGACGCGTTCGTTGACATATGCCAGGATCACCAGGATCACGGTGCCGCTGAGAGCGAACCAGCCGAGCGAAGGCTCGAAGAAGAAGATCACGATCAGGTAGACCGGGAACCACGGTGCGTCAAAGAAGGCGAACAGCGCGTTACCGGTCAAGAACTGGCGCAACGTCGTCAGGTCGGACAACGACTGGCCGGCATTCCCGCCGGCCTGCTTCAGGTTTTGTTCGAAAGCAGCGGTGTACACACGCTTGTTGAGCAGCATGTCAAAACGCGCACCCACCCGTACCAGCACATAGGCACGCACCATCTCAAGCCCTGACATCAACAGATAGGCGCCGAGCATCAGCACGGTCAGCATGAGCAGGGTGATCTCGTTGCGACTGGCCAGCACGCGGTCGTACACCTGCAGCATGTAGAGCGAGGGAACCAGCATCAGGAGGTTGGAAATGGCGCTGAAGGTGCCGACGGTCCAGAACGTGCTCTTGAATGTAAGCAGCGCCTGTCCGATCTCGGACTTCTTGTCGAAAATTTTGTTATTCATTGGCCTGAAGTAACACTATGGAAAGTACTGGTCCTGCGTTAATCACGTCAACGAGAGACAAGCGGGCATGACATTATCGCCGATTCCAACTAAAAAATGTGATGCACATCACATTCAACAGGTGATATGTTGGTTTTCAGCATTTGAAGTCCCTAGCAACATGCTGTATACAGCACTTGCTCGACCATCATCAAGTGCGTACTACGCCGGAGCCGAACTGCGGGACGAAAAAAAACCCCGCTGGCCGAAGCCAGCGGGGTTCTTAACTACAACTTAGAAGGCGTATTAAGCGCCGACGAAGTTGCTGTCGTTCAGGCTAGCAACCGACAGGCCAACAACTTTGACCAGGCCGTCGCCGGCGCCGAGTGCAGCGGTAGCATCGTTAGCGAAGATGTAAGCATCGCTGCCGAAGTTGAACACTGCGTACGAGTTGGTAGCGGTGTACGAAGCAACCAGCGCCAGAGCAGCTGCGAAGTCGGTAGCTGCCGAGATGTTTGCCAGTTCGGTGTTGACCAGAACTTCACGGGCGCCCAGAGCCGAAACGTTCAGCACGTCCGAAGCTGCGACGAAATCGGTAACCGTGACCATGTCAGCAGTGATAGCAGCAGCGCTGGTACCCGACATGTTGGTCAGGCCAGTGATGTTCAGCGTGTCGCTACCAGCACCCATGGTGATGGTGACGGCAGTAGCATCGCCGTCAGCGTTGATGCCGGCGTTCAGGTTCAGGACGTCGTTGCCAGCGCCCAGGTTGATCGTCAGCGCATCGCCTTGCAGGCCGGTGGTGACCAGGGTAACGGTTTCGTTGCCCGAACCGAAGGTTGCGGTGGTCAGTTCGCCAGGGGTGCCCAGATCCACGGTCAGGTTGCCGGTCGAACCAGCAGCGTTGAACGAGGTCAGATCAACGAAACCGTTCATGGTGACGGTGGTGTTCGAGGTCAGCGACACGTTCAGGACGTCGACGTCAGTCGCGGTAGCGGTCAGCGCCAGCGTGTTCGACGCAGCGGTTGGGGTGGCGCCGGTGGTTGCTGGGATCGTGATCACCGAACCCGACACGGTGACCGTGCTCAGGTTGTTGCCGGTGGTTTCCAGGAAATCAATTGCCGAACCCGACTTCACGCCGTCCAGAGCGACTGCAGCAGCGGTGGTGCCGGCTGCAACGGTCACAGCGACGTCAGCGACGACGTTGGTTGCATTGGCGCCGGTGCTACGGAAGCCAGCGGTCACGCCGGTGCCGACGGTCACGTCCTGGAAGTCAGCCGAAGTGTTGGTGTTGTCGATCTGCCACAGTTGCTGCACGCCACCGAACATGTTCGAGTTCAGCGCCAGTGCGCCGGTAGCGCCGACGTGGGTCAGGTTGACGATTTCAACGTTCGACACGGTTGCGCCGGCTGGCATGGTTGCGCCTGCAGTTGCCAGCAGGTTCAGGGTGTCTTGACCGCCCAGGCCGTTGATGGTGTCACCAACGTTCAGGGTGCCGTCAGCGCCGTTGGTGCCGGAGACAACTGCGGTGAAGACATCGCTACCTGCGGTGCCGTTGACTTGCTCACCGATGGTCGAGGTCAGGCTGAAGCTCTGGCCGGTCGAAGCCGAACCGGTCGAGATCACGGTAGCGATCGACGCGTTCAGGGTTGCTGGGACGATTGCGTTGGTCAGGGTCGAAGCAACGTCGGTCACGCCAGCCAGGAAGGTCTTGGCAGCCAGGTTAGCAGCGGTGCCGCTGTAGCCCAGGATTTCAGCCGAGGTGTCCAGAGCGTCGGTGAAAGCGACCGATGCCTTGACTTTGTTCGAGTACGCGGTTGCGTCGGTGCCTTGAGCCGAGGTCGAGATAGCAACGACAGCTTCAGCGATGGTCACGCGACCGTTGATCAGGCCCTGGCCCCAGTAGTCCAGACCTGCTGGCTCAGCAGCACGGCCGAACAGGTTCATGTAGATCGTGTTGACGATCTGGTACTGGCTCTGGCCAGCGAAGGTGTCTTTGTATTCTTGCGAGTTGGCGAAAGCAACTGCAACAGCCGAGGTATTGCCGCCGTTAGCGGTGACGATGCCTTCCCAGTATGCCAGGCCAGCTTTGTCCGCTGGACGGCTGAAGTATGCGACGTACAGCTTTTGTACTGCTTCGGTATAAACACCCATTTGTAGCTCCTAAGTTCAGTCAATATTCAAATTTTGCAAGCCGCGAATCGACTTCTGCAATCCAACGGACCGAATGATGACAGAGGGACTCGCTTAGTTCGTGTGACGATCATCACAAAAAACAGCATTTTTTGTCCCAAGACTGTAATTCAATGCAATCTGTTGGGCCGTTATTATCGGAGAACATGTTCAACAACGCAAGAATGATCCAATTGCTTCTAATTACTTGCCTACCCGTCAATGAATACTGAAACTTAATCATTATTCGCGATCGGAGACAATCAGAGAGAATTGGCGACATGTGCTCATCAAGCGCAGCCCGCACTGTGTATCTCGAGAATAAAAAAAGCCCCGGATTAACCGGGGCGCATATTAAAACAATGCTTGAATACTATTTATTCCAGAATGTTACGCCGCTAATATCGCGCTCTTCGATGCGGCGCCTGAATACATAGGCGGCACTGCCATTATCCGCGTCGCTGAGCATGCCGCTGACCGACATATTATTGGTCCGGGTACGCGAGAACTGGCCACTGTTGGCGAAGCGGCCATCCTTGACCACATCGCCCTCGGCCATCATGTTGATGACCTCCCTGCCATTGACCACGTCGAAGCTGGTATTGAAAGTGGCTTTGCCGAAGTCGACATTGAGCACGCCATTCTGCACCGTTGCCAGCTGTACCGGGATCGCGGCATTGTCGTTGCGGATGGTGGCCTCGCCGCCCTTGAGCGTAAAGCTGGCGTTGCCGCGCTCCGGCTTGACATAGTCGCGGCCCGCCAGGCGATTGACCACATAGTCGCCGCTGATGAACTGATCGGCGCCAGGCTTGGAATCGAGCGTCATGGTGGCAGGATTGCCCGCCAGTGCCGCCCAACGGCCCCATTCGATCTTGCGCTCAAGCACCACCGGCACGTCAGGCACGGACGGCGACACGGGCACGTCCGGTACCGGCACCACCGTTACAGGCGGCACGGTAACCGGCTTGCCCGGCTGCGACACCAGCTTGTCCAGCGTATCGCTCTTGCGTGCATCGAGCAGCGGCATGGCGCCACCCGGCTCGCGCTTGGCCACCGGCTCGTCCACCCGCGGCGGCGCAACCTGGTCCGGCGCGCCGCCGCCCGATTCCATCACTTGTGGCGCAGTCGTGCCCAGCTTGACTTCAATCAGTTGCCCGCGCTGTGCGGCAAACAGTTCACGGCTGGCCGCGCCTTCGCACGGGCCGCCGCCTTCGGGACGGCAGCCGCCGGCAAAACCGCTGACGACCACGCCACCGGTCAGCACGGCCACGCGCGAGGTCTGCTGGTCGGTGTAGACGGTAAAGTCGGTGCCGCGCACGCCAATGGCTGCCACCGGCGTATTGAAGCGGAAATTCTGGCGCGCCTGCTTGACAGCATCGCCCGACTTGCTGCGCGCAACGCCGCTGAGCAGCTCGAGCTTGACCCGGGTGTTGGCGGGCGTGACGCGATCGACGTGGTAAGCCACGATGCGCGCCCGGGTGTTGGGGCGCAGGATGAACAGGCCGTTATCGATCGTCTTGACATACAGGAAGCCGTCCGCCCCGGTGCTGAGCATGTCACCTTCCTGCACGGCGGTCCCTTCAGCCCCCGCCTTGTCGGCGACCTGGGCACTGCCAGTGGTGAAGATGACCTTGCCCGCTTCGGCCGCCTGGGCCTGGCCCGTTGCTGCGACCAGCGCGCTGATGACCAATAATTGACGCAACATGCTTTCCCCCTTGTAATGGCGTGATTATCCGCACCAGCGTCACTAGTTCTGTGATCGTCATCACATTGTAATCCAATACCGGCGCCTGCTTACTAGATACGGAATATTGTCAGTTGCACTCACAGCAACACTTTTCGCGTTATACTCGTGTTTTCTTCCACTAACATCAACCGCTGGCGGCGTGAGCGACTCCTTCATCAAACCGAGCAGGCGTCAGCCTCCCGCCCAACAGGCAGCGGCATTCGTCCGCGGCGCGATCGCCGTCGCGGCGGTGTTGCTGACGGTCTTCGCCCAGTGGGGTTCGTCCGCCGATCTGTCGTTTTTCGGCGACGAGTGGTTACGCGACCGCTTCGTACGCATCCACGGCACGAGTGCGCCCGAGCCCCGCATCCTGGTCGTCGACATCGACGAAACGAGCATGAGCGCGCTTGGACCCTGGCCGTGGCCGCGCAGCCGCATCGCCGATCTGGTTGACATCCTGCTTACCCGCTATGAAGCGCGGGGCGTGGGCCTGGACATCCTGCTGCCCGAAGCAGGCGATGCGACCGGCGATGCGCGTCTGGCGGCACTGGCCATGCATGCGAACCTGGTGCTGGCACAAGCCTTCGATTTCGATCCTGACAGGCGCCGCCCGCACCCGATCCGCGAGGGCGTACCCGCCGGCGCCCTCGCCGGGTACGGCGGCCAGGCTGTCGAGGCCGACGGCCACATTGCCAACCACGCCGGACTGGCGACGGCGCGCCATGTCGGCAATATCGGCTTCGTGCCCGACCCCGACGGCACCTTGCGCCATGTGCCACTGGTGTTGCGTTTTCAGGGCCGCCACTATCCAGCGCTGGCCCTTGCCCTGACCAGCTGCTGCAGCGCTGGCGCGGCGCCGCCAATGCCTGCCTCGGGCGCCATGCGCATTCCATTCAAACGCGACTGGCAGGCATTTACGGTGGTCAGTGCCGCCGACATCCTCGACGGGTCGATCGACCCGGCCAGCGCACGCGATCGCCTGGTGCTGGTCGGCTCGTCGTCGCTGGGCCTGGGCGACCGCGTCACCACGCCCTACGCGCCGAGCCGTCCGGGGCTGGGCGTGCAAGCCGAAATTCTGTCCGCACTGCTCGACCGCCAGGCCGGCGCCGCGCCCGCTCCGTGGCCGGGCAAGCTGCTGGCGCTCGGTGCCGCCCTGCTGTCGGCCGTGCTGGCCACATTTGCCTTCCCGCGCCTGCCGGCCATGGCCTGCGTACTGCTGCTCGGCATGGTCTCGGCACTGTGGATCGGCGTCGCGTTTTTCATCATGCCGCACGATCCTGCATTCTCGACCACTGCGCCGCTGGCAACCAACCTGTTCCTGCTGGCAGTGGCCGTGCCCTACCAGTGGCAGCAGGCGCAGCGCCGCTCGCGCCACCTGCTCGGTACGCTGCGCCAGTACGTTGCGCCGGAAGTGGTCGCGCAACTGCTGCGCAGCGACCTGGCCGACCCGCTGGCGCCGCGCCGGCTCGATGTCACGACCCTGATCGCCGACATGGAGGGCTACACCTCCCAGGTCGAAAACCTGACGGTGGAGCAATCGGCCCAGCTGACGATCGAATTCCTCGACTGCCTGACCGGCCCCGTCATTGCCACCCACGGCACCCTGGACAAATACACTGGCGACGGCCTGGTGGCATTCTGGGGCGCTCCGCTGCCCATCGACCAGCATGCCGACCTGGCGCTCGATGCCGCATGCGCCATCGTCGCCCGGGTCGGGGCGCTGTCGGCCACGCGCGAAGCGCTCGGGCATCCACCGCTGCGAGTGCGGATCGGCATCGAAAGCGGCCTGGCCATGGCCGGCGACTTCGGCACCTCGTTTCGCAGTATCTATACGGCAGTGGGCGACAGCGTCAACACGGCTTCGCGTCTCGAACATGCCGCGCGCGAATTTCCGCATGACGTGATCGTCGGCGCCGGCACCGTCGAGCGCTCCCGTCGTCACGCATTTACCGAACTGGGCGAACGCCTCCTGCGCGGCAAGGTCAAGCCCACCATGTTATATACGCCAGCCTCCATCGGACGCACGTCGCCGGATGCCGCGCTGGCCAGCATCGAAAGCAGTACATGACCCACCATGCGGCGCGCAGCGTGCGCGCACTCGCCCTTCTGCTGTGCCTGGCAACGTCAGCGCACGCCGCGCATGCTGCGCCGGGCGCCGATGCTACTGCCGCGGACGATAGCGACGCACTGTATTTGAAAGCGCTGGAATCGATCGCCGAGGGCCGGCGCGGTGACGCCTCGCACGAGCTCGACGAGCTGGTCGAACGTCATCCGCAGCACGCCGGCGCCCTGCTCGACCTGGCGCTGACCCATTGCTCCCTGGGCAATGCCGACCAGGCCGAGCGCCTGTTCGCTGCGTTCGAGACGCGTTTTTCGCCATCCCGGCCGATCCTGGAGCTGATCGCCAATGCGCGCGATCAGGGTTGCGCTGCCTGGGACGCGTCGTCGTCGACCGTTGTCACGCTCGGAAGGGGAATCGACCAGAACGTGAACCAGGGCGCGCGCACCACGCGCTACGTGGTCGACGCGCCAGGCGGACAGGTCGAGTACGAGCTGGCGGGCGACTTCCGCCCGCGCCACGACCAGTACGTGCAGCTGAGCGGTGACCACGTGCGAGAAATCACCCCGAACGGCAGCGTCGGCTTTGCGCAGTACCAGTTGCGTCGCAACGACAGCCTGCACCAGTACGACAGCGCTTCGCTGTTCGTCGGGGCAGAGACGCCGTGGCGCTTCGGTCCGTGGCGCGTGCGCGGCACCGGTACCGTGGGCCTGGTCACGCTGGGCAACCAGCTGTACCAGCGCCAGGTCCAGTTGCAGGCGCGCGCGACCCCACCGCTGAAGCTGCCGGCCGGCATCGGCTTCGACATGGTGGGCAGCGTTACCTACAACACCTTCCCGAGCCTGTCGAATTTCGACTCGACCACGCAGGAAGTGCGCGGCCACCTGGCCTGGCGCGGCGTCCACGGCGTTGCCAGCGCTTCGCTCGGCTACCAGAACGACCATGCCCTCGAGCGGCGTCCAGGCGGCGACCGCGACGGCATATTCGTCAACCTGCTGGTGCGGCGCGAACTGCGGCAAGGCTTGATTGCCGAACTCGGCTATACCCGGCAGGGATGGGACAGCAGCCAGGCATATTCTCCCGGCCTGGTCGACGAAGTGCGCGACCAGACGACGCAGGTGGTGCGTGGCGTACTGCGCTGGGCGGTCGGCAAGCGCCAGACGCTGTTGCTCGAGGGACGGATCGTGCGCAATCGGGAAAATATCTCGATCTTCCAATACAACAACCGCCAGCTCCAGCTCAGCTGGCAATGGCAAGTGCCGTGAGCACCGGCGGCGCCGGCATCGCCGGCTGACGGCAGACCGTATACAATCGCGGCCTGTTGGCACTCTGAAAGCGGTTGATGGTGGTTGTTGCGGATTTGATGTTGTTGTTGCTCGCCGCGAGCATCGTGTGTGTCGGGTGCCTTGTGCCGAACCGCTGGCTCCCGCCGTTACCTAACGACAAATTCCTGCATTTCGCCAGCTTCGCCGTGCTTGGCGTGCTGGCCCTGCGCATGGCGCATGACCATCGCGAAGCGGCACTGTGGCTGCTGGGCCTTTTCACGCTCGGCTGGCTCATCGAATGCCTGCAATCGCTCGTGCCCGACCGGCGTTTTTGCTGGCGCGACGGGGTGGCCAATACCGCAGGCATTGGTTTCGCGGCGCTCTGCGCCCATCTGTATACGGTATTCTTCTGAGTACCTCCTTTCAGAAAGCAGCATGAACACCACCGTTAACTCCGAAACGCCCCAGCCAGCACCCGGCGCCGCCGAAACGCCGGCGCAGCACGAAGAACAGCGCCAGATCCAGATTCATTTGCGCAAGATTCCGTTGCTCGCGGGCCTGACCGACGACGAGATCGTGCGCGTCAAGCAAGAGATCCGCATCCGCCAGTACCGCAAGCGCGACATCGTGTTGCAAAAGGGCGGCCACGGCGACGGCCTGATGTTCCTGCTGTCGGGGCAGCTGCAGGTGATCGACGTGACCGAGGATGGCCGCGCGATCGGCCTGCGCATGCTGGCGCCCGGCGACTTCTTCGGCGAGATCGCCCTGATCAACAATTCCACGCGCTCGGCATCGGTGGTGGCAATGAGCGATGTGCTGGTCGCATTCCTGCCAGCGGCGAGCGCCATGCACCTGTTCTCGCATTCGCCGTCGGTGGCCAACCAGATGCTCCAGCACCTGGCACAGAAGATCCAGCGCGATTCCGAGTTCCGTTCGCTGCTGAGCATTAACAATACCGCCAAGCGTATCTATACCTATCTGGTGCTGATGCAAAAGAACAAGCCGAGCGAACCCGGGGCCCCGGCTGTGCTCGAGAACCTGCCGACCCACCAGGACATCGCCAACATGATCAACACCAGCCGCGAAACCGTGACCCGGGCACTGACCGCGCTGGCCCAGCAGGGCATCGTGCAGAAGGATTCGCACCGGCTCATCATCGTCAAGCCGGAAGCGCTGCAAAAGCTGGTGCAGGGCTGATCGGTATTCCCTTCATGTAACGACAGGTCGTTACAATTGAACAAATTGTGGGCAGGGTCGTAGAGTATAATTTCGCCCTGATTTGCAATACTGTTCAGTTCTGGGTGTGTCAGTTCCCCACCAGCCCACGACTCGTCATTCCCGCGCATGCGGAAATCCAAGTTCAGAGCCACGAGTCACGATGCCGATCGTGGCTTGACAGCAAACTCAGGTTTCCGCCTTCGCGGGAACGACGATCCTGGGGCTAACCAACTGAACAGCATCGCCTTACCCGATCCAGCCAATGATGATGAAAACACCCTGCCTGCCCCCATTCAAGGCGCCGCCCCGCCCGTTGCACGCCCCATGATTGCGCCCCTGATGCTGCGCGGCCTGTGGACCTATCGCGATTTCGTGCTGGGCAGTGTTAAACGCGAATTCCAGGCCAAATACGCCAATGCCATTCTGGGCGCGCTGTGGTCGGTGCTCAGCCCCCTCGCCATGATCCTGGTCTATACGGTCATCTTTTCCGAGGTCATGCGTACCAAGCTGCCTGGTGCCGAATCCGGCTTCGCCTATTCGATCTACCTGTGCGCCGGCGTGCTGACCTGGGGCCTGTTTGCCGAGATCGTCGCGCGCGGCCAGGGCATGTTCATCGAACAGGCCAACGTCATCAAGAAGATCAGCTTTCCGCGCATCTGCCTGCCGGTGATCGTGGTGCTCAATGCGCTCGTCAACTTCGCCATCATCTTCGGCCTGTTCGTTGTGTTCCTGATCGCCACCGGCAATTTCCCGGGCTGGATGTTCGCCGCCCTGCTGCCGGTGCTGGCGGTGCAGGTGCTGCTGGCGATCGGCCTGGCCATGATCGTCGGCATCCTGAATGTGTTCTTCCGCGACGTCGGCCAGTTCGTGACGATCGCGATGCAGTTCTGGTTCTGGCTGACGCCGATCGTCTACCCGGCCAGCATCCTGCCGCCCGAGGTGCGCGCGATGCTGGCCTGGAACCCGATGGTGCCCGTGATCGAGGCCTACCAGGCGGTGCTGGTGCACGGCGCCACACCGGCCTGGGGTGCCCTCGGCTGGGTCGCCCTGCTTGCGCTCGTGCTGTGCGCATTCGGCATGCGGCTGTTCCGCAAACGCGCCGGCGAAATGGTGGATGAACTCTGATGGGCACGATTACCGTAGCGAACCTGGGCAAGGCCTATAAAACCTATCCGACGCGCCTGTCGCGCCTGTCGGAATGGATCCTGCCGTTTCGCGGCCCGCGCCACTCGCTCAAATGGGTGCTGCGCGACGTGAGTTTCCAGGTCTCGCCCGGCGAAGCCGTGGGCCTGATCGGCATCAACGGCGCGGGCAAGAGCACGCTCTTGAAACTCATTACCGGCACCACGCAGCCGACCCATGGCAACGTGACGATGCAGGGCAGCGTGGCGGCCCTGCTCGAACTGGGCATGGGCTTCCATCCCGATTTCACCGGCCGCCAGAACACTTACATGGCGGGCCAGCTGCTGGGCATGTCGGTGAGCCAGATCACGGAGCTGATGCCGCAAATCGAAGCGTTTGCCGACATCGGCGACTACATGGACCAGCCGGTGCGGGTGTATTCGAGCGGCATGCAGATGCGTGTCGCATTTTCGGTGGCGACCGCGCGCCGGCCCGACATCCTGATCGTCGACGAGGCGCTGTCGGTGGGCGACGCCTACTTCCAGCACAAGAGTTTCGATCGTATCCGTCAGTTCCGCAAGGAAGGCACGACCCTGCTGCTCGTCTCGCACGACAAGCAGGCGATCCAGTCGGTGTGCGATCGCGCCATCCTGCTCGACGGCGGACGTCTGGCGCGCGAAGGCCGGCCCGAGGAAATCATGGATTACTACAACGCCATGATCGCCGAGCGCGAGAACGATACCGTGCGCCTGAACGAACTGGCCGAGGGCAAGGTGCAGACCGTTTCCGGCACCGGCGAGGCGACGGTGTCCGACATCGTGCTGCTCGACGAGACCGGGGCGCAGGTCGAGGTGGTCGATGTCGGCAGCCCCGTCACGCTCGAGGTACGGGTCAAGGTCAATGCCCCGATCCCGCGCATGGTGCTTGGCTACATGATCAAGGATCGCCTGGGCCAGGCCATGTATGGCACCAATACCCACCTGAAGGCGCTGCCGCTGGACAACGTGGCCGCCGGCGAGGAAGTGGTGTACCGCTTCGCGTTTCCGATGAACCTGGGACCGGGCACCTATTCGGTTGCCACCGCCATCGTCAGCACGGATACGCATCTGGTCAACAACTACGAGTGGCGCGACCTGGCGCTCGTGTTCACGGTGATGAACATGCGCCGGCCCCATTTTGAAGGTTCGGCCTGGCTCGATCCGGCCGTCGACATCCAACGCCTATGACTTTCGTTTCCTATTCCCAGAATTCCGAGGATGTGCTGCTCTGGCGTGCGCTCGGCCACGTCAGGCACGGCTTCTACATCGATGTCGGCGCCAACGACCCGGTCGAGCACTCGGTGACCAAGGCGTTCTATGAACGCGGCTGGCACGGCATCAGCATCGAGCCGCTGCCGGCGTTCCACCAGGCGTTCGAAGAGCAGCGCCCGCATGACGTCAACCTGGCCGTCGCAGCCGGCGCCGCGGACGGTGAACTGACGCTGTACGACGTGCCGGCGGTACGCGGCTGGGCCTCGCCCCAGGCCTCGGTGGCCGAGATGCACCGCGCCGAGGGCCATGAGGTGGCCGAGATCAAGGTGCCGGTACGTACGCTGGCCTCGATCTGCGAACAGTACGTGCGTGGCGAGATCCACTTCCTGAAAGTTGACGTCGAGGGCTTCGAGGGCGAGGTGCTGCGCGGGATGGACTTCGCGCGCTGGCGTCCCTGGATTCTGGTCATTGAAGCGACGCTGCCCAACAGCCGCGAGACCAACCATGGCAGCTGGGAACACCTGGTCACGGACCAGGGCTACCGCTTCGCCTGGTTCGACGGCCTGAACCGCTACTACGTGGCCGACGAACATGCCGAACTGGGCGCGCACCTGACGATCCAGCCGAATGTGTTCGACGAGTTCATCTCGCACCATCTCGACAAGTCCTGGGTGGCCGAGCGCACTCTCAACGATGCGCTGGCGCACGCTGCACAGCGGGTGCAGGAAATGGCCGCGCACGTCGAGCGCTACCACGCACAGAACAGCCAACTGATCTCGCAGATGGACAATGCGAACCAGCGCGCCGACCAGGCGCATCACCGCGCCGAGCTGGCCCATGACCGCGCCGAGCTGGCCCAGAACCAGGCCGTGGTGCTGGCCAACCGGCTCGATGCACTCCATGCCGATGCCCTGAAGCTGACCGCCTGGGGCAAGGACCTCGAAGCGCATGTCCGCGCCATCGAGGCCAGCACCTCGTGGCGCGTCACGCTGCCGCTGCGCCGCGTGGGCACGCTGGTGCACAAGCTGCGCCGTCCCGACCGCGTCAGGCGCATCGTCCAGCGCCTGACCCGCAACGAGTCGCTGCGCCGCCTCCTGATCCCCCTTCTGCTGCGTTTCCCGGCGCTGAACCGGCGGGTCGCCATGAGCCTGGCCACCATCAAGCAGCCCGCGCCGGAGCCGTTGCCACCTGGCGTGGAGCCGGTGCCGGACGACCTGCGCGCCTACCCGGCCTCGGTGCGCAAGGTGCTGGTCGACCTCCAGCGCGCCCGCCATCTCCAATCAGGCAAATAATCCATGCGCATCGTTATTGATCTTCTCGGCTACTCCACGCGTGTCGACGCGGCGGCCCTGCGCCTGTGCGCGCAACTGGCACGCCAGGTCCCGGCCGGCGCCGACCTGTGGGTGGCCGCGCCCATGAGCGACACGGGCGCTTTGGAAACCCTGCGCCTCGAGCCGGCCCTGGCCGAACGCGTGCGCAGCGTCGACTTGTCCATCAACGGCGTGGCCCGCACGCTCCTGCGGCGCCACGCGCTGCAAGAGCTGATCGGCCTTGCCCCCGGCGCCGTGCTGGCCGTGGGCAAGGCCGGCGCCGATGAAGGCGCCTATCCGGTGCTGTCCCAGAATCCGGATGCCCCATGCGACGCCAACGCGTTGCTGCGCAGCCTGGTCCAGCTGGCAGCCAGGCCGGCGCCTGCGCACGCGGGCGGTGCCCGTCCCAGACTGGCGTATGTATCGCCGCTGCCGCCGGTGCATTCCGGCATCGCCGACTACAGCGCCGAACTCGTGCCCGAGCTGGCGAAGTATTACGACGTCGAGCTCGTGATCGCGCAGGAGACAGTCTTCGATCCGCGCCTGGATGGTCTGGCGCGGCGCGATCCGGACTGGCTGCGTGCCCATGCCGGCGAGTTCGAGCGCGTGCTCTACCACTTCGGCAATTCGCACGCGCACCAGCACATGTTCGAACTGCTGCGCGACGTGCCGGGCACGGTGGTGCTGCACGACTTCTTCCTCTCGGGCGTGCTCGACAATCTGGAGCGCGAGGAATACCTGCCCAAGGGTTTCCTGCACGCGCTGTACGACTCGCATGGCTTCAGCGGCTTGCTGTCGCACCGCAAGGAAGGGCGCAATCCGTCGATCTGGAAGTACCCGCTCAACAAGGCGGTGCTCGACCACGCCAATGGTGTGATCGTGCATTCCGACTTTTCACGCGATCTGGCCCGCGCATGGTACGGCGAGGACGCCGCCGCCGGCTGGCGCACGATACCACTGCTGCGCGGCCGCCCGGACGGCGCCGCCTCGGACGCCGCGCGCGCCGCAGCGCGCAGCGCTGCCCGTGCGCGCCTGGGCCTGCAGCCGGACGAATTCGTCGTCTGCACGTTCGGCATGCTCGGCAGCACCAAGCTCAACGCCGAACTGCTCGACGCATTCCTGGCGTCGCCGCTGGGCGCCGATTCGCACTGCCGCCTGGTCTACGTCGGCGCCAACGATCCGGGGCCGTACGGCGCGGCGCTGGCCGAACGCATCGCGGCCAGCGACGCACCCGAACGCATCGGGATCACCGGTTTCGTCGACGCGGGCGCCTATGCAGACTGGCTCGCCGCCTGCGACAGTGCGGTGCAGCTGCGCAGCGCCACCCGCGGCGAGACCTCGGCCTCGGTGCTGGACTGCCTGCTGTACGGCGTGCCCACGATCGTCAATGCGCACGGGGCGAGCGCCCAGTTGCCGGACGACGTGCTGCTCAAGCTGCGCGACGAGTTCGACATCGCCGAACTGGCCGCGGCCCTGGCCGGGCTGCAGGCCGACGCCGCGGCGCATTCGCGCCTGGCGCACAGTGCGCTCAAGCACATGGCGGCGCACCACGCGCCGCAGCACGTCGGCGGCCTGTTCCGAGATGCCATCGAAGACTTCACGCGCGCCGGACGCGACGCCGTCTACCGCCGCCTGATCGCCAGTTCCGCCTCGCTGGTGGTGCCGTCGAAGCTGCCGGCGCTGGCCGCAGCGGTCGCGTTCAACCGGGCGCCGCTTGCGCAGCGCCAGCTGCTGGTGGACGTTTCGGCGCTGACCCAGTCCGACCTCAAGACCGGCATCCAGCGCGTGGTGCGCAGCATCCTGCTGTCGATGATCGCCAACCCGCCGGCAGGCTTTCGCATCGAGCCGGTGCATTCGCGCGGCGGCAACCAGCCGTATATGTACGCGCGCAGCTTCGGCATGAAACTGGTGGGCGAACCGGACCTGCCCCTGGAAGACGCGCCGTGCGACATCCGCGCGGGCGACATCTTCTTCGGCCTGGACCTGTTTACCACCGGCACCACCCAGAACGAAGCGCGCCTGCTCGACATGCGCATGCGCGGCGTAGAGGTGTATTTCGTCGTCTATGACGTGCTGCCAATGCTGCGCCCCGAAGTGTTCCCGTTCGGAACCGAGCAGTATTTTGGCGATTTTCTGCGCAGCGTGCACAAGGTTTCCAATGGCGTGCTGTGCATCTCGCGCGCCGTTGCCGACGAACTGGCTGCCTGGTTCGAGAGCCAGAAAATGACGCGCCGCAGCCCCCTCAAGCTGGCCCACTTCCACCTGGGCGCCGACATCGACGCCAGTGCCCCCAGCTTCGGCCTGCCGCCGGAAGCCGACCAGGTATTGGCGGCACTGGCCCAGCGCCCAAGCTTCATCATGGTCGGCACCGTCGAGCCGCGCAAGGGCCATGCCCAGGCGCTGGCCGCGTTCGATCTGCTGTGGGACGGTGGCGAGGACGTCAACCTGGTCGTCGTTGGCAAGGAAGGCTGGATGGTCGAGAAGGTCTGCGAGCGCATGGCCGCCCATCCCGAAAAAGGCAGGCGGCTATTCTGGCTGGCCGGCATCTCGGACGAGATGCTGCAGAAGCTGTACGCCGCGTCGTCTGCCTTGCTGGCGCCGTCCGAAGGCGAAGGCTTTGGCCTGCCGCTGATCGAAGCCGCGCAAAAAGGCATACCGATCCTGGCGCGCAACCTGCCCGTGTTTCGTGAAGTGGCGGGCGCGCATGCGTCCTATTTCGAGGGCCTGGCCCCGCACGATCTGGCCGACGCCATCAAGGGCTGGCTCGAACTCCACCGCGACGGCAAGGCGCCGCCATCGACCGGCATGCCATGGCTGACCTGGGATGGCAGTGCGCGGCAAGTGCTCGATGCGCTGGTCGACCAGCACTGGTACAAAACCCTGCCCGGCACTGCGCAGGTCGGCAACATTTCCTGATTACATAGATGCCATGAACGTCAACGTCTCCCAAGCCCACACTGTCGACACCCCGGCACAGATCGCGGTCGTGATCCCCTGCTACCGCGTTACCCGCCACATCATCGGCGTCATCGCGGGCATTGGTCCGGAAGTCTCGCATGTGTACGTGATCGATGACCGCTGCCCGGACGGCAGTGGCGACTTCGTCCGCACCAACTGCAGCGACCCGCGCGTGACCGTGCTCGAACACACCGAGAACCAGGGCGTGGGCGGCGCCGTCATGACCGGCTACCGTGCTGCAGTGGCCGATGGCGCCACCGTGATCGTCAAGATCGATGGCGACGGCCAGATGGACGCTTCCCTGATTCAGATGTTCATTGCGCCGATCCTGGCCGGCGAGGCCGATTACACGAAGGGTAACCGCTTCTTCAATCTGGAACGCCTGGGCGCAATGCCGCCGGTGCGCCTGTTCGGCAACGCCATGCTCTCGTTCATGACCAAGCTGTCGTCGGGCTACTGGCATCTGTTCGACCCGACCAACGGGTATACCGCGATCCATGCCGATGCTGCACGCTACCTGCCGTTCGAGAAGATCAGCAAACGCTACTTCTTCGAAAGCGACATGCTGTTTCGCCTGAACACATTGGGCGCCGTGGTCGTCGACGTGCCGATGGACGCGGTCTATGGCGATGAGGTGAGCAACCTGAAAGTGTCGCAGGTGATCACCGAGTTCGCAGCCAAGAACGTGCGCAACTTCTTCAAGCGCCTGTTCTATAACTATTATCTGCGCAACCTGTCGGTCGCCTCGCTCGAATTGCCTTTCGGCGTGCTGCTCACGACATTCGGTATTGTCTTTGGCCTGATTCACTGGATCGCGTCGGCCAAGAGCGACGTGGCCACGCCGGCCGGCACCGTGATGCTCGCGGCGCTGCCAGTGATCATGGGTGTGCAATTGATCCTGGCTTTCCTGAACTACGATATCGCCTCGGTGCCGAGCCGACCGCTGCACAAGAAGACGCTGTTCCGGCGCCGGCACCATGACTGACCCGGCGCGCCTGCGTCAGATCGGCGTGTTTCTCATCGGCGGCGTGCTATGCGCCGGGATTGACATCGGCCTGATGCAGTTGCTGATCATGAAAGGCGCGCACCACTGGACCGCCGCCAGTGCCGGGTTTTTCGTGGGCCTGCTGGTGAACTATGCGTTTCACAGCCGCGTCACGTTCGGCCAGGCCGCATCGAAAAGCAGCTTTTCCCGCTTCCTGTGCGTGGTGGCCATGAACTATATGTTGACCATCGGCTGCGTCGCGCTCGCGGTGGCCCTGCTTGATAATCCTCTCATCGGGAAAATCCTGTCGCTGCCGCTGGTGGCGGCCAATGGATACCTCCTCAGCCGCTACTGGATCTTCAAATGATGCGTATTACTCCCATTCAGAACGACGCAGCGACCCTGGCCCAATATGTCGCCCTGTTCGCCGCCTGCTTCCCGGGGACCGGCAAGTTCACGCCCGACTACCTGACCTGGCTATACACGGCCAACCCGGACGGCCCCGCCGTCGGCATGGATGCGTGGGATGGCGAACGCCTTGCCGCGCACTATGTCTGCATTCCGGCACGTGCCTGGGTCGAGGGCAGCGAAGTGCTGGTGCTGCTGTCGCTCAATACTGCGACGCACCCGGACTACCAGGGCAAGGGCCTGTTTACCAAACTTGCCACCGCAACCTTCGAGTTTGGCGCTGCCGCAGGCTTCGATGGCGTGTACGGCGTGGCCAATGCCAACAGCACGCCCGGCTTCGTGCGCAAACTGGGTTTCCAGCTGGTGCGCCCGCTCGAGGCGCGCGTGGGCCTGGGCACGCTGTCGCATGGCCCGAAAGCGCCAGCGGCGCAGCTGTCGTTCGAGCGCAGCTGGACGCCGGAGGCATTAGCCTGGCGCTGCGCCAATCCGCACAGCCGGGTGCACCGGCGCACGACCGGTACGCGCGAGCAGTTCTATGCGCCTGCCTTCGGCCTGTCGGTGCCTGCCTATGCCGAACTCGCAACCAGCGTCGCCACGCCCGCGGCGGGTGACGCGCCCTTCCTGTCGCCGCTGCGGCTCCTGATTGGCCTGGCGCCGGATGCCAACGCCGGTTGGTGGAATTACGCCAGCATCCCCCAGCGCCTGCGCCCGTCGCCGTTAAACCTGATCTACCGCTCGAATACCGCACGCGTCGCTGCACTGGACCCGGCCCGTATCCAGTTCAGCTTCCTGGACTTCGATGCCTATTGAGCCGGTCGCCCTGTTCGTATTCGCCCACCAGGACGACGAGTTCGGGGTGTTCGAACGCATCGTTGCACTGCGCCGCCAGGGCATCCGCGTTGCCTGCGCCTACCTGAGCGACGGCCAGACTGCCACCGGATCCAGCGCCGCGGTGCGCAATGCCGAATCACTGTCCGTGCTCGCCCGGCTCGGCGTGGCTGCCAGCGATGTGACCTTCGCAGGCGAGCAGCTCGGCATTGGCGATGCGCGCTTGCCGCTGCACCTGGACGCCGCCGGACAATGGCTGGCCGCCTGGTTCGACAGCTTCACGTCCATCGATTCGATCCACGTGATGGCCTGGGAGGGTGGCCACCACGACCACGATGCGCTGCACGCCTTGACCGCCCATCTGGCAGCCGCACGGGGTCTGCTCGCGCGCACCTGGCAGTTTTCCCTGTATCAGTCGCGGGGCCTGGGCGGCCCCTGGTTCAGGGTGCTTGCGCCCATCACAGAAAACGGCCCGGTCACGGCCACGCCGATCGCCTGGCGCGCGCGCCTGCGCTATCTGGCACTGTGCCTGTCGTACCCGTCGCAGCGCGTCACATGGATTGGCTTGTTTCCGTTCGTGCTGTTGCACTACCTGCTGCGTGGTGACCAGGCGCTGCAGCACGTAACGCTCGATCGCATCGCCGAGCGGCCCCACGCCGGCCCGCTCTATTACGAAAAGCGCAAGTTTTTTACCTGGCAACAGCTCAGCGACGCTGTCGCTGCATGGCGCGCCAGGCAACCACGATCATGAATATGGAAAACACGAAAATTTCGGAACGCAGTGCCTGGCTGCTCCTGACAACCGGCCTGGCGATGGTGCTGGCCTGGCTCATCATGCGCAACCACGGGCTGTATCCGGCGATCTTTGCCGACGAGTGGTACTACAGCAAGATGGCACGCCTGCAGCCACTCGGCGAAGCGATCGTACCGTCCTATCTGTACCTGTGGTTGTTCAGTGCCACAACGGCCTGCGGCACAAGCTTTCTCGATTGCACCCGCATCGGCAATGCCGTATTGCTGGTGGCATCCGGCCCGTTCATCTACCTGATCGCGCGCCAGGTTGCAGGACGCGGCATTGCCATCGCGCTTACCCTGATGTGCCTGATGGCGCCGATCAATCTTGCCACCGCGTTCTTCATGCCGGAAGCGACGTATTACTTCGGCTTCATTGTACTGAGCTGGCTGCTGCTCACGCGCAGCACCTGGAGTCCGATCCGTCAAGGCCTGGCGGCCGGCGTTGTGCTGGGCCTGCTGAGCCTCGTGAAAGTACATGCGTTGTTCCTTCTGCCGGCGGTCTGCCTGTTCGTCATCGGCGCCGGCTGGCTGCGCGCACAAGGCGCGCCATGGCTGCGCGATGGCATCATCGGCGCTGTCCTGCTGGGTGCGATGGTCCTGGCAGTCAAGTTCGGCATTGGTTACCTGCTCGCGGGCGATGCGGCCCTGAGCGTGTTCGGCAGCTTCTATAGTTCAGGGGCCGCGTCCAACACCAGCCGCGACCTGGGGCGCCTGCTTGGCGCCGCCTTCATCAACGGGCGCGGTCACCTGATGGCGATGGCGCTGCTTCTGCCGCTGCCGATGGCCACGCTGTTGCTGTGGGTCGTGAGTCTGCGCACACGCCGCGCCAGCACGACCAGTTTCAATATCCTCTGCCTGTACACATTCCTGGCCCTCGGTGCCGCCGCCGGCATGGCGGTGGCCTATACCGCGTCGATTGCCGGGGTGGGGCCGCATGAGGTGGTGCGCCTGCACCTGCGTTACTACAGTTTCACGTTCCCGCTGTTGATCGTCGTGGCCGCCGCCGGTTTCTCGCCCGTGCACTTTGCATCGATGAACGCATCCCCGGTCACGCGCGCCGTCGTCGCCACGCTGGTCGCTGCGGCAGTCGCTGCGTCGTACGTGATGCTGCCACGCTACATGCTGTCATCGATCGATGGCCCCGAAATCATGTCGATTCCGCTCGCAATGTGGACCGGCCAGGCGATTGTGGGAACGGGCCTCCTGGTGCTGGCCCTGTGGGCATTCGGCAAACGCCTGGCTGCGCCGCTGTTCCTGTTCGTGTTGCTGCCGGCTACGCTGGCGCTGGGTGTGATGAACAGCCTCACCTACCTGGCGCAAATTGTGCCGGGTTGGGCGCCGGACCGCGCCGGTATTGCTGCGCGCGACCATGTGCCGCCTGCCGAGCGCAAATACCTGACGATCGCCGGCAACGACCTGGTGGAGATCATGCGCGCTCAATTCCACGTCGACGACAACGATACGGCGATGCTCGAACTGGCGCCTGGCTCCGCGATCGAGGATTATCAGCTTCCGGTGCGCAACAAATGGCTCCTCGTGATTGGCGAGCATGCGTTGCCGCCGAAGGTGGATGTGGTCCTGAAAACGCCGGAGTACGCGCTGGTGCGGCTCGCTGCCGACTTCCGCCCGGTGGGTCAGGCCAAGCTGTCGGTGCCGCCAGGGGCCGACAGCCTGCTGGCGAGCGTCGAAGGCCTGTCGATGGTGGAGCACTGGGGGCGCTGGTCTGACAGCAAGCACGTGGTGCTGCACTTCAACCGCCAGCTGCCCCGGAACCTCGATGTCGTGATCAAGGGCATGGCCTATGGCGACAATACGACGCTGCCGTTCACGCTGCGCGCAGGCCAGGCCAGCACCACGTTCCGCCTTCGCGGCAGCATGCAGGAAATCCGGCTGCGCCTGACGACGGATGGAACACAGCGCAGCCTGACGATCGACGTGCCCAAGCCAATGGCGCCAAGCGCGACGAGCAACCTGCCGGACGTGCGTGAGCTCGGGATTGGCATCGCCGAAATCAGTATCGGGAAGCATGGGCCGGACGTTTCCGGCGCACCCTGATGCAAGGCGCTATTTTCGTTAGCAATGGATGAGCAGCAGTGTGCCAGGCCGGGTCGTGGCATCCGCCCCGGCGCCTGCGGGTGCCCGATGCGCTGTATCGCATTGTAGTGACGGGCCACCAGCCAAATATCAGGATCTACTGCAGGCTGTAAAAGTTGACCGTACCTGACCTGGGGCGACAATATCGCGCCAGGCGTATGCGCATCATGCTGGCCCTGACCGGCGTCCTTGCACGGCTTTACTTTGGCAGCAACGGCCCGGATCCGGCCATCTTCGCCGACAAGCAGTATGACAGCCACGCCAGCAGCACCGCAGCACCGCAGCGGCGACCGCCGCTATCCGGATCTCCTGTGTTACCGAAAGATATTTAACAGCATGAGCCGCAAAGGTGAGCGTTTTTGTGCGCTCACGAACGGAATCCCCCGCTATCCGAGCGTTATATTTATTGCCATACTCCGAGATGCGTCTTCAGCATCCCGGCCTCCCACGCTCAAGGAAACGCATGGTACTCGGACCACCAAAGGACGACACGCTCAAGAAAGACCTCGATGTGCAAGGAGGCGGCCAGAGCCGCGGCGTACCGGCCGCCGGCCAGGTCGAGGGCAATGCCGTCAACCCGATGGGCCCGACCGAGGACAATCCCGGTGTGAATCACTGGCAGGCCAGCTATATCGAGCACGGCGGCCTGGACGAGCGCGGCAATATCTTCTTCGCGGCTGTGGAAATGACCCGCATGCCGATGCTGATCACCGACCCGCGCCAGCCCGACAACCCGATCGTGTTCGCCAACGGCGCCTTCGAAGACCTGACCGGCTACACGCAGGAAGACATCCTCGGGCGCAACTGCCGCTTCCTGCAGGGCCCCGACACCGACCGCAACACCGTGGCCGAGCTGCGCCAGGCCGTTGCTGAGGCGCGCGCGGTGGCAGTCGACCTGCTGAACTACAAGGCCGATGGCACGCCGTTCTGGAATGCGCTGTTCTTCGGTCCGATCTTCGACAAGGACGGGCAGCTGCTGTTTTTCTTCGCCTCGCAGATGGACATCACCGAGCGCCGCACGACGCAGGAATCGTACCTGCAGGCGCAGAAGATGGAAGCGATCGGCCAGCTGTCGGCCGGCATGGCGCACGATTTCAATAACCTGCTGCAAGTCATCAACGGCAACCTGGACGTGGCCCTGTTGGGCACCGAGCGCCAGCACAAGGCGCTCGAGCCGATCCGCCGCGCCCAGCGCGCGACGATGCAGGCAGCCAAGCTCACCCAGCAACTGCTGACCTTTGCACGCAAGCAGCGGCTCGAACCGAAGCGCCTGAGCCTCAATAGCCTGGTGGTCGAGTTTTCCGACATGCTGGTGCGTACGCTGGGCGACAAGATCAACCTGCAGCTCGACCTCAAGCCGGGCTTGCCGGCCTGCACGATCGATCCGACCTACCTCGAAATGGCGCTGCTCAACGTGGTGCTCAATGCACGCGATGCGATGCCGGGTGGCGGCGGCGTGAAGGTCGGCACCACGGTGCTGTCCGAAGAGCGGCGCCGCCAGCTGGGCCTGCGCGCCGGCGACTATGTCTGCATCTGCGTGGTCGACGAAGGCCAGGGCATGACGCCCGACGTGCGGCGCCGCGCGACCGAGCCCTTCTTCACGACCAAGGGACCGGGCACGGGCCTGGGCCTGGCGATGGTGCACGGCTTCGTGCAGCAGTCGCATGGCCGCCTGGACATCGACAGCGAACCGGGGCGCGGCACGCAAGTACGCATGATATTCCGGGTGGCCGATCAGGCCGACCAGGCCGACGGGGAAGCGGACGCTGGCACAACGGCGCAGGGACCGGGCGCCGATGGCAAGCGACGCTGCCGCATCCTGGTGGTTGAAGACAATGTCGACGTGCGCGAACTGGCCGAGGCGATGCTGCAGATGGCAGAGTATGACGTGGTGGCCGCGCACAGCGGCGAGCGCGCGCTCGAGATCCTCGATGCCGACCAGGAGTTTGATCTGCTGTTCACGGATGTGATCATGCCGGGGGGAATGAACGGACTGGAATTGATCGAGCGCGTGCACGCCCGGCTGCCCGAGATGCCGGTGCTGGTCACGACCGGCTATATGGAACAATTGCCGGGCTCCGACCTGCGCAGCGACGGCCTGAACGTGCTGGCCAAGCCGTACCAGCATCAGGACTTGCTGGACCGGATCAAGGCGGCGTTGAAGCGCGCGCCCTGAGGCTGGTTTGAACGCGTGGACGGGAAACCCGTCCACCCTACGGTGATGCAGCAGTAGGGTGGACGGCTATGCCGTCCACGCGTTCAGATTCATGTCATGTTCGTTGAACGCGTGGACGGGAAACCCGTCCGTGCGAACCAACGATTACTTCGGCCCGCCGCCGAGCAGGAACGCCAGCTTCTGCTTGCCCGGCTTGGCCGGTGCGTTGACCGGATCGGGATCCTTGCGCGGGCTGCTGGTCGGCTCGTAGGGCTTCAGGAACCATGGATCGACGCGCTCGCGGCGCGAACCCGGGCCAGGTCCGGTGCGCGGCGTGCGTGGCGCGCCACGGCCGGCTTCGGCGTCACGGCGCGGGCCCCGTTCGGTATCGCGTGGCGCTACTGCTGCTGCATCGCGGCTGCCATCGCGCACGAATTCACGGCTGGCGTCGCGCGGTGGACGGGCAGACTCCCGGCCAAATTCACGTCCCGAGTCACGACCGCCAGCCGCATCACGGCCACGGCTGGCCGGTGCGACGAAGCCGTCGAGCGTGCCGCGCGTGATCGTCTGCTTGATCAGCTTTTCGATGTCGAGCAGCAGGCGCTCATCCTTTTCGGAATACACCGACAGCGCGTCGCCCGAGGCGCCGGCGCGGCCCGTGCGGCCGATCCGGTGCACGTAGTCTTCAGCGTTGTATGGCAGGTCGTAGTTGATCACGGCCGGCAGGTCGGTGATGTCCAGGCCGCGGGCGGCGACGTCGGTCGCCACCAGCACTTCGACACCGCCATCCTTGAACGCGTCCAGGGCCGCCATGCGTTCCTGCTGCGTCTTGTCGCCGTGGATCGCCGAGGCCTTGATGCCGCGCTTTTCGAGGTGCGTCGACAGGCGCGAGGCGCCGATCTTGGTGTTCGAGAAGATGATCACCTGCTTGAGGTTGCGCGAGCGGATCAGGTGCTCGACAACGTCGCTCTTCTGGCCTTCTTCGACCTTGTAGACGATCTGCGTGACCTTGTCGGCGGTGGCATTGCTGCGCGCGACTTCGATGGTCAGCGGATTGTTCAGGAAGGTGTTGGCCAGCTTCTTGATCTCGGGCGAGAACGTGGCCGAGAACATCAGGTTCTGGCGCTGCTTCGGCAGCAGGTTGATGATGCGCTGCAGGTCGGGTAAAAAGCCCATGTCGAGCATACGGTCGGCTTCGTCCATCACCAGCATCTGCACCTGGCCGAGGCTGACATTCTTTTGCTCGATATGGTCCAGCAGGCGGCCCGGCGTGGCGATGACGATCTCGACACCGCCGCGCAGGATTTCGGTCTGCGGCTTCATGTCCATGCCGCCGAAGACGACGGTGGCGCGCAGCGGCGTGTGCTTGGCGTAGGCCTTGACGTTTTCGGCGACCTGCACCGCCAGTTCGCGGGTCGGCACGAGGATCAGCGCGCGCACCGGGTGGCGCGCCGGCGACATGCTCGGGTTGGCATGCTGCATCAGCAGCTGGATGATCGGCAGCGAGAAGCCGGCCGTCTTGCCGGTGCCGGTCTGGGCCGCGCCCATGACGTCACGGCCCTGCAGCACGACAGGAATGGCTTCGGCCTGGATCGGCGTCGGGTGCACATAGCCCTGGTCCGTCAGCGCGCGCAGGATTTCCGGCGCCAGGCCGAAATCGGCAAAGCGCACGACCGGGACGGCGTCAGCGGCGACCAGCACATCCACGTCTGGCGTGACAGCGACTTCGGTATTGTTCGGGTTATCAGACATAGTTTTTTCGGGAAATCATTCGTTCAGCTCTACGATCGGGCAGGTTGGCCCATCGCGATCGGCAGTACGCAGCGAGGGGTGACAACGGAAACCGGACGCCGGCGCAAGGCGGCGGGACCGGAAGATTGGCCTGCAAGCGGGCCGGAGAAAGCGGACGTAGAGACACTTTTAGCGGGTGACAAGATACCCGAAATCGGCACCCCTGTATATGCCCGCCACTTTTTTAAGCAGTTTATCAGAAGAAACAGCAGGAAGCGTGCAGCGCGCGGCGGTGCCATCCTCACCGGATCCAGCCGCGTTGCTGGGCGGCGCGTTCGGCGGCCGGGTCGAGCGCGTTGCCGGCGATGCGGGCTTCGATGGCGGCGCGCACGGCAGGCGGCGGAATGCTGCCGTCGAGCCAGGCGGCGCCGGCTGTGCCCTGGGACAGGACCGGAATCGTCCAGCGCCCACGACGCAGGCAGGCCAGGCCCGCGGTGGTATCGACCACGAAGCTGCGGCAATAGCCGCCATCCTTGGCCACGAACGTGATGCCGATGCGCACGCCGCTGTCGGACGGGCCCGGCGTGGCCAGCTGTTCGGCCAGGGCCGTCACCAGCGCACCGCGCGCGATCAGCACGCCATTGTCATGGTCAAGCACGGCCACGCCAGTGCCCTGCCCCAGGTGATGCCAGCCGACCGCGCCCAGTATCGCGCTGCCGAGCAACGCCGCAGCCAGCGTCACCCAGTGCAGGCCGACGACGCGGTTGGGCGCGGGCGCTTGCGGCATGGGCATCGGGCGCCCGGGGCGCAGGCTGTTCAGGTGCACCACCTTGGCGCCGTGCGGCACGGCGCGCTGCGCGCTGGGACCGCCATCGTGGCCATTGGCCGAGACCCCGATGCTGCGCCCGTGCCCGCTGCGCAGTTCGGCCCGGTGCTGGGCCACGCGCGCCGCCAGGACCGGATCGGCCCGCGCGGCCCGTTCGACCGCCGCACGCGCCGGCTCGGCAAGGTCGCCGTTGATGTACGCAATGAGCAAGTCGTCCGAGAATGTCATGCTGGCTGGACCCCGATGAGCGGCTAGGAAGTGATCAACCCATGTTCGTCGAGGACATCGTGCAGCAGTTCGAGCCGGATCACGGGGTTATCAAGCATCAGCATATTGTGCTTTTGCTGGTTGGGCAATGGCAATAGCTCACACCAGCGATTGGCGACCCAGCCACAGTCGTCCAGCCGGAACGGCGGCTGCACCGGCCAGCGGTGCTGCGGGACTTCGTGCAGCGAATTAAGCACGCGGTCGAGCGCATCGGCGGCGCCCTGCAGCTCGGACGGAATGCGCACGATCTGGTCGTCTTCGGCCAGTTCGGCTTCGGCCACCCACAGCCCGTTGACGCGCTGCTCGGCGGTGACGACATTGAAACGCGCTCCGCCCCGGCACAGCACCTGCAGCAGACCAGGGGTTTCAGCAGTGGTTTCGGTGACCGAGGCGATGGTACCGGCGGCCACGAAGCGCTCTTGCCCGGCATCGGCTTTGCGCACCTCGTGGCCGCTGGTGAGCAGGACGACGCCGAACGGCGTGCCGTCGACGATGCAACGGCTGATCATGTCGAGGTAGCGTACCTCGAACACCTGCAGCGGCAGCACCCCGTCCGGAAACAGCACCGTACTGAGCGGGAACAGTGGCATGGAAATCGTCGACATGGGTTCATGATGACAGAATCGTCGCCAACACGGGACACGATTGCCCGGGCCCACGGCTGCTGCGGATCACCCTGCCCCGGAGCCTCCCGCCGCAGCCCATCAGTCCTGCGGCGAGCGCAGCGGCAGGTAGCGCACCCACTGGCGCAGGCTCCCCAGGCGCCAGACCAGGCGCCCCCAGCCGGGGCCGGGGGCGGTCACCACGCGCACGCGCACCACCTTGCCCAGCACAGGCGGGCACACGTATTCGAATACGCCCTCGTCACTGAATGGCAGGCGCACGTCGCGCCCGGGCGCAATCTTGAGCGGACCGAACACGATCGGCACCCGGTCACTGTTGCGTAGAAGCAGCACATCCTGCACGCCCCGCGTCAGGCGGATTTCGCCCGGGACCGCCATGCCACTGACCGTCACGCCGGGTGGAAACGCCAGGAGCAACTGGTGACTGCGGCCCTTGACCGGCGCCAGCATGCTCCACAGCACGACCAAGCCAAGTACTGCAGCCAGCACCGTCAATGGCAGATGGCGGTACAAGAATTGCCTCATACCGCACCCGCATACTTACAACAAAGAAGATTCCGGCTAGAATGTTTCATAAAATAAATTAACAGCGACGAGCCCGATTGGCAGCTCATTAACAAATTAGCAAAGTTGCGTGCGCCCCATGAATGCGAGGGTGCGTATCCTGTGGTGACCCTACCGCTCCCATCTACTGCGCCACCACGGCTGCACTACACAAGGACATGCAGCACACCCCTCTCCGCCCTCCTGCCTCACCGCCGCCGCCCGCCGCCGGCCACGCGCCACTGTTGATGGCGCTGCTGGTGTTCGTGCTGACGCTGCTGGTGACCTGGGCGGCCTGGGCGAGCGCGCAGCGCAGTGCCGAGGCGCAGCTGCGCGAAGCCTTCGATTATCGCACCCGCGCGATGACCTACAACATCAGCCGGCGCATGCTCGTCTACGAGCAGGTGCTGCAAAGCGCGCGCGGCTTCCTGCGCGGCTCGGTCGACCTGCCGCGCGCCGTGTTCAGCGAGTATTACCAGAGCCTGGACCTGGTGCAGAACTTCCCCGGCATCGGTGCGCTCGGCATCGCCACGCGGCTGGCGCCCGGCGACGTGGCGGCGCACGAGGCGCAGGTGCGCGCCGATGGCTTTCCCGATTACCGCGTCCAGCCGGTGCCGGCGCCGGCCGACCCGGCGGCAGCCGGGTCGGTGCTGGCGGTGATCTCGCACATCGAGCCGTTCAATGCCCGTAACCTGCGCGCATTCGGCTTCGACATGGCCAGCGAACCGGCGCGCCGCGCGGCCCTGCTGGCAGCGCGCGACAGCGGCCAGGCGACCCTGAGCGGCAAGGTGGTGCTGGTGCAGGAAGACGATGGCAGCGTCGAATCCGGGGTGCTGATGTACCTGCCCGTATATCGCACGGGCCGCCTGACCGACGACACCGCGCAGCGCCGCGCCGCCCTGACCGGCTGGATCTACGCGCCGTTTCGCATGAATGACCTGATGCGCCGGGTGGGCGGCGTGAGCGCGCTGGACCTCGACGTCACGATCCACGATGGCGACACCAGCTCGCCGGCCACGCTGCTGTACGAGTCGGCCGGCGTCGCCACGCACACGGCGCCGCGCCTGTCCACGACCACCCGGATGATGATCGCGGGCCGTGTCTGGACCGTGCGGATGGGCTCCGGCGCCACGCTGGAAGCCACACTCGACACCGCCCGCCCGCGCATGATCGCCATCGCCGGCATCGTGCTCGGCGCCCTGGCCAGCCTGATCGTATGGCTGCTGGCCAGCTCGCGCCGGCGCGCGCTGGAACTGGCGCACGCGATGACGCTCGAGCTGCGCGAGTCGCACGACCGCATCGCCGCCGACGGCCGCCGTACGCGCGTGATCCTCGAAACGGCCTACGACGGCTTTGTCGCGCTCGACCGCCAGGGGCGCGTGACCGACTGGAACGCGCAGGCGTCGCAGATCTTCGGCATGGAAGCCGAAGACGCCATCGGCCGTCGGGCCGAGGAATTGCTGCCTGCCGAAGGCCATGCGGCCTTCCGCAACGCGTTCGATGCGTTTGCCAAAAGTGGCGTGGGCCCGCTGCCGGGCCAGCCGGCCGAAACCGAGGTGCTGCACACGAGCGGCCGGCGCGTGCCGGTCGAACTCGCGGTGGCGCTGTTGCCGCCGTCGGACGGCGCCGGCGCCACCGTATTCGTGCGCGACATCACGTCGCGTCGCGCCGCCGAGGAACGCGAACTGCAGCGCCAGGCGCGCCTGGTCGAAGCGCGCATGGCGCTGCACCGCGCGCAAAAGCTCGAAGCGGTGGGCAAGCTGACCGGCGGCGTGGCGCACGACTTCAACAATATCTTGCACATCATCAGCGCCAACGTGCAGCTGATGCTGCGCGCCGATGGTCCGCCCACGCGCAAGCGCCTGCACAACGTGCTCGATGCGGTCGAACGCGGCTCGAAGCTGGCCGGCCAGCTGCTCGCGTTTGCACGGCGCCAGCCGCTGCACCCGAGCGTGGTCAACGTGGCCGAGCTGCTCGACCGCAGCGACAGCCTGCTGCAGCGCGCCGCCAGCGACGCCGTCACGCTCGAGCGCAGCAGCGCGCCCGATCTGTGGCCGACGCTGGTCGACCCGAACCAGCTCGAGCACGTGCTGCTCAATCTGATCATCAATGCACGCGATGCAATGGAAGGCGGCGGCCACATCGCGCTGCGCCTGGAGAACGTGACGATCAGCACCGCCGCCGGCCAGCTCGATGCCGAGCTGGCGCCGGGCGACTACGTGATGATCACGGTGGCCGACACGGGCCACGGCATGCCGCCCGAGGTGATGGAGCACGCGTTCGAGCCGTTCTTCACCACCAAGCCGGAAGGCAAAGGCACGGGTTTGGGACTGTCGATGGCGCACGGCTTCGTGCGCCAGAGCGGCGGGCAGATCCGGCTGGCGAGCAAGCCGGGCGCCGGCACCACGGTAACGATCTACCTGCCGCGCCATACGGCGCATGCGCTGCCGACGCAGGCGGCGCCAGACATGGGCGCGCTGCTGTGATGCCGGCCGGCGGCTGTCAGCCGACGCGGGTGCGGTAGCTGCCCGAGATCCGGTTGCGCCCGTGCGCCTTGGCGTCGTACATCGCCAGGTCGGCGCAGTGCAGCAGCGCTTCGCCATCGTCGCCGCAATCGGGATACATGGCGTAACCAATGCTGCCGGAAATATTCAGTTCGCGCGGGCCGTCGATGAACGGTTGCTCCAGGCAGGCCAGGATGGCGGCGGCCACGCGCTCGGTGTCCTGGGCCTGCGCGCAGCGCGGCAGCAGCACGGCGAATTCGTCGCCGCCCACCCGTGCCAGCGTGTCCGATTCACGCAGTACCCCGCGCACGCGCTCGGCCACCATGCACAGCAGACGATCGCCCACCGCGTGGCCGTAGGTATCGTTGACCGGCTTGAACTTGTCGAGATCAAAATAGATCAGGCCCACCTTGTGGCCATCGCGCGCCGCAACCCGGATCGCCTGGCGCATGCGGTCGTCGAGCAGCACGCGGTTGGGCAGCTTGGTCAGCGGGTCTTCATGCGCCATGCGCCGCATGCGCTCTTCTTCCTGCTTGCGCGCGTCGATATTCGAGAAGGTGCCAACCATGCGCAGCGGTTCATTGCGCTCGCCCCGCTCGGTGACGGTGCCTCGTGCCTCGATCCAGCGCCAGCTGCCATCGCGCATGCGGATCCGGTGCACCATCGCGTAGTCGGGCGTCACACCATCGATATGGTCGCGCAAGGCCGCGCGTACGGCCCCGAATTCGTCCGGATGCACCAGCTCGGCCAGGCCATTGCTACCGAACCACGAGACGGTCGCGTGTTCGCTGTCGAGGATGCGCTGCGCACTGGGCGAGAGCAGCGCCGTGCCTTGCGTGATGTCGCAATCCCAGACGCCGTCGCCGGCAGCGTTCAGCGCCAGCTTCCAGCGCGCCTCGGCCGCCGCCAGTGCCCTGAGCGCGCGCCGGCGCCGGTCGGCAGCGCCAATCGCTGCCCACCCCAGCAGGCCCAGCACGAGCGAGACGACCACGCCCACATTGCGCATCATCGCGCTTTGCTGGTTGAAGCGCGCCTCGGCGTCGTGGACGGCCTGGCCGACCGTGACCACGAGGCCATAGTCCGGCATCTTGTACCAGGCAAAGATACGGTCGATACCATCGAGTATGCTGACCTTGCGGAACATGCCGCTGTTACCTTTGGCGCGAAGATGCGGCGCCTGCGCCATATTGACGCCCATATAGCGTTCGCCGTCCGGGCGCGAACTGCGCGCGATGATGGTGCCGTCCAGGCGCATCAGGCTCACAGCGGCATCCGGCCCCAGATCGATACTGTTGTAAAAGCGTAGGAAATACGATGGCGGCACCGCAGCAGCAATCACACCCGTCAGGCGCCCGCCAGCATCGCGGATCGGGCGCGTAAACTGGATCGACCACTGCCCGCTGACGCGATGCTTCTCGGGACGGCCGATATACAACCGGTCGCCGGCCTGCGTGCGGTGGATGGCGAACTCGGGCAACTCACCCAGCGCCAGCCCCGGCGGGCCCGCACCATCATTCGTGTACAGCAGACGGCCACCGGCATCGGTGACGGTGAAATGAATGGGCATGCGCAGATGGCGCGCGTGCTCGGCCACGCCCTGGGCGAAATCGGCCGGGGCGCGCTGCCACGTACCGCGCAGCTGGACCAGCGACAGATCGATCAGCCCGACGGTGGCCTTGACCTCTTCCGAAAATGCGCGCGACAGGTTCTGGACATTGCTCTTGCCGCCGGCTTCGGCCAGTTCGGCAAAGCGCGCCTGTTCGACGGCGACCAGGCCCCAGACGACCAGCAGCATCAGCGCCAGATACACCACCAGGTGGCGCAGTACGCGGCGCTTGACGTAGCCGCCGAACACGGCCACGGAAGAATGGGACGACATGGGATAAGGCATGGAAGACGGCCGGATCGAGCCAGGCAACAGATGGACAGCACATGGAATGGATAGCCGGGCGTCAAAACAATTCCTGGTCCTGCCAAATAAACGCGCCCGTCGTTGGACTCGACATTATACTGACTTCCACGTTAAAAGTTGCAAATAGGAATTTAAAGTTGCGTAACAATATACGGTTCAACCACGCGTCATGCGACCGAGTTGCAAAGAATGCATACCGGGTAGTCATTTCGACAAGTTTGATCCGACGGTGCTAGAGTAACGCCATGAAAGTTTTTTATAACGTCCTCGGCGTGCTGGCTGTACTGCTGGGCATTCTCGGCATCTTCCTGCCGCTGCTGCCGACGACGCCCTTCCTGCTGCTGGCTTCGGCCTGCTTCGCGCGCGGCTCGGTGCGCCTGCACCGCTGGCTGATCGGGCACCGGGTATTCGGCAAGTACATCGCCAATTTCGAGGCCGGCCATGGCATCCCGCTCAAGGGCAAGATCGTGGCGACGGTGATGCTGTGGGGCTCGATGGCATGGTCGTCGCGGCACTTCGACAGCATCGCGATCCTGATCATGATGGGCGTGATCGGCGCCTGCGTGAGCACGTATATGTGGTGGTATTTGCCGACGCTGAAGCTGCCTTCTACTCCCACCAAGCCCATCGTTTCCCCTACCGAGCTGCCATAAATCGCTGTTTTTCAGCAAGTCGTGATCTGCTGGCCTTTTTTGTACTATCATTAGTTACATGAAACGCGACAGCAAACTTTCTTCCGTCCTCCACGTTCTGCTGCACCTGGCCCACAGTGACCGCCCGATGACGTCGGAGCAGATGGCCGGCATGCTCGGTACCAACCCGGTCCTCGTACGGCGCGTGCTGGCCGGCCTGCGCGAACGCGGCTACATCAGCTCCGAGCGGGGCCATGGCGGCGGCTGGACCGTGACGTGCGACCTGGCCCAGGTCACGCTGCGCGATGTCTACGATGCCGTTGGCGCGCCCACCGTGTTCGCGATGGGCAACCGCAACGAGCACAGCGAATGCCTCGTCGAACGCGTCGTGAATGCCTCGCTCGAAAGCGCCTTTGCCGACGCCGAAGCGCTACTGGTCGAGCGCCTCGGCCAGGTGAGCCTGGCCGACCTGTCGCGCGACTTCAACGGACGTTACGACAATCACCTTCATACGAGGCCCAAGCATGAACACGACTGAACCGACACCGGCATCACCATTGCCCTACGACGCCATCATCATCGGCGGCAGCTATGCCGGCCTGTCGGCCGCGCTGCAACTGGCGCGCGCACGGCGCCGCATTCTGGTCGTCGACGCGGGCCAGCGCCGCAACCGCTACGCCGCCAATTCGCACGGCTTTCTGACGCGCGACGGCCAGCCAGCCGCCGACATCGCCGCCGAGGGCCGCGCCAACGTCGCCGCCTATCCCAACGTGGACTGGCACGACGGCACCGCGACCTCGGCCCGTCAGGATGGCGATGCGTTCGTCGTCGAACTCGACGGCGCCGGCACCGTGCGCGCTGCGCGCCTCGTGCTGGCCACCGGCGTGCGCGACGACCTGCCACCCATCGACGGCCTGGCCGAGCGCTGGGGCAAGAGCGTGTTCCACTGCCCGTACTGCCACGGCTACGAACTGAACGAAGGCCGCATCGGCGTGCTGGCCAGCGGCCCGCTCTCGGTGCACCAGGCGCAAATGCTGCCGCACTGGGGCCAGGTGACGTTGTTCACCAACGGCGTGTGCCCACTGGACGACGCGCAACGGGCCGACCTGCAGGCCCGCGGCGTGGAGGTCGATGAGACGCCGGTGCGCCGCCTGGTCAATGTCGCCACGGTCGTGCTGGAAGACGGGCGCCAGGAAATCATGACCGGACTGTTTACCTATGGGCGCGTGCACATGGCCAGCCCGATTGCCGAACAACTCGGTTGCGCATTCGAACAGGGGCCGCTGGGGCCATTCATTCGCACGGACGACAGCCGGCAGACCACGGTGCCCGCCGTGTTCGCCGCTGGTGACGCCATGCGCGCCGCCAGCACGGTGGCGCTCTCGGTAGCCGATGGCGCCATGGCGGGCGTCGGCGCGCATCGCTCGCTGCTGTTTGGCGTGACGCCGTTTGCGGCGCCGATGATCCCTGCCGCCGCATCGTCAGCGTCTGCCGCCCCGCGCGAATGAGCTTCTGCCGGTTTGCTTTGGCGTGACGGATAATGGCAGCGTCACTTCACGAAAACCGCATATGGAAATCATTGTCCTGGGGACGTCGGCCGGCACGCCGACCCGGCAACGCAATATGTCCGGCCTGGCGCTGCGCCTGCGCGGTGCAAAACAATGGGTGCTGGTCGACTGCGCGGAAGGCACGCAGCACCGCATCCTGCGCACGCCCCTGTCCGTCATGAGCCTGCGCGCCGTGTTCATCACGCACCTGCACGGCGACCATTGCTACGGCCTGCCGGGGCTGCTCGCCAGCGCCGCCATGGCGGGCCGTAGCGACGCCCTGACGGTCGTCGGCCCGCCGCCGCTGCGCGGCATGGTCGAAGCCATCATGGTGGCGAGCCAGTTGAGTCTGCCCTTCCCGCTCGTCTGGCTGACGCCGAATGACCTGGCTGGTGACCTGGCCGAGGCACCGCTCATGCCCGAGCTGGCGGTGGATGCAACGGCGTTGTCACACGGCCTGCCGTGCTGGGCCTATGGATTCACGGAGGCGGCCATGGCGCGCCACCTGGACACGGAGAAATTACGGGCGGATGCCGTGCCCGCGTCGCCGTTGTGGGGCGATCTCCAGAAAGGGCGCGATGTGACGCTGGCCGATGGGCGCGTCATCAAGGCGACGGACTACCTGATGCCGCCACGCCGCGCGCGACGTATCGTCGTCGCCGGCGACAACGATCGGCCAGAGCTGCTGGCCACCGCAGCGCATGGCGCGGACGTGCTGGTGCATGAGGCGACCTACACCGAAGACGTGCTGCAAAAGATCGGGCCAGGGCCGCAACACACTTCAGCAATGCGGGTGGCGCGCTTTGCCGAAGCGGCCGGCGTGTGCAACCTGGTGCTGACGCATTTCAGTCCGCGCTATCTGGACCGTGGCGCTCTGCCGATGGCGCTGCTGGAGGATGAGGCACGCGCGCACTACAACGGCAATCTGATCCTGGCGCGCGACCTGGATCATTATGTGCTGGACCGCAGCGGCGCGATGGCGCTGGCGGAGCAAGCGCCCACCGGCGTCAGGGCGGCGCCGTCAACGTCCGACGGACAACCGCGTTGAACTGACACCGTATTACGCTGTTTCGCCAAATTCGGTTCTGGCGGCCTGCACCCGTTTCATTGCGGTATCCGGATCAATGCCGGCCATGATCAGGTTGACGATTTCCTGCTTGTCCTCCTGCCCGATCCACGCGCATTCCTTGCGGTGCGAGCAGAAATAGGCGTACCACGAAACGTCGGCGGGCCGCTCCTTGCGCGGCTTCAGGCGTGCCGACACGGCAGCGCGTGCGGTCGCAGCATAGTCGGCAAGCTGCGCGTCGATGCCAGACCAGTCGAACGCGGCGACGGCGCGCAGGTCAGCATCCCAGTCGCCCCCATACTGCGCTGGCGGCCGCATCGTTGTTGGCCCGACGGCAAGGGCTGCGAGGTTGGGCAAACCATGGGCCGCGCAGAACGACTCGACGAACCGGAGTTTTGCGCCAATGCCAACCTGCACTGCGCGGTCGAGGATCAGGTCTTTGGGATACAGAAGACGGGCTTGCCTGAGCAAGTCCTTGTAGTTGACAGGCGTGCCCTTGGCAGCGCCCGCGTGGTGCCGCAAAGCGTCGACCAGGCGCACGCCGACATCGATATCGTTGTGCGTACGCTGTGTATCTGCGGCGGTATGGATGACCATGCGAATCTTGTCAGAGGAATCTGGCCGTGGGCCCAATCCGTCATTATGCATGGCTTTGCACGCCCGATGAATGGCGCTCGACCAGATTCCCGGTGGCGCGGCCTGCGCCTTTCGGCACGCAACGATGGCATATCAATGTTTCGCAAAATGCTGTACTCCGATGATTTCGCCCTACAATGGGACGGATAACGTTCTGACAAACAGCACTCATGCCGATGGAGGCTGCAGGCGTCTCGCCTGGGAGGCTGACCATGATGTATGAATTCCTGTCCAACAATGCGGACGATCTGATCCGACGGTGTATCGACAAGGTGAACAAGCGCCCTCAACGGAACGCATCCAGAGAGCAACTGCGTACTGGCATACCCATGTTTTTGGAGCAGCTGACGAAAACGCTGTACGCAGAAGAGAACATTGGCACGGCCGCTGCAATCGCCATCTCCGGCGCCTCGGGGGGCGAGAGAAAGGACGCATCGGAAATGGGTGCAACAGCTGCCGCGCATGGCGCCGCGTTGCTTGCGCTGGATTACATGGTGGACCAGGTGGTGCACGATTATGGCGACTTGTGCCAGGCGATCACGGATTTGGCCGTCGAGCGCGACGCGCCATTCCCAGCGGATGAATTTCGTACCCTCAACCGCTGTCTGGACAATGCCATCGCCAGTGCAGTCACTGAATTTTCCTTCCAGCGTGACTGCGCCATCTCTGATCGCTACGCCTCCGAAACCAATGAACGACTTGGTTTCCTGATGCACGAGCTGCGTAATTCACTGAGCGTGGCGACTATGGCGGTCGCGGCGATGGAAGTTGGCCATCTGTCCATTTCGGGGGCCACCGGCGCCTTGCTCAAGCGTGGGCATGCGGCGATGCAACGGCTGATCAATCTGTCACTGGAAGATGTACGAAGCGAAGGCGCCGCGGCAGACTCAAAGGGTATTTTCTCGCTTGCTGAGTTCATCCACGAAGCACACGATTCGGCGCAACTTGAAGCCGACCGGCGTGGCTCGGCCCTGGTGGTTGCTGATGTCGACAAGTTGCTGGGCATCCAGGGAGATCGGGATCTGTTACTCGCTGCGCTGGCCAATCTGCTCAATAATGCGCTGAAGTTTACCTGCCCGCATACCGCCGTTTCACTGACAGCCTATGCGGAAGGGCAACGTGTTCTGATCGTCGTGCGAGACCACTGTGGTGGCTTGCCAGCGGGGAATGCAGAAAAAATGTTTTCACCGTTCACGCAACGTGGCGATGATCGCTCGGGGCTTGGCCTGGGCTTGTCGATTGCGCGTCAGAGCATCTCGCGTAATGGTGGTCAGCTGTCCGTGGAGGATTTCCCGGGTGTGGGGTGTGCTTTTACTATGAATTTGCCGCGGCATCTGGCGCTGGATGCGATTCCGCCTGTTGAACAGACGCATTGAGCGGCGTGGCGTTAGTTTCATGCGCACGCTACAACCGACAAACGGTCAACAGCAAGTGAGGTAAAAGATGTATTGCAGCTTGCTTGGACTTCAGGTGCAAAGAATGCTTGATGTGCTGGACCTGGAGGGCATCCAGGTCGACCGGGAAGACATGATCATGCTCAATGCCTACGTGGACGAGACAATCTCCGAGCTCGACTTGCTGGCGCAGTCACATCAATTCCAGACGATGGGCGCCTACCATGACTGGCGGCTTGCTCATCACGAGACGCTTTTCGGGACTGCTCGGTGAAGGCGCCACGGTGCTTTGCGAGTGTTGGCCGGTAAGTCTTGTCGTCCCACATTCAGAAGAATGGAGACTCGTACAGCGCTTCATAAATCCCGTAATGTGAGAAAAGGAGCACTGTCCCGCGGTCCGTCGGAAGCAGCGGTCGTGCGGCGACTTCATTGAAATCAAGCAGCTCCTTGAATGCCGCGTTGTCACCCGTATGTAGGAAAGCGTGGAAGAACGCTTCAGTGACGTCCAGCGCTATTCCACTGCGAGCCGCCACCTCCTCCAACGAGAACTCGAACGCGTGCATCCAGGTCTCGCGCTCGGCTTGGCTAGTTCTGGATTCCGCAAAGAGTCGCGTTCCCTTTTCGTCCATTAGTGTGCACATCGTCTTGGCCATGGTCATCGCTTGACCAGAGGTGAAGCCTTTGGTCTTAAACATCCAGTCATCATCAGCCCAGTACTTTTCCGGCACAAGGTCCCTGTACTGAAAGGCATAGGCCGACTCAGTGCCGTAGAAGATGGGCTCTTCCATCCCCGGGCCACGCCAAGGGGCTGGCAGCTCTGTCCCCCCTTCATTGCCTCGAACATGGCCGAAAACATTGGGTAGGACATCGAGTTGTGAAGCTCCCGCATAAGGACATCGGTATGTTCAACGTAGCCCCTGACCACATCGGATTACTGCTGAGACAGATCCAATGGTTTCTTCACCATCAAGCCAATCAGCGTCGTCACTTCCGTCCGGATGAGCCGCTCCCGATTAAACAACGGTCCATATCGGATGGCTTCAGCGTATCCGTGATGTAGATGAAATTGTCGTGATGACAGATCTATGCAACCGCATGAACGTATCCAGGCGACGCTGTTAACGTGGCCAGCTTATCTAAAATCCGGGACTCCTCCCGCGCGTTTCCATGGTCCATCCTTCAAATTTGCACTCGGTAGTGGGTTAGTTTTGCTAAGCGTTGCCATCCACGCCGCGGGTTCCTTCTCTTGGCTTGGGCCACGCATCATTTGGGGCTGCCCAAAGCCCCCTAAGCAGCGAAAGTAAAAATCGTTGGCCTAGCACTTCCGCAGGTGTAAGGCCAAGTTCCCCATACAGTGCTAATGACGCGGGCAAACCCACTTCGAATGCCGTCCGTCCGCGCCTGTTGACGATTCGCCGTAGCTGGCTTTGGGTCGCAATTCCGTCGTGGCCTCCTTTTTCCATTGGCGTTGCAGGAAGGCGAGCAGACATCGAATACGGAGGTTCTCAAGGCTAAACACAATGAGGAGACATGATTTACCAAGCGCATCGGCGCTCAGCGTCATGTTCAACGGCGGCGCAAAGGAAAAGCTCATTCGCAAATAGCGCCTTTTATCCAGGCAGAACCAGCCACAACAAAGCGACTCATGAACAGGCGCATAAGGGCATCGGAAGGCTAAGAACCAGAGAAAAATTTCTTCAGTCCAGTCCGAATGTCGTAGATGAGCGGCGAAGGCTGCATGAATTGGGACAGCAACCATTAAACTGTATTTAGGTGCCAAAAGCGAGTATCAACAATCCGTCAATTCACGCACTTAATACGAAAACTTCATGAAGTCCTATGGCATCGTCTTCTGTGACCAACTGAATGGAGGCGCGAGCGGCCATCGCCTGTTTGAGCACCGCAGCGCGTGGGTGCCCAAACGTGTTGGTCTTGCCGAAGGAGATAACGGCCAGCATACCACTGGTCGGGTTCAGCTTGGGGTTGTAGAACCGCGGACCACCCAGCGGCGCCGCGCCGTGATGCGGTGTGAGCACGGTTCTAGTCTGTAGTAGCTCGGTTCTATAGTGCTTGCCGAAGTCGGCCCAGACTGAAGGCTCGCCTAACGGCGCGTCCCCGGTACCCAGCCAGCCCACCAATTCATGGGTATCGGGGCGCCATCGGGGATGCGTGTACCGGAGACGCTGGGTTTCCGGATAGCCGTTACCGTTTGCCGTCGGCAGATAGGCAGCGGTATTCATTACCATCTCTTTGCTTTGCGCCACTGCATCAGGCCCTGAATATAAGCCCAACGATAAGAAATTTGCGAGCTTTTTTCCTGCCGCATCAGATGCCCAAGTCGGCGCATATCTGGCTATAGCCTTCCCGTAAGCCGCCACCGTGTCGTCACGATTGTCCTTGTCATCGAGCCATTGCGCCAACTCGGCACAAGCAGTGTGGTCGTCCAGGGCATGCAGCGGAAAGTCGCAGGCCACCAACTCATCAAATAAGTATGCCAAGAGGTCATTGTCCACGCCGCGGTTCCAGAATCTCAACTTCCAGAACATCCCCGGCCTGTCCGCGTTGAAAGCGAGCTGCACATCTTGGCTGTCCATTAAAATGGCGGCTAGCGGCTGCTGATTAGGCCCTTCAGAGACAATCATAGACCGGGGCGGCCACTCGCCGTCAGCAGCCTCATCGCCTGGCGGCTCGGCAGGCTCACCACCCCCTGGGGCGTCGGCATTCCTAACGTCACGGTCACCTGATTGCACCATGGTTACAGGTACGCCAAAAAGCGTTTGCCTTCCATTGGCGAGCTGGTGTAGTTCCGTCACCATGGCGGCCGTGATGTCAGCGGCTTGGCTGGCCAAGACTAGCATCAGTTCTTCAGGGCTGATGAATGGCACTACGATGCGGTTCACGCGAAACCTATCGGTGAGCAACTCAGCGCCATTCATGTGGTCTTTATCGTAGTGCGACAATACCAACAAGTCGAGGAAGCCCTTTTTGCCCATACCCTGGCGCTGGTCCACGTCCATCCTGTCAATGGCATGCCCCAGTTCTGGAGCGCGCTGGCAATTCTTGAGCGCTCCGCAATCATAAACATAGTCGAAACGGTAGGTGCGCCCTCCAGCTCGAGCCTCCACACTGGCCGAATGAAATGAACCCTGTCCTACCCCGTGCTGGACTCGAGAGTGAGTGATGGTCGATGACATTAGTTATTCCCGCTTTTTGTTGTGTTTTGCATAATTATCCAGCGTGACTGGACTTGATTCGCTGCGAACTACGGACCTTACGAAGCGCGTGTACCAAGTCCTTCGTAGGTTCGCCCCAATCATTCCGCTTTAGTTCGATAAAAACCCTAAGTAATGTCAAGATTAAATCCTGCCATAAGACCCTTTATAAGCATATAAAAATCTTGTCACAAAGTATGATTAACCGGAAATATCCGCAGTGTAGTGGTCTAATGTCTCCGGACACCTCGATAGGGGGATAATTCACCTTCGAAGGAATTTATATGACCAAGCAGCGCCGCACTTTTGACCCCAACTTTAAGCTTGAGGTCGTTCGAATGATCACAGAACAAGGCCTCAGCATCTCGCACGTCAGCCAGACGATGGACATTGGCGTTGCCGCAATCCGTCGCTGGATGGAACAGTACGAGGCCGAGCAACAAGGCCAGCCAGGCATTGGCAAACCGTTGACGGCTGAGCAGCAGCGTATCCATCAGTTGGAGCAGGAACCCCGTCAACTGCGTAGTGATGTGGACGTCTTAAAAAAAGCGTCGGCCTTCTTTGCCCGCAAGCTCAAGTGAGCTATCGACTCATCGATGAGCTGCAAACGAAGGCCGTACCTGTCGCACAAACCTGTCGTCTCCTTGGTCTTAGCCGGGCTGGATTTTACGAAGCCAAGCGTCGTGCAGCTGCGCCGACGTTTTGCAAAGCGAGCGTGCATTTGCGTGCCGCGTTCATGAGCAGCGGCCTAAGTTACGGCAGCCGCCGACTTGTCACGGCACTGGCCAATAGCGGCCTGCAGGTCGGTCATTACAAGGTGCGCCGCCTGATGCAACAGGCCCGACTGAAGCCGGTCTGGAAGCGCAAATTCGTACACACGACCGACAGCAAGCATTCCCTGCCGGTTGCGCTGAACGTCCTTGCCCGACAGTTCAACCCGGCAGCGCCGAATCAGGCTTATTCCTCGGATATCACATACATCCGTACAGGCGCAGGCTGGCTGTACTTGGCTGTCGTGCTCGACGTGTTCTCGCGCAGAGTCGTGGGCTGGGCAATGGCGCCGAACATGCCAGCTGCCCTGGTCTGCGATGCCTTGTGTATGGCGATCCAAGCGCGGCGACCAGCGACCGGACTGGTCGTGCACTCCGACCGCGGCAGCCAATATGCGAGCGACCAGTACCAGTCTTTGTTGACCGCGCATGGCTTCGTTTGCAGCATTAGCCGCAAAGGCAACTGCTGGGATACTCAGTCTATGATGAGCTTGAACGCCTGCCCAATCTGACCCGTGCTGGAATTGGCCTGCTGCCTTTGCGTTGACCTGTCGATTGGTTAGAGCGTTGCCGGGCCGAGTTCTTGTGACCTAATAGGAGCTTTGTACTGCACCGTGAGTGTCCTGTCCAAGAAATGGGGTTGGTGATGCGCCCACCGTTATTTGAGAGCGCGATATGGACGAGCAATCAATACAAAACGAAGTAATTCTCAGAGTTGATACCCATCTGGACGTCAACGTTGGCGCAGTCATCAGCCATATGGGAAAACTCCTGGGTACGCTGGCGACAGCGACAAGCGCTAAAGGCTACATCGAGCTGCTGACATGGGCGCGCTTATTCGGCTGTATTCGACGGGCCGGTGTTGAAGGTACGGGGCCTTATGGGGCCGGCCTTGCCCGCGTCTTGCGCGGGAAGGAATTGATGTCTTCGAAGTCAATCGTCCAGACCGCAGCAAGCGCCGGTTAAAAGGAAAATCAGATACTACCGATGCGGAAAATGCCGCTCGCTCAGTTCTCTCCGGAGAGGCGACTGCCATTCCGAAAACGCAGTCCGGTGCCGCAGAAGTTATGCGTACTATTTCTGTTGCCAGACGAAGCGCTGTTAAGGCAAAAACACAGGCTATCAATCAGTTGCGAGCGATATTGGTCAGCGCGCCGCAAGAAGTTCGGGAACGTCTTTTAAAAGCTATGGCTGACCAGTGCGTCGCTGCCTGCGCACGTCTTCGGCAGCTCGGGGAAACCCCGCTTCTGGAGAGATTGACGAAGACACTTCGCTTGCTGACGAAACGCTGGCTGCCCCTCACGGCCGAGCTCAAGGAACTGGACGCAGCACTCGAACAACTGACGACCCAGTTTGCACCACATCTACGTGAGCAGTTCGGCGTCGGGCCTCAGACGGCAGCAATGTTGATTGCTGTAGCAGGTGATAATCCTGAGCGTCTACGAAGTGAGGCAGCGCTCGCCGCACTATGCGGTGTAAATCCGTTACCAGCGTCGTCCAGGAAGACGATCCGTCATCGCCTGAATCGAAGCGGCGACAGACAAGCCAACAATGCATTGTGGACTATCGCCATGGTTCGTATGCGAAGCGAGCCACGAACACGTGCGTATATTCAGCGAAGATCGCCGAGGGCATGCCTAACAAATAAATTCATCGTTGCTTGAAGCGATATCTCATCAGGGAGTTGTACCCCTGCATATTGGCGGATTTACGGATGACCGCAGTAACTTCTTGACATAGGGACGTCAACGCCGTCGCTGAACGCTTCTTCTTAAATCTAAAGATGGAGCGTGTCTGTCGGCGCAATTATACGAACCAAGCCGAAGCCAAGCTTGATGTGGCTAATTACATCGCCGGCTTCTACAACTGCAAGCGCTTGCATTCTGTATTGGGCAAGTTGCCGCCCAGCGTCTATGAACGCGCAATGGCAGAGAAAGAACTTATCGTCGTGTCCGAAAATACTTGACTACTACAAAAGATGCTGGCCTCTTCGAACTGGCCATCGAACTGGCGAATCGGAGCCCGTCAGACCTGAGGACGCTTATACGTGCTGACAGGGACTTCGCCGTCGAGCGACCGGGATTTGCGCTGGCGGCCGGCATGACAGCATTGCCTGGCATCGCAAACGGATGGGGTTACGACATCACTGGTATCGACGTGCTAGACGCGTATGCGGCCATCATGGCGGCAGCCGGCGCTTCGGACGTGGATGAGACTGTAGTCGAAGCCGATGTGTAGTCGTTGATTATTGCCAGCCATGGCGGGGCGAATTTGTCCGCTCCATGCTGGCTAATCGTATTTGCGTATTGGCTCCCCCTCATCGCATTTCCCGATGAAGTTTTTGCAGGAAGGTATTGAATGCCTCCAGTTCTTTCCGGCATTCCGCAACAGAAGTACCGAATATTTCCGATTTCACGAAGGGGGAGCCATTTCCATGCTTCGCCAATGAAGCCTCAATTTCCTGAAGAACCGACTTGCAGTTGTCATGGCGGTATCCATACCCCGGCGGCACCCAGTACCAGTCCGGCTCACGCTCAGAATGGTAACCAGCAGAAAGAGCCATGAGGATTTCAAGCTTGTTGAATTGCAGCGTGTAGCGCGCATCCGTCGGTATCAGTCGCTTGGTCAACGGCCGCAACAAGGTATGCAGCCAATCGTTCAGGGGGGTATGACGCCTTTCCATCCCGTCTAGCAGCCGTACGGTTTCGATGCGGTCGATTAAGCTAACTGGTGGAAGCAACTCTACGGCGAGCTTGTCGTCCTTGCCTTCCCTTGCAATGGGTGTTTTAAGCAGTTCGTTGAGGAAATGGAGCCGTCCAGGTTCTACTGCACCAATTCCCAAACTGTAGATGAGAAGCGTGGCCGGGTAGCGTCGTAATTGGAGCCAAACGTCGTATCCGCTGCCACTACCAGTATTTGCAGCGGCAAGTGCCTGAAAAGCTCGCTTCCAAACATGACAGTGAGGTGTCTCGGCCCAGAATCCAGCGTGGACGGCCATAGCATTCAATGTGGCCGTCACCGAATCATATGCTCTAACTCGAACAGTAATTGACTTGGAATCCGGCGCCGCGCCGCCTTGTATAGGAATTTGTCAGGGCCGATAGAGTCGACAACTCGCCCAACCTCGTCGGTCACCAAGTCTAGAAACTGAATCCGATATTTGTCTTCAGACATGTAACGCTTCAGGCTGACGACCGCTGCCTCCGTCGATAGCGGATGAGGACGGGAAAATTCTTCGAGTGATTCAACCTGCTGCTGCACGGATACCAAGAAGGAGTCGGCGTCCTTAATGGCGACAACTTGGGCGCCACGATGGTCAATCAATTGCTGGGCAGATGCACTAGGCCCACCTCGCGCCGCCCAATACGTCGCAAAACGGCGCGATGGGGCACGAGTTATCGCCCGGCGCAGTGCTTCGTCCCAGTCGGCAGACCAGCCGCAAACAATCAGTCCAAACTCATCAAAGATACGGTCAAGCAATTGCTCGAACTCAGCCGGGTATGCGCTGAGCTCTTCAGGTGTATTCAGAATCCGGGTATCCAGATAGTCACCGTGCACCTTGAACAGGCAGCACTGGGTATGGATAAGCGGAAGCGCGCCGTGCACTTGGTCGGCCGTGCTCAGGACAGTCGGAACGACACCAACATCGGCCAGCGCCGTTTCCATCAACCTGTCAAAGTTTGTGGTGACAATGACCTTGATGAAACCCTTGGAAACCAGTTGCGCGATGGCCCTGTGCGCCGCCGTCGGCCGCTTTGCGCCTTCTTCTCGCTCTTCTTCTGTCGGCTCCCAATATGTCCGTAGGAGTTACTGGCGTTCCGCTGGCGTCTTTGCGACGGCATCGAGCAGTTCGGAATAATCCGGCTCCCGTTCGTATTTTTGCCCGATACCACTCGTCCGGCTTCTCACCGCAGTCTTCTCCCGCCACCGCAGCGAGCTTCCGCACAAGGTCAAGTGTGATTTCCCAGCCCGTGGGAATTTGGCTGACCTTGAAATACCAGAGCCAAACAGCACAGCATAGACGCCACGGTTGGCCTGAATCGAGAATGCGAGCGAATGGATAGGGTCAATCATGCGTGCTGCCCCGTCGCGACCAACTCAGGGTTCACAGTGCGGCTGCAAATCTCCCAAATGCGCTGTGCGCGGCGGTCGCGGAAAGTCCGGTAGGTTGCAACATCAAATATCAGGCTGTCGGTGTCTGCCGCAAAGTCCTCTAACAGCAGATGCTTTTCAATTGGGGCTCCCGCAGCCCTCAGTCGCCCAAAGTAGCTGGCCGGAAGTTCTGCACGCTTACGAATGTTGTCCGTGGCCCCGACAAATCGGTAGTTGCCAAGCGTATTAATCTCTGACCCAGCAAGGGCCAGCTTTGTGGAGAGTGCGTGTCGTGGGTAAATGTGGTCAACATGCGGCTCATTGCCCTTCGACTTCACGTCAAAAGGCGAAGCGCCCATCTGGTCCACATATACCAAATTCAGCAGCAAGAAGCGAAGCCGGGTTTGCTCCAAGTGGCCTTTTTGCAAGTTTGTGGGATAGCCACGACCAGCGAAGTAGTCCTTGATTCCATGCATTGGAAAACCACCGGGACAAGCTTGACCGACCTCTGAATGCAGGCTGTTGATGACCTTGTCAGTACCTTGGGAATACCACCCAAACAACTGTGCCTTGTAGTAATAGCCCCGCATCAGCGCACGGCTCCGTTCGTTGGGTTTCGGGTTGAAGTAAAGGTAGTCAAACAGGGGGATGAAGCTGTTGTGGCTCCGAACCACCTTTTCGGCGTAAACCTTTAGGTCAGTTTTCAGAAAGTCGCGAAGCTCTCGGAATGCGGCCTCAGCCCGGTCCCAACTGCCCTTCATATCCGCCAGCAGTTTCGCGCCATCGGCACCTGAGAATTTCTCCGCCGATGCTTCAGCCCCGCGACCATTGACCACTAGCAGACACTTCAGTGGGAAGGTCTTGTCGAAGCCAATGTTGGTACTGTTCAATAACTCGGTAGTCTCCTCGATAGCTTCCTCGATTTCGTCCCACCCTTCCTTCATAGCGGCGAACATCAGGTCAGAGGCGTCTAGCTTGGTTCCACCCGAATTCACTCGAACGAAGATGTCCAACACCGTCCCGTAAGTGTAACTGTTCGCTACGCCGTCGAGCTCTTGAATCCAGAAATGCTTGTCTTCGCGTAGCAGAGAAACCAACTGCCCGAAATTGCGTCGCACCCGCTTCTGGCGAGCCTTCTGCTCTGAGGTTGAGGGCTGCTGTTCTTCCGACAATGCATCGTGCGCTTCATCGAGGTGGTCGTTCATCTCTTCGGAAAGTTCCTCCGCCACGCGCTGTGCGTCCTTGCCGACGAGATCTGCTACGCGATACCAAGGCCGTGGCAGCGCCCCCTTCGAAAATTTCAGCGTGAACAGCAAACCATCGTCTGAAACCGCTTCTCCACTGGTTACATCAAAGTATGCCTCTGAGCGTGCGCTGTCTTCTCCCTTAATGGCCCCCGCGAACGTTGCAAAGAGAGTTTGCAACCGCTGCTGTCCATCGAGAACAAAGACCTTCTCGCATCCTTCCTTGCTGATATTCGGCTCGTAGTAGTCGCTCAGGTCGGGGTCCCACTCAACCTCCTCCATGAACTTGCGGGCCTTGATTTCATCCTTGGTTTTCCAGAACAGCAGCGTCTGAATTGGATAATTGCGCATCAAGCTGTCGAACAGCTTCAACATCTGCTCTTCTTCCCACACGAACGGCCGCTGAATATGGGGAAGAAACAGGCTCTTGTTGATGCTCTGGATGAGGTTGAAGAGCGAACTTGGCTTGTAGCTCACTGGGTTTCCTTTTTATTGTGGTATTTCTTATTCGGCCAGCACTGCTTGTTGAGGGTTAGCACCGCGGCTAATATGGTCTAGTCGCCACCGCTTCATTGTTTGAACATCTGGTAGGTCAACATCGACTCGGAAATCGGCTCGCAGGAGCACAGTTCAATGTGTTGCCACTTCTTCGCTGGGTCGAACAACTTCTCCGTGAATGCATTCTCAATGGCCTCGGCCGCAGCGATTGCCGCCGTCTCGGCTACGTCGAAGTCGGGGTCCGCCGCATTCAGGATGACGATGTCCAGGGCGTAGGTGTCATCCGGCCCGTCTCGAGTCAGTTCTATGCCTTCATCCACGTCGAAGAAGACCCCCACAATAAGTTCGCCATGCGACATCACTGCCTTAGCAATCTTCTCGTGCAGCTTGAATTCTTTGGAGGTGAGGCGCCACTCGAACTCGTCCGCAAAAGCAGAACGGCGATAGCGACTGGCTAGCCACATTTGCCCTCGACTCTGAGCCCGGAGACTTTCAACGTTGAAACCGCACGCGCACTTCACTAGGGCTTCGTGGACTCGATAAAGTCTTTAAGGTCGTCGAGCCTGTGCTCCCAAAAAATCATGACCGGCGTACCTTGAGCTTCCTCGACATAACCCGGTTTGAACACTCCACGCAGCGCCGCTGCTGTTAAAACCTGTTGACCAAACTGCCCATTCCAGTTTTTCGCGTCTTTGACGACCTCTTTATTGAGCCGTTTCCTACTGTTGACTTCTGAATTTGAGCTTTTGCATTCAACGACCAAGCGCCGACGGTCATATAGCCCGATTACGCAGTCGCCGTTATCGTGCCCAAGGGTGGCGCCGGTCATGTATTCGCCGGCCTTCGGGAGGTCCTCGGTGCTGTCGATGGGTGCCCTTGGAGTAGTTATCTTCTTAAATCCTAGTCCATCAAGTAGGTTAGTGACAGAGCCCTCAAGGTCGTTTTTTTCGTCCCCACGACGCTTTGTCTGTACCCGCTGACTCGTAGACACCACGGCTGTAGCGACTTTAGCGGTATGCAGTTCCGCTGCTGTTGGAGCATCTCCCGTGGCAAGCCAAGGAAACCGCTTGGGGTCAATTGTTTCGCGAACAACACTAACGACCTCTTCAGCGAATTGTGCGTCCTTACGTACCGCTGTAGCCGACACATTACGAGAAAGTACCGTCTCTAAATCGTCCTTTGAAATTGGAGGAGCAGTGAGGTAGCGGAGCGCAGTGTTATATGCTGGATTTCCTACAATCTTAGCTAACAAAGCTGGGTCGGTTGGTGTATCCAAGAGCTGTGGCAGACTGTCGATAACGTAATCCGCTGCGGCCTCAGCGCCGCTAAACTCAGCTAAATAATCACCACGAGGCTCGTTCATCCTACGCTGCCTGAATAACTTCGTCGATTCTTCACAATCCTTAGATATTTGGTCAGAATCCCAGACTTTCCCGCGGGTGTTGCTGCCACGAGTAGCCATTAAAACGCACCTGCTGCAAGCAGTTCAATACTTGGAATTTTCAATCTAGCTATCTCCGATGGTTCAAATTTTGTCAGACCTCCGGCATATACCCGCCCCGAGTCCTGGCTGACATTCGTGTTTAGCCAAGCAACTAGCTGCTCGACCAACTCTTCTGGCAGTTCGACTTTGGGGTACAGGCCGTGAGCGACGTTGATGATACGGGCGCCGGCGGTATTGACCGCAAACACAGGCGGTCGACGTCCCATATATGTCACGACAATTTTGGGAGCGGGCTTCGTCATATCAACGCGCCACCATGGTGAGCGATGTTCCGCAATCCACCCTTTATCTGCGTCTTCAGAACGCGCCCACTTGAGGAATTCCTGGATTGCTAAATACTTGTCGCGCTCGAGCTCGTCCAGCGCAGCAGGTAGGGCGATTACGCGGCGTAAGGCTTTCACGTCTTCGATTCGTCCACCAGCATGGATGATGTCCGCCGCATCTGTAATCGTTGGGACCAGATACTCGACTGGCAGCCCAAATCGGTTGTCCTTGGCCACCCAAACCGCATTTTTTCCAGTTACCTGGCCGCGGCTGACTTTGAAAAGCTCGCCGAGGTCAATGAAGCCTTCATTCCTCACAATTTCTTGATTTCTGAGCAAAACAGACCAGCTGCGTTGCGCTTTGGCCGCAACTTTGTTGGCCAGGTGCCCGCCGGTGAGGTCGATTAGCTCCTCAACGCGGTCAATAGTTTTGAATTCGATGTCGGTGTCCTCAGAGCCGGGTTCAAAGCATGTAATGCACGCGGACACCATGGCATCGCCGAACACTGGAACTTCTGGGGCGACGACGAAAACGGCACGGCCGCCGAGACCGTTTGTCATCATGTCGCGCATGGACTGGCCGTAGTTGACGTCAAGCCATTCCGCCGCGGTGATGAAGCACCCAAGGTCGCCTGGACGAGCGAGGGCCAGCGTTTTGACGAAGAAATGAAGGTGTAGGCCGGCCAGCTTGCTCGACGCGTGTCCGAGCCGCTTCAGGCTGTCGCTGTACCAAACCTTCCAGTCCGGCGATATGTCGTGATGACGGACGTACGGAGGATTACCGATGAACAGCGTGCGACCATCAATTGGCTCAAGTTGCAGCGCGCGATAATCGCCGATACGGATATCCAGACGATCTACCACGCCGAGCGCAGTTGCATTCGCGCGAAGCAGCAGCGCTACTAGCGGGTCCAGTTCGGACGCCACTCCAATTGCTTGCAAATTCTGACGCAGGCCGTGGAGCACATAGCGTCCGGTGCCGGCACCCGGATCGACAATTCGCGCGACCTCACCTTGCGCGTTGGCCCAACCGTACATGCCTAAAACTGCTTCAACGGGCGTGAACGTCTGCCCTGCCCCCCGCCGCTGTTCGGGCGACCGGATGGCACAGTAAGCGGCGCCGAGCGGGTCTGTGCAGTCGAAAATTGCTTTGCGGACCAAGCCAACAAGCTCATCGCTCACAGAAGTTGCATACTGGTCCGCGACCTGCTGTTCTGCTGATGACAAAGCCGCACCATTGACGAGCCGCGTCGCTACAGAAACCAACGTTGGCAGGTCGAGGAGAGCGTCTAGTGTCGTAACGCTGGTGGCGTGGATCTCTGGTGTCATCGGTAGTTCATCAATCTAAGTCGCAGCGTAGTAGGGATGCAGCGACAAAATTTTTTTCGCGCGCGCTCGCGCGAATGATAACCTACAGCCGCGTTTTCCGGTAATCCATTACCGCCTTGCTAGCCTTTGCGCGGCAGCTAAAAACGGCGCTTTCAACGTTGAAAGTCTCGACAACGCATACCATTATTTCCATGTAGTCCACCATCGCAACGCGCGCAAGACGACGAGCGATTGAAGATCTCGATCAAGGCAGCACACGTCCAGACCAGAGAGACCTACGGGTCGCTGCGCCTGCATCAAGAGCTGATTTCTCAAGGCTTTGATGCGGGGCGGGACAGGGTTGTCAGGCTTCGGCATGAGCTCGGTCTGCGCTGCAAACAAGAGCGCAAGTTTAAGGCGACGACGAATTCGCGTCATGGTTTTCCAGTAAGCGACAATCTGTTGAACCAGACCTTCATACCGACGCGGCCGAACGAAGTCTGGGTCACCGACATCACCTACGTGGTGACGGACGAAGGATGGCTTTATCTCGCTGGCGTGAAGGACGTTTTTACCTGCGAGCTCCTGGGATATGCAATGGGATCGCGCATGACACAGGATCTGACGGCGCAGGCCTTGTGGCGCGCTGTGCGCAGTAAGCGTCCGGCTCCTGGCTTGATTCACCACTTTGATCGCGGGACGCAATACTGCGCTGACGATTACCGGAAACTGGTCGCGCAGTTCGGCATGCAAGCTTCTATGTTGCGCAAACGGAACTGCTACGACAACGCTCCCATGTAGAGCTTCTGGGGTAGCTTAAAGAATGAGATGATTCATCATCAACGCTACGCCACAAGGGCTAACGCGTAAGCAGCAATCAAGGAATACATCGAGATTTTCTATAACCGTCAGCGGCGACATTCGCGCCTTGGCTACGTATTACCAGCGCTATTCGCCGAGAATTTCGGCAAAGCGAAGATGGCTGCTTGAAACGGACATGTCCACTATTGACAGTACACCTCAACTTGCCACCCGCATAATGAAAATCCATCAGGGCGTAAAGTTCCGTAAGTAAAAGCAAAACTTGCAAATTGCCAGGTTCATTGCCTACAACAACTTCGTCTACAACTCGTTGAAGTACGCTGGTGACTCAAGGAAGAACCTGAAGCCCATCGACGATATCAACTTCGATGCTGATTTGAAGCGGGAGGCTGAGCAGAAGATACTCGACGCCAGGTCCGAGTTCATACGGATGCCATTGGGGCAAGGTTTAATAAACAAGTTTTCAGATGAACTAAGTGATTTCCTTGCGTCAACCTAGTCTTCTTCGTCAGGTACCTGCGTGCGGCGCGTTGCACAGCTCTAAAGGGCAACAAAAAGGAAGAGCAACTCTCGTTACTCTCCCTTCTTCCTTTCTGGTGGGCCTCCCGTGAGTCGAACACGGCACCAATGGATTATGAGTCCACTGCTCTAACCAAGCATGAGCTAGAGGCCCAAAAATCGTGCGCTTATTTGAATTTCTCGCCCCCGAAGGAATGCGAATTATGTCGAGGGGAAGTAGGTGTAAAGCACCGATTTCTCACCCTAAAAAGATACTGCTATGTCGTTGATTTTAAAAACTATTTCAAAAACTGCAAAAATCGCCTGCAGATTATGAGTCCGCTGCTCTAACCAAGCATGAGCTAGAGGCCCAGAAACTGGGATGGTGGCAAGCAAACGCCACCTGCGCATCCACACGAACGTGATGAGCGAAGTGGCGAGAGCATATTGCCTTTAGTACAGATTCGTCAAGCCCGCATCGACAATCAGCTGTTGTTCTCGAGGAAGCTCTTGAGCTTGTCCGAGCGCGACGGGTGACGCAGTTTGCGCAGCGCCTTTGCCTCGATCTGGCGAATCCGCTCGCGGGTGACGTCGAACTGCTTGCCGACCTCTTCCAGCGTGTGGTCGGTCGACATCTCGATGCCGAAGCGCATGCGCAACACCTTGGCTTCGCGTGGCGTCAATGAGTCGAGCACATCCTTGACCACGCCACGCATCGAGGCATGCAGCGCGGCGTCCGATGGTGCCAGCGTGTTGTTGTCTTCGATAAAATCGCCCAGATGCGAATCGTCGTCGTCACCGATCGGCGTTTCCATGGAAATCGGCTCTTTCGCGATTTTCATGATCTTGCGGATTTTATCTTCCGGCATTTCCATCTTGATCGCGAGCGTGGCCGGGTCGGGCTCGGCGCCGGTCTCTTGCAGGATCTGGCGCGAGATCCGGTTCATCTTGTTGATCGTTTCGATCATGTGCACCGGAATACGGATCGTGCGCGCCTGGTCGGCGATCGAACGGGTGATCGCCTGGCGGATCCACCACGTTGCATACGTCGAGAACTTGTAGCCGCGGCGGTACTCGAACTTGTCCACGGCCTTCATCAGGCCGATATTGCCTTCCTGGATCAGGTCGAGGAATTGGAGGCCGCGGTTCGTGTACTTCTTGGCGATCGAAATCACCAGGCGCAGGTTGGCCTCGGTCATTTCGCGCTTGGCCTTGCGCGCTTTCATTTCACCGGCCGCCATCTGGCGGTTGATGTTGCGCAGGTCCGGCAGCGGCAACACGACGCGCGCTTGCAGGTCGATCAGGCGTTGCTGCAGTTCCTTGATCGTCGGGATGTTGCGGCCCAGGATCGCGCTATAGGCGTGACCGGCGTTGACTTCGCCATCCACCCATTCCAGGTTCGTCTCGTTGCCCGGGAAGACCTTGATGAAGTGGGCGCGCGGCATGCCGCAGCGGTTCACGGCCACGTCGAGGATCTGCTTTTCGATGTGGCGCACTTCATCGACCTGGCCGCGCAGCGTGTCGCACAGCTTTTCCACGACCTTGGCCGTGAAGCGGATGCCCAGCAGCTCGTTGGAGATCGCGTCCTGCGCCTTGACGTAGGCTTTCGAGTTGTAGCCGTCCTTTTCGAACGCCTTGCGCATCTTGTCGAACTGCTGGGCGATCTCGGCGAACTTGGCCAGGGCCGTGACCTTCAGCGCTTCGAGCTGCTCGGCCGAGTAGCCGGCGGCGCCCGAGTTGCTTGGCGCCTCTTCTTCTTCCTCTTCGCCTTCGGCGTCGTCCTCGTCTTCTTCGTCCTCATCGGACTCGCTGGCGACGGGCGCGGCCACTTGCGGCGTGTTGTCTTCGCCTTCCTGGTCGACCAGGCCGTCGACGATTTCGTCGATCTTGATTTCGTCGCTGTCGATCTTGGCGGCGGTGCCGATGATCTCGGCGATCGTCACCGGGCAGGCCGAGATGGCCTGGATCATGTCCTTCAGGCCGTCTTCGATGCGCTTGGCGATCTCGATTTCGCCTTCGCGCGTGAGCAGCTCGACCGAGCCCATCTCGCGCATGTACATGCGAACCGGGTCGGTGGTGCGGCCGAAATCGGAGTCGACCGTCGACAGCGCAGCTTCGGCAGCCGCTTCGGCTTCATCGTCGCTGGTGGCGTTGGGAACGTTGTCGGACAGCAGCAGCGTCTCGGCATCGGGCGCGTGCTCGTAGACCGCGATACCCATGTCATTGAACGTGCCGATGATGCCTTCGATCGCTTCCGGATCGACGATGTTCTCGGGCAGGTGGTCGTTGATCTCGGCGTACGTGAGGAAGCCGCGCTCCTTGCCCGACTTGATCAGGGCCTTGAGCTTGCTGCGGCGCAGCTCGAGTTCTTCTTCGCTGGCCTCGGTATCGGACGAGAACGCATCCTTGAGCAGCGCCTTCTCTTTGGCCTTGCGGTCCTTGGCCTTGGCCTTGTCCGCAGCCTTGAGCTCGGCGCGCTCGACCGCATTCAGCGCGGCGATCTCGTCGTTTTCAGGGGTGAATTCTTTTGGCTTGCGACCGCGCCGGCCCGGCACTTTGACAGACGGCAAGACGTAGCCCGACGTATCGATGGCGGCAAGCGTGGCCGCATCGGTCGTCTGGTTGACAGGCGCCGAGGTCGCCGTACGCACCTCAGCCTTGTCTTGCGCGTTGTCGGCCTTGGCGGCGGACGTTCTCGTGGTCGTGGCAGCCACGTTGGTTTCGGGTTTCTTGGTTGGCACAGGCGCTTTCGATGTCACAACGACTAACTTTACGGTGGTTAAGAATAAAGTTTTGTTACCTTCATCATCCTGCAGGCACAAATCCATGCCCCGCTAACTAATACTCCACGCACGCAATTGAACCAAGAAGTGTTTCAACAGTTGCAATAGTTAGCGTTTTATTATAGCACGCACCCTTTCTTTTTCCAGTCGTGAGCGCCTTGGCCCACGGGGAGAAAGCCAGTGTTCATCGGGGTGCCATTGCCGCGGTGGCTTCACGTTCCAGAAGGTCCAGCTGGGCAGTAATCTCGCGATAGCGAGTACTGACCTGATCTGGGGTCAAGCCGGCAGAAAACAACTGGTTCAATTCTTCTCGTAACGAATCCATCTTGATTTGGCGTACTGAACTGAGCAGGACGATGCGATCGCCGTCGACCTCGTTCTCGGGTTCGGCCGCAATTTCAGCAATCATGCCATCATACTCGTTAGTGACTTCATGCAACTGTTGTGACAGTGCGGCAAACGTGCCGTGCTGGCCCAGTGCCTGCGCGGTGTCGATCAGATGCCGCAGGCGATCGGCGCCCTCTTCGCCAAAATAGTCGAAGGCGCTCAGCGCAACTTCGTCGAGTTCGAGCGCCAGGTGCGGATGCGCGACCAGGATGCGCAACATCTTGCGCTCCAGGCCCACTGGCTCAGGCCGGCCCTGGCGCGGCGGCGCGCGGCGCGCGGTGGCCACCGGTTTAGACAACTCGAACAGGCTTTCGATCTCCGCCGGCGTCGATTGCGTCATGCTGGCCAGGCCGCGCACGATCTGCAGGCGCAGGCTCGACGGTGTCATCGATTGCAGCAGCGGCTTGGCGTCAAACTGTGACTTGGCGCGGCCTTCGGGCGTATCGAGGTCGTGCTCTTGCGTGACTTCGCGCAGCAGGAATTGCGACAGCGGCATTGCATCGGCAATTTCTTGCTCGAAGGCTTCGGCGCCGCGCTCGCGCACGAAGCTGTCCGGGTCGTGCTCTTGCGGCAGGAACAGGAACTTGATGGTCTTGTTGTCGCTCACTTGCGGCAGGCACGCTTCCAGCGCGCGGCGGGCAGCCTTGCGGCCGGCCTTGTCGCCGTCAAAGCTAAAGATCACGTCGTCGGTCTGGCGCAGCAGCTTTTGCACGTGGGTACTGGTGCAGGCGGTGCCGAGCGTGGCCACGGCTTGCGGGAAACCAAGCTGAGCCAGCGCGACGACGTCCATATAGCCTTCGGTCACCAGCACATAGCCGGCGTCGCGGATTGCCTGGCGCGCCTCGAACAGGCCGTACAGCTCCAGGCCTTTCTGGAACAGCGGTGTTTCGGGCGAGTTCAGGTACTTCGGTTCGCCGCTGTCGAGCACGCGGCCGCCAAAGCCGATGACCTGGCCTTTGGTGTTGCGGATCGGGAACATCACGCGTTCGCGGAAGCGGTCGTAGCGTTTGTGGCGGTTGCCCTCTTCGTCGACCTTGTCGATCACGAGACCCGACTCGACCAGCACATGCGCCTCGTACTCGGGGAACACGGCGCGCAGGCTGTCCCAGCCGGCCGGAGCGTAGCCCATGCCGAAGCGGGCGGCCACTTCGCCGGTCAGGCCACGGTTCTTCAGATACGCGATGGCTTCCGGTGCTTCGCGCAGCTGGGCGCGGTAGAACGCGCACGCCTGCGTCAGCGCATCGGTCAGCGCCAGCGATTGCGCCTGCTGGGCGGCGCGCTGGGCCGGCGGGATCTTGTCGTCGACTTCGGGCACGATCATGCCGACGTTCTGGGCCAGGTCTTTCACCGCATCGACAAAGCCCATGCCCGAGTATTCGATCAGGAAGCCGATCGACGTACCATGCGCGCCACAGCCGAAGCAGTGATAGAACTGCTTGGTCGGGCTGACGGTGAAGCTGGGGGACTTTTCGTTGTGAAACGGGCACAGGCCCATGAAGTTCGCCCCGCCCTTCTTGAGCTGGACGTAGCGGCCCACGATATCGACAATGTCGACCCGGTTGAGCAAATCGGTGATGAAAGTTTGCGGAATCACTTGAGCTTACACAGTGTTTGTCTAGGGCCAGACTATACCGCAGCGCTTGCTGCAAATTGATATGCAACAAGTTGTCGTCCCTGCCCGAGGGTGAGCAGGGACGACGCGTTGCAGGTGACGCTTATGGCGTTTATGCGCCAGCCAGGGCTTTCTTGACCAGGCCGGAGACCACGGTCATGTCGGCGCGGCCAGCCAGCTTTGGCTTGAGCACGCCCATCAGCTTGCCCATGTCCTGCGGGCCGGTCGCGCCAGTTTCGGCGACGGCAGCAGCGACTTCGGCGGCGATTTCTTCATCCGACAGGCCAGCCGGCATGTACGCCGACAGGATGACCATCTCGGCCTTCTCGATGTCGGCCAGGTCAGGACGGTTGCCGGCTTCAAACTGGCTGATCGAATCCTTGCGCTGCTTGATCATTTTTTCGATCACGGCCAGCACCTGGGTATCGTCCAACTGGGTCTGCTCGTCGAGTTCCTTGCGCTTGACTTCGGAAATGATCAGGCGCACCGCTGCCAGGCGGCCGGTTTCCTTGGCGCGCATGGCGCTTTTCATGTCTTCGGTCAGTTGTTCTTTTAAGCTCATGGGATCTCCGTATTCAAAAGGGTGAAACGACAAAACCCGCTGCGGCGAAACCGAAGCGGGTTTGCGGACTTCAGCGACTCGCCGGGACTGGCAATGCCGTCACCGGGTCTTGGCCGTCTGAACTGTCTTAGTACAGTTTCTTCGGCAGTTGCTGGCTGCGGATGCGCTTGTAGTGACGCTTCACTGCTGCTGCCAGCTTGCGCTTGCGTTCTGCGGTCGGTTTTTCGTAGAACTCGCGTGCGCGCAGTTCCGTCAACAGACCGGTCTTTTCGATGGTGCGTTTGAAGCGACGCATGGCGACTTCGAACGGCTCGTTTTCTTTAAGGCGGATAGTGGTCATGTAAAAATCAAACCGTTGGATTTAGGGAAGAACGAAATTCTAGCATCGTTTGCAGTTCAGTGGAAGCTTTAATCACGAAGTGGTGTTTTCAAACGTCAACTATTTGCCACCGCCAGACCGGCCGCCACGCCCGATGCCCAGGCCCACTGAAAGTTGTAACCACCGAGCCAGCCGGTCACATCGACCGTCTCGCCGATGAAGTACAGACCGGGAACATTGTTGGCCATCATCGTCTGCTGCGACAGGCCGCGGGTGTCGACACCGCCCAGCGTGACCTCGGCCTTGCGGTAGCCTTCCGAGCCGGTGGGGACGATGGCCCAGCGGTTGATGGCGTCGCCCAGTGCGCGCAATTTTGCATCGGCCATGTCGGCCAGGCGGGTAGTAACGTCAAAGCCATTGGCCGCGAGCAAGCCTTCGGCCAGGCGCGCGGGCAGCCACTGCGTCAGCACATTACCCAGCTGTTTTTTCTCGGTTTTCTTCAGGCCGATCAGCGTGTCGGCCACGTCCATTTCAGGCAACAGGTTCAGCACGATCGGCGTGCCCGTCTGCCAGTAACTGGAAATCTGCAGGATCGCCGGACCCGACAGGCCGCGGTGCGTGAACAGCAAGTCTTCGCGGAAGTGCCCTCCCCGCGCGCCCTTGCCTTTGCTGCTGCCCGTGCTGACCTCGACCTCGAGCGCGATGCCCGCCAGCGGCACGAACGGCTCCCAGCTCGGGCCGTCGAACGTCAGCGGCACCAGGCCCGGACGGGTTTCGATCAGCTTCAGGTCGAATTGCGTGGCGATGCGATAGCCGAGATCGGTCGCGCCGATCTTGGGGATCGACAGGCCGCCCGTGGCGACCACGACACTACCCACCAGCAACTCGCCGGCGTCGGTCTCGATGGCAAAGCCATCCTCGCTCTTGCGCACACCGGCCACCTTGCACGGCATGCGCCACTCGACACCGCCCAGGTCGCACTCGGCGCGCAGCATCGCGATGATCTGCTCGGCCGAATCGTTGCAGAACAATTGGCCGCGGTGCTTTTCGTGGTGGGCGATCCGGTATTTCTTGACGAGCGCTAGGAAGTCTTGCGCCGTGTAGCGCGACAGCGCGCTGCGGCAGAAATGGGGATTGTTCGACAGATAGTGCTGCGGCCCGGCATTGACGTTGGTGAAGTTACAACGTCCACCACCGGAAATACGGATCTTCTCGGCCAGCTTGGCCGCGTGGTCGACCAGCACCACGCGCTTGCCGCCCTGCGCCGCCACGGCCGCGCACATCATCCCGGCCGCGCCCGCGCCGATTACCGCCACATCGAATTGATTTGCCATGCCTGCCACCACCTTTGCTCAACCCGCCATTGTAAGGCAGCGGCGGATTGGCGAACAGCGGCGCGATGCGCCTTTACTCGGCCGCTGGCAGACTACGGGCGCGGATCTTGCGCGAGACTTCGACGCAGTACGCCACCTGCGTGGCAATCGATGGCGGCACCGGCACCTCGCCGCGCAGCGCAGCGCCGATCCAGGCAGCCGTGGTAGCCGCATCGCGGCCGTCGGGCACGATGGCCAGATCGTCGGTGGGCGCGTCGCGCTCGACCAGCAGGGCGCGCTGGCCGGCGTGGAACCAGTCGATGCGCTGGGCGCGGTGCGGGTGGGCGACGGTTTCGCCCTCGGTGCCGCGCATCAGGAATGCGTCGCCCCGGGTTTCGCTGTCGACGCCTTCGAAGTACTCGCCCAGCGTTACCAGGTATTCAGGGTGCGTGTACGACACCAGGCGCAGCGCCGGGCCGTCGAACGGCTGCAGGATCTTGACAATGGTGTGGGTCGAATTGCGCACACCCAGCACGCGGCGCAGTTCGAGCATGCGCGCCAGTTCCGGAGCCAGGTGCTCGATCGGCATGAAGGCCACGCGGCCGTGAACGAATTCGTTGTGGACTTCGGCGCCGGTGGTCGCGTCGGTCACGCCCAGCTCGTGCAGGATTTCAGCGGTGGTGACGCGCCCCGGATCGTTGCTCACGCCATGCACCAGCACCGGCACGCCTTCGCGCGCCAGCAGAAGCGCCAGCAGTGGCGTCAGATTGGCCAGCTTGCGCGAACCGTTATAGGTGGGAATCGATACCGGCGCGAATTCGCCGCGCGGCGCGGGCAGCGGCGTGAATGCGGCGCTCGCTGCATCCATGAAGCCGGCCAGTTCATCCACCGACTCGCCCTTGATGCGCATGGCGAGCAAAATGGCGCCCAGTTCGAGGTCGGACACGCGGCCCTCGAGGATGGCCGCATACAGCCGGTGCGCGTCGTCGCGCGTCATGCTGCGCGCCCCTTTTACGCCGCGGCCGATTTCCTTGATGAAGGGGGCAGCGACAAAGCGTTCGATATCGGTAGTCATGACAAAAGGATACACGGGAACGTCGAACGAAGGCAGCACGCACGGGTGCAGAGCGCAGCGAGACGCCGCCCGACGCCGCCATTTGGGGCCGCGCATGTGCACATACAGCAATTTCCGCTTACACTGATCCATCCCCCAAAAGAAATATAGATCGCATCATGACCAGTACGCCACAAATCGAAAATACCAACGTCAGCTCGTTCGCCCGCATGCCAACGCCGGTCGAGCTGCATACCACCCTGCCGCTGAACGAACGCGCCTATGCCACCGTGATGCAGGGCCGCGAAACGCTGCGCAATATCCTGGATCGCAAGGACAAGCGCCTGTTCGTCGTCGTGGGCCCGTGTTCCATCCATGATCCCGAAGCCGGCCTGGATTATGCGCGCCGGCTCAAGGCGCTGCAGGACGAGGTCAGCGAGACGATGGTGCTGGTGATGCGCGTGTACTTTGAAAAGCCGCGCACGACCACCGGCTGGAAGGGCTATATCAATGACCCGTTCATGGACGATTCGTTCCGTGTCGAGGTCGGCATGGAGCGCGCGCGTCAGTTCCTGCTGGATGTCTGCGAGATCGGCTTGCCGACCGCCACCGAGGCACTCGACCCGATCTCGCCGCAATACCTGGGCGACCTGATCGCCTGGACGGCCATCGGCGCACGCACGACCGAATCGCAGACGCACCGCGAAATGTCGTCCGGCCTGTCCACGCCCGTGGGCTTCAAGAACGGCACCGATGGCGACGTGAGCATTGCGATCAATGCGGTGCTGTCGTCGTCGAATCCGCATGCGTTCCTGGGCATTAATGGCCAGGGCTCCGTGTCGATCGTGCGCACCAGCGGCAACGCCTATGGCCACGTCGTGCTGCGCGGCGGCGGCGGCCGGCCGAACTATGATTCGGTCTCGGTGGCCATTGCCGAACAGGCGCTCACCAAGGCCAAGCTGCCGGCCAACCTGGTGGTCGACTGCTCGCATGCCAACAGCTACAAGAAGCCGGAACTGCAACCGCTCGTCATGTCCGACGTCATCCAGCAAATCCGTCATGGCAACAAGTCGCTGGTCGGCGTGATGATCGAGTCGAACATCGTCAGCGGCAGTCAGTCGATTCCAAGCGACCTGTCGCAGCTGACCTATGGCTGTTCGGTGACCGATGGCTGCATCGGCTGGGAAGAAACTGAAACCATGCTGCGTGAAGCGCACAAGGAATTGCTGCAGCGTCCGTAATAAACCGCGCAACATCCGCAGGGTGGGCGGCGGCGCCCTCCGCCCTGCGGTAGAATGCCCGGTTCCGCTCAATCCACCTGGCTTTTTACATGATCGTTCTCGGCGTCGAATCCTCCTGCGATGAAACCGGCTTTGCTCTGTATGACACCGAGCGCGGCCTGCTGTCCCACGCCCTGCATTCGCAGGTCGCGATGCACGAAGAATATGGTGGCGTGGTGCCCGAACTGGCCTCGCGCGACCATATCCGGCGCGCCATTCCGCTGCTGGACGAGGTGCTCAAGCGCGCCAATCTGCCGGCGTCGAATATCGACGCCATCGCTTACACGCAAGGTCCTGGCCTGGCCGGTGCGCTGCTGGTCGGCTCGTCGGTGGCGTGCAGCCTGGCGCTCGCGCTCGACAAGCCGGTGCTGGGCGTGCATCACCTCGAAGGCCACCTGCTCTCGCCGCTGCTCGCGTCCGAGCGGCCGGACTTCCCGTTCATCGCCCTGCTCGTCTCGGGCGGTCACACGCAGCTGATGCGCGTCGATGGCGTGGGCAGCTACACGCTGCTGGGCGAAACGCTGGACGATGCTGCCGGCGAAGCGTTCGACAAGTCGGCCAAGCTGCTGGGCCTGGGGTATCCGGGCGGCCCGGCGATCTCGCAACTGGCCGAGCGTGGCGACCCGACGGCCTACAAACTGCCGCGACCGATGTTGCACAGCAAGGACTTCAACTTCAGCTTTTCGGGCTTGAAGACGGCGGTGCTTACCGTCGTCAAGAACCACGACGTCAAGGTGATTGCGGATATTCCCGAACAGGACAAGGCCAATATCGCGCGCGGCTTTGTCGATGCGATTGTCGACGTGCTCACCGCCAAGTGCGTGAGCGCCATGAAGCACACGGGTTTGACCCGGCTGGTGATCGCCGGCGGCGTTGGCGCCAACAAGCAATTGCGCGCGTCGCTCAATGCGGCAGCGGCCAAACGCAAGTTCAAGGTCTATTATCCGGAGCTGGAATTTTGCACCGACAATGGCGCGATGATCGCGTTTGCCGGCGCGATGCGTCTTGAGCGCAACCCTGCGCTGGCGCAGCGCGATTATGCATTCAATGTGCGTCCGCGCTGGCCGCTGGACGAGCTCGAAGCGGCCTGAATACCGTCCCAAAACCAGCCTTAAGCCACGAGAAACAGCCTGCCGTCAACATTGAACTTGCCTGTCTGACACCGATCCTACGGTGTGACCGTTGCCATTAAAACGGTGGCAATATCCGTCGATCAAGTTTTACGGAGGTGAGCAATGCGCGTAGTCAGCTGGAATATTCATTGGGGTTGTGGCAAGGACGGTCGGATCCGCATTCACGCGATGATCGACGTGCTGCGCCGCTTGAACCCCGATGTGATTTGCCTGCAAGAGGTGGCTGCCAATCACCCCGAGCTCGAAGGCAGCGCCAGCGCCAACCAGTTCAAGCAACTCGCCGGCGCCTTCGGCGGCTACCATGCGATGGAGCATACGCCGAGCGAGATTTACCAGAACAATGTCCCGCGCCTGTTCGGCAACCTGATCCTGTCCAAATACCGCATCTCGCAGGTGCACCGTCACCTGCTGCCGTGGCCGGCCGACCCGGACCATGCGGCCGGCATGCCGCGCGGCCTGCTCGAAACCGTCGTCGAAGCGCCTGGCGGCAAGCTGCGCCTGCTCACGACGCATCTCGAATATTATTCGCCCGCCCAGCGCATGGCGCAGGTCAACCGCATCCGCGAACTGCATGCCGAGGCCAGTGCCAGAGCCCTGCTGTTCCAGCCCGATCCGAACCTGGACGCGCCGTACCAGTTGGGCTTTCGGCCCGGCTCGGCAATCCTGTGTGGTGATTTCAATTTCGCGCCCGATGCACCGGATTACGCGGCGCTGCTGGCCCCGCCGGAAGGCAGCGCCATGGTGCTGGTCGATGCCTGGCGCGTGGTGCACGGCGACATGGCGCGCGCGCCGACCACCGGGCTGCATGGCTATCCGTGGCCCGAGCGGCCTGAATGCTACGATTATTTCTTCGTCACCGACGATCTGGCGCCACGCCTGACCGCCCTTGATGTGCAGTCCGAAACGGCGGCGTCGGACCACCAGCCGGTGGTCCTCGATCTGACTTAAGCGACGGCGTCGGCCGGCGTTTCCAGGCCCGGAATCTCACGCAGCGCGCGCTCGAATACTTCAGGCAACTGGCCGCCGGAAATCAGGTGTTTCTGGTTGATGATCACGGCCGGTACCGACTTGATGCCGGCGTTGAGGAAGAACTGCTCGCGCTCGCGCACCTCGTCCTTGTACTCGTCCGACGCCAGGATACGCGCCGCCGTCTCGCGCTCCAGGCCCACGCTTTCAACCGCGCGCAGTAGCACGGCGTGGTTGCTCGGGTCTTCGCAGCGGGTGAAATACGCTTCGAGCAGCGCGACCTTGAGCTGGCGCTGCTTGCCTTCTTCTTCGGCCCACGACAGCAGGCGGTGCGCATCGAAGGTGTTGTAGATGCGGCCGCGCCGCTCCATGTCGAACGTGAAGCCCACGGCAGCGCCGCGCTCGCGGATCATTTCGCGGCTGGATGCCTGCTGCTCGAGGCTGGCGCCATATTTTTCAGTGACGTGCTCGACGATGTCCTGGCCTTCCGGCGGCATGTTCGGGTTCAGTTCGAACGGCTGGAAGTGCAGGTCGACACGCACGTCGTCGCCCACGCTCAACAGTGCCTGTTCGAGCGATTTGAGACCGACTGCGCACCATGGGCACGAGACGTCCGACACGAAATCAATCCTGAGTTGCTTGGTCACGGCGTACCACCTTTCTGTCCGGCGCGGCACGAATGTGCCGCTATTGCCGACCATGGTAACGCCTCGGCAAAAAAGCCGCGCACGCTGCCCTGCTTTGCCTTATTTTGCCTTTTTGGCCGCGCCCGACTTGCTGCCGAGCTTGGATTCCTTGCCAGCGATCAGGTTGCCGATATTGCCGCTGTGACGCCACACGAGCAGTGCGCTCATGACGATCACGGCCAGCAGAATGGCATCGGCGCCGAACAGCATGCCGTAGTACAAGGGCGCGAACACCGCAGCCACGAGGGCGGCCAGCGACGAGTAGCGAAACGCATAGGCGATGATCAGCCAGGTGGCCAGCGTCGCCAGGCCCAGCCATGGATTGATGCCGAGCAGCACGCCCAGCGCGGTGGCCACGCCCTTGCCGCCGACAAAGCGGAAGAACACGGGCCACAGGTGGCCGATGAACACGGCGATGGCGACGAGCGCGATGCCGGTATTGTCCAGCCCGTAGTCGTAGCCATAGCGCACCGCCAGCCAGACGGCCAGCCAGCCCTTGGCCGCGTCGCCGACCAGCGTGGCAATCGCGGCTTTCTTGCTGCCGCTGCGCAGCACGTTGGTGGCGCCGGGGTTTTTCGAGCCATACGTGCGCGGGTCGGACAGGCCGAACGCGCGGCTCATCACGACCGCGAAGGAAATCGAACCGAGCAAATAGGCGGCAATGGTGGCAATCAGGGTGTTCATCGTGTCTCTTTCGTGGGCGCCGGTATCGGGCTCATTCTTCTACCGGAAATTGGTGCGTGAATATACACCATCGGATGCATGCGGCGAAGCTACTCGGCGATGGCGCAGATCACCGGCTGCGCCTGCAGCACATCGACCAGCACGCGCGGATCGATGCCCACCAGATAGCCGCGGCGCCCACCGTTGATGTAGATCTTGTCGAGCTGCAGGATGCTTTCTTCGACATACACCGGCATCGCCTTGCGGATGCCGAACGGCGATGTTCCACCAACCAGATACCCTGAATGGCGCTGGGCCACATCCGGCTTGCATGGTTCGACCGACTTGCAAGGGATGGCGCGGGCCAGATTCTTGGTCGACACCTTGCAATCGCCGTGCATCAGCACGATCAATGGCCTGGCTGCTTCATCCTGCATGACCAGGGTCTTGATCACGTCATGCTCCGGCACGCCCAGCGCGCCGGACGAGACCGATGTACCGCCGTGCTCCTGGTACGCATACGGATGCTCGGAAAAGGCGACGCCATGCTTGCGCAGGAATTGGGTGGCGGGGGTCTCGGAGACGTGCTCTTTCTTGGCCATGCGTGTTACGCTAAAGACGAACAATAGGGGTTTCTATTATGCAGGAAGAACTTCGGTTTGCCACCTTCAACACTTTCAATCTGGCACCTCCCGGTGCACGCTTGTACGACAATCTGGCACCCACGACGGCCGACGAATACGAAGCCAAACTGGACTGGACGGCGCACCAGCTCGACCTGATCAATGCCGACGTGATCGGCTTTCAAGAAATTTTTTCGCAGAGCGTGCTGGCGGAAGTCCTGCAACGCACGCGGCGCTACCGCGACGCGCACCATATCGGCTTCGATCCCGACCCGGGCGCGGCGCGCCTCACACCCAGCGTGGCCCTGGTTTCGCGCCTGCCGCTGGCCGAGCCGGGCACCGAACTGGGCAAGTTTCCGGCCAATGTCACGATGCCGGCCGGCAGCCGCGACCCCGATCGCTTCACGCGCGCGCCGCTGCATGCGGGCGTGATTGCGCCGTCGGGCGTGGTGATCGACGTCGTCGTCGTGCATTTAAAATCGCGCCGCCCCGATTACCGCTCGAGCGACAGCGGGGCCGACCCGCACCTGTACGCGCTGGCATGCCTGCGCTCGCTGATCCGGCGCGGCACCGAGGCCACCGCGCTGCGCGTGCTGCTGACAAATATGGCGCACACGCACCGCCGCCCGCGCATCGTGCTGGGCGACTTCAACGACGTGGCCGATTCGGTGACGACCGAGATCGTGCTGGGTGCAGGCACGCCGCAGGCGGAGCGCCTGTACGACGCGAGCCAGGTGCAGCGCCGGCTCGATCACCAGCGCCATGTGGGGTTTTCAATCCTGCACGACACGCGCCATTCGACAATCGACCATATCCTGGTGTCGCCCGAATTCAATCCGGCGCTGCCCGAGGCGATCGGCGAAGTCATCGATGTGGTGTACCTGAACGATCACCTGAACCTGGCGTTGCCCGAGTCGTCGGACCACGGGCAGGTGCTGGCCAGGATCAGGCTGTTCGACTAGGGCTGCTGCACTAGGGTCTCCGCATCAAGGCCGCCGCATTAGGGCCTCATATACCAGGCCCGGTGCGGGCTCAGGTTCGGCCGTGTACTGGCCGCGCTGGCATAGAACCCCTGGTAATCGTCGCACCCATGCCGGCGCAGAAAGTCGAGCTGCTCGGCGGTTTCCACGCCCTCCCCCACCACCCGCAACTGCAGGCTGCGTGCCACCGCGATGATGGCCGGCACCATCGCGGCGTCCACCGGATCGTGCCCGACGTCGCCCACGTAACTGCGGTCGATCTTGACCGTGGTGAGCGGAAAGCGCCGCAATGCTTCCAGGCTCGACAGGCCGGTGCCGAAGCGGTCGATACTCAGCCGCACCCCGCGGGCACGCAGCGCCAGCGCCGTATCGGCAAACGCGGGCTCGCCCCGGATCAGCGCGTCTTCTGCGATCTCGAGCTCGAGCGCGCCGGGTGGCAAGCCGGCGCTCTCCAATGCGGCATCGATTGCCGGCAGCAAGCCGTCGTGCCCCAGCTGGGCATCGGACAGGTTGACCGCCACCGCGACGGCGGCCCCGGCATGGCGCCACGCACGCGCCCGCTGGCAGGCTGCGCGTAGCACCCATTCACCGATCGGAATGATCAGCCCGGAATCCTCGGCCACCGGCAGGAATTCGTGCGGCAACAACAGCCCGCGCTGCGGATGACGCCAGCGCAGCAACGCTTCGACCGATGTCACGCGTCCGGTCGCCACTTCGATTGCGGGCTGGTATTGCAGCATGAATTCCTTGCCGTCGAGCGCCTGGCGCAAGCGGTTTTCCAGCTCGACGCGCTCGATCACATGGGCGTTCATGGCAGGGCTGAAAAACTGGAAGCTGCCGCGCCCGTTCTGCTTGGCGTGGTACATCGCGACATCGGCGTGGTGCAGCAGGGTATCGACTTCGGCGCCATCGTCGGGGCACAGCGCGATGCCGATCGAGGCCGACAGCGTCACTTCCTGGCCGCCGATGTCGATCGGCAGCGCCACGGCCTGGGTCACGGCGAGGGCCACGTGCGCGGCCTGGTCGGCACCCTTGATGTCGGCCAGCAGCACGACGAACTCGTCGCCACCGAGCCGGCTGATGGTGTCGACCTGGCGCACACAGGCGCGCACGCGCAGCGCCACTTCGCGCAGCACGATGTCGCCCGCCTGGTGGCCGTGGGTGTCGTTGACGGCCTTGAACTTGTCGAGGTCGAGAAACATGACGGCGGAGCTGCTGCCCTGGCGGCGCCAGGTGGCCAGCGCCTGGTGCAAGCGGTCCAGGAACAGGATGCGGTTGGGCAGGCCCGTGAGCGCGTCGTGCTCGGCCTGGTGGCGCACCTGCTCTTCGATGCGCTTGCGCTCGCTGATATCGGACAGCATCGCCATATAGCTCGACACCTCGCCATGCGCATCGCGAATGGCCGTCAGCGTAACGCGCACCGGATAGCGCTGGCCGTTGCTGCGCGCGCTGGCCAGTTCGCCTTCCCAGTGGTCGGCCCCCTCGAGCCCGGTCCAGACGCGTTGATAGAAGTCGTCGTCGACACCCCAGCCGAGGCTGGCCAGCGGCTGGCCGATGATCTGCTCGGGCGCATGCCCGGTGATGGCGGTAAAGGCGCCATTGACGGCGCGCACGCGGTACTCGGCATCCATCATGATGATGGCGTCGCGCGCGTTCTGGAACACTTGCGCGGCCTGCTCAAGATTGGTCTCGGCCTCCTTGCGGGCCGTGATGTCGATTTCCATGCAGAACACTTCGTGCATCACGTCGTCGTGCTTGACGGGATAGTGGCACGAATAGACCCAGTGGCGCCGGCCCGTCATCGATTGCACCAGCCAGTCGCTTGCCTGTGGCGCCTGGCCGGTGCGCCAGATAGTGGCGATGACGTCTTCGAATTCGCTCTGGCGGTCGAGGTGGAACACCAGGTCGCGAAACGCGCGGCCGACGGCGTCGCCCGACGGGATGCCGTACAGCTCTTCGCTGGCGTGGTTCCAGAAACGGATGATGCCGGCGCGGTCCATCGAGTGCACGGCCACGGCCGGGGCCAGCTCGAGGGCCGTGACGAAATGGTAGAGCCAGTCGAAGGCTTGTACGCCGCCCCCGGATGGGTCAGCCGCCGGACGACCCGGGGAATCTGGCAGTAGCTTGCTCACGGCAGCGCCTTTCGCTTGGGCGGTGACAGCAATCAAAAAGACAAGCCTGTCAGTGGCATGCTGCGAGACACGCTTTGTGTGCGAAGCGGCACATGGCGCGCTGGCAAAAATCGGGGAGGTAAGAAGGCAATTGCACCCTGCCATCAACTTGGGCACCCAGCTGACCGCTTGTCGCATTCAGATGGCTCAGACCGCAATTGCCGCGGTTAGTTCAATGATAGGTTCAGGCCGGGCTGGCAGGCACGGCTGCCGGAGCAACGGCGTCGCTGTCGGTCTTGTTGTCGCTGTCGGTACTGCTGTCGCTGTCGCTGTCTTGCACGATGGCGTTGCCATCGGCATCGACGTCATTCTTTGGTTCGAGCTTGCGCTTGGCCTTGTCGTCGGCCTTGCGCTTCTTGTCGAGTTCCCGTTGCCGTTTTTCGTATTGAAAATTATTCCGTGCCATAGTCACCTCGATATGATGGAGCGGTAGGGGTACCGTCCTGACCGGCCATTATGGACTACCGCGCCGATCCCGGCTTGCCTTAACGCTAACCGCGGGGATGGTGCTCGGTGTGCAGGCGCTTGAGGCGTTCGCGCGCCACGTGGGTATAGATCTGCGTGGTGGAGATATCGGCGTGGCCCAGCAGCAGCTGCACCACGCGCAGGTCGGCGCCATGGTTGAGCAGGTGCGTGGCGAACGCGTGGCGCAGCGTGTGCGGCGACAGCGGCCCGGTGATACCGGCTTTCTTGGCGTGCTTCTTGATCAGGATCCAGAACATCTGGCGCGTCATCGGGCCGCCCCGGCTGGTGACGAACAGGGCGTCGTCCATCTGGCCATTGAGGATGATGCCGCGCGCATCCTTCAGGTAGCGCTCGATCCAGCGCCGCGCCTCTTCGCCGAACGGCACCAGGCGCGTCTTGCTGCCCTTGCCCGTCACCCGCAGCACGCCGTCATTCAGGCTGACTTCGACCAGCTTCAGGGCCACCAGTTCCGACACCCGTAAACCGCTGGCATACATCAGCTCGAGCATCGTGCGTTCGCGCAGGCCCAGTGGCGTGGCGACATCGGGCGCAGCGAGCAGCGCCTCGACCTGGCTTTCGTTTACCGTGTGCACGAACCGGGTCGGCTGACGCGCCGAGGCCATCTTCAGGCACGGGTCGACGTCGATCCGGTTGCGGCGCAGCGCCAGCCCATAGAAGCGCTTGAGCACCGACAGCCGGCGGTTGGCCGTGCTCGGGCGCGAGTCGGGATGGCGGTCAGCAAAATACGCAGCCAGGTCGTCCGCGCCGACGGCCAGCAGGCCACGCTCGGGCTGGCGCGCGTGCAGCCAGGTGGCGAACAGGCGCATGTCGCGGCGGTAAGCGTCGAGCGAGTTCTTGGCCAGGCCCTGTTCCAGCCAGAGCGTGTCGCAGAACTCGTCGATCAGGGCCAGATCGACTGTTGTTGCCATGGGCTTGCGGTGGCGCCTTCATGGCGCAGCAACCAGCGTTTGACGGACAAATGGAAGCCGTTTTCGTCATCCTGGTTGGCAAAGCCGCCCAGGCCGCCGGTGGCGGTGACGCGATGGCACGGGATCACGAGCGGGAACCGGTTGGCGCCGCAGGCCTGGCCGACGGCGCGCGGGGCCGAGCCGATCATGCGCGCCACGTGCCCGTAGGTGTGCACGGCGCCGCGCGGGATCGCGTGGATGTGCTGCCAGACCTTGCGCTGGAATTCGGTGCCGGCTTCCAGCAGCGGCAGGTCGAACACGACATCAGGATCCTGCAGGTAGCGCGCGACCTGCTGCGCTGCCTGCTCGGCAAGCGCGCTGTCGGCGCTTTTCTCAGTGAACGATGGCGGCAGGTAGACCAGCTCGCATACCTTGTCGTCGGCCGTGCGAATACCCAGCGCGCCAAAGGGCGCCGGTACGATGGCGTTGAACAACAGGGAGGCGCGATCTGGCTTCATGGCGACGGTTGGCAGTGCGCGGTAGCGGGACCATCCCGCTGGCAGGCACTCCGGCATCTTACCCGCCGCAGCGCGTGTGCGGCCAGTCGTTTGGCATCAGGAAATAAAAAACAGGCAAAAAAAAGCGCACCATCTGGTGCGCTCCAATTCGGGTCACGTTCCCGGTCGTTTGGCAGTGCCAACGACTTCTGTAAAACGTGGTGTCTCCTCGAATATTCTCCGGTACGAGTACCGTTCTTATAGCAATGCTCCCCCAAAACCTGTACTGCTTGTTGCTGGCACTGCACCGCACCACTTCAGTGCGTATGAGCGCCATGATAACGCAAATGCTTATAGAAAATGTATCTTTTAGGTCACAAAATCAGAAAATTGTTTTACTTATAAACAAAATGCCTTGGTGACCAGACACTCACGCTCACCGTGCAACTTCGCGCAGGATAGCATGTACCGTCTCCTTGCCGATCCTGTTTTCCATCTGGCCGTACACGGGCTGCAATGCGCGGCGCCATTCGGCCTGCTGGGCAGGATTGAGCGTATGGATCACGGTGGTGCCGGCCTTGCGGATCTTTTCCATCGACTCATCATTGGCGCGCTGGGCAATCTGCTTTTCGTACACGGTCGCTTCGCGCATCGCGCGCGCCAGAATCGTGCGGGTCGCTGCCGGCAAGCCGTCCCAGAATTTCTTGTTGACGATCACGGCGTAACCCAGATAGCCGTGGTTCGACACAGTCAGGTGTTTCTGCGTTTCGTGCATGCGCTGCGTGTACATGTTCGACGGCGTGTTTTCCGTGCCTTCCACCACGCCATCGCGCAGCGCCGGGGCGGCTTCGGAAAACGCCAGCACCATCGGCTGCGCGCCCAGCGCCCGCATCTGCGCATCAAGCACCATGGAGGCCTGGATACGCATGCGCACACCGTCGAAATCCTTCAGCGCGACCAGCGGCTGATTGGCCGACATGACCTTGAAACCATTGTCCCAGAAGGCCAGGCCGGTGATGCCCTTCGGTTCGAGCTTGCGCAGCAGCTCGCGCCCGATGCGCCCTTCCGTCACCTTGTACAGCGCCGCCTTGTCCGGAAAAATATACGGCAAGTCGAACGCTTCGAATTCGCGCACGCCCAGCGGCGAGAACTTGGCCAGCGACGGCGCGAGCATCTGCACGGCGCCCAGTTGCAGGGCCTCGAGTTCTTCGCGGTCCTTGTACAACTGGCTGTTTGGATAGACTTCCACCCTGACCTGGCCACGCGTCATTTGCTCGGCCAGCGCCTTGAACCGCTCGGCCGCGCGGCCCTTGGGCGTATCCGGCGCCACCACGTGACTGAACTTGATCACGATCGGCCCCTGTGCCCAGGCATTCATACTGGCGGCTGCGGCCAACACGGCGCACAGCGCGCGCATGGCCAGGGAATTGAGTTGCATGACGGTTCGATTCTTCCTGATGAAACGTTACACTGGCACTTGCCGCATTGCCCGCCATCGCGGCGATGCCACGATGCGCCCGACAGTGTAACCAAAACAGGACCTTGCATGAAATTTCCATTCATCCAGCCCGGGGCGACAGACGACCTGGACGCCGAGCCCGAGCCGCGCGCGCGCTCGCGCGGCTGGCGCTTCCTGCGCTGGATGGTGCCGATCCTGCTGGTGCTGCTGTTTCTGGCCGTGCTGATCTGGCTGCCATGGCAGGCGCGCCAGATGGAAAGCAACGACCGGCAAGAGCAATTGATTGCCGATACGCTGTGGGTCGAGCAGACGCTGCGCTTCGAGCTGGCGCGCAGCGAAGAAGCGCTGGCCGCCCTCGGCGCCGACCTCGTCGTCGCGCCGCTGCCGCCGGCCAAGCTGACGGCGCGCTTTCGCCAGATGTTTACCAATGGCCCCGAACTGGTGCGCGTGGTCTGGAGCGATGCCGACGGCGTCCAGCAAGCCATTTACGGCAGCGACCTGCCTGCCGCCGGCCTGCCCGCTGCCACCGTGCTGGCCGGCGAAATGGCGCGCTCGATCCGGCGCGGCCGCTACAGCGTGCCGTATGGCGCCACGGCGTCGACCCACGGCGTGATCGATTATTACCTGCCACTGTTTCGCGGCGGCCAGTTCGCCGGCAGCCTGGTGGCGACCTACAGCCTGCAAGTGCTGCTGGATGAAACGGTGCCGTGGTGGTTCGCCCAGGACAATGCGCTGACGCTGCTCGACCGTAACGAATTGCCGGTGGCGCGCCGCGCATCGGGCGGCCCGGGCCGCAACGTCTACACGCACCAGCGCGAGCTCGACCTGCCCGGCGCCCAACTGGTGCTGTCGACCAATAGCGTCAAGCGCGCGCCGCAATTGCTGCCCAATCTGCTGGTCGGCTCGGTGATCGTGCTGGCGCTTGGCTTGTTGATGAGTCTGGCGGCGCTGTGGCGCCACATCTCGCGCACACTGGCGGCCGAAGCTGCGCTGCGCCAGCAGATGGCGTTTCGCACGGCCATGGAAAACTCGCTGATCACGGGCTTGCGCGCGCGCGACCTCGAAGGCCGCGTGACGTACGTGAACCGCGCCTTCTGCCAGATCGTCGGCCTGTCGCAAGAAGAATTGATTGGCAAGAAGCCGCCGATGGCGTACTGGGCGCCGGAAGCGATGGCCGAATACGAAGACCGCTTCCAGGGCATCCTGTCGGGCAAGGTCACGCCGCAGTTCGAGACCGTGTTCCAGCGGCCCGACGAAGTGCGGGTGCCGGTGCTGGTGTTCGAGTCGCCGCTGGTCGACGTCGACGGGCGCCATACCGGCTGGATGAGCTCGGTGCTCGACATCACCGATCGCAAGCGCGTCGAAGAACTCAACCGCCAGCAGGAAGAAAAGCTGCAGGCCAGCGCGCGCCTGGCCACGATGGGCGAGCTGTCGTCGATGCTGGCGCATGAACTGAACCAGCCGCTGGCCGCCATCTCGAGCTATACCGTTGGCGCGCTGAACATGCTCGACCGCGCCGCCGGCGCCGGCCAGGAAGTCAAGCCCGGCATGCTGCGCCACGCACTGGAACAGGCGCGCCAGCAAGCCCAGCGCGCCGGGCACATCATCCGCAGCGTGCACGAGTTCGTCAAGAAACGCGAACCGCTGCGCCAGGAACTGACGATCCGCAGCGTCATTGCCAGCGTGCACGCACTGATCGAATTGCAGGCGCGCCAGGCCGGCGTGGTGCTGCGCGTGCACTTGCCACCAGGCTTGCCGCCGGTGCTGGCCGACCGCGTCCTGCTCGAGCAGGTGCTCCTGAACCTCACGCGCAACGGCATCCAGGCCATGCAGGACACCGTGCCGGACCAGCGCGTGCTGCGCATCGAGGCAGCGCACATCGACGACCAGGTGGCCGTCTCGGTGATCGACCGCGGCCATGGCATTTCGGCCGAAGTGGCCGAGCGGCTGTATTCGCCGTTCTATTCGACCAAGGCCGAGGGCATGGGCATGGGGCTGTCGATCTGCCGCACGGCGATCGAGTTCCATGGCGGCACGCTGAGCCACGCGCCGTACCCGCCCGGGGGCACCGTGTTCACATTTTCGCTGCCGGCGCAGGCGGCAAGCCGGGCGGTCGGCTAGAATCGCGTGCGGCGCCCTGCCCGACTATTACGGAGACCCCCATGCTGCACATCGTCGACGACGAAGAAGTCATACGCGATTCGCTCGCCTGGCTGGCGCAATCGCGCGGCCTCAACGCGCGCAGCTATCCCGGCGGCCAGGAATTTCTCGACGTCATCAAGGACCTTGACGTCAGCGGCGACTGCGTTCTGCTCGACGTGCGCATGCCCGGCATGAACGGCATTGCCGTGTTCGACCAGTTGATCGGTCGCGGCCTGTTGCCGCGCCTGCCGGTGATTTTTCTGACCGGCCACGGCGAGGTGCCAATGGCGGTCGACTCCCTCAAGCGCGGCGCTTTTGATTTCTTCGAGAAACCGTTCAATGACAATGTCTTGATGGACCGCGTCGAAGAAGCGCTGGCCGCCTCGCGCAAGGCGGCCACCTCCGCTGCAGTGCAGGCGCGGCTGGCAACGCTGTCCACGCGCGAACGCGAGGTGCTCGACCTGATCCTGGCCGGCATGATGAACAAGGTCGTGGCCGACAAGCTCGGCATCAGCATGCGCACGGTGGAGGTGCACCGGGCCCATATCTTCGACAAGATGCAGGTCAAGACGGCGGTCGAACTGGCCGGCCTGCTCAAGTAATACCGGCGGCGCGCTCGCGCTGCTTTCACACTGTCTTCATTTCCTGCGCGTAAAGGGTCTGAAGGGTGCGCAACAGCCTTGTAAAATAAGGCGCAGTCAGCATTATCTGTTGATGAAGCTGATAGCAATGCGGAGCAATTGTTCTGGCGAAATGATCCGCTGACCATCCAGCGCCCACCGCCAGCCCAGGTAATTGGGCAGGTAGCGCGACGCCACGCCATGAAAGCCCTGTAACCAGGCCTTGAAGCGATGGTGGTAAGCGTTCACGTTCTGTACATGGATGGCAAGGCTGCCCAGACGCCTCACACGCACACTTGCGCGCACATTGACCGTCTCGTGCGCGATCCTGTGCTTGCGTGCAAAAGCGCGGTACGCGGCATGGCTGTCACTGACCAGCAACGCCTGCCTGTTGAGCCTGGGCAGCAAGTCACGAGCGAGTTGCGCAGCGGTGAGTGCGCCGCGACCCGTGACGGCGTCGACCGTGCGTCCCTCGCGGTCGCGCGCGACCAGGATGCAGTCGAGTTCGCTGGAAATGCCCCGTTTGACCGCATGGCTGCCACGGTGGCGCGGTGGCCGATCGAGCGTGCGCGAACCTTTTTGTGATTCGAGCAGGAATGTTTCGTCGGCCTCGACGATGCCGTTAAGAACTGCGGGCCGGTCGAGCTTGACCCAATGCAGGAAGCGGTGGCGCCAGCGAAAGGCGGTGTTGCGGTGTACGCCGACCCGATCTGCGGCCTTGCGGACGGGGAGTGAATCGAGCATCACCTGCGAATACGCGAGCCATTTGGCCTTGAGCCGGAGCCGCGCCAGTGGCGTGCCGGTCAGATCGTTGAAGGTGCGGCCGCAGGCACAGCAGCGGTAGCGCTGCAAATCGTTGGCGAACCCGTGCCGGTAGCAGCGCTCGTTGCCGCATCTGGGGCAGCAGCGGCCCGGCGCTCTGACCTCACTGATGAGCGCGACTACCTGATCGAGCCCGGCTGCAGGATACAGGGCATCAAGCACTTGCCGGCGCTGGGGTTGGTTCAGCGAAGGCAGTTTTGCAAACCAGCCCTTGAAACGTGGCGCTTTCATGATCGACTCCTGACGCTGAGGACAGGGGTTGGACCACTGGACTGCTCGTCAGTTCAAAGCGAGTCTCTATTTAACGTTGACTGCGCCTAAAATAATGTGAACGCGCCGCGGCCAGGGCGCCGCGATGCACAGGCTTTTTCAGGAAACGCGCATGAACGAAAAGACAGTTGCAGACAAGATGTTTTTACGCACGGCGACATCAATGCTCGTGCTCAATGGCCAAGCCAATCCGACCATGACGGCGCAGATGCCGGCCGACATCGTCAAACAAGGAGACGGGCCGTTCGACGTCATCCTGATGTTTTGCATGGGCCAGAACGACCTCGCCCATTACCTGCCGATCGCCAAACAACAGTTAGGTGACACCGGCTCGCTCTGGATCGCGTACCTCAAGCAAACGGCCTCGAAGGCAACCGACATCAACCGTGATTCGATCAATGCCTATGCCAAAGAGCATGGCATCACCGGCGTGGCCATGATTTCGATGGATGGTGACTGGTCGGCGCTGCGCCTGAAACGCATTGCAGTCTAGGTGGCCGAATCGGGCCCGGCGCCGTGGCGCGCCAGCGCCCACGCCACGTGCTCGCGCACCAGTTCCGATGGGTGCTCGGCCCGCGCTTGTAGCGCTGCCACGATGGCCGCATCGCCAGGCAGCTGCTGCGCCGCATTGCCCAGCCCCACCGCCAGATTGCGCAACCAGCGCTCGTGTCCGATGCGCCGGATTGGGCTGCCTTCCATACGCCGGTTGAATTCGGCTTCTTCCCACGCGAACAGGCCGATCAGGTCGCCCTCGCCCAGGCCGTTGCGCTCGTCGAAATCGGGCACCTGCGCCCGCTGCGCAAATTTGTTCCATGGGCATGCGACCTGGCAATCGTCGCAGCCGTAGATGCGGTTGCCGATCAGCGGGCGCAGCTCTTCGGGGATGCTGCTTTTCAGCTCGATCGTCAGGTACGAGATGCAGCGCCGCGCGTCGAGCTTGCCCGGGCCCAGGATCGCGCCGGTCGGGCACATGTCGATGCAGGCGGTGCAGCCGCCGCAATGCTTGCCGGTGGGCGGGTCGACCGGCAGCGGCAGGTCGATCAGGATCTCGCCGATGAAGAAGGTCGAGCCGGCCGCGCGCGACAGCAGCAGCGTGTGCTTGCCGCGCCAGCCCAGGCCGGCTTTTTCGGCCAGCGGCAACTCCATCACGGGCGCCGAATCGGTGAACACGCGAAAACCGAACGGCCCGATGTTCTCCTGGATTTTTTCGGCCAGCGCCTGCAGGCGGTTGCGCAGCACCTTGTGGTAGTCGCGGCCCCGCGCATACACCGACACGACGGCCGCGTTCGGGTCAGCCTGGCGCAGGCGTTCCCCGGCGCGCCAGTCGCCCTGGCGTTCGGTCGGCAGATAGTCCATCCGCACCACGATCGCGCGCACGGTCCCGGGCACGAGTTCGGCCGGCCGCGCACGCTTCATGCCGTGGGTTGCCATATAATCCATCTCGCCGTGGTAGCCCGCATCCAGCCAGGCTTGCAAGCCTGCTTCGAGGTGCCCCAGATCGACATCGGCAATGCGCACGTCGGCAAAGCCCAGCCCCGCGCCCCATCCCTTGATGGCGCGCGCTAGCTGGGGCAGATCGACGGATGAGGTTGGGGAATCGGCCATACCGGGGTGGGAACACCACAAGAAAAGAATGCAGCAGAATGCAGTACAACACGCTATTTTATGCCATGCAGCCCATCAAAGCGCACCAGCACCACTATTTGCCGGACGAGCCGGCCACCAACGCACTGGGCGGCGCGCTAGCCCGCGCGCTGGCGCCCGGCCTCGTCATCTATCTGCACGGCGACCTGGGCGCCGGCAAGACCGCCCTTACACGCGCCCTGCTGCGCGCGCTGGGTCATACGGGCACGGTCAAGAGCCCGACCTACACGTTGTCGGAGCCGTACAACGTGATGCTTGACGACAATCCGCTGAGCGTGATCCACTACGATCTGTATCGCATGTCGAGTCCAGAAGAATTCCTGGACGCCGGCTTTCGCGAAGATTTTGACGGCCACAACGTCTGCATCGTCGAATGGCCCGAAAAAGGCGAGCCCGTGTTACCGCCGCCGGACATCCGTTTACTGCTGAGCGTCAGCGGAAACGGCCGTGCTGTAGAATTGCAAGCGTTGTCTGAATTAGGCCTGCTATGCCTCGATCGTCTCGCTTTCCTCCCGCCGCCCCAGTAACCACTGCGTCCGCACGCCGCCGCGTCATGCTCAAGGCCGGCGGCACGCTGCTGCTGTCCGTCGTCGCGCCGCTGCCCGCCAGCGCCAACCAGATCCTGGCAGTACGTGTCTGGCCCGCGCCCGAATACACCCGCGTCACGCTCGAAAACGACACCAACCTCAAGACCGAGCACTTCCTGATTCCCGATCCGCCGCGCCTGGTCGTCGACATCGACGGCCTGGGCTTGAGCACTACGCTCAAGAGCCTGGTGGCCAAGATCGAATCGAACGACCCGTATATCAAGCAGGTGCGCGTGGGCCAGAACCGGCCAAACGTCGTGCGCCTGGTGTTCGATCTCAAGGCCGAGGTCAAGCCGCAGGTGTTTACGCTCGCGCCCGTGGCCGGCTACCAGCACCGCCTGATCTTCGACCTGTACCCGGTCACGCCCGTCGACCCGATCGCGGCGATGATCGAAAGCGGCGAATGGAGCACCGGCCCGACCAAGACCGTGGCAGCCGGCACGCCGGCGCTGGGCGATCCGGTGTCCGGCCCGCCGGGCGCCACGATGCCAGCCACCGTGCTGCCGCCGTCCGGGGCCATCAGCCCGGGCACGGCCGCCGCAGCAGGCGCCATCGTCGCCGCCACGCCGCCGGTACAGATTCCGACGCCGCCGCCAGTGGCGCCGCGCACCCAGCCGAACGCCGCGCCGGACGCCATCGCCCGGCTCGAATCCGAGATCTCGGGCCTGCGCGGTACACCGCCGGCCCAGGCAGTGCAGCCCACGCCTGGCAGGGCCAGCGCGCGCCAGCCGCAGAAAGTGGCGCGCATGGTCACCATCGCGCTCGACCCGGGCCACGGCGGCGAAGACCCGGGCGCGATCGGCGCCAACGGCAGCCGCGAGAAAGACATCGTGCTCGAAGTGGCCAAGCGCCTCAAGACCAAACTCGAACAGCTGCCCAACACGCGCGTGATGCTGACGCGCGACGGCGACTTCTTCGTGCCCCTGAACACCCGCGTGCAGAAGGCGCGCAAGGTGCAGGCCGACCTGTTCGTGTCGATCCACGCCGACGCCTGGGTCTCGCCAACGGCAAGCGGCTCATCGGTGTTCGTGCTGTCCGAAAAAGGCGCCAGTTCCAGCGCCGCGCGCTGGCTGGCCAGTGACCAGAACCGGGCCGACCTCGTGGGCGGCGTGAACCTGGCCGGCGGCAGCGCTGACAAGCAGCTTGCCAGCGTGCTGTTCGACCTGTCGACGACGGCGCAGATCAACGACAGCCTCAAGCTCGGCAAGGCCGTGCTGCGCGAAATCGGCGGCATCAACCGGCTGCACAAGGCGTCGGTCGAGCAGGCTGGCTTTGCCGTGCTCAAGGCGCCGGACATTCCGTCGATTCTTGTGGAGACCGCCTTCATCTCGAATCCACAAGAAGAAGCGCGCCTGAACGACAACGGCTACCAGGATCAACTGGCCAACGCCATCACCAACGGCATCCGCCGTTATTTCGCCGACAACCCGCCGATGGCCAAGAGCCGCCAGACCTGACATGGACCACATCACTTTCGGGCAACTGCCCGCGATCCGCATCACGGCGCCCGACGGCGCCACCGCCGTCGTCACGCTGTACGGCGCGCACCTGGTCTCGTGGCATGGGGCCGATGGTGGCGAGCGCGTGTTTCTGAGCGCCCGCTCGGCGCTCGACGGCAGTCGCGCGATCCGTGGCGGCGTGCCGGTGATCTTTCCGCAGTTCGCCGAGCGCGGCGACGGCATGCGCCATGGCTTTGCCCGCGTGTCCACCTGGCGCCTGGAAGACAGCGGCGTCGAGGATGGCGCGGCGTGGGCCGTGTTTGGTTTGAACGAGGCCGATCTGCCGACAGCACTGGCAGGCGCGTGGCCGCACCGGTTCGCGCTGCAACTGCGCGTGGCCGTGCGCGCCAACGAACTGATCATGGCTTTGAATGTGCGTAACACGGGCGACGCAGCGTTTCCGTTTGCGGCGGCGCTGCACAGCTATCACCTCGTGCCGCACCTGGCCGACGTGCGTATCGAAGGGCTCGAAGCAGGCACCCTGTCGATCGCCGACAAGCTCGACGTGGTGTACGAGCAGGTCGACGACACTATCTTCCTGGGCACCTGGGCGCGCGTGCTGACGCTCGAGCAGGAAGGCTTTTCCGATGCGGTCGTGTGGAATCCGGGCGCAGCCGACACGGCGGCGTTGCCGGACATGGAAGATGAAGAGTATCAGCGCTTCGTCTGCATCGAACCGGCGCAGCTGACGCCGGTGCAGCTCGAACCTGGCGCGGCCTGGGAAGGCCGCTACCGGGTCAGCTGAACGCCGTTACATCGCGCAGTTACATTGATTCCTTGATCATCCGTCCATTGCTCGGCTGCACAGGCCGCGCATTGTACGGATACAGCCGCGAGAACAGCGCCATCTGTTGCGGCGAGGCCGTCATCGGCTGCTTCATCACGATCCACAGCACATTCTCGGTACAGGGCGGCTCGCTGAGCGACCCCATGTACGTGAAGTAGTCGCGCCGCGTCGGCAGGATCTCGTTCACGTTCAGCACGATCGATGGCGTCACGGTCGTCAGCTTTTCCAGCGGCAGGTTGTTCCACACAGTCTGGATCATCGGATTGGCATCGCCTCGCTCGAGCGGCACCGCCAGCACGGCGATCTTGTTGTCGTAGCTCTTGTGCACCAGGTGCACCACCATCTCGGTGCCGCGGCCATTCACACGTTCTTCGCCCGGCCGGTGAAAGTGAAACTGCTGCAACTCATACGTGGTGCCGCCCACGGTCAGGAAATTTCCGCCCGCGACATTGACCTGCACCGTGTGGCCGTTATCGATCTCGTTGAACGAGCTCGGCTGATAGTCGAACGTGATCTGCTCGAGGTTGACCTTGATGCCGTCGCGCAGGTCGATCGGCGACTGGCGATTGCCCGCATTGCAGGCTGCCCACGCGGTATTGATCTTGGACCAGTTCTCGGGCCCGAACTCGCCGTCATAACTCCAGTGCGTGCCGTTCTTCGGTTTGGCCGCTTCAACGGCCACGGCCGCCACCATCGCGGCTTCGCGCTTGCGACGTGCGTCGGCCGCCTTGCGAGCGCGCGCGGCTTCTTCGGCGCGCAGGGCCTGCTTGGCGCGCAGCTCGGCGAGCTTTTCGGCGATGCGCACCGACAGGTCGACCTCGGTATCCTCCTCGGATTTCGCGGGCGCAGCGGCGGCGGCAGCAGCAACAGGTGCAGCAGCGGGCTTGAGGTTCGGCCGAATGGACGCGATCGCAGGCTTGGCCGGCTCGGCCACGGGCTTGGCGGTCTTCGGTGTCGGTTCGTTCGCCTGTGCCAGGGCGGTGACCAGGCCCAGCGTACATAGTGCGATCAGGTTACGCATGTGATTTTCGGATAGTTTGATTCTCTCCATCCTTTATCGGACCGGGGGCGGGTAACTTGAGTGCGCTGCGGCAACATCAGACATTTAATGTCCGGATCGGCTGGCTTGCTGGCCTGCGCGACAACACCTCATACCATCCTTGCATCACCCGCCCCACGCCCTTTGCCCTCGATTACAATTGCCCGATACTTATAAGGCGGCGCCGCCGCGACAGGGAGAGCAGATGCAGGCAGTGTCATCAACAAAGAACACGATCCACGCAACCGTCGGCGCGGCGCTGTGCGCGCTGCTGACCATCGCCAGCGCGCACGCCGCAGCGGCCAAGGCCGAGCAGGAATTGCCGCCCAGGCTGACAGTGGCCGATGTCGTCAAGGCATCCAAGGCAGCCGAATGGCGCGCGCTCGACCCCGAGAACACGATGTACATCGAACTGCCAACGGGCCGCGTCGTCATCGAACTGGCGCCGCGCTTCGCGCCGAATACGGTGGCCAATATCCGCACGCTGGTACGCGAGCGCTACTTCGACGGCTTGTGGGTGATGCGCGCGCAGGATGGCTTTGTCGTGCAATGGGGCGACCCGGATGAAGAAAAGCCGCGCCCGTTCAAGGCCGCCAAGACCGTGGCCGCCGAATTCACCGTGCCGTACACGAAGAGCGACCCCTTCACGCGCCTGAAGGAACGCGACGTCTACGCGCCGCAGGTCGGCCACGTCGATGGCTTTCCCGTTGCGCGCAATCCGGCCACCCGGCAAACCTGGCTGCCGCACTGCTACGCGATGATCGGCGTGGCGCGCGACAACGGCGCCGATACCGGCAATGGCTCTCAGCTCTACACGGTGATCGGCCATGCGCCGCGCCACCTGGACCGCAACATCACGGTCGTGGGCCGCATCGTGGCCGGCATGCCGCTGCTGACCGTCATGCCGCGCGGGACCGGCGCCTCGGGCTTCTACGAGAAGGCCGAACAGCGCACGCCGCTCGCCAGCGTGCGCATGGCAGCGGACGTGCCGCCTGCCGAGCGCAGCAAGCTCGAAGTCATGCGCTCGGACAGCGCTGCCTTCCAGGCCGTGATCGACGCCCAGCGCAACCGCGGCGGACCGTGGAGCAAGGTCGCGGCCGGCGCGATCGACCTGTGCAACGTGCCGATTCCCGTGCGCGAGCAGCCCTGAAGCGACCGGGGCGGCGGCCCAATTTGCAGCCGGGGACGATCCGGCGCTTTTTGGGCGGGCTATAATCTGCGGATGAACGCCCCTGCCCCGACCATCCGCCCCATCCAGCAGCTTCCCGACCAGCTCATCTCGCAGATCGCCGCCGGCGAAGTGGTCGAGCGGCCCTCGGCCGTCGTCAAGGAGTTGCTGGAAAATGCGCTCGACGCCGGTTCGACGACGATCACGATCCGCCTGGAAGAAGGCGGCGTCAAGCGCATCGCCATCACCGACAACGGCCGTGGCATCGCGCCGGATCAGCTGCCCCTCGCACTGTCGCGCCACGCAACGTCGAAAATCGCCTCGCTGAGCGACCTGGAAAACGTGGGCACGCTGGGCTTTCGCGGCGAAGCGCTGGCCTCGATCGCGTCGGTCGCCTCGGTGCGCGTGACCTCGCGCACGGCCGACGCCGCGCATGCGTTCGAGATCGTCGGCTCGCACGAAGGCGTGGTGGCGCCATCGTCGGGCGCCTGTGGCACCACGATCGACGTGCAGGACCTGTACTTCAATACGCCGGCGCGGCGCAAGTTCCTCAAGTCCGAACAGACCGAATACGCGCACTGCGCCGAAGTCGTGCGCCGCATCGCGCTGTCGCGCCCCGACGTCGCCTTCAGCCTCTCGCACAACGGCCGCACGATCGACCACTGGAATGTCAGCGAAGCGGCCAAGCGCAGCGCCCACATCCTGGGCAACGATTTCGCCGAAGCTCGCCTGGCGCTCGACGAAGCGGCCGGCCCGCTGCACCTGCATGGCTACGTCGGCCTGCCGACCGCTTCCAAGGCGCGCGCCGACGGCCAGTTCTTCTACGTGAACGGGCGCTTTGTGCGCGACAAGGTGCTGGTGCACGCGGTCAAGGCGGCGTACCAGGACGTGTTGCACGGCGACCGCTTCCCGGCCTATGTGCTCTCGCTCGACCTCGACCCGGCGCTGGTCGACGTCAACGTGCATCCGTCGAAGACCGAGGTGCGCTTTCGCGACAGCCGCGCGGTGCACCAGTTCGTGTTCCACGCGGTGCAGCGCACGCTGGCGCAGACGTCGGCCACCGCGCACGGCAGCGTGCCGGGGCCGATGACGGCCGCCGAGGTGCGTCCGAGCGGCACGCCACTCTGGCAGTTGTCGCAGTCGCCATCGCAGCCACAGCAGCGCCCGCACGAGCAGACCTCGTTCGGCGCGCAGTTGACGCAGACCTTCTCGCCGTCGCCGTACGCAGCGGGCAGCCGCTGGGACGATGCGGCCACGGGTGGCGGCGTGCCCCAACGCCTGGAAGCCTACGGCGCGCTGTTTGCGTCCGATGCCGCCAGCAGTTCGTCTGGCACTGCCTCGAGCCCGGCGCCAGTGCCGGTGCCGATGGCGGCAGCCGACAAGCCGCTGTCGAACGACGACTTCCCGCTCGGCTTCGCCCTGGCCCAGCTGCACGGCATCTACATCCTGGCGCAGAACACGCGCGGCCTGGTGCTGGTCGACATGCACGCGGCGCACGAGCGCATCCTGTACGAGCAGATCAAGAATGCGCTGGACGCCCAGGCGCAGGGCCAGGAAATGCAGGTGCAGGCGCTGCTGATCCCGGTGACGTTCTACGCCGACGCGATGGAGGTCGCCACCGTGCACGAGCACGCGGACACGCTGGCAACGCTGGGCTTCGATATCGCGGCCCTGTCGCCGACCACGCTGGCAGTGCGCAGCGTGCCGACGCTGCTCAAGAACGCCGACGCGCAAACGCTCGCGCGCGACGTGCTGCGCGACGTGCGCGAATTCGGCGGCTCGCGCGTGCTGATCGAACGGCGCAACGAGCTGCTGGGCACCCTGGCCTGCCACACGGCGGTGCGCGCCAACCGCATCCTGAGCCAGCCCGAAATGAACGCGCTGCTGCGCCAGATGGAAAGCACCGAGCGCGCCGACCAGTGCAACCACGGCCGCCCGACCTGGGTGCAGCTCGAGATTTCTGCGCTCGACAAGCTGTTCCTGCGCGGTCAGTGATGATGGACATGCACACACCACTGGCCGTGGCCATCATGGGCCCGACCGCCTCCGGCAAGACCGCGGCCGCCCTGCGCATCGCCCAAACGCGCCCCGTCGAAATCATCTCGGTCGACTCGGCCCTGGTGTATCGCGAGATGGACATCGGCACCGCCAAGCCCACACCCGACGAACTGGCCGCCGTGCCGCATCACCTGATCGACATCCTCGATCCGCTCGATGCGTATTCGGTCATGCAGTTCCGCAACGATGCGATCCGGCTGGTGGCCGAGATCACGGCGCGCGGCGCGCTGCCGCTGCTGGTGGGCGGCACGATGATGTATTTCAAGGGCCTGGTCGAGGGGCTGGACGACTTGCCGACCGCCGACGTGGCGCTGCGCGCCGCGCTCGACGCCGAAGCGGCGCGCATCGGCTGGCCCGGCATGCACGACAAGCTGCGCGTGCTCGACCCCATCACCGCCGACCGGCTGGCGCCGAACGACGCCCAGCGCATCAACCGCGCACTGGAAATCATTGAACTGACGGGCAAACCGATGTCGGCGCTGCTGGCGCTGCGCACCAGGCCCGTGCTGCCGTTCAGGCTCGTGTCGTTCGGTCTGGAGACCGATGACCGCGCAGTACTGCACAAGCGCATCGCGCAGCGCTTCGACGCAATGCTGGGCACGCGCGACGACAGCGGGCTGGTGGCAGAAGTCGCGCGGCTGCGGGCACGGGGCGACCTGTCGCCGCTGCTGCCGTCGATCCGCTGCGTGGGCTATCGCCAGGCCTGGGATTACCTCGACGGACGCATCGACCGCGCCACGCTGCGCGAGACGGGCATCATCGCCACGCGCCAGCTGGCCAAGCGCCAGATCACGTGGCTGCGCGCAATGCCGGACCGGATCGTCATCGATTGCCTGGGGCCGGATCCGGCCGGCGCGATGCTGGCGCACCTTGCGCTGTTGGAAAATTGACATGCGCGGCGACTATTTGTGACCCACACGCCCCAGCGATCTTGACAGCCATCCACTCACGCCGGATAATACTTGCCGTTGCGGTGATATAGCTCAGTTGGTTAGAGCACAGCACTCATAATGCTGGGGTCGGTGGTTCAAGTCCACCTATCACCACCAAAGATTTCAGGCGATGGCCTGGCTCCAACGAGTCAGGCCATTTTGCTTTTGCCCGTTCCGGTGATATAGCTCAGTTGGTTAGAGCACAGCACTCATAATGCTGGGGTCGGTGGTTCAAGTCCACCTATCACCACCAAGCTTCACTCTCGCAACAGAGAGCGCCAGAAACCGCAGTCCCCGCCACGGAGACTGCGGTTTTTTTGTGCCCTGCCCGTCCACGGCACGCAATGCCAGAATTTGGTCCCTGCGAATATATGCCCGGCCTGCACCACCGTGCATAATGAGACGGATAAATAGAAAAAAAAGCGGCTCTATCTTATGGCGAACATCCGGCGCTCCCTGTTCATCAACTTTTTTACGTCGACCGGCGGAACGATTGTTCAGTTTGCCGTCACGCTGTTTCTGGCACGCGTACTGAGCCCCAGCGATATCGGCATCTATTCGATGACCATCGTGTTCATCAATATCGCGCATATTTTCCAGGACTTCGGCGTTGGCAGTTATCTGCAGCGTGAAAAAGAACTGACGCCGGAAAAGCTGCGCGCCGCCACGGGCGTGATTTTCACGACCTCGTGGTTGATTGCTGCGGCCATCTATGCCGGCAGCGACTGGTTTGGCGCATGGTTCAATGAACCGAAGATGATCCCCGTGATGAAAGTACTGGCGATTTGCTTCGTCTTCATCCCGTTTGGCTCGATCACCAATTCGCTGCTGATACGGGATTTTGCGGCTGGCAAGCAGGCATGGGTTACCGCAGTGAGTACAGCGACATCGGCAGCCACCTGCATTATCCTTGCCCTCATGGGTTTTGGCGCGCTGAGCATGGCGTGGGCCAATCTCGTCAATATCATCACGTGCGCCATCGCGTACATCCCTTTCCGCCCCAAATATCTTCCATGGATGCCCTCTTTCCGGCACTGGCGCGACGTCGTGCATTTTGGAATGAGCTCGCTTCTTACAAATTGCCTCAGCTCGATTAACAATTCGATTCCCGATATCCTTCTGGGGAAACTGGGCAATGCGACCCTGGTCGGCTTTTTCAGCCGGGCCAATTCGACCGTCACGATTTTTTTCCATATCGCCGGCAGCACGGCAAATTATGGCTCGGTGTCGTACATCGCTCAGGCGCACCACCGTGGCGAATCGGTCGGCACCTTGCTGAACAAGGCAACCTCGCTGCTGACCGGCATTGCCTGGACCGCGCTCGGACTGACGTATGTGTTCGCCACAGACATCATCACTGTGCTGTATGGCGAAAAATGGCTGCCCTCGGTGCCAGCCATCGACGGCTTGCTGGTAGCCTGCGCCATCGGCACGATCTTCAATTACTACCCTGCGGCCATGACCGCCATCGGCAGGCCGTTCCTGGCCTCGTTCCCGATCGTGGTCACGCTTGCCTCGCGCGTGGCCTTTGCCTTTGCCCTGTTTGACGGCAGTATTCGCAGTTTTTCGTGGGTGATTTGCGGCGCGACCATTGTTGCGATGCCCGTGCTGCTGATCCAGCAACGTATCTATTTTCGCCATCGGCTGTCGACGATGCTGGTGGCATTATGGCCCAGCGCTGCCGTCGCCCTCATTTGCATGGCGGGCGCCGCGATGCTCAAAATGGCGTTTCCTGCCTCATTCACACCGGTTCTCGTTCTTCTTGCCTCGGCCCTGCCCCTGGCATGCCTCTGGTATTTGTCACTTCGTATCACGGAGCATCCATTAACACCCGAGATCGATAAAATGCTGGCTGGGTTACGGGCGCGTATTGCATAAATACGGGACAATGCCAAGCTTATTTTTCTGGCATAGCGGATCAGTTGGTTTGCGGCGACAGAGACTTTATTTTGAGCTCAGCTGGTTCGCCTCAGTGATATTATAATAACAATTGTCATTGCCAAAAAAAACCTGCCGTTATTTATCTTGGCAGACAATGTGAATTGTGTATCGTTTTTTGTGCAATTACACATTACCCTCTTCTACCAAGTGCCGCCCCGAGTTAATTGGCCAGAATGCCAGACCCTAAACATCCACTGTCCCAGTACGTTTTTGTCGTATTTGCCGACGATTGGGGCCGGCATCCGTCCAGCTGCCAGCATTTATTCCTGAGGATTATTCCGCACGTCCAGGTTATTTGGGTGAATACCATTGGCCTTCGTACGCCGCGATTGAACCTGCATGATTTTAAAAGGACCATGCAGGTCATTCGTTCATGGATTCGGCCCGGCGCCAGATTCAGGGCGCGCTCGAAAGACCGGGGACGGCATGGTGTGAATGCCTGCTCCACCGCGGCGTCCAGGGATGCCGTGTTCCCGTATATCGTCAACCCGGTCATGTGGCCATCGTTCCAGGGGCCCACGTCCACTGTGCTGAATCACCACCTGCTGTCGGGCGCCGTGCATGAGGCGCTTCGACATGTGGCGCCGGGCAAGTATCCCATTCTGGTGAGTACGTCCCCCATCGTCCCCGGCCTCTTTCGCGATCATATTTTCATGCGGAAGGTCTATTATTGCGTCGATGATTTCACGCACTGGCATGGAATCAATGGCCCGGCCATGCAACGCCTGGAGCAAGAAACGCTGGATGCGTGCGATCTCATGATCGCCACGTCCACCTCGATTCTCGAAACCCGCTCCCCGTTTGCCAGTGCGTCGACCTTGCTGACCCATGGCGTGGACCTGGCGCATTTCTCGCGAGCCCAACCCGATCCTGCCAGCCCCCTGGCTGCCCTGCCCCATCCTTTGGTGGGCATGTTCGGCGTGTTCGACCAGCGTGTCGACGGCCAGGCGCTCAGGGCTGCTGCGCTCCTGTCACCGCAGGCGACCTTCGTCGTGCTGGGCCCGATCGTGGACCGGGATCCCGGTGAATTTTTCGATGTGCCCAATCTGCGCTTCTACGGCGCGGTACCGTATGCCGACTTGCCCGGTCACGTCGCGCACTTCGACGTGTGCATCCTCCCTTACGTGGTCGACGCGTTGACCTGGAACATCAATCCGCTCAAGCTCAAGGAATACCTGGCCACGGGCAAACCCGTGATCACGTCGCCGCTTCCCGAAGCGGTTCGGCTGGCTGCCTACCTGACCCTGGCGGCGTCGGATGCGTTCCCCCAGGCAGTGGTGGCGGCGCTGGCCACGCTCGAATCGGGCGATGAGGCGTATCCGAACGATGCACGCACGCGCCTCGACGACTTTCTCCAGAGCGAAAGCTGGGAGGCAAAAGCAGACCGCTTCCTGGCCGATGTCATGGACGATCTCTAAGCATTTTATGACCGACCGCATCCGCATCCTTTGTATCGCAACCATGTTTCCCAATCCACGGATGCCGGTGCATGCCCAGTTCGTCAAGCAACGACTGGACGCGTTGTCGACCAAGGTCGATCTGATCGTGGTCTCGCCCATCCCCTGGTTCCCCGGCGAGCGGTACTTTCCGCGCTATGCCAACCGGAACCAGATTGCGCCGCAGACCGACGCCAACGCGTACCCGACGTATTTCCCGAAATTCTTCTCGATCCCGGCCGTGTTCAAGCCGCTGGAAGGTGTCTTCCTGACCATTGCACTATGGCGGTTCATCGGCTCGCATGGTCTCAAGGGCAAGATCGACGTGCTCGACTGCCACCTGGCGTTTCCGGAAGGGTTTGCGGGCGCCCTGCTGGCCCGCATCATCGGCAAGCCATACGTCGTCACCTTGCGCGGCCACGACATCAACGACCTGCCCCGGTTTCCCGTGCGGATCCGGCAAGTGCTGTACGCGCTGCGCCATAGCGCGCGCTACTTCGGTGTCGCCCGGGCGCTGGTCGACGGTGCCATCCGGCTGGGCGCGCCGCCGGACAAGGGCCATGCGTCCACCAATGGCGTGGACACGGCGCGGTTTCGTCCCACGGCAAAGATGGATGCCCGGGCAACGCTGGGCTTGCGCACCGACCGGCGCTACATGCTGTCGGTATCGCACCTGGTGCCACGCAAGGGCGTGGACATCCTGCTGCGCGCCCACGCCCTGCTGCGCGCCGCGGGGCACACGGACCTGTGCTTCATCGTCGTCGGGCAAGGCGGCGAGGAAGGCGACTGTGAAGCCGACCTGCGCGCCCTGGCGACCGAACTCGGGATCGCCGAACACGTCGTCTGGGCCGGCGCCGTACTGAACACCGACCTGCACGCCTGGTACTCGGCGGCCGACGTGTTTTGCCTGGCCAGCGAAAAGGAAGGCTGGCCCAATGTCGTCCTCGAGGCCATGGCCTGCGCCACGCCGGTGGTGGCCCACCGCACCTGGGGCGTGCCCGAGATCATCACTGGGCCGGACCTGGGCATCCTGGTCGACGCCCGTGCGCCGGCGCCGTTCGCGCACGCCATTGGTGCCGCACTGGAGAATGACTGGAACCCGGAGCGTCTACGGGGCTACGCGCTGGAGAACACCTGGGACAAGGTGGCCGACGGGCTCCTCGCGCACTTCGAGGCGATCGTCAAACCTACACAAAAAGCGGGGGTCAGGTCTGACATTCGGACACAAGCTCAGCCGTAGTACCAGTATATTGAAGCTTACAGATAAGGCCGTGTCCATTTGTCAGACCTGACCCCGGCTGTGCCGGCATGGTAGTACCAGAACGTCGAGGCTTGCAGACAAGGCCGTGTCCATGTAACAAAAAGCCGCTGCATCAAACGACGCAGCGGCTTTTTGTTGAGCCGGTACTGCTTTGGCGCGGCATCAGTGCTTTTTGCCCCCACCCGAGACCTTGTTCTCGGTTGCCCAGGCGCGGCGCTCTGCTTCCTTCTTTCCGACGCCCTTCTTCTCGTACCCTTCTTCAATATGTTTGACTTGGCGCTTCTGCTTGTCGGTGTACGACGATTTATCACCTTGCGGCATGATGATTCTCCTGTCAGCAAATGCGTTGGCCAGCCGGGATGACCGGCCACGACAGCATCAGCCTACGCCGCTGCCGATTCACGTTTTGTGCGCCAGACCACCGATGCGGGCACTTGCTCCAGCCGACTCAGGCCGGCGTACGCCACTCGCCATCGGGTGCATCCTCATCCAGCGCGAAGTCCCCGCGCGCCAGCGCCAGCAGCACCTCGTGCGCCGCCTGCAAGTGCTCGGCCGGGACCAGAAGCCGCACGCCGCCCAGCGCGGGCGCCAGCAGCAGGTCGGTCTGCATCAGGTGCGCGTCGGCCAGCATCGCCGGGATGCCGGATGCTTCCAGGCAGCCCTGCGCCAGCGTGGCATCCACGGGAATCATGTAGCGGGCCACGACATAAAGATCGCGCTCGGGCACGGCTTCGATGTCGGGGTGGGCGGCGAGCCAGTCGTTCAGGGAGAGCGTATGCATCTGGGTTCCTTGGCTTAGCGCAGCAGTGCGGGAAGGTGCGACAACAGGTACAGGATCACGCCGATCATCCCGCCCACGATGGTGCCGTTGATGCGGATGTACTGGAGGTCCTTGCCGATATTGAGTTCGATCTGGGCCGACATCTCACGGTCGTCCCATTGCTTGACGGTGTCGGCGATGTGGCGCGTGAGGTAGCCTGCGAATTCGGGCGCCACGCCGCGCGCGGCGGCTTCGAGATTGTCTTGCAGCGATTGGCGCAGTTGCGGATCGTCGCCCAGCGCCTTGCCGATCCAGGCGCCCATGCCGATGATGCGGCGGCGCATGCTCGAATCGTCGCTGGCCAGATCGCGCTTGAGCCACGCCTTCAGTTCGGCCCACAGCGAACCGACGTAGCCATTGAACGTGTCGTCTTCGAGCAGGTAGCGCTTGACGTCGTCGGCCTTGGCGATGAAGTCGGGGTCGGCCTTCATGCGCTCGATGAAATCGGCCACGTACTCATCGAAACGTTCACGCAGCGGGTGCGCGGGGTCGGCCGCGACCTTGTTGAGAATACCCGAGGCCAGGCGCACGGCGATGTCGGCGCCCTTGCGGCCAATGAGTTCGGACGGCAGCATGCGTTCGACCAGCGCGTAGTCTTCCTTGAGCCAGTCGACGATGCCACCCGCGATGGCGCCCTGGGTCTCGGTATTGTCCAGCAGATGGGCGAGCTGGCGAATGCCTTCGTCGAGCAGTTGCTGGTGGCGCCGGCCGCGCGTCAGGCTCTCGAGGATGGCGCCGCCGGACTTCGACAGGTCGACGCTCCCCACCATCGTGTGCACCGCGCGTCGGATGACGTTCTGCACCGGCGCATCCTCAATAAAGTCGAGCATGAAGGTGGCGGCGCGCACCAGGTGCGCGCCCATCAGTTCGGTGTTGGCGGGCTTGGCCAGCCAGTCGGCCAGCAGTTGCACCGGGTCGTGGCGGCGGATCAGCTTGAGGATCGACTCGGTATCGAGGAATTTTTCGCGCACGAACAGCGCCAGGTTGTCGGCGATCTTGTCCTTGTTGCCGGGGATGATGGCGGTGTGGCGCGAGATGATCGGGATCGGGATGCGCCTGAACAGCGCCACCACCGCGAACCAGTCGGCCAGCGCACCGACCATCGCGGCTTCGGAAAACGCGCGCAAGAGGCCCGTCCACCAGGTCTGCGGCAGCAGCAGGCTGACCACGAACAGCACGGCTGCGCCTATAAAGAAGCTGAGGGCGATCAGTTTGGACTTGCGCAGTTCGTCGTGCTTTTGCATGCGGGGCGGCCCGGCTGTGGCGATGCTGCCATGCTAGCCGACTTTGCCCGCGCGTGACGCGCCGGCTGCCCGCGGCGCATCCTTCTTCCAGAGGAAATCAGGCGCCTTACGCCGCCACTTCTTCCTCGCACAAGGTCAGCTTCGCGCAGCGCTGTCCGTGCAGCTGCGGCAGCAGGAGTTCGCTGCGTTCTTCCAGCAGCGCAAACACCTCGTCCTTCGACAGCACGTACTGCTCCAGCAGCGTGTCCTTGAGCGACTCCATCATCAGCTTGTAGTCGCGGATCGCGTCCAGCGTGTAGCTGTACAAGGCATCGGCCTTTTCTTCCACCAGCCGCACGGTGTGCTCGCCACCGATATCCTTCTGCAACTGGCTGTAATCGATCTTCGAGCGCGAATACATCGACAGGCGGCTCACCATCAGGTTGAGCATCTTGGTGATCTTTTCGATGTCGTTCTGGCTGCCCACCGAAATACCACGCGGGCCGTAGAACATTTCTTCGGCCGCGACACCGCCATACAGGCCCACCACGTCGCGCTCGAGTTCTTCCAGCGTGCGCAGCGACATGTCTTCACCCGACTGCAGCACATAGCCCAGCGCGCCAATCTTCGACACTGCTTCGGTGCTGATCTTGAGCAGGTGCGAGCGTTCCTTGACTTCGGCCAGCGTCAGGCCCTGGCGCAGGAACGGGTCGATCTGCATGAAGAAGTGACCCAGCTCGTGCAACGCGATCCGCTCGCGCTGCTTGTGCTTGTCGAGCGTCGTGGCGCGGTCGGTCAGGCCGATCGTGGCGCGCTCGTACGCGCGGAACAGCAGGTTCGTGTTGATGATCGTCTTTTCCTGGATCGACAGCATGCTGGCGCGTTCGACCACGGTTTCCAGCAGCGCCGGGCTCAGGTTCTGGGTAATCTCGGCGACCTGGTCCAGGTTCAGGTCATTCCAGTCGACGAGGCCATCCTTCTTGCGCGACAGGAAGCTGCGCAGCAGTTCGCGGCGCTCGGCCTTGTTCGGCAGGCGGAAGTTGATCTTGACCGAGAAGCGGCGCAGCATCGCTTCGTCCATCTCGGTCGAGCTGTCATCGAAGTTCGAGGCGACGATCCAGATGACGCCCGCGCCCTTGTCGCTCTTCACGCCGTCCAGCAGGCCAAGCATCGTGTTGGCGGTATCGTCTTCCCATTTCTTTTCGCTGCGCCCGCGCGGCATGAAGAGGCTCTGCGCTTCGTCGAGGAAAATGATGCACTTGCCCTTGGCGCAGGCCTTGCGGTGCAGTGCGTTCAGGGCCTTGGAGCCGCCGCCGACATAGCCCGATTCGAGCGCCGAACCGGACGCCGAAATCATCGGCAGGTTCAGGCGCTTGGCCAGGTAGCCGACGAGCTTGGTCTTGCCGGTACCGGCCGGGCCGGTGAGCATCACGTTGAACGGCTTGTCGATATTGTGCGACTGGTACTCGGCGCGGTTGCGGATCATTTCTTCCAGGTGCAGCACTTCCTGCTTGATGTCTTCCATGCCGATCAGGTCATCCATGCTGCCCTTGAGCTTGTCCGGGCTGATGACCGATGCGCTCATGCCCGTGCCCGGCATGCCGAATTTGATGAGGTACAGCACCAGCAGCACGATCGCGATATTGAAGGCGTTCTGCTTGAAGAAGGCGCCGGTACGCGCCAAGGTGCTTTCGCCCTCGTCCATCACGGCTTCGTGGGCCGCGAGGAAGTCGTCCTTGGCGATCGAATACGGAATCGCGTTCTTGAGCAGCACTTCGCGCTCGAGCGACAGGTGCGAGGTACTCGGCACCTTGACCACGTTCAGCGCTGCCGAATCCTTGAACTTGTAGATATAACGCGGCGCTTCGGACAGCGGTTTGGCAATCAAGAGGTATTCCAGGCGGGCTTTCTGACTGGCCAGTGCGGTAATCTCGGCGATGTTCTGCGAATGGACCACCGGGCGCGCGTCCTGCGGCACATTGGATTTGAAGATCGCCAGCGTCACCAGCATGCCCATCAGGATGACGGCGAGGATGCGGACGTAGACGTTCTTGAATGCAATCTGAAGACGGGAAAAATTGGGCATAAGGTGTACTCGTCGAAAATGCGTACAGCAAAGAGAGACTGGGGTGCCATGCCACCGGTAACCGTGGCCGGCGTCGGCAGTGGGCCGACGAATTCGAGGTATTGCAGCTTGCTTTTTAATGCTTTGCGGCAAGGGAGTAAGAAGACTATACCTTCAAAAAAAACCGCCGGGAATACCAAAAAGTCAAAAACGGACGCGATTTAAGTCGAATGAAAGTCTTGATAAGAGAATTGATTATCCGACTGACAGCATTCGTGATGAGTCTGTCAAATAAATCGAACATTCTTGCGAGAACGGCATGATGAAATGCCTAAAGAATGAAAATCTGTATTGCTGAGCGCTGCATATTTACCACAGTCAACTTTTTCGGAATGCATGCAATATGACGCTATCGGTATATAAAGTGATGGCTATTTCTGCAACTGCTCCGGCAAAGGCGTGCAGGCTCGCGCCGATTGACAACCAATCGGGCGAGAATCGAGGGCGAATCGGGGGAAAGAATCAGGCACTGAAATTGATGCCATCAAAAGGCAGCAAATGTTTATTCAGACAGGCGTCAGTTAATCGGTGCCAGCGCAGCACAGGCCATGCAACTTGATCATCGTATTCCAGTTGCGCGACGTGGCGCCATCGCCCAGCCGCTTGCCGAGCGCCGCCGCGGCTGCGCTGTCGAGCAAGCCTTGCGGACACCAGACATAGATAGCGTGACGTCCAGACGCCATGCTCTCGGGCGCCCAGTCCTGGCCGCACAAGTCGGCCGCCAGCGCGCGTTGCGGCTCACCTGCCAGCAGGAAGACGAACAGGCGCGCGTGGTCGGTGGCCACGTGCAGCAAAGGGTTGTCGTTAACGATCTCGGCCACTTCATCGCTTGCAAACACGAACACGCGCGCACTGACACCCAGATGCAGGGCCATGGCCGCTTCGATCTCTTGCGCCGCATCGCCCGGCGGGACCACGGCGTCGAACACGATATTGCCGCTATTGAGCAGACTGCGCACGCCCGTATGGCCGAGGTCTTCGACCAGTTTGCGCAGGTCCGCCATGGCAATGCGTTTGGCACGGCCGACATTCACGCCGCGCAGCAGGGCAATGTAGCGCGACTGCAGCGTGGTGTCGGCCCTCATGCTATTGCAACCCTTCCTGGCGCAACGCTTCCTGCACCGCAGGCAGCATCTTGATGCGTGCATGATAGGCCTGCAGTGCCGGCCAGTTATCCAGCGAGAAGCTGGTGAACCCTACCCAGTTCAACACGGTAAACAAGTAGGCATCGGCCACGGTGAAATCGTCTCCCATCAGGTAGCCGTCGTCAGCGATCTTGCCCGCCACATAGGTCAGTGGCGCGGCCAGCGCAGCCCAGGCAGTTTCCTTGGCTTCGCCCGACGCGCCCGGTGCAAAGATGGGCGAAAAGCGCTTGTGCAGCTCGGCCGATGTCCACGCCAGCCATTCCATCGATTCGTAGCGTTCAAATGTGCCGGCGGCAGGCGCCAGCGCGCCTGCCGGAGCCTGGTCGGCCACGTACTGCAGGATGACCTGGCTCTCGGTGAGCAGGTGACCATCTTCCAGCGACAGCGCTGGCACATAGCCCTTGGGATTGATGGCCCGGAAATCTTCGCCGGCTTCGGTCAGCTTGGTGCGCAGGTTGACGCGCTCGCTGTCGAACGGCAGGCCGGAGGCGATCAGGGCGATACGGGGCGCAAGCGAGCAGGCGCCGGGACTGAAGTAGAGTTTCACGGGGTTCCTGAAAATAATGATGGCTGGCAAAAGCCTACAGCATTTTGGCACCGCCCTCCAGCCACAAGTCGTGCGGCATGAATGCGACATATTGCGTCGCCGCCGTGATCGGCCTGCACACCGGTGATACCATCTCCTGAGTATTGAATGGAGGAAACTATGAGCGACGATCACGAGCTGGTCCCGGTGACCAGCGCCCTGCCGGGCATGGTGCTGTCGGACGAATTGCTCGACAGCCACGGCCTGGTATTGCTGGCCAAAGGCACGGTCTTGAGCGAGGCAATCATCGCGTCGTTTGCGCGCCATCAGATCGACGTGGTGCCGGTGGCGCGCGTCGAAGCGCACCGCGCGCCGGATGCGACTGCGGTGCAAGCTCGGCTCGACACCCTGTTCCGCCGCCACGACCGCGACGACGACGACGACTGGGCCGGCAACCTGCTGCGCCGTTACGTCGAGGATTACCGGCTCGAACGGCAGGTGGCGCCATGACCCTCGATGAATTGACGGCCGGCCTGGACGACCTGCCCTCGCTGCCGGCCGTCGTGATGGAGCTGCTAGGCAGTATCGACCAAGAAGATGCCGATCTGACCTTGCTGGCGAAAAAGGTCGCGCTCGATCAGGCACTGACTGCCAAGACACTGCGCCTGGCCAATTCGTCGACCTTCGGCCTGCAGGTCAAGGTCACGACGATCCAGCAGGCATTGACCTTCCTGGGCGTGCAAGCCACGCGCAACCTGATCATGGCGGCATCGATCACCGGCTGCTTTCCCAGCGGCCGCTGCCCGGCGTTCAATGACAAGGCCTTCTGGCGCTTGTCGATCGCCACCGCCGCCTGCGCGCGGGTGCTGGCACGTCACATGCACTTCAATCCCGATGTGGCCTTCACGGCCGGCTTGTTGCACGGCATCGGCCGCCTGGTGCTGGTAACGCGTTACCCCGAGCAATACGACGCCGTCCTGCGCGAATGCGAGCGTGTCGATGGCGATCTGCTCGAGACGGAGCGCGCCATGCTGGGTGTCGACCACGTATTGGCAGGCCGGGCGCTGGCCGAGCACTGGCAATTTTCGGACACGCTGCGCCAGGCCATCGCGTTTCATGTTCAGCCGGAGATGCCGGGCGCGGGTTTCCTGGCCACCATCGTGCATGTGGCAAGCGCGGTCGCGCATGCGCTTGATCTGGCGGGCTATGCGCGCGAAGTGGTGCCGACGGTGTCGAGTGTCGCCTGGACGGCGCTGGGATTATCCGAGGAAGCGTGGTTGCAGGTGTTCCGCGAGACGGAGCTGCAATTTGAAGAGATGACCGCCATCCTGTTGGCGTAGGCCGCAGGACGGAATCAACAGGTGGGAATCAGGTAGTACGAGGAGAACTGCGGTGCGGCGCCACGCAGGCGGCGCCGCGGCACGCCAACAACGAAGGCATGACAGACACATCTGCCATGCCCACGATTTCAGTGCGCATAATTACCGGTTTTTGGCGTCACGTCGCCCGACTGGTTTGCCTGACCCTGTGCTGGCTGACCTGCCTGCTGGGCTGCTGCGGCAGCGGCTGCTGCTGCTTTTTCTTCTGGCTTCGGACGGCCTTGTGCATCCGACAGACGGTACTTGGTGCGGCGATCGCCCATCAGGTCACGCAGGTCACGGATGCTCATGCCCGTCACTTCGTGCATGCGGATCAGCAGCGACGCGCCAACCGGCAGACGATGGTGACGAATCTTGCTGATCACGGGCGGCGCCACCTCGAGCATGCGCGACAGCGCAGCGTCGTTCTTCAGCTGCATCTTGCCCAGAAGAATGTCAAGCAGATGGTTCGGGTTGTAACTCTCTTGCGACGACAGAGCGTGATGTTGTTGTGCCATGATATTACCTCACGAGTTGGTTAAAATAGTTCCCTTGTGAACCTTAGTAGAAGACAACATGTCTTCAACTTAAGTTCCCGGAACGTGTTCAGGAATTAAACAGGGCGAATCTGAGTAGTTCCTTAAGAATTCCGGTCTTGCCGTGCACTACGTCGTTTCTGCATGCGCACTTGTCTTTCAAACAAATTATGGCGGCGTGCGCCGGACCGAGGCCGACCCTGCGCACGTGACTCCTTGTCAGAAATCAAGCTAACGTATGGAAAGCTTGTCACGTTTGCATTTCAGCACATGGGGCCACATTGTGGCGCACGCAAGAGATTTCCCTGATAAATTTTTCCAATCAGAATGATCACGGAACTCTTTGATTTACATAGAGAAATACTTGGTGCATGCGGCGCCATAGCGCGACAAAAATAAAGTATGTTCGCTAGCGGACATTTAACATTGTAAATAAAAAGATAATTACTTTAGGTAAAGAAACTAAGAATTCCTTTTGGAACGATTCGTTCTGTCCTGTCCGTGTTTTTATCGGGTCAATACCGAATTACGGTAAACTGATTCCCTTGCCTTGTCGGCACAGCAATTCGTCCCCAACTACTCTCTCCATGCAGAAAAAAGTCTTTATCAAAACCTTCGGTTGCCAGATGAACGAGTACGACTCGGACAAGATGGTCGATGTCCTTGGCGCCTCGGATGGGTTGGTACGCACCGACAAGCCGGAAGACGCAGACGTCATCCTGCTCAACACATGCTCGATCCGCGAAAAAGCGCAAGAGAAAGTGTTCTCCGATCTTGGCCGCCTGCGTGAACTCAAGCGCAACAAGCCGGACCTCGTCATTGGCGTGGGCGGCTGCGTTGCTTCGCAAGAAGGCCAGGCCATCATCAAGCGCGCGCCGTTCGTCGATGTCGTGTTCGGCCCGCAAACGCTGCATCGCCTGCCCAAGCTGATCAGCGACCGGCGCGCGTCCGGCGTGGCCCAGGTCGACATCGCCTTCCCCGAAATCGAAAAGTTCGACCACCTGCCGCCGGCCAAGGTCGACGGCCCGGTGGCGTACGTGTCGATCATGGAAGGTTGCAGCAAGTACTGCAGCTACTGCGTCGTCCCGTACACCCGCGGCGAAGAAGTCTCGCGCCGCTTCGAGGACGTGTTGACCGAGGTGGCGGGCCTGGCCGCGCAAGGCGTCAAGGAAATCATGCTGCTGGGCCAGAACGTGAATGCGTTCCGGGGCACCATGGAAAACGGCGAGATCGCCGACTTCGCGCTGCTGCTCGAATATATCGCCGAGATCCCCGGCGTCGAGCGTTTGCGCTTCGTGACCAGCCACCCGAAAGAATTCAGCCAGCGCCTGATCGACGCCTACGCCAAGATCCCGCAACTGGTGAACCACCTGTACCTGCCCGTGCAGCATGGCTCGGACCGTATCCTGTCGGCCATGAAGCGCGGCTATACGGGTCTCGAGTACAAATCGATCATCCGCCGCATCCGCGCGGTGCGTCCGGACATCACATTCTCGTCCGACTTCATCGTGGGCTTTCCCGGCGAGACCGAGGCCGACTTCGAAGCGATGATGAAACTGGTGGCCGACGTCAATTTCGACAACAGCTTCAGCTTCATCTTCAGCAAGCGCCCCGGCACGCCGGCCGCGAACCTCGACGACGACACGCCGCACGAGGTCAAGCTGGCGCGCCTGCAGCGCCTGCAAGCCCTGATCGACGCCAACACCCGCAAGCACAGCGCCGCCATGGTCGGCACCGTGCAGCGCGTGCTGGTGGAAGGGTATGCCAAGAAAGATGTAACCCAGCTCCAGGGCCGCGCCGAGAATAACCGCGTGGTTCTGTTCCCCGTGGATGCAGCCAGTGTCCAGCTCATCGGCCAACTGGTCGATGTGCGCATCAGCGCCAGCCACGATTATTATTTGCGCGGCGAACTCGTCGCCAACCTTGATACGATTGCCATCGCCAGTTGAAAACACAGCCAACCCAGCCCTCGTACTTCATTCCTGAGCCGCTCGACAACACGCGGCTTGCCCACCTGTGCGGTCCACTCGATGAAAACCTGCGCCAGATCTCGGCCGCGCTCGACGTGACCGTATTTCGCCGTGGCGAGAAATTCATCGTCACCGGCGACAATGCCGAGCGTGCCGTCGAATTGCTCGAACGCTTCTACGCGGTCGCCAACAAGGTCGTGCCGATCGAAGAAGTGCAACTGGCCCTGGTCGAGCAGCGCGCCGGCATCAAGCCGCGCAGCCTCGAGGCGCCCGGCGGCGAGCCGCGCGCCATCAAGGGCGTCAAGGCGGTCAAGGCCGTGCCCGACGTGGCGCAGGCCGACGCGCAGGACGACGTTGCCCCGAACGACGTCGACAGCCCGGCCCTGAGAACCCGCCGCAGCGACCTGCGCGGGCGCACGCCGCACCAGATCCAGTACCTCAACGATGTGCTGAACCACGACATCGCCTTCGGCGTGGGCCCGGCCGGCACCGGCAAGACCTACCTGGCCGTGGCCTGCGCGGTGGACGCGCTCGAACGCGACGCCGTCAAGCGCATCATCCTGACCCGCCCTGCAGTCGAGGCCGGCGAGCGCCTGGGCTTCCTGCCGGGCGATCTGGCGCAAAAGGTCGACCCGTACCTGCGTCCGCTGTACGACGCGCTGTACGACCTGCTCGGTTTCGACCGCACGCAAAAGCTGTTCGAAAAGCAGATCATCGAGATCGCCCCGCTGGCTTACATGCGCGGACGCACGCTGAACCACGCGTTCGTCATCCTCGATGAAGCGCAGAACACGACCGTCGAGCAGATGAAGATGTTCCTGACCCGCATCGGCTTTGGCAGCAAGGCCGTGATCACGGGCGACGTGACCCAGGTCGACCTGCACAAGAACCAGCGCAGCGGTCTGGTCGACGCCATGCACGTGCTCAGGGATGTGCGCGGCATCGCCTTTTCCCAGTTCTCGAGCGTGGACGTCGTGCGCCACCCGCTGGTCGGGCGCATCATCGATGCCTACGAATCCGACAATTCGGTGCAGGAACTGGCCGATCTCCCCAAACCGATCCCGGTGAAAAATGCAAGAAAAAAAACATCCGCTTGAACTCGAGGTGCAGTTCGCCGACCCGCGCCTGGAAAGCCTGCTGCCCGAGGCCACCTTGCGTACCTGGGTCGAGGCTGCCCTGCTCGGCCCGGCCGAACTGACCCTGCGCTTTGTCGATGCGGCCGAAGGCCAGGCGCTGAACCTGGCCTATCGGGGCAAGGACTACGCGACCAACGTCCTCACTTTTGCCTACAACGAAGATGAAGATCTGGCCGAGGACGATCCGGTCAAGGCCGACATCGTCCTGTGCACCGACGTGTTGCAGCGCGAAGCCGACGAGCAAAAGAAAACCGTCGAAGAACACACGGCGCACCTGGTCGTGCACGGCGTGCTGCATGCGCAGGGCTGGGACCACGACAACGATGACGATGCCGAAGAAATGGAACAGTTCGAGCGCGACATCATGGAAGTGCTGGGGTTCCCCGATCCGTATGCGGACTGAGTGAAGACAGCTTGACCTGAACGGCGGCGCGCCCGCCGCTCAGGCCGCACGCCTGCATCAAAAACAGGCAATGTGCCTTTTGGTGTATCCTACGCCCATCGCAACAACGGCTTCTCGCCAACTATGCCCGAGTATCCCAGTGACGTCCGTCCGGACGCCAAACCCCATCGGTCCCTGCTGGAAAGGTTGACCGCATTCATCTCCCCCGAGCCTGAAAACCGCGCAGAGCTGCTTGAAGTGCTGCACGACGCCCACGAACGCAACCTTCTCGATGCCGACGCCCTGTCGATGATCGAAGGCGTGTTCCAGGTGTCCGACCTGTCCGCGCGCGACATCATGGTGCCCCGTTCCCAGATGGACGTGATCGATATCACGAAGCCCATCGAAGAGTGGATGCCCTACGTGCTTGAGACCGCCCACTCCCGCTTCCCGGCCATCGAAGGCGAACGCGACAAGGTCGTGGGTATCCTGCTGGCCAAGGATTTGCTGCGCTATTACGCCGAAGAATCGTTCGACGTGCGCACCAAACTGCGCCCGGCCGTGTTCATTCCTGAATCGAAACGCCTGAACGTGTTGCTGCGCGACTTCCGCGCCAACCACAATCACATGGCGATCGTGGTCGACGAGTATTCCGGCGTGGCCGGCCTGATCACGATTGAAGACGTGCTTGAGCAGATCGTCGGCGACATCGAGGACGAATACGATTTCGACGAAGAAGAAGACAATGTGATCTCGATCCGCGAAGGCCAGCTTGGCCCGCGCTGGCGCGTCAAGGCGCTCACCGAGATCGAACAGTTCAACGACGAAGTCGGCACCAACCTGCCGGACGACGACGTCGACACCGTCGGCGGCCTGGTCGCCAGCCACCTCGGCCACATGCCGCACAAGGGTGAAGTGGTCGATCTGCACGGTGTGCGCTTCGAAGTGCTGCGCGCCGACGCGCGTCAGATCCACGTCCTGCTGGTCGAAAAACTGCCATTGGCGGACGACGAACACGACTGATGCTGCGTCGCCGTACCTCCCCAGCCGCAGCGCCGGTCCCGGCGCTGCGCGCCAACAAGCCTTCGGCCCTGCTGCTGCTGGGCGCCGCACTCGCCGGCGCCTCGTCCCTGCTGTCGTTCCAGCCCGTGGGCTGGTGGCCGCTGCAATTCCTGTCGCTGGCCTGGCTGTTCTATCAGGTCGGCATGAGCCCGTCCGTCAAGCGCGCCACGTTGATCGGCTGGGCCTTCGGCTTCGGCTGGACGCTTGCCGGCGTGCACTGGCTGTACGTCTTCATGACCGATTTCGCCCACTTGCCCGCCGTGCTGGCGGTGGTGGGCTTGACGCTGCTGTGCCTGTACATGGGCTTGTGGGGCGCCTTCACCGCGGGCGTGGCCACCTGGCTGCGCCGCCGCTGGTCGCTGCCGGTGGCCGCCTTCCTGCTGCTCGTGCTGCCCGTGACCTGGGGCGTGTCGGAATGGCTGCGCGGCTGGGTATTCACCGGTTTTCCGTGGGCCTCGTCCGGCTACGCGCATGATCTCGCGCCGCTGGCTGGTTACGCGCCGCTGATCGGCGTGTACGGCATCGGCATCGTCGTGGGCATCATCGCCGGTTGTTTCGCGATGCTGACCCAGCGTGCGCGCTGGCCGGCAATGGGCTTGATGGCCGCTCTGCTGCTGACCGGTGCAGGCCTGCGCACGGTCGAATGGACGCAGGATGTCGGCCAGCCGATCAGCGTGCGCCTGCTGCAAGGCAATATCGCGCAAGACCGCAAGTTCGACGCCGAATTCCTGAACAGTATCCTCACCCGCTACCAGGGCCTGATCACGGCCGCACCTGCCGACCTGATCGCCACGCCCGAAACAGCGATCCCAACCTTCCCGCAACATCTGCCGGACGGTTACCTGGCGGGTCTGCAGCGCTACGCGACCACCAGCGGCAGCACGCTGGCCGTTGGCATGCCGCTGCTCGACGGTCCGGGCAAGTACGGCAACAGCCTGGTCACGCTGACGCCGCAGCCCCAGGCCACCGTGTACCGCTACGACAAGGCGCACCTGGTGCCGTTCGGCGAATTTATCCCGCCGGGCTTTCGCTGGGTGACGGACATGCTCGACATTCCGCTGAATGACGCCACCCGTGGCGCCGCGCTGCAGGCGCCGTTTGCCGTCAAGGACCAGCTGGTGCTGCCGAATATCTGCTACGAAGACGTGTTCGGCGAAGAAATCGCCTACCAGCTGCGCAACGCGCCGCAACCGGCGACGCTGCTGCTGAACGTGTCGAACCTGTCGTGGTACGGCCAGTCGGTGGCGATCCCGCAGCACCTGCAGATTTCACGCATGCGCACGCTGGAAACGGGCCGCCCGATGCTGCGCGCGACCAACGACGGCGCCACCGCCATCATCGACCGCCGCGGCAATCTCACGCACGCACTGCCGTTCTACACCGACGGCGTGCTCGCCGCCACCGTGCGCGGCGCGACCGGCATGACGCCGTTCATTCGCCTGGGGAGCGCGTCGTTCCTGCTGCTGGGGGCATGCATGCTGCTTGGCGCGTGGTTTGCCGGGCGGCGTTATCTGCGCACAAAAGCGTAAGGTGGACGGCATCGCCGCCCACCCCGCCGAAATCCCTTCCCAGAGGGTACGAAAAATTCAGTAGAATTGGCCATTTGGCAAACATACCGCGTTCACGGTCCACGGGCCGCGTTCCACTCGACATGCTCACATTCCAGCAAATCATCCTCACCCTGCAGTCCTACTGGGACAAACAGGGTTGCGCACTGCTCCAGCCCTACGACATGGAAGTCGGCGCCGGCACCTTCCACACCGGTACCTTCCTGCGCGCGATCGGTCCGGAGCCATGGCGCGCCGCCTATGTGCAGCCATCGCGCCGTCCGAAGGATGGCCGTTACGGCGAGAACCCGAACCGCCTCCAGCACTATTACCAGTTCCAGGTTGCGCTCAAACCCGCGCCCGAGAATATCCTCGACCTGTATCTCGGTTCGCTCGAGGCACTGGGCCTGGACCTGAAAAAGAACGATGTGCGCTTCGTCGAGGATGACTGGGAAAGCCCGACGCTGGGCGCCTGGGGCCTGGGCTGGGAAGTCTGGCTCAACGGGATGGAAGTCACGCAGTTCACCTACTTCCAGCAAGTGGGCGGCCTTGATTGCAAGCCGGTGCTGGGCGAGATCACGTACGGCATCGAGCGCCTGGCCATGTACCTGCAGGGCGTCGAGAACGTGTACGACCTGGTCTGGACCGAGTGGCAGGAAGACGGCAAGACCAAGAGCCTGAGCTACGGCGACGTGTTCCACCAGAACGAGGTCGAGCAGTCGACCTACAACTTCGAACACTCCAATACCGAGATGCTGTTCCAGGCGTTCGCCAACCACGAATCGGAAGCCAAGCGCCTGGTCGAACTGGCGCTCACGCTGCCGGCCTACGAGCAGATCATGAAGGCCTCGCACAGCTTCAACCTGCTGGACGCGCGCGGCGCCATTTCCGTGACCGAGCGCGCCGCCTACATCGGCCGCGTGCGCACGCTGTCGCGCCTGGTGGCGCAAGCCTATTACGACTCGCGCGAAAAGCTCGGCTTCCCCATGGCTCCCAAAGCTGACCAAGCCGCCGCCTGAAAAGAACAGAACAGACCATGAACCAAACACTCCTCGTCGAACTGCAGACCGAAGAACTGCCGCCGAAGGCGCTCGTCAAGCTGGGCGCTGCTTTTTCCGCCGGCATCGCGAATGGCCTCAAAGCGCGCGACTTCCTCGAAGCCGACAGCGTCGTCACCACGTACGCCACGCCGCGCCGCCTGGCCGTCTCGATCACCAATGTGCGCGACACGTCACCTGACAAAGCGATCCGCGAAAAAGTGCTGCCGGTGACGGTGGCGCTGGACAAGGAAGGCAATCCAAGTGCGCCGCTGGCCAAGAAGCTGGCCGCACTGGGCTTTCCCGACCTGACGATCGACCAGCTCGAACGCGCCCCGGACGGCAAGACCGAAAGCTTCTTCTACACCTACACCGCCGCCGGCAGTGCGCTCACCGGCGCGCTGCAGGACGTGCTGCAGGATGCAGTGGGCAAGCTGCCGATTCCGAAGCTCATGAGCTACCAGCGTCCGAACGGCGACACCGTGCAGTTCGTGCGCCCGGTGCACCGCCTGCTCGCGCTGCACGGCGAGCAGGTACTGCCACTGACGCTGCTTGGCTTGACGGCTGGCCGCGAGACCGCCGGCCACCGCTTCCTGTCGCATGGCGGCGCGATCACGATTGCGCATGCCGATCAGTACGCGAACACGCTGGAAACCGAGGGCAAGGTCATCACGTCGCCGCAGGCGCGCAAGGACAGCATCCGCGCGCAGCTGCTCGAACAAGCCGGCGCCGACCAGGTCCTGATGCCCGAGTCGCTGCTCGATGAAGTCGCGGCGCTGGTCGAATGGCCGGTCGTCTACGAATGCCGCTTCGAAGAAGAATTTCTGGCCGTGCCGCAGGAATGCCTGATCCTGACGATGCAGACGAACCAGAAATACTTCGCGCTGACCGATGCCGACGGCAAGCTGCGTTCGCGCTTTCTGATCGTGTCGAACATCGCGACCGACGACCCGTCCGCGATCGTCGGCGGCAACGAGCGCGTCGTGCGCCCGCGCCTGTCGGACGCCAAGTTCTTCTTCGAGCAGGATAAAAAGAAGACGCTCGAGTCGCGCCTGCCTGCGCTCAGCAACGTCGTGTACCACAACAAACTGGGCTCGCAGGCCGAACGCAGCGAGCGCGTGACCAAGCTGGCCATGTACATCGCCACGCGCCTGGGCTTTGACGCGTCGCTCGCCGAACGCGGCGCGCGCCTGTCGAAGGCCGACCTGCTCACCGACATGGTCGGCGAATTCCCGGAACTGCAAGGCATCATGGGCACGTACTACGCGCGCCACGATGGCGAGCACGATGAAGTGGCGCGCGCGGCGTCCGAGCACTACCAGCCGCGCTTTGCCGGCGACACCCTGCCAACCACCGATACCGGCCTGGCCGTCGCACTGGCCGACAAGCTCGAAACGCTGGTGGGCATCTGGGCCATCGGCCTGCAGCCAACGGGCGAAAAAGACCCGTTCGCGCTGCGCCGCCACGCGCTGGGCATCATGCGCATGCTGGTTGAAAAGCGCCTGCCGCTCGAACTGTCCGACATGCTGCGCGATGCGGTCACGACGTTTGCCGACCAGCCGGCGTTCAAGGACCCGAGCGCGGAAGTTACGGCCTTCATGCTCGACCGCCTGCGCGGCCTGCTGCGCGACCGCGGCTTCTCGCCGAACGAAGTCGAAGCCGTGCTGGCCCAGAACCCGGACCGCGTCGACGACGTCGTGCAGCGCCTGGAAGCCGTGCAGGCGTTTGCTGCGCTGCCCGAAGCCGCGTCGCTCGCCGCCGCCAACAAGCGCATCACCAACATCCTCAAGAAGAACGAGGAAGCACTGGCGCAAGCCGGCGCGGTCGATCCGGCCCTGCTGCAGGACCAGGCCGAGAAAGACCTGGCCGCTGCCGTCACGCGCGTGCAGCCGGCCGTCGATGCGGCGTTTGCCGCAGGCGACTTTGCCGGCACGCTCAAGACGCTGGCCGAGCTGCGCGAGCCGGTCGACGCGTTCTTCAACGACGTGATGGTGATGGCCGACGACATTGCGCTGCGCAACAACCGCCTGGCGTTGCTGGCGTCGTTGCACGGCATGATGAACCGCGTGGCCGACATCTCGAAGCTGGCAACGTAAGCACCGCATGCAGGCACCCCCGATGAAACTCATCATTCTCGACCGGGACGGCGTGATCAACCACGACTCGCCCGACTTCATCAAGTCGCCGGCCGAGTGGATCCCGATCCCCGGCTCGCTCGAGGCCATCGCCCGCCTGAACCAGGCGGGCTATCGGGTGGTGCTGGCGACGAACCAGTCGGGCATTGCGCGCGGCCTGTTCGACATCGCCACGCTCAACGCCATTCACGCCAAGATGCACGCGGCGGCGCAGCTGGTGGGCGCCGACATCGACGCCATCTTCTTTTGCCCGCACGCGGCGCTCGATGCCTGCGACTGCCGCAAGCCCAAGTCGGGCATGTTCGAAGAAATCGGCAAGCGCTTCAAGATCAACCTGAAAGGCGTGCCCACGGTGGGCGACTCGCTGCGCGACCTGCAGGCGGGCTTCAACCGTGGCTGCACGCCCTACCTGGTCCTGACCGGCAAGGGCGAGCGCACGCAGATGACGGGCGGCCTGCCGCCCGGCACGAAGGTGTACCCGGACCTGGCCGCGATGGTCAGCGCCCTGCTCAAGCCCGCCGGCGCCACTGGTGCTGGCGCTGCCCAGGCGTCATAATCAATACAACACCACGATAAGAATAACCAGATCGTTTTGTCCGGAGTCCCTTTGCGTAATTTCAGTCTGTTTCTGCGTTCCCTGCTGTTCACGGTCGTCATGATGGTGGCGACCATCATCTGGGCTTCACTGTGCTTCCTGGCAGCCCCCCTGCCTTACAACCAGCGCTTCTGGTTCACCTCGCGCTGGAACGTCTTCATCATCTGGTGCGCGCGCGTCATCTGCGGCATCCGCTACGAATTCAAGGGTTACGACAACCTGCCCGACGCACCGGCCATCGTGCTCTCGAAGCACCAGTCGGCGTGGGAAACGATCTTCTTGCTGCCGAACCTGACGCGTCCCCTGGTCTACGTCTTCAAGAAGGAAATCCTGTACATCCCGTTCTTCGGCTGGGCCATGGGTTTGCTGCGCATGATCCCGATCGACCGCAAGCAGGGCAAGAACGCGTTTTCGCATGTGGTGCGCCACGGTAAACGCCGCCTGCTAGACGGCCAGTGGATTATCATGTTCCCCGAAGGTACCCGCATCCCGGTGGGCCGCAAGGGCAAGTACAAGAGCGGCGGCGCGCGCCTGGCGGTCGAGACCCAGGCAGTGGTGGTGCCGATCGCGCATAATTCGGGCGAGTGCTGGCCCAAGAATTCGTTCATCAAACGGCCCGGAACGATCACGGTATCGGTCGGCAAACCGATATCGCCGCAAGGCCATACCCCTGACAGCCTGATGCAAGAGGTAGAAAATTGGATAGAATCGGAAATGCGCGTCATTTCGCCCCACGCCTACAAAGGTGGTTGAGCGACGTTAGCACCCAGATCAGGAATTCGCGTCCGCAGCAAACGGCGGCGTCGTCGAAGATCGACGGCGACCAGCTCGAGCTGTTTGCACAGGAATTCTTTGCTGCGCTCAAGCCTTCCGACAGGCCGGCGCCGCCGTCCCAGCCATTGTTCAAGGCGCCGCCGGCGCCGCCCCGCACCAGGCTTCCTTCGCCGCCCGTCGGCCCGCAAGACCCTCCCCTCAAACGCATCGCGCTCGGCCAGCACTACGTCGACTACGCGCTGCGCCGCTCGTCGCGCCGCTCGATCGGCTTCATGATCGACGACGACGGCCTGCGCGTGACCGCGCCGCGCCGCGTGACGCAGGACGACATCGAGAACGCGCTGCGCGCCAAGAGCCGCTGGATCATCACCAAGCTGCTCGAACGGGGCGAGCGGCGCGAACTGCGCCAGCAACGCGCGCCGGTCGTGTGGGTCGATGGCGCCCTGCTGCCGTTCATGGGTGGCGAAATCACGCTGCGGCTCGAACCGGCCACGCGCAGTCATTGCCGGTTTGATGAGGCCACGCGCGAGCTGGCGATCGGCGTGGTGCCAGGGCTGGCCGAGTGGCAGCTCAAGGAACGGGTCAAGCTGTGGTTCCAGGCCGAGGCCAAGCGGGTGTTCACCGAGCGCCTTGACCATTACGCGCCGCGCCTGAACGTGCGCTATAAAACCTGCACGCTGTCGTCGGCCGGCTCACGCTGGGGTTCGTGCACGGTGGGCGGGAGTATTCGCCTGAACTGGCGCCTGATCCACTATCCGCTCGCGCTGATCGACTACGTGGTGGCGCACGAACTGGCGCACCTGCGCGAGATGAACCACAGCCCGGCGTTCTGGGCGACGGTGGCCGAGGTGTATCCGGATTACGATGGTGCGCGCCTGGCGCTGCGCAAGCAGTCGCACCAGATGCCGGTGCTGTTCGAGGAGTAGGCAGGCGAGCAGGCAGGCCGCCGGCCTGCCAGGTTCATGTCAGTTAGTGCAGACTCAATGCATGGCGCGCTGCCGCCAGATCGCGCATGGTGGCAGTCTGTTGCTGCGACAGGCAGCGAAACGGGATCGGCAGCGTGCCCCGCTTGAGCACCATCATGAAGCCGCGCGAGTAGGTACGCACGGCGGCCACGTCGGCCCATTCGATCAGCGTGACGCCACCACTGGTGCGCACGATGCCGTGCGCGTCGATGGTGAATTCATAGGTGCGGCGCCCGCGCCCGAGCAGCACGAAGTTGAGCCCCGCGCTCAGCGTGCTGCGCAGGCGCAGCAGAAAGCTCGCAGGCCAGCGCACGCGCCGGCGACGGATCAGGAAGCCCCCGTGCTGCCACATGAAGCTGACGTATTCGCTCAGCGAATAGCGGACGAAAAAATGCAGTGCATCGAGCGGCAGCACGCTTGCCGCTTGCTGCTTTGCCGGCGCGTGGTCGGCCAGGCCTGAGCCCAGGATCGTTCCCAGCGTATCGACTACCCCTTCCTGGACCCGAAGAGACACTGGCTCTCCATCACTGCCCGGTGTCGCGCGATTCAATGACAACATGGCGCATCCCCTATAGTTTTGTAGCGTGCAGATGGGAATGGTAACAAAACCTACCCAAATAGCCGTTGCACGAGTTCAACAGTGCGCAGGGTCGCGCCGCGGTGGCGTCCCGCAAACGCCAGCGCACTGGCGCCCATCGCCGCGCGCGCCGCATCGTCACGCAGCAGCCGCGCGGCTTCCCTGACGAGCGCGTCGGCGTCCGGCACGCGCAAGGCGGCGCCGCCATCGACTGCGTCGATCGTCGCGTCGAGAAAATTGAACGTGTGTTCGCCCACCAGCACCGGCTTGCCCAGTGCGCAGGCTTCGATCAGGTTCTGGCCGCCCAGCGGCAGCAGGCTGCCGCCGATATAGGCGCAGTCGCAGGCGGCGTAATAGGCGAACATCTCGCCCATCGAGTCGCCCAGCAGCACGTCCGCATCAATCGCGGCGTCGGTGGTGTCACCATCGAGCTGCGAGCGGCGCGCAAGCGTCAGGCCGCCTGCCTCGACCAGCTTCGTCACCTCGTCAAAGCGCTGCGGATGGCGTGGCACCAGCAGCAGCAGTGCGTTCCGCGGCTTGTCGCGGTTCTGCCGCCAGGCGTCCAGGATCAGCGCTTCTTCGCCTTCGCGCGTGCTCGCACACAAAAACACCGGGCGGCGCCCCGCGCCATCGATGCGCGTGCGCAGCCAGGCGCCCTTCTCCAGCGCGCTCGGTGGCGGCACGATGTCGAACTTGACGCTGCCAGTGACGACGACGTTCGGCGCCCCCAGCGACGCAATGCGCGCCGCATCGGCGTCGGTCTGCGCCGCCACCAGCGTGAACGAGCGCGCGGCCTCGAGCATCATGGCGCCGGCCTTGCGGCCCCGCTTGAGCGAGCGTTCGGACAGGCGCGCATTGGCCAGCACGATCGGCACGCCCTGGCGCGTGCACGCGTGGATCAGGTTGGGCCAGACTTCGGTTTCCATCAGGATGCAGGCGCGCGGACGATAACGGCGCAGGAAGCGCGTCGTCATCCATCCCGTGTCGTACGGCAGGTAGGCCTGCACGACGCGCTCGCCGTGGCGCGCAAACAGGTCGCGCCCGGTGGCGCGGCCGGTCGGCGTCATATGGGTCAGCAGGATGCGGCACTCGGGATAGGCCAGCAGCAGCGCATCGATCAGCGGCTCGCTGGCGCGCGTCTCGCCCACCGACACCGCATGCACCATGATCGTGGGCCGCTCGCCTGCCGCAGGGCCGCCAAGGGACAGGCGTTCATCCCAATGCGCGCGGTAGCCCGGCTCCTTGCGCCCGCGCCACCACAGCCGGCCCAGCACGGCCGGCATGGCCAGCCACCAGAGGCTTGAGTACAGCGTGCGGTTCATGTCATGCCGGCGCCAGCAGGCGCCGTGCTGCTGCGATGACGTCGCCGCTTGATGGCGGCGCACCCAGGTCGCCCAGGTTGACGATGCGATCGGACCAGTTGCCTTCGGTCTTCCACTTCGGCGAATCGCAATAGATTTCGATCGTCGGGCGCACGAAGGCGGCGGCGATATGGGTCAGGCCCGTGTCGACGCCCACTGCAAGGCGCGCATGCTGGGCCAGCAGCACCGCGTCCATCATCGACAGTTTTGGCAGCACGCGGGCATTGGGGATCGCTGCCGCCAGCGCCTGGGCATCCTCGTGTTCGGCCTGCGAGCCCCATGGCAGCAGGACCGGCATCGGTGCGAGCGCCGCGCCCAGTGCGATCCAGTTGGCGTCCGCCCACTTCTTGGCCGCGCGCGCCGTGCCATGGAAAAAGACCGCGTAGTCGTCGTGCGGCAAAAATGCCGGTCGTGTGGCTGGCGTCGGTGCCGGCAGCCCGAACTCGGGCGCCGAGTCGACGCTGTAGTCGAGCGCAGCGCCCGCGACCATGCGCCCGCGCGCCACGGCGTGCGTGCGCGGATTCAACGGGATGCTGTCGGTATGGAAGATGCGCGAGATGCCTTCATAGCCCGAGCCTTCGCTGCCGTTGGCCAGGCCGACTTTCTTGCCACCCTTGCGCACGCGCGCCGCGCCCATGATGATGCCGGTCTTGAGCAGACCCTGGGTGTCGAACACATAGTCGTATTCGTCTTCGCGCAGCGTGCGGAAGAACGCGCGGATTTCAGCCCGCGTTTCTTGCTTGCCCAGGCTCTTGCGCCAGCGGCGCAACGACCACGGGATGATCTTGCGCACATGGGGATTCAGGCGCACGAGGCTCACGTAGCCCTCTTCGACCACCCAGTCGATCGTGGCGCCCGGATGCTCGCGCAGCAGGTCGGCCACCATCGGCAGGTTATGCAGCACGTCGCCCAGTGACGACACGCGCACGAGCAGGATCTTCAAGCGCGTATCCTCAGAACGGCAGGTCGGCGTCCGGCTTGGCGGCCAGGATCACGGTCTTGAACTCGGCCTGGATGCGCGCCAGTGCTTCAGGCGATTCGCCCTCGAAGCGCAGCACGACAACCGGCGTCGTGTTCGACGAACGGGCCAGGCCGAAGCCATCCGCGTACTCGACGCGCAGGCCGTCGATGTCGTTGATTTTTTCGGATGTCGGGAACGTGGCGTTGGCGCGCAGGTGGTCGATCAGCGTGAAGTTCTCGCCTTCCTGCAGCTGCAGGTGCAGTTCCGGCGTGCTGCTGGCCATTGGCAGACTGTTGAGCAGCGCCGACGGATCCTGCTGCTTGGTCAGGATCTCGAGCATGCGCGCGCCGGCATACATGCCGTCGTCGAAGCCGTACCAGCGTTCCTTGAAGAAGATATGGCCGCTCATCTCGCCGCCCAGCGGCGCGCCGGTTTCCTTCAGCTTGGCCTTGACCAGCGAGTGGCCGGTCTTCCACATCAGCGGCTTGCCGCCATGCTGCTCGATGTACGGCGCCAGGTGGCGCGTGCACTTGACGTCATACAGGATCTCGCCGCCCGGCACGCGCGAGAGCACGTCGGCTGCGAACAGCATCATCTGGCGGTCCGGGAAGATGATCTGGCCATCCTTGGTGACGATGCCGAGGCGGTCGCCGTCGCCGTCGAAGGCCAGGCCGATTTCGGCGTCGGTCTCTTGCAGCGCGCGGATCAGGTCTTGCAGGTTTTCCGGGTGCGCCGGGTCAGGATGGTGGTTCGGGAAGGTGCCGTCGACGTCGCAGAACAGCTCGACCACTTCGGCGCCCATGCCGCGATACAGGTCGCCCGCGAACGCACCGGCCACGCCGTTGCCGCAGTCGACCGCGATCTTGATCGGGCGCGCCAGCTTGACGTCGCCGATGATGCGCTCGAGGTAGGCGGCGCGGATGTCGTGGGTGCTGTAGCCGCCGCGCTGCGCTGCGATCGCGCCGTCATACGCTGCGATGCTGTCGTGCAGACCCGTGATGGCGTCGCCGTAAATGGCTTCGCCGGCCAGGACCATCTTGAAGCCGTTGTAGTCAGGCGGGTTGTGGCTGCCGGTGACCATGATGCCCGAGCGGGTATCGAGCACGTTGGTGCCGAAATAGACCATTGGCGTCGCGACCATGCCCAGGTCGATCACGTCGACGCCGGCGTCACGCAAGCCTTCGCTCAAGGCGCCGGCCAGTTCAGGGCCGGACAGGCGGCCATCGCGGCCGATCACGACCCGGCTCTCTCCCTTGGCCAGCGCGGCGGCGCCGAAGGCACGACCGATATGACGCGCGATGCCGGCGTCCAGGGTCTTGTCGATGATGCCGCGAATATCGTAGGCCTTGAAAATCGTTTTGGAGAGAGCGACCATTTTGTTTCCTGGAATATTGGAGGATTGATAAGTAAGCACTATTGTAACGGCAAGCGTGGCTGGCGTGGGAATGGCGCGCGTGCGCAAGCCGGGCACAAGCCGAACGACAGAACAGGGGAATATCGGGGAATAGCCGGGAAATAGCCGGGGCCGCGAATGGGCGCCCGGGTCGATGGCAGCAGGCCATCGGCGCCGGCGCTGGAGAAGCGCGCGGCGCATGCTCCGCGTGGCGGAGCGCTAATACTGCTTAGACGCGCAGGTCGTCGATCGACTTGCCGCCATCGACCCATTCCTTGACCCACTTTGGTTGACGGCCACGGCCGGTCCACTGCTGGTTGCTATCCTGCGGGTGACGGTAACGCACGGCGACGGTCGCGCCTTTCGAACCGCGGCCGGTGGTGGCCATCAGTTCTTTCAGCGGCATGCCGACGCTTTGCGCGATTGCCAGGATTTGTTCGCGTGCTTTCTGCACTTCCTGGGTTTCACGCGTTTTCATTTCCTGCTTGATTTGTTCTTGCAGGTTGCGCAAATCGCCTACCGACATATTCGACAGATCCATCATCGTTCCTCGTTCGTTAAAAAATTGAATGCAGATTCAGCAATTGCTGACGATCGGTGAATACTCACCAAATGTCGCAATATACTACAACAATAATATTCGGTCAGTCTTTCTTGCTTAAAAAAAGCCAGCGCGGCGACTTGAATCGAACGATACGCCCATACAACCAGAGGTAACTGATTATGAACAACAGACAGAACACCATCAATGCGCCGGTGCTTTCCCAGAACACGGTTGCCGGTATCACTGCCAGCAATGAAATCAGCCATAAATAAGGCGATGTGCGCGCATTGCGTTTCATCAGTGCGCGGGCCTCGCGCGGTCCCACGGTCCATTGCACGATGCGCCGAAAAATCAAACTGTGCAAGTGAATACCGTCGGGCAGTGTTGGTGATTTGCCGCGGACAAACATGCGGCGGTATGCAGAGAATATGGTTTCAAACGCAGGGTAAATCAGCAATAACGCTGCATACCAGGTGGAGACTGCCGGATTGCGCATCACCAGCAGCAGGGCCAGCTCGCCCAGCAGGAAGCCAAGGAAATACGCTCCCCCATCGCCGAGGAAAATCAGGCCGACCGGATAATTCCAGATCAGGAAACCGGCCGTGGCGCCGGCAACGATCAATGCCCCCACCAGCACGAACATATCGCCCACCTGCAAGGCAACGTACGACAGCGACAGCAGCATGAAAACGCTGATCACGCCGGCCAGACCATTGAAACCATCGATAATATTGATGGCATTGGCGACGCCGGCCACGGCGAGCATCGTGAGCGGCAGCACGATCCAGATCGATTCGAGCGGCACGACCGTCCACGGCAAATCGAGCCGGCCAATACGCGCATCGAGCAGCCAATAACCAAAGCCTGCCGCAAGCATCGTCAGGAACAGGCGCCGGCTCGGCGAGACCTTTCCCGTATAGTCTTCGGCAATACCGCCGGCCAGGGCAATCGTGGCACAGGCAATCAGGGTTGCCAGCCAGGCCGCCATTTGCGGCTGGCGCAGGATCGATAAACCGGACGCCACCACCACTGCCAGAAAGATGGGAATACCGCCGATACGCGCGACCGCATGCGTATGGTTTTTCTGTACGCCGGTAAAATCACCATCGAGTCCCAGGCCATGTTTTCGCGCGGTCTTGATGACCAGCAGCGTGAGCAATGCGCAGGAAAGGAAACTGACAAAAAACGAGAACATTATTGTTTTCTTTCGAAGCGATTCTTGTGCAGCGCTCCGCGAAGGAAGCGAATTGGCGCAGCCACGATACGCTATTCATCAATGGAAAGCCGGCCTCATTGTACCGGACTGGACGTGGATGCCGGCGCGCGTATTTATGTTTTCATCCGCTTGCGCGGCGAAGCAAAAAACTTCCCTGGCGCGTAAAATCATTTAGTATCCGACAGAGCATCATATGCTCCATTTTTCATAACGCCAGGCAGCAGGACGGCAATGTCCTGCCAGAACAAGAATATGACCACTTACGCCATTGGCGACCTCCAGGGCTGCGCGCATGAAGCGCAGCTGCTGCTTGACCGCATTGCCCTCGTCGCGGGCGATGACGCGCGCATCCTGTTCGTGGGTGACCTCATCAACCGCGGCCCCGAATCGCTGATGGCGCTGCGGCGCATGAAAGCGCTCAACGAATCGAGCGGCGGGCGCGTCGATGCCCTGCTCGGCAACCACGACCTGCACCTGATCGCGGTGGCCGGCGGCGCCCAGCGCCTGAGCCGCTCCGACACGCTGGACGAGATCCTGGCCGCCCCCGACCGCGATGAACTCATCGCCTGGCTGCGCGCGCGGCCGCTGGCGATGTTCGTCGACAATCACCTGCTGGTGCACGCCGGCGTGGCCCCCCAATGGGATGCGGCGCAGACGATGGCGCTGGCCGGTGAAGTCGAACGCATGCTGCAGGGCGACGGCTGGCTCGACTTTTTGAGCCAGATGTACGGCAACCAGCCCGACCGCTGGGACGACAGCTTGACGGGCATCGAGCGCCTGCGCTGCATCGTCAACGCGCTCACGCGCATGCGCCTGTGCGCACCTGACGGCGCGATGGATTTCAAGCACAAGGAATCCGACACCGGCCCGGTCGGCAGCGACCTGCTGCCATGGTTCGACCTGCCGGCGCGCCGCACGCAGGACGTGACGGTCGTGTTCGGCCACTGGTCCGCGCTGGGCGTGGTGCAGCGCCCCAACCTGGTCGGGCTGGACAGCGGCTGCGTCTGGGGCGGCAAGCTGACAGCCGTGTGCCTGGATGACCGCACGCTGCTGCAGGTGGATTGCCCCGAGTACCGCGAGCACGGCGGCAAGCAGCGCTAAGCTAGCGTGGGACTGCGGTGGCTACTGCGTTCGCCACCGCCTCCTGCGATGCCTGCGCCAGTTCGCGCCGGTGCGCACCAAGGCTTTCCAGGGGCGCCAGGCAGGTCAGGCGCGCCGTGACGGGCGGCCCCTGCAAAATCCGGAACAGGCTGTCGACAAAGGTCGTCTCGCCGATGTACTCGATCGATGGATGGTGCGCGCCGTCGGCGCCGACATAGGCCAGCGCATACGGCTGCACCGGCACGCCAGCGTCGACCGCCGCCTCGAACAGGTTGGCGTGGAACGGCAGCACCTGGCCTTGCAGACCGGTCGTCCCTTCCGGGAACAGCGCGACGCGCTCCCCCTTCTGCAGCACCTCGACCAGTCCCTTGAACACGTGGCGCAACTCGCGCCGGTTGCCGCGCGCGATGAACACGGTGCCGGCACCGGCGGCCAGACGCCCCATCACGGGCCATTCGCGAATTTCAGCCTTGGCCACGAACCGGCACGGGCTCAACGCATTGATGACGAAGATGTCGAGCCACGACACGTGGTTGGCCACGACCAGCGCATGCGCGAGCGCGGGCACGCCCAGCGCCGGCGCGACGTGCACGCGGCACAGGCGCAGCAGGCGCGCGGACCAGCCGCGCGTCAGGCGCGCGCGCTGGCTGGGCGAGGCAAAGGGAAACACCAGCGCGCACGTCGCCAGTCCTTCGCACAGATGGACGGTAACGCGCGCGAGGCGCCAGGCAAGCCGGATATTCAAAGTGGTGGGCGCCGTGAAGGCGCGCGCTCCAGGCGAAGCGCGCGCCGTGGTGGAATCAACGCTGGTAGGCCACGCGGCCGCGCACGACGGTCGCGCGCACCTGCCCGGCCAGCTCGTAGCCGAGGAATGGCGTGTGCTTGCCCTGGCTGGCCAGCGCCTTGCCGTCGACCAGCCAGCGCGCGGCCGGATCGAACAGCACGACATCGGCCGCTACGCCCACGCCCAGCGTGCCCGCCGGCAGGCCCGCAATGCGCGCCGCTTCGCAGGTCACCTTGCCGAGTGCCAGCGCCAGCGCGCCCTGGGCGTCCTGCGGGCCGTGTGGCTGGTCTTGCGCCCATTTGAGCGTGAGCGCCAGCAGCAGCTCGAGACCCGTGGCGCCGGGCGAGGCTTCGCCGAACGGCAGCAGCTTTTCGTCGTCGTCCACTGGCGTGTGGTCGGAGCAGATCGCATCGACCGTGCCATCGACGAGCGCGGCGCGGATCGCGTCGCGGTCGCGCTGCGAGCGCAGCGGCGGCGTGAGGCGCGCATTGGAATCGAAGAAGCCGATGTCGGCGTCCGTCAGGTGCAGATGGTGCACACCCACGTCGACCGTCAGGTTCAGGCCTTCTTTCTTTGCGGCGCGAATCAGGTCCAGGCCTGCAGCGGACGAAATCCGGCACAGGTGCACGCGCGCGCCCGTGGAGCGCATCAGCTCGAAGATCGTGTGCAGCGCGATGGTCTCGGACATCACCGGCACGCCGGACAGGCCGAGGCGCGAGGCCAGCGGGCCGGCATGGGCCACGCCGCCACGGCCGATGTGCGCGTCCTGCGGGCGCAGCCAGACGGTGTAGTCGAAGGTCTTGGCGTACTGCATCGCGCGCAGCAGCACGTTGGTGTCGAGGATGGGTTCCTCGGCCTGCGCAAAGCCGATGCAGCCGGCTTCGGTCAGTTCGGCCATCTCGGTCAGCGCCTGGCCTTTCAGGCCCACGGTCAGTGCGCCCAGCGGGTGCACATTGGCCTGGTCGACGATGCGCGCGCGGTGCTTGAGCATTTCGACCAGGCCTGGTTCGTCGAGCACCGGGTCGGTGTCGGGTGGGCAGACCAGCGTGGTCACGCCGCCCTGCATCGCTGCCTGCAGCTCGGATTCGAGCGTGGCCTTGTATTCGTAGCCCGGCTCGCGCAGGCGCGCCGACAGATCGACCAGGCCCGGGGCGACCACGAGGCCGCTCGCGTCGATGCTCTGGTCGGCCGTGAAGCCTTGGGGGGCAACGCCAAGCGCCGCGATCTTGCCGTCGACGATGAACAGGTCTTGCACGGCGTCGACGCCGTTCGCCGGGTCGATCACGCGCCCGTTCTTGATATGGAGTTTCATGCGTGGGTTCCTGCCAAAATGCTCATCACTGCCATGCGTACCGCGATCCCGAACGTCACCTGCGGCAGGATCACTGCCTGGCTGCCGTCGGCCACCGCCGAGTCGATCTCGACGCCGCGGTTCATCGGCCCCGGGTGCATCACGATCGCGTCGGGTTTGGCCAGCGCCAGGCGCTCGGGCGTCAGGCCGTAGCTCTTGAAGTACTCTTGCGCCGACGGCAGCAGCGCGCCGCTCATGCGCTCGTTCTGCAGGCGCAGCATGATGATCACGTCGACGTCCTTCAGCCCCTCATTGATGTTGGTGAAGGTGCGCACACCCATCTGATCCAGGCCGCCCGGCAGCAGCGTGTGTGGGCCGATGGCGCGCACTTCGGGCACGCCCAGCGTGGTCAGCGCGTGGATGTCCGAACGGGCCACGCGGCTGTGCAGGATGTCGCCGACGATCGCCACGCGCAGGTTCGTGAAGTCTTTCTTGTAGTGCCGGATCGTGTACATGTCGAGCAGGCCCTGGGTCGGGTGCGCGTGGCGCCCGTCGCCGGCATTGACGACGTGGACATCCGAACGGGTCCGGTTCAAGTGCTGCGCGATCATGTACGGCGCGCCCGACTGCGCGTGGCGCACCACGAACATGTCGGCGTGCATCGCGGCCAGGTTGTCGATCGTGTCGAGCAGCGACTCGCCCTTGGTGGTCGACGAGGCCTGGATGTTCAGGTTGATGACGTCGGCCGACAGGCGCTTGGACGCGATCTCGAACGTCGTACGGGTGCGCGTCGAATTTTCGAAGAACAGGTTGAACACGCTCTTGCCGCGCATGAGCGGGACCTTCTTGACTTCGCGGTCGGAGATCCCCACGAAGCTCGATGCGGTGTCGAGGATATGGTCGATGTGCGACTTCTTGAGGCCCTCGATGGTGAGCAGGTGCTGCAGCTCGCCGTTTTTGTTCAGTTGCGGATTATTGTGCAGGATCGGCATTGTCTTGTTCGATGGTAAGCGAAAGTTGGCCTGTCTCATCGCGCTGCAGGCACAGCGACTCGTTGGCTTCGAGCACGGCGTGGGCGCCGACGAAATCGGCGGCCACCGGTAGCTCGCGCCCGCCCCGGTCGGCCAGCGCGGCCAGGCGGATGCAGGCCGGACGGCCGTAGTCGAACAGCACGTTGATCGCCGCGCGCGTGGTGCGGCCGGTCTGCAGCACGTCGTCGACCAGCACCACGGTGGCGCCGTCGACCGCGAAGCGGATATGCGTTGGTTTCACGTCCGGGTGCAGGCCCTTGCGCGCATAGTCGTCGCGGTAGAACGAGACGTCGATGGAGCCGAGACGGTGCGTCAGGTCGAGGTCGCGCGCAAGGCGCTCGGCCAGCCAGGCGCCGCCCGAATGGATGCCGACGATGGCCGGCTCGGCGACGCCGTCCAGGCCTGCGCGGACCTGGGCCAGCAGCTCGCGGTAGAGCGCTTCGGCATCGAATGCGTGTTTGTTGGTGGGCATAGGGTTAGCGTGATGCGTCAAAATACTGTTGCAAAATGATGGCGGCCGCCTTGTCGTCGATGACGTCGCCGCGCTTTGAGGCGATCACGGCCGACGAATAGCGTTCATCGACCAGTTCGACGGGCAGGTTGAAGCGGCCATGCAGCTGGTTGGCAAAGCGGCGGCTGCGCAGGGTCATGTCGTGCTCGGCGCCATCGGGATGGCGCGGCTCGCCCACGATCAGGCGCGCCGGCTGCCATTGGGCGATCAGCTCGCCAATGATCTGGAAGCGAGTGGCGTTGTCGATCGCACTGACGACTTTCAGTGGCTGGGCCTGCCCGGTCAGGGTGTTGCCCATGGCGATGCCGATCCGCTTGATGCCGAAGTCGAAGCCCAGAACGATATCAACCATGCACGCGTTTCTTGTACGGGAGCGCCTTACGCATGGCCAGCCTCGGTGGCGAGCATCAGGGGATCGATGCCCAGCAGCTTGATGGCAGCGTGGTAGCGCTCTTCGATCGGGAGGTCGAACAGCACGCGCGCGTCGGCGCCCACCGTCAGCCAGCCATTGCGCGAAATTTCTTCTTCGAGCTGGCCCGGGCTCCAGCCGGCATAGCCGATGGAGACGAGCATGCGCGCCGGGCCACCGCCGTTGGCGACGGCCTCGAGCACGTCGATCGAGGTGGTAAACGAGACGTCGTCAGTGACGGTCAGCGACGACGAATAGCGCCCGCCCGGCGAATGCAGCACGAAGCCGCGGTCGTCCTGCACGGGGCCGCCGAACATGATCGGTTCGTCGACAACGGTGGCGCGCAAACCTTCGGCCAGCTTGAGGTCGACGCGGTCGAACAGGGTTTCCATCGTCATGTCGGTCGGCTTGTTGATGACCACGCCGAGCACGCCCTTGTCGTTGTGCTCGCAGACATAGACGACGGTGCCACCGAAGACGGGATCCTGGATCGACGGCATGGCGATCAGGAAGTGGTTTGCCAGGTTCAGACCGGATGCTGCAGGGCCCGCCATGGTGGGGGAGCCATCCTGCTCACGGGGCATGCCCGGCATGGGAAGAGTTTGGCCAAATTTGGTTTTTTTCATACGATTGCTCTCAAAAGGCGCACTCTCGCGTTGTTACTTCTGTTGAACGGCTGCCAAGTATCTGCAGAACAACCTTACGCTTTTCGACAGTTTACACCCATTTGCCCCTGAGGCCATTGGAAGCATTCCTCGGGCGCCACACGTTTCGATGATGGGCAGTAAAATCTGGATCCGCCTTGACCCCGCACACGATGATGAATTTAAGCAAGTCTTTAGTCTGGTTTCGCCGTGATTTGCGCACGTTCGACCACGCCCCCCTGCACCACGCCCTGCGTTCGTCGCAGCAGGTGTATTGCGTGTTCGTGTACGACACCGACATCCTCGATGAGTTGCCAAAAAATGACCGGCGTCTGCGTTTCATCCATGCCAGCCTGGCCCAGCTCGACACGGAACTGCGTCGCCTTGGAGGCTACCTGATCGTGCGCCACGGCAGCGCGCGCGATGAAGTCGCGGCTTTAGCGGAAGAACTCGGGATCGATGCCGTGCATGCCGGCACCGACCATGAACCGTCGGCCATTGCCCGCGATCTCGCGGTGGCCGAACAACTGGCCGGGCGCGACTGCGCCTTCCATACCTACAAGGACCAGGTCATCTTCGAGAAGCAGGAAGTGCTCACGCTCGCCGGGGGCGTATTCTCGGTGTTTACGCCGTACAAGAATGCCTGGCTCAAGCGCCTGGCGGCCCATCCCGAGACCCTGGCCACCTACCCGGTCGACGCCCATGCGCATGCGTTCGCGCCGGCCACGGGTGCGCCGGCCGCCCTGCCTTCCCTGGAAGACATCGGCTTCACGTCGGGCGAGCCGCCACTGCCTGCCGGGATGGATGGGGCCGAGGCGATGTTCGAGGCGTTTGTGACCGAGATGGCCGACTATGGCCGTGCGCGCGACTTTCCGGCCGAAGAAGGCACCTCACGGCTGTCGGCCCACCTGCGCTTTGGCACCACGTCCATCCGCCATCTGGTGCGCAGCGCCCGCGACATGGTGCAGTCGGGCACCGGCGGGACCGGTGCGTCCGTGTGGCTGTCGGAACTGATCTGGCGCGACTTCTACGCGATGGTGCTGTCGCAGAACCCGCACGTGGTCGAACGTTCGTTCAAGCCGGCGTTCGACGCGGTCGCATGGGACACCGGGGACGACGCCGACGCGCTGTTTGCGGCCTGGTGCGAGGGCCGCACCGGGTATCCGCTGGTCGATGCGGCGATGCTGCAGCTGAATCAAACTGGCTTCATGCACAACCGGCTGCGCATGGTCACGGCCAGTTTTTTAACCAAGGATCTGGGGATCGACTGGCGCCGCGGCGAGCGCTATTTCGCGCGCCAGCTCAATGACTATGAGCTGGCCTCGAACAACGGCGGCTGGCAGTGGGCGGCGTCGACCGGGTGCGACGCGCAGCCGTGGTTCCGGATCTTCAATCCGGTCACGCAATCGACGCGCTTTGACGCGCGCGGAGAGTTCATCCGGCGCTACCTGCCGCAACTGGCAAAGCTCGACGGCAAGCAGATTCACGCGCCATGGCTGGTGAAGCCCGATGTGCTGGCAGAGCGCGGTGTGGTGCTGGGACGGGATTATCCGGCGCCGGTCGTGGAGCACGACGCGGCGCGGCAGCGCACACTGGAGCGCTTTGCGGTCGTGAAGAAGGTGGTGGCGGTGATGGACGACGCAAAGGACGACGCGAACGACGACTGAACGCCGCCGTTACGCCACTACGCCATTACGCTGCTTCGCGCCCCAGCAAGCCCTCGATCGCCGCCAGCAGCACCGTCTCCTGGTACGGCTTGCCGAAGTAGGCATTCACGCCCAGCCCGAGCGCCACGTTGCGGTGCTTGTCGGCCGTGCGCGACGTGATCATGATGATCGGGATCGCCTTCGTTGCGTCATTGCCCCGCACATTGCGGGTCAGGTCGAAGCCGTCCATGCGCGGCATCTCGATATCGACCAGCATCAGGTCCGGTGCGCTCTGCCCGATCAGTTCGAGCGCTTCGATGCCGTCCTTGGCCAGCACCACGCGATAGCCTTCGCGTTCGAGCAGGCGCTGCGTCACGCGCCGCACCGTCAGCGAATCGTCGACCACCATCACGGTGGGGCGTCGTACCTGGGCCGCGATGGCCTGCTTCACACGCGCCTCACCCTGTGGTTGCTGCGCCAGTGCCAGCGGATCGAGGATCAGGACGATCTCGCCCGAACCCAGGACCGTGGCGCCGTCGATGCCCGGCATGCGCGCCAGCTGGCGGCCGATGTTCTTGACCACCACCTCGCGGTTGCCCAGCACGTCGTCCACGCGCAGCGCGATGCGGCGGCTGCCGCCATTCAAGACCAGTACCGGCGTCGAACGCTGCGTCGTGATGCGCTCGTCGTCATCCATGCCCAGCAAATCAGGCAAGCCGTAGAGCGCCAGTTCGTGGCCAGCCAGGTGGATAGTGCCGGCGTCGATCGCGGCGGCCAGATCGGCCTCGCGCACCTGCTGCACCGCCTCGACCAGCGTCGACGGCACCGCATGGGTGCGGCCACCGGCCACCACCAGCACGACCTGCGCCACGGCCAGCGTCAGTGGCAGCGTGATCGTGAAGCGCGCGCCCTGCCCCGGCTCGGACGCCACTGCGACACGTCCGCCCAGCGCCTGGGCTTCGGAACGCACCACGTCCATGCCGACGCCACGCCCGGCCAGTTCGGTCAGCGTGTCCGCCGTCGAGAAGCCCGGCGCGAAAATCAGGTCGGTTACTTGCTCGTCCGGCGCCTCGTCGCCTTCGGCAATCAGGCCACCGGCCAGCGCCTTGGCGCGGATGCGCCCGAGGTCCAGCCCCGCGCCGTCGTCGCTGAAGTTGATCAGGACTTCGTTGCCATGCTGGCTGACCTGCACCAGCAATTCACCTGTCTCGGCCTTGCCGGCGTTCTGACGCGCCGCGCGTGGCTCGATACCGTGCACGATCGCGTTGCGCAGCAGGTGTTCGAACGGCGCGGCCATCTGTTCCAGCACGCCGCGGTCGATTTCGACGGCGCCGCCCCGGATATCCAGGTTGACGCGCTTGTCGGTTTCTTTCGCGGTCTGGCGCGCGACGCGGAACAGGCGCTCGGACAGGCTGGCAAACGGCACCATCCGCACCCGCATCAGGTCGCGTTGCAGGTCGCGCGTCATGCGCGCCTGGGCCGACAGTTCTTCGTTGGCCGAATCGACCGTGCGCGCCAGGCTTTCCTGGAACGAGGCGACGTCATCGACGCTTTCGGCCAGCATGCGCGTGAGTTCCTGCAGGCGCGTGAAGCGGTCGAATTCGAGCGGATCGAATTCGCGCTCGCCGGCAATCGACAGGCGTGAAGCGATCTGCGATTCGGCCTGCATCTCGATCTCGCGCAACTGGCGCCGCAGGCGGCCCACGTTGTCCGAGAAGTCGCCGAGCGACGACTTGAGCACGCCGATCTGGTTTTCCAGGCGCGAGCGCGTGATCGACACCTCGCCCGCCTGGTTCACCACGCGGTCGAGGATGTCTGCGCGCACGCGCACCAGCGGCGCGCGGGCCGGCTCGGCCGGCGCGGCCGCGGGGGCATCTGCGGAGGCCGGCGCCGCTGTCGTTGCAGAATCGGCGCCTGCCGGCTGCTGCAGGCCCTCGAACAGCAACATCGCGCTGTCGTAGTTGGCCAGCAGTTCGTCGAACGCGGTCGGCGGCAGCGTCGAGGTGCCGGCATGCACCATGTTCTCGATCTGCGTTTCCAGTTCGTGCGCGTGCTGGCCAAGACGCATCGCGCCGGCCATGCGCGCGCTGCCCTTGACGGTGTGCAGGTCGCGCTGCATGCGCTGCGCGACGCCGGCGTTGGACGGCTCCTGCTGCCACTGGCGCAGATCGTGCCCGATGCGCGGCAGCAGGTCGGTCGCTTCTTCGAGGAAGACCGGCAGCAGGTCGGCGTCGATCTCGTCGACGTACCCGCTGGCACCGACCAGCTCGGGCTCGTGCAGGTCGTCGAGCGCCAGCTCGGGTTCCGGTGCAGGTTCCGGTTCGGGTTCAGCTTCCGGTTCAGCTTCAGGTTCCGGCACCGGTTCGGCCAGCACCGCTTCATCGGGCGTCACCGCCACGAAGCCAGCCTCCCCCGGCTCTGGGGCGGCCTGTTCCAGCGCTGGCGCCGCGAACGGGTCGTCACCGAATGCGCTGAAGATGTCGTCGATATCGTCCGAGGCTGCTGCAGGCGCGGCCTCGCGAGGCGCAGGCGCCGGCGCCATGAATGGCGGCGGCTCGGCCAGCAACTGCTTGTAGGCGTCGGCAAACAGCGTATCGAGACGGCTGGCCAGCGCCGGTTCGAGCTTGTCGAACGGCGATGTGCCCAGGCGCGCGCGCAGCGCGGCCAGCTGTTCGATCAGGTCCGGCTGCGCTGGCGCCAGTTCGCCCAGCGTGAACACGTGCAGCATCGCGCGCATGCGCGCCAGCGTCGTGTCGAACAGGGCCAGCCCGTCCTCGTCGAGTGGCGCGCCCGGCACGGTGAGCTTCTCGAGCGTTCTTTCCAGCGCATGCGCCAGTTCGCACAGGTCGGTGTAGCCGACCGTGGCCGAGGTGCCGGCCAGCGTGTGCGCAGCCGTGATCGCATCGGCGGATGCACGCTGCGCCGGATCCTGGCGCAGCGCGGCGAACGCGTCTTCCAGCGTGGCGCACAGTGATTCGGTTTCGAGCAGATAGACGTCGTGCAGAGCCTGGCCAATGGTCAGGTCGCCCACGCGCCGCACGCCATCCTCGCCCGGCGGCGTGATCTGGACGTCGAGTACCGGGATATCGTCAAACTGCGCATCGAAGTTTGCATCGGCCGGCGGCTCGAACGCGCCGCCCTCCTGCACCCGCGCCGCCGCCTCGATCAGCGTCGCGCCATCGCGCAGCGAAGCCTGGCCGGCGGCCAGTTCGGCCACCCAGGCATCCAGTTCGGCGTAGGCATGCGCGAGCAGCGCCAGCAGGTCGGCGGTGGCCGCGCGGCCGTCGGCCAGCCAGATGTTCATGACCCGCTCGATACTGGCGGCGGTGGCGCCAAAGGCTTCCAAGCCCACCATGCGGCTGCTGCCCTTGAGCGTGTGGAAAGCGCGGCGCAGGCCCGTCAGCGTTTGCTGGTTGCCCGGCTCGTCGGCCGCTCGTGGCAGCGTCTCGACCACGACGCCGAGCACTTCCTGCGCTTCGGCGATGAAGATCCCGAGCAGTTCGGCATCGACGTCGTCGTGTGCGTCGGCATCGGCGACAGGTGCCACCGGCGTCTCGACGGCAGCGGCGGCATCGGTGAACTCGAACGGCAGTTCGCGCAGCAGCTGTTTCTCGGTGTCGAACGTGAAGCGGCCGCGCGCCAGCGCGCTGTCCTGCGCCAGCAGGTCGGCAAAGAAGCCCAGAGCGCCGATGTTCTGCGCGATATTGTGCAGCGACGCGTGCTGCGCGGTGACGTCGCTGGCGCTGTCGGCCAGCGTGCGCACCGCGTCCTCGACGTGGCGCACGGTCAGCACGGCCTGCTCCTGGTCGAGGATGGCAAACGCCCCCTGCAAGCCATGCAGCACCGGCCCGGCCTGTTCCAGCACCTGGCGTTTGGACGGATCGTCGTAATAATCGTCGAGCAGTTTTTCGATCTGGCGCAGGCCGGCCTTGACCTCGCCCGCCAGCACGGCCACGGTCTGGCCCTGCTGGATCTGACGTGCCAGTTCGCCCTGCCACTGCGGCGCATCGGCCGGGGTTTCGCCGGCGGCGAGCGCCAGGAGGCGTGCGCCGACGGCTTCGGCGTTCTGCGAAAAATCGTCGGGCAACTGGCGCAGCTGATCCAGGCTGTTCTCGACGAACAGCATGGCGGCCGCCATCTCCAGCCCGAACTGGTCGTCGCGCCCCGACTGCACCGAGTCGCCCGCCGCGCGGCCCAGTTCACGCAGCAGTTGCGCGAGCGCGGGCGCGCCCAGCTTGTCGCTGGCGCCGGCCAGGCGTGCCAGCGCATCGTTGAAATCGTTCTCGACCGCGGCGTCGGGCTTGCCGTCGCCGGCGATCAGGTCCCAGTCCGACTTGGTGCGGGCCAGCGCTTCGCGCGCATCCTTCAGCGCCTGCGGATCGAGCTTGCCGTAGCGGCGTTCGGCGTAGTCGTGCGGCACCGCGCCGTCCAGACCCAGGGCCTGGCGCAGCGCGCCTGCCTCGGGGCCGGGCGCGCAGGCGGCAGCCACGAAGAACAGGGCATCGCGCAGCATCGTCTCGGGCGAATCCTGCTGGCCCTTGGCCAGGCGCCGCAACTGCAGGTTGATCTGGCCAAAGAGCTGTTTGACATACAGGTCGGTGGCGATCTGGCCGTCGGCCACCACGGTGGCAAACGCATGCAGCGCCTGCCAGAACAGGCGCGCGCGTGCGCTCCCCTGCGCGCCAGCGATCGGCGCGATCGCCGCAGCCATGTCGTGCGCCTGTACGCGGCGCGCGGCATCGTCGTCGGCCTTCAGGTACGGCAGCAGGGCTTTTTCGAAGTGCGCGCGGCAGGCCGCGATGTCGACCTCGCCCACGGCAGTACCAGTGGCCGGCAGTTCGGGCAGCACCGACAGATCGAGGGGCAACAGGTCGGCCGGATGGACCTTGGTCTCACCCTGGCGTTCGACCATGTCGCGGTAATACGGGAACAGGCGCGCCGGCTGTTGCGGGGCGCCGCCCAGGAGTTCGTCGAGGTATTCGCCCAGTGCACCGAAGGCGTCCAGCACCACCTGCACGCTCTCGGCGTTGCAGGCCAACTGGCCATCCTTGAAACGGTCGAGCACCGCTTCGGCGGCGGCGGTGAACACGCCGACGCCTTCGACATCGACCATCTGCAAGGCGCCGTGCGCCTGGTGCAGGTGCGATTTTGCATGCAGCAGCAGCGTTGGCTGCGCCTCGGGCGAGCGGCCAGCGGCGTCGCGCAGGGACGTCGCGGCGCGCATGAGGGCGTCGCGGATTTCGCCAATGACCCAGGACAGCGGGCCGGTATCAAAACTGCTGGAGCGGTTCAAGGTCGTCATCGCCCGGTCAGGATACCACGCGGAAGCGGGACACCGAATCCTTCAATTCCTGCGCCAGCGTGGCCAGTTCCTGAATGGACAGCGCGGTCTGGCGGGTACCCTGGCGGGTCTGTTCGGTCACGGCCAGGATCTGCTGCATCTTGTCGGCCACGCCGGTGGCCTTGGTGGCCTGGCGTTCGGTGGCGGTCGACATGTCGCCGATCAGTTCACCGAGGCGGTTCGAGACGCGCGAAATGTCCGACAGCGCAGCGCCGGCGGCGTCCGACAGGCGCGCCCCCTCGACCACACCCTGCGTCGATTTTTCCATTGCCGCCACCGCATCGTGGGTGTCGGTCTGAATGGTGCGCACCAGCGCGCCGATCTGCTTGGCCGCGTCGCCCGAGCGTTCGGCCAGGCGCTGCACCTCTTCGGCCACGACCGAGAAGCCGCGCCCTGCTTCGCCGGCCGATGCGGCCTGGATTGCGGCGTTCAGCGCCAGCACGTTGGTCTGCTCGGTAATGTCCGAAATCAGCTCGGTGATCTCGCCGATCTCCTGCGACGATTCGCCCAGGCGCTTGATGCGCTTGGAGGTTTCCTGGATCTGCTCGCGGATTTCCTGCATGCCCTCGATCGCATTTTGCACCGCGGTCGAGCCCTGCGCCGCCGCCGCCACCGACTGGCGCGCCACGTCGGCCGATTCGAGGGCCGAACGCGACACGTCGGTGATCAGGCCGGCCAGGCGCAGCGTCGTCGTCGACGCATCCTGAATCTCGCGCGACTGCTGCTCGGCCGCGCCCAGCAGCTCGGTCGAGACGTCCTGCGCACCGTTCGATGCGCGCGCCACCTGCTCCGCCGTGCGGATGACCCGCACGACCAGCTCGCGCAATTCCTCGACCGTGTAGTTGACCGAGTCGGCAATCGCGCCGGTGATGTCTTCCGACACCGTCGCCTGCACGGTCAAGTCGCCGTCGGCGACGTCCTGCAGTTCGTTCATCAGGCGCAAAATGGCGGCCTGGTTCTGTTCATTGGTGGCCTTGGCTTCTTCTTCCTTGGTCTGCGCCAGGTGGCGCATCGCTTCGGCTTCCTGGCGGCGTCCTTCGGCGCCGGCGGCGCGTTCACGCGATTCCTGCAGCATGGCGCGGGTGGTGCCCAGCGTGGCGAGCAGCGTGAACACGCCGGCGCCGATGGCCAGCCAGAACCACGGGCTGATCTCGGCCTGGTCGCGCTGGTAATCCATGTGCAGCTTGGCGAGCATCACGCGCAGCGGTTCGCTGTCGCGCGAGATCAGGCGCTCGGCGGCGCGGGCGCCGGCGTAGCTGGTCAGGTTGCCAATCAGCGGCGTGACGGTCTTGACGTATTCGCGCAGGCTGTCGCGGGTGCGCGACAGGCGCACGCGCATTTCGAGGTCCGTCAGCGGCGCCAGGCCATAACGGCCGCCGCCATCGAGCAGGCCGTCGACGAGCGTTTCGAGCGTGGCGATGTCGCCCAGGATGTAGGTCACCGCGTTCTGGGTCGAACCCGGCGTGTTGAAGGTCTGGGCGCCGGCCGTCAGGCGCTGGGTCACCGACAGCAGGCTCAGTGCCGCCATCTGGCGCCGCGCGTCGGCGGACTCGTCGCGCTGCAGGCGTTCGGCAATGGCGACCAGCTCCGGGCCCACTTCTTCGTACTGGGCCAGGCTCCCGCCGAAGGCGATCAGGTTGCGCCGGTTGCCGAGAATGTTGGCCGCAGCCTTGGACGAGCGGTTCCACAGCACGATCGCTTTTTGCAGGTCGTCGGCGCGCGCGCCGCTGGCGGCGGGAATGCGGCCGGTCGGCGACTGGCCGCCACGCGCCAGCAGATCCAGTTCGCGACCCAGTTCGGTGCGGCTCTCTTCCAGCTGGAAGAACGCTTGCGCATCGCCGCGCAGCGCGATCGGCGCCGCCTTGGCGAAACGCTGCGAGTGCATCACGGCGTCACCGGCCACCTGGCTCTGCCCCGCCAGGCGGGCATCACTGGCAGCGTTCTGCCACATGGCCAGCACGGTCAGCACTGCGCCGGCGGCGACGGCGCCCAGCAACAGGCGCAGGCGATTCGGCTGGAAGCCGCTGCCCATGAGCGTCGCGCGCATGTCGCCCGCGCCATCGGAGACGGCGTCGTCGCGGCCACGAAAGCCGCCCAGGCGGCGCGCCGCTGCGGCGGCCGAACCAGTGGCCGATCCGGTGGCTGCCCCGTCAGGCGCCGCAGCGTCGGCGACGGGGACCGGTGTTACCGGCCGCACCGCGTCATCGGCTGCGCCACCCCTGGCGAAGACATTCATGGTCAATTTCGAGGCGAATCCCATTCCGGCTCCCTGTGCTGCAATTAGTGTGTTCGGTTAGCGTGCAATGTGCAGGAAGCGCTCTTCGCGCACCAGCGCCGCCAGCGACAGCGGCATCCATGTGTTGCCATCGGCATCGCGCAGGGCGTCGCCGTCGCGCGTCATCGTCCCGGCATGGCGCAAGCCATACACCGCGGACGCGAGCAGCGCGCAATTCAGGCCCAGGGCTGGTGCAAACACCAGCAGGCGTGGCGTGCTGCCAGGGACCGCCGCTGCGGCCACGTGCCCGTCATCGAGATAGCGCGCCAGGTCGATCACGCCCAGCAGGCTGCCGCGCACATTGGCCAGCCCCAGGTACCACGGGCGGGTCAGCGGCACGGGCGTGACCGGCACGGGTGCGACGATCTCGCCCACTTCGGCCAGGTCGACCAGATAGCGCGCGCCGCCGATGGCCAGGCCCAGTTGCGCCACGCTGGCGCCGGCGCCGTTCTTGGCCGCCTGCATCCGTTCGAGCAGCTGCTCCTGGTACAGGCGCAGGCGGGTGCGCCGCGCCGCGGGATCGCGGCGGCCTGCACGTTCGTCCGCGCCGCCGGTGGTCATGCCTTCACGCTGCCGGTAGCGTCGCCCGGCACGGCCAGCGCCGCAATGGCCGCCAGCAGGCGCGCCGGATCGACCGGCTTGACCAGGTATTCCTTGGCGCCCTGGCGCATGCCCCAGATACGGTCGGTTTCCTGGTCCTTGCTGCTGCAGATGATGATCGGCAGCGCCGCCAGCTCGGGGTCGCGCGAAATGGCGCGGGTCACCTGGAAGCCGTTGGTGCCGGGCATGACCACGTCCATCAGAATCAGCTGCGGGCGCTCGGCGCGAATGCGCTCGATCGCTTCGTCGCCGCTGACGGCGGTGCATACGGTAAAGCCGTTCTTGACCAGGATGTCGGTCAGGTACAGTCGTTCGGTCGGCGAATCGTCGACGATGAGAATCTTTTGAATGGCCACGCAGCGCTCCAGCGTTGGTTGAATCGTCAGCCTGCCGCCTGCGCATGCTCGCGCACGGCCGCCAGCAGGCTGTCTTTGGTAAAGGGTTTGGTCAGGTAGGCGCTGGCGCCGACCATCGCGCCGCGCGCGCGGTCGAACAGGCCGTCCTTGGACGAGAGCATCAGCACCGGGGTCGCGTGAAACCGCACGCTCTTCTTGATCAGCGCGCAGGTCTGATAGCCGTCGAGACGCGGCATCAGGATGTCGCAAAACACGAGCGCAGGATGATGGTCGTTGATCTTGGCGAGCGCGTCGAAGCCATCGTCGGCCAGCACCACGTGGTAGCCCGCCTGGGTCAGGAAAATCTCTGCTGACCGGCGGATCGTGCTGCTGTCATCGATCACCATGATGGTCAGGCTTGATGATTGCGGCGATGTCGTCATGGTCGTTTCACTTCGGCTTGAAGTGCCACGATAGCATAACGAATCTTTCTTGTGCGCAAAGTGTTGCAGGGAGTCAACTACACGTTTGCGATGGCATCAGGGGCTTGCCAGGATGCCATGCAAGCACAACAACAGGTGTTATATCGCTGTCATTTCAAAGTCGTCCTTGCGTGCGCCGCACTCGGGACAGGTCCAGTTCATCGGTACGTCGGCCCAACGGGTGCCCGGCGCAATGCCGTCCTCCGGTGCGCCGGCAGCTTCATCGTAGACCCAACCGCAGATCAGGCACATCCAGGTCAGGAACGGGGCGGTGGATTCAGTACTCACGGTGTTGATCCTTGTATCTAGTAAAATGTGGAATCAGAATCCGGCATCTTAATCTACCCGTCGTGCAAAACCAACCGTTACCCCTCATCCTGAGTTTTGGCGTCTGCGATCCCGTCGGCGCGCTGGGCGTGCAATCGGACGTCGCCGCCTTTGCCGCCCTCGGGTGCCACGGGCTGTCGGCCATTGCGGGTCTGCTGGTGTCCGACAGCGCCCGCGTCGAGCACATGTATGAGCTCGACAGCGACTGGATGGCCGAACAGGCGCGCGCGCTGCTCGAAGACATGCCGATCGCCGCCTTCAAGGTTGGCGCCGTGGGCACTGCGCTGCACCTGGCCGCCATTGCCGAGATCGTGTCCGACTACCCGGACGCGCCGCTGATCCTCGACCCGTTCCTGTCGGCCCTGCCCGACGCCGGCATGGGCGACGAAGAAATGCTGATGGCCCTGCGCTCCATTCTGGCGCCGCAAGCCACCGCGCTGATCCTGTCGCAGGCCGAACTGGGCCGCATGGCCGAGCTGTGGCGCGACGGCGGCGACGCCGATCCCGGCAACCTCGACGAAGACGTGGCCGAACTGACCTCGTCCGGCCTGCAGTATGTGCTCGTGACCGGCACGCGCGACACGGCCGGCGCCTGCTCGAACCGCCTGTTCGACACCAGCGGCGAAGTTGCGCGGGTCGACTGGCAGCACCTACCCGGCCCGTTCCTGGGCGCCGGCAATACCTATTCGGCCGCGTTCACCGCCCTGATGGCGCGCGGCATGGATGCGCCGACCGCGCTGGCCGTGGCGCAGGAATACACCACCGGCGCGCTCGAGAACGCACAACGCTTCGGGATGGGCAAATTCATTCCCGCCAAATTCTTCCGTCCCTGAGTTTCAAGCGCGCTGCGCGGGACGGTCTTTCCTCTTCTTGAAACGTCAACATGACCACTGAACAAGCCACCTCGCGTAACGACACCCTGTTTGCCCGTGCCCAACTGACCACGCCCGGCGGCGTCAATTCACCGGTGCGCGCCTTCCGCTCGGTCGGCGGCACCCCGCGCTTCATCACGCGCGCCCTCGGCCCGCACTTCTGGGACGCCGACGGCAAGCGCTATATCGACTACATCGGTTCGTGGGGCCCGGCCATCCTCGGCCACGCCCGTCCTGAAGTGGTGTCGGCCGTGCAGGCCGCCGCCGCCAACGGCCTGTCGTTCGGCGCGCCGACCGAAGGCGAAATCGAGATCGCCGAAGAAATCTGCCGCCTGCTGCCATCGATCGAGCAGGTGCGCCTGGTCTCGTCCGGCACCGAAGCGACGATGAGCGCACTGCGCCTGGCGCGCGGCGCCACGGGCCGCGACAAGATCGTCAAGTTCGAAGGCTGCTACCACGGCCACGCCGATTCGCTGCTGGTCAAAGCCGGCAGCGGCCTGCTCACCTTCGGCAATCCGACCTCGGCTGGCGTGCCGGAAGACTTCGTCAAGCACACGCTCGTGCTCGACTACAACGATGTGGCGCAACTGGAAGATGCGTTCGCGACGATGGGCGACGAGATCGCCTGCGTGATCGTCGAGCCGGTCGCCGGCAACATGAACCTGATCCGCGCCACGCCTGCATTCCTGCAGAGCATGCGCGACCTGTGCACGAAGCACGGCGCCGTGCTGATCTTCGACGAAGTGATGTGCGGCTTCCGCGTGGGCCTGCAAGGCGCGCAAGGCATGTACGGCATCCAGCCCGACCTGACCGCGCTGGGCAAGGTCATCGGCGGCGGCATGCCGGTGGCGGCGTTCGGCGGGCGCGCCGAGCTGATGCAGAAGATGGCGCCGATCGGCCCGGTGTACCAGGCCGGCACGCTGTCGGGCAATCCGGTGGCGGTGGCGGCGGGCATGACCACGCTCAAGCTGATTCAGGAAGCCGGATTCTACGAGCGCCTGAGCGCCACGGCGAACCGCCTCGTGGCAGGCTTGAGCGACGCGGCGCGCGAAGCGGGCATCGACTTCTGCGGCGACGCCGTGGGCGGCATGTTCGGCATGTACTTCTCGAAGGAAGTCCCGGGCAGCTACAGCGAAATGATGGCCGGCGACAAGGAGCGCTTCAACCGCTTCTTCCACGGCATGCTGGACGAAGGCGTGTACTTTGCCCCGGCGATGTTCGAGGCAGGCTTCGTGTCGATCCAGCACGACGACGCGGCGATCGATGAGACCATCGAAGCGGCGCGGCGCGTGTTCAAGCGGATTGGCTGACAGCCACTGGCCCCCAGGCCGTCATTCCCGCGGAGGCGGGAATCCCATTGCCTGCGTCGCGACCGGCTTGAACTTTAGTGGACGTGCAACGGACTTGGATTCCCGCCTGCGCGGGAATGACGGGGGTAAAGAGTCACGGGACGGCCTTATTTCAGCCAGCCACGCCTTCTGAAATACCACAGCGGTGCCACGCCGCAGCCAATCATCAACAGAATCGCCAGCGGGTACCCGAAGCGCCATTGCAGCTCGGGCATCACGGCGAAGTTCATGCCGTAGACGCTGGCGATGAGGGTCGGCGGCAGGAACGCGACCGAGGCCACCGAGAAGATCTTGATGATCTTGTTCTGGTTGATGTTGATGAAGCCGACCGTGGCGTCCATCAGGAAGTTCACCTTGTCGAACAGGAACGAGGTGTGGCCGTCGAGCGACTCGATGTCGCGCAGGATCTGGCGCGCTTCCTCGAACTGGTCCGAGTTCAGCAGGCGCCCGCGCATCAGGAAGCTGACTGCGCGGCGCGTGTCCATCATGTTGCGGCGGATGCGGCCGTTCAAGTCTTCCTCGTGCGCGATCGCGTTCAGCGCGGCGGCCGCGTCCTGGTCGGTAAATTCTTTCTGCAGCACGCGGGTCGAGACTTCTTCGAGGCTTTCGTAGATGCCCTCGAGCGAGTCGGCCGAATACTCGGCGTCGGTCGCGTACAGGTCGAGCAGCACGTCCATATAGTCTTCGATCGAGCCGGGCCGCGAACGGGCGCGCATGCGCACCAGGCGGAACACCGGCAAGTCGTCGTTGTGCACCGAGAACAGGATCTTGCCCGACAAGATGAACGCCACCGTGATCACGCGCGACGGGCCGTCTTCTTCTTCCAGCAAGAAGTCGGTGCGCAGGTGCAGGTCGCCATTTTCGGCTTCGTAGTAACGCGCCGATGCTTCGATGTCCTGGACTTCGTCTTCGCCCGGCAGGATCACGTTGTACTTGGCCTTGACCCAGACGCGCTCTTCCTCGCTCGGGTCGGTCAGGTCGACCCAGACCGGCGCCACGCTCTCGAGTTCCTCGCGGGATTCGATCGTGACCTGGTTCAGGCGGCCGTTCTGTAGGACGAATACATTGATCATGCGGTGGGTCTCGCTATTCTTGGCCGGTCGACAAAAGTAGCGCAAGTGTAACCGTTTGCCCGCCGCGGAGCCAACTCCAGCGCCATAAACGCACGTTTATGGCCGCTCATCCGCACGTGGCACGTCGGCCGACGGGATCCGGCGCTGGATCGTGCTGGTGCGGCGCTCCAGGTAGCGGGTCGAACGGTTCTTGTCGTAGAAGCGCGGATTGGGCAGCATCACGGCCAGCCGTGCGGCCTGCGCCGTGCTCAGTTTGGCGGCGGACGTCTTGAAGTAGTAGCGCGCCGCCGCTTCGGCGCCGAACACGCCGCGCCCGAACTCGGCCACATTCAGGTAGATTTCCAGGATGCGTTGCTTGCTCATCACGGCTTCGAGCATGAACGCGATGATGGTTTCCTGCCCCTTGCGCAGATAGCTGCGCGAGCCGGACAGGAACAGGTTCTTGGCCAGTTGCTGGGTGATGGTCGAGCCGCCGCCCACCAGCTTGCCCCGGCGCTCGTTGCGCTCGTAGGTGCGCTCGATGGCTTTCAGGTCCACCCCGTAGTGCTCGTTGAAATTGGCGTCCTCGGACGCCACCACTGCACGCTTCAGATTGTACGAAATCCGCTCGTACGGCACCCATTCGTGCTTGAGCGTGGCGTCGGGATTGGTTTCGCGCAGTACTGACAATTGTGCGCGCATGAAGCTGGTCGAGCCCGGATTAAACTGCGAATACCAGCACACCATCAGGAAGAAATACAGCTGGACCAGCAGCACGAGCAGCAGCGGCCCCAGAAAGAGCCACTTGATCCAGCGGCGCTTGGCTGGCGCTTTCGCTGAACCTTTCGATGATCCCTTCGCTGGTGCCTTCGCTGTTCCCTTGCTATGCGATGTAGCCACGGGTTACCCCTGTTATTGTGATTGACGCATCGATGCCAGCACGTGCGCCGTGCCCGGCCGCTTGCCCCGCCATAGCGCGAACGCTTCGGCGGCCTGCTCCACCAGCATGCCCAGGCCGTCGCGCACGGCGGCGCCGTGGCCGGCAGCAAACTCCATGAACACGGTTGGCTTGTTTCCGTACATCATATCCAACGCCAGCGTCTCCGGGCCGAATACGCTCGCCGGCACCGGCGGCACGGCGGCGTCCAGGCTGGCCGACGTCGCATTGATGATCACGTCGAACGGACCGTCGACATCGGCGAAGCTGCTGACCGCCAGGCGCGCCGCATGGTCGGCAAATTCCGCCACCAGCGCCTCGGCGGTGGCCAGCGTACGGTTGGCAATCACAATCTGGCGTGGGCCGGCGTCCAGCAACGGCAGCAGCGCGCCACGGGCCGCGCCACCGGCGCCCAGCAGCAGCACGCGCTTGCCGTTCAGCGACACGCCCGCATTGCGCACGATGTCGGCCACCAGGCCCACGCCGTCCGTGTTGTCGCCGACGATCTCGCCGCCATCGAACACCAGCGTATTGACGGCGCCGGCCGCCTGCGCGCGCGGGGTCAGCCGCGTGGCCAGACGGGCCGCTTCGAGCTTGAATGGCACGGTGACGTTGGCGCCCTTGTAGCCCTCGCCCACCAGGCGCGCCACCGTCGCGGCAAAGCCATCGACGGGCGCCAGGCATTGTTCATACTGAAGATCCTCGCCCAGCTCTGCGGCATATTGCGCGTGAATCCGGGGCGACTTGCTGTGGGCAATCGGGTTGCCGATAACGCAGTAACGGTCGGTCATGGCGAAGCATTCCCCAGGGTTGCGCGCAGACTGTCTTCGCGGGTGAACTGGAAGCGCGTAAACACTTCCCACAGATCGTCCTTGCCCTTGGTGCGCATATTGGCCGGGAACGCGCCGTACGGCGCCGAGCGGCGCACGATGTCGAGGGCCGCCTTGTCGAGCGCAGGATTGCCCGAGCTGCGCTCGACCTTCGGGCCGCCATCCTTCAGGTACAACGTGCCATCCTGGTACACGGGGATGTACACCACCAGCTCGCCATACAGCTTCTTGCCGGCCTGCTGCGGGAAGTTCAGCGTGCCGACTTCCTCGATCCGCTTCTGCATCGCCTTGTAGTACAGCGCGTACCCCGCCTCGCGCGTGCTCGGCGTGATCTTCGTGCGTTTCGGGCGGCGGTTTTCTTCTTCGATGCGTTCGAAGATTTCGGCAGCGCTGCGCGAGATGGCGCGCGACGTGTCGAGGTTGTCTTCGCCCGTGCGCGACGGGTCCGGCTTTTCCCGTTCAGTGACGGGTGGCGCGGTAAAGCTCGACGTGCGGGCGCGCGTGACGACGTCCTGCTGGATCTGCTCGAGCGCGGCGATGCGGCGCTGCAGCGCTTTGATGCTGTCGCCATCCTCGACCTTGCGCAGGTCGGGCAGCGGCGACTTGGCGCGGCCCGCTTCGGCGGCGCCGCCACCGTCCAGGTTGGCCTGGGCCAGCGCATCGGCCTTGGCCGGCGCGCGGTCGTGCTTGGCATTCACCAGGATGACTTCGAGCCCCGGGTCGGCCGGGGTCTGGCGAAATGTTTCAGGCGCAGCAAAGCGCACCGCCAGCAGCGCCGCGTGGGCTGCCACCGATACGGCCAGGGCAATGATCAGGGGACGGTTGTGTAGGAGAGACTTCACGCGCTGCGGGTGAGAATTGAATCGGAGAATTGATTCATTCTAACCTGAGGCGAACCCATACGGGAGGTGGAATTGGCGTGCGCCACAACGTGATGGGTTCGACAATATCAGCCGGATAACGATCGTTATCACGCAGTCAAGCCTGCCGGTCACGCATGGCATTGGCTGCCATGCGTGACTGCTGCAATCAGGGCGCTGCTTGCGGCGTGGCGTCCGCCGCGCCCGTGTCCACCACGGCAACCGCGCCTTCCGCTTCCACCGCTTCGGCCGCTGCCGCTTCGCCAGTGTCGGTATCGGCTTCGGCGTCCTCTTCATCCCCGATGGTCGCATCCGGCGTGCTGCTGGCCACTTCCAGCAAACGCGCCTCGAGGTTCAGCTCGATCTCGTCCCAGCGGACGATGTCGAGCTTGACCTGCGCGCCGCGCGCCACCTGCGACATGCCTGGCAGGCGCACTACCAGCGGCACGTCGGTCAGGCGCACGAGCTCGTCCTTGAGCACGACGGCGTCGACCATCTTGACGCCCTCCTGTCCCAGCCAGCGCAGGCACCAGTAGCGCTCCATGTTCTGCTGGAACTCGTTGTAGGCCGCGTACGCCGCGTCGAAGCTCGACACGATCGAGAACAGCGTCGCATCGCGGTGCTTGAATGGCGCGACGAGTGGCGCCGTGACGCCGTTTTCGGCCGCCGCGATGATCTGCCACTGGTTGACCAGGTCGGTGTAGCGGCGCAGCGGCGATGTGCTCCATGCGTACTGGTCCACGCCCAGGCCCTGGTGCGGCGCGGCGTGCGTGACCATGCGCACCTGCATCTTGGCGGCCCAGCCGCCGGCGCCCGGCCCCTGCGAGCGGTAGATGCCCGGCACGCCCGAGTCGTGCAGCAGCTTGCCCCAGGTGCTGTTGGCAAAGATCATCAGCTCGGCGACGATCTTGTCCAGCGGCGCGCCCCGCTTGCGGCGCACGATCGAGACCACGTCGTCTTCGACGTAGAAATTGAAGTCCATGCGGTTGGCTTGCTCGGGCTTGAGGCCAAAGGCTTCGCGCTTTGCCATGCGGCCGGCTTCGAGCTGCAAGGCCCACTGCCACAACTGGCCCAGTTCTTCCTTGTGCGGATACTCGCCCTCGCCGCTCTGGAGGGTTTCCTCATTCACCAGGTCATCCAGGTCGTTATGACGCAGATTGCTCTTGATCGGCACCAGCTCGGCGCGCGTCGTCGTCGAGATAACGCTCCAGTCTTCGGGATTGAGCACGGCGTACAGCGACAGCGCCGGGCAATCGTTGCCCTCGGCCAGCGTGAACGCATTGACCACCTCGTCCGGCAGCATCGTGATCTTGTCCCCCGGCATGTACACGGTCGACATGCGCGCGCGGGCGATCTTGTCGATCGCGTCGTCCGGACGCACAGCCAGGCCCGGCGCGGCGATGTGGATACCCACGCGCACGGTACCGTCTTCCAGCTTGACGACCGAGAACGCATCGTCGATCTCGGTCGTGGTCACGTCGTCGATCGAGAATGCGGCAACGTCGGCGCGTGGCAGGTCGGTCGGCGCTTTCGGTACGTCCACCGGCGCAAAACCGGCGCCGCGCGGGAAGTTCTCGAACAGGAAGCGGCCCATGTGCAGGTCTTTGGGCGAGGCCAGGCCGCCGACGTCCAGCATCAGGCGCGCTGGGTTGGTCTGCAGTTCGTTGGCCGCGGCCTCGAACGCCTTGTATTCAATGGTGTTCTTGTCGGGCTTGAACAGCAGCTGGTGCACGAGCGGCTGCATCGACTCGGGCAATTTGCCGGCCTTGAGCTCATCGACATAGCCGGCCTGGATGATGGCCTGCTGTTTTTTCTTTTCGATACCGGCCAGCGCGGCCTTGAGCGACGCTTCCGGCGCGGCCTTGTAGCGGCCACGGCCCTTCTTGTAGAAATAGATCGGCGAGCCATGCAGCGTCAGCACGAGGCCGGCCGCTTCGTGCGGCAGCGGTGCGTGGCCGAAGTATTCGGCGCCCAGCTCGGCAAAGCCGAATTCGTCTTCGCCCGCGACTTCCCACAGGAACTCGAGGTCGACGTCCGCCGCCACGGCCCTGGCCGCGTCCATCAGCTCTTGCGGGCCGGGCTTTTCAAATTGCAGCAGGACGTCGCGCGTCTTGACCTTGGTGCGCTTGCCGCTGGCCAGTTCGACCTGGTATGCCTCGCCGGCTTGCGACAGGATGGCGCCGACCTTGAAGTCGCCCGATTCCTCAAAAAATACATTCATGATTATTCTGTGTTGTTCGTGGTTGCGCCCGCTCCCAGGCTGAGCACCGCCGGCAAGAATACCTCGGTGACCAGGAGCAGGCCTTGACGGCGGCGATAGACGCAGCGCCGCGCATGGTAAATCGGCTGTTGCGCGCCTGCGCCGCCAATGGCCGCGTGCGCGCGGCGCACGAGCGGATGGTCGGCGCCCAGGCGCGCAAATTCAAGTGATCCGCGCCGCACGAGCGGATCGTAAAACAGGGTCGAGCCGAGCGAACGTTCGCCCAGCGCCGAAAACAGCGGCCAATCGCTCGCGTTGGCATCGGGCGGCACGACCGTATGGGCAAAGACCACCGGCGTGCCATCGCAGACGAGCAGCACTTCGCGTTCCCATACACGCTGTGGCCGCGCCAGGCCAATCGCCGCCGCTTCATCGGCCAGGCACACGGCGCCGTGCTGGTGCAGGCGGCGCACGCGAAACGCGTCACTGCTGGCGACCAGGCGCGCGGTCAGCGAGCCGGGCGTGACGAGCCAGTCGTGCATTGGTGGAGAAGCACGCACGGCGCGCGCATGCGGCTGCCAGGCGGCCAGGCGCAGCGAACGGTTCCTCACCGCGTTCCGTCCCCGACTGCATCCATCCCGCAGAATGCCAGCACCTCGTCGACATACATCGGAAACTCCGACACTGCATGGTCGCTGCCGTAGATCACGTGCTGGCGCGCGCCGGCGTAGTGCGCCACCATGTCGCGGTAGTCGAGCACTTCGTCGCCCGTGGCCGCCAGCAGAAAATAGCGCTCGGGCTGCGTGATGGCCGCGACGCGCAGTGCCTTGAGTTCATCGATGTACTCGGCGCGAAACTCGAACGGTTCGTCAGAATGCCAGTTGGTCGTCACACCCACGTGGTGTTCGAGGTTGCGGATCGGGTCGACCGACGGGTTGATGACGACGGCCGGCACGCCCAGGCGCTCGGCCAGCGCGCACGCATAGAAGCCGCCAAGCGACGAGCCGACGATCGCGAGATTGCCCGGTGCGTGCTGCGCGGCCAGGTCCAGCGCCAGTGCGAACGCGGCCTTTGGCGACGCCGGCAATTGCGGGCAGATCAGGCGGTCGAGCAGGCCGCGCTCCTCGAGCGCCGCCTGCACGACGCGCGCCTTCATCGATTTGGGCGACGAGCGAAAGCCGTGCAAATACAGAAGGTACGGTGGCAAATTCGGCGCCGACGTCATGGGGCCAGCGCGTCCAGCAGCTTCTGGTGCACGCCGCCGAAGCCGCCATTGCTCATGACCAGGATATGGTCGCCCGGCTGCGCCTGCTGCACGATGGCCTGCACCATATAGTCGATCTGGTCGAAGCTGTGCGCGATCGCGCCCATCGGCTTGAACGCATCGGCCAGCGACCAGCCCAGCGCCTGCTGGCTGCCGAAGCCGAACACCAGGTCGGCATCCTTCAGGCTGCCCGGCAGCGCATCCTTCATCGCGCCCAGCTTCATCGTGTTCGAGCGTGGCTCGAGCACGGCCAGGATGCGGCCCGAACCTTGCGCGCCCAGTTTCTGGCGCAGGCCGCCAACCGTGGTGGCAATCGCCGTCGGGTGGTGCGCAAAGTCGTCGTAGACGGTGATGTTGTTGACCACGCCGCGCACTTCCATGCGGCGCTTGACGTTCTCGAAACGGGCCAGCGATTCGATGGCCTGCGCGACCGGCACGCCGACGTGGCGCGCGGCGGCAATCGCAGCCAGCGCATTCGAGCGGTTGTGCTTGCCGGTCAGGTCCCAGTGCACGGTGCCTTGCGGCGCGCCCTTGAAGATGACGTCAAAGCTCGCGCCGCCCGGATGCTCGACCATCGTCCAGTCGACACCGTCGGCGCTGCCAAAACTTTCCTTCTCGCTCCAGCAACCGCGCTTGAGTACGCGCCCGATCGATGCTTCGTCGCCATTGACCACCAGGCGACCCACGCCCGGCACGGTGCGCACCAGGTGGTGGAACTGGGTTTCGATGGCGCCGATGTCCGGGAAGATGTCGGCGTGGTCGTATTCCAGGTTGTTCAGCACGGCCGTCTTGGCGTGGTAGTGCACGAACTTGCTGCGCTTGTCGAAGAACGCCGTGTCGTATTCATCGGCTTCGATGACGAAGAAGTCCGATGGCTTGTCGCCATGCAGGCGCGCCGAAACACCGAAGTTCATCGGCACGCCGCCGATCAGGAAGCCCGGCGCATAGCCGGCATCTTCCAGGATCCAGGCCAGCATCGATGTGGTCGTCGTCTTGCCGTGCGTACCGGCCACGGCCAGTACCCATTTTTCGCGCAGGATATGCTCGCCGATCCACTGCGGCCCCGACATATACGGCAAGCCGCGGTTCAGGATTTCCTCGATCAGCGGGTTCCCGCGCGTCATCACATTGCCGACCACGTACAGATCGGGATTCAGCGACACCTGCTCCGGGCCATAGCCCTGGATCAGCTCGATCCCTTGGGCCTGCAACTGCGTGCTCATCGGTGGATAGACGTTGGCGTCGCAACCGGTCACGCGGTGGCCGGCTTCCTTGGCCAGGACCGCCAGGCCACCCATGAAGGTGCCGCAAATGCCGAGAATATGAATGTGCATGGGAAGGTGCGCGGGTGCGATGTAAATGGACGAAACCGGGATTCTACCCGAGGCGCTGCCAAATTAAGGTTCAGAGTATGATCTCGATCATGATGCCGAACTTGAACAACGATCTTATTCAATTGCGCGCAGAGATTGCCCTCGTGGCTGCGCGCATGGTTGCCCAGGATGGCGCCGACATCGATACCGCGCGCCGCAAGGCGGCCCGCCAGGTGCTCGGCGTGAACCAGCCTGTTCCCAATATGATGCCCGACGACATCCAGGTCGAAGACGAAGTGCGCAAGTACCTGGCGCTGTTCGGCGGCCCGGACCACAGCGAGCGCCTGGCACAATTGCGCGCCACGGCGCTGCAGGTGATGGAGGCACTGGCCGACTTCAATCCGTACATCACGGGCCCGGTGCTGCAAGGTACGGCCGGTGAGCACGACGATATCCATCTGCAACTGTTCGCCGACAGCGCGAAGGAAGTGCAGATCTATCTGCTGAATCGCAATGTTAATATCGAGATCTCGGAAACCCCGCATTTCAAAGGGGGGCGCCATGCGCCCGTCGAGACCGTCAGTTTCCCGTGGATGAAGGAAACTGTGCATGCGCAATTGTTTGAATACCAAGACCTGCGCGGCGCGCTCAAGCCGCGCGCGGATGGCCGTCCGCAACGTCTCGACGCTGCCGGCCTGCGCGCGCTGATCGCTGCCGACTCAACACTGGAACAGAACGAATGAACAAGAAACACCTGGCCACCTACGTGGCAGTGGCCGCGCTGTTTGGCGTGATGGGCGCCGTCGTCGCGCTCTATAAAAAGGCGCCGGCACCGGCCTCCCCCCAGATCAGTACGGCTGCCGGCGCCGGCGCAGTGACCAATGCCGTCACCAATCTGTATGCGCAGTCGCTCAACAACCTGGCGGGTGAACCGCAGCCGTTGGCCCAGTGGAAGGGCAAGCCCCTCCTGGTGAATTTTTGGGCGACCTGGTGCGGCCCGTGCGTGCAGGAAATGCCGGAGCTGTCGCACCTGGCAGGTGAAGACAAGGGCAAGCATTTCAATGTGATCGGGATCGGCATCGATTCGCCGACCAATATGAGCGAATTCGCCGCCAAGCACCAGATTGCCTATCCACTCTACGTGGCGGGCATGGGCGGGACCGAGCTGTCGAAGGAATTGGGCAATACGATGGGCGGCTTGCCGTACACTGTGCTGATCGGCGCCGACGGGCAAGTGCTCAAGACGTATATTGGCAAGCTCAAGTTCGACGAATTGCGCGCTGACCTGGCCAAATTGAAGGGTTAAGCGAGCGTTGAGCGCGGGTTTAACGAACGATCGTACGATTTGCAATTGCGGCCAATTTCGGCTAAACACCAGCAATTTTACTGCTTGCCAACAGCCGAGCTAGGCGGCACAATGCCTGACTTTCGGGCTACCAGACTCTCATTATGGCGAAAAAGCTACTGCTTCTCAACGGCCCCAACCTCAATTTATTGGGGACGCGCGAGCCTGCGGTGTACGGCACGACGACCTTGGCCGACATCGAGAACGCAGCAGTTGCACAAGCCACGAACGCCGGCGCAGCACTGGAGCATTTCCAGAGCAACCATGAGGGCGCCCTGATCGATCGCATCCACGCCGCACGCACCGAAGGCGTGGATTTTATCGTGATCAATCCTGGTGGCTTGACCCATACCAGCGTAGCACTGCGCGATGCGTTCGCGTCGGTGGCCATTCCATTCGTCGAGGTGCACGTGTCGAACGTGCATGCCCGCGAATCGTTCCGGCAGCATTCCTATCTCTCCGGCATCGCGCGTGGCGTGATCTGCGGACTGGGGCCGGACGGATACAGGTTTGCCATCGACTTCGCACTTAAATAGCGTTAATCTACGTCAACTTCATGTATCAGCGGCTGCGCGGCCTGTTTGACGCGCCGGCCTGCTCTCTAAAACGAATAATTCCAAGGGGTTTCACATGGATCTACGAAAACTCAAGACCTTGATCGACCTGGTCGCTGAATCGGACATCGCCGAACTCGAAGTGACCGAAGGCGAAAGCAAGGTCCGCATCGTCAAGTCGTCCGCTGTTGGCCAGGGCCAGATGATGATGATGCCGCAACAAGGCGTGCAACAATTCGCGGCGCCAGCCCCGGCCGCCGCGCCTGTCGCTGCAGCACCGGTCGTGGCCGCCGAGCCAACCGGCCACGTCGTCAAGTCGCCGATGGTGGGCACCTTCTACCGTTCGTCCGCACCGGGCGCTGCCGCGTTCGTCGAAGTGGGCGCGAACATCAAGGAAGGCGAAACGCTGTGCATCATTGAAGCGATGAAGCTCCTGAACGAAATCGACGCCGATGTCTCGGGCGTTGTCACCAAGATCCTCGTGGAAAACGGCCAGCCGGTCGAATTCGGCCAGCCGCTGTTCGTGATTGGCTAAAGCCTCAAGCTGGGCGGCAGTCCTGCCACCAGCTCACCCATGACGTGTCCGGCGCCGCTTGTCTTTCAGCTGCGCCGGTTTTCACTGAACCACCGGACCAACCATGTTTGAAAAAATCCTCATCGCCAACCGTGGTGAAATCGCGCTGCGTATCCAGCGCGCCTGCCGCGAGCTGGGCATCAAGACGGTCGTCGTGCACTCCGAGGCCGACAAGGACGCCAAGTACGTGAAACTGGCGGACGAGTCGGTCTGCATCGGCCCGGCACAATCGAGCCTCAGCTATCTGAACATGCCCGCGATCATCAGCGCGGCCGAAGTGACCGACGCCGAAGCGATCCACCCGGGCTACGGCTTCCTGTCCGAAAACGCCGACTTCGCCGAGCGCGTCGAGAAATCGGGCTTCGTCTTCATCGGCCCGCGTTCCGAATCGATCCGCCTGATGGGCGACAAGGTCTCGGCCAAGCAAGCCATGATCCGCGCCGGCGTGCCGTGCGTGCCAGGCTCGGACGGCGCCCTGCCGGACGACCCGAAAGAAATCGTGCAGACGGCGCGCCGCGTCGGCTACCCGGTGATCATCAAGGCTGCCGGTGGCGGTGGCGGACGCGGCATGCGCGTGGTGCACACCGAAGCGGCCCTGATCAACGCCGTGGCGATGACCAAGACCGAAGCCGGCGCCGCGTTTGGCAATCCGGAAGTCTATATGGAGAAGTATCTGGAAAATCCGCGTCACGTGGAAATCCAGATCCTGGCCGACGAACACAAAAACGCCGTCTGGCTCGGCGAGCGCGATTGCTCGATGCAGCGCCGCCACCAGAAGGTCATCGAAGAAGCGCCGGCGCCGGGCATCCCGCGCAAGCTGATCGAAAAGATCGGTGACCGCTGCGCCGAAGCCTGCCGCAAGATCGGCTACCGCGGCGCCGGCACCTTCGAATTCCTGTACGAGAATGGCGAGTTCTACTTCATTGAAATGAACACGCGTATCCAGGTCGAGCATCCGGTCACCGAGATGATCACCGGGATCGACATCGTCCAGGAACAGATCCGCATCGCCTGCGGCGAAAAGCTGCGGTTCCGCCAGCGCGACATCATGCTGTCGGGTCACTCGATCGAGTGCCGCATCAATGCCGAAGACCCGTTCAAGTTCACGCCGTCGCCGGGCCGCATCACCAGCTGGCATCCGCCGGGTGGCCCTGGCATCCGCGTCGACTCGCACTCGTACGCCGGCTACTACGTGCCGCCGCACTACGACTCGATGATCGGCAAGGTCATTGCGTATGGCGCCACACGCGAGCAGGCGATTCGCCGCATGCAGATCGCGCTGTCCGAAATGGTGGTCGAGGGTATCCTGACCAATATTCCGCTGCACCGCGAACTGATGGTCGACGCCCGCTTCATCGAAGGCGGCACCAACATTCACTACCTGGAGCAGAAACTGGCCGCCAAGCCCGACCTGCCGAAGGAAACGGCGCTGTCGGCCAAATCCGAAGTCAAGGTGAACGAATGAGCTGGACTGAAGTCGTCATCGAACTGGCGCGCGAACACGCCGAAGCGCTGTCGGACGCCCTGATGGAAGCCGGCGCGCTGTCGGTATCGGTGGAAGACGCCGACGAAGGCACCGAGGACGAAAAGCCGCTGTTCGGCGAGCCGGGCATGGAGCCGACCGAAGCGGCGTGGGACCACAGCCGCGTCGTCGCGTTGACCGATGCCGATGCCGACCAGCTGGCAATCGTCACCGAGGCCGCGCAAGCGATCCGGCTGCCCGTCGTGCCGGCGTTCACCACCCGCAAGGTGGAAGACGCCGACTGGGTGCGCCTGACGCAATCGCAGTTCGAGCCGATCCACATCGGCACCAATATCTGGGTCGTGCCGAGCTGGCACGTGGCGCCGGACCCGAACGGCCTGATCCTCGAGCTGGACCCGGGCCTGGCCTTCGGCACCGGCAGCCATCCGACGACGCGCCTGTGCATGGAGTGGCTCGAAGCCCATCCTGCGCCGGGCAAGTCGGTGCTGGACTACGGCTGCGGTTCGGGCATCCTGGCGATGGTGGCCAAGAAGCTCGGCGCGCAGGACGTGGCCGGTGTCGACATCGATCCGCAAGCGATCGAATCGGCACGCGCCAACGCCGAACGCAACAGCGTCGCCATCGACTTCTACCTGCCTGACACGTTTGCCGCTTCCGGCAATGCGCGCCATGCCGGCGGCAAGTTCGACATCGTCGTGGCCAACATCCTGTCGAGCCCATTGAAGCTGATGGCGCCGATGCTGGCAGGCCGCGTGGCCGACGGCGGTTCGCTCGTGCTGTCGGGCGTGCTGGCACGCCAGGCCGACGAAGTGGCTGCAGCCTACGCGCCATTCATCAAGCTGGGCGTCTGGGCCGAGCAGGATGGCTGGGTTGCCCTGCACGGCACGCTTGGCCAGGACACACCGCCGGCACGCACTGCCACTGCCACTGCCGGATAAAGGCATGGCGCTCGCCACACAATGCCCCCACTGCGGCACGCAGTTCCGCGTCGCCGCGGACCAGCTCAAGCTGCGTGGGGGCATCGTGCGTTGTGGCGCATGCCAGCAGATTTTTGACGGAAACAGCGCGCTGATCGATCTGGCGGCCGGGCCTGCACCGGTTGTTGCGGCGCCTACCGACGCGCCGGCTGAAGTTCCCTCCCCTCCCGTTGACGAGACGCCGGTCGAGACACCGGTCGAGACACTCGAACCGGTGAGCGAGCCGGTCGCGCCGCAGGAGCCAGAACCAGAACCGGCGCCGACGCCGGCATCAACGCCCGAACCGGACACGCTCCCCGCCCCCGAACCAAGCCGCGAACACACGGCGGACTCGATCGGCCCACCGACCCTGCTGCTGCGTGAATCGTCGGGCGGCTCGCCGCCGATCGTATCGAACGTGCCTGCCTCGCCGCGCAACCGCGCCGCCGAAGCACGCGCGCGCCGCGTCAAGGCCGCACCGCCGCGCATCGACGAAGCGCCCAAACCACCACCACCGCCGCCCAAGCCGAAGCCGAAGCCAGACATCGACGAACCCGAGTTCGTGCGCAGCACACGCCAGCGCGAAGCTTCCAGCAAGACGACGCGCATCGCGCTGGCCATCGGCAGCGTGCTGCTGCTGATTGCGCTGGTCGTCCAGGCAGCCGTGAGCTTTCGCGACGTGCTGGCGGCGCGCCATCCGGGCCTGCGTCCGATGCTGGTCTCGACCTGCGCCCTGTTCGGCTGCAGCGTCAACCTGCCGGCGCGACCGGAGCAACTGGTCATCGAGACCGGTGAACTCATCACGCTGGGCGGCAACGCCTACACCTTCAGCACCGTGCTGCGCAACCAGGGCGACATGGCGCTGGCCTGGCCGAGCCTCGAACTGACGCTGAACGACCTTGACGACAAGCCGCTGGTGCGCCGCGTGTTCGCCCCGCGCGACTACGCCGGCGGCGCCGCTGCCGCGCCCACCGGGTTCGCCGCACGCGGCGAGCAGCAGGTGCGCATCCATTTCAGGCTGGAGGGCGCAGAGCCGTCCGGCTACCACATCGCAGTGTTCTATCCATGAAAGCCACCCCATGACCAAAACCGCCCTGATCTGCGGCTCGCTCGCGTTCGACAAAATCATGCAGTACCACGGCCGCTTCGGCGACACGCTGCTGGCCGACCAGCTGCACCGCGTGAACGTGTCGTTCCTGGTGCCGACGCTGCGCACCGAATACGGCGGCTGCGCGGCCAATATCGCGTACAACCTCAAGCAGCTGGGCGGCGAGCCCCTGATGATGGGCACGCTGGGCCAGGACGGCGGCGACTACCTCAAGCGCATGCAGGAACAAGGGCTCGAGACACGCGGCATCCGCACGATTCCCGAGGCTTACACCGCGCAGTGCTTTGTGACGGCCGACCAGGACAACAACCAGATCAACGCCTTCCACCCGGGCGCGATGGAATACTCGAACCAGAACAACGTCGCCGACCAGGGCGCGATCCGCGTGGCGATCATCTCGCCCGACGGCCGCGACGGCATGATCAAGCACGCGCGCGACTGCGCCGAGCAGAAGGTGCCGTTCATGTTCGATCCGGGCCAGCAACTGCCGATGTTCTCGGGCGACGAGCTGATCACGTTCATCGGCCAGGCCAGCTACCTGGCGTGCAATGACTACGAATTCGAGATGGTCATGGACCGCACGGGCCTGAGCCATGCCGACATCGCAGCGCGCCTGGAGGCGTTGATCATCACGCGCGGCGAAGCCGGTTCGGACATCTACGCGAGCGGCGAGCACATCAAGATTCCAGCCGTGACGGCGACGAACGTGGTCGACCCGACCGGCTGCGGCGACGCCTACCGCGCAGGCCTGCTGTTCGGCATCACCAATGATCTGGACTGGGCCACGAGCGGGCGCATCGCCAGCCTGCTGGGCGCAATCAAGATCGCCTCGGCCGGTGGCCAGAACCACCACTTCACGCCGCAGGAATTTGACGCGCAGTACGAGCAGGCGTTTGGCAGCAAGTTCCGTTAAAACGAAGGCGCCGCTGGCGCCGTGCATGACATAAAAAAAGGCCTCTGCATGCAGAGGCCTTTTTTGCGATCGGGTGGTTCAAACGTACCCGAACACCTGCCGCAGCACGAACAGCAGAATCTGGATCAGCACGAGCGCCACCAGCACCGACAGATCCATGCCGCCAATCGGCTTGACGACGCGCCGGATCGGCCGCAGCAATGGCTGGTTGAGCGCGTGCACGAACGGCGCCAGCGGCGCATTGGGATTGACCCAGCTGAAGACCGCTTCGATGATCAACAGCGCCATGAAGCCGTACAGGATCCACGTCAGGAAGCGGTGCAGCGCGTACAGCAGCATCGTCTCGCCGCTGGCGCCGGCCAGCAGCAGCACCGTGCTGGCCACCAGGACCACCAGGAAGGCGCCGATGAGGCTTGCCCAGTCGTAGCCGCGGGTACCGGGCACCACGCGCCGCAGCGGCATCACCAGCCAGTCGGTGATGGTGTGGACGAACTGGCGAATCTGGTCGGGAAGACGCACGCGGATGGCATTCGTCCAGAAGCGCAGCAACAGCACCCCACCCAGCAGGCCTGCAACGATATCGACGATAAACTGAAGAATGGACAGCACGGACTCTCCTCAAAAAAAAACCGCTGTGCGAAGGATCACACAGCGGCATTGTGCCTGAAGCGCGCCCCACTTGCCATGCTGCGCAAGACGCGCGGCAGACAGGCAGGGCAGCGTTCGCGATTACGGACGGCTGCTGGTCGGGAATGGCCAGGCGGTTGGCGCGATCACGCTTTTTGCTGGCGTGGCTGCTGACGCTGCCGGTGCGGCTGCAGGCGTGTCGCCCGCTTTCGCATCAGCCGCTGCCGGCTTGGTCGCTGCCTTCTTGGCGGCTGGCTTCTTCGCTTCCGGCTTGGCGTCGGCCTTGCTGTCCGCTTTCACGTCGGCTTTTGCATCGGCTTTGACATCGGCCTTCGCGTCGGCTTTGACTTCCGGCTTGGTGTCGGCCTTGATGTCGGCTTTCGTGTCGGCCTTGGTGTCGGCCTTCATGTCCGGCTTCGCGGCAGCTGGCTTGGCGGCGACGGTTTTGGTCGCAGCGGTCTTGGTGACAGCTGGCTTGGCCGTGGCCGTGGCCGTTTTTGTCGCAGCGGTTTTGGTCGCAGCAGGCTTGGCGGCAGCGGTCGTGGTCGTGGTCGCAGCAGCTTTGGTCACGGCTGGTTTGGCCGCGGCGCTGGTGGTAGTCGCTTTTTTCGCGGCTGGCTTGGCAGCAGCGGTCTTGGTGATGGCCGGTTTGGCTGCGGTTTTGGTCACCGTTGCTTTTTGCGCTGCCGGCTTTGCCGTTGCTTTGGTCGTGGCTGCTTTTTGGGCGACTGGCTTGGCGGCTGCCTTGCTGGTGCCCGCTTTTGCGGTGACCGGCTTGGCTGCAGCTTTGGTCGTCGTTTTAGCGACTGGCTTGGCGGTGGTTTTCTTTACTGCCGGCTTGGCTGCTGATTTAGCGGTCGACTTGGCTGGCGATTTCGCTGCCGACTTGGTGGTCGATTTGGTGGCCGATTTAGCAGTCGACTTGGTCGCCGATTTAGCGGTCGACTTGGTGGCCGATTTAGCCGTCGATTTGGTAACGGCCTTGGCCGACGTTTTCGTGGCGGCAGGTTTGGCTGCTGGCTTGGCTGCTGGCTTAGCCGCTGCTTTCTTTGCAGCTGGCTTGGCTGCAGGTTTGGCTGCTGCTTTCTTTGCCGCTGGCTTGGCTGCAGGTTTCGCTGCTGCTTTCTTCGCTGCCGGCTTGGTTGCTGCCTTAGTTGCTGCCTTAGTTGCTGACTTAGCTGCCGGCTTGGTTGCTGCTTTAGTTGTTGCCTTAGTTGCTGGCTTGGTTGTTGCTTTAGTTGCCGACTTAGTTGCCGGCTTTACTGCGGACTTGGCAGCGACTTTCTTGGTTACCGGCTTCGCTGCAGTTTTAGCGACGGTTTTCTTTACCGTTGGCTTTGCTGCAGTTTTAGTGACGGTTTTCTTTACTGCCGGCTTTGCGGTCGACTTGGCAGTCGATTTAACTGCGGCTTTGGCTGCAGTGGTTTTGGTCGCCGTGGTTTTGGTCGCAGCGGTCTTGGTTGCAGTGGTTTTCTTTGCAACAGGTTTCGCCGTGGTTTTCGTCGCTGGCTTGCTCACTGCCCGGGCTGCCGGTTTGGCTGCTGCCTTGGTGGTGGTCTTGGCAGTGGTTGCCTTTGCCGTGCTGGCCTTGGCGGTGGTGGCCTTGGTCGCGGCTTTTTTCGCGACTGGTTTCTCTGCTGCAGCCTTTGCGGTCGACTTCGTCGTGGACGAAGGCGCGCTCTTCACTGCTGCCTTTACAACTGTTTTTTTAGCGGTTGCCATTTTAATTCTCCTTCATCTGCGATGAGAAATACGCTCAGGGTTTAAAACCCGCCAGGTCGTTGTTGACCGGCGAGTTATTCATCGACGCAAACCGAAGATCGATATGCGCCAATGAATCCGGCACCGGCTGAACTGCTGCAACTCCTCACAGTTGCAGCGCTTCAGCCAACGTCGACAGGCCACCGTTCCAGCGTCGTCACAGCGCTACCCTTGCGGGTGCGAAAAGAAAAAGCCGCCTTGCCTGAGCAATTGGTCAGGCAAGGCGGCTTGTTCTTTTCGCTTCGCTTCCGTGCATACTGTTTGGTTCAGCGCCCTATTATTCGATCGATTTGCCCGATGCCCGCGACAATATCACATCTTCTCGATTTGACAAATTCAATCGCGTAAAGTACGTGCTTTGTTTGTGTGTGCGCAACCGAGAATCGGAAACAAGCCGCGCAATATGCGCGGCCAAATAAGCAAGCGCGCCCCAATTGACGGGGATTCTGCAAATGCCGCTGGATTCACGCGCGCCTTTCAACCCAAGGTTGAATCGATTCACAGATCGAACGGTCCGAACCAATAGATACTGTCGATCACGCCGCCGCGTTTGGCAATATAGGCCAGTCGAGTTTGGCAATTGACGAATACCGAATGGAACGAGCCATCCATTTGTCGCGCCATTCGCTCCACCGGGTGGCTGCCGAGCGGCACCAGGTAGACGGATCGCGGCGCCGCATCCGCCGGCGCGCCGGCTGTGGGTGCGACCACCATCTCCTTCGCCACCAGATCGAAACCGTGGTTGGTGACCCGGACGCGCGCGCCGTCGTCCAGCGCCAGGCACGCCGCATCGCGCGGCGCGCCGTCCACGTAGTCTTCGAGCACCAGCGTCGGCTTGACCGCCGTGGGTGGTGTGCCGGCGCAGCCAGCCAGCAAGGCCGCGCCACAAAGGGCCAGCTTGAGCGTATGCGGATTCATGAACGTCCCCTACCAAGAGTAGATGCCATCCTAGCGCATACGCGATCGCTTGTGCACGCGCGTGTCCAGGTTGCGTCAGCGCCCCGGCGCCACGCGCCACAGCGTGCCGCCGGCATCGTCGACCACCAGCAGCGCGCCATCGCGTGCGACTTCGACTGCCGCCGGCCGGCCCCACACGTCGCGGTCGCTGACCACCATGCCGCTCATGAAGTCCTGATACTGCCCGGTGGGCACCCCGTTCTTCATGAACACGCGCACGACCTTGTAGCCGGTGCGCACGCCACGGTTCCACGAGCCGTGCAGCGCCACGAACACATCGCCCTCGTACTCCTTCGGGAATGCACTCGTCGCACCCTCCGGCGCGTGGTACGCCACCATGCCCAGCGGCGCCGAGTGCGCCTGCAGCAGCACGTCGGGCGTGATCGTCTTGCCCTTCAGGTCGGGCCGGTGACCCGCCAGGCGCGGGTCTTCGTTGTCGCCGATGTAGTACCACGGCCAGCCATAGAAGCCGCCCTGCTTCACGCGCGTGAGGTAGTCGGGCGGCAGGTTGTCGCCCAGCGCATCGCGCTCGTTCACATTGCACATGACGTCGCCCGTGGCCGGCAGCACCAGCAAGCCCACGCAGTTGCGCAGGCCGGTCGCGAAGGTGCGGCGGTTCTTGCCGTCCGGGTCGAACGCCATGACGGTGGCGCGGTCCGTCTCGACGCCCCAGGCGCCGCCCACGCCGTGCTCGCGCTCCCACTGCGCCAGCGGCACGGGCGGCGTGCGCCCGATGTCGGCCGCGACGTTGGTGGCCGAGCCGATCGACAGCAGCAGCGTCTTGCCGTCCTTCGAGAAGGCCAGCGTGCGCGTCGTGTGCCCGCCACTGGTCTCGGACAGTTCGGCAATCACGGTTTCGGGCGCGGCGCGCGCCGTCAGGTCGCCATTGCGGTACGGGATGCGCACGACCGAATTGACGCCGGCCACATACAGATACTGGGGGTTGGCGCCGCTCGGCCAGAATGCCATGCCGTATGGGCGCGCCAGGCCAGTGGCGAACACGCCGGCGCTGTCGGCCTTCTTGCCATCGCGCGAGCGCAGCACCTTGATCGCGCCCGCGCCGGTCGCGGCCAGGAACACGTCGCCATTCGGCGCGCGCAGCGCCACGCGCGGCTTGTCGGCGTCCTGTGCGAACACGCTGACCGTAAAGCCGGGCATCACGGTCGGCAGCGTGCCGTTGGGCCGCGCCTGCACGCGCGCGCTGTTGCCGGCGCTGTCCGTGGCAAACGGCGCGGCCAGATCGGTGGGCTTGATGTGATAGGTCTTGCCAGGCTGGTTTTCAGTCCAGGCACCGGCGCGGGAGGCAGGTTGTGCATCGGCTTTCGCAAGGGCTGGCGCGGCGGCGGTAGTTGCAGCTGCAGCTGCAGCACCCTGCAGGCTGGCCAGGTAATCGATCAGCGCGCCGCGCTGTTTTGCGTCCGGCACGCCGACCGGCATCATCGTGCCGGGCACGCGCTTGGCCGGGTCGAGCAGGAACAGGTCGAGTTCGTCGCGCGTCCACACCGTGCCGCTCGCGCCGGCCTTGGCCAGCGCCGCCGAATAATTGAACCCGGCGACACCCGCCGCCTTGCGCCCGACAACGCCGAACAGGCCCGGGCCAGCCATCTGCGCCATCCCGGTATCGACCGTGTGGCAGCTGGCGCAGTTGTTCTGGAAGATGGTGCGGCCCGCGGCCACCTGGGGCGCAGCGTGGGCGACGGATACTGTCGCCAGGCCGGCGAGCATGAGGGCGTGCAGCAGCGTGGTGTGGGCGTTCAAGGGTGTCTCCTGGTCAGGCTTGAAAGATCGCCATCATAGGTCAACATCGACGGGCTGCGCGCAACACGCGAAAAAAAGCCCGGCTGATCCAACGCCGGGCTTTTTGTTCGTGGCTGACGCAGGGCGATCGACGCCCCCGCATCAATCCCAGCTCAGCGTGCCGCCAGTCTGGTACTCGGTCACGCGCGTCTCGAAGAAGTTACGCTCTTTCTTCAGGTCGATCATTTCGCTCATCCACGGGAACGGGTTTTCTTCGTTCGGGAACAGCGGCTCAAGGCCGATCTGCACCGCGCGGCGGTTGGCGATGAAGCGCAGGTAGCCCTTGAACATCGGGGCGTTCAGGCCCAGGACGCCGCGTGGCATCGTGTCTTCGGCGTAGCGGTATTCCAGATCGACGGCTTCCAGGAACAGGGCCTTGATCTCTTCGCGGAATTCCGGCGTCCACAGCTGCGGGTTTTCCATCTTGATCGTGTTGATCAGGTCAATGCCGAAGTTCACGTGCATCGATTCGTCGCGCAGGATGTACTGGTACTGCTCGGCAGCGCCAGTCATCTTGTTCTGGCGGCCCAGCGCCAGGATCTGCGTGAAGCCCACGTAGAAGAACAGGCCTTCCATCAGGCAGGCGAAGACGATGATCGACTTGAGCAGCTTCTGGTCGTTCTCGGTCGTGCCGGTCTTGAATTCAGGGTCGGTCAGCGTGTCGATGAACGGGATCAGGAACTGGTCCTTGTCGTGGATCGATTCGATTTCGTTGTAGGCGTTGAAGATCTCGGCTTCGTCCAGGCCCAGCGACTCGACGATGTACTGGTAGGCGTGCGTGTGGATCGCTTCCTCGAACGCCTGGCGCAGCAGGTACTGGCGGCACTCGGGGGCCGTGATGTGGCGGTAGGTGCCCAGCACGATATTGTTCGCGGCGAGCGAGTCGGCCGTGACGAAAAAGCCCAGGTTGCGCTTGACCAGGCGGCGCTCGTCTTCCGACAGACCGTTCGGGCTCTTCCACAGCTCGATATCGCGCTGCATGTTCACTTCTTGCGGCATCCAGTGGTTTGCGCAACCGGCCAGGTACTTGTCCCATGCCCATTTGTACTTGAATGGCACGAGCTGGTTCACGTCGGTCTGGCCGTTGATGATGCGCTTGTCGTCGGCGTTGACGCGCTTTGCCACTTCAGCGGCAGGCACGATGGCGAGGTTGGCGTCGGCTTGCGGAGCGCTTGGTGCGCTGGTTGGTTCGTCGTCCCAGTTAAGCATGGTGGTCCCTTCTGTGGTGCGCTGGCGCAGCGACTGCGGCCCGGGCACGTTGATGCGTTGGTTATTCGTGTTGTCAGCGACTGGCGCCGTTGTGTTCTTGCCGGAGGGCGAGCCAGCCTTGCAGGCGGCTCGCCTCCTTTACTCAGTTACTGCGAGGATTACTGGCAGGCTTCGCATTCCTCGAAACCGTCGTCGCCCGGACGCAGATAGCATGCGGCGCCGTCTTCTTCCGCCGCTGCAGCCGTCGCCGTATTGGCCGCCGGTGCCGGCGCTGGTGCAACCGGCGCTTTCTCGCCAGCCGACAGGCCACCGGACAGGCCGCCCGAAACCGACACGGCGTTCAGCGCGCCGGTGCGGGTGGTCGACTTTTCCAGGTGCGTCGCGGCGATCGTGCGCAGATAGTACGTGGTCTTCAGACCGCGCAGCCACGCCAGCTTGTAGGTTTCGTCCAGCTTCTTGCCCGATGCGCCGGCCATGTAGATGTTCAGCGACTGAGCCTGGTCGATCCACTTCTGGCGGCGCGACGCAGCGTCGACCAGCCACTTCGGCTCGACCTCGAATGCCGTTGCGTACAGGTCGCGCAGGTCTTGCGGTACGCGGTCGATTTTCGACAGCGAGCCGTCGAAGTACTTCAGGTCGGCGATCATGACTTCGTCCCACAGATCGCGCGCCTTCAGGTCGCGCACCAGGTACGAGTTGATCTCGGTGAATTCACCCGACAGGTTCGACTTCACGTACAGGTTCTGGAACGTCGGCTCGATACAGGCCGAGACGCCGATGATGTTCGAGATCGTCGCGGTCGGGGCGATTGCCACGCAATTGGAGTTGCGCATGCCGAACTGCTTGATGCGCTCGCGCACCGGGGTCCAGTCCATCTTCGACGACGTGTCCTGCTCCAGGTACTGGCTGCCACGTTCGTCGGCCAGCAGCTGGATCGAGTCCTGCGGCAGGATGCCGCGGTCCCACAGCGAACCGGTGTAGGTCTCGTAGCGGCCGCGCTCTTCGGCCAGTTCGGTCGAGGCCAGGTAGGCGTAGTAGCAGACCGCTTCCATCGACGTGTCGGCGAATTGCACCGCCCGGTCGGACGAGAACGGGATGCGCATCATGTGCAGGCAATCCTGGTGGCCCATCACGCCCATGCCGACCGGACGGTGGCGCAGGTTCGAGTTGCGCGCTTTTTCGACAGCGTAGTAGTTGATGTCGATGACGTTGTCGAGCATGCGCATGGCGGTGCGGATCGTCTTTTGCAGCTTGACGTGATCCAGGCCATCGCCCTTCATGTGCTGCGGCAGATTGACCGAGCCCAGGTTGCAGACGGCGATTTCATCGGCGCTGGTGTTCAGCGTGATCTCGGTGCACAGGTTCGACGAGTGCACGACGCCCACGTGCTGCTGTGGCGAGCGGATGTTGCACGGGTCCTTGAACGTGATCCATGGGTGGCCGGTTTCGAACAGCATCGACAGCATCTTGCGCCACAGGTCGAGCGACTCGATCTTTTTGAAGACGGCCATTTCGCCGCGCTCGGCCTTGGCTTCGTACGCCAGGTAGGCTTGTTCGAAGGCCTTGCCGGTCAGGTCGTGCAGGTCAGGCGTCTCGGATGGCGAGAACAGCGTCCAGTGCGATTTTTCCATCACGCGCTTCATGAACAGGTCGGGAATCCAGTTCGCCGTGTTCATGTCGTGGGTGCGGCGGCGATCGTCGCCCGTGTTCTTGCGCAGGTCGAGGAACTCTTCGATGTCGAGGTGCCAGGTTTCCAGGTAGGCGCAGACAGCGCCCTTGCGCTTGCCGCCCTGATTGACCGCGACAGCCGTGTCGTTGACCACTTTCAGGAACGGGACCACGCCCTGCGAGCGGCCGTTGGTGCCCTTGATGCGCGAACCCAGTGCGCGCACTGGCGTCCAGTCGTTGCCCAGGCCGCCGGCGAACTTCGACAGCAGCGCATTCTCCTTGATGGCGTCGTAGATGTCTTCCAGGTCGTCGCCGACCGTGGTCAGGTAGCACGACGACAGCTGCGAACGGCGGGTGCCCGAGTTGAACAGCGTCGGGGTCGAGCTCATGAAGTCGAACGACGACAGCAGGCTGTAGAACTCGATGGCGCGCGCCTCGCGGTCGTCTTCACGCAGGGCCAGGCCCATTGCCACGCGCATGTAGAACGCCTGCGGCATTTCGATGCGCACGTCGCGCACGTGCAGGAAGTAGCGGTCGTACAGCGTTTGCAGGCCGATGTAGCCGAACTGCAGGTCGCGGTCGGCGACGATGGCCTTGGCCAGGCGCTCGAGGTCGTACTTGCCCAGTTCTTCGTCGAGCAGCTCGTTGGCGATGCCCTTGGCGATGTATTGCGGGAAGTAGGTCAGGTATTCGGCGGCGGCGCCGGCTTGCGCCACTTCGCGGCCGAAGACTTCCTTGCGGATCGTGTGCAGCAGGATGCGGGCGGTGACCTGGCTGTAGGCCGGGTCTTTTTCCATCAGCGCGCGCGCAGCCAGGATGGCCGACTTGTGCAGCTCTTCGACCGGCACGCCGTCGTACAGGTTCTTCATGGTCTCGGCCAGGATCGCGTCGGCGTCGACGTGCTTTTCGAGGCCGGCGCAGGCGGCGCCGATCAGACCGATGACCGTGTTGATGTCCAGCAGGCGGCGCTCGCCGCCATCGACGACGTGGATCTGCGGTGCGACGACGGCGCCACCGCCACCAGCGGCTTCTTTCGCGGCGCGGCGCTCTTCCATGCGCTTGGCGCGGTACAGCACGTATTCACGTGCGACATCGTGTTCGCCCGAGCGCATCAGGGACAGCTCGACCTGGTCCTGCACGTCCTCGATGTGGAACGTGCCGCCATTCGGCTGGCGACGCACCAGTGCGGTGACGACGTTGTTGGTCATCTGCTCGACCAGCTCGCGGATGCGCGCCGACACGGCACCCTGGCCGCCGGCGATTGCCAGGAAGGCCTTGGTCATCGCGACCGATATCTTGTGCGGCTCGAACGCCACCACCGAACCGTTGCGGCGGATGACGCGGTAGTCGCCACGGGCGACGATGTCGGCCGGGGTGGTGCCGGCGGGTGCCGAGCCTGGGGTGACATGTTGGTTGATCGAACTATTCTGTGCTGTTTGCATTGCGCCTCCAGGAGCGGTCGGACCGCCGTTGTTTACATGGCAACCGTCTTGCCGTAGTGCGCAAACCCGGTCCGTCAACAAATTAAAAAACGATGCCCTGCCAGCCGGTGGCCTATGGTGGCAAACCAGAGAAGCAGGGTAAGAATCAGTAAATAATGCGTGTCGACAAGTGCTTAATTAACCGATCGATGGATAACTTTGTGTGCAACTTGTGGACAACGTATGAACAACTCGCCGCAGCCCGCAATCCTGGTGCCTTTTCAGTCACTACCACTATATCTAGTGCCGGGCGTTGATATCGGACTAATTGTAGTACCTCGTTTGCGGTACAGGCAAGCAAATAAATGTCCAAAATTTTCAGTTTTATCGCGTGCGAGCCTTGACTTTCGAGAGTCGCCATAAGGACGGGGAGTACGCGGTAAGCGACTACTAACCTTAAAAAAACCGTGGGGAAATGAGCGGGCGCGCGGGACCACCGCCCGGCTGCAGACCGGCCGTCAATCGTCCGGCGCGCTGATGTCCAGCTTCTGCATCTGGTAGCGCAACTGGCGGACACTGATGCCGAGCAGGCTGGCAGCCTGGGTCCGGTTGAACTGGGTTTGCTGGAGGGCGCGGCCGATGATGTCGCGTTCGACCTGCTCCAGGTATTCGGGCAGGTTGGCGGGCAATTCGGCAGGGCCGACGCCCGGCGGCGCCGATACCGTTGGCGCGACCGGCGCGATCGGCGCGGCTGGCGCCACGGCAACGGGCGGCGTGACCGCCGGCGGCGCAAGTTCCGCCCGCGCCGGTTCAATCGGCCGCGCCGCCTTGAGCGACAAATCGCCCACTTCGATCACGCCATCGTTGGCAAACGCCAGCGCCCGCTCCAGCACGTTTTCCAGCTCGCGCACATTGCCGGGGAACGAATATGCCCGCAGCGCGTCCAATACCCCGGCCCCGAGCGTGGCCTGCCCTGCCCCGGCCAGGCGCTGCAGGATGCCATTGACCAGTGGCGCCAGGTCGTCCAGGCGCTCGCGCAGCGGCGGTAAGCCCAGCTCGATCACGTTCAGCCGGTAGAACAGGTCTTGCCTGAACTTGCCCGTTTCGACGCAGCGCGCCAGGTCCTGGTGCGTCGCGCTGATGATGCGCACGTCGACCGGCTCCTCGACCGTCGCACCAATCTTGCGCACGCGCCGCTCCTGGATCGCGCGCAGCAGTTTCACTTGCATCGCCAGCGGCAGGTCGGCCACCTCGTCGAGCATCAGCGTGCCGCCGTTGGCCGCCTGGAAGAAACCGTCGCGTTCATCGGATGCGCCTGTGAACGCGCCCTTGCGGTAGCCGAAGAACTCGGCCTCCATCAGCGTTTCGGGAATCGCGCCGCAGTTCACGGCGATGAACGGTTTCGCGGCGCGCGAACTCTGGGCGTGGATTTCGCGCGCGGCCAGCTCCTTGCCGCTGCCGGATTCGCCCGTGATCGAGATCGGCGCCATCGAGCGCGCCAAGCGGGCGATCTGGGCCCGCAAGGCCGCCATCGCCGGCGAGCTGCCGATCATGCGCGAGTCGGGCGCAGCGCCGTCGCCCGCCGCGGCGCTTTCGGATTGCTTGAGCGCCGCGCGCACCATCACGCGCAGTGCGTCCAGCGCCACCGGCTTGGCGATATAGTCGAACGCACCGGCCTTCAGCGCCACCACTGCATTTTCGGCGCTGCCGTAAGCGGTAATCACGGCCACCGGCGTGCCCTTGCCCGACGCGCCGATCTCGCGCACCAGTTCGAGGCCCAGGCCGTCCGGCAGGCGCATGTCGGTCAGCACCAGCGCGTAATCGCGCTCGTCGAACAGCGCGCGCGCCTCACGCAGCGTGGCGGCGCTGTCGACGTCCAGGCCCATCTTGAGCAGCGTGATCTCGAGCAGCTCGCGCAGGTCAGCCTCGTCGTCGAGTACCAGGACGCGTGGCGCGCTCATGACGGCTCCCCGGCCACGTCAGGCAAGGGCAAAGGTGATGACAAAGCGGCCACTGGCCTTGCGCGGGCCCAGCGCGGACGGGTCGAACCGGTATTCATAATCGAGTTTCGCATCGTTGTTGAGGCACAGTTCGCGCGCCAGGTAGAGTCCAAGGCCGGTGCCCTTGCTCGAGGTGGTATAGAACGGCTCGAACAGATGGTCGCGCACTTCGGGCGTGATGCCGGGGCCATCGTCCTGCACGTGCAGCTCGCGCCGCCCGGCCGCATCGCGCGCCGGGAAGATGCGGATGCTGGCCGGCTGGCGGCTGGCATAGCGCACCGCGTTGTTGAGCAAATTGAGCAGGACTTCGTGCAGGTGCAGCGGGTCGAAGCGCACGGCGCTGCCGCCCGGATCGCCGATATAGACTATATCACCGGCCAGACCGTGGATTTCGCAGAACTCGGCCTTGAGCTGTTCGAGAAACGCGCCCAGCGGCACCGGTTCGCCGTTGGGCTGGGCTTTGCGCGACAGTTGCAGGATGTCTTCGACCATGCGGTTCACGCGCGTCACATTGTCGCCAACGATTTTCAGCAGCCGCACTTCGGCCGGGCCGTGCAGGTCTTCGGCCAGCAGCGCCGTCGCGTGGCCGATGGCCGACAAGGGGTTGCGCACCTCGTGCGCGATGCTGGCGGTCAGGCGGCCCATCGACGCCAGCTTGAGTTGCTGCGCCTGATTTTCGATGGCGCTCACGTCCTGCATGAAGATCACGCTGCGGCTACCTCCCTCTCCTGCCGCATCGGCTGGCGCGGCAACGCGGGCAAAGCGCAGCTTGACGTGCACCGGCTGGTCGCGCCGGCCGCGCACGTCGCCGGCGCCATCACCTTCGCGATACGGCTTGACGGTGACGAAGGCGGTATCGTTCTCGGGCGCGGCGAGCCAGGCATCGAAGGCTTCGGCGAGCGGCTCGAACGCTGGCGCCGCATGCAGCAGGAAGCCCGACGTGTCGGCCTGCAGCCCGAGCATGCGGCGCGCCGCCGGGTTACCTGTAAACACCGCGCCGTCGGCGCCCACCACCAGGATGCCGTCGCCCACGTCGGCGATCACGATTTCATTGATCGCCTGCTGGATGCGCAGATCGGCGCCGCGCTGGGCCGCCAGTTCTTCCTGCCCCAGCAGGCGCGCGGCCATGCGGTTGGCCACCAGCACGGCGGCAAAGAACGCCGCGCCGAACAGGCCCGCCTGCATCAGCGGCGGATCGAACCCTTCGACCAGTTGCCACACGCTCAGGCCAAGCAAGAACAGCGTGGCCACCGCCGCCGCAAACAGCGCCAGCAGCAGGGGCGCGAGGATTGCGGCGCCGGCCAGCGGGAACAGATACAGGATGCCAAGGCCGCTCCGCAAGCCGCCGGCGGCCAGGTACAGCAGCGAAATGACCAGGAGGTCGAGCGCAACCTGCACCCCGAGCTGCACCAGGAAGCGGCGCTGGCGGCGCGCAGCGAACGAGAACACCAGCGCCATGATCGCGTAGCCCAGGCAGATCTGGGCGACCTGCTGCGTGATGCGCAGCGCGCCGTTCTCGAAGTCGACACCGAAATACAGCAGCAGCACCAGCGCGATGACGATGCGCGTGAGCGTGAAGGTCTGCAGCGAGCGCCACAGGGCGACGCGCGCTTCGGGCGACAGGATGCGGCGTTGCGTCAAGGCCGGCCTGCGCCTACGGCGGCGGCAGGCGCACGTGGCCTGGCGAACAGTAGTCGTGGCCGTCGGCGCGCACCGATTCGGACGCCGGGAAGTACATGCCGCAGTGGGTACATTGGGCCATCGCTTCGATCTGCACTGGCGCCTTGGCCGCGCCGGGGCGCGCCTGCGGCGGTACGGCCGCACGTTTGCTCATGGCGCGCAGCTTGTTGCGCACCGCGAAGACGACGAGGGCGATGAAGGCAATCCAGAATAATAGTCGCATCAGATGGTTCCCCGGTGCAGGATAACTTCAAGCACGAAACGGCTGCCGACATAGGCCAGCGCCAGCGTGGCAAATCCGGCCAGCGTGAAGCGCAGCGCGGTCTTGCCGCGCCAGCCTCGCCAGCGGCGCCCCGCCAGCAGCGCCGCGAACAACGCCCACGACAGCAGTGCAAACACGCTCTTGTGGTCGAGCAGCAGCGGCCGGCCGAACACCTGTTCGGAGAACACGAAGCCCGACAGCACCGTCAGGCTGAGCAGGATGAAGCCGATCCAGATCACCCGGAACAGCAGTTTTTCCATGGTGAGCAGCGCCGGCAGCTGGTCGAGCGCGGCGCCAAAGCGGCCGCCACCGGCGGTGCGGGTGTGCAGCCGCGCTTCTTGTAATGCCATCAGCACGGCGTGGAAGGCGGCAATGGTCAGGGTGCTGTAGGCCAGCACCGCGACCGCGATATGCCAGCCAAAGGCGGGCGACTTGCCGGCCAGCGGCGTCAGGGTGCCGGGGAACAGCAGCGGCAGCAGCGCGGCCACGGCGGCAAACGGCATCACCAGGCGGCGCATGCCATCAAGGGCGAAATTGCGGTTCTCGAGCCAGTAGGCGGCCACGGACACCCACAGCGCGGACGAGAGCATGATGGCGAAACCGACGCGCAACCGGCCCGGCACCATCACGTCCATGCCGAGCGAGACGCCGTGCAGCGCCCATGCGCCGGCCGTCACGGCCGAGATGGCCGGCGCGCGGCGCGATGGCAGCAGGGCGCATACCGCGTACAGGAAAGCCGCGGCAAGGAAGAGGAAATTCTGCATGACGGGAGTCTACACCATTGCATGGTGTCGCCGTGGGGTGGGCGGTTTTTCCGCCCACCTGGCATGCGAGCGGCGCCGCCCACGCTTTCCTCCCGCGCAAAACGCCACGGTTTGCTGAAAAAATGTGCGCCTGCCGTCCGCCGGAAGAACCAGCAGCACCTGCGCAAGGTAAAATGCCGCTTTGGCGGCGCTCGCCCACCGGCATTTTGCTCGGGACCGCGCGTCCGATGTGCCCTTACTAATTAGGTTGAACATGCTAGATAACCTCACCCAACGCCTTGCCAAGGTCGTCAAGACCATGCGCGGCGAGGCGCGCCTCACCGAGGCAAACACTGCAGAGATGCTGCGCGAAGTGCGCATGGCCCTGCTCGAGGCCGACGTGGCGCTGCCGGCGGTGCGTGAATTCATCGCCAAGGTCAAGGAAAAAGCTCTCGGCGAAGAAGTCGTCGGCTCGCTCAGCCCGGGCCAGGCGCTCGTCGGCGTGGTGCAGAAGGAACTGGCGGCCCTGATGGGCGCCGACCTCGGCCCCGAGGCCAGCCAGCTGTCGTTCGCCCAGCAACCGCCGGCGATCATCCTGATGGCCGGTCTGCAGGGTGTCGGTAAGACCACCACCACCGGCAAGCTGGCCAAGTACCTCAAGGAACAGAAAAAGAAGAAGGTCTTGACCGTCTCGGCCGACGTGTATCGCCCGGCCGCAATCGCGCAGCTCGAATCGGTGACCAGGCAGGTCGGCGCCGACTTCTTCCCGTCGACCGCCAGCGACAAGCCGGTCGACATCGCGCTGGCCGCGCTCGACTGGGCCAAGAAGCATTACCACGACGTTCTGATCATCGATACCGCGGGTCGCCTTGGTATCGACGAAGCGATGATGCAAGAGATCGCGGCCGTGCACGCCGCCGTCAACCCGATCGAGACGCTGTTCGTCGTGGACGCCATGCTGGGCCAGGATGCGATCAACACCGCCAAGGCGTTCAATGACGCCCTGCCCCTGACCGGCATCGTGCTGACCAAGCTCGATGGCGACTCGCGCGGCGGTGCGGCGCTGTCGGTGCGGCACGTGACGGGTAAACCGATCAAGTTTGCCGGTGTGTCCGAAAAACTCGATGGCCTCGAAGCCTTCGATCCGACCCGCATGGCCAACCGCGTGCTGGGCATGGGCGACATCCTGGCGCTGGTCGAAGAAGCGCGCAAGGGTGTCGACGCTGAAGCGGCGGCCGAACTGGCCAACAAGATCAAGGTCGGCGGCCGTTTCGACATGAACGACTTCAAGTCGCAGCTGACGCAAATGAAAAAGATGGGCGGCATGGCCGGCCTGATGGACAAGCTGCCGGCCCAGTTCCAGCAAGCCGCAGCAGGCGCCAACATGGGCCAGGCCGAGAAATCGGTCCAGCGCATGGTCGGCATCATCGATTCGATGACGCCGCTCGAGCGCGCGAAACCCGAACTGATCAAGGCCAACCGCAAGCGTCGCATCGCGGCCGGCGCGGGCGTGCAGGTGCAGGAAGTCAATCGCATGCTCAATCAGTACGATCAGATGCAGACGATGATGAAAAAGCTCAAAGGCGGCGGCCTGATGAAGATGATGCGCGGGATGAAGGGCATGATGCCCGGCATGCGTTAATCCATCGTTTTCCGCCCGCAGAACCGCGCAGCGTATCGCTTTGCGCGGTTTTTTTACGCCCCTGGTCGGCGTTTTATCGTTCCCGTGCGTTGTTGTGTGCGATAGCGCCCATTTAGCGGCTTATCAGAGTGAAAAAGTTTGGAAAAAGACTTGCACGAACAGTAAAACGCTACCAATATAGGCGTGCGATAAATTACGCATTTTTCCATGTGTTCGTTTTAGGAGGCTCGAAGATGGCAACAGCCAAAAAAACCACTGCAGCACCAGCAAAAAAAGCAGCTGCCAAGCCTGCTGCAGCGGCCAAGCCCGCAGCAAAAAAGGCAGCAGCACCAGCAAAAGCAGCCGCTAAAACGGCTGACAAATCGGCCGACAAGCCAGCAGTTGCACGCAAGCCAAACGCCGCGTTCATGAAAGCCATGACCCCGTCGGCCACGCTCGCTGCAGTCGTTGGCGACAAGCCGCTGCCACGCACCGAAGTGACCAAAAAGGTCTGGGATTACATCAAGTCGAAAGACCTGCAAGATCCGGCAAACCGTCGCATGATCAATGGCGACGACAAGCTCAAAGCAGTCTTCGGCGGCAAAGAGCAAGTCTCGATGTTTGAAATGACCAAACTGATTTCGGATCATCTGAAATAAGTTCAGGTTATATTCACTCGGCGTCTCGCTGATTAAAAAAGCCCCGGATTCAAACCCGGGGCTTTTTGTTATTCAGCTGTAAATAACCTGAATCTGGAACTTACAAGCCGCCGGCAGCCTTCATCAGTTCGAACACGCGGGTATTCTCCATCGTGCCTTTGAATGACGCCGAACCGGCGCCGGTCGCATACAGTTTCACGTCGCCGCCGCCATGGGTTTCGGACGACTTGTGCACGCCTGTCTCCTGGTGGTAATCGTCTCCCTGCGCGGCCATGCCATCGACATCGACGCGCACGGCCGGCCGGTTCGGACCATTGCCGAACACCAGCGTGGTGAACGTCTTGCCGTCCGCGTCCTTCTTCGGCTCGCCCGTCGCATAGTCGCGCACGATATCCAGGATCGGGTTGCCGCGCTTCGGGTAGCCGTTGATCTGCATCGTGTGGTCATGGTCGGCGGTGAGCACGATCAGCGTGTTCTGCAGGCCAGGATCGATCGCGCGCATGCGCTCAACCGCCAGCTGCAAGGCGTCGTCGAACGCCACCGTCTCTTCCAGTGCATGCTTGGCGCGGGTGTCGTGCAGCGCGTGGTCGATCTTGCCGCCTTCGACCATCAGGAAGAAACCGTTCGGATTGGTCGACAGCAGGTCGATCGCCTTGCCCGTCATCTCGGCCAGCGTCGGCTGCTCGGGGCGGCGCTGGTACGCATAATCGAGGTGGCTGGCGGCGCTGTAGATGCCGACGAACTTGCGCCCTGCCTTTGCCGACATCATGCCGGCGCGGGTGCCGGCCACGTAATAGCCGGCGCCGGCAAATTCGGCCATCAGGTCGCGTCCATCCGGCCGGCCCTTCGGATTGAGCGCCGCATCGCGCGGCGTGAAGTGATTGCGCCCGCCGCCCATCAGCACATCGACGCCATCGCCCAGCGCCGCGTTGTAGCCGGCGCCGCCCGGCACCAACTGCTGCGCAATCGTGTAGGCCGCATCGCGGCTGCAGGTGTGCGCGAAGGTCGATGCCGGTGTGGCGTGCGTCAGTTCGGTCGTGGTGATGGCGCCGGTGGCGCGGCCCCGGGCCTTGGCCAGCTCCAGGATCGTCACGGCCGGTGTGCCGTTGTTCGGGCCGCACTGGTCGACGCCGTCCTTGGTCGGGTTGATCGTGCGCGCGCCGGCCTGCGAGATGACGTCGTTATTGAGCTTCATGCCGGTCATGTACGACCCCATCGACGGCGCGCTGTCGGTGGTCTGGTAATCGAGCGAATAGGTCTTGATGCGCGCGGTGCGCTCCATCAGGCGCTCGAAGTGCAGCAGGCTGTCTTCGCCGCCGCGGTAGATGCGGGCGGCGGTGGTGACGGACGGGCCCATGCCGTCGCCAAGGAAGAAGATGATGTTCTTCGCTTTTTGCTGGGCCGAAGCCGTTGCCGGGAGCGCTGCGCCAAAGGCGGCGGCCAGCAGCAGCGGGAGAATGCGTCGTGAAGTCATGGTGGATTTCTCGTGCTTACAGACCGGCTGCGGTCTTGATCAGATTGAAGACGCGCGTGTTGTCGATGGTCCCGCGGAACAGCTCCGCGTTCGCGCCGGCTGCGCCCAGGTAGACGTCGCTGCCGCCATGCGTCTCGGCGCCCACGCGCGTGCGCACGACCGCTTGCTGGTGGTAGTCGTCGGCCGTCACGACGGCGTCGGTCAGCGCCGTGGTGCGCCCGCCCTGGTGGCGATTCTCGCCCGTGCCGAAGCCGATGATCGTGTACGGCATGCCCTGGCTGTCGAGCGTCGGCTTGCCGTCGGCCGTGCGCACCAGGCCCAGGACGCCCGGGTTGGCGGGCGTGGTCTTGCCGGTGCGCGCTGCATAGCCGTTCAAGAGCAGCGTGTGGTCATGGTCGGCGGTGGCGACGACCAGCGTGTTCTTCAGGCCCGGATCGAGCGCTTCCATGCGTTCGAGCGCGGCCTGCAGCGCGGCGTTGTACGTCACCGTTTCTTGCAGCGCGCGTTTGCCGAGCGTCGCGTGCAGCGCATGGTCGATCAGGCCGCCCTCGACCATCAGGAAGAAACCACCACGGTGCGGCGCCAGCAGGTCGATCGCCTTGGTCGTCATCGCCGACAGGGCCGGTTGACGGGCGGCGTCGCGGATCGCGTCGAAGTCCATGTGGTTGGCAGCGAACAGGCCAACGACCGGCGCGCCCGGCGTCAAGGCATTGAACCCGGCGGTGTCGTTCACGACCTGGAAACCTTTGGCCTTGAACTCTGCCTGCAGATCGCGGTTGTCGGCGCGCTTGCCGCCACGCGCGAACGGCGTGAATTGCTGCGCGCCGCCGCCGAACAGGACATCCAGTCCATTGGCGCCCAGCGCCCCGTTGTAGCCGGCGCCGCCCGGCACCAGGCTGGCGGCGATGTCGGTTTCCAGCTTGCGATTGCAGGCGTGGGCATAGGTCGCGGCCGGGGTGGCGTCGGTGACGCTGGTATTGGTGACCACGCCCACGGCCATGCCGCGCTTGCGGGCCAGTTCGAGCAGCGTGACGGCTGCTTCGCCGTTCTCGCAGCGGCTCACCAGGCTGTTGCCGTTGGCGTCCTTGGCGGGAGCGATCGAGCGCGTGCCGGCCGACATCGAGATCACGCCGTTGTTCTGCTTCACGCCCGTCATGTAGGCGGCCATCGAGGCGGCGCTGTCAGTGACCTGCGCATCGTTGGAGAAGGTTTTCACGAAGGCCGATTCGGGCAGGCGGTCAATCGCCAGCTCGCCCTCTTCGCCGACGGCAAAGATGCGCGCCGCAGTCAGCGTATTGACGCCCATGCCGTCGCCCAGGAAGAAGATGATGTTCTTTGCGCGCTGGTCGACCGGATTGGCCGTCAGGGCGGGAGTTGCGGTTGGGGTCGTGGTTGAAACCGGCGGCGTGGCCGCGCAGCCGGTGAGCGCCGCCAGCAGTGCGCCAGCGGTGAAAAGAATGGGTCGCATGCAGTCCTCACTGGGGAAAGCGGGAAGTCTACACTGCGTCGATGACGGCGTGGTGGATTGCTATGTTAGGGTTTTGTACAAGGCAGGAACGCTTCACGCCCCCGGTTTGAATTCCCAGTTCTTCCAGGCGGCCAGCACCGCATTCGGGTACTTCGGCTTGCCCCGGCTGCCGTTGTAGCGGCCCAGCGCCAGGTACAGGTCGCCCCGCTCCATGTCGATATACATGCGCAGGATCGCGCAGCCGTAGCGCAGATTGGTCTGCATGTGGAACAGGCGGCGGCGGTCGCCGTCGCCGATTGCCTTGGTCCAGAACGGCATCACCTGCATGTAGCCGCGCGCGCCGGCAATCGAGATCGCGTACTTGCGGTACGCCGACTCCACCTGGATCAGGCCCAGCACCAGTCCCGGATCAAGGCCCGCGCGGGTCGCTTCATACCACGCGGTCTCGAGGAACTCGGTGCGGGTCTGGACGTCGGGCAGGCGCTTGGCCAGGCGCGGCGACATCTGGTCGAACCACGCCTGGTAGCGCGCCCGCCCCGCCTCGGTGCGGAAGGTCGGGCGCGGCGGACGCGCATCGGCGATGGCGTTGGCCAGCGCCAGACGCACCGAATCCGACAGCGCTTCTTCTTTCTGGTTACCGGCATGCGCCGGCGCCGCCAGACCGAAGGCCAGCGCCAGCAGCACGCCTCCGGTCCGGGAGGCCAGGCGCAACGCCATCACTTGCCCAGCTTGGCCTTGATGAAGCCAACCATCTCGCCCACGGCGACGCTGCTCGCTTCTGCATCGCGGCGGCCCTGGTATTCGAGGTTGCCTTCTTTCAGGCCACGCTCGCCGATCACGACGCGGTGTGGCACGCCGATCAGTTCCCAGTCGGCGAACATCGCACCCGGGCGCAGGCCGCGGTCGTCGACGATGACGTCGATGCCCATGGCCGACAGCGACGCATACAGCTGCTCGGTCGCGTCCTTGACCATCTCGCTGCGGTCCATGCCCATCGGGCACAGCACCACTTCGAACGGCGCCAGGGCGTCCGGCCAGACGATGCCCTTGTCGTCGAAGTTCTGCTCGATCGCCGCGCCCAGGATGCGGGTCACGCCGATGCCGTAGCAGCCCATCTGCAGCGGCGCAGGCCGGCCGCCGTCGTCAAGGAAGGTCGCGCCCATCGCCTGCGAGTACGCGGTGCCGAGCTGGAACACGTGGCCCACTTCGATGCCGCGCTCGATCGCCAGCACGCCCTTGCCGTCCGGCGACGGGTCGCCTTCGACGACGTTGCGCAGGTCGGCCACGAGCGGCTCGGGCAGATCGCGGCCCCAGTTCACGCCGATGTGGTGGAAGTCTTGTTCGTTCGCGCCGCAGACGAAATCGGCCATGTTGGCGACCGTGCGGTCGGCCACGACGGTCACTGGCAGCTTTGTGCCGACCGGACCGAGGTAGCCCGGCACGGTGCCGAACACCTCGAGGATTTCGGCTTCGGTCGAGAAGCGGTAACCGGCCAGGCCGTCGACCTTGCCGACCTTGATTTCGTTGAGTTCATGGTCGCCGCGCAGCAGCAGCACCCAGTAGCTTTTCTTGCCGTCGTTCTCGACCGTCAGGGCGATGGTCTTGACGGTCTGCGCCAGGTTCACGCCCAAGAGCGCCGCGACGGTCTCGCACTTGGTCGTGCCCGGGGTCGGGGTCTTGGTCAGCGTTTGCGTGGCGGCGCCGCGCTCGCCGCTGGCGACGGCTTCGGCCGCTTCCATATTGGCCGCGAAATCGGACGTCGGGCAGTAGACCAGCGCATCTTCGCCGGTGCTGGCGATGACGTGGAATTCGTGCGAGCCGGTGCCGCCGATGGCGCCATTGTCGGCCGCCACCGCGCGGAACTTCAGGCCGAAGCGCGTGAAGATGCGGGTGTAGGCGTCGAACATGGTCTGGTACGACGTCTGCATGCCGGCGACATCGCGGTCGAACGAATACGCATCCTTCATCGTGAATTCGCGGCCGCGCATCAGGCCGAAGCGCGGACGGCGCTCGTCGCGGAACTTGGTCTGGATGTGATAGAAGTTCACCGGCAGCTGGCGGTACGACTTGATCTCGCTGCGCACGACGTCGGTGATGACTTCTTCGGACGTCGGCTGGATCGCGAAGTCGCGGCCATGGCGGTCTTTCACGCGCATGAGCTCGTCGCCCATCTTGTCCCAACGGCCTGTCTCTTGCCACAGTTCGGCCGGCTGCACGAGCGGCATCAGCAGTTCAATACCACCAGCGCGATTCATTTCTTCACGGACGATCGCTTCGACCTTGCGGATGACGCGCAGCCCGACCGGCATATACGTATAGATGCCGGAACCCAGGCGCTTGATCATCCCGGCGCGCATCATCAGCTTGTGGCTGACGATCTCGGCATCGGAAGGCGCTTCTTTCAGAGTTGAAATAAAAAATCGTGAGGCACGCATATCTGTGAATTCTTTTTAAAAAGAGAGGGTTATAATCGACCTAATTTTAAAGGATTAGCCGGCTGATGCGTCCAATCTTTCTACAAACAGGGTCCGGAACCAGCATCATCGACCGCGCAAGCGGTGCGGAAACCCCTTGGGCATGACAATACGTAAGTAAAAACACAAGGGTACCGAGTGCCCGCAAGAGGGAACGTCCGCCGGCAGAAAGTATCGAGGTGCACTTATGCTCGACCGTGAAGGGTTTCGGCCCAACGTCGGCATCATCCTGCTGAACGCTAACAACGAGGTCTGGTGGGGCAAGCGGGTGCGAGAGCACTCATGGCAATTTCCTCAAGGGGGAATCAAGTACGGCGAAACACCCGAGCAGGCAATGTACCGCGAGCTCGAGGAAGAAATCGGTTTGCGTCAGGAGCACGTCAAGATCGTGGGTCGCACCCGCGATTGGCTGCGCTATGAAGTGCCCGATCATTTCATCAAGCGTGAAATTCGCGGGCATTACCGTGGCCAGAAGCAGATCTGGTTCCTGCTGCGCATGGTCGCGCGCGACAACGAAGTCAATCTGCGCCTGACCGACCACCCCGAGTTCGACGCCTGGCGCTGGCACGACTACTGGGTGCCGCTCGACGTCGTGATCGAGTTCAAGCGCGACGTGTACCAGCGCGCACTGCAGGAGCTGTCGCGCTTTCTGAGCTGGCCCGCCAAGGGCCAGCACGGCGAGCGGCGTCACAGCGCGCGCTACCTGCGCCAGCCGCATGGCCGCGCGCAGCCTGGCGCCAAGGCGGGGCAAGAGATGCTCGGGGCGGCGGGGCCGGGCAATCCGGCGGCGCCCGATGCACTGGTGCTGGCGCCGAACAAGTAGGCTGTAACGATCGGAAGCGGCGCAGGCCGCTTCCCGATTTCATGCTTAAAGCATTGCTTTGATAGCAATATTCGCCAGTACAATGGTGGCATGAGCCCACTTATCCGTCACCTGCGTTTGCTGCTATTGCCACTTGCCGTGCTGACAGCGGCGCCTGCTGCCCATGCCTGGCAGAGCACGCCGGGGCGCTGCCAGCTGAGCCTGTTGAACACCCTCCCCATACGGTACACCGGCCCGAGCCTGAGCCTTACGCTCGAAGGCAGGATCGACGGCTCCCCGGCCGACATGCTGATCGACACCGGCGCTTCCGGCAGCATTCTGACGCGCACCGCGACCGAGCGCCGTGGGCTGCCACTGCGCTCGAGCGACGCACTCGCAATCGGTGTCGGCGGCGTTTCGCGCATTTACACGACGCGCATCAAAGAATTCAAGGCCGGACCGGCGTCGATCACGAACAGCCGCGTGAACGTGCTGAGCGACTTCGGCACCGCACCATCGTTCGACGCCATCCTGGGCGCCCCGTTCCTGCTCCAGTCCGACCTCGAGATCTCGCTGGCGACCAAGGAAATCAAGTTTTTCAAACCGACCAACTGCGATGACGCGGTGCTGTCTTACTGGGACCATGACGCGGTACAGATCCCCTTCAAATGGCGGTCGGCCGGGCGCGACAATCCCCAGTTCAAGGTACTGCTCAATGGGAAAGAAGCAACGGCAATCATCGATAGCGGCACCTCCACGACGGTCATCACGCACCGGGCGGCCGAAAAGGCGGGCCTGAAGATGAATGCGCCCGGTGTCGAACAGGCATTTGCGACAGCCGGGGTGGGTGTGAAGCGCATCGCGCGCTGGAACGCGACGCTGGGCACGCTACAGATCGGCCGCGAGACCATTGAAAACGCCGACGTCGGTGTGATCGCCGCCGACGATTTCGATGCCGACGTGATCCTGGGCGCCGACTTCCTGCGCTCGCACCGTGTATTGTTCGCCATGAGCCAGAAGAAGCTGTATATCAGCTACGTCGGTGGCGATGCGCTTGGCCAATGGCGCCGCATCGAGCCCTGGTTGCAACAGGAAGCCGACGCCGGCAACGGTGACGCCCAGATGATGGTGGCATCGATGCATGGCCGCGGAAACGGGGTCCCCCTGGACAAGGTACAGGCGCATGCCTGGGTCGACAAGGCGGCGGCCGGCGGACATCCCCGCGCCAACCTGATGGTCGGCGCGCGTCTGGTCAAGGAAGGGCGCTACGCCGAAGCAGCCGTGCGAATCAGGCAGGCGCTCGACCGCCTGCCGGCCGACCGCAGCGGCGCACTGCTGCTGTACACGGCGCGCATGCACAACGGTGACACGGCGCTGGCGCGGCGCGAACTGGAAACCACGTTCAGTCACGACACCGATGAATGGCCGGGGCCGCTCGCCGATTTCTATCTTGGCAAGATCGATGAAGACAAACTCATGCAGCTGACCGTTGCAGCGCCCGACCCCTCGGTACAGCGCATTTGCCAGATGCGCTTTGCGATCGCCGAGGGCTACCTCTTTGCAGGCGATATCGAACGCGAGAAACTGGCGCGGGAGAAAGAGGCTGTCTGCCGTCCGGCGCCCACGTCCACGCCCTGAGGCCCGCCCCGCGCCGGATCGGCGGCTGCGCTACAATGCCCGCTCTCCCCTTTTTTCGCCCCCTCCTGCCATGTTCACTCCGTCCTCGCACGACGTGCGCCGCTTTTTCTGCGACGCCTATCGCAAGCAACGCAATGGCGAGATCCTGACGCCGATGGACGCCATCGCGGCCGACTGGATCGTGCAGCATCCCGAATACCACGACCAGTTCGAGGACATCGAGGCGGCGATCGCGCGCGACTATTCGGTCGAAGGCGGCAAGCCCAATCCGTTTTTGCACCTGTCGATGCACCTGTCGATCGCCGAGCAGATCTCGATCGACCAGCCGCGCGGCATCCGCGCCGCGCACGACATGCTGGTGGTCAAACGGGGCGAGCACGATGCCCACCACGAGATCATGGAATGCCTGGGCGAGATGATCTGGGCCTCGCAGCGGGGTGGCGTGCCGCCCGATACCGAAGCCTATATCGAGTGCGTGCGGCGCCGCGCGTTTGCCTGATTCAAGCGAGCTTGTCGTCCGCGACCCGGTAACGCGGGTCTTCCACCAGATTCACCTCGATCATGTCCTGCGCCTTTTCCAGCAGCTCGCGGCAGTCGGGGCTCAGGTGGCGCAGGTGCAGGCGCTTGCCCAGCAGGCGGTAACGTTCGGCCAGCGCGTCGATCGCCTGAATCGCCGAATGGTCCACCACGCGCGCGTGCAAAAAGTCGATCACGACGTCCTGCGGATCGTCCTTCGGCGTGAAGATGCCCTGAAACGCACTCACTGACGCGAAGAACAGCGTGCCGTCGAGCGCGTACACCTTCCAGCCTTGACCATCGACCGCGACCGCCGCCTTCACCTGGCGCGCATGCTGCCACGCGAACACCAGCGCCGAGACGATCACGCCGGTCAGCACCGCCACCGCCAGGTCGACCAGCAGCGTGATGGCAGCCACCAGCACGACCACGAACAGATCCGCACGCGGCACGCGGCCGGCCAGGCGGAACGTGCCCCATTCGAAGGTCTTTTCGCAGACGACAAACATCACGCCGATCAGCGCCGCCAGTGGAATCGCCTCGATCCAGCTGGAGCCGAACAGGATGAAGCACAGCAGGATCACGGCCGCTGCGATGCCCGACAGGCGCCCGGTCGCGCCGCTGTTCACGTTGATCATGCTCTGGCCGATCAGCGCGCAGCCGCCCATGCCGCCAAACACGCCGCTGACCACGTTGGCCGCGCCCAGCGCCAGCGATTCGCGGTTCGGCTGGCCGCGCGTGTCGGTGATTTCGTCGATCAGCGTCAGCGTCAGGAGCGATTCGATCAGGCCCACGCCCGCCATCACGAGCGCGTACGGGAACACGATGCGCAGCGTGTCCCACGTCATGGGCACGTCGGGCAGCGCAAAGCTCGGCAAGCCGCCGGCGATGGAACCGAGGTCGCCCACGGTGCGCGTCTCGACGCCCAGCAGCGCGCAACCGACGCTGGCCACCAGGATGCCCACCAGCGTGGACGGCACCGCTTTGGTGATGCGCGGCGTCAGGTAGATCACGGCCATCGTGATGGCGATGATGACGCCCATCGTGACCAGTTGCGCGGCGGGCATCCATTCTGGCGTGCCATCCGGGCCCGCCACCTTGAAGTGCCCGAACTGGGCGAGGAAGATCACCAGCGCCAGCCCGTTGACGAAGCCGAGCATCACCGGATGCGGCACCATGCGGATGAATTTACCGAGCCGCGCGGCGGCAAACAGCAGTTGCAGCACGCCCATGAGCACCACGGCCGCCAGCAGGTATTGCGCGCCATGCTGCACCACCAGCGCGATCATCACGACAGCCAGCGAGCCGGCGGCGGCCGAGATCATGCCGGGCCGCCCGCCGAATGCGGACGTGATGAAGGCAACCAGCACGGCGGCGTACAGGCCGGTGAGTGGCGACAGGTGGGCAACCAGAGCGAAGGCAATCGCCTCGGGCACGAGGGCCAGGGCGACCGTCAGGCCACTGAGCAGATTGGTTTTGAGATAAGCGGGCGAGGTGAGAATAGACAGAGATGACACGAAGAGCTCCGGCGGGTGACGCGGCAAGGGGCTCGCATGTTACCAGCAAGCGCCTTGCACGTTTGTCGCCGGGCTTATTTCTTGGTCACCAGCTGGCCCGGCAGACTGCCCAGGTACGCGCCCAGGTCGGCCATGTCGCGGTTCGACAGCGGTTGCACCAGCGCCGCCATGATCGGGTTCACGCGCCCGTTCGGGCCGGCGCCGCGCTTGTAGGCACGCAGCGCCGTCGTCAGGTAGTCGGCGTGCTGGCCGGCCAGCTTGGGATAGCTCGGGTCGATCGGCTTGTTGAAGTCGGCCCCGTGGCACGAGGCGCAGTTGTGCGTCTTGGCCAGCGCCGCGCCGCGCGCGATGTCGGCGGCCGATGCGCTCGCGCCCAGCGCGCCCAGCACCAGGGAAAGGACAATCCGTTGCATGGCGTGGTTCATCGCGTGGCCACCGTCTGTTGGGAGTAATAGGCCGCCACGTCGGCAATGTCCTGGTCGCTCAGCGACTTGGCGATATTGACCATCGACGGATGCTTGCGGTCGCCCTTGCGGTAAGCCTTGAGGGCGGATTCGAGATATTTGGCCGACTGGCCGCCGATCATCGGCACCCGGTAGACTTCGGGGAACGCCGTCTTGTAGCCGCCCTGGATGCCGTGGCAGCCGATGCACATCTCGACCTTGGCGACGGCCGCCTTGGGATTGCCGACGACTTCTGCGGCCGTGGCGACGGCGCTGCCGGCGGTACAGGCGCATGCTGCCAGTACCAGTGGTGCCAAACTTGTTTTCATGGGCGTCTCGTTAGTTGTAATTCGAAAACCGCAACCGCATAAAAAGTTAGCAAAGGTCTACCAACGGGCCGATTCTATCTGAAGACTTGACACCAGTCTACAAACCGGACGGCGGCGGCGTGGCCAAGGTTATGGCGTATACTTCCTGCCACCGACCGACTCGACAAAGCACCCGCCATGCATGCAGCTCCCCGCTTCGAAGGCAGCGACAAGTACGTCGCCACCGCCGACCTGAAACTGGCCGTCAACGCGGCCCTGACGCTGGGCCGTCCGCTCCTGATCAAGGGCGAGCCGGGCACCGGCAAGACCATGCTGGCCGAAGAAGTCGCGGCCAGCCTGAACATGCCGCTGCTGCAGTGGCACGTCAAATCGACCACCAAGGCCCAGCAGGGCCTGTACGAATACGACGCCGTCTCGCGCCTGCGCGACTCGCAGCTGGGCGACGAGCGCGTGCGCGACATCCAGAACTACATCGTCAAGGGCGTGCTGTGGCAAGCCTTCACGGCGCCCGAACCCGTCGTGCTCCTGATCGACGAAGTCGACAAGGCCGACATCGAGTTTCCAAACGACCTGCTGCGCGAACTCGATCGCATGGAGTTCTACGTGTATGAGACGCGCGAGATGGTCGTGGCCACCCACCGCCCGCTCGTGATCATCACGTCCAACAACGAGAAGGAGCTGCCGGACGCGTTCCTGCGCCGCTGCTTCTTCCACTACATCCAGTTCCCGGACCGCGAGACGATGGCCGACATCGTCGGCGTGCACTTCCCGAACCTGCGCCAGGACCTGCTGACCGCAGCGCTGCAAAGCTTCTATGCCATGCGCGATGTCCCCGGCATCAAGAAGAAGCCATCGACGTCGGAATTTCTCGACTGGCTCAAGCTGCTGCTGGCCGAGGACGTGCCGGCCGAGGCCCTGCGCGCAAGTGCCGAGGGCAAGGTGGGTATCCCGCCGCTGCACGGCGCCCTGCTCAAGAACGAGCAGGACGTGGGCCTGTTCGAGCGCCTGATGTTCATGGCGCGGAACAACCGGTGATGGTGGCGCCAGCCCCCTCAATGCGATGCTGATCGATTTTTTCCGCGCCCTGCGCGAGGCCCGCATCCCGGTCTCGATCCGCGAATTTTTGACGCTGCTCGACGCGTTGCAACGCGGCGTGATCGCCCCGTCGCTCGACGACTTCTACTACCTCGCGCGGCTGACGCTGGTGAAGGATGAAGCCCACTTCGACAAGTTCGATCGCGTCTTCGGCGCCTGGTTCCGCGGCGTCGATGCCGTGTTCGACGAGAAGGCCGAGATTCCCCTCGACTGGCTGATCAAGCGCTTCGAGCGCGAACTCACGCCCGAGCAAAAGGCGCAGCTCGAAAAATTCGGCTACGACAAGCTGCAACAGCGCCTGCAGGAGCTGCTGAAAGAGCAGAAGGAACGCCACGCGGGCGGCAGCAAGTGGATCGGTACCGGCGGCACGTCGCCGTTCGGCCATGGCGGCACCAACCCCGAAGGCATCCGCATCGGCGGCGAGAGCCGGAATCGCACCGCTGTGAAAGTGTGGGACCAGCGCACCTACCGCGACTACGACGGCGAGCGCGAACTGGGCACGCGCAACCTGAAGGTGGCGCTGCGCCGTCTGCGCCGCTTCGCGCGCCAGGGCGCGGCCGATGAACTGGCACTGGACGACACGATCCGCGCCACCGCCAGCAACGCCGGCTGGCTCGACATCCGCATGCGGCCCGAGCGCAAGAACCGGATCAAGGTCGTGATGCTGTTCGACGTCGGCGGCTCGATGGACGACCATATCGAACGCACCGAAGAACTGTTCTCGGCCGCCAGCAGCGAATTCAAGAACATGGAGTTCTACTACTTCCACAACTGCGTCTACGACTACGTGTGGAAGAACAACGCACGCCGCCACAGCGAGCGCTTCGCCACCTGGGACGTGCTGCGTAAATATCCGGCCGATACGCGCGTGCTGTTCGTCGGCGACGCGACCATGAGTCCCTACGAAGTCATGGCGCCCGGCGGCTCCGTCGAATACAACAACGACGAAGCGGGCGCAGTCTGGCTGGCGCGCTTCATGACCGCGTTTCCAAAATGCGCCTGGCTCAATCCCGAACCCGAGCACCTGTGGCAGTACCGCCAATCGATCGCGCTGATTCGCCAGGTGATGAGCAACCGGATGTTCCCGATCACGCTGGAGGGCCTCGAACGGGCCATGCGCCTGTTGAGCAAGTAGTGTTAGCACGGACACGGACGCGGGCTGCCGGGCGCACTAGAATCGCGCAACGATAAGAAGAAGGAGACCGCATGCCTGACCTGTTGTCCGTATTGACAAGCCTTGCCTGGCCCCTGGCAATTGCGCTGGCGTGGCTGGCCGGTGAATTTGGCCAGCGCTGGACCGGCCTGCCCCGCATCAGCTTCTACGGCCTGGTCGGCTTCGCGCTGGGCAGCTCGCAGATCGGCGTGCTGCCCGCGGCCGATCTGGGCCCGGTCGCACTGCTGGCCAATATCGCCTTCGGCCTGGTCCTGTTTGAACTGGGCAACCGCATCAACCTGCGCTGGCTGGTCAACAATCCGTGGATCGGCGTGGCCGGCCTGGTCGAATCGACGCTGACGTTCGTGCTCGTCTACCTCGTCGCCATCGCGTTTGGCGCGGCCCAGATCACGGCGCTGCTGATGGCGGCACTCTCGATGGCCACCTCCCCCGCCACCGTCGTGCGGGTCATCAACGAACAGAAAAGCTCGGGCCAGATGACCGAGCGCGTGCTGCACCTGTCGGCCCAGAACTGCGTGCTGGCCGTGTTCGCGTTCAACGCCATCATCGGCGTCTGGCTGTTCCGCACGCAGGACGCCGTCAGCGAGGCACTGTGGCAAAGCCTGGTCATGCTCGCTGCGTCGATCGTGGCCGGCGCCGTGTTCGGCCTGCTGGTGCCGGCGCTGCTGCGCGCGATCGGCAATGCGCAGCAGGACACCACCGTCGCATTCGCCCTGGCCGTGATCCTGCTCGTGTCGGTGTGCGACGTCGGCGGCCTGTCGCCGGTCGTCGCGGCGCTGGCCTTCGGCCTGACCGTGCGCTCGCGCCGCGTGACCTTTACCCAGACCCAGCGCAATTTCGGCGCGCTCGGCGAAGTGCTCACCGTGCTGCTGTTCGTCTACGCCGCCTCGACCCTCGACTGGCGCCTGGTGGCGGCCGGCGGCGTGATGGCGGTGGTCGTCGTACTGGTGCGGCTGCTGGCCAAGACCGCCGGCGTGGCCGCGTTCTCGCACCTGTCGGGCGTTACCTGGCGCAAGGGCGCGCTCACGGGCCTGGGCCTGGCGCCGCTGGCCGTGTTCGTAATCCTGATGCTCGAACATGCGCGCTATACCGGCCTGAAAGTGGTCGACGACCTGCACGCAATGGCCGCGGTAGCGATGCTGCTCGAAGTGTTCGGCCCGATCATCATCCAGCGCGCCCTGATCTGGGCGCACGAAGCACCGGAGTCCCATCATGCCGCTTGACGCTTTTACTTCGTCCACGCCGCTCACCTTCGGGGTCGAGCTCGAACTGCAACTGGTCAACCTGTCGGACTTCAACCTGACCGCCGCCAGCCCCGATCTGATGCACCTGCTGGAGCGCAAGCCTTTCCCGGGCAACGTCACGCCCGAGATCACCGAGAGCATGATCGAGATTAATTCGAGCGTGCACACGGCGTATGGTCCCTTGCTGGCCGAGCTGACCGAGATCCGCGACACACTCGTCGCGGCGAGCGACACGCTCAATATCGGCATCGCCGGTGGCGGTACGCACCCGTTCCAGCACTGGTCCGACCAGCGCATTTCGGCCAAGCCGCGCTACGAATACCTGTCGCAGCTGTATGGCTACCTGGCCAAGCAGTTCACGGTCTTCGGCCAGCACGTGCACATCGGCTGCGCCAATGGCGACGATGCGATGTACCTGCTGCACGCGCTGAACCGCTACCTGCCGCACTTCATCGCGCTGTCGGCGTCGTCGCCGTTCGTGCAGGGCCACGACAGCCTGTTCGAATCGGCGCGCCTGAATTCCGTGTTCGCGTTTCCGATGAGCGGCCGCGCGCCCTTCACGCTCAGCTGGCAGAAGTTCACCGATGTGTACTTCGCCAAGATGGAACGCACCAACATCATCAAGAGCATGAAGGATTTTTACTGGGATCTGCGACCCAAGCCCGAATTCGGCACGATCGAGCTGCGCGTGTGCGACACGCCGCTGACGGTGGAGCGGGCCGCCGCGCTGGCCGCCTACCTGCAGGCGCTGTGCCGCCACCTGCTCGAGCGCAAGGACGAAGCGCCTGTTGAAGACGACTACCTCGTCTACAACTACAACCGCTTCCAGGCTTGCCGCTTCGGGCTGGACGGCAGCATCACGCACCCGAAAACCTACGACAGCATCGTGATCCGCGACGATATCCTGGCCACGCTCGAACGGATGCTGCCGCACGCCGAAGCGCTGGGCAGCGTCGAGGCGTTGCAGCATCTGGCTGCCGCCGCGCGCGGCGGCAGCGATGCAGCCATCCTGCGTCGCCACGCCGAGCGCGAAGGCTCGGTCGAAGGGATGGTCAATGCGGCGATCGGGCACTTCCGGGGTGACCGCGTGGCGTGAGCTGCGCAAATCAGCCGTGCACTGCCCGGCTATCCGGCGGCGCCTGTTCCCGCTGCTGCATCCCGTAGTCGCGCACCACGTGCGCCACGCGCAAGCGGTAGTCACGAAACACGCCGTCACGGCCGGCCGTCTGCGCCGCCTGGTGCGCTTCCAGCGTGCGCCAGCGCTGCACAGCGTCTTCATCGCGCCAGAACGACAACGACAGCAGGCGGCCGGGCTGCGTGAGCGATTCGAACCGTTCCACCGACACGAAGCCATCGATCGCCTCGAGCGACGCGCGCAGCGCCTGCGCCGTGGCGAGGTACTCACGCTGGCGCGCCGGGTCGGGTTCGACTTCGAAAATGACCGCGATCACGCGCGGCTCCCGAGCGTGCCCTCCACCGCTTCGGTGAACGTGCGCGTTTCACGCACGATGAAACGCCCCTCGCGCGCCAGCGCAAAATTGGCGCGCGCTTCGTCATCCGTCTTCAAGCGTGTGCGGTACGCTTCGTAGTCAGCCAGACTGGCAAAGCCCACCAGACCCCAGGCCTCGTCGTTGGTCCCCTCGTGCGGCAGGAAGTAGCCGATCAAGAAGCCACCGAGCCGGGGAATGATGCGGCCCCAGTTGGCGGCGTATTCACGAAACTGCTCACGCTGAAACGGATCGATGCGATAGCGGATGAAACAGGTGATGGTCATGGTGACTCCTCGGGTTTGGAGCGGTCACCTTAGCCTGATGCCGTGGCCAGATGCTTCGGTTAAGATCGAAGCATGAGAGACGGTCCGAATATCACTACCATCGCCGCACTGATCGGCGACCAAGCGCGCGCGCAGGCCCTGACCTTGCTGATGGCCGGACGGGCGCTCACCGCCACCGAGCTGGCCGACGGCGCAGGCGTCACGCGCCAGACGATCAGCACCCATCTGGCGAAGCTGGTCGATGCCGGGCTGCTGGCCGTCCAGGCGCAGGGGCGGCACCGGTATTTCAGCATCGCCGATGCCGACGTGGCGGCGCTGCTCGAAACGCTGATGGGCATGGCCTTCGGCGCCGGCACGCTGCCGCTGCACCTGAAGCTGGGCCCGTCCGCGCCGGCCCTGCGCAAGGCGCGCGTCTGCTACGACCACCTAGCCGGCGAGCTTGGCGTGGTGCTGCATGACCGGCTGGCTGCGCGAGGCGCATTCGGCTTCGGCGCCGACGGCATGGTGCTCACGACCGCAGGCGCGTTACTGATCGGCCAGCTGGGCATCGATACCGCTGCACTGGCGCGCTCGCGGCGGCCCGTGTGCCGCACCTGCCTGGATTGGAGCGAGCGGCGTCACCATCTGGCCGGCGCACTGGGCAGCGCTCTGCTCGACCGGTTCGAACAACTTGGCTGGACGCGCCGCGTGGCAGGTTCGCGCGTCATGGCCTTCGATGCGCAGGGCGAGGTCGCCCTGCGTGACTGGCTCGATCAGGTCAGCCCGCCACCGGCACGCCCTTGCCCACCCAACCCGTCTTCATGAAGCGCGCCAGCAGCGGCTGTCTGGCAGGCGCCGGCGCCGGCAGCCTGGCGTCGACCACACTGGCCCACTGGTCGGCCAGTTGCTCGCAGGTGGCGCGCAGCACCGGGTCGATCGTCGGCAGGCGCGCCAGCGCGCACAGATGGCGCTCAATGACGGACGCCAGCTTGACGCACGGCGGCTCGCCGTCGCCTTTCGCGCTGTAATGCGACATCAGGTGCAGGAGCGAGGCGACCAGCAGCGTGTCCTGGTTGTGCGGCTCGCCCGCTGTGGATGGCGTGGTGGGTGTGGGGGAAATCGTCATGCGAAGCGCTCCATGGACCAGAACAAGACAATGAGATGAGAATGATTCTCATTCATTATTCCCGTGTCACACGGCGAAAGCAAGCGATTTCGTACTACAGGCGCGTCTCGCGCGCCGCGCGCAGAAATTCGTCGAGCACCGGCGTGCAGTCGAGCAGATCGACACCGCCCGCGCGGTGGAACTCGGGGTGCCACTGCAAGCCCATGACGAAGTTGGCGCGCTGGTAGCGGATCGCCTCGATGATGCCGTCCGGCTCGGACATGGCTTCGATGCGGATATCGCGCCCCAGGTCCTTGACGGCCTGGTGGTGGATCGAATTGACCATCGCCTGCTGGACGTTGGGGAACATGCGGCTAAGGGACGAGCCCTTGGGGAACACGATCGCATGACGATGCGCGTCGTACAGGTCGTGCACGTGCGCCAGCGCGTCGGGACGGTCGGTGGCGACGTCCTGGTGCAGCGTGCCGCCGAAGGCCACGTTGATCAGCTGGCAGCCACGGCACACGCCCAGCACCGGTTTGCCGGCGTCGACGAATTCGTGCAGCAGTTCGAGCTCGTACACATCGCGCGCGCGGTCGCCGCTCCATTCGGGACGGGTGGGCGTTTCGGAATAGGTTTGCGGGGCGACGTCGGCCCCGCCCTGCAGCACCAGGCCATCCAGGTGACGTGCATAGTGGCGCAGCGTGATGTTGCTGGGGTGGAGCAAGCCGTTGGTATTGACCGTCGGGATCATGAACACCAGCACGTCGCGCGACATCACCCACTGAGCGATGGATTCCTCGAGGTATTGCAGGTTTTTGCTCAGCAGCCCCTTGGCGCCCGCTTCGGGATGGAAGATGCGGGCCGAGACACCAATGTGCAGCGTGCGCTGCATGATGTCGCGACTGAAGCGTTCACGCAGCGAGCGAAAGCGCGACGTGATGACCCGGCCGGCCAGGGCCACCGGGTTGTCGCCATCGCGCAGATAGCGCGCCGGTCCGCGTGCGTGCTGGCCGCCGCTGGCGCGCCGGTCGGGCACACGCACGCGCGTCTCGCGGCGTTCATCGATATCCGCCTCGGGCGAGGGGTCGTCTGGCTTGCGCTTGATGGGTTCGTCTTCGGTCATGTCATTAATATAACTTCGGCAATGCTGCGCACGATTCAAAGTTGTTACAAAAGGTCGCCATGCACTCAGACCGGCACGTCGAGCAGCTTCTGGAAGGTCAACATCAGGTGGCGCCCCGCCACGGGTGTCTCGAGCAGGCCGCGCGCGCCGGCCAGCCGGGCGCGGGCGCTGTCGTACTGAAACGATGGCGCGACCATGAACACCACGGGCGTGCGCCCGGCGCCGGCCTGCGCCTTGATCGATGAACACAGCGCATACGGTTCGATGCCTGGGGCGGCCGTGTTGATCAGGACCAGCGCGACCGGCGTCTCGTCGCACAGGCGCACGGCGGCGGCCCGGCTGTCGGTCCATTCGACGCCGATCCGGCGCGGCCCGAGCACCTGCGCCACCCGGTTGCGCAGGTTGCACGCCTGATCGACGATCAAGACCGGGCCATCGACGGGCCCATGGCGCAGTCGCGTGTAGAATGCGGGCGTTTCAAGATCCGGTCCCAGGCGCGGACGGCGGCGGCGTTCGGCCAGCACGCGGCGCGCACGGGCGCCATGCTGGGCCAGCGCATGCACGCGCGTGTCGAGCAGTTCGGCCAGCCTTTCATGCAGCGCCCGTTGGTCAAGCGGGCGGGTCAGGTTTGGCCAACAGGTGGCGTCGCTGCCGCCGATGACCAGTACCGGTTGCAGCGCATCGGGTGGCCGGCACGCCATTTGCGCCAGCGCAAACGGGTTGTCGCCGTTGGCAACCAGCAGATCCGGCTCTTGCAAACTATCGGCATGCAGGCAAGAATACGACGGCCCGACGCCCGGCGCGTCTTCGAGCAGCGCCGCCAGCCGGGCGGTTTCAACCGGATCAAAGCCGATCGGACGCACGGTGAACAGACAATGGGATCGCTGCATCGGGCCCCACCCTTCTTGCATCGATTATGTATTTACAGCGTAATCTAGCACATAGATGCAAGGTGAAAAGCACGACATAAGCGCAAAATACTGTATATTTATACAGTTAAAAAGCATTTCCTTTTCCGCTCGACAAGATAGAATGCCAACGCATTCTACAAATACTCTTCAAGATGGCCTCCAAGAAACCCGCTCCAGACTACAGCGAATCATCCATCCGTGTCCTCAAGGGACTCGAACCTGTGAAACAGCGTCCGGGCATGTACACCCGCACGGAAAATCCGCTCCACATCATCCAGGAAGTGATCGACAACGCCTCCGATGAGGCGCTGGGTGGCTATTGCAAGAACATCAGCGTCACGATGAACCCGGACGGCTCGATCACGGTCGAAGATGACGGCCGCGGCATCCCGGTCGGCATCCACCCCGAAGAAGGCGTGTCCACGGTCGAAATCGTGTTCACGCGCCTGCACGCCGGCGGCAAGTTCGACAAGGGCTCGGGCGGCGCGTATGCGTTCTCGGGCGGCCTGCACGGCGTCGGCGTCTCGGTCACCAATGCGCTGTCCAAGCGCCTCGAGATCGAGGTCTGGCGCAAGGACGATCAGGGCAACGGCCAGCACAAGCTGGTGTTCGCCGCTGGCGACGTGATCGAACCCCTCACCTCCGCGCCATTCGAGCGCGGCGGCAAGAAGAACGGCACGCGCGTGACGGCCTGGCCCGATGGCAAGTACTTCGATTCGCCGACCATCCCGATGAACGACCTGCAACGCCTGCTGCGCTCGAAAGCCGTGCTGCTGCCTGGCGTGACGGTCACGCTCACGAACGCCAAGGGTGAAGTCCAGACCTGGCGCTACGACGAGGGCCTGCGCGGTTACCTGACCGAAGCGCTGGCGCAAAGCTCCAACGGCGAAACACTGATCCCGCTGTTCGAAGGCGCGCAGTACGCCGCTGCCGGCGACGATAGTTTTGCCGAAGGCGAAGGCGCGGCCTGGGTCGTGGCCTGGACCGAAGAAGGCGGCGTGGTGCGTGAATCCTACGTCAACCTGATCCCCACCGTCAGCGGCGGCACCCACGAAGCGGGCCTGCGCGATGGCCTGTATGGCGCGGTCAAGAACTTCGTCGAGCTGCATGGTTTGCTGCCGAAAGGCGTCAAGCTGCTGCCCGAGGACGTGTTCGCGCGCGTCTCGTTCGTGCTGTCGGCCAAGGTGCTGGACCCGCAGTTCCAGGGCCAGACGAAAGAGCGCCTGAATTCGCGCGACGCGCTCAAGCTGGTCTCGACCTTCACCAGGCCACCGCTCGAACTGTGGCTGAACCAGCACGTCGAATACGGCAAGAAGCTGGCCGAACTCGTGATCCGCCAGGCGCAGTCGCGCCTGCGCTCGCTGCAGAAAGTCGAAAAGAAAAAATCGTCGGGCGTGGCCGTGTTGCCGGGCAAACTGACTGATTGCGAATCGAACGACATCACGCGCAACGAGCTGTTCCTGGTCGAGGGGGACTCGGCTGGTGGCTCGGCCAAGATGGGCCGCGACAAGGAATTCCAGGCCATCCTGCCGCTGCGCGGCAAGGTGCTCAACTCGTGGGAAACCGACCGCGACCGCCTGTTCGCCAACAATGAAATCCATGATATCTCGGTGGCGATCGGCGTCGATCCGCACAGCGCCGGCGACTCGCCCGACCTCACCGGTCTGCGCTACGGCAAGATCTGCATCCTGTCCGATGCGGACGTCGACGGCTCGCACATCCAGGTGCTGCTGCTCACGCTGTTCTTCAAACACTTTCCGGCCCTGTTCGCGAACGGGAACATCTGCATCGCGCGCCCGCCCCTGTTCCGCGTCGACGTGCCCGCGCGCGGCAAGAAGCCGATCCAGAAGCTGTATGCGCTGGATTCCGGCGAGCTGCTGGCGATCGAAGACAAGCTGAAGAAAGAAGGCTTGAAGGAAGGCGTGTGGAGCATCTCGCGCTTCAAGGGCCTGGGCGAGATGAACGCCGAGCAGCTGTGGGAAACGACGATGAATCCGGACACGCGCCGCCTGCTGCCCGTGTTTTTGGGCGACTACGACCACGCCGAATCGTCGGCACGTTTCAATATGCTGATGGGCAAAGGCGAAGCCGCCGCGCGCCGCGCCTGGATCGAAGAACACGGAAACGAGACCGAGGCCGATATTTGATGAGACTGTGATCTGCAAGCTGAAATTGGGTTCCCGCCTCCGCGGGAACGACGATCTTGCAGCCATTGGCCCAGGCACGTCGTTCCAGCGAAAGCTGGAACCCAAGTCCTCCGCACCGCCACTATCGCTCGCCAGAACACGAAACACACACCATGACGAACCAACCAAGTCTCTTTGAACAGCAACACGAGCCGTCCGACGTCGAGACGCTCACCCTCTCCACCTTCGCCGAGCGCGCCTATCTCGACTACGCCGTTTCGGTGGTCAAGGGCCGCGCGCTGCCGGACGTGTCGGACGGCCAGAAGCCGGTCCAGCGCCGCATCCTGTACGCGATGAATGAACTGGGCCTGGGCCCCACCGCCAAGCCGCGCAAGTCGGCGGCCGTGGTCGGCGACGTACTCGGCAAACTGCACCCGCACGGCGACCAGTCGGTGTACGACGCGCTGGTGCGCATGGCGCAGGATTTTTCGCTGCGCTACCCACTGATCGACGGCCAGGGCAACTTCGGCTCACGCGACGGCGACGGCGCCGCCGCGATGCGCTACACCGAAGCGCGCCTGACGCCGATTGCCCGCATCCTGATGGATGAAATCGACATGGGCACGGTCGACTCGCAACCGAACTACGACGGTTCGACGACCGAGCCGCGCACGCTGCCGGCGCGCCTGCCGATGGTGCTGCTCAACGGCGCCTCGGGCATCGCGGTCGGCCTGGCCACCGAGATCCCGTCGCACAATCTGCGCGAAGTGGCTGCCGCCGCTGTCGCCATGATCCGCAATCCGAAGATGTCGCACGCCGAGCTGATGACCATCGTGCCCGGCCCCGACTTCCCGGGCGGCGGCCAGATCATCACGCCAGCGTCCAGCATCGCCGACATGTACGCGGTCGGCCGCGGGTCGATGAAGGTGCGCGCGCGCTGGAAGATCGAAGAACTGGCGCGCGGCCAGTGGCAGGCGATCGTCTATGAACTGCCGCCGGGCTGCTCGTCGCAGCGCGTGCTCGAAGAAATCGAAGAACTGACGAATCCGAAGGTCAAGGCCGGCAAGAAGGCGCTGCTGCCCGAGCAGCTCGCGCTGAAGAACACCGTGCTGGGCGCGCTCGACACGGTGCGCGACGAATCGGGCCGCGAAGCCGCAGTGCGCCTGGTGTTCGAACCGAAGTCGAAGAACCAGGACCAGAACGAATTCATGCTGATGCTGCTCGCGCACACGTCGCTCGAGTCGTCCAGCCCGATCAATATGGTGATGATCGGCGGCGACGGCCGTCCGCGGCAAAAAGGCCTGGGCACGATCATCCAGGAGTGGATCGATTATCGCTTCACGACGATCCGCCGCCGCACCGACTTCAAGCTGGCCAAGGTCAACGACCGCATCCACATTCTGGAAGGCCGCGAGACCGTCCTGCTGAACATCGACAAGGTCATCGCCATCATCCGCAACTCGGATGAACCGAAGGCCGCGCTGATCGAGGAATTCCGCCTGAGCGAGCGCCAGGCCGAAGACATCCTCGAGATCCGTCTGCGCCAGCTGGCGCGCCTCGAAGCGATCAAGATCCAGCAAGAGCTGGCGGATCTGCGCAGCGAGAAGGAAAAGCTGCAGGACATCCTCGAGAACCCGTCGTCGATGAAGCGCCTGATCATCCGCGAAATCGAAGCCGACGCCAAGCAGTTCGGCGACGAGCGCCGCACCGTGATCGAAGAAGCGCAGCGCGCGGTGGCCGAGCAGAAGGTCGTCGACGAACCGGTGACCGTGATCGTGTCCGAAAAAGGCTGGGTGCGTGCCCGCACCGGCATCGGCCACGACCCGGCGCAGTTCGCGTTCAAGGCTAGCGACTCGCTGTACAAGGCGTTCGAATGCCGCACAGTCGACCATCTGCTGGGCATTGGCGACAACGGCAAGGTGTATTCGGTGCCGGTGGCGGCGCTGCCTGGTTCGCGCGGCGACGGCGTGCCGATCACGACGCTGGTCGACCTGTCGGGCGGCATCCGCATCCTGCATTATTTCGCCGGCAATCCCGAGACGCGCCTGCTGCTGTCGACGTCGGACGCCTTCGGCTTCATCACCAAGGCAGGCGACATGGTCAGCCGTCTGAAAGGCGGCAAGTCGTTCATCACGCTGAACGACGGCGCGACGCCACTGCCGCCACGGATCGTGACCGACAGCTGCGGCGCGATCGCCTGCCTGTCCGAAAAGGGCCGCGTACTGGTGTTCGGCATTGACGAGATGAAGGTGCTGACCAATGGCGGCCGCGGCGTGACGCTGATGGAACTCGAGCCGAAAGAAACTATGCTGGCAGCCCAGCCGATCAATCAGAAAGGCCTGAACGTGATCGGCACCTGGGCCGGCGACAAGGCGCGCACGGTGGAGCTGTTCGCATCGGGCCTGGAGCCGCACTTCGGCAAGCGCTCGCGCAAGGGCAAGGCTTTGTCGGCACGCATGAAGGCGCATGATCTGGGGATGCGCGCACTTGACGCCGATGCCGTGAAAACGTAACGCGACCACAAAGCCGCTCAGTAACACAGCCGGGGTCAGGTCTGACATTCGGACACGACCTCAGCTAAGCCATTTCCATAGCCGGGGTCAGGTCTGACATCTGGACACGGCCTCAGCTTAGACATTCTCAATGGTGTCCTACCCTGTATCAGCATGGTCCGGCGCTAGCTAGTTCCGGCTACTCGACTGTCGAGATCGTGTCCGAATGTCAGACCTGACCCCGGCTTTTCCGGTATGCAGGCAAAAAAAATGCCGGCTGAGCCGGCATTTTTCATTGGAGCTGTTTGCTTAGTGCTTGGCAGCAGCCTTGTGCACGTCAGCCTGGGCTTCAGCACGGACCTGTTCGGTCTTTGCAGCAGCGGTTGCCTTGTCGACAGCAGCATCGACCTGTGCTTTCAGCACTTTCTCGTCAGCCTTGATCATTTTCTTCTCGGCCTTCAGGTTCGCATCAGCGACTTTGCCTTCGGCCTTGGCCATTGCCTTGGCGCGGTCTTCAGGATCGGCCTTGGCGACGTTGGCAGCAGCGTCGGTGTGGGTCTTGACCAGCTTGGCGTGTGCATCGCCCTTGGCTTCAGTGGCCTTGGCCACGGTCTTGTTCAGCTTCTGGTCAGCCTTGACTGCGGCCTTGATTTCTTTTTGTTCGGCTTTGATGACGTCTTTCTCGGCGCTGGCTTCAGCCTTCACGATGCGGTTGTCCGCAGCGGTGGTGGTTGGGGCAGTGGTCTGGGCGTGAGCAGCGGTAACCATCAGGCCGGCGATAAGGGTTGCGATCAGTTTGTTCATGATGAGTTTCCTTTTGGTGGTCGCTGTACAGAGCGGGTTGCCCGTGCAGTCGTTGTTGTTGTTCAGTGATTCCAGAATACGGCGTCAAGACAGTCCGGTCTGTTAGCCACCACACGCAGAAATTGTCAGAGTTGTAAGCAAAGATTACTGACGAACAGAGCCCGCATACAAATCGATGATCTCGGTGACGCCGTCGCGGCACACCGGGCAGAACGCATCGCTGCGGTCGAACATCAAGCACTGCATCGCGGGGCGGTAATAACCGCTGGCCTCGTAGTTGGCGCCTTCAAACGCGCCGACCGCGTGGCGGTGCGGCTGCCGGTCGAACAGCGCGTTGGTCTGTTTGAGGTCTTCATGGAACAAGGCGCTCATTTCCGACTCCGGCCGGTTGGCCTCGCGCAGCGCTGCGCGCTTTTTCTGGTAGGCGCGCGACGCGGCTTCGTACTCGGCCTTCGGCCACGGCGTCGGCAACGGCGTACCGGCCGTCACATGACGCTGCCATTTGAGCTTGGCCGGATCGCGCAGTGCCGTGACGTTCGGCTCCCACGGCTCCATGCGTCCGCTCGCCGCGGCGTAGGCCACCGGCGATGTGTAGTACTCGTCGGCCAGGCCCGCGAAGTGGTGCCCGAATTCGTGCACGAACAGGTAGTCGGCCCAGTCGTTGCTGGCTGCCGCCGTGCTGAACTGACCGAAGATTCCGCCACCGCCGTAGGTTTCGTTGTTCACCAGGATCTCGATGAATTCGTACGGCGCATGCTGGGCGATGTCGCGCAGCGCGCGGTTGTCGAGCGTGAGCACATAGCGCTCGCTGCCGAAAATGTCGTAGCGCGTACCCAGCGCCGATGGATGGTGCACGCCGGTCGATGGCCGGCTGATGCCCGATTGCCCGGTCGGCACGGCCATCGCCCAGACGTTGAAGTCATTCGCGCGCTCCTTGAACGGCGAGACCGAGAACAGGTGCGTCGACAGGCGCCGCGCATCCTGCTCGAATTTTTTCATCTCTGCCTCCGTGTAGCCATCGCCCAGGATCAGCAGGTCGACCTTGTCGGGCGACGGGCCGCTGACTTGAATTGGGATCGGCTTTGCCGCCGCCGGCGGCTGGCGCTTGACCACGTCCGGCGCGTTGGGATCGACGTCGATGCTCCAGGCGACCGAAAACTGGTTGCGCTCGTCGCGTTTGAGGATGCGCACGCGCACCGGCTGCGCGAACTGGGGAAAGCGCACCGACTCGCTGAAACTGCGGCTGATGCGCCCTGCTTCCTCGGTCGTGCGCCACTCGCCGAACACGGTGGAAAAACCGCGCGAGTACAGGACGTCGCCCGTTTTCGAATCGACCACTTCGACCCGGTTCTGGCCACGGTTGGTGTCGTCCAGATTGCGCGCCTCGCTGCCGGGCCAGGGCAGCGGCTCGATGACGACACGTTCGATCGCGTAGCTGTCCGCCAGCGCATTGCCGCTGTGCGCGTAGTCCAGGCGGACCGTGGCCGGCTGCGCGGCGTGGGCGAGTGAAGCGAACGCGCCAAACAGCAGCGCAGCAAAGGAATGAAACAGGCGCATCGCGAATCCCCGACAAGTAGATCGCGCTATTCTAAGCCCGCCGCGACCTGCAGCGACGCCGCCACCTGTCAGATGTGCCAGGCTAGGGCGATTGACCCGGCCGGGTAGCCACGCCACAATCGGCCTGGTCACCCTTGTCCATCCGGAGTTCCGATGTTCCGCCTGCGCGCCTGCCTTGTCGTTCCACTATTCAGTGCCTGCCTGGCCCATGCCGCTCCAATCTGCAAGCCCGGCCAGCCGGTCGACGAAAGCGGCTTCGTGGAGATCGGTGGCATCGCGCAGTGGGTCACCGTCAGCGGCGACGATTGCGCCAATCCGGTGCTGCTGTACGTGCATGGCGGCCCGGGCAATCCGACTTCGGTGTTTGGCGCCGGCCCGTATGCATCGTGGCGCAAGCACATCACGCTGGCCCAGTGGGATCAGCGCGGCAGCGGCATGACCTGGGGCCGTCACCGCCCCGGCGAGGACATCCCTTTGCGCATCGAACAGCTGCGCGACGATGGCCTCGACGTGGCGCGCTATCTGGCGCAGCGTTTCGGCAGGGACAAGGTGATCCTGCTGGGCAGCTCGTGGGGCTCGATGATCGGCGCCCACATGGCCAAAGAAAAGCCGGGACTGTTCTGCGCCTATGTCGGCGTGGCCCAATTGGTGGGTTACCGGGACAATGCCACGTCATGGAGCACGGTCATTGCCCGCGCTAGAGCAGCGAACGACACTGCCACCGTCACGCAACTGGAGGCGCTCGGGCCGCCGCCCTGGACCAATCCGCGCAACTTCGGCATCGTGCGGCGCGCCGTGCGCAAGTACGAGGCGCCCAACATCGATCCGACGCCGCCACCCTGGTTCGAGGTGCTGCCTTTGTATGCTTCGCCGCAGGCAAAGGCCGACTACACCGAGGGCGAGGATTATTCGTTCCTGAAGTTCGTCGGCTGGAAAGGCGACGGCATGGCGTCCACGATGGACCTGTACCGCCTGGGCACACGCTACGAGCTGCCGGTCTATCTGGTGCAGGGAACAGAAGACCTGCTGACCGAGCCGAAGGTGACGCGCCGCTTCTTCGAGGCCATCACGGCGCCAGACAAGGCATTGATTGAGGTGCCGCGCGCCGGCCACGATCCGAACGGTCCGCTGATCGATGCACAGCGCCAGGTGCTGGCCGAACGCCTGCAGTGGCGCTGCGACTGAGCGATCACCGGTACTGATACAGCGGCCGTTGCACCACAATCGGCCGGATATCGAGCCGCACGTTGTAGACCGAATAGGCTTCGCTGTACGCCGACTGGTAGCCGACCGTCTCGTTCACGCGACCGAGCTTGAACTCGAAGCCGAGGTCGGGCCGGTCGGCATTCGGGCTGTCGAGCGACAGGCCGATTGCATCCGGCTGGTCGCTGTCGACCAGCTTGGACATCAGGTCGACCACCGTGCCGTTGCCGAGGATGTCGGCCGAGAACAGCGGCCCGCGCCAGTACGGCTTGTTCGCATCGAGCTTGCCGCGAACTTTCTCGGGCGCCGGTGTGAACACCTTGCTGTCCAGGTTGAAGCGGTCGCCGTTATCGAGATAGCTCAGGCGGCCGTTGCTGAGGTTGAAGGTGCCGTCGCGCGTGGCGGCATTGCTCAGGTCAACCAGCAGCGCGCCGCGATAGCCAAGCACTTCGACGTCGCGCTTCGGGCCCACGACCATCGCCGTGTTTTCGTCGATGCCCAGGCCGATGTTGTAGCCCTTGGCCAGCATCGCCGGCAGCATGCGCGCAAAGCGCCCGCGCACCAGCAGGTGCTGGTCGATGAAGACGTCGTCGCCGATGAAGCCCAGGCCGCGCGTGATCTGGCGGCCATCGGCCACGCCATGCTGCAGCGTGCCCAGCACCGAACGCGGATGGCCGAACATCGTGGCGCTCATGATGGCAGCGCCAGCGCTCGAGCCGGCGATGACGCCGCCGCGCCGGTACATGTCCCACAGCGCATCGAGCAGTTGCGTGTTGCTGCCATCGGGCCGGCGCAGCGCATTCGTAATGCGCGCCTGGTCGCCGCCCGAGAAGTAGGCACCGCCGGCCGAACGCACCGCCTCGACCAGCGCCGGATCTTCGGCCGCGGCGCGCACGTCGGAACCATCAAGGCGTTCGGCCACGGGGACGAAGAAGGCCTTGGCACCGTGCTGGTCCAGCCGTTCGATGAGATAGTTGCCAGCGCGTTCGGGGCTGGCCGAGGCCGAGGCAAACACCGCGATGCGGGCGTTCTTGCCGCCGGCAAGCTGCACGATGCGCGTCCAGACGGCGTCGTTGTCATCGCGCAGTGCGCCGCCGATGATGACGAGCGAGCCCTTGGGCTGCGGTGATGATGGCATGGACGGCGACTCGGCCGCGTGGCTATTGACGCTGGCGGCGACAGCCAGCGCGAGCGTGGCATGAACAACAATACGGACGACAGATTGGAACATGCGACTTCCCCCGATGAGTCATCAGCGTAAGCCTGATTCCAGTTTCACGTCGCCATGTTGAGTGCGCTCAGGATAAGTAGATGTTGGGAAAGTAACGCTCCATCAATGTCTCTGGACGCAACGGCGACGTGAACCCGAAGCGTTCGTACAGGCCGTGGCAATCCGACGTGGCCAGCGTGAAGCGGCGCAATTGCTGCAGGCTGGGATGCCGCATCACCACACCGATCAATTGCTTGCCATAACCACAGCCGCGGGATTCCGGCACGACGAACACATCCACCAGGTTCGCGAAGGTGGAAAAATCGGTGATCACGCGCGCGAACGCGATCTGGCGACCATCGAGATAGCCCCCAAAGCACAGCGAGTTTTCAATGGCGCGCTCGACGACGGGCCGAGAAATGCCCACGGCCCAGGTGGACTGCTCGCTGAGGAAGCGGTAGATCATGGGAATGTCGAGACGGGTCTGGTCGGTGCTGACCTCGAAGCTGGAATCGTTCGTCATCATGGCCTGGACAAGGTGACAAAAAGTCATTCTAGCGCCGATTGGTACCAACGCAAGCGGCGATGTGGCGTGCCGCACCGGATTTTGCCAGGCCCCGCAAGGAAGTCTGTCCGCGAGCCGGCCTGCGAGCCCCGCCAGCCATGCCACATGGCACACGGGCAGCGCAGTTTATAATCGAAGGATCCCCAACCGGAATCCCACCATGACCGAACAATTCTCCAAAAAAGCCGAAGCCTGGTCTGCCCGCTTCTCCGAACCTGTATCGGATCTCGTCAAGCGCTACACCGCATCGGTCTTCTTCGACAAACGCCTGGCCCCGCACGACATCGAGGGCTCGCTCGCGCACGCCGAGATGCTGGCCGCGCAAGGCATCATCAGCGAACACGACCGCGCTGAAATTGAACGCGGCATGACGCAGATCCGGGCCGAGATCGATGCCGGCAGCTTCGAATGGCTGCTTGACCTCGAAGACGTGCACCTGAACATCGAAAAACGCCTGACCGAACTGGTGGGCGACGCCGGCAAACGCCTGCACACGGGCCGCTCGCGCAACGATCAGGTCGCCACCGACATCCGCCTGTACGTGCGCGCCGCGATCGACGATATCGTCACGCTGCTCGCCAGCCTGCGCGGCGCCCTGACCGACCTGGCCGAACGCCACGCCGACACGATCATGCCGGGCTTCACGCACCTGCAGGTGGCCCAACCGATCACCTTTGGCCACCACATGCTGGCCTACGTCGAAATGTTCGGCCGCGACGCCGAGCGCATGCTCGACGCGCGCCGCCGCGTGAACCGCCTGCCGCTGGGCGCCGCCGCCCTGGCCGGCACGACCTTCCCGATCGACCGCCTGCGCGTGGCCAAAACGCTTGGCTTTGACGACGTGTGCCACAACTCCCTCGATGCAGTGTCAGACCGCGACTTCGCGATCGAGTTCACGGCCGCCGCATCGATTCTGATGATGCACATCTCGCGCATGTCCGAAGAACTGGTCATGTGGATCAGCCCGCGCATCGGCTTCATCGACATCGCCGACCGCTTCTGCACCGGCTCGTCGATCATGCCGCAAAAGAAGAATCCGGACGTGCCGGAGCTTGCCCGTGGCAAGACCGGCCGCGTATATGGCCACCTGATTGGCCTGTTGACCTTGATGAAGGGCCAGCCGCTGGCCTACAACAAGGACAACCAGGAAGACAAGGAACCGCTGTTCGACACGATCGACACCGTGATGGACACGCTGCGCATCTTCACCGACATGGCCTCGGGCATCACGGTCAAGGCCGAGAACATGCGCTCGGCAGCGCTGCAGGGCTATGCCACGGCCACCGACCTGGCCGACTACCTGGTCAAGCGCGGCCTGCCATTCCGCGACGCCCACGAAGCGGTGGCGCATGCCGTGCGCGCCTGCGACGTGGCCGGTTGCGACCTGTCCGAGATGTCGCTCGAGACACTGCAGACGTTCTCGCCGCTGATCGAAGAGGACGTGTTCGCGGTCCTCACGCTCGAAGGTTCAGTGGCCGCGCGCGACCACGTGGGCGGCACCGCGCCGAACCAGGTGCGTATCGCCATCGAGCGCGTGCGCAAGCAGCTGGCCGAGTAATTTCACATCCCTGGAGCGGGCCGGCGCTGCTACAGCGCCGGCCCGCTTTTCCATGCCCTTTTTAGATTGATGACGCCATGACCGCATTGCCCGCACGCGACTACGCCGCCTTCCTGTTCGACATGGACGGCACCATCCTGACATCCATCATCGCCGCCGAGCGCGTCTGGGCCGACTGGGCGCGCAGCCACGGGCTGGACGTCGACGTGTTCCTGCCGACGATCCACGGCAAGCGCAGCGTCGACACCGTGCGCGGCCTGGGCCTGCCCGACATCGACGCGGAAGCAGAAGCACACCGCATCACGCTGGCCGAGATCGAGGACGTCGACGGCATCGAAGCGATTGCCGGCGTGGCTGCTTTCCTGGCCACGCTGCCAGCGGAGCGCTGGGCGATCGTGACGTCGGCGCCGCGCGCGCTGGCCCAGGCGCGCATCGCCGCAGCCGGCCTGCCGCTGCCGCCGGTGCTGGTCGCGGCCGAAGACGTCAAGCACGGCAAGCCAGCGCCGGACCCGTTTTTGCTCGGCGCCGAGAAGCTGGGCATGCGCCCGGAAGAATGCCTCGTGTTCGAAGACACGCTGGCTGGCCTGCAATCGGCCGCCGCTGCGGGCATGGACAGCGTGATGGTCACCGCGACGCACAAGCATCCGGTCGAGACCGATGTGACCGGCGTGCCGGATTACGATGATTTGCGGGCGATTCGTACGGGTGAAGGCTTGCTGCGCCTGCAGCGCACGCGCTCGTGATTTTTTTTAAATCGTTCGACGTTCGTTGAACGCGTGGACGGGAGACCCGTCCACCCTACGATCGGTGGCATTGCGTAGGGTGGACGTGTTTCACGTCCACGCGTTCAATCAATGCAAAGACGATTCATCCACTGCGCGCTTCTGCACCAACGTCAAAATGTCATAACTGGCCACCAGCTCATCGCGCTGGTTGGTCACCTGCACGTCCCACGCGACCACGCCCTGCCCCCGTCCCTGTTCGTCCGTACGGTTGCGATCGACCTTGCGCTTGCACGTCAGGCGCGCGCGGATCGTGTCGCCAATCGCCACCGGCGCCACGAAACGCAGGTTGTCCAGGCCATAGTTGGCCAGCACTGGCCCCGGCGCCGGCGAGACAAACAGGCCCGCGGCCGCCGACAGCACGAAGTAACCGTGCGCGATGCGCTGCCCGAACTGCGTGTCCTTGGCCGCGATGGCGTCGAAGTGCATGTAGAAGTAGTCGCCCGAAACGCCGCCGAAGTTGACGATGTCCGCTTCGCTCACCGTGCGCCGGTGCGTCAGCAGCGAGTGCCCGACTTCCAGATCCTCGAAATGCCGGCGGAACGGATGCAGGTCGCTTTCCTTGACCGCGCCACCGCGCACGTATTCGCCCGTGACGGCGCCGAGCATCGTGGGCGAGCCCTGCACTGCCGCGCGCTGCAGGAAGTGCTTCACGGCCCGAATACCACCCAGTTCTTCACCACCACCGGCACGTCCCGGCCCGCCGTGTTTCAGTTGTGGCAGCGGCGAGCCATGGCCGGTGCTGTCCACCGCCGCCTCGCGGTCGAGGATCAGCACGCGGCCGTGCGACGCCGCCACGATCGGCACCGCGTACGCAGCCAGCACCGGGTCTTTGGTCGCGAACGTGGTCACCAGGCTGCCCTTGCCGCGCGCCGCCAGTTCGAGCGCTTCGTCGATGTCGGTGTAGGTCATCAGGGTGCTGACCGGGCCGAAGGCTTCCACGTCGTGCACGGCGTCGTTGACCATCGCATTGCGGCACAACAGCAGCGTGGGCGAGAAGAAGGCGCCGCTGGCGACGTTCTCGCCCACCGGCTCGAACCCGTCGCGCGCACCGAACAGCACCTCGTTGCCGCGCGCGAGCAGCTCGACCCGCGCGCTCACGTCGCGGTGCTGGTCCATCGACGCCAGTGCGCCCATGCGCACGCCCTCCACCTTCGGATCGCCCACCGTGATCTTCGCCAGGCGCTCGCGCAGCCGCTCGCCGACCGCATCGACCAGCGCTTCCGGCACGATCACGCGTCGGATCGCCGTACACTTCTGGCCGGCCTTGCCGGTCATCTCGCGCGCGACTTCCCTGATGAACAGGTCGAACTCGGGATCGGATGGCGTCACATCGGGCGCCAGCACTGCGCAATTGAGCGAGTCGGCTTCGGCGGTGAACGGTACCGATGCGCGGATCAGATTCCCGTTCGCGCGCAGCATCGCCGCCGTGTCGGCCGAGCCGGTGAACGTGACGGCGTCAAAGCCGCCGAGGCGATCGAGCAGGTCGCCCGTGCTGCCGATCACGAGCTGCAGCGCGCCATCGGGCAGCAGGTTCGAGTCCACCATCATCTTGACCACTGCATGGGTCAGGTAGCTGGTGGCGGTGGCCGGCTTGGCGACGCAGGGCATCGCGGCCAGAAAACTCGGCGCAAATTTTTCGAGCAAGCCCCAGATCGGGAAGTTGAAGGCGTTGATGTGCACCGCCACGCCGCCCCGCGGCACCAGGATGTGGGTGCCGGCAAAGCCGCCCCCCTTGCCCAGCGCGATGGCCGGGCCTTCGTGCAGCACATTCGACGACGGCAGCTCGCGCGAGCCCATGCTGGCGTAGGCGAACAGCGTGCCGATACCGCCTTCGACGTCGACCCAGCTGTCCTGGCGCGTCGCGCCGGTCAGGTGCGAGATCGCATACAGTTCTTCTTTACGCTCCATCAGGTACAGCGCGAGCGCCTTCAGCGCGGCCGCGCGTTCCTGGAACGTCTGGCGCATCAGCGTCTTGACGCCCGTCTTGCGCGCAAAGGTGAGTGCTTCGTCGAAGTCGATCTTCTCGGCGTGCGTGTGATAGATCAGGGTGCTGTCGAGCGCGCTGTGCAGCGGCGTGTACGATGCGGCGCCGTGCCAGCGGCCGGCGATCAGGCTTTGCAGTGTCGGGATGTGGCCCATAAGGTCTCCAGTAGGTTCAGGACTTCGGCGTGTGCAGCGCGCTCGTGTCGAATGCAATGCGGCCACGGTCCGGCGCCACGGCGGTGTCGGCATCCACTTCGCGCATCGTCTGCAGCGAGCGCACGGCCAGCTCGTGGTACTGGCGCGTGCCGAAACTCTTCCACGCGACGTCGTCGTCGCTCAAGGCGCGCACCACCTTGGCCGGCGTGCCCATGACCATCGAGCGCGGCGGGATCACCATCCCCGCTTTCACAAAGCTCATCGCGGCGACGATCGATTCCGCGCCGACGACCGCCTTGTCCATCACCACCGCGTTCATGCCGACCATCGCATTGCGCCCCACGCGGCAGCCATGCAGCACGGCGCCGTGGCCGATGTGGCCATCGACTTCGACCACGGTGTCTTCCAGCGGAAAGCCGTGCATCACGCACGAATCCTGCAGGTTGGCGCCTTCTTCGAGGATCAGGCGCCCGAAGTCACCGCGCAGGCTCGCGCACGGGCCGATATAGCAGCGCGGGCCGACGATCACGTCGCCGATCAACACGGCGGAAGGATGCACGTAGGCGCTTGGATGCACGACGGGCCGCACACCGTCGATTTCATAGACTTTGACCATGCTGCTAGACCCGCTCGACGATCAGGGCGATGCCCTGGCCGACGCCGATGCACATCGTGCACAGCGCGTAGCGCCCGCCCGTGCGGTGCAGCTGGTTCACTGCGGTCATGACGAGGCGTGCGCCGGACGCGCCCAGCGGATGGCCCAGCGCGATCGCGCCGCCGTTCGGGTTCACGTGCGCCGCATCGTCCGGCAGGCCCAGGTCGCGCAGCACGGCCAGGCCCTGCGCGGCAAACGCCTCGTTCAATTCGATCACGTCCATCTGGTCCAGCCTCAAGCCCGTCTGCGCCAGCAGCTTCCTGACGGCCGGCGCCGGGCCGAAACCCATGATGCGCGGCGCCAGGCCGCTTGTCGCCATGCCGATCACGCGGGCACGCGGCGTCAAGCCGTGGCGCGCCGCGGCCTCGCCAGAGGCCAGCAGCAGCGCGCAGGCGCCATCGTTCAGGCTCGACGCGTTGCCGGCGGTGACCGAACCGTCCGGGCTTACCACGCCCTTCAGCTTGGCCAGCGCCTCGATGCTGGAATCGGCGCGCGGCTGTTCGTCGGTGTCGACGATGCGCGTTTCTTTTTTGCCCTGGAGCGTGACCGGCACGATCTCGTCCTTGAAGACGCCAGCAGCATGCGCCTGCGCCCAGCGCTGCTGGCTGCGCAGCGCGAATGCATCCTGATCGGCGCGGCTGACATTGAATTCGCGCGCCACGTTTTCGGCCGTTTCGGGCATCGAGTCGATGCCGTACTGCGCCTTCATGCGCGGATTGACGAAGCGCCAGCCGAGCGTCGTGTCCTCGATTTTCGCCGCGCGCGAAAACGCGCTGTCGGCCTTGCCCATGACGAACGGCGCACGCGTCATGCTCTCGACGCCGCCTGCGATCACCAGCTGCGCTTCGCCGGCCTTGATCGCGCGCGCGGCGGTGCCGATGGCGTCCATGCCCGAGCCGCACAGGCGGTTGATCGTGTTGGCCGGCACGTCCTGCGGCAGCCCGGCCAGCAGCGCGGCCATGCGCCCGACGTTGCGATTGTCTTCGCCCGCCTGGTTCGCGCAGCCGTAGAACAGGTCGTCGACCTGGGTCCAGTCCACGCCGGGGTTACGGGCCATCAGCGCGGCGATGGGCAGCGCGGCCAGGTCGTCGGCGCGCACGGTCGAGAGCAGCCCGCCGTAGCGGCCGAAGGGTGTGCGGATGGCGTCGCAGATGAAAGCGTCAAGCATGTTGGTTTCCTTGTTCATTGTTTGGGACGGCCGTCGACCACGCGCCGGGCCTTGCCCGTCAGCGTGCGCTCGATGCCTTGCGGCGGCAACAGGCGCACACGCGTGGTCACGCCGACATAGGTCTTGATGCAGTGCTGCAGTTCGCGCGCCTGCGCCTCCACGGCGTCAGGCAGGAGCAGCGTATCGCGCAGTTCGCACAGCACCTCAAGCGTGTCGAGATGGCCGTCGCGCGCCACGACCAGCTGGTAGTGCGGCGCCAGTGCCGGCATCCGCAGCACCAGTTCTTCGATCTGGCTGGGAAACACGTTCACGCCGCGGATGATCAGCATGTCGTCCGAGCGCCCCGTGATGCGGCCCATGCGACGCATCGCGCGCGAGGTCGGGGGCAGCAGGCGTGTCAGGTCGCGCGTACGGTAGCGGATGATCGGCAGCGCTTCCTTGGTCAGCGACGTGAATACCAGCTCGCCCTCTTGCCCATCGGGCAGCACCTCGCCCGTGTCGGGGTCGACGATCTCGGGGTAGAAATGGTCTTCCCAGATCACGGGGCCATCCTTGCTCTCGATGCATTCGCTGGCCACGCCCGGGCCCATCACTTCGGACAGGCCGTAGATGTCGACCGCATCGATGCCGGCGCGCGTCTCGATCTCGCGCCGCATTGCATCGGTCCACGGCTCGGCGCCGAAGATGCCGACCTGCAGCGACGACGCAGCTGGGTCGAGCCCCTGGCGCGCGAATTCCTCGACGATGTTGAGCATGTACGACGGCGTGACCATGATGATCGACGGCTTGAAGTCGCAGATCAGCTGCACCTGTTTTTCGGTCTGCCCGCCCGACATCGGCACGACCGTGCAACCGAGGCGCTCGGCGCCGTAGTGCGCACCCAGGCCCCCGGTGAACAGGCCGTAGCCGTAGGCGATGTGCACCAGGTCGCCCCGGCGCCCGCCGGCAGCGCGGATCGAACGCGCGACGATGTTGGCCCAGGTGTCGATATCGTTCTGCGTGTAGCCGACCACGGTGGGCTTGCCGGTGGTGCCGGACGAGGCATGCACGCGCACCACCTGCTCGCGCGGCACCGCGAACATGCCGAACGGGTAGTTGTCGCGCAGGGCCTTCTTTTCGGTGAACGGAAATTTCGCCAGGTCGGCCAGGGTTTTTAAATCGCCCGGATGCACGCCTGCGGCGTCGAACGCGGTGCGGTAATGCGGCACGTTGTCATACGCGTGCTGCAGCGTCCATTGCAGGCGTTGCAGTTGCAGCGCCTGCAGTTCGTCGCGGCTGGCGCGCTCGATCGGTTCCAGGTCGCCCGGTGCGGGAAGGTGTTGGACCATCTGTCGACTCCTTGTGGTTCAGGCGTCCACGGGCGCCACGGTGCCGCTGATGCGATGCGATTTGCCGCGAAACAGCGCGATGGTGCGCCCGTCCGCGGTCTTCACCGTGACGTCGTAGACGCCGGTTTTGCCCTGCAGCGCCTGCTCGGTGGCTTCGGCCACCAGCACGTCGCCCGCGCGGCCAGGGGCGAGATAATCGATCGTGCAGCCGGCGCCCACGGTGCTGAGGTTGTGCGAGTTGCAGGCGAAGGCAAAGGCGCTGTCGGCCAGCATGAAGATGTAGCCGCCGTGGCAGGTCGCATGCCCGTTGAGCATGTCGGCGCGCACCGTCATCGTCATCCGCGCGTAACCGGGCCGGATGTCATCCAGCACCATGCCCAGCGCCTGGCTGGCCGGGTCGCGTTCGAACATCGTGCGCCCGGCCAGCTCGGCCAGCATTTGTGCGTCTTCATGCATGAAAGCGCGCTCCCTGCGGATCAGCGGCCAGCTTGCGGCGCAGCAGCGGCGAGACGCGGTAGCGGTCTTCGCCATATGTCGCGGCCAGGTTCGACAGCACGGTCACGACCTGCCCCATGCCGATCGCATCGAGCCAGGCCAGCGGCCCGCGCGGATAATTCACGCCCTTCTGCATCGCGATGTCCACGGCGCGCGCGCTGCACACGCCCTGGTGGATGGCGTCGGCCGCTTCGTTGGCCAGCATTGCTACCGTGCGCATCACGGCAAGACTGGGGACGTCATCCAGGCGCGTGACGATGAAACCGGCGGCCTGGAACAGGCCGACCGCCGCGCGCCATGCGTCATCGCTGCAACCGTCAGCGCGTGCAAGCGCAATGCGCGGCGCCGTGGCGGCGTCAAACAGCAGGTCGAACACGATCGTGTCCCGCTGGTTATCCGCCTGCGCGCGCTCGGTGGCACTGCGCCCGTCAGTGAGATGGATCGCGGCGCCGCCGCAGTACAGGCCCGGCGCCGCTTCGATCTCGGTCAGCTCGATGCCGGAAGCCTGCAGCCGCGCGACGAGCGCATCGACGCTGCCGAGCGCGCCCGCGTACTTGACCGCCGCCGGCCTGTCGCAGGCAGCTTCGGACTGCACGACCGGCGTTTCCGCCCCGTCGCCATAGCGATAGAACCCGCGTCCCGTCTTGCGGCCCAGATAACCCGCGTTGACCAGTTCCTGTTGCAGCACCGATGGCGTGAAACGCGGGTCGCCAAAGTACGCCGCAAACACCGACTGCGTGACCGAGAAATTGACGTCATGCCCGATCAGGTCCATCAGCTCGAAGGGCCCCATGCGAAAACCGCCGCACTCGCGCATGACGGCGTCGAGCGTGGCAACGTCCGCTGCCTGTTCCAGCAGCAGGCGCAGGGCTTCGCCATAGAACGGGCGAGCGACGCGGTTGACGATGAAACCGGGCGTCGATTTCGCATGCACGGGGCTCTTGCCCCATTTTTCGGCGGTGGCATACACGACCTGCGCGACCTCGCGCCCCGTCGCCAGGCCGCTCACCACTTCCACCAGCGCCATCAGCGGCGCCGGATTGAAGAAGTGCATGCCAACCAGGCGTTCGGGATGCGCCAGTTGCGCACCGATGGCCGTGACCGAAATCGACGATGTGTTGGTCGCCAGGATGCAGTCGCTGGCGACGACTTCTTCGAGTGCGGCAAACAACGCGCGCTTGACCTGCAGGTCTTCGACGATGGCCTCGATGACGAGCACCGCACCGGATGCTTCGTGCAAGGCATCGATGCGGCGCAGGCGCTCGCGCGCGAGATCGGATTCGACCGCGCCCATGCGCCCCTTCGCGACCAGGCGCGCATAGGTGGTGCCAATCTGCGCGATGGCCTTGTCGGCGGCGCCGGTGCGGGTATCGAACAGCAGGACCTGATGGCCGGCCGTGGCTGCGACCTGGGCGATGCCGGCGCCCATCGCGCCGCTGCCGATGACGGCAATCGTCGAATGCGGTGGCAGTGACTGCATCCCTAGTTCCCCTTGAACTGCGGCGCGCGCTTGGCCAGGAACGCGGCGACGCCTTCGCGGTAGTCGTGGCTGTTACCGAGTTCGCGCATCATGTCGGCTTCGAGCTGCAATTGCTGCTCCAGCGTGTTGGCGTAGCTGGCCTGAAAGGCGCGCTTGGTGAATGCCAGGCCCTTGGTCGGCGCCGCGGCAAAGTGCTTGGCCATGGCCAGCGCTTCGTCCATCAGGACGTCGTCCGGCACGCAGCGCCAGATCAGGCCCCAGGCTTCGGCTTTTTCGGCGCTGAGTTTTTCGCCCAGCATGGCCAGGCCCATCGCGCGCGCGGGGCCGATCAGGCGCGGCAAATGCCAGGTGCCGCCGGTGTCCGGGATCAGGCCCAGTTTGCTGAAGGCTTCGATGAAGCTGGCCGATTGGGCGGCCAGCACGATGTCGCAGGCCAGCGCCAGGTTGGCGCCGGCGCCGGCGGCCACGCCGTTGACGGCGCAGATGACGGGCATCGGCAGGTTCTTCAGCGTCAGCACGAGCGGCGCATAGAACTCCTCGACCGACGCGCCCAGGTCGACACTCGGGGCGCCCGGATCGACGGCGCGGTCGGCGAGATCCTGGCCGGCGCAAAAACCGCGGCCGGCCCCGGTCAGCACCAGCACGCGCACGGACTGGTCGGCCTGCACGCGAGTGAGCGCATCGCGCACTTCGAGGTGCATGGCGCGGGTAAAGCTGTTGAGGCGATCTGGGCGGTTCAGGGTCAGGATGGCGACGCCGCCTTCTACCTTGAACTGGATGCTGTCGTAGTTCATCGTGGTCTCCGTTTTTGTTCTGGTTGCGCGGTTATTCGGCGATATCGAAATCCACCACCACCTTGTCGGTCACCGGGAAACTCTGGCAGCTGAGCACGAACCCGCGCGCGACTTCATAGTCTTCCAGCGCGTAGTTCACGTCCATCTCCACTTCGCCATCGAGCACCTTGCAGCGGCAGGTCGAGCACACGCCGCCCTTGCACGAATAGCGCATGTCGATGCCAGCGCGCAGGCCCGCGTCCAGCAGCGATTCGGTGTCCCGATCCATCGTGAAGCTGGCGGCGCTGCCGTCCATGATCACGGTCACTTCGGTGTGCTGACGCGCGCTGGCAGCAACCGCGCGCGGCGTGCGCTCGCGGGTCGGCGCGCTCGCGGCAAACAGCTCGATGCGGATCTGCTCCTTGGCCAGCCCGGCCGCCTGCAACGCGCGCGAGACGCCATGCATCATGTCTTCGGGCCCGCAGATGAAGGCGACGTCGATGGCCTTGATGTCGATCCACTGGCGCAGGAACTGCGTGCACTTGTCTTCGGTGATGCGCCCGTTGAAGAGTTCAATGTCCTGCTGCTCGCGGCTCATCACGTAGACCAGGCGCAGGCGGTCCATGTACTGGTCCTTGAGGTCGGTGAGTTCGTCGCGAAACAGCACGCTCGACGAAGCGCGGTTGCCGTACACGATCGTGAAGCGGCTGCCCGGTTCGGCCAGCAGCGTGGTCTTGACGATCGACAGGATCGGCGTGATCCCGCTGCCGGCGGCAAACGCCAGGTAGTGGCGAGCGCTGGCCGCGTCGAGCGGCACGTTGAAGTTGCCGCTCGGGGGCATGACGTCGAGCTGCGCGCCCGGTTGCAGGCTGTCGTTGGCCCAGCTGGAGAACTGGCCGCCGGGCGTGCGCTTGATCGCCACACGCAGCTGCTCGTCCTGCACCGCCGAACAGATCGAATACGAGCGGCGCACGTCCTCGCCATCGATCGTGGCGCGCAGCGTCAGGTACTGGCCCTGGCGGAAGGCGAAGGTTTCTTTCAATGCCGGCGGCACGTCGAACGTCACGCACACGGCGTCGCGCGTTTCGTGTTTCACCTTGCTGACGGTGAGTGGATGGAATTGGCTCATGCTGGGCTTTAATGACACTTGAAGTAATCGAACGGCTCACGGCAATCGAGGCACTTGTAGAGCGCCTTGCACGGGGTCGAGCCGAATTCACTGGTCAGCTGGGTGTGGGCCGAGCCGCAGTGCGGGCAACTTACGACTGGCGCGGCGCGGCGGCGGATGCCGGCATGCAGGCCGCTGATGTCGATCGCCTGCTGCACGGGCGGCGCGATGCCGTAGCCGGTGAGCGCGGCCTTGCCGGCAGCGCTCATCCAGTCGGTGGTCCAGGCGGGCGCCAGACGCGTCGCGATGCGCACGCGCTCGAGACCATGCGCGCGCAATGCGTCGCCCACGCTGTCGGCGATCACGGTCATGGCCGGACAGCCCGAATACGTCGGCGTGATCGTCACCACCCACGTGTCGTCGTCCAGCGTCACGTCGCGCACGATGCCCAGGTCGACGATCGAGATGACGGGAATTTCGGGATCGGCAACTTCGCCGAGCCAGGCCCAGACCTGCTCGACCGACACGGCCAGCGCAGTCATCACCAGGCCGCGCCCGGATAGGCGCGCTGCAGGAACTGCATCTCGGCCAGGATGAAGCCGAGGCGCTCGCTGTGCCGGCCCTGCTTGCCGCCGCGCTGCATCCAGGCGTCAGGCGAAGGCATGGTCAAGGTGGCTTCGGTGAATATGTCGGCCAGGTGGTTCAGGTAGGCTTCGCGCAGCGGCCCGACGGCCGGCGCCACGCCCTGTGCCACCATCGCCTCGTCGACCGCGTCGTACAGGAACATCTCCCCGCTGTACATCCACAGGTCGTCGAGCGCGGTCTGCATCATCGCGTGACTGGTGGCCGTGCCGTCGCCCAGGCGCACCACCAGGTCGCCACTGCGGCGCAGGTGGTACGTGACTTCCTTGAGCGACTTGGCCGCGATTTCGACGATGCGCGGGTCGCTCGAGCGGGTCAGGCCATCCATCAAAAAGTAATGCCACGCATCGAACAGGAACTGGCGCATGACGACGTCGGCATAACTGCCATTGGGCTGCTCGAGCAGGATGCAGTTGCGGTACTCGCCGCTGTCACGCAGGAACGCAAGACGGTCTTCGTCGCGGCCCTGGCCTTCGAGTTCGGCGGCGTACGACAGCCACATCCGGGTCTGGCCCAGCAGGTCGAGCGCCACGTTCGACAGCGCCATGTCTTCTTCGAGTGCCGGCCCCTTGCCGCACAACTGGCACAGTTGCTGCGACAGGATCAGGGCGTTGTCGCCCTGGCGCAGCAGGTAGTCGATTTTTGCATCCATGGGATTGGTCTCCGGCGCGCTCACAGATTCTTGACTTCTTCCGGCATCGGGAAGAACGTCGGGTGGCGATACACCTTGCTGTTTGCTGGCTCGAACAGCGACGATTTATCGGCCGGGCTGCTGGCGACGATGTCGGCGGCGCGCACGACCCAGATCGAGACGCCTTCGTTGCGGCGCGTGTAGACGTCGCGCGCGTTGTTGACGGCCATCTCGGCGTCAGGGGCGTGCAGGCTGCCGACGTGCTTGTGGGCGAGGCCGTGCTGGCTGCGGATGAAGACTTCCCACAGGGGCCATTCTTTGCTCATTGTTGTCTCCGTATTGCCATCGCATCGTGTGAGTGTGCGAATGTGCGGTGGAATCAGGCGGCCACTTTTTTTGCGGCCTGCTTGTCGGCGTGCGCGACCAGCGCGTCGCGGAACCATTCGCCGTCGTCCCAGGCTTTGACGCGCGTGCGCAGGCGCTCGCGGTTGCACGGGCCGTTGCCCTTCAAAACGTCGTAGAACTCGCTCCAGTCGATCGCGCCGAAGTCGTACGAGCCGCGTTCGGCATTCCATTTGAGGTCGGGATCCGGCACCGTCAGGCCCAGGTACTCGGCCTGGGGCACGGTCTGGTCGACCATGCGCTGGCGCAGTTCGTCGTTGGAGAACAGCTTGATGCGCCAGGCGCTCGACTGCGCGCTGTTGACCGACTCGGCATCGGACGGGCCGAACATCATCAGCGACGGCCACCACCAGCGATTGAGCGCATCCTGCGCCATCGCCTTCTGCTCGGGCGTGCCCTTCGCCAGCGCCATCATGATGTCGTAGCCCTGGCGCGCATGGAACGATTCTTCCTTGCAGACGCGGACCATGGCGCGCGCATACGGCCCGTACGAGCAGCGGCACAGCGGGATCTGGTTGATGATCGCCGAACCGTCGACCAGCCAGCCGATCGCGCCCATGTCAGCCCAGCTCAGGGTTGGGTAATTGAAGATGCTCGAATACTTGGCCTTACCGGCATGCAGCGCCGCCAGCAGCTCGTCGCGCGAGACGCCCAGGGTCTCGGCCGCGCTGTACAGATACAGGCCGTGGCCGGCCTCGTCCTGGATCTTGGCCAGCAGGACCGACTTGCGCTGCAGGGTCGGGGCGCGCGTGACCCAGTTGCCTTCCGGGAGCTGGCCGACGATCTCGGAATGGGCATGCTGCGAGATCTGCCGGATCAGCGTCTTGCGGTATGCTTCCGGCATCCAGTCCTTCGGTTCGATCTTGATCCCGGCGTCGATGCGCGCCTGGAATGCCCCCTCTTCGGCGCTCATGTCCTGTTCTGTGCGGACTTTATTGAGGCCTGTCTCCACCATTTGTGCGTACATGGATCTCTCCCGTTGCAAAATCTGTGCGAATCATAATACGATACAAAAAATCGGAAGTACACAATAATTTTGAATCATATCGAGCCAGCCCGTGAATGACATGACCAGCACCCAGTGGATTGCCCACAGCCTGGCCACCGATCCGCCGCGCCACAAGTCGCTGGTAGTGACGATCTGCGGCGACGCGATCGCGCCCCACGGCGGCGCCTTCTGGCTCGGCAGCATGATCGAGCTGCTCGCCCCCTTTGGCGTGAACGACCGGCTGGTGCGCACCAACGTGTTCCGGCTGGTGCAGGAGGGCTGGCTGACGGCCAGCCGCGAGGGCCGGCGCAGTCGCTATGCGCTGGCGCCAACAGCGCTGCCGCGCTTCGAACGCGCCAACCGTCGCATCTACGCCGCGCCCGGTCAGGACTGGGATGGCCGCTGGACGTTCGTGCTGGCCACCAACGGCAGCATCGACAGCGACCTGCGCGCGCTGGTGCGCAAGGAACTTGAATGGGAAGGCTTTGCAATGCTGTCCAGCGGCGTGATGGCGCATCCGGCGCCCGACCGCGACCTGCTGCGCGACATCCTCGCGCGCACGGGTGCCGAGGGCCGCGTGTTCGTGTGCCAGGCCGATGAATTGCCGGATGCCGGTTCGCGCCCGCTGCCCGAACTGGTGGGCGACTGCTGGAACCTCGATGCGGTGGTGCTCGGGTACCGCGGCTTCATCGAGACGTTTGCGCCGCTGCCGGCGTTGCTGGCACGCGGCGATGTCAGCCCGGCGCACGCATTCGCGATCCGCACCTTGCTGATCCACGCCTACCGCCGCGTGCAGCTGCACGACCCGATGCTGCCGCTGCCCCTGCTGCCCGACCCGTGGCCGGGCGCCGACGCATATGCACTGGCGCGCACCATTTATCAACTGAGCCACGAACGCGCCGAGGAACACGTGCTGGCCATGCTGCGCGTCGAAGATGCGGCCACGCCCGACGCGGATGCGGCGTTTCGCGGCCGCTTCGGCGGGCTGGCGCCACGGTAGCGCGGCGAAAGCGGTATCATTTCTTCTTTGACGTCTTCCCAACACAGGACAACACCATGTCTATCAAGATCAGCAGCCAATTCGACGCTGGCGCCATCGAGGTCGTGAACGCCACGAGCGCGAACGCCATCGACCTGAACATCCGCAAGGATTCGCACGCCGACATCATCCAGTGGTTCTACTTCCGCCTGCAGGGCGCGCAAGGGCAAGCCTGCACTATCCGCCTGCTCAATGCCGGCAAGGCCGCCTATCCGGCCGGCTGGGAAAACTACCAGGCGATGGCGAGCTACGACCGCGAGAACTGGTTCCGCGTGCCGACATCGTTCGACGGCAACGTGCTGGCCATTGAGCACACGCCCGGCATGGACAGCGTGTATTACGCCTACTTTGAGCCGTATTCGTTCGAACGCCACCTCGAGCTGCTCGACCGCGCCCAGATGGCCGAAAACGTGCGCATGCTCGACCTGGGTTCGACCGTCGACGGCCGCGACCTGAACATGCTGGTGATTGGCGAGCCGGCCGAAGGCAAGAAGAAGGTCTGGGTCATCGCGCGCCAGCACCCGGGCGAGACGATGGCCGAATGGTTCGTTGAAGGCATGCTCGACGCGCTGCTCGATCCGGCCAACCCGTTCGGCCGCCAGTTGCTCAAAGAGTCGGTGTTCTACGTCGTGCCGAACATGAACCCGGACGGCTCGGTACGCGGCAACCTGCGCACGAATGCCGCCGGCGCCAACCTCAACCGCGAGTGGCTCAATCCGAGCATGGAGCGCAGCCCGGAAGTCTTCCTGGTGCGCCAGAAGATGCACGAGACGGGCGTGGACGTGTGCCTCGACGTGCACGGCGACGAAGGCTTGCCGTACGTGTTCGTGGCCGGCAGCGAGTCGCTGCCGAACTTCACCGCCGAGCAAGGCGCGGCGCAGGCCAGCTTCATCGCCGACTTCAAGGTCGCCAGCCCCGACTTCCAGGACGTGCACGGCTACGGCAAGACGCCGTACACCGACCAGACCCTGACCATGGGCTCGCCGCACATCACGCACACCTTCGGCGCCCTGTCGCTGACGCTGGAACTGCCATTCAAGGACAATGCGAACGACCCGGATCCGCTGGTCGGCTGGGACGGCGCACGCAGCGCACGCCTGGGCGCGGCAGTGCTGCAGCCGGTGCTCAAGGCAATCCGCTCGCGCAAATAAGGACCGGCTCTGCAATGCAAAGCGCCGTCAAATCGACGGCGCTTTTTTTTATGCGTAGGGTGGGCGGGTACCCCGCCCACGCGTCCAACCAACCTTCGCATAACATGGAGCAAAGCTGGTTCAAACGCGTAAAGGTCCACAGCCGGGCTTTTTGAACATAGCTTTTCACTGCAGCCGGGGTCCACAGCCGGGGTCAGGTCTGACATTCAGACACGACCTCAGCCTTAGTTTCTTCTAATGGTCTATTGCCCATTATTTGTGTGGCCCAATGCCAGCCAGTTCTGGCTATCCGACTGCCCGACTGTCGAGATCGTGTCCGAATGTCAGACCTGACCCCGGCTTTTTCAGTGCACGCCTGGGCGCGGCCGTGCTGCAGCCGGCGCTGAACACGATCCGCGCACACAAGTCGTCGCCTGCCACGCAATGCAAAGCGCCGTCAAATCGACGGCGCTTTTTTCATGCCTACGGTACGGAGAGCATCAACCGTACGGCACGTACTCGAAGCCGTTGGCGATGAGCGGCGCGACCGCCGCGATGTTTTCGGGGCTGTCGCTGATCGCGTCGAGTACCTGTGCGGCGGTTGCCTTGCCGCTGTCGAGCAGACCGCCCCAGTAGGCCAGGCCGCCTGCGTCGGGTGCACGTTCGAGGATGTTGGTGTAGTACTTCGTCACCAGGTCGGTATTGCTGGTCACGCCACTGTACAGCCTGGCGTATTCGGCGCTGCCGATGAAGCCGGCGGCGATGTCGACGATGCTCAGGCCATCGTCGAGGCGGCCCATCCAGTACCCGAGACCGGCCAGGTCGGGCGCCCGGTCCAGCGCGGCCTGGTACAGGCGGTAGATGGTGCCGCCATTGTCGTTGGCGCCGACGTCGATGGCGATGTGCTTGTCAGTGAAGGCCAGGCGCTCCACGTTGATCAGGGTGTCGCTGCCGGCGGCGCCCGTGACCGCAAACGCGCTGTCGCTGCCACGCAGCATGTAGCTGGCGGCCGTGCCGCGATAGACGGCGGTGTCGATGCCGCCATAGCCATTGAGGAAATCATTGCCGGCGCTGCCGATGAGCGTGTCGGCGCCCGAGAGCACATAGGCGTAGGTCTGCTGCGTATCGAGTTCGTTGCGCGCGAATTGCGCAATCCGGGCGGCATCGAGCTGCGCGTCCGAGACCCGGTAGACTTCGACGTTGTTCTGGAAATAGGACGTACCGGTGAACGTGCCGGCCACCCGGTCGATGCCGAGATAGGAGAAAGAACCGCTGAAGGTCTGCTTGTTGCCCGCACCCTCGATCGTGATGCGATTCTGGATCGCTTCGGTGATGGTCCACTCCCAGTCCTGGGCAGTACGGAAGTCGAATGCTCGATACAGCTCGATAGTGGCCATGCGCGATCCTTTCGGTGGATTACAGATCGACGCCCAAATGTGCCTTTACCCAGGCGTTGGCGTCGCTGCTGCTGTCGAAATGCAGGGTGGCGATCGCGGTTTTATCCGGCGCCAGGAAAGTGGCATACACCTTGCGGCCGTCCCCGCTCGAGCTGAGCAGATCGGATTGGGGAGCGAGCTCCACGGTGGCTACCAGGTCGAGGTTCAGCAGCACCGTCTTGGGGCTGCTTTCCTTGTCGATGCGAACAAAGCGGGTCATGCGTTTTCCTTAGTTGCCGGCAATGACCATGTTCTCGATCAGAATCGAGCCCGTGGTCTTGTTGCCGCGAACCAGCGTGTCGGTGCCGACGGCAACGATCTGCTGGAACATATCGCGCATATTGCCGGCGATCGTGATTTCTTCGACCGGGTACTGGATCACGCCCTGCTCGACCCAGTAACCGGATGCACCGCGCGAATAGTCGCCGGTGACGTAGTTGACGCCCTGCCCCATCAGTTCAGTAACCAGGAGGCCCGTGCCCAACTTGCGCAGCATGCCTTCGAAGTCATCGGTACGGCGGGTGGCCGTCGAGACGATCTCGAGGTTGTGCGCGCCGCCGGCGTTGCCGGTCGTTGGCATGCCCATCTTGCGCGCCGTATACGACGACAAGAAATAGCCTTGCAGCACGCCATCGCTGATCACCTTGCGGCGCACGGTCTTGACGCCCTCGTCATCGAACGGGGCCGAGCCGACGCCGCCGATCAGGTGCGGGTCTTCGACCACCTGGATATGCGATGGGAATACCGGCTTGCCGAGCATGTCGAGCAGGAACGTCGACTTGCGGTACAGCGCGCCACCAGAAACGGCTTGAACGAACGCGCCCAGGAGGCCGGCAGCCAGCGGCGCCTCGAACAGTACCGGGCAAGTGCGGGTGTTGAGCTTGCGGGCATTCAGGCGCGCCAGCGCGCGCTCGGCGGCGTAACGGCCGACTTGTTCAGGCGCCGCCAGTTGCTTGGGATCGCGCGACGACGTGTACCAGTCGTCGCGCTGCATCCCGTTGCCCTTGCCGGCAATGGGCGCGACCGAGATCGTATGGCGCGAGAACGGGTAGCCGCCCAGAAAACCACGCGAATTGGCGGCGACGAAGTGCGACTGCTGCACGTAGACGCTGGCGCCTTCGCTGTTGGTGATGCGCTTGTCGACGGCGAACGCGGCGGCTTCGCAGCGCTGGCCCAGCTCGACCGCTTGTTCGGTGGAGATCGGCCACGGGTAGAACAGGCGCAGGTCGCGCGGCGCGGTTTCGATCAAGTCGGCGTCGGGCAGCCCGGCGCAGTCGTCCTCGGCCGTGAAGCGCGCGATGTTGGACGCTGCTTCGACCGTGGCCTTGAGCGAATCGGCGGAAAAATCGGACGTGCTCGCGTTGCCGCGGCGCTGGCCAAAATACACGGTGATGCCCAGGCCCTTGTCCTTGTTTTGCTCGATCGTCTCGATATTGCCTTTACGCACAGAAACCGACAGCCCGCTCCCTTCACTGATTTCGACCGCTGCATCGGACGCACCCTGCTCGCGCGCAAGCGCCAGCATGTCGCGCGCCAGCTGTTTCAGCTGATCCTGGGTGTGGGTAAAAGGGGTGTCATTCATGTGTGTTTTTCGTGGCCGTCCCTAAAACAGTTATCATAGCAGCCGTTTACTGTTTTCACTGATCGGCCCAGCGCCAATCAAATCATCCAAATCATGCCTAATCCAAATCGCGGCTCGGTGGGCTTCCAGTCCAACGAGTTCGAACCAGAGTACGACCGTCCTTCCAAATCTGAGCTCAAGCGCCAGTCGAACGAGTTGCAGAAGCTCGGCGAGCAGCTCGTCGAAGCGGCGCGCGACCGCGTCAAGCGCGTTGAGATGCCGGAGGACGTGCGCGATGCCATCCTCACGTGCCAGAGCATCACCAACCACGAAGGCCGGCGCCGCGCGCTGCAATTTGTGGGCAAGAAAATGCGCACGCTGAACGAAGAAGAAGTCGCCGTCATCCAGCGCACGATCGACAGCTGGAAAGGCGCGTCGAAGGCCGAAACAGCATCGCTGCACGCGCTTGAACGCCGCCGCGACAAGCTGCTGTCGGACGACACGGCGCTGACTGTGCTGCTCGAAGAAAATCCCGAGCTCGACGTCCAGCACCTGCGCACCCTGATTCGCAACGCGCGCAAGGAAGTGGCCGAATCCAAGCCGCCAAAAGCCTTCCGCGAAATCTTCCAGATCCTCAAGGACCTGCAAAAGAAGAAGAAAGCCGATGCGGCTGCCGCTGCCGACGACGAAGAAGCGAACGATGACGAGTCCGACGACGAGTAACGCTGTCGGCAACGACGAGCTGGTGATCGGCCTTGTCTCCGTTTCCGACCGCGCCAGCGGCGGGGTCTACGAAGACAAGGGCATCCCGGCGCTGAACGACTGGCTGGCCAGTGCGCTCACGACGCCATATCGCATCGAGACGAGCCTGATCCCGGACGAGCGCGCGGCCATCGAAGCCACGCTGATCGAGCTGGTCGACACGGCGCGCTGCCACCTGGTGCTCACCACCGGTGGCACCGGCCCATCGCGGCGCGACGTCACGCCTGAGGCCACGCTGGCCGTGGCCACCAAAGAGATGCCCGGCTTTGGCGAGCAGATGCGCCAGATCAGCCTGCGCTTCGTGCCGACCGCGATCCTGTCGCGCCAGACGGCCGTGATCCGTGAAACCGCCGACCACGCGGCCCTGATCATGAACCTGCCGGGCCAGCCCAAGTCGATCAAGGAAACGCTCGAAGGCCTCAAGGACGATGCCGGCGCCACGATTGTCGGCGGCATCTTTGCGGCCGTCCCCTACTGCGTCGACCTGATCGGTGGCCCGTATATGGAAACCAATCCGGCGGTGAGCAAGACCTTCCGCCCCAAATCGGCATTGCGAAAGACACCATGACCCAGTTGCTGGACAATATCGAAATCGAGACCGCCCCGAATCCGACCATCGCCGTCGTCTGGCTGCACGGCCTGGGCGCCGACGGCAACGACTTCGTGCCGCTCGTGCGCGAACTGGACCTGACCGGCCTGCCGGGCATCCGCTTCGTGTTCCCGCATGCGAACACGATGCCGGTGACGATCAACGGCGGCTACGTGATGCGCTCGTGGTACGACATCGTCGCCACCGACCTCACGCGACGCGAAGACGAAGGCGGCCTGCGCGCATCGCAACTGCAGGTCGAAGCGCTGATCGCCCGCGAAAAAGCGCGTGGCATCCCGGCCTCGCGCATCATCCTGGCCGGCTTCTCGCAGGGTTGCGCGATGACGCTGCAGACGGGTTTGCGCCATCCCGAGAAACTGGCGGGCATGCTGTGCCTGTCGGGCTACCTGCCGCTGTCCAGCGTCGCCGGCGCCGAGCGCAGCGAAGCCAGCCTGGCCACGCCGATTTTCATGGCGCACGGCGTGCAGGATCCGGTGGTGCCCTTCGCCCGCGCCGAAGAGTCGCGCAAGGTTGTCGAGGCGCTCGGCTACCAGGTCGAGTGGCATGCGTATCCGATGCAGCACACGCTGTGCCTCGAAGAGGTGCAGGACATTTCAAAGTGGATTCGCAAGGTCGTGGCTTGATTTGACGTGACTGGTGTGCGGGGCTGACTTGGATTCCCGCCTTCGCGGGAATGACGTGCATTGGTAGCCGACTACGGTCATTCATCTTGGCCACGTGCCTGAAAAAACGTCGTTCCCGCGAAGGCGGGAACCCAAGTTTCGAAGCGCACCACCAACGCCACATCAGCCCACGATCGCCGCCTCCACCGCATCGGCAAGCCGCGACACAATCTCCGACAACTCCCCCGGCGTCACGATGAACGGCGGCGCCAGCAACACATGGTCACCATGCTGACCATCGATCGTCCCGCCCATCGGATACACCAGCAAGCCGCGCGCCATCGCCTCGGCCTTGATCGCCGCATGCAGTTTGACCTCCGGCGCGAACGGCGTCTTGGTCTCGCGGTCCCGCACGAATTCCAGCGCCAGGAACAGCCCGCGCCCGCGGATATCGCCCACGTGTTCGTGCGTGCCAAACGCCTCGTCCAGCATCTGCCGCAGCAATGCGCCCCGGCGGCTCACCTGCGCCAGCAGGTCGTCACGCTCGATCACCTGCTGCACCGCCAGCGCCGCCGCTGCCGCCACCGGGTGGCCGATATACGTGTGCCCGTGCTGGAACATGCCACTGCGCTGGCGCAGCGTATCGACGATCGCCTCGTGCGCCAGCACCGCGCCGATCGGCTGGTAGCCGGCACCCAGGCCCTTGGCCACGGCCACGATGTCCGGCGCCACGCCCTCCTGCCCGATCGCGTACATGCTGCCGGTGCGGCCCATGCCGCACATGACCTCATCGGCGATGAACAGGATGCGGTGCCGGTCGCAGATATCGCGCACGCCCTGGAAGTAGCCCGGCGTGGGTGGGATCGCGCCGCCGGTGGCGCCCACCACCGGCTCGGCGACGAAAGCAATGATGGTGTCCGGCCCGGCCTTGATGACGGCCGTTTCGAGTTCGTCGAGCAGGCCGGCGGTGTAGTCGTCGAGCGACATGCCTTCGCTGCAGCCCCGGTAGGCGTAACAGGGCGCGACGCGCAGCGCCTCCTTCAGCAGCGGGGCAAAGGCGCGCTTGCGCCACTCGTTGCCGCCCACCCCCAGCGCGCCGAGCGTGTTGCCGTGGTAGCTCTGGCGACGCGCGATGAATTGCGTGCGCTGCGGCTCGCCCGCCTCGACCCAGTACTGGCGCGCCAGCTTGAGCGCGGTCTCCATCGCTTCCGAACCGCCCGAGACGAAATACACGCCGCCCATGTCCTGCGGCCCGCCGGCGATCAGGCGATCGGCCAGTTGCTCGGCCACTTCGGTGGTGAAGAACGCGGTGTGGGCGTAGGCGCAGCGGTCGATCTGGCGGTGCATGGCCGCAATCACGTCCGGATGGCCGTGGCCCAGCGACGACACGGCGGCGCCGCTGCTGGCGTCGAGGTAGGTCTTGCCGGTGCTGTCGCGCAGCACGATGCCGGCGCCGCCAACCGCCGTGGGCGGCATCTGGCGCAGGTTGCGGTGGATGATGTGGCTCATGGCGGCTCCCTCGGCGGTGACTGCAACGCTTGACGATAAGCGTGCTCCGAGGCACTTCTTTTGATTTTTAGCGCGGGCCGTGCGAATATTTTCCTGCCTTCAATTTCGATACAACAGGCGGGTATGCTCGATGAATGAACGTCTCGGCCCCATCCCCGATCACGCTTTGACCACGGCCCAGCGCGCCGCCGCGCAGGAGATCATCGACGGCCCGCGCGGCGCCGTCTACGGTCCGTTCGTGCCACTGCTGCGCAGTCCCGAACTGATGCTGCATGCGCAGCGCATGGGCGAGTATCTGCGCTACCGCAGCGCGCTCGGCGTGCGCTTGTCGGAGCTGGCAATCCTGGTCACGGCGCGCCAGTGGGACCAGGCCGTGGAATGGGCGATCCACGCGCCGATCGCGGCGGAGGCGGGGATTCCGGCGGCGGTGATTGCAGCGATTGCGGGGCGCGAGCGGCCTGCCGATATGCTGGTCGACGAAGCGGTGGTGCACGAGTTCTGCATCGAGCTGCACGAGAAAAAAGCGGTGTCGGACCGCGTGTATGCGGATGCGCTGGCGCTGTTCGGCGAACAGGGCGTGGTCGACCTGATGGGAATCTGCGGCTACTACACGCTGCTGGCGATGGTGATGAATACGGCGCGCACCGCCGTACCGGCTACAGGCGAGCCGCGTGGCGGCCCGCCGTAATACCCTTACTTCGGATACGCCACGACGTCGGCCTGCTGCTCGCCGAGACCGGCAATCCCCAGGCGCAGCTGGTCGCCCTTCTTGAGGAAGCGCTGCGGCTTGCGGCCCATGCCCACGCCCGGCGGCGTGCCAGTGGTGATGATGTCGCCAGGTTCGAGCGTCATGAAGCGCGATACGTAGCTCACGAGCTGCGCGACGCTGAAGATCATGCTGGCCGTGTTCCCGGTCTGCATGCGCTTGCCGTTCAGTTCCAGGTACAGGTCGAGGTCCTGCACGTCGAGGATCTCGTCGCGCGTGACGAGGAACGGGCCGACCGGGCCGAAGGTATCGCAGCCCTTGCCCTTGTCCCACTGCGAACCCATCTCGAACTGGAAGGCGCGTTCGGTCACATCGTTGACCACGCAATAGCCGGCGACGAACTTGAGCGCCTCTTCTTCGCTCACGTACTGCGCGCGCGTGCCGATGATCACACCGAGTTCGACTTCCCAGTCGGTTTTCTTCGAGCCTTTCGGCAGCTGGATCGGATCGTCCGGGCCGTTCAGGGCGCTGATCGCCTTGGTGAAGAAGATCGGTTCGGCCGGCACCTCGGCGCCCGTTTCGCGCACGTGATCCAGGTAATTCATGCCGATACCGATGAACTTGCCGATGCCCTTGACCGGCACGCCCAGACGCGGATTGCCACGCACGAGCGGCAGCGTTTTCTGATCGAGTTTGGCGAGTTTGCGCAGCGCCTTATCGGACAGCTGCGACGGATCGATGTCGTCGATGATCCCTGACAGGTCGCGCAGGCGGCCCTCTTCATCGAACAGGCCCGGCTTTTCCTTGCCCGGGCGGCCATAGCGGACCAGTCTCATGATGTCATTCCTGTAGAAAAACGCGAATGATACCAATGAATGAGATTAACCAATGCGCTAGTGGCTCAGCAGGTAGGCGCTGATGTCAACCGCATCGCGCTCGCTCACGCCCATGTTCGGCATCGCATTGCCCGGATCGATCGCCTGCGGATCGCGGATCCAGCGCACCAGATTGGCCTGGGTGTTGGGCAGCTTGCCGGCGATGTAGCGCTGCTGCGCGAGTTCGTCGAGCGGCCGGCCCACGCGCACGTCCGAGCCAGGCACGCCCGGCACCACGTGGCAGGAATGGCAGGCGTATTGCGCGGCGGCGATCTTGCCGCGCATCGGGTCGCCCACCAGGCCGGGAGCCAGTTTCGGGCCGCAGCCGGCCAGCAGCGCGGACACGCCAAGGAGTATGGTGATCGTGGATTTCATGGCTGGCCTTCCTGACCCTGCTGTGCGCGGCCCGTTGCTGTCTGCTCGACATGCGGCGGAACGGCGCCGCCCGCCGTCATGCGTTTGAAGTCCTGGCTTGTCATGCCCGGCATGGCGCCCACGAACGCCACCACTGCCCACATGTCCGGCTCGCTCAGGTGGTATTCCCAGGCGGGCATGCCGCTCATCTTGATGCCGTTGCGGGTGATCCAGTACAGTTCGCGCGTCTTCCAGTTGACATCGGCATCGACCAGCGGGCCCGGGGCCGGCTGCATGCTCATGCCGATCGTGCTGGGCGCGACACCCGGCCCGCCGTGGCATTGCACGCAGTTGGCCTGGTAGACCAGCGCGCCGCGCTGCAGGCGTTCAGGCGTGTTCAGGTTGGGCGGTACCGTAATCTCGCGCGCATGGTTCTGCACCGAGTACTGCATGCCCTCGCCCAGTACGGTGTACACCAGCGCGTAGTGCTGCGTGATCGCGCTCAGGTCATAGAAGCCGCCGCGCAGCACGATCAGGCCACCGACGGCACCGATCGTGGCGGCGCCCAGCAGGGTCAGCACCATGGTCTTGACAATAAGTCGTGCGCGATTCGATAGCATAGCCTAGGGCGTCCAGTTGAAAGAATGACATCTACTTTCCTTGTATTATAAAAGCCATCGCTTTTTCACGAAAAATCAACCGTGCGCAACCCATCTCGTCAATATCAACGCCTGCCTTCTGTGCTGAGGGCATCCCGCACTGCGCGCCTGAGCAGGCGCCTGAGTACGGCCGCCCTGCTCTGCGCCGCAGCCCTGGCGAGCGGCTGCGCAAAAGAAGAACCCGCCTCGCGCGTTGTGGGCGGCGATCCCGAACGTGGCCGCTTACTGGTGCAGCAGTACCAGTGCGCCGCCTGCCACTTCATCCCCGAAGTACAGGGTCCGAACGGCGATGCCGGTCCGTCACTGCAGTACATGGGTCGCCTGAGCTATATCGCCGGCAGCATTCCGAACCAGCCCGAGAACATGATCCGCTTCCTTCAGAATCCCCCTGCCGTGAAACCCGGCACCCTGATGCCGGCGCTCGGTATTACCGACGACGAGGCGCGCCACATGGCCGCCTTCATGTATTCGCTCAAATAATATGACTCCCTTGAGCGACATCCAGTCCGTCATGCATCCGGCCGGCGCCGACGCGGCCATCATCTATCAGTTCACATGGGTCCTGTTCGTCGGCGGCACCGTGATCTTTGCCATCGTCATGGGCCTGCTCGCGCTGGCCATGCGGCGCCAGGCGCGCCCGATCACGCCTGGCGTCTGGATCCTCGGCGCCGGCATTGCATTCCCCGTCATCGTTCTGACCGCGCTGCTCAGCTGGAGCACGTGGCGCACCGGCCAACTGGTGCCGCAAACCTCGCACAAGGCATTGACCATCTCCGTGACCGGCAAGATGTGGTGGTGGGAAGTGCGCTACCGCGACCCGGCCAGCAACCGCGAAATCACCAGCGCCAACGAGATCGTCATTCCGGTCGGCGAATCGGTGTACCTGGGTTTGACCGCATCGGACGTGATCCACAGCCTGTGGGTGCCGTCGCTGGCGGGCAAGCGCGACATGATCCCGGGCCGCGTCACGGGCCTGAACCTGCGCGCCGACAAGCCGGGCACCTACCGCGGCCAGTGCGCCGAATACTGCGGCGAGCAGCACGCCCGCATGGCGTTCCACGTGATCGCCCTGCCACGCCCCGAGTTCGACGCCTGGCTCGCACGCCAGGCCCAGCCGGCCGCGCCGGCCGACACCACGGTGCTGCAGCGCGGCCGCGAGGCCTTCCTCGCGCAGCAGTGCCAGACCTGCCACACGATCCGCGGCGTGACCGATGTCGCGCCGCAGCTGGATGCCCGGATTGCCGATGCCCCGCGCCTCGGCCCCGACCTCACGCACATCGGCAGCCGCCGGCACATCGCCGCCGGCACGCTGCGCAACCACCGCGGTACGCTGGCCGGCTGGATCGCCGACCCGCAAGCCATCAAAACGGGCGTCTTCATGCCGCCCTCCCCGGACCTGGACGGCGAGACCCTGCGCGCACTGGCCACCTACCTTGAGCACCTGAAATGACGCGCGACGCAACCTTACCCAATTCCGCCCCACGCCCGCCAGAGGAGCTGGAAAAACTGGAGGCCGTGTGGAAGACGCCATCCGGTCTGGGCTTCTTCAAGTCGGTCAACAACACCAATATCGGCCTGCTGTACATCGGCACCGCGATCCTGTTCTTCATCCTGGCCGGCATCCTGGCCCTGATCATGCGGGTGCAGCTGTCGGTGCCGGACAACGACCTGGTCTCGGCCGGCACCTACAACCAGATCTTCACGATGCACGGCACCGTGATGATGTTCCTGTTCGCGATTCCGATCGTCGAGGCGATCGCCGTCTACCTGCTGCCGAATATGCTGGGCGCGCGCGATCTACCGTTCCCGCGCCTGTCGGCGTATGCGTTCTGGTGCTACGCCTTTGGTGGCCTGGCGTTCTTCTGCACGCTGTTCTGGGGTCTGGCGCCGGACGGCGGCTGGTTCATGTACCCGCCGCTGACGGGCATGAAGTATTCGCCTGGCCTCAACGCCGACTTCTGGCTGCTGGGGATTGGCTTCATCGAGATTTCCGCCATTGCCGGCGCCATCGAGCTGATCGTCGGCATCCTGTTTACCCGCGCGCCCGGCATGACGCTGCGCCGCATGCCGGTGTATGCGTGGGCCATGCTGGTCGTGGGGGTGATGATCGTGATCGCCTTCCCGGCCGTGATTGCCGGCACGGCGCTGCTCGAACTCGAGCGCGCGCTGAACCTGCCGATCTTCGACCCCGAACGCGGCGGCGACCCGATCATCTGGCAGCACCTGTTCTGGTTCTTCGGCCACCCCGAGGTCTACATCATCTTCCTGCCGGCCGCCGGCATGATCTCGACGATGATCCCGACCATCGCCGGCAACCGCCTGGTCGGCCGCCGCGCGATCGTCGTTGCGCTGGTCGGCGTGGGCATCTTCAGCTTCGGCCTGTGGGCGCACCACATGTTCACGGCGGGCCTGGGCGTCATTGAAATGAGCCTGATCTCGGCGGCCAGCATGGCCGTGGCGATCCCCACCGGCATCCAGGTGTTCGGCTGGATCGCCACGCTCTGGAGTGGCCGCATCAGGATGAATGCGCCGACGCTGTTCATGCTCGGCTTCATGTTCATCTTCGTGCTGGGCGGCCTGACCGGCGTGATGGTGGCCGTGATCCCGTTCGACTGGCAGGTGCACGACACCTACTTCATCGTGGCCCACCTGCACTATGTGCTCATCGGCGGCATGGTGTTCCCTGTGTTTGCCGCGATCTACTACTGGATCCCGCTCATCAACGGCAACACGATGTCCGAGCGCCTGTCGAAATGGACCTTCTGGCTGTTGTTCGGGGGCTTCAACATCAGCTTCTTCCCGATGCACATCACGGGCCTGTTCGGCATGCCGCGCCGCGTTTACACATATTCGAGCGAGATGGGCTGGGACGCCCTGAACATGATCTCGACCCTGGGTTCGTTCCTGTTCGCCCTGGGCATCCTCTTGATGATCGTCGACGCCACGCGCACGCTGCGCCGTCCGACCAAGGACGTGGGCAATCCATGGAATGCGGCCACACTCGAATGGCTGCCGTCAGAAGACTACGGCAACCGCAGCATCCCGATCATCACGTCGGACGACCCGCTGTGGGACCAGCCGACGCTGTCGAAGGAAGTCGCCGAAGGCCGCCACTACCTGCCGAACACCGTCACCGGCCGCCGCGAAACCATCTCCACCAGCCCGGTCAGCGCCAGGCCGACCTACCTGATGATCCTGCCGGGCGACAGCTGGCTGACCGTGCTGGGCGCCTTCGGCACCGCCGGCTTCTTCCTGCTGCTGACCGTCAAGGCCAACGTGCTGGCGATCATCTGCGGCCTGATCGCCATCGGCTCGATCATTGCCTGGCTGTGGCAGTCGGACCAGAAGGTGCCGATGCGCGAAGCCGACATCGGCGGCGGCGTCACGCTGCCGATCGGCGCGCGCGGCACGGCGTCGCACTCGTGGTGGGGCACGTTCATCATGCTGATCGTGCTGTTCCTGATCTACTGCTCGTTCGCCTACGTCTACATCCACACATCGATGCGGCTGCAGATCTGCCCACCGCCGGGCGCATCGCTGCCGGCGTGGTCGTGGACGCTGCTGTCGGCCGCCCTGCTGCTGGGCGGTTCCGCGCTGGTGTGGCTGAGCGACCGGGTCTCGAACAAGCTCACGCCGTGGGTGCTGATCGTGGCACTGGCGTGCACCGCCGGCGCCTTCGGTGTCGACGTCTACAGCTGGCGCCTGGTGAACCTGGACGGCACCCGCGACACGTGGAGTGCATCGATCTCGATCCTGCTCGGCTTCCAGGGCATCATGCTGTTCGTGCTGCTGCTGGCCGCGCCGTACCTGTGCGTGCGCGCCTGGCGCGGCATGATCGTTCCCGAGAACCGTGCCACGCGCGACAATATCGCGCTGATCTGGCACTACGTGACGCTGCAGGGCTTCGCCGGATTCTTGGTGATCCGCGGCCTGCTGTTGGTGATGGAGTGATGCGATGAGCGACCATTTCTTTTCGCGCGCCACGCGCGCTTCACTGCCCCTGCTGATCTGGGGCGCGCACTTCGCGTTCGCGTATATCGTCGCAGCGAGTCAGTGCACGCCGGGCGCACTGCGCGCTGCGGGTCCCAATCCGTGGCTGTTGGGCGGCGCGACGCTGCTGTCGATGGCGGCGTGCGTGTGGGTCGGTGCCCTGGCCGGCAAGCGCCTGCGCCAGGGGTCCGACGAGTTCGTGGATTATGTGGGTGCGGCCAGCGCAGTGCTGGCCGTGGTGGCGGTGGCGTGGACCGGGATTCCGGTGTTGCTGGTCACCGGCTGCGCCTGAAACACGTCGTTCCCGCGGAGGCGGGAACCCAAGTTCTTCGCGGTGCCAGTAACGCAAGCACACTTGGGTTCCCGCCTTCGCGGGAACGACGTGGGAGCGTTGTGAGTAGTTGCTATCCGGCGTCCGGCACCACCCGCCAGATCACGTTGCCGACGTCGTCGGCCACCAGCACCGCGCCCTTCTTGTCCACGGCAACCCCAACCGGCCGACCCTGCGCCTCGCCATCCTTGTTGACGAAGTCACTGAGAATATCGACCGGCTTCCCGTTCGGCATGCCATCCCGGAACGGAATGAACACGACGTTGTAGCCCGAGCGCGGTTTGCGGTTCCATGAGCCGTGGTTGCCGATGATTGCGCCGTTGCGGTATTGCGCCGGCAACAGCGTGCCTTCATAGAACGTCAGGCCCAGCGCGGCCACGTGCGCGCCCAGCGCGTAGTCGGGCACGATCGCCTTGTCCACCAGGTCAGGCCGCTGCGGCTTGACGCGCGCATCGATGTTCTTGCCGTAGTAGCTGTACGGCCAGCCATAGAAACCGCCCTCCTTCACCGACGTCAGGTAATCCGGCACCAGGTCGCTGCCGATTTCATCGCGCTCGTTCACGACCGTCCACAACGCGCCCGTTTGCGGATTCCACGCCATCCCGTTCGGATTGCGCAGGCCGGACGCGAACACGCGCGTGGCGCCGCTGGCTAGGTCCACTTCGAGGATCGCAGCGCGGTTCTTTTCGGCCTCCATCCCGTTTTCGGCGACGTTGCTGTTCGAGCCGACCGTGGCGTACAGCTTCTTGCCATCCTGGCTGGCGATGATGTTCTTGGTCCAGTGGTGGTTCAACCCGGCCGGCAGCGGCGCGACCGGCTGCGCGGCTTGCGTGATTTCGGTGGCGCCTTCCTTGTAGTTGAAGCGCACGATGGCATCGGCATTGGCCACGTACAGCATGTCGCCCACCAGCGCCATGCCGAACGGCGAATGCAGGTTCTTCAGGAAGACCGTTTTGAGTTCGGCCACACCGTCGCCGTCGGCATCGCGCAGCAGCGTGATGCGGTTCGCGCTCGGTACACCGGCGCCGGCGCGGGCCATCACCTTGCTCTGTATCCAGTTGCGGATTCCGCCGGCGTCCGGCTTGGCCGGGGCATTCGATTCGGCCACCAGCACGTCGCCGTTCGGTAGCACGTACACCCAGCGCGGATGGTCGAGCGCCGTGGCGAACGCATTCACGTCCAGGCCGGCCGCCGCTGTGGGCATCACGCCCGCGGGCCAGCCGGTGGCCTTTGCGATGTTGACCGTCGGGATCAGGGTCTTGTTGGGCGCCTTGAGCTCGGGCTGCGGCCCGATGTCGGCGCCTTGCGGCAGCGTCGACTTGTCGCCGCAGGCGGCCAGCAACAGGAGGGTGGCGCCGGCGCACAGGCACGGCAGATGATGTCGCATGGAGTTCCCCCAATATACAGAATGGGGAAATCTTATATTGACAAAACATTACAGCACGTACGTTACGTGGCAGCAATCTCAGGTGGCCGGCAACGGTGCCCCCCGGCGGCGGCGCGCGTACTGCCACAAGCCGGGCACCTGGATCAGCACCAGCAGCGCGAACGCACAGCGGTAGGCGGCGTCAGGCGCGTGGCCCAGCAGGTCGGGCTGCCACAGCCCGATCACCACGCCAAAGCCCGCCTGCACCAGGAAGGCGCCGATGAAGATCAAGAGGTTCAGGAAGGTGGCGGCGCGCCCGGTCAACGCGCGCGGCATCGACTGGGCCACGATCGCGTAATCGATGCCGGTGACCGTGCCGGCCAGCGTGAACATCACCGACAGCCACGGGAAGCTGGGCCGGTAGCCGATCACGAACGCGGCCTGGATCAGCACGAACATCGTGATGCCGGCCGCCGCCACATCGAGCGGCGGCATGCCGCGCCGTCCTGCCCACTCAGTGATCATGCCCACCGCGATGGCGCCGAACACCACGGCCGCCATGCCCAGGTACAGCAGGTAGGCCACGGCGTCTTCCGGGTACAGCGCCACGTCGGCCAGCCAGCGTCCGATCCACAGGCCCTGCACGCCGAAGAACACCGCATGCGGCACCAGCACCAGCGCCACCACCGCGCGAAAGCCGGGCGCGCGCCAGACCTCGCGCAGCGCTGGCAAGAGCGGCGATAACGGGCTCCGGGCGGGCGCCGCATCATCCGTCTTCGGGTACAGCAGCGCGATCAGCAACCCGGTGCAGGCGACCAGGCCGGCCAGCAGCACGAACAGGCCGCGCCAGTCGGTGTACTCGAGCATCGCGCGCACCGGCATCGTCGCGCTGGCCGCGCCCATGCCGCCGACGGCGATCAGGTAGCCGTGCACCGACGGCAGCCGGCTCGGGGCGATCCAGATCGACACGGCCTTGACCGCCGCCATGAAGCAGCCGCCCAGGCCGCACCCCATCACGGCGCGCGCCGCGAGCAGGCTCCAGAAGCCGCCGCCTCGCGCGAACAGCACCGCACCGCAGGACGCCACCAGCAGCATCGCTACCTGCACGCGGCGCGGCCCGTAGCGGTCCAGCGCCATCCCGACCGGCAGCTGGACCAGCGCGAACGCAAAGAAGAACGCGCTGGTCAGCAGCCCCAGTTGGCCCGGCGTGAGCGCGAGCGCGCTCGCCAGTTGCGACGCCAGCACCGCATTCACGTTGCGCAGCAGCGAGGACAGGTAATGCCCCAGCGCGAACGGCACGAACACGTACACGAACACCGCCAGGCCGGACAGGCGCGGGGGAGCGGGAGACACCAGCGTGGCAGCGGGTTGCATGGCGCAGGATCCGACCAAGCGTCGACCAGCTATGCCGCGTCGGGCTGGGCGTGGCCGCGCTGGCCCGCCGGCACCAGCGGGATCACGCGGCCGCCGGCGCCGCGCAGCGCGCCGCCGCTTTCCGTCTCGAAGAAGAAACGGTCGCGCCCGAACGCGGGTTTCAGGTGATCGAGCCAGGTCGCCGTGGCGTCGTATTTGGCAAAGAACGGCCGCCGCACCCATTCCGGATTGCGGGCCTGCAGAAACTGCAGCGCGAACAGCTTTTCGCCATTGATCGTGACGACGCCGTCGATCACGACCTTGCCGGGGAACGCGCTCATCGACGGCCCGCGCACGGTGCGCGACAGGCCCGAGACCATCGAATAGGCTGCCTGGAAAATCTCGTGGGCGCGCGCCAGCGGCAGTGCGAAGTAGTCGCGCGGGCCGGTGTCGCGCTCGACGAACATATAGTAGGGAATCGCGCCCAGGCGCACGCCCGTCGTCCACAGCTCGGCCCAGCTTTTCGGGTCTTCGTTGATGTGGCGGATCAACGGGCCCTGCATGCGCAGCGTGGCGCCGGTGCCGACGATGCGCTTGACCGCCTGCTGCGCGATCGGTGCGCGCAGTTCGACCGCGTGGTTGTAGTGGCCCATGATGGCCAGGTTCTTGCCGCTGGCGACCACCTTCTCGAACAGGCGCATCAGATCGTCGCTGTCCTTGTCCGACACGAAGCGCTGCGGCCAGTACGCGACCGACTTGGTGCCGATGCGGATGTTCTGGATGTGGGCCAGCTCGGGGATCAGGAGCGGCTCGAGGAATTCGGCCAGCGAGCGCGTATTCATGATCATCGGATCGCCCCCGGTAATCAAAACGTCGGTGACCTCGGTGTGCACCTTCAGGTAGTCCACCAGTTCGCCGCACTCGCGCGCATCGAACTTCAGGTCGTCCATGCCGACGAACTGCGGCCAACGAAAGCAAAAGGTGCAGTAGGCGTGGCAGGTCTGGCCGGCGCTCGGGAAAAACAGCACCGTTTCCTTGTACTTGTGCTGCAGGCCCTTGAGCGGCGCATCGTTCACGCGCGGCACGTTGTGCGTCATCTGGCCGGCCGGGTGCGGATTCATGCGCATGCGGATCGCGTGCACCAGGCGCGCGATCGCGGCGTCATCTTTTTTGACCAGCACCAGGTCGCGCAGCTGCTCGTATTCGGCGCCCGGGAGCATGTCGCGGTGCGGGAACGTCAGGCGGTAGATCGGATCGTCCGGCACCCGCGACCAGTCGATCAGCGTATCCATCACATACGCGTTGGTGCGAAACGGCAGCACGTGCGAGACCACCTGCACGGCTTCCTGCAGCTCGGGCGTGAGCCATTCCCATTGGCGCGCGGTCACGATCGACTGGCGCGTGAAGGGCTTGAACTTGGTGGGCGTCGTTGCAGTCGTGTTCACGAAGATCTCCAGAAGAAGACGATGGGAAGGCGGCGGATTGCCGGAAAGAACCCATCTTAGGGAGGCCAAATGGACAGCAATTGCCATCAATCAATGAGATGGTGTCTGACTGCGTGAATAGGACAATCACGGGCTGTTGTAGGAAAAAGTGCGGCATCGGCGCAACGGCGCCCGTGCGATTTCCACGCGCTTGTGCGTGCGCAATCCGGCTCGGGCACGCGCCGCTAGAGTAGTGAATGCACTTAAGCAATATTTCCGAGGCATTTACCGCGAAAGGAAGCACCACCATGAAACTGATCGCTACCGCCGCCGCCCTGTGCCTGGGGCTGGCCTCGACTGCCGCCCTGGCCAATGAGCCGACCGAGAAAGACGCCATCGCCATGGCCGAGCGCGGCGCCGCCCTGATCAAGGCCAAGGGCAAAGATGAAATGATGAAGCGCATCAATGCCAAGGACCCGGAATTCGTCCAGGGCCCGCTGTACATCGACCTGCGCGACGTCAAGACCGGCATCGTGCTGGCCCACCCGTACAACCCGTCGATCGTCGGCAAGGACCTGACCGACGTGCCCGATGCGAACGGCAAGAAGTACCGGCGCGAGATCATCGAGCTGGCCGCGGCCAAGGGCAAGGGCTGGGTCGATTACCAGTACAAGAATCCCACCACCGGCAAGATCGAACCCAAGACCACCTACATCCTGCTGGTCGACGGCGTGGTGCTCGAAGCGGGCATCTACAAGAAATAAGCCTGCGCCGGCCTCGCGCATCCCCTGCTGTCGCTGCCGTCGCCCTGCCCGCGATGGCAGCTTTTTTTGTGGAGTGACCCATGCTGAACAAACTGCGGATCGGCCAGAAACTGCTGCTCGCCCCGGGCCTCGTGCTCGTGCTGCTGACCATGCTGTCAGGCGCCTCCTACTATGGCATGGTGCGCCAGAACGCCTCGCTCGAACACATGGTGCAGGTGCGCGCCGCGCGCCTGCAGGCGGTGGCCGATGTCGCCGGCGAGGCGCGCTTCGCCCATGCCAACGCCTACCAGTTGCTGGCCTGGACCAATGGCAGCTTCGCCGAGAACCGCTTGCGCGCACTGACGGCCGACATCGGCCGCCGGCACGCCGCCCTCGGCGACAAATTGGGCAAGTTCGCGCACGCCGCCGAACGCGAAGAACGCGCGCCGGTCGCGGCCTCGCAAGCGGCGCTGACACGCTATCGCAAGGCGATCGGCGAGACGATCGAGATGGCGGCCGTGGACCAGTCGATCGCCACCAATGCGATGCAGAAGGCCGAGCAGCAGTTCGGCGCGCTCGACACCGCGCTGACGCAGCTGGCACAGATCGAAAAGACCATGAACCAGGAGGCCTACGCCGCCGCCAGGGCTGAATTTCGCACGCTGGGCTGGACCATGGCCGGCCTGGTGCTGCTGTCGATCACGCTGTCGCTGGCGGTGACGATGCTGGTGCGGCGCGCGATGCTGGCCGGGATCCACTCGATCGCGCACACGGTCGGCGAACTGGCCGAGGGCCGGCTCGACGCGCCACCGGTGGATGCGCAGGGCCGCGACGAAATCGCCGACACGGGCCGCGCGCTGGATCACACGATCGCACGCCTGAATGCGGCGCTGCGCAGCGTGATGACGGCGGTGCGCTCGATCGATACGGCGTCACGCGAAATCGCCACCGGCAATATGGACCTGTCGAGCCGCACCGAGATGCAGGCCAGCTCGCTCGAGCAGACGGCCAGCACGATGGAGACCTTGACCACGGCGGTGAAGGACAACGCCACCAATGCGCGCCAGGCATCCGAGCTGGCGGCCGAAGCGGCGCAGCTGGCCGCGCGCGGCGGCCAGGCGGTGCAAGGGGCGGTAACGACAATGGAATCGATCCAGGCCAGTTCGCGCAAGATCGTCGAGATCATCGGCGTCATCGACGGCATCTCGTTCCAGACCAATATCCTGGCCCTGAACGCAGCTGTGGAAGCGGCGCGCGCCGGCGAACAGGGGCGCGGCTTTGCCGTGGTGGCGTCCGAAGTGCGCACGCTGGCGCAGCGCTCGGCGGCAGCGGCCAAGGAAATCAAGGGCCTGATCGCGGACTCGGTCAGCATCATCGAACGGGGCAACGCGTCGGTCAGCGAAGCCGGCGCCAGCATGGGCGACATCGTCTCGTCGGTGCGCCAGGTGAACGACATCATCGGGCGCATCAGCATCGCCAGCACCGAGCAAGCCGACGGCATCGCCGACGTCAATCGCGCGGTCGGGCAGATGGACAGCATGACGCAGCAGAATGCGGCGCTGGTCGAACAGGCCGCAGCAGCGGCCGAAAGCCTGAACGAGCAGACGGTCAATCTGGCAAAGGCCGTGGCAATCTTCCGCATCGCACCAGGTGACGACGACGTCGACGAGGAGGTGGAAGAAGCGCATGACGACGCGCCGGCGGTGGGCTTCCAGGGCGTGGCCGATCGCCGCAGCCGCGCCAGCACGATGCGCGCGAAGCCGGTGCCGGCCTTGCCACCGGCGCGCCGGCGCGGGTCGGCTTAGCCTCGGATTGGCCTAACTACGGATTGGCCGGCTCAGAAAACGCGAGCCGGCCAGGCCGAAGCGCCACGGCACATCGACCGCCTTCGAGATGCCGATGCGGATGCCTTCCACGACGACCAGTCCCGCCTCTGCCGGCAGCAAGGTAAACGACGCGCCCTCCAGCGCCATCCCGTCGTGCGCACGCGTCACGCCCAGCGCCTGGCACAACTTGCCCGGCCCCGAACACAGCGCGCGTTCATCGAGCGCATCGCGCCGGCCGCGCATGACGTCCAGCCCCGCCACCGGCTCCAGCGCGCGGATCAACACCCCAGCGCCATGCCCTGCCTCGCGGCACACGAAGTTCAGGCACCAGTGGATGCCGTACGAGCGGTAGACGTAGGCATGGGCGGGTGGACCGAACATCGACGCATTGCGCTCCGTCTCGCCGGCAAACGCGTGTGAGGCCGCATCTTCGCGGTCATAGGCCTCAGTCTCGACGATGCGCCCGCCCACCCCGTCGAGCAGCACCGTCACTCCGATCAGCTGGCGCGCCACGGTGGCGGCGTCGGCTGAAAAATCAATTCCTGCAATTGTCGAAATAGCCATGCCGGGATTCTAGCGCGCACGCCAGTGCCTTGGCGCTATGGTGGAATTGCTACATTAACCAGTTGATTTGCACATTGCCTTGCTGCAATATTTTGGCGTGTGGAGTATAGTGACACGTTCCCCCGCAACGTCCGAGATGCCCTCTCGTGCCCCGCCATTTCATGAATACCGTCGTCGAATCCGCCCCCCAAACCGACCAGGTCGATGCCCTGATCAAGTCGATCCGCATTCCACCGCGGCCGAGCCTGCTTGCCGATCTGCAGCGCGAACTGGGGGCCGACGATCCATCGCCCGACGCCATCGGCCGGATCGTGGCCAGCGACGTCGGCATGTCCGGCGCCCTGCTCAAGCTGGCCAATTCGGCCGTTTACGGCGGGCGCCGCAAGGCCAAGTCGATCGAGCAGGCCATTCTGTTCCTGGGGATTAACCAAGTGGCGGCCCTGATGACCGGACTGCTGGCGCGCCAGGCGATTCCTGTCAACAGCGCCGCGCTGGCCAGCTTCTGGGACATCTCGACCCGCCGCGCGCACGCGATGGTGTTCCTGACGCGCCGCCTGCGCATGGGCGAGGCCGACGTGGCGCACACGTTCGGCCTGTTCTGCGACACCGGCGTGCCGCTCCTGATGGACCGCTTCAAGGATTACGACGTGACCTACGGCGCGGCGTCGATGGAAGCGCATCGCCCGTTCACCGACCTCGAGAACGAACGCCACGCGACCAGCCACGCCGCAATGGGCTGCCTGCTGGCCCGCAACTGGGGCCTGTCCGACCACGTGGCCTGGGCCATCCTGCACCATCACGATTTCGCCGTGATCGACGATGCCGCCACCGCGGGACCCGTGCGCTCGCTGGTCGCCCTGTCGCTGCTGGCCGAGAACGCGATCTGCCGCTACCAGGGCCACGCCGAGTCGAACGAATGGAACAAGGGCGGCGTGGCGGCCTGCGCGTATCTGGGCCTGTCGGACGAAGAAACCGCCGAGATCATGGACGAACTGCTGGAAGCGTTTCACGAAGACTGAGTTTTGACTTCGCCCGCAAGGGAGCGGATACTGCCATGTCAGTACGCTCGTTTGCAGGAGGCGCCATGCGCTGGGTCTTGTTCAATTGGCTGTCGCTCGGTTGGCTGTTTTTGTCGATGCTGCTGGCCGGCTGCGCCAGTCTCGCTCCTCCCCCTGCCCCGCCAGCGGCCTTGTTTGCCGATGCACGCTTTGCGCCACCCTCCGAGCCCATCGGCGCGCACGACCTGTTTGCGCTCAGCCCCGCGATGCGCACTTACCTGAACAGCAGCGCCTTCACGTCGCGCCTGCGCACCAAAGGCCTGCAGCACGGCCTGGTCGATGCGCTCTACAGCAAGTCCGACCTCAAGCTCGAATACGAATCGACCGTCACCCGCACCGCCAGCCAGACCTACGCCGCGCGCACGGGCAACTGCCTGTCGCTGGTGATCATGACGGCGGCCTTCGCGAAAGAGCTGGGCATGCCGGTCCGGTTCCAGAGCGTGGACGTCGACAACACCTGGAGCCGCACTGCTGGCCTGTACCTGTCCAGCTCCCACATCAATGTCAGCCTGGGCGAACGCCCGGCCGACGCGCCGCGCGGCTACCACCCGCAGCGCGTGCTGGTGGTCGATTTCATCCCGCGCGACGAGGCCGCGCGCCTGCGCACGCGCGAGCTCGAAGAAGACGACATCGTCGCCCTGTTCCTGAACAACCGCGCCGCCGAAGCGCTGGTGCAGGGCCGGCGTGACGACGCCTACTGGTGGGCGCGCGCGGCGGTCCTGGCGCGCCCCGGCGTGGCGAGCACGCTCAACACGCTGGGCGTGATCTACCAGCGGCATGGCGAACCGGCGCTGGCCGAGCGCGCGTTCCAGGCGGCGCTGGTGCGCGAGCCCGAGAACCTGGCGGTGCTGCACAACCTGCAGCCGGTGCTGGTGGCGCTCGGCCGGCCGCTGGAAGCGGCGGCGCTGGCCGCGCGCATCGCGGCGGTCGATCCGACGCCGCCGTACCACTATTTTGATCTGGGCACGGCCGCGCTCAAGGCCGGCCGGTATGACGATGCGGTGGCCCACTTCGCGCGCGAGGTGCGGCGCGCGCCGTACAACGACGAGTTCCGGTTCTGGCTGGGCGTCGCCCATCTGCAGCTGGGGCACGTGCGCGATGCACGGGAACAGATCGCGCTGGCGGTGGATCACAGCACGCGGCAGGATATGCGCGAGGTGTACGTGGCAAAGCTGGCATATCTGCGGAAAATGGCGGCGGGGACCGGGACGCTTATTCGGTAGGCGGCGCTGATGATCCACCGCTTGCATCCGCAGCGCGGTGGCGTTACCTTGGTGATATCTGCAAAACGTCAATCCCCCAGCAAGCGCTGCCAGGCCAGCAGCTTTTGCGCAAACGGCATCGCCGCATACGCCGGCGAGGTCGATGGCAGCAGCACCGTCCGATAGCCGGCGTCGGCAAATTGCGGTGCAAATTTGCCCGCCGTCTTGCCATTGAAGCCGACGGTTGCAAGCAGCGGGCAACGCTCGCGCAGCCGCGCGAAGTCGTTTGCGGCCGGCGCACGGATGGCGGAATCGAGACTGCCTTCTCGCTCGCAGGCACCCAGCACATCCCACAAGCCGATGCCGTGCGCCAAAAGGCGCGGCAAACGCTCGTCGTAGGGCAAGCCGGCCAGGTCTTCGCCCGTCAGGTGCGACAGGATCGGCCACAGCAGATTGCGCGGATGCGCATAATACTGACCAGCCGCCAGCGACGCGGCGCCCGGAAAACTGCCCAGCACGAGAATGCGGGTAGTAGCGTCGATCACGGGCGCGAGGCCGGTGAGCGGTGGAACAGGAACACAAGCAGATGCGATGGACATGTCGCCATTGTAGCGGCGCAGCCCGTATCAGGCTGACGCACCGGCCGCCGTTGCCGGCAGCCGATGCGTCAGATACAGCGCGGTCTTACTTCATCCACACCGCGTAATTGCTGCCCGACGTCTGCAGCACCCAGCCCGTGCCGGCCGGGCTCCAGGCGTTCGGCCCGATCTTCATTGCGAGCTGGCGCGTGTTGCCCGTGACGACTGCCGCATACAGTCCCTGCGCCGCTTGCTGGATCGCCACCGGCGACGTCGACGTCACCCCGGCGGCCCGGCGCGCTGCCATCAGCGCAGCGATCGGCGTCTTCAGGCCCCAGTTGTAGATGTGCGGGTAGTAGACGGTCGGAATACCCGGGTGGCTCAGCACATAGGCGTAGCCCTGCATCACCGAGCCGCACGGCACCGCCCAGTGGTTCTGGCCATTGCCGCAGCTTTCGGATGGACCGGTGTCGTGGTTGTCGACGAAGGTCACCGCCATCGCCGGCCACCAACCGATCGCGCCCTGCGGCTTGCCGGCGGCATCCTTCAAGCGCCAGTAATTGCCATTGGCCAGCGCGTCGTTGAGCAGGCCCTTGGTGGTGAAGTCGAACGCGCCGCAGCTGTTGCTGGTCCCGTTAATCCAGTTCATGATTTCCTGGCGGTGCGCATCGACGTTGTTCAGGTTCAGGTCGTTCCACAGCTCACCGACGCAGAATTCGGCGTTGAAGGCATTCGCATACTGGCCGACGTAGCTGGGGCTGAAGCCCCGCACATAGTCCACCCGCATGCCGGTAAAGCCCACGGGTTTGAGCGTGTAGTTCAGCCACGTGGTGATGCCGTTCTGAACTTCGCCGACGTTGCGGTGGTCGATGTCGCGCCCGCCGTTGAACCCGAGCGCCGTATCGGCGCTGCCCAGGCCGCAGTTGCACTCGTCGTTGTTGACGATCGAATACGTGGTCCAGTTGGGATTGGTGAAGTCCGACCAGCCGGTGGTGCCGACGCGGTGGTTGACGACGACGTCGGCCACCGCCTTGATGCCGCTGTTCGTGAACGCGCGCACGACGTTGGTCAGCTCGGCCGAGCTGCCGTAGGCGGAATTCAGGTTGTTCAGCTGGCGCGGCAGATAGCCCTGCGAGGCCGCCGAATCGGACGGCGGTGGGAACCAGACGTGGCTAAAGCCCATGGTTTTCAGCTCGCCCACATTGCCCTGCAAGGTGTTGTACCAGTTCGGACTCCTGGCACTCGACGAGTTCCAGTGGAAGCCCTGCAGCAGCACGGCAGAACTGTTACCCGCCTGGGCAGGCGGGGTGGCGGCCAGGGCCGGGTTACTCAATGCCACAACGCTGGTGGCAAGCATGGCGATGATGCTTTTCTTCATTTTGTCTCCTCCGGTGTAATTGATGTGTTTCAGTCCTTCAGGACATCGACGGACATACTGTTGGTCACGTAGATAAACTACGTAGCCGGTTGCCATGGTCTCTGAGCGGACACTTTCGGCCCACAGATTCTGTTCTTGTCGTTTGGCGGAGTCAATTGAATCAGAATATTTTTGTAGTTTTGCTACACCAGTAAAAAAAACGGCGGTGCGTCCACACGCACCGCCGCAAAGGGCAAACAATTTTCGTAGGGTGGGCGGGTTTCCCGCCCACGCGTTCAATTAACTTTCGCTAATCACTGAGCGAGGTTGGTTTGAACGCGTGGGCGGCATAGCCGCCCACCCTACCCGGCCGCCATATCACGCAGGGGCAGGTGAATGATCAGCGTTGCGCTACCGCCGCATTTACTGGCTGCGCTGCATTTATTGGCTGCGTCGCATCCCAACCGCCGCCCAGCGCGCGAATCAGCGCTACCGTCGTCAGTGCGCGCTCACCGCGCAACTGCACCGCCGTGCGTTCCACGACCGCCAGGTTGCGCTGGGCGTCGAGCAGTTCAAGATAGCTCGAGCGGCCGGCGTCGTACAGTTTTTGCGCCAGGTCGGCCGAGCGGCGCGCCGAGACCACAGCCGCGTCGATCTCACCGGCCTGACCTGCCAGGATGCGCAGGCCGGCCAGGTTGTCCTCGACCTCGGCAAACGCCACCAGCACGCTCTGGCGGTAGGTGCCCACCGATTCTTCAAGCACCGCTTCGCTGCGCACGATGTTGTTGCGGTTGCGGCCACCGTCGATGATCGGCATCGAGGCCAGGGCCCCAAGCACCCACGAACGGCTGCTCCACTTGAACACTTCCGAGAACACGCCGCCCACGCCGCCGCCATCGGCATTGATGGTCAGGGCCGGGAACATCGCCGCGCGCGCCACGCCGATACGGGCGTTCGACGCTTCCATCGCGCGCTGGGCGGCGACGATGTCGGGCCGGCGTTCCAGCAGCGACGATGGCAGGCCGGCAGGAATCGCCGGCATCAGGCTCGCATCGAGCAGCGGGCTCGGACCAGCCACATAATCGGCTGCCGGTTTGCCCAGCAGGACCGCCAGCGCATGCTCGGTCGTGGCGCGCTGGCGCTGCACGCCGATGGCTTCGGCGCGCGCGGTGGACAGCTCAGTGCGGGCACGCGACAGGTCGAATTCACCGATGTCGCCCAGGTCGAAGCGGCGCTGCGTGACCTTGATGCTTTCTTCACGCAGGCGCACCGTGTCGGCCAGCGTCACCAGTTCGGCGTCGAGCGCGCGCAGCCTGAAATAGGTCTGCGCGACGTCGGCCTGCAAGGCCAGCAGCACCGAGCGGAAGTTGGCTTCGGAGGTCGCCGCATCGCCGCGCGCTGCCGACACGCCGGCTGCCACGCGGCCGAACAGGTCGACTTCGTAGCTGGCCGACAGGCGCGCGCTGTAGCTGGTGTAAGCCTCAGTACCCACGCCTTGCGGCAGGTTCGATTCGCGTGGCGACAGGCGTGCACGCTGGGCGCCGATGCCCACGCCCACCTGCGGGATGCGGTCCGCTTCGGCGATACCGGCAATCGCGCGCGCCTGCTTGACGCGGCTGGCTGCAACCGACAGGTTGGCGTTGTTGGCGGCGGCTTCGTCGATCAGCGCGGTGAGCGCCGGATCGTTGAAGGCCAGCCACCACTGGCCGCGCGGCTGCTGCTCGGCCGGCTGCGCCGGCTTCCAGCGCGCGCCGTCAATGCCCGCCACTTCCGCCGCCGGCACTGGCGCCTGCGATTCACGGAAGGCGTCCGGTGTGGCCACGTGCGGCTGCACGAAGTCGGGCGTGGCGCAGGCCGTCAGCAGCAGCGCCGCCAACAGGGGCGCGACGCCCTTTGCAATCATCGTATTCATCAGTGCACTCCTTCTGCGCTGTGCGCCACCGCAGGCGCGGTGTGCACGGGTTTTTCAAAACGCTTGGCCAGCGAGCGCAGCAACACATAGAACAGCGGCGTAAGGAACAGGCCGAAGAAGGTCACGCCCAGCATGCCCCAGAACACGGCGACACCAATGGCGTGGCGCATCTCGGAACCCGCGCCGCTCGAGAACACCAGCGGCACGACGCCGGCGATGAACGCGATCGACGTCATCAGGATCGGCCGCAGGCGCAGACGGCTTGCTTCCAACGCAGCTTCGACGACGCTGCGGCCATGGTCTTCCAGCTCGCGGGCGAATTCGACGATCAGGATCGCGTTCTTCGACGCCAGGCCGACCAGCACGAACAGCGCGATCTGCGTGAACACATTGTTGTCGCCACCGGTGAGCTTGACGCCGATGAGCGCGCACAAGATCGACATCGGCACGATCAGGATCACCGACAGCGGCAGCGTCCAGCTTTCGTACTGGGCCGCCAGCACCAGGAACACCAGCAGCACGCACAGCGGGAACACATAGATCATCGTGTTACCCGACAGGACGTCCTGGTAAGTCAGCTCGGTCCATTCGTACGACACGCCCTTCGGCAGCACTTCTTTCGCGATGCGTTCCATCGCCGCCTGCGCCTGACCGGACGACACGCCGGGCGCTGCGCCGCCATTCATCTCGGCCGAAACATAGCCGTTGTAGCGCGTGACGCGGTCCGGACCATAGGTGTCCTTCACGCGCATCATCGACGACAGCGGAATCATCTCGCCCGTATTGCTGCGCACCTTGAACTGCTCGATCTGCTCGCGCTGCGAACGGAACGGCGCGTCAGCCTGCACACGCACCTGGTAGGTACGACCGAACTGGTTGAAGTCGTTCACGTACAGCGAGCCGAGGTTCACCTGCAAGGTCTGGTTGATGCTCGCCAGCGGCACGCCCAGCTGCTTGGCCTTCACGCGATCGATGTCCGCGTACAGCTGCGGCACGTTGATCTGGAAGCCCGAGAACACGCCGGCCAGTTCCGGCGTCTGCGCGGCCTTGGCCGTCAGTGCCTGCACTGCCTTGTTCAGCTCTTCGTAGCCGACATTGCCGCGGTCTTCGATCATCATCTTGAAGCCGCCCGTCGTACCGAGGCCATTGACCGGCGGCGGCGAGAGCACCATCACGAATGCATCTTCGACGGCGCCCATGCGCTTGTTGATCTCGGCGGCGATGGCTTCGGCGCTTTTCGCCTTGTCCTTGCGCTGGTCGAACGACTTCAGGCCGACGAACACGATGCCGGCGTTTGGCGCATTGGTAAAGCCGTTGATCGACAGGCCCGGGAAGGCGATCGACGATTCGACACCGGGAATCTCCTGGGCGATCTTCGACATCTGACGGATCACGGCGTCGGTGCGGTCGAGCGAAGCGGCGTCCGGCAGTTGCGCGAAGCCGATCAGGTAGGCCTTGTCCTGCGGTGGCACGAAGCCCGGCGGCACCGCCTTGAACATGAACACCCCGGCCACGGCCAGCGCCAGGTAGACGCCGATCGCGGCGCTCTTGCGGCGCAGGACGCCCTTGACGCCGTGTTCATAGCGCACCGACGAGCGGCCGAAGAAGCGGTTGAAGGCGGCAAAGAAGCGGCCCAGCACGGCGTCGATCATGCGCGTCAGGCGGTCTTTCGGTGCATTGTGCGGTTTCAGCAAGGCAGCCGACAGGGCCGGCGCCAGCGTCAGCGAGGCAAATGCCGAGATCACGGTCGAAATCGCGATGGTCAGTGCGAACTGGCGATAGAACTGGCCGGTCAGGCCCGACACGAAGGCAATCGGCACGAACACGGCGCACAGCACCAGTGCTATGGCGATGATCGGCCCGCTGACTTCCTTCATGGCCTGGATGGTCGCATCGCGTGGATTGAGGCCATCGGCGATATTGCGCTCGACGTTTTCCACCACCACGATCGCATCGTCGACCACGATACCGATAGCCAGCACGAGGCCAAACAGTGACAGCGTGTTGATCGAGAAACCGAAGGCCAGCATCACGGCAAAGGTACCCACCACCGACACCGGCACGGCCAGCAGCGGAATGATCGAGGCGCGCCAGGTCTGCAGGAAGATGATGACGACCAGCGCGACCAGCACGACCGCTTCGAACAGCGTCACGATGACCGAGTTGATCGACTCGCGCACGAACTGGGTCGGGTCATACACGATCGAGTACTTCACGCCTTCCGGGAACTCCTGCGACAGCGCTTCCATCGTGGTGCGCACGTCGGCGGACAGTTGCAGGTCGTTCGCACCAGGGGCGGCGAAGATCGGGATCGCGACGGCCGACTTGTTGTTCAGCAGCGAACGCAGTGCGTACGAGCTCGAACCGAGCTCCATGCGTGCGACATCCTTGAGCAGCGTGGTGCCGCCTTCGGCATTGGTCTTCAGGACGATGTCGCCGAATTCGTCGGTGCTTTGCAGACGCCCTTGCGTGTTCACGGTGAGCTGGAAATCAGCGTCCTTGGCCGGACCCTGGCCGATCACGCCGGCTGCAACCTGCACGTTCTGTTCGCGGATCGCGTCGATGACGTCACCCGCGCTCAAGCCGCGCGCGGCGACCTTCTGCGGATCGAGCCAGATACGCATCGCGTAGTCGCCCGAGCCGAACAGCTGGACTTCGCCCATGCCCTTGATGCGGGCCAGCTGGTCCTTCACGTTCAGCACCGCGTAGTTGCGCAGGTACAGGTCGTCGTAGCGGCCGTCCGGTGAATTCAGGTGGACCACCATCGTCAGGTTCGGCGACGACTTCACGGTCGTCACGCCGATCTGGCGCACTTCTTCGGGCAGCCGTGGCAGCGCGCGCTGGACCCGGTTCTGCACCGCGGTCTCGGCCTGCTCGACATCGGTGCCGATTTTAAACGTGACGGTCAGCGCCAGCGCGCCGTCGGACGTGTTTTGCGACGACATGTACAGCATGTCTTCGACGCCGTTGATCTGCTCTTCCAGCGGCGTGGCCACCGTTTCGGCGATGACCTTCGGATTCGCGCCCGGATACTGCGCGCGCACCACCACGGAGGGTGGCGTGACTTCGGGGTACTCGGAAATCGGCAGCATGAAGATCGAGATCAGGCCGGCGACAAAGATGATCACCGACAGCACGACCGCGAAGATCGGTTTGTCGACAAAGAATTTAGGAAAGTTCATGGTGACTTATGCTCCCGTTGCAGCCGCTGGGGTGGCCGCTGCCGCTGCGGGTGCCGGTGCTGCGGTGGCCACCATCGGCACCACTTGCGCGGCGATCGGGGCGCCCGGGCGCACGCGCTGCAAGCCGTTCACGACGATCTTCTCGCCCGGTTTCAGGCCTTCGCGCACGATGCGCAAGCCATCGTCCAGGGGCCCGAGTTTGACGCTGCGGTATTCGGCCTTGCCATCCTTGTCGACGACGTAGACGAACTTGCGGTCCTGGTCGGTGTTGATGGCGCGGTCGACGATCAGGATCTGCGGGGTCGGCGCGCCGCCGGCAATCTGCACGCGGGCAAAGAGGCCCGGCGCCAGCGCGCGGTCGGTGTTGGCCAGCGTGGCGCGCATGCGCACGCTGCCGCTGCGGCTGTCGAGCTGGTTGTCGACGAATTCGAGCTTGCCGCTGTGCGGGAAGCCTTCTTCGCCGGCCAGGCCCACCTTCACGTCCACCGGCTGGCCGGCGTTGGTGCGGCGCGACACGCGCAGGTAGGTGGATTCATCGCCATCGAAGCTGGCGTAGATGCGCTCGAGCGAGACGACCGAGGTCAGGACTGCGGTGGCGTCCACCAGGTTGCCCAGGGTGATTTCAGCTTTCGAGACACGGCCGTCGATCGGCGACGTCACGCGGGTGTAGGCCAGGTTCAGGCGCGCCGTTTCGTGCTCGGCCTGGGCGGCGCGTACGCTCGCATCCAGTTCCTTCTGGCCGGCCGAGCGTTCATCGAACTCGCGCTGGGCGATGGCCTTGTCGGCCAGCAGGCGCTCGGCGCGCTGCAATTCCAGGCGCGCCAGGTCGGCGCGTGCCTGCGCGGCAGCGGCGACGGCCTTCGTGCGGTCCGCTTCGGCCTGGTACGGCCGTGGGTCGATCACGAACAGGACTTCGCCCTTTTTCACTTCGGCGCCCGGCTTGAAGTTCACCGCCGTGATGTAGCCCGACACGCGGGGGCGGATTGCAACGACTTCGATCGCTTCCAGGCGACCGGAGAATTCCTGCGTTTCGGTCACGGCGCGCTGGATGACGACCGCGCTCGTGACTGGCGGCGCACTTGGGGCTGCCGCTGCCGGTGCGTCGTCGCTGGTGGCGTCCGCGCAGCCGGTGATACCGGCGCCCGCGAGACCTGCGATTGCCAGCGCGGCGATGATGACGCGCAGTTTGCCCATCCCTGATTGGTTATTCATGATTAACCCTCTTATTAAGAACGATGAAGTACGACGATTGAAAAAAAAGACAATAGAACCCCGTCCCGCGTCGCTGGCATGTCGGCCAGACGAAACGCAGGCAAAACGAATCCCCTTCCGCGCCGGAGCGTGGAAAAATTTCTTGTTAGCTGATGTAGAGCCGGTGGCTTAGTCCGGCGGGTGGTTGTGCGTTATCTGCGAGGCAGATACTGCGATTGGGCGCTGTGATTCATTTGCACTCTCTTATTGTGATGAACTCTTACTTACCATGTTGGCTGCATATGTAGGGTGGACGGCTACGCCGTCCACGCGTTCAAATCCATATGGTTTTGTGGCACGCCATCGTCCGTTGGACGCGTGGACGGGAAACCCGTCCACCCTACGGCGGCGCACATCAAGCCCCCTGCCGCCCCTCCAGCCGCGCCAGGAAGTTGGCAATCTCGCCCATCGCCTGCCATTTGCAGGCGCACTCATTGCGGCCGTTCGGGTCTTGCAGATCGGCGGGGGCCATGCGCCGCACCGTGGTGCAGATGCCCGCATTGATCAGTTTTGCGCCATACAGCTCGGCTTCATCGCGCAGCGGATCGTCCTCAGCCGACAGGATCAGCGCCGGCGCCAGGTTCTTCAGGCGGCTCGAATGCAGCGGCGCCGCGTACGGATGCGAGCGGTCGGCCGCATGGGGCAAATAGCCGCGATAGGCTTCGGCGCAGATCGTGGCGGCCTTTTCGCGGTCGGAGCATTGCGTGAGCTGGCGCATCGAACCGGTGCTCAGGGCCGGATCGAGCATCGGCATGACCAGGATCTGGCCGGCGAGTGCCGGACCACCACGATCACGCGACATCAGCGCGCACACGGCCGCCAGGTTGGCGCCGGCTTCGATGCCGGCCGTCACCAGGAGCTTGCCGTTCCAGCCAAGCTTGGCCTTGTTCTTCTTGGCCCACTGCAGGACCGCATGCGCATCCTCGACCGCCGCCGGGAACGGGCTGACGGTGGCCAGCGTGTAGCTCGGCGCCAGCACCAGCGGCAGATGATCGCATTCGGCCAGCGAGCGCAGGAAGTCGTCCGCCTCGTCGAGGTCGCCGCTGTCGAAGCCGCCACCGTGGTAGAACACGACCAGCATGTCTCGCTTGGCGGCCGGGCCGGCGGCGTACAGGCGCGCGGGCAGCGGGCCGGTGGCGCCCGCGACTTCGAGGTCACGTACCTTCAGCGCGCGCTCCGGCATGTCGCCCACGGCATTCATCGCGGGACCTGCCCGAGTTCGAGCTCGACAATGCGTTCGTCGACGACGGCGCAATCGCCGACGCAGCTCATCTGCATCTGCATCGACAGCGCCCGCACGCCGCGTGCTTCGGCGCCAGCGGCGCGGGAATAAGCATCCGTGCAAAGCAATCCCGCCAGCGCGACGCCGCTAAGCGTGACTGCAACCGTGGTAAAAATGCCATCTCGAATACTCATGTCCTGCTCCGTCTTCTCAAGTAAATACTTTGTTGCGATGCACACATAATAGTCTTGATCCCCAATCGGATAAAGATGACAATACCGAATTGATTGTTCAGATTCCTGAACAATGTCACCAATTTCGAATCAAAATCCAGATGAACAAGCTGCAAGCCATGGAAGTGTTCGTGCAAGTCGTCGATGCGGGTAGCTTCACGCGCGCCGCCGATACGCTGCAAATGCCCAAGGCGACGGTGTCGACACTGATCCAGGCGCTCGAAACATCGCTCGCCTCGCGCCTGCTGCATCGTACGACCCGTCACGTGTCCGTGACATCCGACGGCGCCGCCTATTACGAGCGCTGCGTGCGGATCCTGTCGGACGTGCGCGACGCCGAAGAATCGCTCACGCGCCACCGCTTCAGCCCGAGTGGCCGGCTGCGGGTGGATGCGCCCACGGGTCTGACCTGCGAGATCCTGATCCCGGCCCTGCCCGATTTTTTTGCGCGCTATCCCGACATCACGCTGGAGATGGGCAGCACCGATCGCCCGGTCGATCTGGTCGAGGAAGGCGTCGATTGCGCCGTGCGCGGTGGCGACCTGATCGACAACAATCTGATCGCACGCCGCGTTGGCGTGATCAATTTCGTCACCTGCGCGGCGCCCTCATATATCGAGCGCTTCGGCATGCCGCTGCATCCGAACGATCTGGAGCGCCATCGCTGCGTCAATTATTTCTCGTCCAAGTCGGGCAAGGTCAGCGGCTGGGATTTCACCCGCGACGGCGAGCGCATCGAAGTCATGCTGCCCGGCGCCATCGCGCTCAACGACTCGAATGCGTATATCAAGGCGGGCCTGGCCGGCCTCGGTGTAATCAATATGACCGACTATCTTTTGTCCGAGCAGCTTGCGACCGGCAAGATGGTGCGGCTGCTGCCGGATTGGCGCTGCGATCCGATTCCCGTCCACGTGGTGTATCCGCACAACCGCCATTTGTCTGCCAAGGTGCGGGTATTCGTCGAATGGATCGCCGAGCTGTTCGCGAACCATGCCCATCTGCGCGTGCAACCGGCCGACACCACGGCGCCCACGCCGGCGCTGCCGCCACGATAGGCCGCCGCACGGGGGATAGCGGCGGTAGAATCGTCCTTACAACAATACAGGGAGACGCCGCCATGTACACCGCATCCACGCCCCGCGCCATCGATGTCCTGCTGGCGCGCTATGGCGAAAGCCACCGCAATCCCGTCAATGAACTGATCCACATCGTCTGCATCCCGGCAATCGTGTTCAGCCTGCTGGGTATCCTGTGGGCGCTCCACCCGGCGGTGGCGCTGCTGGTCGTGGCGGCGGCGCTGGCGTATTACGTCACGCTGTCGCGCACCTTCGCCCTGGGGATGGGCATGATGGCCGGCGCCATGTTGGTACTGCTGGCCATGTTGCCGGACGGGACCGTGCTGCCGACGTCGATCGGCGTGTTCGTGGCGGCCTGGCTCGGCCAGTTCGTCGGCCACCATATCGAGGGCAAGAAGCCGTCGTTCTTCGACGATCTGCGCTTCTTGCTGATCGGGCCGCTGTTCGTGCTGAGCATCCTGTACCGGCGCATCCGGGTCGCGTGGTGATGTTGCATTTCTACTACATCGGGGATGCCGGCCGATGAGCTGATGCCGACAGGAACCTGGCGGGCCATCTATACTCCCGCGATGTCCTCCCCCATCCTGTTTACCATCGCGTCCCTGATCTGGGGCTCGACCTTCTGGGCCATCACCCTGCAACTGGGACACGCCGCACCCGCGGTGTCGGTGGCCTACCGCTTCTTCCTCGCCGCCGCGGCCCTGTTCGCCGTCTGCATCGCACGCCGCGAACGCCTGAGCCTGCCATGGCGCACGCACCGCTGGATGGCGCTGCAGGGCGGCCTGACCTTCGGCATCTCATATATCTGCACCTACCACGCGGAGCAGCACGTCGTCTCCGGCCTGGTGGCCGTGATGTTTGCGCTGATGGTGTTCTGGACGCCGATCTGGAGCCGCCTCTTCTTCGGCACCGCGATCAACCGCCGCACCTGGACTTGCGGCGCGGCGGCCACGGTGGGGGTCGCGCTGCTGTTCTGGCACGCCATTGGCGACGCCTGGCAGGCGATCCAGGCCGGCGGCAACGGCCACTTCATTGCGGGCGTCGTGCTGGCGCTGGCCGCGACCATGGCCAGCGCGGGCGGCAGCGTTGTCGTCACCAAGGTCAAGCAGCAGTGCGCGAACCTGCCGCTGACGATGGCGTGGTCGATGCTGTGGGGCGCGTCGATGGTGACGCTGTGGTCGCTCGCGAACGGCGACGCCTTCACACTGCCCGACAGCGGCACCTACTGGGCCGGCCTGTTCTACCTGTCGATCTTCGGCTCCGTCGTCGCCTTCTTTGCCTACTTCACGCTGATCGCCCGCATCGGCGCCAACAAGGCCGTGTACGTCACCGTCGTCACGCCCGTGCTGTCAGTGCTGCTGTCGGTGCTGCTTGAAGATTACCGCCCCGGCGCGCTCGAATTTCTCGGCATGATCGTGTGCCTGGCGAGCGTGGCCTGGGCCGTGCGTGCGCCCGCACCGAAAATCGTCCAATCCGCCAATCTGAACAATCCCATCGAATCGCCATGACCGCTGCCCCATTTTCCATCCGCCCTGCCCGTCCGGACGACGTCACCCACATCCACGCCATGATCGTGGAACTGGCCGTCTTTGAAAAACTCGAACACATGGTCGTGGCCACCGAAGCGCTGCTGCACGAAGGCCTGTTCGGCGCGCACCCGTCGTGCGAAGCCATCGTCGGCGAAGAGAACGGCGAGGTCGTCACCTTCGCGCTGTTCTTCCATAACTTCTCGACCTTCCTCACCAAGAAAGGTTTGTACCTCGAAGACCTGTATGTGAAGCAGGCGCATCGCGGCAAGAACATCGGCACGCGCATGCTGCAACGCCTCGCGCAGCTGGCGGTCGAGCGCGGCTGCGGGCGTTTCGAGTGGTCGGTGTTGGACTGGAACGAGCCTGCAATTAATTTCTACAAGGCGATGGGCGCTGACGTGATGCCCGAGTGGCGTATCTGCCGCGTGACGGGCGAGAGCCTGACGGCACTGGCCGAACGCAGCTGATTCGGCTGACGCTAAATCCGACCGACAAAGAAAAACCCACGACGCGTTGGCGCCGTGGGCAAACCCATTTTGGCAAATGGGGAGGGGAGAAGTTGAATCACGAGAAGGACTATAGCCAGCGATCCTTAACGATTGATTAAGCCTTACATTTGCTTACGGCCGTCACTGCTTTTTTTCTACGCGCCGCGAAATTCATCTTCTCCGAAACGCAGATGACAGCCTTGCGGGCGGTCAAAAGCTCAGCCGATGGTGCGCAAGACGCCGCCATGGATGACGGCCTGGCAAGGATTCAAACCCATCGCGTAGGCAAGATCGGCCGGTCGCGCGATGTTCCATAACGCCAGGTCAGCGCGCTTGCCGACCGTGAGCGTGCCGATCTCGTCCTGCAAACCCAGCGCGCGCGCCGCGTGCGCGGTCACGCCCAGCAGCGCTTCCTGCGGCGTGAGGCGCCACAGCGTGCACGCCATGTTCAGCGCCAGCAGCAATGACGTCAGCGGTGACGTGCCGGGATTGCAGTCGGTGGCCACGGCCATCGGCACGCCGGCGGCGCGCAAGGCAGCGATTGGCGGCATGGTGGTTTCGCGCAGATAGTAATAGGCGCCCGGCAGCAGCACCGCCACCGTGCCGGCCTGCGCCATTGCAGCGATGCCCTCTTCGCTCAGATATTCCAGGTGATCGGCCGACAAGCCGCCATGGCGCGCCACGAGTGCGGCGCCGCCCTGGTCGGACAACTGCTCGGCATGCAGCTTGACGGGCAAGCCCAGCGCGCCAGCCTTGTCGAACACGCGCGCGGTCTGCGCGTTGGTAAACCCGATGCGCTCGCAGAACGCATCGACTGCGTCCACTAAGCCCTGCTCAGCCAGCGCAGGCAGCATGACATCGCACACGTCGCTAATGTAGTCGTCCGGACGCCCCGCAAATTCAGGCGGCAGCGCGTGCGCGCCCAGAAACGTGGTGACGACACGCACCGGCAGCAGCTCGCCGATGCGGCGCGCCGCGCGCAGCATGCGCTCTTCGGCGTCCAGCGCGAGGCCATAGCCCGACTTGATCTCGAGCGTCGTCACGCCTTCGGCCAGCAAGACCTTTACACGCGGCAGGCTGGCCGCGACAAGCGCATCGACATCCAGCGCGCGCGTGGCGCGCACGGTGGCCATGATGCCGCCGCCCTGGCGCGCGATGTCTTCGTAGGTGGCGCCGTTCAGGCGTGCTTCCCATTCGTCGCTGCGGTTGCCGCCATGGACGATGTGGGTGTGGCAGTCGATGAGGCCGGGCGTGAGCCAGGCGCCGCCGCAGTCGTGTTCGTGCGCGGCTGGCGGCGCATCGCACCGCGCGCCGATCCAGGCGATGCGGCCATCCTTGATCGCCAGCGCGGCGTCGTGCAGCAGGCCGTAGCCGTTGTCCATCGTGGCCAGGTGCACGTTGGACAGCAGCAGGTCAGTCATACATCCCCATGTCGTCATCGTCGTCGGAATAATAGTGAACGTCGACGATATAGATGGTGGCCTGTCCCGCCTCGAGCGTCCACACGGTGCCCTGGTCGAGCACCACCGCGTCGTAGCGCACAAGGCCGATGCGCTCGTTGTCGCTCGCCAGCTGCAGGCTGTCGCCTTCGGCCAAAAACAGCACCGTGATCTCAGCGCGCGCGATGAAGGTCGAGTCGCCGCTCAGGCGCCGCCGCCCGAACTGGTGATAACAGCGCTCGCTGCGCGACATCACGTTGAAGTCGGTCGTCGGCCCGCGATTGAGCTTGGCCCGCACTTCCGAGCTGCCGTCGAATGCCACCACCGGCTCGGCATGCGTGATCAGGGTTGGCTCGCCATCGATCTGCAAGGTCATGCCGTGGCCGTCGACCAGCGCCAGCGTGCGGTCGACGCCCTCGAACTGCGAGAACGCGCCGTCTTCGGCGATGGTGGCGAGGCTGACGCGCCAGTCGAAATCGTCGAAGCCGGCGTCGAGCGGGCCGATCGCGATCTCGGTCGTGTTGCCGCCGCCGTTCTTCCACGGTACCGGGGCCAGGCCTGCAAACGGAATCAAGACAGTCATGTGGTCACCTTTCTAAGAACGCAAATCCCTGAGCGCCTGGCGGTAGCGCGTCGCAATCGCCTCCTGCGCCCGGTGGCGGCCGCCCTGCACCACCCAGCGGCCGCCGCACAGCACGTCGCGCACGAGGTTATCGTTACCGCAAAATACCATGCGGCCAAGGACCTCGGCGTGGTCCACGCCGTCGAGGTTCGGATGCTGGGCGTCCAGCACCAGCAGGTCGGCGCGCCGCCCTGCTGCCAGTGCGCCGACGCGCCGGCCAGTGGCTTGCGCGCCACCAGCCAACGCAGCTTGCCACAAAAAGTCGCCAACGCTGCGCTGCGCTGGCACGTGCGCGACATTGCGCTGCCGGTGCTGCAGGCGCTGGCCGTATTCAAGCCAGCGCAATTCTTCTACAGGGCTTTGCGAGACATGGCTGTCGCTGCCAATACCAAACCGCCCGCCGGCGGCGATGTACGGCGCCAGCGGGAACAGGCCGTCGCCCAGATTCGCCTCGGTGGTCGGGCACAGGCCGGCCACGGCGCCGCTGGCCGCCAGCGCCGTCACTTCCGCCGCGTCCAGGTGGGTGGCATGCACGAGGCACCAGCGTTCATCAAGCGCGAGCTGGTCGAGCAGATAGGCAACAGGCCGCTGACCCGTGTGCGCGATGCACTGCGCCACCTCAGCCTCCTGCTCGGCGATGTGGATGTGCAGCGGCCGCGCGGCGGGCAAGCCGGCCGCCAGCGCGCGGATCGCATCGATCCCGGCCGCGCGCAGCGAGTGCGGCGCCGCGCCCACTTCGAGCTGGCCACCCCGCAGCGGCGCCAATGCCTCGACGATGCCCAGCACGTCATCGACGTCCGTGCGAAAGCGCGCCTGGCCCGTCGTGAGCGGTTGCGCGCCGAACCCGGCATGGCTGTACAGCACCGGCAGCAGCGTCACGCCCATGCCGGCCAGTTGCGCGGCCGCGGCCACGCGCTCGGCTGTTTCGGCGGGCCGCGCGTAGCTGGCGCCATCAGCAGCGCGCTGCAAGTAATGAAATTCGCAGACCGATGTGTAGCCATGACGCAGGCACTCGGCGAACAGCTGCGCGGCGATGGCTTCGATCCCCTCCGGCGTGATGCGCGCGGCGAAGCGGTACATCAGGTCGCGCCAGGTCCAGAAACTGTCCGGGCCATCGCTGCCCGTTTCGGTCAGGCCGCCCAGCGCGCGCTGGAACGCGTGCGAATGCAGGTTGACCATCCCCGGCAGCACGTACTCGGCGCGCGCCACGTTCAGCGGCGGGCGCGCGCCGGGCGCCACCTGCGTCAGGTCGCCCGCGCTGTCCCATTCGAGCAGCACGTCGCGCTGCCAGCCCTGCGGCAGCAGCGCGTGGCGCGCGAACAGCGCTGTCATGGGCGCACCCAGTCGACAGCGGCCTTGACCATGTCGCGCAGCAGCGGCTGCAGCGTCGCGGCAACCGCTGGCCGGTACTCGAACGGCGGCGCTTCGTTCATGTACAGGTACTGGCATTTCTCGAGCTGGATCGCGTGTACGCCCGATGCCGGTTGGCCGTAATGACGGGTGATGTGGCCGCCCTTGAAGCGGCCGTTGAGCGCGATCGAAAAGCGCTCCTGCGCCCGCGCCACGTCCAGCACTGCGGCTTCGAGGCCCGGGGCGCAGGAGGTGCCTTCGGCCGTGCCGAAGTTCAGGTCGGGCAGCTTGCCGTCAAAAAAGCGCGGGACAATCGAGGCGATGGAGTGCGCTTCCCACAGCACCACGCGGCCGTGCGCCATCTTCAGGCGGTCGAGCTCCGCGCGCAACTGCGCGTGGTACGGTTGCCAGTAGCGCACCAGGCGCCGCTGCACTTCGGCCGCATCGGGCTCCATGCCATCGCGGTACAGGCTTTCGCGCCCGAACGTATCGAGCGGGCACAGGCCGGTCGTGTCCAGGCCCGGATACAAATTCGTGTCTTCGGGTGGACGATTCAGATCGATCAGGTAGCGCGACCAGCGCGCCGAGATGGTCGAGATGCCCATCTCTTCGAGAAAACCGTACAGCTCGGGCAGGTGCCAGTCGGTGTCGGCGCGCGCGGCGGCGCACGGTGCCAGCGTGTGCGCCACCTCGTCGGGAATATCGGTGCCCGCATGCGGCATCGATACCAGCATGGGAAGCCTGCCTGCCTTGAACCGGAATTCCATTGCAACTCCCTGGTCGATTTACGGATGCAGCGCCGAAAACAGCGTCTTGCACGAGGCCGACAACGCGCCCTGCCACACCATCGTGCGCGCCGCCTCGATGTCCGGCGCAAAGAAGCGGTCGGCATCATATGGCGCAACCTGCTCGCGCAGCTGCGCGTGCACCGATTCCAGCGTCTGCGAACTGCGCAGCGGCCGGTGGAACTCGATGCCCTGGCACGCGGCCAGCAGCTCGATGCCGACGATCACGCAGGTATTGTGCGCCATCTGGTGAAGACGGCGCGCCGCGAAGGTGGCCATGCTGACATGGTCTTCCTGGTTGGCCGAGGTCGGCAGGCTGTCGACGCTGGCGGGATGGGCCAGCGACTTGTTTTCGGATGCCAGCGCCGCCGCCGTCACGTGCGCGATCATGAAGCCCGAATTCAGGCCCGGCTCGCGCACGAGGAAGGCCGGCAGGCCGGACAGGTTGGCGTCGATCAGCAGCGCGATGCGGCGTTCGGCCAGCGCACCGATTTCGGCGATGGCCAGCGCCAGCGCGTCGGCGGCAAACGCCACCGGCTCGGCGTGGAAGTTGCCGCCCGAGAGGATGACGCTGCCCGCCTCGCCGTCGGTGAACAGCAGCGGATTGTCGGTGACGGCATTCGCCTCGATCAGCAGCGTGCGGCCGGCATTGCCGATCAGGTCCATCACGGCCCCCATCACCTGCGGCTGGCAACGCAGGCTGTACGGGTCCTGCACGCGCTCGTCGCCGACCAGGTGCGAGGCGCGGATCGCGCTGCCGGCCACCAGCTCGCGGTAGATGGCCGCCGCCGCGATCTGGCCCGGCTGCCCGCGCACGGCGTGGATGCGGGCGTCGAACGGCGCGTCGCTGCCACGCGCGGCGTCGACCGACAGCGCGCCGGTGACCATCGCGGCCTCGAGCAGGCGCTCGGCCAAAAACAGGCCGTGCAGCGCCAGCGCGGTCGAGACCTGGGTGCCGTTGATCAGCGCCAAGCCTTCTTTCGCGCCCAGCACGACCGGTGCGATGCCGGCCGCCGCCAGCGCGTCATTGGCGTCGACCAGCACACCGTTGTGGCGCACCTGGCCCACGCCCAGCATGGCCAGCGTCATGTGCGCCAGCGGCGCCAGGTCGCCCGATGCGCCGACCGAGCCCTGCACGGGAATGGCCGGCATGATGTTGGCGTTGTACAGCGCAATCAGCGTCTCGACGATGAGCGGGCGCACGCCCGAGTAGCCGCGCGCCAGGCTGCCGATCTTGGTCAGCAGGATCAGGCGGACAATCTGGTCGTCGATCAGCGGCCCCGTGCCCACCGCATGCGACAGGATCAGGTTGCGCTGCAGCGTGGCCAGTTGCTCGACCGGGATATGGGCCTTGGCCAGGATGCCGAAGCCCGTGTTGATGCCATAGGCCGGATCGCCCTTGGCGACAATGGCGTCGACGGCCGCACTGGAGGCGGCGATGTCCCGCCAGGCCGCGCTGGCCAGGGTCAATGGTGCGTGCGCGCTCCAGGCGTCGCGCAGGTCGCCCAGGGTCAGCTGGCCGGGTTGCAGAGTGAATTCGTTCATGGATTTATTTGATCATCGGAAGATTGAGGCCATTGCGCCGGGCGCAGTCGATGGCGGTGTCGTAGCCGGCGTCGGCGTGGCGCATGACGCCCGAGCCACAGTCGTTGACCAGCACCCGCGCCAGGCGCTTGGCGGCGGCATCCGTGCCGTCGGCCACGATGACGACGCCCGAGTGCTGTGAGTAGCCCATGCCCACGCCGCCGCCATGATGCAGCGAGACCCAGGTTGCGCCGCCCGCCGTATTGAGCAGCGCATTGAGCAGCGGCCAGTCGGATACCGCATCGGTCCCGTCGCGCATCGCTTCGGTTTCGCGATTCGGACTGGCGACCGAGCCGGTGTCGAGGTGATCGCGCCCGATGACGATCGGCGCCTTCAGTTCGCCCGTGCGCACCATCTCGTTGAACGCGAGGCCCGCCAGATGGCGTTCGCCCAGGCCCAGCCAGCAGATGCGCGCCGGCAGGCCCTGGAACGCGATGCGGTCGCGCGCCATGTCGAGCCAGCGGTGCACGCGCGCGTCGTGCGGGAACAGCTCCTTGATCTTGGCGTCCGTCTTGTAGATGTCTTCGGGATCGCCCGACAGCGCCACCCAGCGAAATGGCCCGCGCCCTTCGCAGAACTGCGGCCGGATATACGCCGGCACGAAGCCAGGAAAGTCGAACGCATCCTCAACGCCTTCATCCCTGGCCACCTGGCGGATGTTGTTGCCATAGTCGACCGCGTGGCAGCCCATGGCCTTGAAGTCGAGGATGGCGCGCACATGCTGCGCGCAGGATGCCGCCGCGTCGCGCGTCAGGCGCGCGTGCTGCGCCGGGTCGCGCTGCGCGGCCTGCCATTCGGCCACGCTCCAGCCGCTTGGCAGGTAGCCGTTGATCAGGTCATGGGCCGAGGTCTGGTCGGTCACCAGGTCGGGCTTGATGCCGCCGGCCTGGGCGCGCCGTACGAGCTCCGGCAGCACGTCGGCGGCATTGTCAAGCAGGCCAATGGAGACGGCCTCGCGCTGCGCTGTGTGCTGCTGCACCATCGCCAGCGCCTCGTCGATGTCGCGCGCCTGCTTGTCGAGGTAACGCGTGCGCAGACGAAAATCGATGCTGCTTTGCTGGCACTCCACGGTGAGCGACACAGCACCGGCGAAGCTCGCGGCCAGCGGCTGCGCGCCGCCCATGCCGCCCAGGCCCGCCGTCAGGATCCAGCGACCCAGCATATCGCCGCCAAAGTGCTGGCGCCCTGCTTCGGCAAAGGTTTCGTAGGTGCCCTGCACAATGCCCTGCGTGCCGATATAGATCCAGCTGCCGGCCGTCATCTGGCCGTACATGAACAGGCCACGGCGATCGAGCTCGTTGAAGTGGGCCCAGTCGGCCCATTTCGGCACCAGGTTGGAATTTGCCAGCAACACGCGCGGGGCGTCCGGGTGGGTCTGGAATACGCCGACCGGTTTGCCGGACTGGATCAGGAGGGTCTGGTCGTCATCGAGCTCGCGCAGGCTGGCCAGGATCTGGTCGTAGCAGGCCCAATTGCGGGCTGCGCGGCCAATGCCACCGTAGACGACGAGGCGCTGCGGGTTTTCCGCGACCTCGGCGTCCAGGTTATTTTGAATCATGCGGTAGGCCGCTTCGGTCAGCCAACTCTTGCAACTGAGCGTGGTGCCGCGCGGGGCCTGGATCACGCGCGAGGGGTCGAAGCGGGGATCGTCGATGAGACTGGCATCTTGGGACATGGCGGCTCCTTCGGGTCAGGGATGGGACTCCGCGTGCTTGCCGGATGATTTGGCTGCCAACCATCACCGCGTGGACGGAGAATCCGTCCACCCTACGAATGGGTTGGCGCCAACCGTCCCCGCGTGAACGCAGAATGCGTCCACGGTACCTTATTCAGGTTGTCTATACAACCCTATCACTTCACTTTTTGAAGACCTGTTTGCCTGCCACCCAGGTTTCGAGCACGCCCGTCTTGTGGATGTCGTACGTCGGCATCTTGAACAGGTCCTGGTCGATGATGATGAAGTCGGCCTGCTTGCCCGTTTCGAGCGAGCCGAGGCTGTCTTCGCGGTGCCCGGCGTAGGCAGCGTCGAGCGTGAAGCAGCGGAACGCTTCTTTCAGCGACATCGCCTGGTTCGGGTACCAGCCGGCCACCGGCTGGCCCTGCGCATCCTGGCGCGTGACGGCGGCGTGCAGGCCAAAGAACGGGTTCGGCGCTTCGACCGGGAAGTCCGAGCCGCAGGCGATGCGCGAACCCTGGTGCAGGAAGGTGCGCCAGGCATACGCGCCCTTGATGCGCTCGGGGCCGACGCGGGTTTCGGCCATGTTTTTATCGGACGTGGCGTGAGTCGGCTGCATCGACGGGATGATGCCGATCGACTTGAAGCGCGGGATGTCGCCCGGCTGCACGACCTGCGCGTGTTCGATGCGGTGACGCTGCGCTGCGCTCTTGGTCGCCGAGACTTCTTTCTGGTAGATGTCGAGGATTTGCTTGTTGCCGGCGTCGCCAATCGCATGCACATTGACCTGGTAACCGCGGCGCATCGCCTTCGTCATCATGGTGTCCATCTGCCCGCTCTTGAAGAACAGCAGGCCGTGCGAATGCGCGTCATCGCTGTATGGCTTGATCAGCGCCGCGCCGCGGCTGCCCAGCGCGCCGTCCGAATACAGCTTCACGGCGCGCAGTGCGTACATGCCGTTGCCGTAGTCGTTCAGCGGGCCGTTCTTGGCCAGCACATCGAAATCCGCGCCGGCGCCGCCGATCTTGCCGTACACGCGCGTCGTCAGCTTGCCCGCATCGGCGTAGGCGCGGTACAGGCGGTCCTGGGTCACGTCCACGCCCGCGTCGTGCACGCTGGTCAGGCCCACGCGCGCCAGTTCGCCCAGGGCGCGGTCGAGGATCGTGCGCGATTCGGCCTCGGTCTGTGGCGGCAGCACCTTGGTTAGCAAATCCTGCGCGGTATCGACCAGGACGCCGGTCGCTTCGCCATTCGCGTCGCGCACGATCTTGCCGCCGACCGGATCCGGCGTGGCTTTCGTGATGCCAGCCAGCGCCAGTGCGCGGCTGTTGGCCCAGCCGGCGTGGCCGTCGACGCGTTCGAGCCACACCGGCCGGTCGCTGACGACGGCGTCGAGTTCGGCGGCAGTGGGGAAGCGCCCCAGCTTCCAGTTTTCCTGGTTCCAGCCGCGCCCGCGCAGCCATGGGTGCCCCGGATTGGCGCCTGCGTACTCGCCGATCGACTTCAGTGCGCCGGCCAGCGACGTGCTGTTGAACAGGTCGAGTTGCGTCAGTTGCTGGCCCAGGCCGAACACGTGGCCGTGGGCGTCGATCAGGCCAGGCAGCAGCGTGCGCCCACCCATGTCGATGCGCTTGGCTTGCGGCGCCTTGGCCGCGACATCCGCGCTGGCGCCCACGGCGATGATGCGACCGGCGTCATCGAACGCGAGCGCAGTGAACTGCACCAGGTCGCCCTTGGTGTTGAGGGTATAGCCGTTGGCGTTGTCGATCAGGGTCGCGGCGTGGGCTGGCAGGCTGCCGGCAACGGCCAGGACGATCAGGGAACACAGGGGGGTCAAGCGGGCGCGCATGCGTGGTTTTCTCCGTCGGTTGGGATCCCGCGCCTCGTGGGCGCAGCTCGGCAGAGTGTATCGAAATTTGCATGCCCGGCATAGCACCGGCGCCCGTTCAATCCGGGCTGGATGCTGCCTGCTCCTGTTCCCGTTGGAGCAGCGTGCGCTTGCGCTCAATGCCCCAGCGATAACCGGACAGCGCGCCCCCCGTGCGCACCACGCGGTGACAGGGGATCGCCACCGCGATCGGATTGGCGGCACAGGCCCCAGCGACGGCGCGCGCGCCGCCGGTCACGCCGACGATGGCGGCCAGCTCGGCGTAGGTAACAGTGCGGCCGGCGGGGATGCTGCGCAGCGCCTGCCACACGCGCTGCTGGAATGCGGTGCCGCGCACGTCCAGTGGCAACTCGAAACCGATGCGCGGCGCTTCGACCAGCGCGACCACCTGCGCCACGGTCTGCCCGAACGCAGCGTCGGCGCCTTCCAGCGCGGCCTGCGGAAAGCGTGCCTGCAGATCGTCCAGCAGCGGCGCCGGCGCGTCGCCGATCAGGATCGCGCAGATCCCGCGCCCGGTCGCCGCCACCAGGATTGCGCCCAGCGAGCACTGCCCGATGGCGAAGCGGATTGTCTCGCCGCGCCCGCCGGCCCGGTAGTGCGCCGGCGCCATGCCCAGCACCGCCTGCGCGCCCGCATAAAAGCGCGTGCTTGACCCGTAGCCGGCGTCGAACAGCGCATCGAGCACCGGCGCGCCCTGCGCCAGCCCGCGCCGTACGCGCTCGCCGCGCCGTGCGGCCACATACGCTTTCGGCGTGATCCCTGTCTGCGCCTTGAACACGCGGTGAAAGTGAAAGCGGCTCATGCCGGCGGCCTGCGCCAGGCTGTCGAGATCCGGCGCTTCGTCGGCAGCATCGATCAGGCGACACACCCGTGCGACGGCCTCGCGCTGGCGCTCGGCGAGCGGCGGCAAGTGCGGCGCGCAGCGCAGGCAGGGTCGAAAGCCGGCCGCTTCGGCGGCATCCGGGTCCGCATGAAAGGCCACGTTGGCGCGCCGCGCCGCGCGCGATGGGCACGATGGCCGGCAATACACGCCAGTGGTGCGCACCGAGTACACGAAGCGGCCGTCGAAGGCCGGGTCGCGCCCCTGCACGGCGGCCCAGCGCAGATCGGCGCTGTCGGCGCCGGCGTTGACGTCGGCATCGGCATCGGCATCGGCGTTAGCATCGGTGGGAATGGTCATGTTCATCTCCATGGGTCAGGCGGCAAGCCTATCGTAGCGCCATGCCTGGTGTTATGCACGCCGGGTCTTGCTTTCGAATCGAATGCTAGAATCCCGGCTGGTCAGACAGGCCGTCACTTCGGAGAACCGCTTGGACCCAAGGACCACACACGATCCCCTGCAAGACAGCCCCCCGGACAAAGCCCCCATTTTCCGGCAAATCAAGGACTACCTGGTCGGCGAAATCGCGGCCGGGCGCTGGAAGGAAGGCGACCTGGTGCCGTCCGAACAGGCGCTGGTGCGCCTGTTCGGCGTCTCGCGCATGACGGTCAACCGCGCCGTGCGCGAGCTCACCGCCGAACAGGTCCTGGTGCGGCGCCAGGGCTCGGGCACATACGTCGCGCCACAGAAGTACCAGGCCACGCTGGTCGAGATCCGCAATATCGCCGACGAGATCCGCGAACGCGGCAAGCAGCACACCAGCCGCGTGCTGGTGCTGGCAGCCGGCGTGGCGGACGATGGACTGGCGGCCGAATTCGCACTCGAGACGGGCAGCACGCTGTACCACTCGCTGATCGTCCACTTCGAGAACGACGTGCCGATCCAGTTTGAAGACCGCTGGGTGAATCCGGCCTGCGCCCCGGCCTACCTGGAACAGGATTTTTCCAGCATCACGCCCAATGAACACCTGATGGTGAGCGCGCCGCTGCAAGGCGCGACCTATACCATCGAGGCCCTGCCGGCAGCGGGCGACACGGCCACGCATCTTGGCATCGCGCCCGGCGCGCCGTGCCTGGTGCTGCATCGGCGCACGACGTCGGCCGGCCGGATCGCCTCGGTGGTCACGATGTGGCATCCGGGCCACCTGACCCGCTTCACGGGCAGCGTATAACGATTAATTATGCGAACAGACAATAAACCATGCCACACTCTGGCCAACTGGCGGACCAGCCATCACCTTCCCCGTCAGGTATGACCATGCCATCGCCAGCGGCCAACGCGCCCATCCCTGAAGCGCCCCTGCACGTACTGGTGCTCGACGACGATCCGCTGCTGCTGGACGTGATGCGGGAAATGCTCGCCGTATGCGGAGTGAGCAACATCGCGCTCGAAACGCAGGCATGCAGTGCGCTGCAGCGCCTCGACCAATCGATGCCAGATGTCGTGATCTGCGACCTGATGATGCCGGAAATGGATGGCATCGAGTTCCTCCAGGCTGCAGCGGCGCAAGGGTATCAGGGCAAGGTGATCCTGATGTCGGCGCTCGAAGACGGCGTGCGCGAAGCGGCTGGCGAACTGGCGCGTGCACTGGGGCTGCAAGTCGTCGGTTCATTTCGCAAGCCGCTCGAACAAAACCAGTTGCGCGCCGCGCTGGCCTGTTGAATTTTTGTACAAGCGGCTAAACACTTTTCAAAAAAATGCGGTATTATTCGGCTCATTCCCCGCCTGACACCCTCTAGCCGTTCTTCCAATATTGAAATTCGCACACAGTGCCTCCACCATTGTGTAGTAACAATATTAAGCAACACAGGAAGATACCCGGTAGCCGGTCGAGACGTTCCGCATGTCCTGTCTCAAGGCGTTAATCACAGTTACTACCTCTTATCGAGGAAACCATGAGCGAAAACATCAAACACATCAGCGATGCATCCTTTGAATCCGACGTGCTCAAATCCGAGCTGCCGGTGCTGGTCGATTTCTGGGCCGAGTGGTGCGGTCCTTGCAAGATGATTGCCCCGATCCTCGAAGAAGTCGCCAAGGAATACGGCGGCAAGATCACGATCGCCAAGATGGACGTCGACGCGAACCAGGCTGTCCCAGCCCAGTTCGGCATCCGCGGCATCCCGACCCTGATCCTGTTCAAGAATGGCGAAGTCGCTGCGCAGAAAGTCGGCGCACTGGCAAAAGGCCAATTGACCGCGTTCATCGACAGCAACATCTGATTCAGCTGATACAATAAGCGGCGACGACGCGCCCGCGTCATCGCCTCCCGGCCGGGAGGGCCCACGGCCCATCGCCACCTTCCCGCCTTGATTAACCCACGCAGTTCCCTCCCCTACCTTTTTTACCCGTCACGGGTTACCCAAACACATGCATTTATCTGAACTGAAGGCGATGCACGTTTCCGCGCTGCTGGAAATGGCAATCGGCCTCGATATCGACAACGCAGCCCGCCTGCGCAAACAGGAATTGATGTTTGCAATCCTGAAGAAGCGCGCAAAAGGCGGTGAGCAGATCTTCGGCGACGGCGCTCTGGAAGTGCTGCCGGACGGTTTCGGTTTCCTGCGCTCGCCCGATGCGAGCTATATGGCCTCGACCGACGACATTTATATCTCCCCGTCGCAGATCCGTCGTTTCAACTTGCATACGGGTGACTCGATCGAAGGCGAAGTGCGTACGCCAAAAGATGGCGAACGTTATTTCGCACTGGTCAAGGTCGACAAGGTCAATGGCGAATCGCCAGAAGCCTCGAAGCACCGCATCCTGTTCGAGAACCTGACGCCGCTGCACCCGAACGAGCCGCTGCGCCTCGAGCGCGACATGAACGGCGCCGAAAACATCACCGGCCGCATCGTCGACCTGATTTCGCCGATCGGCAAGGGCCAGCGCGGTCTGCTGGTGGCGTCGCCAAAGTCCGGCAAATCGGTCATGCTGCAGCACATCGCGCATGCCATCACGGCCAATCACCCCGACGTCACGCTGATCGTTCTGCTGATCGACGAACGTCCGGAAGAAGTGACCGAGATGCAGCGTTCGGTGCGCGGCGAAGTCGTCGCCTCGACCTTCGACGAACCAGCGACCCGCCACGTGCAGGTTGCCGAGATGGTGCTGGAAAAAGCCAAGCGCCTGGTCGAAATGAAAAAGGACGTCGTGATCCTGCTGGACTCGATCACCCGCCTGGCGCGCGCCTACAACACCGTGATCCCTGCCTCGGGCAAGGTCCTGACCGGTGGTGTCGACGCCAACGCGCTGCAGCGTCCGAAGCGCTTCTTCGGCGCAGCCCGTAATATCGAAGAAGGCGGCTCGCTGACCATCATCGCGACCGCGCTGATCGAAACCGGTTCGCGCATGGATGACGTGATCTTTGAAGAATTCAAGGGTACCGGCAATATGGAAGTGCACCTCGAGCGCCGTCTGGCCGAAAAGCGCGTCTACCCGTCGATCAACCTGAACAAATCGGGCACCCGTCGCGAAGAACTGCTGATCAAGCCGGACCAGCTCCAGAAAATCTGGATCCTGCGCAAGCTGCTGTACTCGATGGACGAGATCGAAGCGATGGAATTCATCCTCGACAAGATGCGCGCCACGAAGAACAACGTGGAGTTCTTCGACATGATGCGCCGCGGCGGCTAAGCCACTGCAACGCAGTACGCGCAAAGGCAGCCTTCGGGCTGCCTTTTTTGTTGGGCATTGCCGGAAGCTGAAAACCTATTTATAATCGCCGGTTCTGCCCAACCCTGGCAAGTGATCGGCAATCGGGTCAAGAAGCGAGACGACCGACGAAGTGCTGTTTGGCTACCAACTCTATAGAAAGCAAGACCATGAAGACCGAAACTCACCCAGAATACCGCGACGTCGTGTTCCATGACGTGTCGTGCGACTTCAAGTTCATCACGCGCTCGACCATCAACACCCGCGACAAGATCGAACACGAAGGCAAAGAATACCCACTGGTCAAGATCGAGGTGTCGGCTGAATCGCACCCGTTCTTCACCGGCAAGCACAAGATCGTCGACACCGCCGGTCGCGTCGAGAAGTTCCGCCAGAAGTTCGGCGCAGTTGGTTCGAAGACCTCGGTCGCCAACGGCTAATTGCCGACGTAATACCGTCAAAGCCGTCACCGGCTTTGGCCAGACAGCCGGCTTTGCCGGCTTCAAAAAAGAAGCCGCTTACCCGGCTTCTTTTTTTTCGCGGCTATACTACGCGCTCATTTCCGCCATCAGACTTATCGATGAAACCAGTCCGTCTTCCCGCCGCCGCCACCCTGGCACTGCCCCGCTGGGCCCTGCTTGCGCTGGGCCTGTTCTACATCCTGCCAGGCCTGATCGGCCGCGACCTGTGGAAGGAAGACGCCGCCAGCTTCGGCATCATGTGGACGATGGCGCATGGCACGCTGGCCGACTGGCTGTATCCGAACATTGCCGGGCTTGCCAGCGTCGATGAAGGACCGCTCGCATTCTGGCTCGGCGCCGTGTGCATCAAGCTGTTCGGCTGGCTGCTGGGCGACGTGCTGGCCGCCCGCGTTTCGACCGTCGGCATCTTCGTGCTGGGCACGATGTCGCTCTGGTACACCGCCTTTCACCTGGGCCGGCGTGCCGAAGCGCAACCGCTGCGCCTGGCCTTCGGCGGCCAGCCCGAACCGGACGACTACGGCCGCACGCTGGGCGATACCGCCGTCCTGATCTACCTCGGCAGCCTGGGCCTGCTGCTGCAAAGCCACCTGACGCTCGCAGCGACGCTCCAAGGCGCCCTGCTCGCCTTCTTCCTGTACCGCGCCGTGCGCTACGTCGAGCTCGCCGGCACGCGCAACGCGGTGCTGGTGGGCATCGCCCTTGGCGCGCTGACGCTCACGCAAGGCTTCCTGCCACCGCTGGTGCTGCTCGTGGCACTGTTTGCCTGCACCCGCTACCTCGAGTTGCCCACGCCACGCGCGCTGCGCGACCTGGCCGTTGCCGCCGGTGTCGGCTTCGGCATTACGCTGATCTGGATCGTGCCCGCCACGGTATTGCAACCCTATGGCCTGTCGCCGGTCGCCGACTGGCTCAACTGGAACGCACACCAGATCGGCCTGCCCGGCTGGCCCGCGCTGAAAGCCTTCTTCCGGATCGGCATCTGGTTCTTCTGGCCAGCCTGGCCATTCGCGCTGTGGGCAGTCTGGGCCTGGCGCCGCCAGCAGATGCTGCACATCGTGCTGCCCGTATTCTTCTTCCTGGCACTGGTGCTGCAACTGCTGGCCGACCCCGCGCCCGAAAACAGCGACTTCCTGAAAATGCTGCCGCCGCTGGCACTGATGGCCGCTTTCGGTCTGCCGACGATGAAGCGCGGCGCGATCAACGCCATCGACTGGTTCTCGGTGATGGTGCTGACGATGCTGAGCGCGATCATCTGGCTGTTCTGGATCGCCAAGCTGACCGGCTGGCCGGCGCAGCTGGCCAAGAACGCGCTCAAGCTGGTGCCAGGCTTCACGCCCGAAATCGGCGTGGTCACTTTCATCGTTGCGGCCGGCGCCAGCGTCGGCTGGATCATGCTGGTGCACTGGCGCCTGTCGCGCCAGCCGGCAGTGCTGTGGCGCGCCGTGGTGCTGTCCTCCGGCGGCTTGATCCTGCTGTGGGTACTGTTGATGACGCTGTTCCTGCCCGACCTGAACTACGGCAAGAGCTACGCCGGCGTGGCCCAGCAGATCGCCGCCCGCCTGCCGGCGGACGCCAACTGCATCGCCACCAACGTCGGCGCCGCGCAGCGCGCTTCGCTGGCCTTCTACGGCCGCCTGCCATTCATCACGCTGGCCGGCGGCAAGTGCGACTACGTGCTGCTGCAAGACAGCCTGCGCAATCGCCGCGACGCGACCTTGCTACCCAAGTGGAACGTGCGCGACGCGGTGCCGCTGTGGGAAGGCCGGAGGGCATCGGACCGCGACGAGCGCTTCCGGCTATTCCGCCAGAAGCCCTGAGCACTTCCCCCCCGACAAGCCGCACTTCTGTGCGGCTTGTTCGTTCTGGGCCAATGACTGGCCGAAATCCACCTGTGCGCGGCAAGTGTTGTCTTTATGAGAAGCTGGCTTCAACGAATACGTGTTTGCGCGCAGTCAAACGTCAGCCACTGAGCGCTCGTCACAATGATCAAGTCAATGACGATTCAAATAATAGTCGGCTGGATATTGCACCAGTTTTCTTGATCGGCGCGAACACGGACTGATGCAGGCAGCCAGGGAGAGCAGGATGAACAGCGTGACATTTTCTGAAATCGAGCGCGTCAGGAAACGCCCTGGTTTCCTGCAGCGCATCGACACCTGGCGTCAGTCGCTGCCTTGGGCGCTCACACTGCTGGCCGGACTGCCGCTACTGGTACTGGCCCTGCACCTGATCGATCCCGGCACCCCGATGCCGTTCCTCGTCGTGCCTGCTGTGGTCGGCGGCCTGCTCCCCGTCTGCATGCTGGGCCCCGGCCGCTTTGAAATGCGCAGCCGCGTCGATGCTTGCCAGATGATCGACAGGCTCGACGAGGCGCTTGGCGCGCTTGGCTACCGGCGCACGGCCGCCGACAGCACCAGCATCCGCTACTTCCGCCCTCGCCCCTGGCTGCGCGGACAGGAAGGCGCGATCGATGTCGCGGTGCGCGAGCATGTGCTGGAGATCGTCGGGCCGATGGGGAGCTTGCGGTTGTTGCAGCATCGGATGACGTGTTAGGTAGGGTGGCGTTCGCCGTTGGAGTGTCCATCTGGCGGCCCGCACAGCGAATTTTGTTGCGAACTGGCCAGCTGAGCAATTGATGTGCTAAGATGCCCGCCTGCGATTGGGCCTCTGTGGCGGAATTGGTAGACGCACTTGACTCAAAATCAAGCGCCGTAAGGCGTGCCGGTTCGATTCCGGCCGGAGGCACCACCTACTCGCAGCGCAATACCCCGCTTTATGCAGTTTCCTTAGTAAATTCAACTACTTAAACCACTTTCCGCCATCGGCGGTGCTGTGCTTTATACCGCTTAATACCCCCTCTTCTCGCCATCCGTTACGCCATTTTTACGCCATAATTACGCCAAACCTACTTGGGGATGGCATGGCATCGATAGCAAAACGAGACGGCTCTTGGCGAGTGCAGATCGCAACGCTTGGGGTCAGGGACTCAAAAACCTTCAGCACTAAAGCCGAGGCGCTAGCCTGGGCAGCGAAGCGCGAGACGGAAATACGCGAGGGCGAAGCAACCGGGATTCAAAAGGGACGCACCCTTGACGACGCATTCCGCAGGTACGAGAAAGAGGTGTCGGCCCACAAGCGGGGCAAGCTTCAAGAGATCCTGCGCATGGGGGCGATCGGTCGCTATGAGATCGCCGGGACACCTCTCAGCGATATGAAGCTGGACGATATCACGCCGGATATTCTGGGCCGCTGGCGCGACCAGCGTCTCACCGTCGACAAGGTAAAAGGCTCGTCCGTCAATCGTGACCTCAACCTATTGTCCCACGTGTTCGCGTCGGCCACAAAGGAGTGGAAGTGGATCGCCAGATCGCCGACTACCGACGTACGGCGCCCCGCCGATCCGCCTGCACGCGATCGCTTGTATTCGGACGACGAGATCGAACGGATCTGCTTGGCGCTCGGCTTCGACCAGGCGGAGACCGAGCTGGCCACTACGGGGTACCAGCGCGTGGCTGTCGCATTCCTGTTCGCAATTGAGACGGCGATGCGGGCCGGCGAGATCTGCGGCCTGGTGGCCAGCGATATCGTAGGCCGGACGGCCACGCTACGGCAAACCAAAAACGGAACAAAGCGAGGTGTCCCGCTGTCGCGCCGCGCGGCCGAGCTGCTGCGCGTGCTGCCGGCGGTACCTGACGAGGAGCCGCTGTTCGGCATGACCGCTCGATCACTCGATGCCCTATTCCGCAAAGCGAAGAAGCGCGCCTTGATTGAGGACGGCACCTTCCACGACACCCGGCACCTGGCCATCACACGTTTAGCGAAGAAGCTCAACGTGCTCGACTTAGCTCGCATGGTTGGGCACAGAGATCTACGACAGCTGCAGGTGTACTACAACGAAACAGCTGAAGTAATTGCGACTCGTTTAGATTGATAATTTATCGAGCTCAAGCAATGACCTATATACTCACTGCACTTGAGGAAGATAACCATTAAGGCCGAAAATGAATACAAAGGTAAAAGCACGAGCCGAGAAAAAACTTCGGGAAGAAGCTGAGGAAACCGTCATTCGTACTGGTCGCCCCCCGATACCTACACAAATAAAAAGAGAAGTACGTCAACGCTGCGGATTTGGGTGTGTAATATGTGGAATGCCCCTGTACGAATATGAGCATATGGAAGAGTGGGCAATAGTTAAACGGCATGTTGCTGAAGAGATTACTCTCCTCTGCGATCGGCACCACCGCGAAAAAACTAATGAACTGCTTTCAATAGACGCTGTCAGGAAAGCAAATGCGGATCCGATTAACCTTCGAGGAACTAGTGCCAGTTATCCGTTTCATGCCCAACCATCAACCCTGAGCGTCAATGTGGGGAATAACTTCTTCTATTACAAAGACAATTTTCCTTCAGATGGACTCATTGTTATCAGCATTTCCGCAGAGCCTATTTTGTGGTTCAATTTTGATAAGGGCCACTTGCTACTCAACATCTCACTTTATGATGATGAAAATAAATTAATATTGAAAATTAGAGATAATGAACTAGTATATTCAACCACGCTATGGGACGTAACTTTTGTCGGAAAAACCTTAACCATCAAAACAGCAGCCCGCGAAACAGCATTAATCCTAACTGTATCGCCAAATGAAAACACTATCCACGTGGAAAAGGCAAATTTTTACTCGAATGGACTGTGCATAAATGTGAATGACAGTGGTATTCCAAATTTCGAAAAATGCCATTTCCTTGGATCGGGACATGCAATAAATTACGGAGAAGAGAAAAATACAAAGGCTGCAATTCAAATTGCTAAAGAAATCGATACAGTCGAACCTCGACAGTTACCCCCATGATGCATGGGGGTATGTACCTGTGGGGCTAAGCAGGAACTTAAAAAAGTTACGCCAAAAGCTACGCCACACTAGACACTCCCTTCACGTCTAAATCTCACAACTTCTTCTGCTCCTGGACCACCGGCTCGTCCTCTAGCATCGCGCGCAGGGACTCGGCCAAGATGGGCGCAGTCGACGACGAGCCCTGCCGGAAATAGTCATGCGTCCGGAGTGCCGTCGCCCGCAGCCGCGCCACCTCCCACAGCAGTGCGCGAACGTCGGGTGAATCCGGGTTGCAGTCTTGGATCGCCTTCAGATCGTCCCTTGTAAGCGCTCGCTTGAACCGCATGGCTGAAATACTGTTCATCCATACAGTGTAGCAGTGGTCCAATGCAGCCTACGTATTTTTGGCCAATCGCAAGCACTGGAAGCCAGCCGTGTCATACTTTTCCATGGAAAAACGAATAGACCACCTCACCTCGACCTATGTCGATCTCGCAGTAAATGTTTCAGCCGTATTTGGACTCGAGGTTGGCTTGCGCGTGCTCCAACCAACGACGCCCATGCACGTGGTGCTGCGCGTTTTGAGTGAGGGTGGACCGCGACGCTGCGGAGCTGCTTCAATCGAACCCGAACCTTCTTTGAATGGTGAGCCTCGCAAGTAGCATATGCTCTAGCGATGGTCATCGCACAGGCCTACGCAGCGTATCAACGCGTCAATGCACCCTGCCTAATTTTTCTCAAGTAACAGAATCAAGCGCACGCCCTGCCATAATCGGCTCATGGAACAACGAACCGATCGTCTCACCGCCGCATACGTTGACTTGGCGGTCAACATCGCAATCTCGTTCGGACTGGACGCCGGTCTGCGCGTACTGCGCGATCAGAAGGCGCCACCTGCTGTCGTGCAGCGCGTGTTGATCGACAGTGGGCCACGGCGTACAAAGCGTTAAAACGAAATATCTCATTCATCGCGGCGTGCCACGCGTTATCCATATACGCTAGGATTGGCAGATGGAAAATCGAATCGATAGACTCGCTGCAGCTCACGTAGATTTGTCCGTTGCAGTTTCGTTCGCATTTGGCTTAGCGGCTGGAGTGGAAGCGGCGCTTAAGTTAGGCATTGCAGCAGCGGTCGTGCAGCGCGTCGTTATTCAAGGGGGACCGCGTACTTGCGCAGCAGATTCGCTGGCCGTCTCGACCACCGTGCATGGCGCCGCCAGCGCGCTATCGAGGGAGGTTTCGCCCTACTTGGAATTCACCGCGCGACATGCTTCGAACCGGTCAACGACCCGGTCGTATTGCCGCACGAGTCGCTCAACGTCTGAGGCGATGCCGACAAGATCAGCAGCAGCCTCTGGCACAAGCTCCGGTCCATCGTCGTCAGCTGCAGGTCCGCTGGCAGCGGGTCGATTACCGGTCGTGGCGGTGGCTGGTACTGGCCTTGCGGGGCAGCGCAGGCTGTCAGTGCCAGTAAGATGGCGGCGCTGAGCGTCCGCGAGAGATTGCGCATAGTCCTTCTCCTTTTTCAATGCAGCGGTGTCTTTGATGCCGAGCTGCTTACGCAGGTCGCCTTCGGTTTGTCGGTTGATTTCGGCATCAGCATCGCGCCGCTCCTTGCCGATTTTGATTGCGGCCTCAAAGCCCTCGTCGTAACGCTCGACGCCGTAGTCGAGCAAATTGAGCCAGCCAAGCAACGCCAGGCCAATTAGGACGATGGCGCCCACCAACAGCTTCTCGATGCTAGTCATGCGACCACCTTCCGGGTTTCGTCCGTAAGGAACCTCCGCTCCTGGTAACCAATCGCATCACCAATGGCAAGGGTCTTGCGACCGATGTTCACGCAGTCTGAAACCCCGTCAACGTCATCCACGTCGGCGAATCGATTCAGGTTGTTGACATGCCAGAACCAGGCCGCTGAGAGCGCCGCACCCGCATCGGTGGCCAGCCAATCGCCGACTACATCACGACGAATGCCGAAGAAGTCAGCGCAGGCATGGTGGTTCGTCGTACCGGTCAACTGCATCCAGCCGCCGCCACGCGTGCGCCAGCCGTCGCCGCTCTTTGCATCTCCGTTGCCCATGCGGTTTGCGTAAGCGATGTTGGCAATGGCTTGCTGATCGGCAGCGTGCGTGGCGGTACGACCGTACTGCTCCGCCTGAGCCGGCGTGAAGCGCTTAACCTTGGGCGTGTTGAAGGTGGCCAGGATCGCTTCAGGCTTATAGTTCAGGTTCTCTCGCTTGCGCATGAAGCCACCACTTTCATGGGCGACCTGGGGAAGGAAGTGGATTAGACGCAGCCGAGTGTTGATGCCGAAGCGCTCAACTGCTGGGACCAGTACAGCAGCTACGGCCGCAGCGTTGGTCCCGCACTGGGGTGCGATTCGGCGGATAACTTCTGCCGAGATCCGCATCACAGCACCTCTTTCACGTCACGTACCAGCTCGGCCAAGTCAGCGTCCTTGCGCTTCTCGATGAATTTGAATAGCGCACGGATCAGCGCCCAAGCTGGAAGGCCGCACGCGAACATGAGTGCACCCTGTGCTGTCAGGCCTAGGACGTCATGGGACCAGTGTTCGACCGCCAGGTATTTGATCAGGACGGCACCGCCGCCGATCGATCCAGCGAAGGTACAGGCCAAGGCGACACGCCATTCCTGTTCGGAAGTGGGCTTTGTCATTGCCATGACGACGAAGGCGGCCAGGCCGAGGCCAATGGCCCCCATGCCAGCGAGTCCGCCGAGGATTTTCCAGCCTGCTACGCCGGCGGCGGTGCCGGAAATTGGTTCGCTCATGTGTCTCTTTCAGGGAGGTATTCAACCCGGCAAGAAACTCATTTGCTATGTTGCAGATCGAGCCACCGGGAAACACCAGTGTCTCGATATCAGCGTCTCATTTCTCGGAAGAATGAGACAATCTGAGAGGCCTTTGTTCTTTTTAGAACACTTGCAAAATCGCGTTGATCACAACCCTGCAGCGGTTATGAATAGCTGGTCAGTCTCGGCAGCGTTTAGACCGAGGATGCCAGCCATTGCCATGACGAACGGCGATCGCCGCTCCCATGCCGGACGGTAGTCCCATGCGTTCTGAATGCGCCACTTGGTATCGGCGTCTTCGATGGCGTCAATTGCAGGCTGCACTTTGCCGAACAAGCCAGCGTTGTAGAGCGCTTCCCGTCCCTGTCCGCACGTGATTACTTCCGGCACCTGAACTGGTGCAGCTTGGAACTGCTCGCCGTCCCAAATGTCGGTGCCTCGCGAAGGAAGGCCCGACACTTCGATTGCACCAGCTGGCGGCTCGACACCAACGAACGCACCCAAGAAAGTGCCTGCCGAATCCACGTAATATTTTGTGATCATGCGAATGCCTCAATGAAGAAAACGAAATTGGCGCGACTGATGTTGCGGAACGGCTCACCATCACCCGTTCCAGCGCTACTGCCGCCTGCAAATACGACGGTGATAGTCGTCTGATTCATAAAGAGCCGGCACCCTTTAGTGCCATTGGCGCCGTCTCCCTGAATGATCTCCATAGGGGCCGGCGCGATATCACCAACTTGGAAACCATTCGATGCTGTAACGCAACGCAGGAAAGCCATCACCAGTTTGGGTACCACTCCAAGGCCATGGCTCATCGTGATAGTTGTAGAGATGGCGAAAACCTGATCTGGCGAACGATATTCTTTGCTGATGACTCCCCCCACTACCGGAAGGCCGCTGGCCCGCTGATAGTGGGTCAGAATCGAACCATTACTGTCGCCACGGATCAGCGCGCGATCACCGGCCGCGGTGATGATGTTCGAGCCACCGGGCAGCAGCAGGCCGGGGCTGTTGGTAAGCGTCAGGGCGCCGTCAAAGATGACCGACCGCTCAGCACCGGGCGTCAGAATGAACGCGTTGATCGTCGATGCGCCGGTGATGTGCATCAGGTTGCCGCTGGCATTCGTCAAATTGGTGGTTGCGGCCGAGGCAATGCTGCTGGCCAGTAGCTCGTTCACCACGCCGGTCAGGCCGGCCGCGCCCGACAGCGACACCGTCCAGGCGGCGAACGTACCGCTGCCGCTGATGTTCGTGACGTTGACCGTCATTTCGCCGGTGGCCGAATTGAACGCCGTGATCGAGCCAGACATCCAGTTGTCACCGGTAGGCGCTGCGATGGTGACCGTGTTGCCCTTGCCGAACAGCTTGCCAGTCTGCGCCAGCGTGAACGTCTTGCTGCCCAGGCCCATAGCCATGCTGGTCGCCGATGTTGCGTTCGTGCCAGGTGCGCTGGCGGCCGTCGCTGCATCTCGTGCGGCATTTCCAGCAGAGGCTGCGGCCTTGGAAGCCGCATCTGCTGCTGCTGCCGCGCGGGCGTTGATCGTGATAGCCATCTCGCTCGCTTCGGCGCCAAAGGCGTTGAGCTCAGCGTTGTAGGCTGGGAGCCTGCGATAGAAGAAACCCATGTTCTTATCGAAGGTAGGCTTCTCCTGCGAACGATGCGGCAACTCGGTTGGGTTCAAAAATTCAGTAATAAGCATTACACGCTTCCTTCAATTTGTAGTGCCATATCCGATTTCTTTAATCCGGGAATGACGATTTTAAAACTGCCGTACCGCCCAAATACTGCCGTAGCGCCATACGGTCCACCGATCCAGACGATCGGGCGTTGACGAATCTGGAAAAGCTTTCGCTGGATATAGTCGATCTCGCTGTTATCCACCTGGACATCGACGCTCATCCGTTTTGCATACGGCCTGATTTCGGTATTAGTCGTGCCGTCGAAATTGAATGTCGTGCTGGAATAGTCTTTGCCCTCTGCCGACAGGCCGTAAAGGGACGGACCGAATTCGTCCACTGCACCGATGGCCAGCATGCCGCACTTCGGGACGCCACCAGGCTTGCGAATAGCGACCAATACGAGAGCATTGGCATACGGAGGCATCGACGTTGTAACGAAGTAATCGGACCGGTCTGCCGGACGGAAACACCAGTCGAAGTAGCTACTGGTTCCGCTTGCGGTCACCAGGCTAGTGACTTCCGAAGCGACCAACCCTTCAGATTGATCGACCACCGACAACTCGATTTCGTCAGCGTCGCAGTTGCCGATGTACAGACCCTCGCTGATCGCTTGCGGCATGAGCACGATGAGAATTTCTTCTGGGTTGGCAGTTTGCGTGTTGTTGTACTGGTCCAGCATTGCCCAACGATTAGTTGCTCCACGCGGGTTCCACGCTGCTGGGTCGGTCAGCGGCTTACCTTTATTCGCATCGATGAGTGACTTGAACACGTTGTGCGTAGCCGGGTCATGGACAAGTGCGTCCTTCGCATACGTTGCGGCGGCGCTGTAGTCTGGTTCAGTAATCGGCACGTTGGAGTACAGCAGGCCAGCAGCCGATCCAACGACGTCAGCGGCGCGGGTGGCGGCTGCAGAAGTGGTGGCGATATAGCTGCCCTCTCCCATCATCGCACCCCATACATACGCTCCGCTCGTGCCGTCGCCTTGATAGACGGACGCGCCACCAGGGCCAAGCAAACAGATGCGGAAGAAACAGGATGTGTCTGCCGTACCTAAGTTGAACGTTTGGAAGATGCGCCACCAACCATTCGGCAGCCGCAGCGCGCTATATGTTTGCACCACGCCGGTCGCACTAGCCTCGCCGAAGAAGGTGCCGCTCGCAATATCAAACGAGATGTTGGCGCGCACGCCGACTGTCGGGACGGAATACATCTCAAGCCGGACCTGCCCGCGCTCGCCAGCTTTGACGAATATGCTGCGCGTATATTGTGCATTGCCATTGATCGTAATTGTCTGGTCGACGTAGTGCCCACTGCTAGAAAAACTCTCAACCAGTTTGTCCGCAGTGAGCGCGCCATTTGGTGCGGCAATGGTGTTCGGAGATACTGTTACGCCATTCTTTCCCCATTGGACATCATTGAATGTCTCCGACTGAAGCGCGATGTTCGTAGCCGCCGCCTCAAGCAGCGCCCACGGCGCTTTGCTCAGGTCGGCGGGATCGTACGTCACGCCCAAAGTATTCGACGGCACCTGAACAAGCGCGCCAAATCGGTCATATACGTGCTTAGGCGATGGCCGGGTGAATGAGGTATCGCCCAGGGTGATTGGATCAACAATAATCATTTAATGTGTTCCTTCGGTGAGCCGATCGTTTCCCAGCGCTGGAGCATGTCCGCCGTATCCATCGTGTTCTTGGCGATCGCAGCAAGCGCACGAGCGAGTGCCTGATCTTTTTCTTCGTTATCTTTACGCAGCCGGCCAATCTCTGCCACCAGTACTGCCGAGTTGTCGTTCGGGTTGTTGAAGCGCGACATGAGGTCGCGCGTCTGACTTGCATTGAAGATGCGCGCCGCGCCAGTAGCTTCCAGCTCCGGCCCGTTCTCGCCGACAATGCGCCAGCCGCCGCCGTGGTCGCCGCCGGCAGCGTAACCGGGCACCTTCGTCTTAGCCTTGTACTCGTTGCTTTCCTTGAAGCCCTGCTCGATCGTGCCGTACGACGTACCGGCTTCGACACGCTCCATCCAGTACGCGAGTCCGGCAGCATCGGCAGGTCGACCGAACGTCGACTGGTACAGCGCCTTGATTTTCGCTTCCGAGGAATTGCTGATGGCGTCCACGATGTCCGAGATTGAATCGCCGGCCGCAACACGGTCAGTCCAGTGCTGCATGCCCGCTGCATCTGGGGTCCGCCCCAGCGTGTTCTGGTAGGCGTTGGTGATCGCGCCCGCCGACGCATTGACCGAGTTCGATGCAGCGGATCGCACGGCGGAGTGCAGTGCAAGGATGGCCTGGTGGATCGAGAGCGCGGTCGAGCTGATGCCGTTAAGTTGGTCAATCTGCTCCTGCTCGCGCTCGAGCATCTGCTCGTACGAACTCAGCTGGCTCTCCAGCGATTTGAGCGTGCGCTCCTCAACTGACAATGCGGCGTCCGAGATCGAAGCCAGGTCGCCCATCGTGTTCTTGGTTGTGTAGAAGTCCGCCTGGTAATCGGCGAAGCTGGCGAACTGGGCACTTGCGTCTTGGGTCAAGACGCTCAGGACAGCTTGCAGCTTGTCCGAGTCGGGCAGCATGCCGCCGGCGCGGGCGACCGCCAGGAAGCCCTGCAGATCGCTCTGAGCGCGCGTGCGCTCCATCACCTCGGCACCGGGGCCTCGCATGCCGTTGATGGTGCTGCGCAGGCTATCCGAGATCGTGCGGATCTTGTTGGCCGCTTCGGTATGGGTAGTCACCTGCTTTTGGACGGCGGTGCGCTCACGGTCAACGGCGCGCTCCAACATGGTGAATGCGCTGTCGACGTCGCTCATCAAGCCGGCGGCAACATCCTTTGCCGACAGAGCTGCGTCCTTCTCGGCCTGCAGCGCCTGAACGCGATCCCACAGCGGGCGGTTGCCCTCGTCCAACGCGGCGCGCTCGCGGGCCAGCAGCTGCTCGCGCGTCATCGTGAGCTCGTCGAGCTGCTGTTGCAGCGTGGTGCGTTCCTGCGCGATCTTCTCCTGCGCTGCGGCCTCAGCCTGCAACGATTGGATCCGATCCCATAGCGGGCGGTTGGTATCATGCAGGGTGTCGCGCTCTTTGGCCAGCAGCTGCTCGCGCGTCATTGTCAATTCGTCGAGCCGGTCCTGCAGCGTGGCACGCTGGTCCGCGATTTCCTCGAGCGACATGCTCAGGTCTTTCACGGCCGGGTACACCTTGGCGAACGCGTCGGCCAAGCTCATCATGGCGGTGAACTGCTTCGCACCCTCCTCGGTCGTCTTGTCGATACCGAGTGCCGCATTCTTGAACTCGGCGCTGGTATCAACCCAGGCCAGGCCCATGCCGGCAAGCTGCTCGGTGACGTACTTCTGGATCGGCGCCAGGCGCTCGCCCTCGGTCAGGAAATTGTCCGCGAACGAACTGACCTGGCTGGCCAGCGCGCTGATGCCTCCCGACATGTCGATAAGCCGCTCACGCGCTGGCACGCTGGCGATACCCGCAGCGCCGACAGTGGTGCCGATCGAAGCCATAATTGCGTCAAGGGTCTGGTAGTTCGACGCCACCCGGGCCAGCGTCTCGAGGTAGCCCTCGCCCACTTTCTGGAACGACTCAAGGCCGGCCACGCCAGATGCAGCCAGGCTATCGCCAACCTTCGAAAAGACCGCCTGCAGCTCTTCCTGGATCTCGTCGTTTGACTTGCCCTTGAGGCTGATCTTGTCGATGTCCACGACATAACTACTCAGCTCTGCATTGAACCTGTCCGCGCCGAGACCAAGAATGGTGCCGGCTTTGAACACTGTGTCGTACAGCGAAGTCAGCACACCCGTGATCTGGCGGTTACCTTCGGCACCCAGCTCTTCCATTTTCACGCTGGTCTTATCGCTACCAAACCAGCCGCCGTTTTTCTTGATGTCAGCGTACTGGTACGCCTTAACGCCACCGGCAAGGATGCTGCCGAAGCTTGCCTTGTCCAGGGTGAAGCCAGTGTCTTCCACCGTCTGCTTGCCGCCGAAGACGCTACCCAGTGCCTTACCGACAAAGGTCTTGCCAATCACGGCACCCAGCACCGCGCCGAGTGCCATGCCAATCGGGCCACCGAGCAGCAGGCCGATCTGGCTGGCGCCCATGCCGACGTAGGCGCCAGCCATTGCGCCGCCGACAGCTCCGGCTGCGGCACCGCCAATTCCGATCGCCTTCGAGTCGAACACGTTTTTGTTCATGTCCTTACCGAAGTCGCCAGTCACGCCGGTCGTTCGCACGAGCAACGAGGCGAAGCGGTCGATACCCGATTCGATGTTGCGCAGCGAGATCAGCATGTCGTTGTTCACGCCGAGCGTATCCTGCGACGACTGCTCAATCTCAGCGAGTGCACGGGCGATTGACCCAGACTTCGCGTCCGAACCCAGCACGGTGCCGGTGCCCTGCGTCTTCTGGCGGGACTCCGACAAGCTCACACTGCTGCCGCCCGACACGCTACCGATAGCCACGCCCAGGCCAGCCACCACTGCTGCCATTGCCGCCATGCGCACGGGTGCCGAGTACGGATCACCTGCACCCTGCCCCAGCACCGCTGCGATACCCTTCGGCACCAGTTCGGCCATCGTCATCGCCAGTTCGGCGGCGTGGAATACTTTGGACACCGTCATCAGCGCTTGGTAGCCACGGCTCTGCTCCCCGAAGAAGCCAGCTGCTGCGCCCGCCATATCGCCGTAACCAGACAAGCGGTTCTTGGTTTCCATTTCGCTCAGACGCGCGAGGTCCTCCATGTTCTCCATTTCGGTACGCTGACCGCTGGAGAACGCAAGCGCCGCATTTTGTCGTTGCTCATCGATTGCTGCCTGCCGTTTGCCGAATCCGTCGAGTGTTGATGTCAGTGCGGATAGCGCCGTGCCAGCACCGCCAAGCGATTCGCGCAGGGCTTCGCCGAACGACTGTGCCTTGGCAGGGTCAAGGAACTCGTCGAGACTTTCAGCGGCTTTCTTGCCGGCGGTGAATATATCAACTTTGCCGGTCGCAACCGCGCTGCGTTTCTTCGCTGCGATCAGCTTTTCGAGATTCTCGATCTCGTCAAGAGTCAAACCGAGCGACGATCGTTGTGCCAGTTGCTCTTCCAGGCGCGCCAGCTCTAGCGCTTCGATCTGGCCTTTTGTCTTACCGAACGTCAGGGCAAGTTCTTCATTACGGTCTGCCTCTGTGATTGCGTTCTCAATCGCCTTGGCGACGTTGGTTTCATACGCAGCCCTCATTTTGCTGTATGACTCCAAACCTGCCGCCGCACGCTTGTTCGATTCGATTACTTCCAGTTTAGTGACGAGCTCTTTTGCCTGACTTTCCAAATAGGCATATTGAATAGGGGTAAGCTTTCCCTTCATTTCGGCCAGTTGTTCAGTCAACCTGAGCTGCTCCTGCTGGCTCGCAAGCAAGGGGGCGCCTGCACTGAGTTCGAGATTGGCTTGAACGATCTTTGCGTGAATGGCTTTCGTCAGATTTTGATAGGCGTTGGCTTGCTTCTCCGCATCCTTGTCTGCGCCGTCGCTACCTGGCTTGTAGCCGTTGAGATCTTTATCTTTCGGCTTTTCATCCTCGGACGGCTTTGCATTAACAACTTTCGCCGACAGTCTTTTCTGGACTGCCTGTTCAAACATGTTGCCGTCAGCGTTGTAGAAAGCCGCCCACTTCGTATTAGCAGCTTCCAAAACTTGATTTCGCTCGGCAACCACCTTCTTCAGGTCTGCAAGAGGCGATCCACCTTTTGCCAGTGTTAAAGCCATGTTCGCAGGCGAGGCCGTCCACAGCACTTCAAGGTCGGCGGTGATTACTTCCACGCTACTTGCGATAGCGGAAAACCCACGGACCGCCAGTACCGCGACATCAGCAACCCGAGCGATTCCCATTGCGGCCATCCCAGCCCACTCGGCAATTTCGCCGTTGGCGATCAGGCCATCCTGGGCTTCGAGTACATCGGTGAATCCTTCAGACAGACCAGTCAGTGCCGGCAACGCTGCCGTTACGATCGACGTAAAGGCTTGATCCGTGCGCTGGCTGAGCATCCCGAACTTGTCTTGCAAGTCAGTTGCTTGCTTCACTGCCTCTGGAGTAACACCAGTAAATTTATCGACGTTGTCTGCCAAGTCATTCAAGAATGGCAGCAGGTCTGCCCCTGACTTACCAAACAGGTCCGTTACCACAGCGGCCTTCCCGGCACCGTCCTCGTATTGCGCGAGGCTTTTGGCAACGTCGATCATGACCTGGCCAGGATCACGCAGCTTGCCCACGCTATCCTTAGCTGATACGCCAATAGCCGCCAGTGCTTTGGAAGTCCTGCTCGACTTGTCGTCAACGGTCGTGAGGTTGCGCGCCAATTTCACCATGGCTGGATCAACGGTCCCGGCAAAATCCACACCGAACGTTTTGGCCACTCGCTGGATCCGCGACAGGCTTTCAACACTGGTACCGATCTTCTGTGACAGATCGTCCAACTCGCCCATCGAATCCAGGACACCGACCACTTTGCTGCCGAGGGTAGCCAGCGATACGCCTGCGATGGCAAACGACGTGACATTCCCGATGGTGGACTGCAAACCAGTGAACCGCTCGTTCAGCGAATTCATCTGATTCGAGATGTTCTGGAGCGACTGACCGTTCATCTGGCGCAGTGCATCAGCGACACTCTCCACACGCCGCCGGCTCTCAGCAGCACCGTCGACAACCATTTCAATAAGTGCGCGTGGGGAGGTCATTCCGTTCCTAGCTTTTTCGCTTCTGCGCCCACTCTTCCAAGCAAGCGCGCTCCATCATTTGAATCAGCAGAAAGAGCTTCTGCTGCGCCTTTTTCTTTAGCCCCCGCAGTCGGAGGCATGTTTCGACGCCGGGATAGTTCAGGCCGGTTGCGCCACCCATCCCAGCGCTCCATTGGGTTTGCACCGAGAGCCACATAGAAAAGGCTTCGTCGTTCTCCGGCCAAAGCCAGTACTCATCTTCCTGCAGCGCTACACTACCCTCGGCGCAAAGGCCCATGGCGGCAAGGGCTTCGTTAAAGTGATCGTGTTCAGCCGGAGCATCATTGCCAAACTCGATTTGGCCGCGCGCCATCAGGCGCACGACCTCCGTTAGTTTTTTGCTGTGGCGGATACCTGTTCGAGGTATGCGTGCATGATCAGCATCGGCAATCCAGCGTTATCGATCATCTCGTCGAGTTGCTCGCGGGCGAAGGGTACTGCCTCGCCGCTCGCATCCAAGACGCCGTCCCAGCCTTCAGCGACGTTTTGTACGAAGCCCTTGACTTCGCCCTGCTTGTCTTTCATGACGCTGTCGATTTCAGCCTGAGTAAGGCGCTTGCAGTGCAGGGTAAAGTCGAAGGCGACAGGCTTGCCGTCTTCGCTTGGCATCGCGCCCTTGACACGGACAGGGAGCTTATTCAGTCGTACGAGTTTGAACGCCATGGCGTTTCCTTTCAGTTGTGAATTTGAGGGTGTTTATTACAGGACGACGATGCGCCACTCGTCGTTGCCGTTGACTGGGACCAGGCGTACGTCGAAGCCAATCAGGCGCTTGCCGTTCAGTTCAGACTTGCGCGGGTTGGTCAGCTGGGCGGCCGGTGCGAAGACGAGCACCTTGTTACCGGCAGCGGTGCCGATGGTGAAGCCCAATGCCTGTGTCTCGTTGGCCTTGACCGACGCCATCATCGCGACCTCCTGCGTCGCCGTCAGTTCCAATTCGAGGGTGGCAGTCGACTGACGGTCCGAGATATCAACGGTCTCGGTGCTGAGCATCGCGCTGAAGTTCACCACGTTGCCGAAGTTTAGTTCGAGGCCGGTGCTGTTGTAGACGGTGCCGCCACTGAGCGCGCCGGCAGCGTACGTGCCGCCGAGCGTGATGTCGATGACGTTCGCCTTGGTCATGGCTACAGGCTTCTTCCACGGCGTAAAGACGCCGGTAGCGTTCGGCGTCGCCGCGATGCCGCCGTCTAGGCCAGTCCACTCGAAGCGCAGCATTGGGCGTTCGCCCACCTTCGCAGACAAAGTGCAGTTACCCATCGAGTCCAGCAGCTTGTGCAGCGCGCCATCGTCGTAGTAGTACTGGGTGAGCATCTTGAGCGACGTGGACACTGGGGTGTATTCCACGCGCGCCGGGGTAGTCAGCATGCCTTCAGCAACGGCACAGCCTTGCAGCAGTTGGCCCCATGCCGGCGCGGTACCTGCCACACCGGAACCAGCCAGCTCGACCGCGTAAGTCAGCTTGACACTCGCTGGGCCGACGAGCTGCTCGCTGCCACCGAAGTAGCCACGGATCAGCGAGCGGTCGATGGCTTGCGCGTCGAGCGGCGTGATGCTGCCTTCCGACATGAGCACGGCATTGGCCGCACCGGTTGGCGCCGCATCCGCACCGGGAGTCGTCTGCACTTTGGCGGTGACGAGGGTATTCTTGATCAGACGGGGCATCGCTTACTCCTGGTTGGCCGTGCCGTCGTACTCGACGGCTGCGGCTGGGGTTTCGTCGGCAGGGGCTGGAACCGGGTCATTGGAGACCCACTCCCACGAGTCCCGGTCAAAGGTCCAGGAGCCACCACCAGGTGGCGGCGGGATCTCGCGCTCGTGCGGCGCGGCTTGCGTCTTGTCGATATTCATGTCAGCTCAATGTAAAGTTGCTGGTGCGGTGATCTGCGGTATAGGTGAGTCGGACCCACCCGGTTTTCTTTCCGTCTGTCGTGTTCTCTGCTTCAATACCAATCACCTGCAGATCGGTGACAACGCCGCCCAGCGTCGAGTTGGCGGCCAGGCGTTCAAACACCGCCTTGAGCAGCGGGTCGACCGCGAGGTCGCCGCTCTCACTCGTGCCGCTTGCATAGCATTCGACAGTGAGACGGGTCGTCCAGTCGATGGGCGCTCCATTGATCGTGCCGCCAGTTGGCACCGATTGGTCCCACTGCACGCTGATCGCCAACTTGTCCTGCTCTGGCACTGCCATGGTCCGTGCGCGGTAGATCGCGCTGCACACGGGCGGCTGCGCCTCCAGCGCCGCGATCACTGCGCTCACGATGTTCGCAAACGCGGTCTTCATGCCGCCACTGTCAGCGTGAGGATGGTCAGGCCGGTGTTATCCGGGTCGGCGGTGAGGATCTCGTAACGCACAGCCTCGATCGTGATCTGCTGCCCAACCGGCTCAGCCATGACCGCGCTGTCCGCAACGGTGACAACAGGGCTGCTGGACGCCACCCCCATGCCCAGCTGCGCTTCGCTGGCCAAGTTGCGGAAAATGCCCGGCACGACCGCGCCGCCGATCGTCACCTGCTTGTTAGCCAGGTGATTCAGGACGGCGCTGTTCACGGCCAGCTGGAGGTTGGCGAAGAGCATGCGCGTGAGTTAGCGGATAACGCCGTCGAGCAGCACAGTAGCGCTGGCCTCAGTACCGGACTTGGCAGATGCCGCCGCGCCGATCAGGACGTTGTTGGTGGCGGTCTTGGTCGCACGGCGCGCCGTGTTGTCCCAGTAGACTTTGTCGCCGACAGCGAGGATGTCGGCGGCAACAGCGGCCAACGCATAGACGCCGAAGCGGTTGATCTCGACCGGCGTGCCCTGCACTGCGTCGTGGCAGGCGACGCCGAAGATTGCGCCGACCAGCAGCGCCTGGCCACCCAGCACGTTGGCCGGGGCGATGACGGTTAAGGTGCAACCGTTCTGGATGAAATTCTTCATGTTCGATTCCTGTGATGGATGGATGGGCTGGCAGCGGCGGCTTACTTGCCGACGCCTTGGTACAGGCCGCGGTGGTCCACGACCTTGGCCGCGAAGTCAAGGCGGCACTTCCAGGTCACGCCGTCAGTCTCGAAACTGTTTTGGCTCTCGATGACCGGGCCTTCTGCGCCGTCCAGGTAGCAGTATTCGACGGTGTCAATTTGGCTGTTGTTGCTGCCGAGATACCATCCGGTTTCGCTCGCACGATCCAGGATCGGCTCGACGATCGGTTCAACAGCCGTGCGCCCACCAGCGCGGAATTCGTTGATGTCGGACTGCTTGGCCGGCACGTAGTTCGAACTGGTCAGCGAGTAAGCTTCCTGTTCAAGCGAGGCCGGGACAATCAGGAAGTTAGGCGCCAGATTGAGCTCTTCGTCTTGCAGCCCCCGTTGCAGGCGAATGGCTTTGCGGCCAGCCTTCAGCGCGTCCAGCGTCAGCGACGAGCCAGCGCCCGAACCAATGTTTTTGTGGTCGGTGCTGAACAGCGGTTTGCCATCGCCCATAGCCGGGTTGCTTGTGAGCTGGCTATACACCAGTCGGTTTTCCAAGCGACTCGCACTTGCGCCGAACGCCGTAACCAGCTTCTCGAATGCCCGCAGGTCGTCGTTGACAATGGCTTGCCGCGTCAGCGCGACCATGCGGCCGAAGGTAACGAGTGAATAAAACTGCCCTGCGTCGCTCATCGTGCCGTACTTGAATTCGCCGTGCTCATTCGTCTGCAAAAGCTCGGGCGCGCCGGACAGCTGCACGATGCTGATGTTCTTGAAGTCGGGCGCGTTCGGCGCGCGGCGCGCCCACTGGGTGTAGGTGCCAGCGTTCTCGGCATAGGCATCGCGCATGCGCTTGTTCGCGACGTTACCGAACAGAGCCGCGAAGTCGCTGGTGCCGTGCATGCCCGCCGAACGGAAGTTCAGCATATTGGTCGCCAACTGCATGCGATCCATGCCACGCGTCGAAACGCCACGCGCTTCCAGGAAGTCGCGGCCCAGCTCAAGCAGGCTCATGCCACGGAACTGGGTACCGTTCTCGGTCATCTTCGTGCGGGCGTACACGCGGTGCATGATTGCTTCTTCCATGCCTGCCATGCGCGTTTGTTCCACATCGCCGATCAGTTGAATGCGGGTGTTCTGGTGACCGCCGCCTGCGGTGGAGTTGCGGGCCATTTCGTCGAGCACGGCAGCGCGTGCTTGGTCGACGGAGTTGCCACCACGGATCAGGCCGGCGGCCAGGGTGGTGACGCCATGGCGGGCGCACAGTTCCATGATGTCAGCGGAGCGGGTCATGGCTTCCTGTGCAGCGCGCGAGACTGCGTCGTCCGTGGTGGTCGGGCCAGCCGATGCTGGTACTGGTGCCGACACTTGCGCCGGAGCTGGCGCAGGGACGGCGCGGGTTGGATCGACAGGCGCTGGAGTCTGGGCGCCCGGCTGGGTAGCAATGGTCATGTTGTCTTCCTGGTTGGATGAAGCGGAAAGGGCGGGCGCCCGGGTGATGAATTCGCATGGGTGACCGTCCTGCGGCGCGCTGCGCGAACTTGCGCCAGCGTCGAACGGGACGGTCACGAAACTGATCTCGTACGGCTCCCACGCGACGGCGCGGTACAGCGGCACGTTGATGCCATCGGTACGGTCGATGGCGCGGGTAATCTCGTACTTGGAAACGCGGTAGGTGAAGCTGATCCCACGGATGATGCCGGCACGGATGTCGCCGATGATGCCGGCCAGCTCGGGACGGGTCGAAAGGCGCAGCGTTGCACTGCCCTCGCCGTTCTGGATGCTGCCGCGAATGGCAATACCAATGATCGACTTGAGGCCACCGTGGATATCGTGGTTGTCGATAACCTGAACCACGCCCTTGTCGAAGCGCGTCATATCGACGGCTTCGGGCGTGACGACCAGCTCTTCGTCGTATTGAGTATCGTTGTACCAGTCCCAGCGGCGTCCCATCGCGCCAGTCGTCCAGACAACATCAATCGTGTTGTCGGCTTCGTTAAACGTAGATGGGACGAGCTCCGCGCCGCGCGAGAGCGGCGGCATGTTCCGGGGATCGGTAGCGGAGCGGGTAGCGTTCGGCTGAGTGGTTGGCGTCGTCATATCCGCATGATGCGGATTTCCCTGTCTCAATTCCCGGAAAACTGAGACAACTTTTCACGCGGCTATTTTTCTTCGCTGACGACGTAGTAACGGCCTTCTCGAAGTGCCATTGTCTTTGGTGCCAGACCAATGCTCTGCGCGTTGCCTACAGCACCCAACTTAGTTTTTTCGAGTTCGTCGACTGCGCTTTCGATAGGGTCCGGTGGTGGTTGGCCAACATCGGCAACGGGTACTACCGGCACCCTCGGAAATTTGGAAGCGTCGATCATCAGTTATCAACCCTATTAAATTGCATGCTTCGGTAGAAACGTTCGCCGTTGGCGCAGTCGATGCGGAAGTCACAGTAGTTGACCCCAGCCGGCAGTGTATCCATCCCACCCAATTTCACCAGTATCAAAGGGCCCTGAATCACGGCCGGCACAAGCTCAACTACACCGACCGGAAATGCCTTCACCGCTGTAGCAGTTGTGCCGCTATCGATAAGGTCATTACCAATGTCGGCCACGTAATAGCTTTGGTCATCGGCATCTTTATTGATCCACCATGCCCCGACCGGTTGCTTGAACCAGATCGTGCGGTCGAACCGCTCGCCGTTCGCGCACGTGACGCGGAAGGTACAGTAGTTAATCGCACCGGTCGCGGCATTGAACCCGCCCAGCTTCACCGGAATTAGGTTGCCCTGGATGACGGGCTGCTCGAGCACAACAACACCAGCTACCAGTACTTCAACCTCCTTCGCAGTCGTGCCGCGCTCCTCCAGGTCAATCGTCACATCCGCCACCCAGTAGCGTTCATCGAGCGGGTGTTTCTCGCTCCGCCACCGCCCTGCTTCCAAGAAGGGAGCATTCGGCGTGGCCACACCCGGCACAGTGCCAAACGCCACCACGCGGGTGCCGCCTGGGAACGCGACCCGGCGCGACTCGGCGACCGTCGCGGCGACGACCGCATTCTGCGCAGGCTGCTCGTCCAACGTTTTGAAGCTCTCCTCCAACGGCGTAGCGCGGTTGCCAGCGGCGTCGAAAGCGCGCATCCGCACCGAATGCACAGTGCTCGCGGGTCTGCCTGAAACCGTGACCGAGCGAGCCGCATTAGCGATAACGGTGTAGTTCGCGCCGCCGTCGATGCTGTATTCATAGCCAGCGACGCCAACTGCATCTGTAGCCGCCGGGCACGACAGCGTAGCGCCCGACGTGGTAACGGCAGACACCGTAATCTTGCCGACCATCGCTGGCGCCGTGGTGTCGCCCCCTGGAACCGGCATCTCCCAAATAACCGAATTGGGCTGCGCCTCAAAATCAGGCAGCAGGCGCAGTTTGTTGTCCAGCCGGAGCGCAGCCTGGTCTATGTACGCGCCGCTGTACGCGCCCACGGGGTGCGTGATCGCGTACTTCTTCCACGTCGCACCAGAGTCGGTGGTGGTGAAAAGGTACAGCTGGTTTGCAGTGCCCAGCGTGGCCGGCACGTTGTCGTCAGTCGTCGCAGCGGTGACGATGATCTTCCCGTTGTGATACGCAACGTGCGGCGTGCCCGCGTCCTGCAGGCCGTTGTGCGCCATTAGACGTGTGCGCACCCACTTGTTGGTTGTGGTGTTGTACTTAGCCACCCACAGGCTGCGGAAAGCTTCGTCCGGATGCTGCCAGCTTGCGACCAGCAGCGGCTGGCCATCGGCTCCAATGCCGATGCGCGCCACACTCGAATTGTGGTTGTAGTTGTTATTCGGGAACGCGATATCGCTGTCGTCCGTGCCACTGACCAGGGGCAGATTCAGCGCCTTGCCGCGCATGGTCGTGAAGGTAGCCCCGCCATCCGTCGACTTGATCAGACTGATGTTCTGGCGCGGGTAGCCCGACATCGTGAATGGCCCGTCGCCCTGCAGGAATTCCGTCGTGACGTACAACGTGTCGACGCTCGCGAAGGCAATCTCCATGCCGTACGAGCCGAGGTACGAAGCTGCATTACCTGCCAGGAAGTCAGCGCCTTTGCGATCAAAAGTGGCGCCATTCCACTTGTAGATGCCGGCCAGATAGCCATTCCCGCGCGCGCCCATCCACATACTGCCGTCGAACTGGTTGCGGAAGAAGCGGCGGTACGAACAATTCGTGTCCAGGCCGGTAGGCGCGGCTGTTGTAGCGAGCGCCGAAATATCTTCGGTCGGCGATGCCACGCCGCGCCACGACGTGTGGTGCGCCTCGCCGTACGCGATGACCTTGCCATCATCCGTCACGCACACGCTGCCGTCCCGGTGCCCGATAGTCGTATCGTGCGTGCCGGTGGTCAGCTGAACGTCCTGGATCATCTCGTACGTATTCTTGTTCAGCTTGGCCAGACGCGATTGCTGCACGCCGCCAACGGTCACAGGGGCAACGACATAGACCGCGTTGGCCGTAGTCCAGATCGGCGTGTACAGGGACAGCAGCGAGATCACCTTGTTGCCTGAGTACGGCGTGTTGAAGCTCGTCGGCGACAGGTTGCCGGCAGGGAAGACGCTCGCTTCAACCAGCGCAGGCGTCGGGACAAGCTCGAATCCTCGGATGCGCATCGTGCCGCCCACGGAGTCCTGCTGGCGGCCAATCTTAAAGTGCGAAATCCGGCCGGCATCTTCGCGGGTAAAAGAAAATGGCAGCTGCGACCGCTCAACAATGCCAGACCCTTGCGGCGGAACTAGGTTGATCACCCTGTTCGCATAGACAGGTTTTGAAGACTCAGTCCACGGCTCATAGGCCCCGTAGAATCTAACCGATGCAGGCGATGGTTGACCCGGCGTGCCGGCCATCGACCACAGCATGTAGACGTCATACTTTTGCCCCACGACCGTTGTATCGGCCGTGAAATGGATTTGCCCCTGCGCGTTCGGAAAGGCGTAGGTGGCCACCCCGTCGACGTCCGTGGCGGTGTATGGCGAACCGGTACTGACTGCCATCTTGGATGGCGCGATTGTGATTGTGGGGTTAACGACGTCAGTACTCATCACGACACCTGACTATAAATTGCGGCGCCGGTACCGGTAGCTGTTAATTTTAAACGGTCTGCAAAATTCATTCCGTGCCTTATAGCTGGATGGTTTTCATTTGCCCGCGCCGCTCGTACATCACCGTAGTGACGCCGCGATCGCGGAGCTTGTTCAGCGCGGCCGTGTAGGTCGCGCGGTCGATCTTGCCGACGGCGCCGTGCACATACGCGAACCAGTTGGTCAAGTGGGAGACCGTGATGATTCCGTCGTACGGCCGGCGCTCCTGGTAGCCCCCAGGCGCGGAGTACACGCGGATGGTCGAAACCTCGCTTTCCATGTGGAGGTGGGTCATACGGCGGCACCATCGGCTGGCGGCGTCGGCATATTTCCCCGCTGCATAAACAGCATCGTGTCGAGAATGCCCAACTCCTTCAGCCTCGCGATATCCTTCGCGAGTTCGGTGTACACGACCTCCGGCTCGTAGCCGCGCTGCCGGAGCTTTTCGCTGAAGCTCGACAGGCCACCGCTTATCTCGGCCAAGTCGGCCTGCACGTCCTGCTGCGGGTTCACGTAATCCCACTTCGGCGGACTAAAGTCGACTGCCTTGTCACGCGACTTGATCTGGCCAGCCAGGTACGCATGCTCGATGAACGCATCATGGATCGGCACCAGCAGCTTCGGGATCAGAGTCAGCCACTGCATCTGCGTGACCGCGCGCCGGAAGTCAAGCAGCCTCACGCGGGCGCTGCTGAAGTTCACCGAGCTCATGTCGCCGGTCAGCAGGTGGTACGGCACGCCGATTCCCGCCGCGATTAGGTGCAGCTGGAACTTGACGTACTCGACGTAGCCCGGTGCCGCCTTCGGCTCGATGACCGTGAAGTTCATCCCGGGCGGCATGCCGACGATGCTCCCGCCCCCCAGCTCGCCAAGGTCGTGGTGACCGCTTGGCTGGCCGTCACCTGCGTTGCCCATGCTGGCCGGGTTCTCCGCGCCGCTGATGTCGCCACTGGCCAGCACCGACAGGCGGGCTTCCAGATTCTTGCGCGACATCTCCGCGTCCTCATACAGCTGCAGGTCGCGCACGCGCGCGATCACTGGCGCCAAGCGCGTGAAGCCACGGCCCTGCCCTGGACGGCCCGGGTTGTACAGGTGGATGATCTGGTTCGCCGGCACGCGCTGGCTTTGCGACCGACCGCGCACTGCGGCGACATCGCCCGGGTGCTGGTCCCACAGGTAATAAGCGGCGACCGCGCCGAGCACGTCGTACTCGATGCCGTTGACAATTGAGTTGCCGTTGAGCGTGCCCGACCGTGCGCTGTCGAGCCAGTCGATTTCGAGAAGCTGCAACTGGAGTGGCACCGCCATACCCGAACTGACGCTGCGGGTGCGCTTGCGCACCAGGACTTCGCCATCCTGCTCCATCGCCATGTAGGCGGCTTTCACGAATCCAAAGAAATCGAAGCGCCCGTCGGCATCGCACACCTTGAACCAGGCAGTGAGCAGCTCGTTGATTTTATCTTTGTCGACCCCGGTAGCGCGCGGAATAATGCCTGACCCGACTGTCGCCACTGCCAGGCCTTCCATACCAGCCCAGATGTACGGGACGTTCTGCACCAGAGCGCGCGCCTTGCTGCGCAGCGCCTTGGCGTCGGCTTGGTGATCGGCGTTCGCACTCGCACCGGCCCGGCGCGGGCGCCAGGTGTCACGCGGACTGGCGGCCTCATAGGCGCGCTGTAGCTGGCGGCGCGCGAAGTGTCGTGTGATCCCCGCCTGCGGACTGACGAAGCCGATGACGCGATCAATGAAGTTTGCCATCAGTCGCCCCGACTTGTTGTGAAGCGAAAGCCAAAGATGTAAGGGACGGTGCGGCGGACGCTACCGTTGATGACCTGCACCGCATGCGCACGGGCAGCGATTAGCTGGGCCGTGTTCTGGTAGGTAATGCGCCGCCCGTCGAATTCAACCGAGAGTGCGCCGGATACGATCGCGGCGTCGAGTGCGTCAATGTCTGCTTGAGAGATAGCCATGATGTTTAGACTAGCGAATTGAGTGTCTCAATTCTCGGAAAACTGAGACAACTTGGCGACTGCTCTCGACTGCTGTAATTACATTATCTATATTGATCTGGGAGTTGCATGGGAGTCACGTGTCCAGTAACATGAACTTTTTGTTATAAATAAGGAAAAAAATGCGCTATTTACTACGAACTCTGTTTTACTTTGCATTGACACTTTTTATTATTTTTGCCCCTGCTGGAAATTTCTATTCAGCAATGACTGCCACCGGCGCGATAGTCTACTTACCAATTAGCATTTTATTGATGTTATTCAGTGCTGTTAATAGTAAATTAGTTTCAGTCGACAATGACGGGATTTCGAACCGTAAAAAACTTTTGTACATTTCACTTTCTGTAGCATTGGTATTAGTGACTGTCGGGATTTTACGAGACCAACTCAGAGTAGCTGCGTTCGGCATGACCGCCTTTTTCTTCTCAATCGAGCAAGTCATAAGCAGGCGCGAACTGAAGCTTCAAAACATGGCCAAGCGTAACAAGTAGAGTAAATGAAACGGAATTTTCCGTAACTACGATTGCAATATTTTTAATTGTGACCATGAATTTTGTAATTACGGGCAAGACTATACGTAATTACGCGGGTCAGAATTAAGCAAAAAAAAATTGTGATGTTACATTTAGTTAGACTCTAAGCTGTTTAGATAGCTAGTATCGAAGTCGATTTTTCGTTGACTGCTTTACTGCAGTTCGAAATTTCGTCTGACGTATCGATGCCTTTTTTATTTTTAATACGGAGCTTAGATGTCTAACCCGATCGAAGAGCACACTTTCACCCTGCCGGGCGGTGCTAGTTTTACCAACACCTTAAATGCAAACCATACCAGTACATTCAGGATTGATTTTGGGAATGGCATGGTGGAGACCTTCAACAGCGGCATGTTTTTGACTTGTAACATTTTTGGCGCGGCTGCATATTTGCAGGTGTCTTTTTTTACAAAAGGCAAGACCCCTGAAATCGCGAAGTTCCTTGCCGGCATGGTTTCATCCGGGTGTACATTCGCTATTAGTACTTGGGAGTCGTACCAGGATGATGGTAGTAGTGGTGGTAGTGGTGGTGGTGGTGGAGATGATGGTGGTGGCGGACGTAGCCCAAATGATACGGGAGGCAGCAACCCTATATCTTCCAATCCACCAAAGACGCCGGGCCTCATTATTAAGCCCGCAGCGGTTTCCCCGACTCTTGATGAGACTGCTAAATTATTGGTTATCGGGTTTGAAAATTCTATTTCAACGGACCAATCTGCTCGCGACATTCTAAGCATGATTGAAGTATCTCCATCAGACCAAAAATCAGTTGAGGAGGTGCTCAGCATCATGCAGAACGAAAGTAATGAAATCCAAATTGTCGGCACGTCTGTTATGCATTTTTAATTAAGTATGGGGGGCTTGGTTTGAGAGCTTGAATCTTACTTCGAGTCACGTTTTACTATTCGATAAACCGAAGCTCTGCTGATGTTAAGTTGCCGCCCCACCTCTGCCGCGTTACGCCCGTTAAACAACAACATGACTTCGGCCACGACCCGGTCGCGTTCGCTCTGCGATCGCCGCGGAATATAGGTTTCGATGCCAGCGAATTCGCGGCGCGCGAGCTGCTTAAGTGCAACGGTTTTATCTCGCATCTCGGGAAATTCGATTTCGATGAACTCGAAGATCCTATCGATCAGGTCGGCATTATCGAGTAGCGCAGTGGTCACCACTGCCTCCCGACTGGCCGGCGCTGATGCTGAGATGGAGTCGAGGGCGTTTTCGGTTTCCATGGTTCTTTTACTGGTTGCGCTGTTGTACTTGGAAGTGGCGTGATTGCAGCGGTGGGTTGCTCCGCCTCTAGGACGGGCTGGGCGACCGGATCGGCTTCGTGGAACAGGTCGGACGTGACAGGGTTGACCTTCTCGCGCACCAACTGCCACTGGTGGGGGGTCTTCTTGTGAAGGCCGAGGTACTGTGCAGCGGCCAAGTTGTAGACCATCAAGTCGCCGGCCTCGTTACGGGCAGACTTTTTCTTTTCCCATACGGTGACTTTGCGACCGCGCTTGTAAACGGTGATGCTGTACTCAGCGGTCAGCTGGTCGTAGTAATCATCTGGCAGGCCGTCCGGGAAGTGGGTTGCGCCCGGGCCTTCGGCCAAGCTGTAGCGGCTTGCCAAATAATCCTTGGCCGTGTCGGTACCGATCAGCCACAGCTTGGCGCCGTGTGGCATGACCTTGCCCATCCAGTTCACGTCCACCAGCGTTGGCTTGGTAGAGAGGATCGGCTTGTTGTAGGTCGATGCGCCCTTGATCGCATAGATGTGGCGGTGCTGACGCGTGCGGGTGAAGTTGTAGACGTCCTGCGTATTGGCGCCGCCCGAGTCAATGAACGTCGCGGCGATACCGAGCATGCGCCCGCCGGCGTGCTGGTACCGGCCCAGCAGCAACGCATCGAGCGAGTCCCACGTTGCCTGCTCTGTCGGCGACCCCGACACCACTTGGTAGTCAACGATCCAATCCTCCATGCCTTCGCCCCAGGACACGACCTTGAGCTCAAGGCGGTCGGGCTGCGTGTCGACAGCGGCGGTCAGGATCAGGCCCTTCATCGGCACCGTGCCCAGCTTGTAGCCTCCAGCCCGGGCCTTGAGTTCCGTGGCCTTAGTTTGTTCCTTCTTGCGCTCCCAGCAACGCGCTAGGCGCGTGTTGTAGAACACGATCATGAGCTCTTCACTGCCCTCGTCCAGCTTGGCCCGGGCAGCGCGGTATTCGCGCAGCAGGGCAATCCAGGTGAGCCAGCCGTACGGCGCGAACATCGCGCTGATCGTGAAACTGACCGTCTCCCCATCACCGGGTACGCCGGCCGACCAAGCGCCGCGAGCGAACATGCGGTTCTTGTCGGTTTCGTACATGACCGCGCCACACGCGCTGCACGGATATATCGCTTGGCCGGCGTCGTCCTCATCCAGGCGCTCGAACACCAGTGGCTGCTCGTGGCCACAGTGCACGCAGTCGGCCAGCGCCTCCTGGCGCGTGCCCTGCAGGTACAGATTCTCGATGATCGACTGACCGGTGATCGTCGGCGAGCTGGGGAAGTAGCTCTTGCGATTGCGCTCGAACGACGTCTGGCGCGCCTTCGCCAACTGGACCGGGTCACCCTCACCGTTCACGTTGGCGTTGGCGCGGTCGACCTCATCGAAAAGTACGCGACGTGCCGGGATCTCGGACAGGTTGGCGGCAGCGCCGGCAGTAACGATGTGAAGCGAGCCGCCAATGTATTCCTTGGTGTCGAGCGTATTGACGGCATCACGCGAACGCGGCGTGGCAACGCGATCGCGCACCTCGGGCACAGCGGCGATGGTCTTGCTCACGCGCGCGCTGGTGCGCTTGGCCAGCTTGCCGGTCGGCAGAATCCACAGGAAGTTGGCCGGCGATTGGTGCACCGTGGAGCAGAACCAGTTCAGGCCGACCTGCGTCTTGAGCATCTGCGACGCACCCATTAGAGCAACGGTCTTGCACCAATGCTTGTCGGACAGCGCGCGCATGACCTCGCGCGCGTGCGGCGTGCGGTCGGTCCGGTACTTGCCGGCCTCGTTCGCGCCCGACTCTTTCGGGATCACCATGTGTAGGTCCGACCATTCGTCGACCGTCATGTTCGGGTCAGGCTGCAGCCCGCGCGCGATCGCCGGGCGCACGATGATGGCAGCTGATGCGAGGCCAATCATCCGGCATGCTCCTCGAGCTGGACGTCCAAACGCTCGTTGAACGAGTGGGCCATGCTTTCGAGCAGGATGCGGTGCTCGCGCTCGATCACTTCCTCGCACTCCTCAGCGGTACGCAACGGCGCCACGTCGGCAGCGATACGACGGGCGCAGTTCAGCAGACCGTCGCGCAGCGAGCGAGCCGCTTCGAACACAGCTGAATCGACGTCGGCCTTGAGCAGGAACTGGCCAGACATCTCGGCCAGCTTGATTTCGGCTGCCGCAGCCTCCGCAGCCTCCCGGCGTGCGCGGCTCGTGTCGTAGCCTGGCACCTTGGCCACTGAGTCCGCACCTCCCGTACCCGCCGGAGTGCTGGGCTGCGCCCCAATTGCCACGGGGTCAAGTCGTTGGCCGTTCGCGCGTGGGCGGGTGTGTTTTTTGTAGAGGTGCGTCGCGTACTCCGGGTCGACCTTCCCATCGGCTACCGGGATGCTGCACCTGGTCACCGCGTCGTACGCGGACTGGCGCGAGATGCCTTGCAGCTTTGCCCACTCCGCGACGGTTGTCAGGTTTTGCGTCATATTTTTTCGTTGTCAGGTCAGTTGTCAGGAAATGTTTTTGGGTTCTGCTAGTGCGATGACGTGGCCTGAATTACCCTTGCTAGCCCTGCTCCAGGAAGAACCTAACCCCCGGGGGGGTATCAGGTTGAGCCCGGGCGCGGACGGTTGAACTCAGCATCGAAATGCCCGACGAACTTGGCCTCGATGGTGGACTGGCCGATCTCATGGAAGCGCAGGCGTGTCTTGTACTGCGCCTGCTGCACGAACACGAACATCGGCTTGATCGCCGTGCCGTGCGCGAAGCGGCGCTTGATGTACACGCCTGGTGGCAGTCCACGGTTACCGTTCGGCAGCACGAAGTACGTCACGCCCTGACGTGCGATGGTGCGATTCGAGCGCGTGCTTCCCGATGCCCGCGACTCGTGACCAGCCCCGCGCTGGACCCTCAGCTGCGACAGCATCTGGGTGATCTGGGCACGGCGCACGTTGCCGTTCGCATCGAGCGTCGCACCGTCACCAGGCATGGCAAACCAGCCCTTCGGCATCATGCCGTTGGCCTGCAGTAGGCGTTCCATCCCCTTGAGGCCACGGTTGCCGCCGAAGATTTGCGGACCGAGGAAGCGGTCAGCTGGCGTGCCCTTGCCGAACGGGTTGTCCTTGACCCACACGCGCGCCTCGAGGCTGGTCTTGGTGGCAGGCTTGAGGAACGTGCCGTTGAGCGCGTAGGGCGTTGGACGATCGAACACCGAACGCATCTCCGCCTTGATCGCAGCCTGGACGTCATTGGCCGTGCGGGTCAGCGCGATCGCTGCCACGATAGGGCCACGCCGGCCCAGATCTTCGATCCGTGCGGCCACGGCAGGGAAGTCAGTTCGCAGATTCATTCGCATCGTTTCACTCCTTTTTCCGGCTTTGCAGCCTGTTATTCAAACCCTGCAAGTCTGTAGCCCGCATGGATACTGACTCTTGGCAGGGTATGTAGGGTTGCAGGGTTGTTTTAGATGTGAGCGTCAAAAAAAAACACATCGGCATATCAACAATCGTTTCGCACCTACGTGCGCTAAACCCCGCAAACCCTGCATACCCTGCTGAAACCCGCATGGAGACTGGATCTCCGGCTTGCAGGGTTTGTTTCCTACCCTGCTCAACCCTGCAACGCCCGGTCCGCACGAACATCGCCGAGCTTCCTAAACTTGGCGATCTGCTCATCCAATGGGTCCGGGAAATCAGGGTTGTCCACCACGAACACCATCCGAGTCTTCTTGTGCTTACTGTCGACCGCCACGCTCTTCTTCGCCTTGGTCTCACGACTTCCGATCAGCCCAGCGAACTTGCACAGCGTCAGCGGCTTCTCGCCGCTCTTGTCGCACCACCGCTTGTAGATGATGTACAGGTCCTCGGACAGGCACGACGTGTACGGCGCGTCGAGGTACCCGTCCTTCCAGGCACGGTGGAACGACATCCATCCGGCCAGGCCGAACTCGATCACGCGCTCTTTGGACAGCGTCATCGGCGGCTTGGTGTGCTCGTTGAAGCCGTCGAGCGGCAGATTCAGCAGGAAGTGATAGAACGCCTGGATGCCGCCGGCCGCGATCGATCGCTGCACCTCGGCATAGAACGCCGGGTCTTGCTTGCGCCGCGCCTCGATGACCATGAAGCGGCGGTCTTCCAGCTCGATCGGGATCGGCTGCGGCTCGTTCGAGAGGAACGTCGCGTTCATGTGGTTGCGCTCGTCACGCAGCGGCAGGTTCTTCTCGTTGATCGAGGTGGTCTTGCCGGTAATCATGTACTTGAGCGTGCCGTTGTGGGAGTACTTGTCGTCACGCGACAGCACTTCTTCGAACAGCACGAACAGCTTTCGGCTGCGCCAGGCGGTAAAGCTCGACTCCAACTGGTGCTGACTGGCCACCGTGCCGTAGTCGCCATAGATCGGCTGCATCACGTCTTGGAAGAACAGCGACTTGCCGGTGCCTTGCTTCTCTCCGAACATCAGCAGCGCGGTCTGCATCTTGGCGCCCGGGTGCTGCAACGGGTACGCAAGCCAGCGCAGGATCCATTCCATGGCCTCGTCAGCCCGGTCCTCTGCATCGCACAGCGAGGCCAGGAGCGCGAGGATCGGGCCGACGAGCGCGTCGTTTTGCTTTGGCGTGAGCGGCCAGCCGAGGAAAATGTTGACGTGGCTGACCGGGTCGGCCTGCTGCGTCGGATCGAACACCAGGTTGCGCGCCTCGATCGTCTTACGTTGGGCATGCTCCTGCCATTTGCCGGTGAGCTCGGCGGTATAGTCGGCGCGCACGGCGCCCAGCGACATGACCTGCTGACCAATGCCGTCCCACACTGTCTCGGTGCCGCGCAGGAGCGTGAGGTTGTCTAGCATCTCGCCCAGCTTGCCACCACCTGCGCCTTCGACTGCCTTGCCGCCAATCAAGGTGGGGAGGGATTCCCGCATGATCGTGCGGCGCGTTGTGTCTTTCTCCCAGGCGCTAGCCAGGTCCTTGCCTACCCATGCAGCAAAGGCGGACTTTTTCAGGCGCTGCTTGCGCAGGCCGTCCCAGATGTCCGTCGTTGGGTAAATTAGCTGCATGTGCGCGAGCAGTACTTCGAGGGTCGGCACGCGGATGGAAGTAGCCACATCTACGGGCGCTTCGGCAGCGGGTGCCTCAGGCATCGGCACGTCGTCCAGGTAGGCCGGCGGCTCGTCGTCTGTGGGGCCCGGCGTCGGAGCCTGCGCCATCGTGAGGGCGAGGGAGCGCGCGGCCCGCACTTGGTCGCGCACGACGTCGAGCGATTCGGCCAGGTAAAGGTCGTTGAAGTCTGAGTCCTTGCTGTCGGCCGCACGCGCCGCGAACGACGGCACGACCACCGAGGCATTGCCGACGATGCGGGCGGCGGCGCGCGATCGGGACACGCCAGCGTTCTCGAACTTGAGCAGGCGCACCATGCGGCCCGCACGGAGGTCGGCCTCGACATACGGCGTGCCGGCAGCGTCTTCGCGCCAGGTCGCGCGCACGCGCACGATATCGCCTTTGGTCGACGCGAGCTCGTGATCCGCGCCGTCAATGACGGGCGTCCACTCGACATCGAAGTCGGCCAGCAGGGACTCGGCCAGGCGCGCCACGACCCGCATGTCATCATCGGCTAGGAACAGCAGATGGGCGGCGGGGAAGTCGGCGCGGAGCCGCTTGGCGACCGGTAGCAGGTTGCCCGCGTTGAACGCTACCATGACGGGCATGTCGAACTCGGTGGCCATGCGGACGGTTTCGCAGGTGGCATAGCCCTCGCCGATCGCGATCAGCGCAGGCGCTTCCGTCGTCTTGCCCAGCAGGCAGCATCCAGCAGCCATGTCGATGCCGGTGCTGAAACGCTTCTCGCCATCCGGCTGGATGCGCTGCAGGCCGGCCAGCGTGGCGCCCGTCTCGCTGTATTTGCAGACCGGGACGAGCAGTACGCCATCCGCATCGACGCGGGTCTTTTCACTGCCGACGCGCTTGCGTGCAAGGTAGGCCGAAGGCTGATCGCTGTCCGCAGCTGCGGCCCAGTCTATGCGTGCTCGGTTGGCAGCCATCTCCGATTTACGCTGCTTGCGATCAGCTTCGGCACGTTCATAGGCGGCTTGCTTGCGCTCAGCCTCGGCGCGCTCTTCGGCGGTGACGCCTTCCCAGTCCGTCGTGACCGAGATCGCGTTCTGGCTCTGGCCCTGCCACACGCCAAAGGCGCCAGTGACGACACGGAGGCCTGAACTCAGATCAATTTCACGTAGTACGTACCATGCCTTCTTCTTCGGGCCGAAGCGGGTGATCTTCCCGTTGAGGACGGGGTGGCCTTGAGGGAGCGCAGGCAGCCCTTCCGCCATCATCTGTTCGATGACCTGATCACGTGTTGCCATGGTCGCCCCCGTTCGATGCGCGAAGCTGAGCCAGCATGCATTGCAGGCGCACGAGGATGCGTGCCTTTTCTTCCGGGGTGCGCTCGACCGGCTGGTCGTCGCACGTATCCCACTGAGCCGGGGCAACTGGCCCAGGCGGTTGCTGATCAGCTGTCATTGGATTGATTCGGTGGAACGCTAGCCAGGGTCGGCCGGCAATAAACTTGGAACATCAAGCCCATCAGCTCCTTCATGGTCTTGTGCATCTGCTGCGAAATGTCCTCGAGCTCAGACCGCTCGCGGCGGTCGATCTCCCCGTCCTTGATCGCGTGCGTATAGGTGCCGGACAAGCGACCCAGCTCGGTGTACAACTCGTGGAACTTGTCATGCAGGCCTTCGCCAGTCACACCGTCGCCAGTCGGCAGCTCGACGAACACGCCGCCGCTGGCGACTGCGATCGCCTGGGCAAAGTGTGAGGTGCCGGCATGCGCCTGGATTAGCAGCGCCGTGGAGACGCGCATGCCGGAGCCTTTGACTTCGTACACACGCGCCTCCAGCTGCGACCTGGTCATGCCGAGCGTCGCAGCAGTCCCGGTCCAGCCGTGAACCTTGATCATTTCTTGATAAGACGGCAAGAGTTCCATAGTGTTTCCTTCCTAGTCTTGGGTATTGCAAGTCAAACAAGCTTGATAATCTTGCGCAACGTTGAGAACAATGAATTTCCTATGCGCAACTTTAAAACCGCACCAAAGTCTCGCTCTCATCCAAGCGACTACCCATTAGCTTTCGAGGTGATCTTGCATGTACGGTCCGGTGTTTTGATAACGCTTCGGGCTACAGAGAACGGTACCGGATTGATTTGGGCCTACGAACTGGGCACGGCCGCTAAATTTTCCACCGCAGGAGTATTGGTGGAGCGAACGAATGCCCAGTCAACATGTCCGTTTAAGACCTCACAGTAGGCTGCTCCATTCGACATTTTTTCGATCTCTGGGCATTTCTCAGCAGGGACATAGCCACGCCGAATCCACTCATAAACCGAGACAGGGCGAATTCCGAAATGGGCGGCAACACTGGCCGCGCCGCCCGCCAGATCGATAGCTTCTTTAAGTGAGGTCGTCATGTGGTCAATATAAGGCTAAACCTAACCTTTGTCAAAGGTTATACCTAAGTTTAATTTGTTAGGCTCAACCTTATGAAATTCAGTCAAATTTTGCGCAGCCGACGCAAGGCCCTTGGCCTAACTCAGCAAGACATTGCCGACCTATGGGGAATCAGTCCCGTGAATGTTTCGGGGTGGGAAAGCAACAAGACCATGCCTGAGGCGGCCAAACTGCCATTACTAGCTAAGCGGCTAGAAATCTCTGTTTCAGAGCTGATGGGCGAGGCGGCGGCGGCCTCGACAGACAAATGGCCTGAACCGCTGGCACACAAGTCAGGCGTTATTGCCTTTCATCCGGATGACCCAAAGTCGAGCGATATCGTGTACGTACCAGAATCAAGAATTGAGTTCTCTGCTGGCAACGGCAGAACCCCAGTCTACGAGCTAAATGAAGAACAGGAGCCTGCTGCTTATCGTCTTTCCTGGTTTCAAAAGGAGCGGATGAATCCAGATCGCGTTCGACGATTTCGAGTGTCCGGGGACTCGATGGAGCCCTATTTGTATGCGAGTGACACGATCTTGGTGAACACAGACGAAACAAATATCGTAGAAGGAAAACTCTATGCAATCCGCTATGACGACGAGCTTCGAGTCAAGTTTCTCAGCCGAAGGCTGGACGGAACACTTGTCCTTCGTAGTATGAATCCACTATATAAGGACGAAGAAGTGGCTCCTGCGCTGGCCGAGGAACATATCAGTGTCATCGGTCGAGTCCGGGACAGGGCAGGTCGCGGAGGCCTTTAAATTACGGATCTCTTTCGTCCAGGCTCGCCGTTCGCCGCAAGCCCATCTTCTATCGCGATCGAGGAGAAGCGTTTGCGCAACGCTGACAAGCGCGCGCTCTACAAGCAATTCCGTATTGAGATCATCGGAGACGTTTATCGACATAAATTCGAGCAACTGTTCGACCGATGCTGCTTTGCGTGTTACGCCCCGCCACCACTAGAACTTGATCACCATATTCCCGCTCGCGCGGGAGGTCGCCTTGTCCCAGGCAATATTATTCTTCTCTGCCCAAGCTGTAACAATCGCAAGGGGAGCATGCCTCCAAGTGAATTTTACTCTCCAGCACAGAACGCCCGCGCAAAGCGTCTCTTTGAGCAGCAAGTCAGCCTTTTTGAGTTCACCTTTGACTGGGCGCAGTGGGAGGCAGATCCCTTGGCCTATTTACTTTGCGTAGGTGTGACACCTGAAGCTGCCCAAGCATTTCTTGCTGCACAACACTGCGCTGAGACGGAAGATGGCATCACGGTCGTAATGAAGTAAGAATACAGGTATAGGTTTAACCTACTTATTTATATGTAAGGTATTGCCTATAACTTAGGTTTAGCCTAATATGTGCTTCATCAACTTCGATGGAGCTCACATGAACACCTACCAAGTCACCGTCCGTACCTCAGGCACCGCACACGTGTTCAGTGCCATTGCCGCATCTTCCGCCGACGCCTTTGAAGACGCCGCAACTAAGTTTGCAGACGTCCCTTGCGGCATCACCGTCATGACCAAGGCAGGCTGATGATTACCGTTGCCGCCATCCGCACGGCCATTGCTAACTGCGTCGCCCAGGCAAGCGCAGACGCGCCGACCGACGCCGAGCTGCGCGTCACTGCATTCGTCGCGCGCCTATCCGGCAGCATGGAGTCGCTCGGCGACCACGAACTCGACGCGATGATCTGGGGCCTATTCGACATGCCGCCCCAGCCCCAGCTGTTCGCCGCACCCGCACTCAATCCAATTCCAATGCCCGCTCCAGCGCGGTTTTGGGGGTAGTCATGGGCTTCCTGTGCCTCTACCGCTATTACCGCTTCCTTGGCACGCCATGCATCCAGGCTGCTCGCTTGGCACGCCACCATCGGATGCCCCGGAGCTAACCATGCAACGCATCTCGCCCGATCGGGCGTCCCTTGAAATTGCGCACCGCGCGCTTCACACGGACTCTCGACTGGACGAGATGCTGGAACACCCGGCCCTCAAGATCATCTTGGAGGCTCTCGCCCGCCGGCACATGCAGCGCCGCGCGTGGATCGATGTGAAGAAGCTGCAGGCCAACGACCACGATTGAGCACCTGATGACTACACCGAACAGCCAGCCCCCGAACAATGCCTTCGTTTCGCTCAAGGTCGCCGCCGAGAAGAAGATTCACGGCGACGACGTCTCGAAGGTGACGTCGTTTGCCGTCGCCCCACACCTCCTGGAGATCGAGGAAGGCTTCAATGCCCGCCCGCTGAACCCGGAACACGTGGCGGAGATGTCGCTGGCCATGCGCAACGGCGCCACGTTCCCGCCGCTCGAGGTGCGCGTCGACGATGGCCACATCCTGATTGTTGACGGTCACCACCGCCACGCCGCAGCGCTCAAAGCGATTGCCGACGGTTTCGAGGTCAAGGCACTGGACTGTCGCCACTTCCGTGGCAACGACGCCGACCGCGTCGCGCACATGCTCAACAGCGCATCCGGCCTCGCGCTCACGCCGCTACAGCTCGGCGTCCAGTACCGCAAGCTGCTTGGCTTCGGCTGGACCGAACCGCAGATCGCGAACCGTCGCGGCAAGTCGGTCCAGCACGTCAAGGACATGGTCCAGCTAGCCGAGGCCAACAGCGACGTGCACCAGGCGGTGAACGCTGGCCTGATCTCCGGCACCGCCGCACTCAAGATGGTTAAGCAGCACGGCAGCAAGGCCGGCGCAGTCATCCAGGAAGGCCTGGAGCAGGCCAAGGCCGAGGGCAAGGAGAAAGTCACTCCTCGCGCACTGGCACGCCGCTCCAGCCCCAAGGTGACAGACAAGCAGATCGTTGACTGGATGGTTGAGAACATCAAGTTCAGCCAGGCATACATCAGTGACAAGGCGCGCTACTACGAGCTCGACCTGTCCGTGCCCCACGGATCAGCAGACAGTGACGATTTGCGCACCCTCATCGCCAACGCAATTTCCCACAGCACTACCACCTGAAAGGACCACCATGAATCGCAAAACCATCGGCCCCGGCTCGCCTGTCACCTTCGACAGCGAAGTGGGACCACAAAGCGGCACCGTCATCGAATTGAAGACGGATATCGGCAACAGTGCTCGCGTCGCGTTCGTACGCGTCAATGGCACTCTGGACGGTGCACCGTGGCGCGTCCCGGTGAACGAGCTGCAACACAAGGAGGTCGCGTAACCATGAATACGACTGCCATCTCCGCAACGCTGGCTCGCCTTGGACATGCCCACCTCGACGCGGTGGAGACGGCAGAACGTCCTTCCAGTAAATCGCATCGCGACGCTAAGCGATCGTTCCGTAAGCACATCGAAATGGTCACCAGTGCCGTGGCTCTTCTTAAACAAGAGCGCGAGAAAGCCTGGACGCCTGTCGACGAGCGACTGCCCGACAACGACCTGCTGGTTCTTATTGCGGTGAACGATGACGATACATGGACCGGTTACCACATCAACGGAGCGTGGCGATATTCCGATGGATTCCCGATCGAGAAAGAACGCGTGACTCACTGGATGCCGATGCCAACGCCACCGGTGGTAAGCCCGAGGTGAGTAGCTGGGGAACCCCGAGCCGGATCAGCTCCGACCTTTACCGCGAGCGCACGGCAGCGACGCCACCTGTCTCTCTGCGCCGCCGCCGTTGCGCATGCGGCAAGGTCGTCACGGTCAAGCAGCTGACGCAGTACGGCGCGTGCGCCGCGTGCGTGTTATGCACGCCGAGCCAGGAGAAGGAAGCACGATGACCGGCCCCGTACCAAACAATCAGGACGAACCCAATGATGTCGAGGCATACCGGCATCACCTGCTTCTGCTCAAGTCGATGCACTGCTGCCGGCCAGTTGTCTACCAGGGCCTGAACCAATTCATCACGTGCTTGACCGCGAACCGTGACGGCGGGCGCATCTCGATGACGGTCTACCTGGCCGGTAAGCCGGGCGCCATTGACAGCAGCCAGATTCAAATTAAACACGCAGCCCAAAAAGGAAAGGCAGCATGATGAAAGCATCAACACCCCCCACCCAGAAGTCATTGCACGCGATGATCGCAGACGACGCTTACGCCATGTCGTTCCAGTCGATAGGACAGTACCGCGCAGCCCTACTCCAACAAGGTAATTCCGGTGCGATCCCGCCTATGGTCGATCCACTTGGTCAACATTGGCGTCAGCCTATCGACATCCGTCTGGCGCCGATGGATGACACCCACGTGCTGCTTACTCCTCAACAGATCGACGGACTGTCGGACTATTCGCATAGCTATCCGTCGGGGACCTACGACGGCAAGTGCTGGAAGCGTGAAGGTGACGAATGCTGGTACCTGTGCTGGTATCAGCCACATGCTACCCCCGGAAAGATCGGTATTGGCTATCGTGTAATCCTGCCACTGGACGTTGCAACTCAATCCCGCGTGCGGGTAAACGGAGGTGCGAAGTGAGCGCCGTTAGCGAAGCGCTGATGCGCCGCATCTGCAAAATCAAGGCGCTAGCCGAGCGCGGCGTCGATGGCGAACAGGCTGCCGCGCAATCGATGCTAGAGAACATTTTGACGCGGCACAACCTGACGATGGCGGAAATCGAGGACGAGAAGCCGATTCGCAACTGGGTCGAAGTCGAGTTCTCGGGCCGACACGAGCGCACGCTGATGACGCAAGTAATCTGCAAGGTAGGCCAGTTCTCTACCAGGCTCGCAATCAGGCAGAAAAAGGGCACGCGCTCGCGCTTTTATGTACAGCTCTCCCCGGCCGAGCACGTCGAGGTCGAATTCGTGTTTGAGCTGATGCGCAAGGCACTGGCCGAGGAAATGGAAAAGGTGCTGTCCGCGTTCATCTTCCGCAACAACCTGTACGGCCCGAACCCAGTCAGTGATGACGACAAACCAAGACCTGAGCAAACGCCCGAGGAACGCGCTCGCCTACGCCAGATTGCGGCGATGTCCGAATTCATGAACCCAGTCAACGTACAGAAAGCAATCACAGCATGAACACCTCAATCACCGCAGGAGGCGCGGCAATGTCCAACGATAGCGATCTGATCACCCGACTTGCCGCCGAGCTGGCAAAGCAGCTCAAGCCCGCGCTGCCGATCGAAATCGACTTGTGGGACATTGCGACTATTTCCATATACCTTAAGCGAAGCGAGTCGGTTGTACGCGAGCGTATGGCTTGCTTACCCGATTTTCCTAAAGCGATTCGGCTACCATCAACTCGATCAGTACGTGGCCAAGCGCTTTACCGTGCCAAAGAAGTCATTCAGTGGGCTTCAAGATACCAAGACAGAAATTAGCGATGTTTTTCTAGGAAGTTAATTCCCTACGCGCTCTTGAGTATTTTGGCTCTAGCGCCTAGTGCCAAAGTTCTTCGATAATTTTGTGAATTAACCCTATTTGCATTTTTCATTTTTCAAAAATAATGATAAATATGAATATTTTTGTTCAAAAATAATTCGTTCCAGCGTATCTTATGATTTCCATCATTGCGCTCAAGTGAAGCAATGAAAAATAAGATGAAAAGGCCGGTATGAAAAATCCATTTCAAGATCGAAAACCACATATCGAACATAATGAGCGAATTCGCACGCCCCAACGGGAAACCTATCTCGCTCTACAACAAGTATCTTCCTTACAAGAACCTGCAGAACGTGAATTTGCTGTCATTTTGCCAGTGGGATGTGGTAAATCAGGCACTATCACCATAGCTCCCTTCGCTTTTCGTTCGCGTCGTACCCTCGTAATCGCGCCTAATGTAGCCATTGCGAAGCAGCTGGGACAGGATTTTAATCCAGCGAACCCGAAAATGTTTTACCAAAAGTGCGCTGTTCTTAGTGGTGAGCCGTATCCTGAACCCGTAGAAATTCGCGGGAAAACTACCAACCGTGCCGATCTGGACGAGGCGCACGTCGTTATTACAAATATTCAGCAGCTCCAAGGTGGAGATACAAACCGCTGGCTTCGTCAGCTCCCTGACGACTACTTTGATTTGATCCTTTTCGATGAAGGACACCATGGTGTGGCCGATAGTTGGATGGCCCTTAAGGCGCAGTTCCGGACTGCCAAGATCGTTAACTTTAGCGCCACGCCAATGCGTGCCGATGGGCAAGTCATGGAAGGGCGTGTCATCTACACGTATCCTATCTTTGCAGCGATTCGTGAAGGATACGTCAAACGTTTAAAGGCTGTGCAGTTGAATCCTCGCACGCTCCGCTATGTTCGTAGTGAGGATGGCCAAGAAATCGAGGTTGATCTCGACGAGGTGCGCCGACTAGGCGAAGAGGATGCCGATTTCCGTCGAAGCATCGTAACTTCTAAGGAAACGCTGAACACCATTGCCGATGCCTCCATACGCGAGCTATATCGGCTGCGCGATGAGACTGGAGAGCAGAAAATGAAGATCATCGCTTCAGCCCTCAACTACGATCATTGCCGTCAGGTAGTCGAAGCGTACGCGGCTCGCAGCCTTCGTGCCGCCTATGTACATTCACGAGAAAATGCCCCGGCTAACCAAAAGGTGATGCAGCAGTTGGAGAACCATGAACTCGACGTAATCGTTCAAGTTCGTAAGCTTGGCGAGGGATTTGACCACCCGTACTTGTCGGTGGCCGCCGTGTTCAGTATCTTCAGCAACCTTTCACCATTCGTACAATTCGTCGGCCGCATTATGCGGGTCATTAAGCAGAACGCCCCAGATCATGTTCTCAACCAGGGCGTCGTCGTGTTTCACGCTGGAGCCAACATAGCAAAGCGATGGGCCGATTTTCAAGAGTTCAGCGAAGCTGATCAAGACTACTTTGACCAGTTCCTTCCTGTGGAAGATGTCGATCCAGATAAGACGCCTGCAGAACGTGAGGTAATACCTGTACCCCATGACTTGTCGAGCCTAGAGGTTCGCGGCCAGTCTGAAGTTCATATCGAGGAAATCCCGTTACTTCAAGATGACGAAGCACTGGCTGCCCTCCGTGTTCTCCAAGCACGAGGCTATACTACCGACGACATTGCCACCGCTTACGAGACTCTTCTGCCAATTCCTGTCACTCTTGTAGGCCAACGCCAGGCAATGCGCAGCGGGCTAACTACTCGTATAAACACTGCTGCAGCAAAGATTCTAGGAGAACGTGGGATAAACCCGCAGGGCCGCGAACTCGACAAACGACAATTTAGTCGTACAAACCTGGTCATGGCAATAGCAGCCATCAATAACCAAACCAATGCACTAGTGGGAATGAAGTCAGGTCAACGACATGACTTTTCGCGCGAGATGCTCGACCGGATCGACCAAGAATTCGAAAGCATACTTACTGCTGCGGTACAGGAATTGTTAAATGGCAACTAAATCGCTTCTCATTCGTGCTGATGTAGATATCGCAGGCAGGGCGCATAATTGCCAAGCAAGCGCTAGACACCGGATTGAGAAAGGAGACGTACGGTTGAAGGTCAAAAAGGGCCGTAGCTGGGAACACTACTGCCTAGCATGTGCGAAAAAAATCATCAGTTTAGACTTAGAAAAACTCAAAATTCTTCAGGGCATGAGGCCTTCGTCCGTAGTGACAGAAGGAGCATCGTAATTTCAATTACAGAGGTGAACTTCGCTGCTACTGGACCATTGCTTTTGGGTCGAAAGCATCTGCTCTCATCTCTAGCACAGCATGACATAGTAACTTGCTACTTATTTTATAGTTCGACACTACTACGCAAAAATTACGCATATTACATTTAAGTCTTTGATTATAAATATATTCGGATTCCGGCCGGAGGCATCGCCTGTGCGTCTTACGCATTCGTATCAAGGTAAAAGCCAGCAATCTTCCAAGAAATCGCGGTTTTTTTGCTATCGTCCCTCAGGATCACCAGGCGCCGCCAGCCCTACCCCACCAACTGGCAACCGAATCGCAAACGTCGCCCCCCGCCCCCGCCCTTCACTGCTGACACTGAGCGTCCCCTCATGCAGCTCCACGATCCGCCGCGCGATATACAACCCCAGTCCCAGCCCGGTGGCATTGTCATGCTGCTGCAGCTTGAACGCGCCAAACACATGCGGCAAATCGTCCGCCTCAATGCCCTGCCCTGAATCGGCGATATCAATCTCGACCCATCCGGCGCTGCGCCGAATGCCGATGCGAATCACCCCACCCACCGGCGTAAACTTGACCGCATTGAACAGCAAATTCCAGCACACCTGCTGCAGCCGCTGCCCATCGGCCTCAAAGCGGATATCCGCGCCATAATCGGCCGGCGTCACCTGCATCAGGATCTGCTTGGCATGCGCGTGCGGCTCCACCGTGGCGATGGCTTCGCGCAGTACCTGCCCCAGCACGATCGGCTTGCGCACGATGGACATCTGCCCAGTCAGCGTGCGCGCCGCGTCGATCAAATCGTCGACCATGCCGGCTTCCTGGCGCACATGCACGCGCATCGATTCCAGGCCGCTGACGGCCTTCTCTGGCAGGTCGGGAATCGTGCGCAGCATCAGCTCGATGCGCATCGACAGCGCCGACAGCGGCGTGCGCATCTCGTGCGAAACGGTCGCCAGGAACAGCTCGCGCGTGCGGTTCACGCGCGTCAGGTCGTCAATGGTTTCGCGCTGCCGGTCGAGCGTGCTCGAGAGCGTGAGCAGCAGGGTTTCGTAAGTGGCCATGCGCTGCGCCGATACCGGCGCGTCAAGCCGCACTTCACTCCACAGCAGATGGCCCGACACGCCGATCTGCCGGCCGATGCGCTCGCAGGCCAGTGGCGAGCTGAAATCGGCAAAGCGCCAGCCAAATACGAGCACGCCATACACGTTGCCGTGCAAGAGCAGCGGCAAGGCGCGCACGCAGAAGCCTTCGCTGAATTCGCTGGTCGCTGGCCTGCCCTGCTGGCAGACATCGCGCGCCAGGCAGCGCTCGAGCGCCGTACCGGGGCCGTCTTCGGCCCACAGCGTCGACTGCTCGGCGAGGAAGGTCGACATGCGCGAGCCGGTCAGCGGTCCGATGCGGCGTACGCCGGTCGCGTCGTAGACGGACGTTACCAGCCCGGTCGCCTCGGTGTACTGGCGCAGCGGCGCGCGCCAGTCGTCCCAGTCGATGGGCGGCTTGTCGGGCAGGTCGACGGTAATCACCGGTCGGTTTCGACCGGCTGGTGCGTCGACTCGGGCAAGGGCTCGCCATTGGCGACGGCTTCCTCGATCATCGGACTCTGGCGCGATGGCGAACGCGACAGCAGACCGTAATACGACGAGAACGGCAGTTGCGGGACGGCCTGGGTATTGCTGTCGCTATCGTCCTTCAGGATCAGGCCGCCCACGTCGATCGTGTACTCGCGCGTCACTTGCAGGTTGCGGCTGCCGCGCACTTTCGGCACGGCCAGCGCGCGGCGCAGCACGGTGGAGATTTCGACGTAATTGAGCAGGATGATGTTGTCGACCAGGTGCGAGCCCTTGAGCTCTTCGCTGATCTGCGATACACCCAGCAGTTCCGGGCTTTCGTAGTTGAACAGCGTCGTGGCCAGCCGATTCTTGAAGAAGCTCGCCAGCGCGTACAGGTAATCGGCCACTTCGCTGCGGCTGGTCATTTCATACACGGCGATCGAATCGAACACGACGCAGTCGATGCCTTCCTTTTCCACCAGCTTGATAATGCGGTCGAAGTGCACGTCCAGCTCGAGTTCGAGCGGCGACTCGTAATGGATGAACAGGTCGCCCGCATCGACCAGCGCCTGCAGGTCGAAGCCGAGGGGCTTGGCGTTGCGCATCAGCTGGCGTGCGTGTTCGTCCAGGCTCACTAGCAGCGCCTTGTGGCCGTTCTTGATGGCGTCGCTCAGGAACTGCACGCTGAGCACCGTCTTGCCGGTGCCGGAAATGCCGCTGACCAGCGTCACTGAGCCCTTGTAGATGCCGCCGTCCATCATCTTGTCGATGGCGGGCGAGCCGGTCGACAGGCGTTCTTCCGAGGTCGGCTGGTCGGGCGACATGACCGGGCGCGACTGGGCGCGGCGGTACACATGCACGCCCTGATGCGCCTCGATGCGCATGGTGTGGCTGCCGCCGATGAAATCCTGGCCGCGCGACTTGGCCACCGTCAGGCGGCGATGCACGCGGCGGCGCGATTCTTCGAACGTCAGCGAGATGATGGTGTCGAACACGAAGCGCTCATGGGCCAATACGCCGCCAAGTGATGCGTCCTTTTCGGCCGTGACCATCGTCGTCACGCCCAGGCGCGTGAGCCCCTCGATCAGCAGATGCACGTCTTCGCGGAACGGGATGTCGTTGCCTTCGGCGTACAGGCGCAATGGCGTCAGGCCGTCGATCAGCAGGCGCTTGGCGCCCATCGCCAGCAGTGCGGCCGAGAACGCGCCGTCGCTGCTGCGAAATTCGCTCATCAGCACGGCCGGGCTGGTCTGGATGATCTTGATGCGGCCCTGGTCGATCATGCCCTGCAGGTCCCAGTCGAAGCCGGCGGCGTCGCGCAGCAGCTTGGCCGGGTCGAGCTCGAACGAGACGATGGCGCCCGGCTCGTCGAAATCGACGGCGCCGCGGTAAATGAAGCCCAGGCCCAGCGTCGTCTTGCCCGCACCGGGCGGCCCTTCGACGAGCAGGTTGTTATTGCGTGGGATGCCACCGTGCAGGATCTCGTCCAGCCCCACAATCCCCGTCCTCACCAACGCGCTCATGAACTCACCTTTTTTGCAGAATGGGGCAGCTTATCATGTGTGCAAGCTGCACTCCAGCAGCAGCGGCACACCGCCGGGTCTGGTGTCTGGCAAGTCTGCCTCGATGCCGATGGTACGTGCACACGTCCGTGCGCGCTCTTGGTCTGCGACAGGACACGCCGTGGCGTACTTGCCCCGGTCAACGTGATGTAGCACGCCGTTCGTAGCGCCGCTCGATGGCGCTTGCCGTGCCGTCGCGCTCGATCGTTTCAAACTCCGCATTCAAGCGCTTGACCAGCGCGTCGGGCACGGCCCGGTTGCAGGCCAGGTAGACGGCGACCCGGTTGAACACGAACACCGGCACGATCTGCTTGTCCCAGCCATTCCTGACCAGCACGTCACTGCCCGCGCGCCAGCTGGCGGCCCACAGGTCGATGCGGCCCTGCAGCAGCTTGGGCGGATTGAGCATGTCATGGGGCGACGTATCGACGACAAGGCCCCGGCTGCGCAGATAAGTGTCACGCGCGTCGCCGGCATAGGTGCCGATGCGCAGGCCGCGCGCATCTTCCAGGTTCGTGATGCGCCAGGCCCGGTCGGCGCGCCCCATCAGGACCCACTGCGCCTCGTCGGTCGGCCCGATCCATTTGAACAAGGCTTCCCGTTCCGGTGTGCGGGTGGCGGAGTACACGCAGCCGTTGGCCTGCTGCAGCGCCGCCGCGTACGCGCGCTTCCAGGGCAGCAGCGTGATGTCGTGGGTGACCCCGGCGCGTTCCATGACAACCCGGATCTTGTCGGTGGCAATGCCGACCACGCGCCCGTCTTCGAGCATGCTTGACGGCGCCGAGCTCTCGGTGGTGATCGACAGGTAGGGAACGGCCGGCGGGGCCGCCGTTGTCATTGCCGACAGGCTGCCCGACAGGATGACAAGGCCAATGCAGAGTTGCCGAAATCGCATTTGATTCTCTTGGATAACCGCCATGGGCACGGCGCGCAAGGGCGACGGGAAGTTGTTGACTGCGCCCCCAGCATACCAGCGAGCATGATTTTTACGCAATGAACAGCCTGAGATGGTCGCTTCGACGCTACAGAACTCAACAATTCGTCCAGCAATCTCACGTGCACCAACACAGTAAATTCGGAAAATGCGATACTCCAGTTTAATGCTCCATGGAAGTTTTTTTTACTACAGTACAACTCTGCCTTCACTATGCTGCCATCGTTTGCCGTTCCTGAAGATCCATCCCTGCTGACGTACGGGATGTACGACCCCACGCTGGTGGTGCTGTCGCTGCTGGTGGCAATCTTCTCGTCGTGGATGGGCTTGCAGGTGACCGGCCAGGCCAACGCCCATCCGTCGCACCGCGCCATCGCGCTCGGTACGGGCAGCCTGGCACTTGGCGCCGGGGTCTGGGCGATGCACTTCATCGGCATGCTTGCCTTCGACCTGTGCACGCCGGTGCATTACGACCACTGGACGACGCTGCTGTCGGCGCTGCCCAGCATCGGCGCGTCGTGGGTGGCGCTGAGCCTGATTTCGCGTCCCGAACTGCGCCTGTCGCATTTGCTCGTGGGCGGCGTGCTGGTTGGCGCCGGCATCGGCGCGATGCACTATGCCGGCATGGACGGCATGCGCATGCGGCTGTCGCTGCACTATGACCCGTTCACGTTCGCGGTCTCGATCCTGGTGGCCGTGATCCTGGCCACGCTGGCCCTGAGCGTGCGCCACGGCCTGTCGCGCTTCCAGTCGGTGTCCGAATCGCGCCGGCTACTGCTGTCGGCGTGCGTGATGGGCTGCGCGATCGCCGGCATGCACTACACCGGCATGGCTGCTGCGCGCTTTTCGGGCACGGTCGATCCGGGCGGCGCAGCCGATACCAACAGCGGCTTTCTGGCGCTGTCGATCACGGTGACCACGGTGGCGCTGTCGGTGGCGGTGCTGGGCGTGAATGGCCTGCTGCGCTATCGCCAGATGTTCCAGGACCTCTCGCGCAGCGAAGCCTGGATGCGCGCCCTGCTCACCACCACGGTCGACGGCGTGATCACGGTCGGGCGCGATGGCGTCATCACCGAATTCAATGCGTCGGCCGAGCGCATTTTTGGCTGGCGCCGCGGCGAGATCGTCGGGCGCAGGATCGGGCTGCTGCTCACCGAGCGCGGTCGCGCCGCCAACTTCAATGTGCTGACCGTGCTGGCGCGTGGCAGCCTGGAAGGCATCAACACCAGCACCGAGACCTGGTGCCTGCACAAGGATGGCCACGAAGTCCCGGTACGGGGCGCAATCGGTCATGCGCGGCTGCGCGAGCAGGACCTGTTCGTCTGCTTCGTCACCGACATCAGCGAGCGGCGTGCGATGGAAAGCGCGCTGCAGGCCAGCGAGCAGCAGTTCCGCTCCCTGATCGGGAATATTCCCGGCATCTCGTACCGCAGCGCGCTGAATGAAGAATGGCCGATGATCTTCATCAGCGATGCAGTCGAACGCGTCACCGGTTACCCGGCGCGCGACTTCCTGGGCAGCCCGCCGCGCCGCGTGTTCGGCGCGATGATCCACGCCGAAGACCGCCTGCGGGTGGGCAAGGAAACCAGCGCCGCGATGCGCGAGCACCGGCCGTACCTGGTCGAATACCGCCTGCTGCATGCCGACGGCAGCGTGCGCTGGCTCTGGGAAAACGGCACCGGCGTGCACGACGACGCCGGCAACCTCCAGTACCTCGATGGCGTCATCCTCGACATCACCGAGCGGCGCGAGATGGAAGAAGCGCTGCGCTGCGCCAAGGAGAAGGCCGAGCAGGCTGCGGCCGCCCGCGCCACCTTCGTGGCGAATATGAGCCACGAGATCCGCACGCCGATGAATTCGATCCTGGGCTTTACCGACGTGCTGCTCGATGGCGAACTCAATGTCGAGCAGCGCCGCCACCTGGACACCGTGCGCAGCGCCGGCCGCGCCCTGCTGCGACTGCTCAATGAAATCCTCGACACGGCCAAGCTCGAAAAAGGCGCGGTCGAACTCGAACAGAATGACTACAACCTGCTGTCCCTGATCGATGAACTGTCGTCGACGCTGGCGGCCAATGCGCGCGCCAAGGGCCTGCACCTGGATATCCAGTACGACCCGGCGCTGCCCACCGGCCTGCGCGGCGACGAACTGCGCATGCGCCAGGTGCTCACCAACCTGCTCGACAACGCGATCAAGTTCACCGCCACGGGCGGCGTGACGCTGACCGTGAGCGCCGATGTCGACCAGCTGTGCATCGCCGTGATCGACACCGGCATCGGCATCGCGCCCGACCGCCTGGCTGCGATCTTCGATCCGTTCACGCAGGCCGACGCGTCGATGACGCGCCGCTTCGGCGGCACCGGGCTGGGCACCACGATCAGCAAGCAGCTCGTCGAGCTGATGGGCGGGCGGATCTGGGCCGAGAGTACGCCGGGCCAGGGCGCGACCTTCCACGTGCGCGTGCCGCTGGTCCTGGCGCGCTTTTGCAACCAGGCGCCGCGTGTGCGCAGCGCCGCCGTGCTGCCGCCGCTGCGCGTGCTGGTGGCCGACGACGTGCCGCAGAACCTCGAGCTGATGCAGCTGTTGATGACGCGCCGCGGGCACACGATGACGGCCGCGCGCGACGGCGGCGCGATCGTCGAACTGGCCACCAGCGGCGAGTACGACGTGGCGCTGATGGACTTCCAGATGCCGGTGATGGATGGCCTGGACGCGACCCGCGCCATTCGCGCGCACGAGGCGCGCCATGGCACCGCGCGACTGCCGGTGATCGCGATGACCGCCAGCGTGCTGGCCGAGCACCGCCAGGCCAGCGTGGATGCCGGCATGGACGGCTTTGCCAGCAAGCCGGTCGACTGGTTCGCCCTGTCGCACGAGATCGCGCGCGTGCTCGGTCTCGAAGGCGGCGTGCCGGTCGAAGCGGCCGCCGTTCCGACGGCGCCACGCGAAGTGCTCAACCGGCGCGCGGGCCTGCACCGCTGGAGCAACCGCGAAGACGCCTACGCCGAAGCCCTCGACCATTTCAGCCGCCAGTACGCGCAGCTGGACGGCGCGATGCGCCTGCATGCCGCCGGCGGCGATCACGTACAACTGCGCATGCTGGCGCACAAGGTGCGCGGCGCGGCCGCCAACGTCGGCCTGGAGCGCTTGTCCGACGCGCTGGCGACGCTGGAGCAGGCGACCAATGCGGTGCCGACCGACGAGCGGCACGCGGCCGAGGCGCTTGGCGTGGCGGGACAGGCGCTCGAGGCTGCGCTGGCCGCGATCGGCAACGTCGCCGCCACGCCAGTGCCGGCCACGCCAGGCGCCGGCATCGACCTGACACGCGCGCGGCGCGCCGGCGGCGTGCTGCTCGAAGCGCTGCGCCGCGGCGCCCTGAACGACGGCGCCATGACCAGCCTGGCCGTGGCACTGGCCGCCCATCCGGCCATCACCCGCGTGGTCCAGGTGCAGTCGGCCATCGCCGATTTCGACTTCGATCTCGCTCTCGATCACCTGGAAGCCGTGCTGGCGATCCTGGGGACCGAGTCCTCTGACGGCGCGCCTGGCGACGCCACCAACGATCCTTCCGCATGAACCAACCGACTACCCGACCGCTGATCCTGGCCGTCGACGATGAAGCGAGCAACCTGCAACTGCTGCGCCAGATCCTGCAGGACCACTACCGCCTGCTGTTCGCCAAGGATGGCGCACGCGCGCTCGAACTGGCGCGCCAGGAGCAGCCCGACCTGGTCCTGCTGGACGTGATGATGCCGGGGATGTCCGGCTACGAAGTGTGCGCGGCGCTGAAGGCCCATCCGGCCACGGCGTCGGTGCCGGTGATTTTCGTGACCGCGCTGACCGAGACGGCCGACGAGGTGGAAGGCTTCGAGGCCGGCGCGGTCGACTACATCACCAAGCCGGTCAGCCCGCCGGTGGTGCGCGCGCGCGTGCGCACCCACCTGTCGCTGGTGCGCATGGAAGCGCTGCGCGCGAGCCGCCTGGAGATCGTCCAGCGCCTGGGCCTTGCGGCCGAATACAAGGACAACGAGACCGGCCTGCACGTGATCCGCATGAGCCATTTTTCGCACATCCTGGGCATCGCGGCCGGCCTGAACGAAACGGAAGCGGACGACCTGCTGCACGCGGCGCCGATGCACGACGTGGGCAAGATCGGCATCCCGGATCGCATCCTGCAAAAACCGGGGCCGCTTGACCCCGACGAGTGGAAGATCATGCAGAGCCACGTGACGATCGGCGCCGAGATCATCGGCGAACACGCCAGCGGCATGCTGGCCCTGGCGCGCCAGATCGCGCTCACGCACCACGAAAAATACGACGGCAGCGGCTATCCGAACGGCCTGGCCGGCGAAGCGATCCCGCTGGTCGGCCGCATCGTGGCCATCGCCGACGTCTTTGACGCGCTGACCTCGCTGCGGCCCTACAAGAAAGCCTGGACCGAAGAAGACGCAGTCGCCTTCCTGCACGACCAGAAAGGCCGCCACTTCGACCCCCAGCTCGTCGACCTCTTCACCACCCGCCTCCCCGCCATCCGCGAAATCCGCACCCGCTGGGCCGAAAAACCCTGACCCTCCCCCCAAAAAAACAATGAGGGTCAGAGTCGATTTATTGGGCAATTCCTCAAAGTTGTCAAACAATTCGACTCTGACCCTAATTATTTTTAGGGCTTTTTCGACGGTGTGCGGCGTTTCTGATGCCGTCAATAATTGAATTTTTTCGGAGCATCAAATTACACGCCAAACTGGCAAAAATTAATTAGGGTCAGAGTCGATTTATTGGGCAATTCCTCAAAGTTGTCAAACAATTCGACTCTGACCCTAATTGTTTTTCAAGGGTTTTTGGGCATGGATTTGTGGGGGTGACAGCGACTCAGGCGGGGATTGGGGGTGCGATCGGCGTTGCCGATCGCGGGGGGATGCGGTGTCTCAGACTTTCGTCTGCGATGCGTCGTCTCAGACTTTCGTCTGAGACAAACCTGCTTCTGTTTGCTCAAGCGCTGCTGTGCTTGAGCCGGTGGCGCGGCGGGCGATCAGGTCGTGGTAGAGCGCGGTGTAGTTGGCGGCCATTTGTTCGGACGTGAACAGCTCTTCGAAGCGTGCGGCGGCGCGCCGGCCCATTGTGCGTGCCAGCTCGGGGTTGTCCCACAGCGTGCGCATTGCGGCGCGCAAGGCCAGCGCGTCCGATGGCGGGACCACCAGGCCCGTGTCGCCATCGATGTTGATGTACGTGGTGCCGGTGCCGATCTCGCTCGAGATCATGGGCTTGCCGTACATCGCGCCTTCGAGCAGCGAGATGCCGAAGGCTTCCGAGCGCAGGTGCGACGGGAACGAGACCGCGTAGCACAGCGTCAGCAGCGCGGCTTTATCGGGTTCGTCGATCGCGCCGACGAACAGGACGTTCTTCAGGCCCAGGCGCGCGGCCTGTTCCTTGAGCTCGTGCTCGATCGGTCCCGCGCCGACGATGACGACCGGGTAATCGGTGCCGGCAGCCGCCTCGAGCAGGATGTGCAGGCCCTTGTAATAGCGCAGCACGCCCACGAACAGGAAGAACTTGGGACCGACCCGCTCGCGCCAGTGCGCCAGGCGATCGGGATCGGGCTGCGGGTAGGTGGTGCGGTCCAGGCCGAACGGGATCACGCTGGTCTTGCCCGGATAGCGCGCCAGTACGGTCGACGAGCCCAGGTAATTGGGCGAGGTCGCGACGATGGCGTCGACGCTGCGCAGGAAGCGGTGCTTGAGCGGCTGGTACAGGCGCAGCAAGTGGCGCTGGCGCACGATGTCGGAGTGGTACGTGACCACCGTCGGCTTGTTCACGCGCGCCATGAAGTGCGCCAGGTCCATGAACGGCCACGGGAAGTGGTAGTGCACGACGTCGGCTTCACGCGCCAGGCGCGCCAGCGCACCGATCGACTGAACCGAGATGGCGTTGGATGCGATCTCGGCATTGAGCGGGACCCGGTGCACCATATGGCCTTCGAACTCGAACGGTGCGAGGTCTTGTTGGCGCGACAGCGACAGCACGGTATTGGTCACGCCAAGGCGCCCGGTGCCCACGGCCATCTGGCGGATCACCTGTTCGACGCCGCCGACCGAATCCGGGTGGTAGGTCTTGTAAAAATGAAGGACGCGCATAATCAACTCAGCTTACTGCGAAAGTACGGCTCGGTACACATTTGCCGTCAGGCGTGCGGTGTTTTGCCATGTCAGTTGTTCGGCACGTGCACGCCCTGCGGCGATGCAGCGCGTGCGCGCAACACTGTCCTGTGCCAGTGTGCGCATGGCCTCGGCCAGTTCGCCCGCCGACAGCGGATCCACCAGCAAGGCCGCATCGCCCGCCACTTCGGGCAGCGAGGTCGTGTTGGACGCCACCACCGGCACGTTCGAGGCAAACGCTTCAAGCACCGGGATGCCGTAGCCCTCGTACAGCGAAGGGAAGACGAATACGCCGGCGCCGGCATACAGGTGGCGCAATTGTTCCTGGTCGGTCAGGCGATCGAGCCAGACGAGATTCTCGCCCGCCGCGCGCGCCGCCGCCATGCTGGCCACCAGGGCCTCGCTGCGGCTGCCGGGCGCGCCGACGATGACCAGCGCGCGCTCGGCGCGCACGGCCGCCGGCAGCATCAGCCAGGCGGCCAGCAAGCGCTCGACGTTTTTGCGCGGCTGCAGCGTGCCCACGAACAGAAAATAGCCCGGCTGCAGCTTGTGGATCGCCAGCGTGGCCCGCGTGGCCTCCGGCGCGGGCGGCGTCAGCCAGCTTTCGTCGACGCCGCACGGCACCACCGTCACGCGCCGTTCGTCGACGCCAAAGCACTCGACCAGTTCGGGGATGGCAAAGTGCGACAGCGCGATCACGTGGTCGGCCTTGCGCGCAGCCTTCGCCTGCAACTGGTTTTTCAGCGCGCGCAAGCGCGGATTGCACCATTCCGGGTGCTTGATTGGCAGCGCGTCGTGCAGGCTGGCCACGACCGGGCAATCCATGCGCACCACGCGGTAATCGGTCACGTGGAATACGTCGAGCGGCATGTGCACACGGTGCGCCGCCGGCGTGACCAGGTCGAGCAGCGTGGCGGCTTCGAATGAATAGGGAAACGCCTGGCCGACACTGATGCCGGCAGCCCCGCCGCGCGCACGCGGCCAGGACCACGGCGTGACGGTGCAGCCGGTGGCCGGCAGGTGGCGCAGCAGCGCATTGGTGTAGACGCCGATGCCATCGAGGCGTCCGCCCGTCAGCCCCGGTTCGATCATGGTCGTCCCGAGGCCGACGTTGATCGCTGCGGCGTTCACGCCAGGTACATCCAGCGCAAGGTCTCGTACAGCGGCGTCGGGGCCAGGTCGCCCACCACGGCAGTCAGCTTGCGATTGCTGCCAGTCAGTTGCAACACGTCGTTGGCGCGCACGAAGGCCGGGTTGACCTGCACGTCGATGCGGTAGCCGGCGATCTCGCCCATCATCTCGATGACGTTCGACAGCGAGTGCGGCGTCCCCGAGCAGACGTTGAACGCTTCGCCGGCCGGCGCTGCCGCCAGGATGCGGCGGTAGGCACGCGCCACCATGCGCACATCCGAGAAATCGCGCGCGATCGCGAGATTGCCCAGTTCGATGCGCGCATCATTGCGGCGGAAATGCGAAACGATTTTCGGCAGCAGGAAATTGTCCGCCTGCCCCACGCCGGTGTAGTTGAACGGCCGCACGATCGTGATCGGCAACTTGTCCATCCACAGGCGCGCCATGTATTCCATGGCCAGCTTGCTCACCGCGTAATCGTTGGCCGGTGAAGGCGTCACGTCTTCATCGATGACAGGCACGCTGGCATTGCCATAGATATTGGCCGACGACGCCAGCAGCACGCTGGTTGGCCGGTGGCTGCCGGCAGCAAGCGCCTCGAGCAGATTGCGCGTACCGACCACGTTGACGCGGTAGATCGCTTCGACGTTGGCGTGGCCGACAAACGCGATACCGGCCAGGTGCGCCACGACATCGGGCTGCACGTCGGCCACCATGGCAGCGACGGCGTCGCGGTCGCACAGATCCACGGCGACCATATCGGGGCCGACCTCTTCGCCCGGCATCACGGTGCCGAACACGCGGTAGCCGGCGGCTGTCAGCTCTTGCGCCAGGTAGTACCCGGTAAAGCCGCGCAGGCCCGTGATCAGGGCGCGCCGCCCTTCCCCTTCACGCAGCAGGGTGTCGTCCGTGGCCAGGCGCGTCATATCAGAACGAGAAGCCCAGTTCGTTGCGACGCAGGTCGGCATCGACCATCATCTGGCACAGCTCTTCGAGCGTGGTCTTCGGTTCCCAGCCCAGCTCGCGCTTCGCCTTGGCCGGATCGCCAATGAGCAGCTCGACTTCGGCCGGACGATAGAACTTTGGCGAGACGCGCACCAGTTGCTTGCCGCTGGCGGTGCAGTGGGCCACTTCATTGTCGCCGCTGCCGCTCCAGTCGAGCGTCACGTCCACGGCCTTGAAGGCCATGTTGACGAAATCGCGCACGGTCTCGGTGCGGTTGGTCGCCAGCACATAGGTGTCAGGCTTGTCGGCCTGCAGCATGCGCCACATGCCTTCGACGTATTCCTTGGCAAAACCCCAGTCGCGCTTGGCGTCCATATTGCCCAGCTCGAGCACGTCCTGCTTGCCCAGCTTGATCTTGGCGACGGTATCGGTGATCTTGCGCGTGACGAACTCACGGCCGCGCAGTGGCGACTCGTGGTTGAACAGGATGCCCGACGAACCGAAGATGTCATACGACTCGCGGTAGTTGATCGTCATCCAGTGCGCGTACAGCTTGGCCACGCCGTATGGGCTGCGCGGGTAGAACGGGGTTTCTTCGATCTGCGGGATCGCCTGCACCTTGCCGAACATTTCCGACGTCGACGCCTGGTAGAAGCGGATCTTGGGGTTGACGATGCGGATCGCCTCGAGCAGGTGGACGGCGCCCAGGCCGGTAATCGATGCGGTGGCCAGCGGCTGGTCGAACGACACGCCAACGAAACTTTGCGCAGCTAGGTTATAGACCTCGCTTGGCTGCGCCGTTTCCAGCAGGCGGATGCTCGAAGCCAGGTCGGTCAGGTCGTATTCGACCAGCGACAGGTTCGGATGCGTGGTAACGCCGAGCTCATCCATGCGCCAGAAATTGACCGAGCTCGAACGGCGATAGGTGCCGGTGACGTGGTAGCCTTTTTCGAGAAGCAGTTGCGCCAGATAGGCGCCGTCCTGGCCGGTGATGCCGGTGATGAGGGCTCGTTTGTTATGCATATGATGGATGATTTGAAGTTGGTCTTGCAGGCGCAACGTGATGAAAAAGGCGCCCGGCCAAACGAAGATTGTAACAGAGGAGGTCGCCAGACTGGCTCGCGCTCCGGAGTTTGGTGCAATTCAGACAACGCTTACCCGGTCAATTATGACGCGAAAATGACGCGGTAAACGGCCTGCTTACGGTTTGTTACGAGTGTCCCCGGGCCGCGACAAAGGGCGACAGCCCGAGACAAAGTACGGTCAGGCGGCGCGTGGACGGCACCGCCATCCACGCATTCATTGCCCCGCTTAGCGTGGCGAAACCGCCTCGACGACGGCCAGCGCCGTCATGTTGACGATCCGGCGCACGGTCGCTGACGGGGTCAGGATGTGCACCGGCCGCGCGCAGCCCAGCAGCACCGGGCCGATGGCGATGCCGTTGCCGGCGGCCGTCTTGACCAGGTTGTAGGCGATGTTCGCGGCGTCGATGTTCGGCATCACGAGCAGGTTCGCATCGCCCTTGAGCGTCGAGTTCGGCATGATCTTGGCGCGCATCTTGGCGTCGAGCGCCGTGTCGCCATGCATCTCGCCATCGATTTCCAGGTCGGGCTTCTTCTGCTGCACGAGAGCCAGCGCGGCGCGCATCTTTTGCGCCGATTCCGAATTGGCGCTGCCGAAGTTCGAGTGCGACAGCAGTGCTGCGCGTGGCACGATGCCGAAGCGTTCCATCTCTTCGGCCGCCATCACCGTGATTTCGGCCAGTTGCTCGGCGTTCGGATTCTCGTTGACGTGGGTATCGACCATCGCCAGCTGGCGCTCCGGCGTGATGACGAAGTTCATCGCCGCATACACCTTGGCGCCGGCGCGCTTGCCCAGCACCTGGTCGACGAATTCCAGGTGCATCTGCGTGGTGCCGTAGGTGCCGCAGATCATGCCGTCGGCTTCGCCCTTGTGGATCATCATGGCGCCGATCAGCGTGTGGCGGCGGCGAATGGCCAGCTTGGCCAGGTCCTGCGTGACGCCCTTGCGCATCACCATCTGGTGATAGCTCTGCCAGTAATCGCGGTAACGCTCGTCGAAATCGGGATTGATGACGTCGAAGTGCACGCCGAGTTTCAGGCGCAGGCCGAATTTCTCGATGCGCTGCTCCAGCACGGCCGGACGACCGACCAGGATCGGGCGCGCCAGCTTTTCGTCGACCACCACCTGCACGGCGCGCAGCACGCGCTCTTCTTCGCCTTCGGCGTAGACGATGCGCTTGAGCTCATCCGGCGCGCTCTTGGCGATCGTAAACAACGGCTTCATGAAGGTGCCGCTGCGGTAGACGAACTGCTGCAGGTTCTCGGCGTAAGCCGCCAGGTCCTCGATCGGGCGGGCAGCAACGCCGCCGTCCATCGCGGCCTTGGCCACGGCCGGCGCGATATGGGTCAACAGGCGCGGGTCGAACGGCATCGGGATCAGGTATTCCGGACCGAACGACAGGTTCGAAATGCCATACGCCGAGGCCACGATGTCCGACTGCTCGGCGTGGGCCAGATCGGCAATCGCGTGGACCACGGCAATTTCCATTTCGCGCGTGATCGTCGTCGCGCCGCAATCGAGCGCGCCGCGGAACATGTACGGGAAGCACAGCACGTTATTGACCTGGTTCGGATAATCCGAACGGCCGGTGGCGATGATGGCATCGCTACGCACGGCTTTCACGTCTTCGGGCAGGATCTCGGGATTCGGGTTGGCCAGCGCCAGGATCAGCGGGCTCGGGCCCATCGACGCGACCATTTCTTTCTTGAGCACGCCACCAGCGGACAGGCCCAGGAAGATGTCGGCGCCCGGGATGACTTCGGCCAGGCTGCGGTGCGGCGTGTCCTGGGCGAAGCGTTCCTTGTCCGGGTCCATCAGTTCGACGCGGCCCTTGTAGACCACGCCGGCCAGATCGGTGACATAGATGTTTTCGATCGGGAAGCCCAGGTCGACGATCAGGTCGAGGCAGGCCAGCGCGGCCGCGCCGGCGCCGGACACCACCAGTTTGCACGACGTGATGTCCTTGCCCACGACTTTCAGGCCATTCAGGATCGCAGCGCCGACGATGATCGCGGTGCCGTGCTGGTCATCGTGGAAGACCGGGATCTTCATGCGCTCGCGCAGCTTGCGCTCGATGTAGAAGCACTCGGGCGCCTTGATGTCTTCGAGGTTCACGCCGCCAAAGGTCGGCTCGAGCGAGGCGATGATGTCGACCAGTTTGTCGGGATCGGTTTCGTTGATCTCGATGTCGAACACATCGATGGCGGCAAATTTCTTGAACAGCACGCCCTTGCCTTCCATCACCGGCTTGGACGCCAGCGGGCCGATATTGCCCAGGCCCAGCACGGCGGTGCCGTTGGTGATGACTGCTACCAGGTTACCGCGCGCCGTGTACTTGTAGGCGTTGGCGGGATCCTTGACGATTTCTTCGCATGGCGCCGCGACGCCCGGCGAGTACGCCAGCGCCAGGTCGCGCTGGTTCAGCAGGCCCTTGGTGGGCGTGACGCTGATCTTGCCGGGACGTGGGAACTGGTGATATTCGAGCGCTGCTTGGCGCAATTGCTGACGCAATTCTTCTTTTTTGTCAGATGACGAATCCATGCTGAAAGGCCTTCCTGGTGCGAAACGGGGCTTTCGATTCTATCAGAGAGGGTCTTGGCAACGACTACGTATTTTCAACATGATTATGTGCGGTTGCAGCAAAATCGCCCGGGCTGGCTACCCTTGGCGCCACGGTACAATCGCCGCCATGCTCTCCGAATTCGACCTCATCAAGCGTTACTTCAAGCGCGACCGGCCTGGCCGCGCGCCCCTGGGCATCGGCGACGACTGCGCCCTGCTCGCGATTGCGCCGGGCCGCCAGCTTGCCATCTCGTCCGACATGCTGGTAGAAGATCGCCACTTCTTTGCCGGCGCCGACCCGCGCATGCTGGGCCACAAGGCGCTGGCCGTGAACCTGTCCGACCTGGCGGCGATGGGCGCCCGCCCCGTCGCCTTCACGCTGGCGCTGGCCCTGCCCGAAGCCAACCCGGACTGGCTCGCCGGCTTTTCGCAAGGCCTGTTCGCCCTGGCCGACGCGCACGGGTGCGAACTGATCGGGGGCGACACGACCAAAGGACCGCTGAACATCTGCATCACGGTATTCGGCGAACTTGCGCCGGGCCACGCGCTGCGGCGCGATGCGGCGCAGGTCGGCGACGATATCTGGATCTCGGGCACGCTGGGCGACGCCCGGCTGGCACTGGCGGGGTACTGGAACGAGCTCGAATTCAAACTCGACCCGGCATTGCACGCAGAAGCGGCCACGCGCATGCACCTGCCAACGCCGCGCGTGGCCCTCGGCCTGGCGCTGGCCAGCCTGCCGGTCGCCCATGCGGCGCTGGATATTTCGGACGGGCTGGTGGGCGACCTTGGCCACATCCTGCAAGCGTCGCGCGTGGGCGCGACGCTCGATGTCGATGCGCTGCCGGCCGGGCCGGTGCTGGCGCAGCAGGCACCGGCGCTGCGGCGGCGCTTTACGGCGGCCGGCGGCGACGATTACGAGTTGTGCTTTACTGCGCCGCGCGCCGCGCGCGAGGCCGTGCTGGCGGCGGGGGCGCAGGCCGCCACACCGGTCACGCGGGTCGGCACGATCGACGCCGCGCCGGGGCTGCGCCTGGTCGATGCGCACGGCGTGGCGCTCGATCTGGCGCTGTCAGGCTGGGATCACTTCAGCGGCGCCTGATGCGCGGGCGCCGCGGGGCGCTCGAACTCGTGCGCCGTGGCGCCATGCGCGGGGTCGTCGCCTTCGCGCGGCGCCTTGCGGTCGTCATATGGGCCATGCGTCATCCAGTAGTGGCGAAACGCCAGCCGGATATTGTCACGCAGTTCCATGTCGTTCCACGGCTTGGTATAGAAGCGGTAGATCGCGCCGCGGTTGATCGAGTCGAGCACCGCCTCCACGCCCGTGTCGCCCGACAGGATGATGCGGATCGTTTCCGGATACATCTCCTTGACCTTGCTGAGAAACTCGGTCCCGCTCATCACCGGCATGCGCTGGTCGCACAGGATCACGTGCACGTGGTACAGCGCCAGCAATTCAAAACCTTCGCTCGATGACGACGCCGTCAGCACGCGGTAGCCGTCGCGCCGGAACAGCCGGTGCAGCGCGGCCAGCACGTTGATATCGTCGTCGACGATGAGCAGCGTCTGCACGTTGTCGATGACTTCCGGCGGCTCGTTCGGATTGGCGCGGTTCGAGACCACGAGCGTGGCCAGCTGCGCGGCCGGCAGCGCGCGCGAAAAGTAGAAGCCCTGGATTTCGTCGCAGCGGTTGCGCCGCAGGTACGCCATCTGGGCGCGCGTCTCGACGCCTTCGGCAACCACCTGCATGTGCAGGCTGTGCGCCATGCTGATGATGGCCAGCGCGATCGCCGCGTCGTCCGGATTCGTGATGATGTCGCGCACGAACGCGATGTCGATCTTGAGCTTGTCGATCGGGAAGCGCTTCAGGTAGGCCAGGCTCGAGTAGCCGGTGCCGAAGTCGTCGATCGCGATGCGGATCCCCAGCGCCTTCAGGCGTGTGAGCACCGCCGTCGTGCGCTCGACATTTTGCATCAGCGCGCTTTCGGTCAGCTCCAGTTCAAGCAGGCCCGCCTCGATGCCATGGCGTTCGAGGGCGCTGCGCACCACGTCTTCCAGATCGCCCTCGACGAACTGGCGGCTCGACACATTCACCGCCACCCGCACGTCGCGCACACCGTCCGCGTTCCAGGCCGCGATCTGGCGGCAGGCTTCGTTGATGATCCAGTCGCCCACGCGCACGACCAGGCCTGTTTCTTCCATCACCGGCACGAATTCGGCCGGATACACGAGGCCATAGCCGGGCCGGTTCCAGCGCAGCAGCGCTTCGCTGCCGGCAATGCGGCCCGTATTGAGTTCCAGCTTGGGCTGGTAGTGCAGCACGAACTGGTTGTCCGCCAGCGCGCCGCGCAGCGCCAGTTCGAGGTCCAGGCGCGCGAGCACCTGCACGTTCATGCCGGCGGTGAAGAAGCGGTAGCCGTCGCGCCCTGCTTCCTTGGCCCGCACCATGGCCGTGTCGGCGTACTTGACGAGCGTGCCCGGGTCGATCGTGTCGTCAGGGTACATCGCGATGCCGATGCTGGCCGTGAGCGCGGCCTGCTGGCCGTGCAGGTCGAACGGCAGGCGCAGCGATTCGCGTACTTCGTTGGCCATGTTCACGGCGTCCTGCTGCTCGCGCGGCATCGTCAGGATCAGAGCGAATTCATCGCCGCCCAGACGCCCGACCGAATCGCGCACCTTCACGCAGCGCACCAGGCGCGTGCTGAACTGGCGCAGCAATTCGTCGCCCGGCGCCGTGCCGAGCGAATCGTTGATCACCTTGAAGCGGTCGAGCGTGATGCACAGCACCGCCACGCGCCAGTTCTTGTCCTGGGCCAGCTCGATCGTGCCGCGCAGGTTTTCAAAGAACAGCGTGCGGTTCGGCAGGCCGGTCAGCGCGTCGTAGCTGGCCGCATGGCGCAGCCGTTCCTGCGCCTGCAGGCGCTCGCTGATGTCGCGCGCCACGGCGATCAGCATGCGCTGGGCGTTGCGCTGCCCTTCGGGGTCTTGCAGCTTCCAGCTGATTTCCACCGGCACCGAGCCTTCGCCGCCAGCGCGCAGCAGGTCGGTCTCGACGATGTCGGGTTCGGGCCGCCCGCCCTGCGCGGCCGCGCCCATGTGCCGCTCGAGCTGCGTGCGCGAGGCCAGGCCCAGCGCCACCGGATCGATGCGCAGCAGCGCGTCGCGCGAAAAGCCCAGCATGCGGCAGGCGCCTTCGGACACGTCGACCATCGCCATGCTGGCCGTGTCGATCAAGAACAGCGCATCGGGCGTGGCGTCCATCGCGCCGCGAAAGCGCGCCAGTTCGGCGGTGCGCTCGCGCACCTGGCGTTCGAGTTCGCTGCCGTAGTCGAGGGATTCGCGGTGCAGCAGGCGCACCTCGAGCAGGTTGCGGATGCGCGTCATGACCTCAACCGTGTCGAACGGCTTGCCAATGAAGTCGCGCGCGCCGGCTTCGAGCGCCGCCAGTTTCTTGTCCGGCTCGGCCGTCACCACCAGCACCGGCAGCCACGAATCGCTCTCCAGGGGTTTTAACGCCTCCATCACGTCGAAGCCGTCCATGCCAGGCATGTGCAGGTCGAGGATGATCAGGTCGAAGCGGTGCTTCAGGTGCAGCGCGACGACCTGGCGCGGGTCGAACGTCGAGGTGACGTTTTCGTAGCCGGTGGTCTTGAGCAGATATTCGAGCAGCTGCACGTTGACCGGTTCGTCATCGACGACCAAAATGCGGGCCCGTCTGATGTCGGACAGGGAAATCATGGGTGGTTCCTTTCGCCTGACGCGGCCAGATCCGGCCCCTCGGCCAGGGTGCTGTTGATCGCTTCAGTGAACTTTTCGATGTCGATCGGCTTGGTGAGGTAGCGGTGGAAGCCCGCCGCCACGCCACGCTCGATATCGCGCGGCATGGCGTTGGCGGTCAGCGCAATCACGGGAATGTCCGCGGTTTCCGGGTCGGCACCCAGCTGGCGCAGCACCTCGAAGCCGCTCATGCCGGGCAGGTTCAGGTCCATCAGGATGATGTCGGGACGGTGCGCGCGCGCCAGTTGCAGGCCCAGGTGGCCGTCATGCGCCGACAGCAGGCGCAGGTCGCGCCGGAATGCCACGATCTCTTCGACCAGGCGCAGGTTGGCCGGATTGTCCTCGACGTACAGCAGCAGGCGCGGTACGAATTCGGCCCCGGAAGCAGACGAGGTCGACCCGTTGCCGCCGGGCGCAGCCCGTTCGGCCAGGCTGGACGTGCGCGGCGCGGTGCTGGCCAGCTCGATCCAGAACACGCTGCCCACACCCGGGCTGCTGGTCACGCCGATCTCGCCGCCCATCAGTTCCACCAGGCGCTTGGTCACCACCAGGCCGATGCCGGTGCCTTCCTGGGCTCCCGACTCCTGGCCCAGCCGGTTGAACGGCTGGAACAGGCTCGCGACCTGCTCGGGATTGAGCCCGTTGCCGGTGTCCTGGATCGACAGGCGCATGCGCGTGGGCGTGCACTGGTCGCACGTGAGCACCACGGCGCCCTCGTCGCGGTTGTACTTGACCGCGTTCGACAGCAGGTTGAGCATCACTTGCTTCAAGCGCGTGCGGTCGGCCATGACCACGGCGCCGTCGACGTCCGGGAACAGCACCCGCACCTTGCGCGTGGCGGCGATCGGCTCGATCATCGTGCGGCATTCGAGCAGGATGTCGGCCAGCGCGACCGGCTCCATCGACAGTGTGATGGTGCCCGATTCGACCTTGGCCAGGTCGAGGATCTCGTTGATCAGCGTGAGCAGGTGGCGGCCCGACTTGAGGATGTGATTGGCAAATTCCTTCTTTTGCTCGAGCGTCGAGGGCAGCGTGTTGGAAGTGAGGATCTGGGCGAAACCCAGGATCGCATTGAGCGGCGTGCGCAGCTCGTGGCTCATCGACGACAAAAAGGCTGACTTGGCCTGGTTGGCGCTGCGCGCTTCTTCGTTGGCGTTGGCCAGTTCGGCGTTGGCAAGCGCCAGCTGCAGCGTGCGCTCGTCGACGCGCTGCTCGAGCTGCTCGTTCAGGCGCATCACCTCCTGCTGGGCGTGCGAGCGCTCGGTGGCCGTGCGCAGGGTGGCGTTGTGCGAGTCTTCGAGCTCGCGCGTGCGGCCTTCGATTTCGGTGAGCATGGCGTTGAACGAGTCGGCCAGCTCGGCCGCCTCGTCATCACCGATGCGCGGCGCGCGGCGCGAATAATCGCGTGTGGCCACCACGTCGCGCGCCACTTCGGTGATCGCGATGATCGGCGACGTGAGCACGCGCCCGAAGCGCCGCATCATCAGGTAGGCGATCGCCATCGCGATCAGGGTCACGCCGACGGCAATGGCAAGGTAATCGATGAAGCGCGCCAGTATGCGGTTCTCGGCGCGCATCACGACAGTGCCGAGCGTCTCGCCATTTTCGAGGATCGGCTGGCTGACGACCATGATGCCGTCGCCGCTGTCGTCGATCTGCTCGAGCCGCTCGGGCACGGCCCGCTTTTCACCGGCGGCCGAATACGACGCGAACAGCTGGCCACGTGCATCGTAGATGGCGGCGCCGCGCACCAGGGGACTAGCCCGCAGCAGCAGCAAGTCTTCGTTGGCAAGGCGCGGGTCGTCAAAGGTAAGTGCAGCGGACGTCATGTGGCCGACCAGTTCGGCGTCGGTCGACAGGTCATTGGTGAGCGTGCGGTGATAGCTGCGCAGGTCATAGGCCACCACCAGGGCGATCGAGACCAGCAGTGCGACGAATGTGGTCGTCATCACCATTGCTACCAGCTTCTTGCGAATCGAGCGCTGGCGGCTCATGCTTCCTCCCCGAACCGTTTCACGAAACGGCGACGCGTGTGCGCGGGGCGCTGACCCGGCTGGGCTGGCGACTTCACGATCGGGCCAACCCTGGCTGGCCACATGCGATGCGTCCGTACGGCATTGTAAGATCTACGTAAAACAAAAAAGAGACATCCAGCCACGGAGGCCAGCTGCGTTCCAGCATAGCAGTCCGGCCAAGCCGCATGTCGCACGGAACATCTGTCAGGGTTCGACAACAACTTTGCCTTCGATATGTCCATGCTGAAAGCATAGCATCTTTACCTATGGCAATATCAAGCGGCAGACTGCTCTGCAGCCGGCGTGCCTTGCGGGCGCACTGCGCGCTAGAATGGAATCACCCGGACAAGCCCGTCCGCCGACTGCACAAGGAGACGCACGTGACGCATGAACTTACCGATCTTGCAAATCAGGTCAGCCAGACGCTTGGCGCCAAAAAAATGATGCTGGCCACGGCCGAATCCTGTACTGGCGGCGGCATCGCTCAGGCGCTCACCGACATTCCCGGCTCGGGCGACTGGTTCGATTGCGGTTTTGTTACCTATTCGAACACGGCCAAGAACGACATGCTCGACGTGTCCGACGCCGTGATCGCGCAATTTGGCGCCGTCAGCGAAGAAGTGGCCGCCGCCATGGCTGCAGGCGCCGTCGCCAACAGCAGCGCCGATGTGGCTGTTTCGACCACCGGTATCGCCGGCCCGACGGGCGCCGTGCCCGGCAAGCCGATCGGCACCGTGTGCTTCGGCTGGGCGCAGGGCGACCGCGTGCAGACCGAGCGCCTGGTGTTCCAGGGCGACCGCCAGGCCGTGCGCGCGCAGGCCGTGGCGCATGCGCTGCGCGGGCTGCTGCGCTTTGTCGAATAGCCGGGCAATGGCGGCGCCAGGCCACGCCTTTCGTGCGTATCCGCGATAATAGCGTGTTGTGCGAGGCCAGTTCGACGGTGTCCTGCAGCCCCTCACTCTACGGGCTGGCCGGGGCGTCGCCTGGCCGACGCCGGCGTCGTTGCCAATGAATTATCTGGAGAATGCTTGAATATTCCTACCCTGATGGTCCCGCTGATGCTGGCCGCTGCGCCGGCCTCCGGCCCGGCCCAGGCGCAGCCCCCCGCCCCTGCATCGTCACCTGCAGCCGCGCCGGCGCCGGCGATCGCCTTTGACAAGCTGGTGCTGCCCAACGGCCTGCAAGTGATCCTGGTCGAAGACAAGCGCCTGCCGATCGTGGCCGTGAACCTGTGGTACCACGTTGGCCCGGCCAACGAGGCGCCCGGCCTGACGGGCTTTGCCCACCTGTTCGAGCACATGATGTTCGCGGCCACCGCGCACATCCCGCGCGGCATGGCCGACCGCCTGCTCGAAGGCGCCGGCGCGACCGACAGCAATGGCGGCACGGGGTACGACAGCACCAGCTACTACGACACCGTGCCGTCGAACCAGCTCGAACTGGCGCTGTGGGTGCACGCCGACCGCATGGGCTACCTGCTCGACGTGCTCGACCAGCAGGCGCTGACCAATCAGCAGGACGTGGTGCGCAACGAGCGGCGCCAGACCGTCGAGGGCGAGCCGTATGGCATCGTCGAGGAAGCGCTGGCGCGCACGCTGTTCCCGCAGGGGCACCCGTACGCGGCCTCGATCATCGGTTCGCACGCCGACATCCAGAGCGCACGCCTGGAAGACGTGCGCGCCTTCTTCACCCAATACTATGGCCCCAACAATGCCAGCCTGGTGATTGCCGGCGACATCGACAAGCAGAGCGTGCGTGAGCTGGTCACGCGCTACTTCGGCGGCCTGCGACGCGGGCCGGACGTGGTGCGCCCGCACGTGGTCACGCCCCCGATCACGGCCGAACGCCGCGTCGTCGTGCGCGACCGCGTCGAGCTGCCGCGCGTGTTCATGGGCTGGCTCACGCCGCCGGCGTATCAACCGGGCGACGCCGAGCTGATGGTGGCGGCCACGATCCTGGGCGGCGGCAAGTCGAGCCGCCTGTACAAGTCACTTGTCTACGAACGCCAGATCGCCCAGGATGTCTCGGCCTCGCAAGGCTCGCTGGGCCTGGCCTCGACCTTCGTCATCGACGTGACGGCGCGCGCCGGCCACACGCCGCAAGAGATCGAAGCGGCGATCGATGCCGAACTGGCCCTGCTGCGCACCGAAGGCCCGACCGCGCGCGAGGTCGAACGCGCGCGCAACAGCCTGGAAACGTCGCTGCTGGCGTCGCTGGAAAAGCTGGGCGGCGACGGCCTGGCCGAGCAGCTCAATCACTACAACCTGTACACGGGCGACCCGGGCTACCTGGACAAGGACCTGGCGCGCCTGCGCCGCATCGACGCCGCCGCAGTCCAGCGCGCGGTGCAGACCTGGCTACCAGAGCAGGCGCGCGCCGTCGTCACGGGCGTGCCGGGCAAACCGAAGGTGGACGATCCGCGCGCTGGCAAGCCCGCCCGGACCGCCGCCGTGCCAACGCCGGCAGCCCCGGTCAACGTGGCCGAAGCGTGGCGCGCGACGCCGCCGAAGGCCGGCCCGGCGCCCCGCTTCAGGCAGCCACGCGGCGAGACCTTCACGCTGCCCAATGGCCTGACCGTCATCCACTACCGCAATCCGGCGCTGCCACTCGTGTCGAGCCAGCTCGTGGTGCGTAGCGGCGGCGCCGCTAATCCACCCGACCTGCCCGGCCTGGCCGGTTTTACTGCCCAGATGCTGGAAGAAGGCACGGCCACGCGCAGCGCGCCGGCCATTGCCGACGACATCGCCCAGCTGGGCGCTTTCATGGACACGGGCAGCAGCGACGACGTCTCCACCGTCTCGCTGCTGGCCCTGACGTCCACGTTCGCTCGCGCGCTGGAAATCGTCGCCGACATCGTCCAGCGCCCCGCGTTCCCGGCCGCCGAGATCGAGCGCCAGCGGCAAGATCGTCTTGGCGCGCTCACGCAGCAGCGCGACGACCCGGAAACCGTCGCTGCGCTGGCAGCGGCAGGCGCGCTGTTTGGCGCCGGTCACCCGAAAGGCTATGGCCAGCTGGGCCTGGAACCGGCCATCCGGCGCACGACGCGCGATGACATCGTCGGCTTCTGGCGTCGCCATTACGTGCCGTCGAACGCGGCGCTGGTGGTCACGGGCGACATCACGCGCGCCGAACTGGAAGCACTGGCGCAGGCGCAGTTCGGCGGCTGGACGGCGTTTGATGCCCCAGCGGCTGCGGTTGGCCCGGCCAAACCAACAGCTGCGCGCCTGGTCGTCGTCGATCAGCCGGACGCTGGCCAGACAGCGCTGCAGGTAGCGACCATGGGCCCGGCGCGCGACACGCCCGACTTCCCGGCCCTGCAAATCATGAACGGGGTGCTGGGCGGAATGTTCTCGAGCCGGCTCAACAACAACCTGCGCGAGACGCGCGGGCTGACCTACGGCATCCATTCGCACTTCGACTACGACCGCCAGCCGGCGCCGTTTTCGGTCGAGGCCAGCGTCCAGCAGAATGCGACCGGTGAAGCGGTACGCGAAATCCTGCGCGAAGTCGCGCTGCTGCGGGAGGAGCCGATCTCCAGCGACGAGTTGGCGGCGGCGCGCAATGCGCAACTGCTGTCGCTGCCGGGGCAGTTCGAGACCAATGCCGACATCGGCGCCAGCCTGACGGAGTTGTTTGTCTATGGCCTGCCGCCCGATTACTACGATAGCCTGGCCACGCACCTGGCCAATGTCGGCGTCGACGACGTGCAGGCAGTGGCGCGCCGCTGGCTCGACCCTGACCGGATGATCGTGGTGGCGGTGGGCGAACGAAAAAAAATCCTGCCGCAGTTGCAGAAGCTGGGGCTGGGGCAGCCAGAGATTCGGGATGACGATGGGCAGGTGAGCAACAAGCCTCGCCACTGAACCGGTATTGCACCACACCGTGCTTGCCCGGCACGGGCCTTTGCACTAACATGTGAACACCTATTCACATGTTAGAGTCTCATGCACGAACACATTCATACGCACCCGGCCGCCCAGCCGATTGCCCCGCCGCCCGAGGAAGCGATCGGCCAGCTGGCCGACCTGTTCCACCTGCTGGGTGACGCAACGCGCCTGCGCATCGTGCTGGCCTGCCTGACGCAGCCAACTGCCGTGGGCGACATTGCCAATACGCTGTCGCTGTCGAGTTCGCTGGTCAGCCACCATCTGCGCCTGCTGCGCGCGGCCCGCGTCGTCAAGGCCGAGCGCCAGGGCAAGCAAGTCTTTTACGCAGCTGCCGACGCCCACATCAGCAGCCTGCTTTCCACCATGTTCGAGCACATCGCCGAACCCGCCACCGGAATGGACGCATGAGCCAACATCACCAGCACGATCATGACCACGATCATGGTCACGAGCACAAGCACGATCACAAGCACGACGATCACAAGCACGACGACCATGACCACGGTCACGGCTTTGGCCACCATCACCATCACATCCCCTCACTCGACGGGAACGGGCGCGCCTTTGCGCTGGCGATCGGGCTCAATATGGCCTTTGTCATCATCGAATTCGCCTACGGCTTCATCGCGCACTCGACGGCGCTGATGGCCGACGCCGGCCACAACCTGTCCGACGTGCTGGGCCTGGTGCTGGCCTGGGGTGCGGCGGTACTGGCCAAAAGCGTGCCGACTGGCCGCTACACCTACGGCCTGCGCGGCTCGTCGATCCTGGCGGCAATGGGCAACGGCCTGCTGCTGATGGTCGCCTGCGGCGCCATCGCCTGGGAAGCCGTGCAGCGCTTCGCCGAACCGGCGCCCGTGGCCGGGGCCACGGTGTCGATCGTTGCCGCCATCGGCGTGCTGATCAACGGCTTCTCGGCCTGGCTGTTCCTGGCTGGCAGCAAGGGCGATCTGAACATCCGTGGCGCCTACCTGCACATGGCAGCCGATGCGGCACTGTCGCTGGGCGTGGCGATCTCGGGCCTGATCATCATGTTCTGGGGCTGGACCTGGATCGACCCGGCGGTGAGCCTGGCGATCGTGGTGGTGATCGTGCTGGGCACGTGGTCGCTGCTGCGCGAATCGGTGCAGCTGTCGATGGCGGCCGTGCCGCCTGGCGTGGATGCCGACAAGGTGCGCGCCTTCCTGCTCGCGCAGCCCGGCGTGGCCGACCTGCACGACCTGCACATCTGGGCGCTGAGCACGACCGAGACGGCGCTGACGGCGCACGTCGTGATGCCCGCCGGGTATCCGGGCGATGCGGCGATCGATGCGATGGTGGACGGGTTATGCGGGCAGTTCGCGATTCATCACTGCACGCTGCAGGTCGAGGAAGGCACGACCCATCATCACTGCACGCTGCACGGGCACGCGCACCACTAAACTATTTGCATTCATTACGGCTGGGTGCATGAGGATTCACGTACTTATGTACATTGCATGCTACCAATCCACGGTGACGATGGGGCATTTCACCGTATAGAGTTTAAAATTTCAGAATATACGGTGAATTGCTATCGTGAACTACCTTCTACTCTCAGACAACGCAGCCCGACAGTACATGGACTCGGTCACGATTTTTTCCGAGCATGCTCGTACCGCTGAGCGAGCCCGGCAGTACAAAGGCGGGATGTATTGGAAGGTCGAAGGCAAATACGAATATCTCGTCAAAACAACACCAGACAATCGACAGCAGAGGATTGGCCGGCGGTCTGCTGAAACCGAAAAATTTCATGCTGACTTTACGACCTGCAAGCATCAGGTTGAAGAGCGACTAAAGTCCCTCAATGACGCACTACAAGAAGCGGAACGACTGAACAAAGCCTTGAAGGTTGGTCGTACCCCCGCTACTGTCGTATCGGTCCTTCAGGCTCTTCACGAATCGCGCGTGCATGACTACTTTACGGTCGTGGGTACCCACGCACTCTATGCCTATGAGGCTGCCGCGAGCGTACGCATTCAGCAAGGTGCGTTGGCAACGATGGACGTGGATTTGCTATGGGACGCGCGTAAGCGAATGCAGTTCTTGACAACAATGGCGCGTACCCAGACATCGATGCTTGCAGTACTTCAGCGCGCTGACAAAACCTTTCAACGCAAGGAGTCGCAGCTTGAAACTGCCATTAACGATAAAGGTTTCGAAGTCGATTTTTTGCGCCGTCAGCCCATCCAGCAAGACCCTCACCCGTTCCGGTTCACCGATGACGAGGAAGACTTGTGGCCGGTTCAAGCGGAAAGAGCCGGCGTGTTGACGGACTCTCCCCGCTTTGAACAAGTCGTTGTCTCAGTGACCGGGAAGATGGCGATGATGAGAACGATTGCGCCCGAAAGCTTCGTCCAGTTTAAGCTTTGGATGGCTGAGCAAGCCAAACACCGTGACCCTGCAAAGCGACGCCGCGATGTGCTTCAGGCGAGGATTGTGCAGGAATTACTGTCTGAGGCTCTGTTGCCGCCTTCTGCACCATGAAACAACCAGCATGCTACCGGCTTGAGGGGCGGGCAGCAGCTAGTCCAGCGCCATGTAGCTGCCCAGTCGTGCCTTACTTCACGTTGAGCAGTTCGACGTCGAAGATCAGATCGGAGTCTGGCGGAATCATCCCGCCGCCCGCGCCACGCTTGCCGTAGGCCAGCGCACTCGGAATGATCAGCGTGCGCTTGCCGCCGACCTTCATGCCGGCTACGCCCTGCTCCCAGCCCTTGATCACACGGCCTGCACCCAGCTGGAATTCCAGCGGATCGCGGCCATTGTCGAGCGACGAGTCGAACTTGCGGCCGCGCTGCTGCTTGGCCAGCGGCTTGTGGAACCAGCCCGTGTAATTGACGACGACATTGCTGCCGAGCGATGCTTCCTTGCCGGTGCCGACCACACGATCGACGATCTCGACCTGCGGTGCCTGGGTTTCGGCGGCGACTGGCGGCGTGACCGGGGTAGCAGCAGGCGCGGTAGTTGGCTGCTGCGCTTCCGGCGGCGGCTGGGTCGCGGGCTTGCTGGCGTCCTGTGCGCCTTCCTGGGCCTGGGCGCTGCCTGCTACCAGGAGCAGGGCGATGACTGCGGATCGACGAATCATGTGTGCTCTTCCATCAAAAGGTCGCAACCGGGCGGTTGCATCTGGCACCTATGATAGCAAGGCGGCCTCAGCTTGCACAGTTTGCCCGGCGGCTGCGGTGACAGCCTGCGCCTGGGCATTGGCCGCCTCGGCCAGCCGGCGCAGTACCTGCCCCGCCGTCACCATGCCGAAGGTGGCGGTCACCACCATGCACGAGCCGAATCCGGCGCAGTTCAGGCCCGTGATGCCGTTGTCATCGATCTCGCATGCCCCACCAGCGTTGTCTTCGCCCGTGTCCGGATACCGCAGCGGCTCCATCGAAAACACGGCGTCGATATGGTACTTCTGCTTTTCGCCGCGCGAAAAACCGTATTGCGCCCGCAGCAGCTTGCGCACTTTTTTCAGCAGCGGTTCCTGCTCGGTGCGGGCCAGGTCGCGGATCTCGACCTTGGTCGGATCGATCTGGCCGCCGGCGCCACCCACGACCACAAGAGGCATCTTGTTGGCGCTGCACCAGGCGATCAGCGCCGCCTTGGGCTTGACGCTGTCAATTGCATCGACCACATAGTCGAAGCCCTGGTTGGCCACCAGCGTCTCGATGTTCTCCAGGTCGATGAAGTCCTCGACCAGGGTCACCTGACAAAACGGGTTGATCTCGGCGATGCGCTGGCGCAGCGCTTCGATCTTCGGCATGCCGATAGTCGATGACAGCGCCTGGATCTGGCGGTTGATGTTCGATTCGGCGACGTTGTCGAGATCGATCAGGGTCAGGTGGCCGATGGCGCTGCGCGCCAGCGCCTCGACCACCCATGAACCGACGCCGCCGACGCCGATCACGCAAACGTGCGCCGCGCGGAAACGTTCCAGCGCAGGCTCACCATACAGGCGCCCGATGCCGCCGAAACGGCGCGCAAAGTCGACTTCCTCCGTGGGCGTTGCCGCCGCCCCTTGCTCAAGTAATTGATTCATCCCGATATTGTAGCGGACAGGTGTTTCGCGACTACACTAGAATGATCGTTCGTCAACCAAATAACCTGCGTGTCTCCCACAGAACAATGACCTCTCTCCTGCCCGACACCGCCCCCGATTTCTCCCAGCCGATCGCCGTGCTCAAGCATTGCCATGGCCGCATCCGCAAACAACTGTCCACCCTGGAAAAACTGCTGCCGCACCTGGCCGAACATGGCGTCGACAAGCAGGCGCGCGACGCCGCCGGCGCCGTGCTGCGCTACTTCGACAAGGCCGCGCACCTGCACCACGACGACGAAGAACAGGACCTGATCCCGATGCTGCGCGCCACCGCGCAGGGCGACGACGCCGCCACGCTGCAGGCGCTGGCGCCGACGATCGTGCAGGACCACAATGACATGGACGCCCTGTGGCAGGACCTGCACGAGCAACTGACGGCGATCGAAGCCGGCACCGGGACCATGCTCTCCAGCACGGCCGTCGAGCGCTTCGTCGCCCGCTACACGGCGCACATGGAGCGCGAAGAAAGCACGATGGCGCCGATGGCGATGCGCCTGTTCTCGCCCGAGCAGATGGCGCAGCTGGGCCAGGCGATGCAGCGCCGCCGCGGCCTGCTGGCGCCCGAGGCGTTTGACCAGCCGGTGGCCACAGCATCGGCCACAACATCGGCCAAGACAGCTGGCGTTGGCCAGGCAGTGGCCGATCTGCGCCAGGATTACGGCCAGGCCAGCCTGAATGAAGACGACGTGCTGGACGACCCGATCGCGCAATTCACGGCGTGGTTTGAGCAGGCACTGGCGGCGCAAGTGAACGAACCGAATGCGATGACGCTGGCAACGGTCGGCCCGGGCAACCGGCCAAGCTCGCGCATCGTGCTGATCAAGCAATTCGATCCGCGCGGTTTTACCTGGTACACCAATTACGACAGCCAGAAGGCGCAGGAACTGCGCGGCAACAACCAGGCCGCCCTGCTCTTCTTCTGGAGCGAGCTCGAGCGCCAGATCCGCATCGAAGGCCGTGTCGAGATGACGTCGAGCGAAGAAAGCGACCATTATTTCCGCAGCCGCCCGCTCAAGAGCCGGGTCGCGGCGATCGCGTCGCAACAGAGCAGCCCGATTGCCAGTCGCGCCGCGCTGGAAGCGAATTACGACGCCGTGGCGCAGGCTGCCGGCGACGATCCGGCGCGCCCGGACAACTGGGGCGGTTTCCGCCTGGTGCCGGAGCGCATCGAGTTCTGGCAAGGCCGCCGCTCCCGCTTTCATGACCGGATCGTCTACCAGCGCCAGCCGGACGGCAGCTGGACGCGCAGCCGCCTGCAACCGTGATCGTTACGCCTTGAGGCGGTCGCTGAAGGTCGCGCGGAACTTGCTGACCTTCGGCGCCACCACGAACGCGCAATACCCCTGCAACGGGTGTTGCACGAAGTAGTTCTGGTGGTAGTCCTCGGCCTTGTACCAGGTTTCCTGCGGCAACACCTGCGTCACCAGCGGTGCATCCCACACCATGGCCATCTCGGCCATCACGGTGCGCGCGACAGCGTCCTGCGCCGGCGACGTGGTGAAAATCACTGACCGGTATTGCGTGCCGACGTCATTGCCCTGGCGATTCAATGTCGTCGGATCGTGGATCGTGAAGAAGATCTCGAGAATGTCGTGGTAGCTGATGACCGACGGATCGAATTCCAGGCGCACGACTTCGGCGTGGCCGGTGGTGCCGTTGCAGACGGCCTCATAGGTCGGTTGGTCGGCATGACCGCCCATATAGCCTGACTCCACGCGCGTGACGCCGCGTGCTTCAAGAAACACCGCCTCGATGCACCAGAAGCAGCCGCCCCCGAGGATGGCGACCTCGCCCGTTGTTTGCTCACTCATGATGGCCCTTGTAATCGTAAAATTTCGATAAGCTTAATGTAGCGCAAAGCCCGACTGCTCGCTGTATTGACCCGCTGCCGATACGGCTAGAAAGCATGGCGCGGCAAGCTTGCGCAGGACGGTGGCATAATGAGCGTCACAGTTCCAGGAACACCATGAATACACTTTCTGCCCGCGCGACCACGCGCGGCTTCGATACGACGCATTTCCGCCAGGCGCTGTCGCAGTTTGCGACCGGCGTCACCGTCATTACGACCCGCCTGGCCGACGGCACCTTCCGTGGCCTGACGGCCAGCTCGTTCAACTCGGTTTCGCTCGACCCGCCGCTGGTGCTGTGGAGCCTGGGTGCCGGCGCGAACAGCATGCCGATCTTCAGCGGCAACTCGCACTACGTGATCAATGTGCTGTCCGCCGGCCAGGAAGACCTGGCGATGCGCTTTGCGCGTCGCGGCGAAAACCCGTTCGAGGGCGTCGACTACGAGCTGTCGCGCACCGGCCTGCCGATCCTCAAGGGCGTGTCGGCCTGGTTCGAATGCCACAACCGCAGCCGCTACCCGGAGGGCGATCACGTCATCTTCGTCGGCGAGGTCGAAGAGTGCCAGTTGCAACCGCAACCAGCACTGATCTTCCACGGCGGCAAGTTCGGCAGCACCGCCAGTCAAAAATGAAAATGCCTGTCGCAGTTTGAAAAGATCGGGCTGCGCCACGTTTCTATAATGGTCAGGTAACTTCTAACCAGAATTCAGAGACAGGATTTCCGATGACCCGTACCGACTCGCCCAAGAAAGCTGCTTTCCATTGGGATGACCCGCTGCTGCTGAACAGCCAGCTGACCGATGAAGAGCGCATGGTGCGCGACGCCAGCGCCGCCTATTGCCAGGACAAGCTGCGCCCGCGCGTGCTCGAAGCGTTCCGTCACGAGTCGATGGATGTCTCGATCTTCCGCGAAATGGGCGAACTGGGCCTGCTTGGTCCGACCATTCCCGAAGCATACGGCGGCCCCGCGATGGGGTACGTCGCCTATGGCCTGATCGCACGCGAAGTCGAGCGCGTCGATTCCGGCTACCGCTCGATGATGAGCGTGCAGTCGTCGCTCGTCATGGTCCCGATCTTCGAATTCGGCAACGAAGCCACCAAACAGAAATACCTGCCGAAGCTGGCCACCGGCGAATGGATCGGCTGCTTCGGCCTGACCGAACCGAACCACGGCTCCGATCCCGGCTCGATGATTTCGCGCGCCCGCAAGGTCGAGGGCGGCTACAGCTTGAGTGGCGCGAAAATGTGGATCACCAACTCGCCCGTGGCCGACGTGTTTGTCGTGTGGGCCAAGGATGACGAAGGCGCGATCCGCGGCTTTGTGCTCGAAAAAGGCTGGAAAGGTTTGTCGGCCCCGGCGATCCACGGCAAGTTCGGTCTGCGCGCGTCGGTCACCGGCGAAATCGTCATGGACAATGTGTTCTGCCCGGAAGAAAACGCGTTCCCGGACGTGCGCGGCCTGAAAGGTCCGTTCACCTGCCTGAACTCGGCCCGCTACGGCATCGCCTGGGGCGCGCTGGGCGCGGCGGAAGATTGCTGGCACACGGCGCGCCAGTACACGATGGACCGCCAGCAGTTCGGCAAGCCGCTTGCTGCCAACCAGCTGGTGCAAAAGAAGCTGGCCGACATGCAGACCGAAATCACGCTGGGACTGCAGGGCTGCCTGCGTCTGGGCCGCATGAAGGACGAAGGCACGGCGGCGCCCGAAATCACGTCGATCATGAAGCGCAATTCGTGCGGCAAGTCGCTCGACATCGCCCGCATGGCGCGCGATATGCTGGGCGGTAATGGCATTTCGGACGAGTTCGGCATCATCCGCCACATGGTCAACCTCGAGGTCGTCAACACCTACGAGGGCACGCACGACATCCACGCGCTGATTCTCGGCCGCGCACAGACCGGCATCGCCGCGTTCTGATCAGGTAGTTCACCCGGCGCGGCAATCGCCGCGCCGTTCAAGAACCATCCGCAATCTGCGCCTGCAACAGCGCCAGCATCGCCTGCGCCGCTGGCGTGAGCGCGCCTTCGCTGCGCCGGACCACGCCAATCGAACGCCGGATGACGGGATCGACCAGCTCACGCCGCACCAGCCCGGCGCTGGCAATCACATCGGCCGCCAGGCTCGGCAAGGCCGCCACACCCAGCTCTTCGACCACCATGGCGCCGATCGTGGCCAGGTGATCGACTTCAAACGCCGGATAAAAATTGATCCCTGCCTGCAGCGCGGCGGCGTCCACGTATTGCCGCACGCTGGTATGGCGCGACATCGAAATATGTGGATACGGCAGCGTCTCGGACAGGCGGATCGGGCTGCTGTCGCGGCCCAGCGGGTGCCCGGGCGCGGCCAGCAGCACGAATTCGTCCGTTGTCAGCGGGATGTATTCCAGATCTTGATAAGCCGGATTGGCGGCAGTGATGGCGAAATCGACACGCCCCTGACGCACCAGCTCGAACGCTGGTTCCGACAGCGTATCGGCCAGCGACAGCGCGATGTCGGGATGGCGCGCATGAAAGACGCGGAACAGGCGCGGCACGAGCCGCGCCGCCAGCGATGGCATCGCGGCCAGTGCCACCCGGCCCCGGTGCAACGCCGTCACGTCGCGTACCGCCGCGGCCGAGCGCTCGATATCGGCCAGCAATTGCTGCGCGTGCAGAACCAGAACCTCGCCGGCAGCACTCAGGGCCACCGAGCGCGTGGTGCGCGAGAACAGGCGACTCCCAAAGCCTTCCTCCAGCCGACCGATGAGTGTCGACAGGGCCGATTGCGACAGGCACACCTGCTGCGCCGCCTTGCTGAAGCTGAGCGTGTCAGCCAGCGCAAGAAAGGCACGCAACTCACGCGCGGATAGATTTATTTCCATAATCGATAAGTTTATAGAAAAAATGCGTTTCTCAGATAATTTGATGAAGCGCAAACTAAGTTCATTCTCTTTTCGAAAATGATCATGGAAAACTTGATACTTCCCAAGCCTGCGCAAGCGCTGGCCCTCGTCGCAGGCGGCGGCACAATGGGCGCCGACGTGGCGATCGTGCTGGCACGTGCCGGCTGCCGCGCGATCGTGCTCGAACCTGGCGCCACGCGCCGCGCCGCGCTCGACACCTATTTTGGCGATACCCTGGGCAAGCTGGGGCTGGAACACAAGCACGAGCGCATCACGACCTGCGCCAGCCTTGATGAACTCGACTGGCAGGCCATCGACCTGGTGATCGAGTGCATTCCAGAGAAGCTGGCGCTCAAGCAGGCCCTGTTTGCCGAACTGGTCCAGCGCGCGCCCCCCGATACTCTGCTGTGCAGCAACAGCTCGAGCTTTCCCATTTCGGCCATCGGCGAACACCTGGAAACGACCGAACGGATGCTGGGCCTGCACTTCTTCATGCCGGCGCATCTGGTGCCGCTGGTCGAGGTGGTGCTCGGCGCGAACTCATCTAGCGAGCTGGCGGAGGCGTTGATGACCTTCATGCGTGCCTGCGGCATGGTGCCGGTGCTGGTCCGCAAGGACCTGCCGGGTTTCCTGGCCAACCGCCTGCAGCATGCCCTCGCGCGCGAAGCGTTTGCGCTGATCGACGCCGGCATTGCAACGGCCGAGGACGTCGACGCTGCGGTGCGCTTCGGCTTTGGCTTTCGCTTTCTTGCGGCCGGCCCCATTCTGCAGCGCGACCATGCCGGCATTGACGTGCACTGCCCGGCAGCGGCCACCATGTACCCGTCGCTGGCCGCCAACACGACGCCGGCCCGGGTGCTGGCGCAGCGCTACGAAGGCGGCCACTACGGGATGAAAACGGGCGAAGGCTTTTATCGCTGGACGCCGGACACTATTGCCGCCGAGCGCGCGCGTTACGATGGCCTGTTGATGGCCGGGTTGCGCCTGCTGGCGCCTGAACTACCAAAGATCGAGGAACAATGATCATGTCTGCCCTCCCTTCAGCGGCGAAGCGCCCGGCGCCCCGCATCGCCCTGATCCACGCTCTGAGCCATTCGGTCGAGCCGATCAATGCCTTCATGGCCGAGCAATGGCCCGAAGCCATGCGCATGAATCTGCTCGACGATTCGCTGTCGGCCGACCTGGCCAGGTCAAGCCGTGGCCTGGACGATGCGATGCACAAGCGCTTTGCCGACCTGGCGGACTATGCGCTTGGCAGCGGGGCCGAGGCCATCCTGTTTACTTGTTCGGCCTTCGGCCCGTGCATCGAAGCAGTGGCGCAGCGCTATCCGCACATTCCCGTGCTCAAGCCGAACCAGGCCATGATTGCCGATGCCGAGGCCGGTCAGGCTGCCGGCCCGGTAGGGTTGATCGCGACGTTCGGCCCCACACTGGCCTCAATGCCCCCTGAATTTCCGGCGCGCGTCGCGCTGCGCTGCGCGCTGGCCGAAGGCGCGCTCGATGCGCTCAACCGGGGTGACGTCGATCTGCATGACGAGCTCATCGCTGACAGCGCACGGCGGTTGATCGACGACGGCTGCGCGACGATCGCACTGGCGCAATTCAGCATGGCGCGCGCGCATGACGCCTGTGTCCGTGCCGCGGGTGCACCCGTGCTGACCACGGTGCACAGCGCCGTGCATGAACTGAAACGGCGCCTGGCGCAGCAGGCACCCTGAACGACAACGTACCACCCCACCAAAACAAAACAAGACAAACCGGAGACAAAGCATGCTCAAGAAGGTACTTCTCGCAACGCTGTTCATGACCCAGGCGCTTGTTGCCGGCGCCGCCGACGTCTATCCGTCGAAGCCGATCCGCTTCGTCGTGCCCTACCCGCCAGGCGGGCCGACGGACGCGATGGCGCGCCTGATCCAGGGGCCGCTGCAGGCAAAGTTCAAGGTACCCGTGATCATCGACAACCGGGGCGGCGCCGGCGGCAATATCGGCACCGGCATGGTGGCCAAGTCGGCGGCGGACGGCTACACGATCCTGCTGGCGGCCAGCGGGCCGATGGCGGTGAACAAGACGCTGTACAAATCGATCCCGTTCGACCCGGACAAGGATTTCGCCCCGGTGATCCAGATCTCGGCGTTCCCGCTGGTGCTCGAAGTGCACCCGTCGGTCACGGTCAAGAACGTCAAGCAGTTCATTGCCATGGCAAAGGAGCAGCCCGACATGCTGAGCTTTGCCTCGGCCGGCAACGGCACCCCGCAGCACTTGGCGGGCGAACTGTTCAACACTGCGGTGGGCACCAAACTGCAGCACGTTCCCTACAAGGGCGCCGGCCCGGCGCTGAACGATGTGCTGGGCGGGCACGTCAAGGTCATGTTCGACATCCTCGGCAGCTCGGTCCAGTACATCAAGACGGGCAAGCTGCATCCGATCGCCGTGACGACGGCCACGCGCGTGCCGTCCTTGCCGGACGTGCCGACCCTGGCCGAAGCGGGCTTGAGTGGCTACAACTTCACGGGCTGGCACGGCATCGTGGCGCCGGCCGCCACGCCCAAGCCGGTGGTGATGCGCCTGAATCAGGCGCTCAACGAGATCTTCGCCGATCCGGCCTTCCGCAAGAAATGGGAAGAGCTGGGCACACCGGTCGTCGGCGGCACGCCGGAAGCGTTCGGCACCCTGATGCGCACCGAATCGGTCAAGCTGGGCAAAGTGGTCAAGGATGCCGGTGTGACGGTCGATTGATGCAGTGCGGGGCGTGGGCGTCATCATGACGTCACACGCACTTCTTATCATCCCTTCAATTTTTCGCCTCACCACCATTGAAGGGTTCACATGCATCAGGTCGTTCTCCGCCGTCTTCCGCTTGCCGTCGCCATCGGCGCGGCACTTGCCCTGTCCGCCTGCGGTGGTTCCGACCACCATGACGACGCCGCCGCTGCCGATGTCGCCATCGTCATCCCGGCCGCGCCAGCGGACCAGGGCGCGGCCGACACGGCGCCGGTGCCATCGGTCCTGGCTTTTGTCGACACCGCCGCCACCAACCAGCGCGGCGACGCCCGCTACGCCACGCTGGCCACGAACGCCGGCGTGCGCGTGCTGGGCGGCATGCTCGCCATCTGGAAGCCGGTCACCGAAATCGTCGATGCGGGCCAGACGGCCCCGGCCGTCGACGGCTTCCCGGCCGTTGCCGCATCGACCTGGACCGGCGTGCCGAACGACGGCACCAATGGCGGCACGATCATCAACGCCGCCGTGCACAATGCCAACATCGATTACGTCGTCAAGGCCACTGCCAGCCGCACCTCGGAGCAGGCGCTGCTGGCGTACCTGGACGACCGGCGCGGCAAGGGTTACAGCGTCACCGGCGGCATGGGCCCGCTGACCGATGCATGGCGCAGCGCCTCGCGCGCGACCACCACCATCAACGACATGCCGGCGGATGCCACCAAGGTCAAGTACGAAGATGGCGGCAACAACAACGGCGTTGGCGGCGCCGCCAATGCCGAGTTCGGCAAGGTCGTCGACCTGGTCAATGCGATGGGCGGCAACGGTTCGACCGAGCCGGCCAAGCGCTTCTACAAGTACGCGCGCCCTTACCGCTGGAGCAGCGCGGTACAGGTCGTGCCGCAACTCGAACCGGCCAAGAGCACGACGCCGAACACCGACGGCGGCTTCACCAGCGGCCACTCGGCCGAAGCGGTGCGCAACGCGGTCGCAATGGCTTATGTGCTGCCGGAACGCTACCAGGAACTGGTCGGCCGTGGTCTCGAGCTGGGCGAGAGCCGCATCCTGGCCGGCATGCACTCGCCGCTGGACGTGATCAGCGGCCGCGTGCAGGCGCAAGCCGTCGCTGCCGCCAACCTGATCGCTGCCGGCGCCACCACGCGCGCCGCCGCCCGCGAACAGGCGCAGACCACGCTGATGAAGCTGACGGGCACCACCGCCAGCACCTTCCCGAGCTACGCCATCTCGGGCACGCCGGCGAACGATCGCTTTGCCGACTACGCGACGAGCAAAGCCAACTACCTGCGCCGCATGACCTTCGGCCTGCCGCTGATCGGCTCGACCACCGCACCAGCCGTCGTGCCAAAGGGCGCCGAAGTGCTGCTGGAAACGCGCCTGCCGTACCTGACCGACGCGCAGCGCCGCGTCGTGCTGAAAACCACCGCGATCGGTTCCGGTTATCCGGTCCTGGACGATGCTGAAGGCTGGGGCCGCCTGAACCTGTTTGCTGCGGCCGAAGGTTATGCCGTCTTCACCGGCAACGTCGTGCTGAACATGGACGCGAGCAAGGGTGGCTTCAACGCAGCAGACCGCTGGCGCAACGACATCACCGGCAGCGGCAAGCTGGTCAAGCAAGGCTCGGGTGCGTTGAAGCTGGGCGGCAAGAACGCCTGGACTGGCGGCACGCAGGTCGATACCGGTAGCCTCGAAGCACTGTCGACAACGGCCTTCGGCACGGGTGACGTGTATGTCGCCGGCGGCGGTACCGTGATCAGCAATGCACCGGCCACGCTGGTCGTGGGCGGCAAGTACACGCAACTGACCGGCGCGACGCTGGAACTGCGCCTGGGCGCGGCCCAGGGCGGGCGCATGAGCGTGACGGGCGCGGCCACCATCGGCGGCGGCACCTTGCGCATCAAGTTCCAGGATGGCGTCAAGCCGGCCGTGGGCGACACGCTCACCGTCATCAGCGCGGCGAGCCTGAAGGGCAAGTTCGAGACCATCACGGTCGACGGCTTTAGCGTGACGCCGACCTATACCGACACTGGCCTGCAACTGCGCCTGGGTTCGTAAGCGCAGCGCAGGTTCTACAAAAAATGGGGCCGGGTTCGATGACGAACCCGGCCCCATTGTGTTGCCACGTTGCTGCCGCAGCTTATTCGTCGAACTCTTCGGCCAGATTCTTCCAGCCGCGGCTCTTGGCAAACGCGGAAAATTCTTCCGGCGCCTCGAGCACGATCAGACGGCTCTCTTGCAGGCCCGGGTCGCTGTGGCCGAAATCTGGCCCCTTGTACCCGAGCGTGCGCAGGCGCTCGACGAGTTGACGCACCAGGACGGTGTCCTTGTAGGCATCAGGATCGAGCTTGGCAGCAAACTCCACGTACACATCGATGATCCCGTAACCCTCGTCGAAAATGCGAATCTCTTTGACGTCGAGGGTACGGCCGTTGCTGTCCTTGGCCTGGAAGGCGCCGGACAGTTCAATATCGGTATCAGTAGTCATGGTGAAAGCATAGCACCGAGCCGCAGGTTGCGTAGCGCACGTCAAAATCCCAAAGCGGGGTCAGGTCTGACATTCGGACACGGCCTCTGCACTGGCATCTGTTTTTTGATTTCCTGAGCGAGACAATTCCGGGCGGATCATTTAATACCGCTTTCGAATTTCAAGGCGATTCATCAGTCAAGCGACTAAGGTTGAGGTCGTGTCCGAATGTCAGACCTGACCCCGGCTTTTGACAGCGGCTACACTTCCCATTGCAGCTTGAAGGTCAGCGACCTGCTCCGTTCATCCACCAGCGGCAGCTTGTCATCGACAATGCCCAGCGACACCGTGCGGCCGTGCTGCCATTGGTAGCGGTACAGCAGCGAGCGGTGTACCTGGCGGTCGTTCCAGGCCTCGAGTTGCGTTACCCCATCGTCGCGCCGTGCGGCCCAGGTGTTCTGCGCCAGCAGCCGCACCGAATCGCGCGGGCTGAAATGGACGATGGCCAGCGCGCGCCAGGCCGTGTCGGAAAATGCCGGCTGGCCCAGCGTGCCCTGCACCCAGGCGCGATTGATATGTTGATCAAGCTCGAGAGACCACCCGCGCGGCAAGGGAAAGCGCAGGCCGACGTCGAGGATCACATTCCCGCCCGGCCCCACGCGGTCGGCATCGGCGTCCAGCTGGCGTCCCAGCGCCGCTTCCAGTGCGATCTTCGAGATCCATGGTGCGGGCGTCGTTTCGATGCCGACATTGATGACGCGCGTATCGTGCAGGCGCCCCAGGGGCCGCGCGCGCTGGCGGTCAAAGCCCAGCTCGGCCCACACATTCGTGCGCCGGGTCGCGGCCAGCCAGACGCCCGGGCGCAGCTTGCGCTCGACCGTTTCGCCGCCGGCCTGGCCCGTCACCCGGTCGGCCAGCGTGCGCATCTCGTGCAGGACCAGGTAAGTCTCGAACTCGTACAGCTCCAGCCCGCCCAGGGATTGCGGCCCCAGGATGCGGTTGATCGAGCCGGTGGCGCGGGCGATGCCTGCTTGTGGCACGAAACCGTTGTCGTTGACGAAGCCGGGCGCGATTGCTTCGACCTCGGCTTCGTACCACCAGCGTTCGGTCTTGTGCAGCGACTTGCCCCACAGATAGCCGCCCGAGCGCCCCGCCACGCGCGCCGGCACATCGTCGTCGACAAAGCCCGCCGTCGTGCGCGACACCATCGCCACGCCGGACAGTTGCTGCTGCTCGCCATCCGCCCCTTCGCTGCGCCACTGGGCATCGACGCCGACGACGTCGTTGCCCCCAAAGCGGTGGTAGTCGCGCTGCGAGGCGAACGCGCCCAGCAGCAAGCCTTCCCCGTGCCAGCGTGCCCGCACGAGGCTCGCGACCGTCCGTTTGGTCTGCCCGTATTCCAGCGTTTCGTACGGCTTGCCGCGCAGGATCAGGCCACCCGGCTCGTCGCGCAGGCTCATCGCCGTGGCGTCGGCCTGCGCCGCGCGCCAGGTCGCCCGCAGGCCGTATTCGGGATCATTCACGGTGCGCGAATAAAAGGCCGGCAGCGGCAAGCCCAGCACGTCCGCACTCTCCAGGAAGAAGCCGCGCTTTTCGGGCAGCGACAGCGCGATATTGCCGGCGCCCTGCGACACCGGCTCGTCGATCTCGACCTGCGAGTAATCGGGATTGATGGTGGCATTGAACACCCAGTCGGCGCGCGGACGGGCATTGATCTCCAGGCCCAGTTCGGCCTGGCTGCCGCGCGTGCGCGTCCCCGGCATGGCGGCGCGTTCGCTGCGCACCGTCAGTTCGGGCCGCAGCTCCAGAAAGCTGCGGTCGCGCACCGCTTGCACGGTGGCCTCTATGCCATCGATCTCCTGCAGGAAGCTCAGGTGGCTGAGCGCGTCGATCCGGAATGGCGCCGTCACCAGCAGCATGCCGTCGGCATGCGGGATGCTGCGCTCGACCATCAGGCGCCAGTTGCGGCCATCGGCGTACGGAAAGCGCAGGTTCGACAGCGGCCAGCGCACTTCCATGCTGTAGCCGTCGGGCAGGATGGTCACGGCCGTCTCGATCGGGAAATCCGGCCCCAGATCCGATTCGTCATCCTCGGCGCGGTGGATGCCGTCGCTGACCACGCCGGTGGTGTTGATGCGCACGAACTGGGCATTGCGGCCATGGCCGGCCGGGTCGATCCAGATGCCGATGAAGTCCTGGTCGACGCCAACCTTGTCGCGCCGCGCCAGCAGGCCCCGGCGCAGGTGCGGCGCGTCGTCCCAGGCGCGGATGCCGAACACCAGCGCACCGTCGTCGACCAGCACTTGCACGCTGGTCTTCAAGGCACCAGGGGCAGGCGCGCCGTCGCGCGGCTGGTGCTTGTGGAAGTCCTGGTAGACAGGCGCGCGGCGCCATGCAGGGTCATCCAGGGCGCCGTCGATCGCAGGCGTGTCGCCCGCCGCGATGCGCAGCGCGCGCAAGCTGCTGCCATGCGCATCGCACGCGTGCAGGACAGCACAAAGCAACAAGCCGAGACAGGCAAACGAAGCCGGAGACATGCGCAGCACCATGAAAATCAGCCGCTCAGTCTAGCATGCGACTTGCCAAAGAAAACACTTTTTGGGGCCCCGGATGCGGCGTCTGGATGACATGTGGCGCCGGTCAATTGTGACACCTTGCCAATGCCGCTTTACCTTGCGTGGCATACCGCATGCATCTGATGACGATTCGTCTGGTCACCCGTGCTTGGGGCTTGCGAGCGGCCCGATTTGCGCTACCATCGAATGCATGTTGCATGGCCTGCACAGGCTGGCGCATTTCACGGCAGAGGCATGATGAGCTTGACCCCACCCGTATCCGATCCGTCCGCATCCAGCCACAGCGATGCCTTGTCGCTCGACCTGCTGCTAAGTAATTTGCCGGGCGCTGCCTACCGCTGTCTCAATGACAGCGAATGGAGCATGGTGTTCATCAGCGACGGCGTCGAAAAAGTAACCGGCTACTCGGCTGCCGCGTTCACCGGTCGACCGGGCCTGTCATTTGCGAGCATCATCCTGCCGGAAGACCGCGACCAGATGCATGCGGCGGTGGCGATCGCACTGGCCCAGAACCAGCCCTTCCAGGTCACGTACCGGATTCGCACTGCCAACGGGCAAATCCGGTGGATCTGGGAACAAGGCGCCCTGAACCGGCAGGCCGGCACGCTCGAAGGTTTCCTGGCCGATTTCACGCGGGTCAAGCATGCCGATCTGGTCATGCTCGAGCAGGCATCGTTCCTGCAGCAGGCGCGTGATGCGATCATCGCGATGGACATGGCCTCGCGCATCAGCTACTGGAACCATGGCGCCGAGCGCCTGTACGGCTGGAGTGCGCACGAAGCGATCGGCAAGCGCTTTTGCGAGCTGCTGTGCGACGAGCAGGCACATTACGAAACCGCGTTCGCCCACACGCTGGCCGATGGCGAATGGTGCGGCGAACTGGCGCACATGCGGCGCGACGGCTCGAAGGTCGACACCGACACCCGCTGGACCTTGCTGGCGCCCGACGCCGTGCCGGGCGCGAGCCAGAAAATCCTGGTGATCGGCACCGACATCAGCGAGCGCAAATCGAGCGAGGCGCGGATCTTCCGGCTGGCGTTCTTCGACCACCTCACCGACCTGCCCAACCGCGCCAATCTGCTCGACCAGCTGCGCCGCGCCCTGCTTGGCAGCGCCCGCAGCGGCAAGTGCGGCGCGCTGATGTTCTGCGACCTCGACAACTTCAAGTACCTCAACGACAGCCAGGGCCACGCCGCCGGCGACCTGCTGCTGCAGGCCGTGGCGCGCCGGCTCGAAGGCTGCGTGCGCGAAGTGGACATGGTGGCGCGTCTGGGCGGCGACGAGTTCGTGGTGCTGATCCGGCCCGTCGAGGATTCGCGCGATGTGGCGGCGGCGCAGGCCGAAACGGTGGCCAAAAAGGTGGTCGCGGCGCTGGCGGCGCCGTTCCAGCTGGGCGAGCTGCATTACACGTTGTCGGTGAGCGTCGGCGTGGTCACGCTGTGCGGCCTGCACGACACGGTCGAATCGACCTTGCGCCAGGCCGACGCCGCGATGTACCAGGCCAAGGCGGCCGGGCGCAACACGTTTCGCTTCCACGACCCGGCGGTGCAGGCCGCGTGGCTCGCGCGTGCCGAACTCGAAAGCGGCTTGCGGCGCGCGCTGCAACGCCACGAATTCGTACTGCACTACCAGCCGCAACTCGACCGCTCGGGCCGCGTGATCGGGGCCGAAGCGCTGCTGCGCTGGCACCAGCCCGATGGCAAGGTCATGCTGCCGTTTGACTTCATCCGCATCGCCGAAGAAAGCGGGCTCATCATCGAGATCGGGGCCTGGGTCATGCGCACTGCCTGCCTCGAGCTGGCACGCTGGCAGCGCCAGCCGGCAACGGCCGGCCTGACGCTGTCGGTCAACGTCAGCGCGCGCCAGTTCACCGAACCGGATTTCGTCACGCTGCTGGCGACGATTTTTGCCGAGACCGGCGTGCAGCCGTCGGGGCTGCGCCTGGAGCTGACCGAAAGCCTGGTCGTGACCGATTTCACATCGACCGCGCAGACGATGGCCACACTGAAACGGCAGGGTGTCTCGTTTGCGCTGGACGACTTCGGCACTGGCTACTCGTCGCTGGCCTACCTGCGCAAGCTGCCGCTGGACCAGCTCAAGATCGACCGCTCGTTCATGCGCGAGGTTCTCACCGACCAGAACGACGCCTCGATCGTGCGCTCGATCATCGGGCTGGGCGACAGCCTGGGCTTGCAGGTGATTGCCGAAGGCGTGGAGACGGCGGGCCAGCACCAGTTTCTGGCCAATGCAGGCTGCCATCTCTACCAGGGCTTCCTGTACCAGCCGGCGATGAGTGCCGAATTATTCGTGCTGTACGCGACCGGCACGCATTAAAAAAGCCCGCACGCGGCGGGCTCTCGTCATGCGGCTTGCGCCGTGCTTAAAACTTGTAACCCACCGCCAGCACGATCGCCACCGGATCCAGTTTCATGAACTGGGTCTGGCCGGTCGAGAAGTGCACGTCGGTGCGCAGGCGCGTCTTGATGACCGTCGCATCGGCAAACCAGCGCTCGTCGAAGTTCATCGCGATACCGACTTGCGCGCTGTAGGTCAGCTTGTTGTCGATCTTGAAGGTAGTCGGCACGTCGCTGCCAGGATTGGTGATCGAGGTCAGCTTGCCGTTACCGCGTTCCTTCATGAAGTACGCGTAAGTCGGGCCCACGCCGATGAACGGACGGAAGGCCGCGGTCGGCGCGAAGAAGCGGTACTGGAAGAATGCAGTCGGCGGCAGCGCCTCGACCGTGCCCACCGAACCCACGCCGGTGATCGCGCCCGCACCGTAGATCTGGTGCTTGTATGGCGTGCCGAGGGCGCCCTCGACCGACAGGTTGTCGGTGAAGCTGTACGACAGGATGACCACTGGCTGCATGTCGTTGCCGACGTCGGCCTTGGTGCCTGGCAGTGCCGGCGCGCTGATGTCACCGCTTTCGACCTTCGGCATCAGGCGGTTGAAACCGACCTTGGCGGTGATCTGGCCGGCCGATTGCGCCGATGCGCCGGTGGCGAACGCCAGTGCGGCAGCGACACCCGCAACCTTGGCGATACTGCTAAAACGAACTTTCATGACTTCTCCTGATAGATGTGTGAGGGCCCGCCGCCAGGGCAGGCCCGCCGCTCGTTGCTGAGAACCTGCTTACAGCCAGCCCTTGATAGCCATGTCCTTGAAGACGTAGCGGGCGATAAGGTCGTTCTCGAACGGGGTCGGATGGATCCCGTCGGCGAACATGTAGCGGCTCACATCACCTGCCACCGTGTTGTTGGCGGTGCAGATCAGCGAGGTCCCACCCAGCGCGTTGTTGGCGCACGCCGGGGTACTGGTGTTGGTCAAGCCATACGGGCCAGGATTTTTCACCTGGTCGTTGCTGACCGAGTACAGATCGGAGTACAGCACGCGCGCATCGTCGGCGCCCAGGCCGGCCTTGAGCTGCGTGTTGAAGGCATTGACCATCGCGGCGACCAGCGACTGGATCGCAGCCGGACGCGATTTCGCGGTCGGCGTGCTGGCCACGTCAGGCAGGTTGGCGACGATCACGTACTTCGCGCCCTTGGCCAGCAGTTCGTTCTTGACCAGGCCAGCCATCTGCGCACCGGCGGTACCCAGCGCCGTCACCATCGCGGTGGCGTTGGCAGTAGCGTAAGCGCCGGCGGCGGTGTTGCCGGCAGCAGTGCCGTCCGCTTGCGCGGCGGTCACGAGCGGACCGTACACAGCAGGTGCGGCAACCGCCGAATTGCCCGGCTGAGTGGCGGCAGCGCGTACGGCAGCAGCGACCAGCGTTGCATCGGTCTTGCCTGGACGGGCATTCTCGGTGGCGATCGCGGCCAGGATTGCCTGGATGGCGGCTTGCGGGTTGGTGGCGGTGGCGCCCAGGCGCGTGGCCAGGGCGCCGGCGAAGGCTTGTGCACCGGCAGCGGTGCCGGCGCTGGTCACGGCTGCCAGTTGCATCAGCACGTCATTGCCGCCCGACAGGACCGTCACGAGCTCGGTGCCGGTGAACTTGTTGCCGGACCGGGCCAGGTGGTTGGCGATCTGGGTGACCATCGGGGTGGTCATTTCGCCGATCGGCGAGCCGGTCGCAGCATTGCCCGGGCCAATCGGGTTGACAACGCGCGAACCGCCCTGGGCGTAGTTGAAGCAATTCGGATTGTTGACGATCGGTACCGAGAAGCCAAGCGATGCGTCACCTTGCAGGCCGGTCTGCGCAGCGCATGGTGCCGGCAGCTTGAGCTGGGCAGCCATGAAGTCAAGCCAGATCTTGCCGTTCAGGTCTTCGCTCTTGGCAGTGCTGTCACCGTTGATGGTGAACTTGCCGCCGCCAGCCGCTGCCACGGCGCCGACACGGTAGGTGCCGACGTCCGACAGGCTGTCGCCGAACGAGACCTGCTTGGTGAACGTGACCTTGGTCGCCTGGTCGCCGCCCGCCGGGCTGGTGCCGCCGCCGCACGCGGACAGCAGCGCTGCCGTCAGCACGGCCAGCGCAAAATTGGTTTGACGCATTGTGTCTCCTGAGTTGAATTTTTTCTAAACGAACGCTCGTGCTATTCGCTGCTTCATTACTATGCCAGCGTTCATTACCCATGTATAGCAAAATCCATTGCTTAATGGCTGTTGCGATTCGTACCTGGTAGATCCGATGGGTCTTGCTGTTGGGGTCGGATTATAACCAGCCTTTACTCGGCAGAAAGTGGGGAATTTGTAACGGGGGCCGGTAATAGACGGGGCACTGATGCCCCGTCAATTGATCCAGTGATATAAATCAAACGTCTGGTTGAACGTTGAGCAATCCGTGGACGATGCCCGTCGATCCATGCGCAGCGCGGCGCAGGCGATCGTTGACGCCCAGCCACTCACCCTGCTGAGGCGGTGACTCGACCAGGATGACGTCGGCGCCCTGCCCGTCCATCGCGCGCAGCGCGGCGTACAGCGCATGGGCGAAGCCGGCTGGCCGCGGCGGCAGGCGCTGCGCGGCGTGGGTTTCCGGCATGGTGCTGACGTGGATCAGCGCGACCTTGCGCCCGGCCGCGTGCAACTGTTCGATCGTCTCGAGCAGCACCGCGCGCTCCTGCATCGCCACCGGCGTATGCGGCGCGTAATGCGATTCGAGCGTGCCCGACGCGCGCGGCGCGGCCGCATCGGCTGCCGCCGGCAGGCGGTCGATCACGGCCGCAATCGCCTCGGCGCTGATGTGGCCAGGACGCAGCAGCACCGGACCAAGCGTGTCCAGGCGCGACAGGTCGACGATGGTCGATTCGATGCCGACCTGCGACGGGCCGCCATCGAGCACCATCGCCACCGTGTCGTCCATGGCGAATTCGTCGACGACGTGATCGGCCAGCGTCGGGCTGACATGCCCGAACTTGTTGGCCGACGGCGCGGCGATGCCGCCCTTGCCGCCCTTGAACGCGCGCAGCAGCGCCAGCGCCACCGGGTGCGCCGGGCAGCGCAGGCCAACCGTGTCCTGGCCGCCGCTGACGGCATCGGGAATGTTCGGTGCGCGTTTCAGGATCATCGTCAGCGGACCGGGCCAGAAGGCCGCGGCCAGCGCACCGGCTTCTGGCGGGATATCGCAGGCCCAGTAGTCGAGCGGGGCTTCTGGCGCCAGGTGCACGATCACAGGATGGTCTTGCGGCCGGCCCTTGGCAGCGTAGATGGCGGCCACTGCGGCCGGGTTCTCGGCGTCGGCGCCCAGGCCGTACACGGTCTCGGTCGGAAACGCGACCAGCTCGCCCGCTTCGAGCAGGCGGGCGGCGGTGTCGATGACCGACTGGTCGATCTGCAGGTCGGTCATGGTCAGGCGTCGATGCCGAGGATGGCGCAGGCGGCGCGCAGACTGGCCTGCGCTTCGCCGAGGGTCGGCGCAACGAAGGTCACGTGGCCCATCTTGCGGGCGCGGCGCGGGTCGTCCTTGCCGTACAGGTGCAGGTTGGCGCCGGGCAGCGCCAGCACGCGGTCCCAGGCCGGTTCGCGCGTGTTGTCCGTGTCACCGTCAAACCACACGTCGCCCAGGATATTGAGCATGACGCTCGGCGAATGCTGGCGCACATCGCCCAGCGGCAGACGCGCCATCGCCCGCACCTGCTGCGCGAACTGGCTCGTGATGCAGGCATCGATGGTGTAGTGACCGCTGTTGTGCGGGCGTGGCGCCATCTCGTTGACGACCAGCGTGCCGTCGGCGAGCACGAAGAACTCGATGCACAGCACGCCGACGTAACCCAGCTGGTCAACGATGGCGCGCGCCGCATCCTGGGCCTGGCGCGCGCATTCGGGCGACACGTTCGGGCCCGGCACGGTAGTGGTAAACAGGATGCCGTCGCGATGCACGTTTTCGGCGATCGGGTACACGACCGAGGCGCCATCAATGCCGCGCGCGGTCAGCACCGATACTTCGTAGGCCAGCGGCAGCATCTTTTCGAGCATGCAGGTCACGCCGTCCATATCGTCAAACGCTGTGCGCACGTCGTCGCGCGTGCGCACGCGCACCTGGCCCTTGCCGTCGTACCCCATGCGCACGGTTTTCAGAATACCCGGCAGCAGGTCGTCACCGATGGCGTCGATGTCGGCGTGCGAGGCGATCGTCTTGTGCGGCGCCGGCATCACCTTGGAGGTTGGCGCGCACTCGACAAAGAACCGCTTTTCGGCGATGCGGTCCTGGGCGATCGACACGCACGATGCGCCCGGTGCGACAAAGCTGCCTTCGGCCAGCAGTTGCAGGCTGTCGGCCGGCACGTTCTCGAACTCGGTCGTCACGGCAGCGCACAGCGCGCGCAGTTCGGCCAGCGCCGCCGCATCGTCGTAGTTGCCTTCGATGGTGCGATCGGCAACCTGCCCGGCCGGGCAGTCGGCGCTCGGCTCGAGCACGGCGACCTGGTAGCCCATGCTTTGCGCGGCGTGCGCGAACATGCGGCCAAGCTGGCCGCCGCCCATCACGCCAAGCCAGGTGGATGGATCGGCCGATGGAAGAATTGGAGAAGTCTGCTGCGCTTGGGTCATCGGATCAAACAGGTAAGGTCATGGCCTGGGCGGCGGCGGTCTGGTCGCGGCGGAACTGCTCCAGCTTGTCGGCCAGCGCCTCGTCATTGGCAGCAAGAATTGCCACGGCGGTCAGGGCCGCGTTGGCGGCGCCCGCTTCACCGATGGCGAACGTCGCCACCGGCACGCCTTTGGGCATCTGCACGATCGACAGCAGCGAGTCTTCGCCACGCAGGTACTTCGATGGCACGGGCACGCCCAGCACCGGCACGATGGTCTTGGCGGCCACCATGCCAGGCAGGTGGGCCGCGCCACCGGCGCCGGCGATGATCGCGCGCAGGCCGCGCGCGCGGGCTGTTTCGGCGTAGGTGAACATTTCGTCCGGCATGCGGTGGGCCGAGATCACCGAGGCTTCGAACGGCACGCCGAACTGCTTCAGGATCGCGACCGCGTTTTGCATCACATCCCAGTCGGACGACGAGCCCATGATGACGCCGACGAGCGGCTTGGATTGCTCGGTCATCGCTTATGCCTTCAGCTTTTCGCCGGTCAGGCGTTCGATGGCCTCGAAATACTTGGCCTGGGTTTTGTCGATGACGTCCTGCGGCAGGTTCGGCGCCGGTGCGGTCTTTGGCCACTCGGTCAGCGTTTCGAGATAGTCCCGCACGAACTGCTTGTCGAACGACGGCGGCGACATGCCCGGCGCGTACGAGTCGGCTGGCCAGAAGCGCGACGAATCGGCAGTCAGCACTTCGTCCATCAGGTGCAGCACGTTGTTGTCGTCCAGGCCGAATTCGAACTTGGTGTCGGCGATGATGATGCCGCGCGTGGCTGCGTATTCGGCAGCGGTGGTGTAGAGCTTGATGCTGATGTCGCGCATTTTGGCAGCCAGTTCGGCGCCGATTTTTTCTTCCATCTGGGCGAACGAGATGTTTTCGTCGTGCTCGCCCAGGTCAGCCTTGGCGGCCGGCGTGAAGATCGGCTCCGGCAGCTTTTCAGCCTGCTGAAGACCCGCTGGCAGCGCGATGCCGCAGATGGCGCCGCTTTGCTGATAATCCTTCCAGCCCGAACCGATGATGTAGCCGCGCACGACGGCTTCGACCATGATCGGTTTCAGGCGCTTGGCCACGACCGCGCGGCCGGTCACCTGCTCGACCTCGTTCGGCGCGACCACGCTTTCCGGCGCGACGCCGGTCAGGTGGTTCGGCACGATGTGACCGAGCTTCTCGAACCAGAAATCGCTCATCTGGTTCAGTACCTTGCCCTTGCCGGGGATCGGCTCGTTCATGACCACGTCGAAGGCCGACAGGCGGTCGGTGGTGACGATCAGGATCTTGTCGTCGCCAACGGCGTAGTTATCGCGCACCTTGCCGTGACCGAGCAGTGGCAGGGACTGAATGGAGGATTGGTAGAGGCTGTTCATAGATGGGGTATCAGGAAAGCGGAACCGGCGACAAGGGCCGCCGGTTGAGAAAGTCAGGCCATGCAGGCCTGGCCAATGCGATATTTTACGTCAAAACAGGCCGGCGTCGATCAAACGACGGGCCTTGATACACGATCCGCGCCCTTAAAACGTCGTTCCCGCGAAGGCGGGAACCCAAGTCCATACACGCTGCGGCAAACCATGCGCTTGCCGCTGTGCGAAGCACATTGGGTTCCCGCCGCCGCGGGAACGACGTAGTCAAGGCGGCGCCGAGGTTTATTGAACGATCTGCGACAGCTCGCCCGCCTTGTAGCGCTCGGCCATCTTGTCCAGCGGGATTGGCTTGATCTTGTCAGCCTGGCCTTCGCAGCCAAACGACAGGAAGCGCGCCTTGCACACGTCCATTGCCGCTTCGCGCGCTGGCTTCAGGTAATCGCGTGGATCGAACTTCGACGGATTCTGGAACATGTACTTGCGAATCGCTGCCGTCATCGCCAGGCGAATGTCGGTGTCAATGTTGATCTTGCGAACGCCGTGCTTGATGCCCTCTTGAATCTCTTCGACCGGCACGCCGTAGGTCTCTTTCATGTCACCGCCGAATTCGCGGATGATCGCCAGCAGCTCTTGCGGCACCGACGACGAACCGTGCATCACCAGGTGCGTGTTCGGGATGCGTGCGTGAATCTCTTTGATGCGGTCGATCGCCAGGATGTCGCCGGTTGGCTTGCGCGTGAACTTGTAGGCGCCGTGCGAAGTACCGATGGCGATTGCCAGCGCGTCGCACTGGGTGCGCTTGACGAAGTCGGCAGCCTGGTCGACGTTGGTCAGCAGCTGCTCGCGGGTCATGGCGCCGTCGGCGCCATGACCGTCTTCCTTGTCGCCCATCATCGTTTCGAGCGAACCGAGCACGCCCAGTTCGGCTTCGACAGTCACGCCGATCGAGTGCGCGAACTTGACGACCTCTTGCGAGACAGCGACGTTGTACTCATAGCTGGCGACGCTCTTGCCATCGGCCTCGAGCGAACCATCCATCATCACCGACGAGAAACCCGAACGGATCGCGGCCATGCAGACGGCCGGCGACTGGCCGTGATCCTGGTGCATGACGACCGGGATGTGCGGATACGCTTCGACCGCAGCGTCGATCAGGTGACGCAGGAAGGCTTCGCCCGCGTACTTGCGCGCGCCGGCCGATGCCTGCATGATCACCGGGCTGTTGACAGCGTCGGCGGCAGCCATGATGGCCTGCACCTGTTCGAGGTTGTTGACGTTAAATGCCGGCAAGCCGTAGCCGTTTTCGGCGGCGTGGTCCAGCAACTGACGCAGTGATACGAGTGCCATGGTAGTACTCCAAAACAATAAAGAAACTTGTCGGGAAGTGGTGCGCGCCGAGCGCGGCATGCCGAACTACCGGCATGCCGTGAACGCATCAGGCGCGGCGCCCCGTCCCGTTAATCATATTCGCCCACACGCACGATCTTGAGCGCATTGGTGCCGCCGGCTTCGCCCATTGGCGAACCCCACGTCACCACGATCAGGTCGCCCTTGCGCACGTAACCTTCATTCATCAACAGCTCTTCGGCCTTGCGCAGCACGGCGTGGCTGCCGCCTTCCTGCTCGAGGTGGAAGGCGCGCACGTTGCGGTACAGCGAGGCCTTGCGCTCGGTCGTCTTGAGCGGGGTGAGCGCCAGGATCGGCGTGTCGATGCTGTGACGGCTCATCCACAACGCAGTCGAGCCCGATTCGGTCAGCGCCACGATCGCTTTCACGCGCAAGTGATGCGCGGTAAACAGCGTACCGTACGCGATGGTCTGGTCGATGCGGGTGAACTGTTTGTTGAGGAAGTCGACGTCGACCTTGTTGTATTCGGACATCTCGGCTTCGAGACAGACCGCGGCCATCATCTCGACCGTTTCGATCGGGTACTTGCCCGATGCGGTCTCGGCCGAGGTCATGACGGCGTCGGTGCCGTCCAGCACGGCGTTGGCGACGTCCGAGACTTCGGCGCGGGTCGGCACGGCGTTGACGATCATCGACTCCATCATCTGGGTCGCGGTGATGGCCAGCTTGTTCGAATCGCGCGCCATGCGGATCATGCGCTTTTGCAGCGCCGGCACGGCGGCATTGCCCACTTCGACGGCCAGGTCGCCACGGGCGACCATGATGCCGTCCGACGCATCCAGAATCTCCTGCAGCAGCGGAATCGCTTCGGCGCGCTCGATCTTGGCGATCATCATCGGCTTGTGGCCGTACGGCTCGCCGGCGATATTGGCCAGCTGGCGCGCCATTTCCATGTCGGTCGCGCTTTTCGGGAACGAAATGGCCAGGTAGTCGGCCTGGAAGCTCATCGCGGTCTTGATGTCTTCCATGTCCTTGGACGTCAGGGCCGGCGCAGTCAGGCCGCCGCCCTGGCGGTTGATGCCCTTGTTGTTCGACAGCTCGCCGCCGACTTTGACGGTGGTGCAGATTTCGTGGCCGGCGACGCGGTCGACGATCAGCACGATCAGGCCATCGTTGAGCAGCAGCCTGTCGCCCGGCTTGACGTCGCGCGGCAGCGCCTTGTAGTCGAGGCCCACGCGCTCCTGGTTGCCCAGTTCGCCATTCTCGCCCCACTTGGCGTCCAGAATGAACCGGTCACCATTGTTCAGGAAGATCTTGCCTTCTTCAAACTTGCCGACGCGGATCTTCGGACCCTGCATGTCGGCCATGATGGCCACTTCACGGCCGCACTCAGCGGCGGCGCGGCGTACCAAGGTGGCCCGGTCGATGTGATCCTGGGCCTTCCCGTGCGAAAAATTCAGGCGTACGACGTCGACGCCGGCGCGGATCATTTTGACGAGAATATCGAAGTCGGTCGATGCTGGGCCGATGGTTGCGACGATCTTGGTGCCACGGTACATGAAGTGTCCTTGTAAAAAACAAAGCGCAGCCACGGCTGCGCTAGGGTCTCATTTATGCTGCAGACTGCGCGCTGCGTTGCAGCAGGATATCCACCGCCGGCAGCGTTTTTCCTTCCAGGAATTCCAGGAAGGCGCCACCACCGGTCGAAATGTAGCCGATCTGGTCGGCAATCTTGTATTTTGCGATCGCGGCCAGGGTGTCGCCGCCACCGGCGATCGAGAAGCCCTTGGAACCTGCGATGGCCAGCGCCAGGGTCTTGGTACCCTCGGCAAACTGGTCGAATTCAAACACGCCAACAGGACCGTTCCAGACGATCGTGCCAGCCGTGGCGACCTGCTCTGCCAGCATGGCGGCGGTCTGCGGGCCGATATCGAGGATCATGTCGTCGTCTTGTACGTCAGCCACCAGCTTGACGGTGGCGACGGCCGTTGGCGCGAATTCCTTGGCGCACACGACGTCGACCGGAATTGGCACCTGCGCGCCGCGCGCGGACATTTTGTCGATGATGGATTTGGCTTCGTTCACCAGGTCGTTTTCAACCAGCGATTTGCCGATGTTCAGGCCGACGGCCTTCATGAACGTGTTGGCGATGCCGCCGCCGACGATCAGGTTGTCGACCTTGTCGGCCAGGCTTTGCAGGATCGTGAGCTTGCTCGACACTTTCGAGCCGGCGACGATCGCCAGCAGCGGACGCTGCGGCTGACCGAGGGCCTTGCCCAGCGCGTCGAGTTCAGCGGCCAGCAGCGGACCTGCCGCGACGATTGGTGCAAACTTGGCGATGCCGTGCGTGGTGGCTTCGGCGCGGTGCGCAGTGCCGAACGCATCATTGACGTACACATCGCACAGCTTGGCCATTTTCTGGGCCAGTTCGTCGTTGTTTTTCTTCTCGCCCGCATTTACGCGGCAATTTTCCAGCAGCACGACCGAACCCGGCGCGACATCGACGCCGTCGACCCAGTTTTGCTTGAGTTCGACTGGCTGGCCGAGCAGCTCGGACAGGCGCGCGGCGACCGGCGCCAGGCTGTCTTCGGGCTTGAACGCGCCTTCGGTCGGCCGACCGAGGTGCGACGTCACCATCACTGCCGCGCCCGCCTTGATGGCGGCCTGGATCGCCGGCACCGAAGCGCGAATGCGCGTGTCTTCGGTGATATTGCCAGCGTCATCTTGTGGCACATTCAGGTCGGCGCGAATGAAGACGCGCTTGCCCTGCAGGGCGTTCTGATCGATCAGGTCTTGCAAACGGGTGAAACGGCGGGAAGCGTCCATTGGTCAGCGTGGCAATAGTGAAAAAACGTCATTGTACATTAGGCTGCGGCGCCAAAAACGTGCAGGACGCGCAGGAGGGTGAACACAAGCATGCCGAATAAAATCGTCAGTAGCATGTTACGGCGCCACACATAGAACGCAAACGCGGCCAGCCCCGCCAGCAGCTTTGGATTGGCGAGTGTGAACTGCAGCTCACCCTGCGGATCGATCAGAAAATCAGGCCCGATGATGGCAGCCAGCGCGCAGGCCGGCGCAAAGCGCAGCATTTCCTGCACCCGTGGCGGAATCGATACGCGGTGGCCGATCAGCCAGAACGAACTGCGCGTGGCGGCCGTGGCCACGCACAGCACGCCAATCACGACCCAGATTTCCCAATCAGCCACGGCGCGCCTTTATTTTGTCCATTGTTTCTTCGATCACCATCGCCGTCACCATCCCGACCAGCACCGCCAGCAGCAAGCCCAGCTTGTAAGGCAACTCATAGGCCAGCACCGAGACCGTGCCCGCCACGAGCACGCCGCACAAGGCGGCGCGGTTGATCATCAGGGGCACCATGATGCAGAGGATGGCCAGCGTGCCGGCAAAGCCCAGGCCCCACTCGGCCGGCACGGTGCTGCCCAGGAACACCCCGATCACCGAACCAATTTGCCACGCGCCCCAGTTCGGGAACATCAAGCCCTTCAGGTACGACAGCTTGCCCACCGCCGGCGTCGGGCTTGGATATTTCTGCAAGAACAAGGCCACCGAAATATCGCCCGAGATATAGCCGAGATACAGGCGCTGACGCCACGGCAGATGGGCAAAGTGTGGCGCGAGCAGCGCCGAAAAGATCACGAAGCGCAGATTGACGACCAGCGCCGTGGCGAAGATGACCCAGATCGGCGCCTGCGCCGCAATCAGCGGCAGCGACGCCAGTTGCGCCGAGCCGGCGAACACCAGCAGTGTCATGCCCAGCGCCTGCGGCACGGACAGGCCGCTCTTGACCATGGCGATGCCCACCACCAGGCCCCAGGCGGCGATGCCGAACAGCGTCGGCAGGCCGGTCTTGAAGCCGTCGCGAAACGCGTCGCGATCGGGCGCGTCACCAATCGTGGCCGGGAGCTGGCCAGCCGGCTCGCCCGCGTTCACGGACATGGAAGTGTGGCGTTCGTGCAACTTCCCGACGTCAAAATGACGGCTGGGACGACAGCGGCGGTCTGGAAACAGAGGGGCATGAAACGCATGGAATGGGTCGTGGCCTCTTGAGAAAGGGCACTTGGGCTCAATATGTTGAGCGCATTATTTTACGGTCATTTCGACAATAGAGCGAATCCGTTAGAATCCTGTCTTTGCCCACCTGCCAGACGGAGACACCAGATGACCCAAAAGACGATGCCAATCGTGGAACTCACGGCGAAAGACTTGCCGGCGCACTGCCCGAACCCGGCCATGCCGCTGTGGTCGTCGCACCCACGCGTCTTCCTCGATTTCGACCACCACGGCGAGGCGAAGTGCCCGTACTGCGGTACCGGCTACCGCCTGGCGCCAGGCACGGTGCTCAAGAACCACTGATCTTTCGGGGCGTACGCGACTGCGCGCGCCCCTCTCCTCACTTCTTCATGCCTTACCGCGCACCACGCTGGCTGCCTGGCGGCCATCTCCAGACCATCTACCCGGCGACCTGCATTGCCAAGCCGCCCGTCGCCTACCGCCGCGAGCGCTGGACGAGTGCGGACGGTGATTTCGTCGACCTCGATTTTGTCGACGGCCAGCCGGGCCAGCCGCTGGTGGTGCTGTTTCACGGGCTGGAAGGCTCGTCCGACAGCCATTACGCACGGGCGCTGATGGCGGCGCTGGCCGCGCGGGGCTGGTCGGGCGTGGTGCCGCATTTCCGGGGCTGCTCGGGCGAGCCGAATCTGGCGCCCCGCTTTTATCACTCGGGCGACGCCGCAGAAGTTGAATGGATCGTGCGCTCGCTGCGCGCTCGCCATGCCGGTGTGTTCTACGCGGCCGGCGTGTCGCTGGGCGGCAACGCGCTGCTGCGCTGGCTCGGTGAATCTGGCCAAGGTGCCTCGATTGTCGATGCGGCGTGCGCGGTCTCGGCCCCGCTCGATCTGGCGCGCGGCGGCGCGGCGCTGTCGTCGGGCTTCAACATGATTTACACCCGGATGTTCCTGCAGACGCTCAAGCCCAAGTGCCTGGCCAAGCTCGACCAGTTTCCGGGCCTGTTCGACCGCGCCGCGCTGCTCGCCGCGCGCGACCTGTACGCATTCGACAATGTGGTGACCGCGCCGCTGCACGGCTACCGCGACACCGACGACTACTGGCACCGCGCCAGCGCGCGCCACGTGCTGGACGCGATCACCGTGCCGACACTGGTGCTCAATGCACGCAACGATCCGTTTTTGCCGGGGATGTATTTGCCGGCGACGGCATCGGCTGCGGTCACGCTTGAGTATCCGGCCACCGGTGGGCACGTGGGCTTTCCGACGGGGCCGTTTCCTGGGCGGATCGACTGGCTGGCGCAGCGCATCCTGCAGCATTTCGATGGCGTGGCGGGCACGCGCGCGCTGACCGGCGCCGAACTGTGCGATGCTGGCTGACACTATGGACGATATCGTAAAACAGGCAATGGCCAAGTGGCCAAACGTACCGCACTGCTACGGCTGGCTCGCGCTCGATGCGCGCGGCCACTGGCGCATGCGCGACGAAGCGACCCAGCAGGCCGGCTTGCCCGGCGACCGGCTCGAGAACGAGAAACTGGTGGGTTTCATCAACCGCAATTACCTGCACGACGAACGGGGCAACTGGTATTTCCAGAACGGCCCGCAGCGCGTGTACGTGAATCTGGAGGCCGCGCCGTTCATTGCGCGTACCGATCCGCAGCAAGGTTTGCTATTGCAGACAGAGCAGGCGCTGACGGCGGTCGAGCACTTGTTTCTGAGCGATGCCGGCGCTGTGCTGTTTGCGGCCGGCGAGGTCGTGGCGCAGCTCGATGACCGCGATGTGGCGCAGGTGCTGGGCCAGTTCACACTGGATGGCCGCAACGCATCGGACGAGGCCGTGATGGCGTGGCTGGGCGGCGGAGCTGGCACGCTGGCGTTGCCGTGGCAGGGCAAGGTGTTCACTGTGGAACGGGTGGCGGACGCCGACTTGGCGCAGCGGTTCGGGTTCAACAGGATGCCGGCGCCATAAGCAGGTGATGGTGGCCAGGTGATCTGGCTGCCAATCCGCCCGCGCCACGTAGCGTGGAAGGCTCTGCCTTCCACGCGGTGATCGTTGCCGGCGCCGATTTCGGGCCGCATGATCTCGCTGTCAACCATCACCGCGTGGATGGGAGAACCGTGCCCTACGTAGGGTGGACGGGTTCCCGTCCACGCGGTGATCGTTGCTGGTGCCGTTTTTGGGCCGGCTGATCTGGCGAGCCGTCAATCGTCCTTCTCTTCCTTGTCCTTCTTTTGCTGCGCCTCGAGTTCGCGGGCGCGCGCGTCGATCACGGCCTGGTCGTAAAACGATGCGTCGCGCGCCTTGCGCGCCAGCTCGAGCTGCGCCATCGCGGCCGGCGTGGCGCCGGCCAGCACGTAGGATTCGGCCAGCGCCATGTGCTGCAGCGCGATCTTGCCCTGCTTTGCATAGGCCTTGGCCAGCAAATCCTGCAGCTTGTATTCCTCGCGGTATTGCTGCGACTGGTCACGCAGAAAGCGCGTGGCCTCGTCGAGTTTGCCGGTGGCGATCATGGCGTCGGCGTACTGGTGTGCCAGCGAGCGCGACAGCGGGAAGCGCGCGTGCATCGTCTCGGCTTCCTTCACGGCCTCGGCCAGCACCGACGCCGGCTGGCCCGGCGCCATCTTGATTTCGATCGCCAGGCCCGCGTACATGGTCGCGCCATCGCCGACGTTCGACGCCGCCGACAGCACGCCTTCGCGCGGCTTCATCGTCTCGCGCGACTTGTCGAGCCAGCTCTGCGCGTCAGCCAGGTTGCCCTGCTTGAGCGCCAGGTAGGCCAGGCCATACTGCGCGCTGGCCTGTTGATGGCGGTGCGCTTCCCTGAGCTGCGTGTTGAACGCGCTGCGCGTGTTGCGCTGGCCCTGCTCGCTTGGCTCCTGCAGCACGCGGATGCGCGCGCGCACCAGGTGAAAGTCGAGGCTGTCGACGCGCTGCTTTTTGGGCATTTCGCGGATGCGCGCCTGCATGTCGCTAATGCGCTCCTGGGTCAGCGGGTGGCTGCTCAGGTTGCTCAACCCTGTCGGCAGTTCGCCATACAGCTTTGACGCATTTTGCAGACGCCGGAAAAACGCGACGATGCCGGTGGTGTCGTAGCCGCCCGCCTCCATGATCTGGAAGCCCACGCGGTCGGCCTCGCGCTCGGCGTCACGGCTGAAGTTGAGCTGGCGCTGGACCACCAGGCCCTGGCCGCCCATCAGCACGCCCATCGCCGCATCCGAGCCGGCCTTGGCGGCAAGCGCCGCCAGGATCATCGACGCCAGCGGCAGCAGGATATCCTGGCGCTGCTGGCCGAGCATGCGCGCGATGTGGCGCTGCGTGACGTGGCCGATCTCGTGCGCCACGACGCCGGCCAGTTCGGATTCGGTCTGGGCCGCAATGACCAGGCCCGAGTGCGCACCAATAAAACCGCCCGGCAGCGCGAACGCGTTCAGCGCCGCGTCGCGCACGGCAAAGAAGTGAAAATCGGCATTGGTCTCGCCGCGCGCACCGGGCGCTGCAGCCACGAGGCCATTGCCAAAATTGTTCAGGTATTCGGAGATCGGTTCGTCGTCGAGGTAATCGCGGTCGCGCCGGATGTCGCGCATGATCTCTTCACCCAGCTTGCGCTCGACAACCGGCGACAGGTCGACGCGCGCGGTGTCGCCCAGCGTCGGCAAGTGGATGTGGTCGGGGCGCTGGAGCGGATCGGACTGGGCGGCCACGGCAAACGCTGCCGTCGTGCACAGGGCAATGGCGGTCAGGACGGGGCGCCAGCGGCGCACGGATGCTGGTCGGACGACAGATTTCACGGTGCTATCATAACCGTATCCGCATGCACCCTGCTGCTCCCAGAACACTTTGTTACCCAACGATACCAACCCATTCATGACGCCTTCCACCCCGACCGCAGACCATCTGACCCACTTCGACGCCACCGGCCAGGCCCATATGGTCGATGTCGGCGCCAAAGAGGACACGCACCGCATCGCAGTGGCCGCCGGCACCATCCGCATGCAGCCCGCCACGCTGGCCCTGATCACGTCGGGCAGCGCAAAAAAGGGGGACGTGATCGGCATCGCGCGCATCGCCGCGATCATGGCCTCCAAGCGCACGAGCGATCTGGTGCCGCTGTGCCACCCTTTGCCGATCACGCGCGTGGCGGTCGATTTCGAGATTGACGAGGCGGCCAACAGCGTTCATTGCCGCGCGCAGGTGGAAACCATCGGCAAGACCGGGGTCGAGATGGAAGCGTTGACGAGTGTGCAGGTCGGCTTGCTGACCGTCTACGACATGTGCAAGGCGGTCGACCGCGGCATGGTGATGACCAATATCCGGGTCATGGAAAAGCATGGCGGCAAGAGCGGTGACTGGACTGCCGCCATCGACGCCTGACTCAGTTAAGGGCTTTCGGCAACGGCAACCCTTCCGTGATGGCCAGATGTTCCATTGCATCTTCCATCACGACGCGCGCGCGGCCTGCCGCCATCTTCAGCCGCGCATGCAACGCCTCGTCACCCGGATTACGGTGGGCGCACTGGTCGCTGTAGCGCTCAAAGCTGGAAATCATCATCAGGATCTCGGACAAGTGCCGGGGACATTCGCAATCGAGACGGATGCCGGCTGCCGTCATGATGTTGCCCAGCGCCTCCTCATCGAAACGGGGCGGCGCCACAGGCGGCAACGGCTGCTCCTGCAGCGGCGGACGGTGGCCCGTCAGCGCCGACTGGCACAGCAACGCCAGTTCGGACAAGTCCGCCGGGATGCGCGCCACCAGGCAGCCTTGCGCGCGCAGGGCGCGAATCGTGGCACTGGAACAAAAGCGGTACAGCACTACGACGGCTGCGACACCGCTGGCCTCGCGCGCAGCGGCAATCGGCGCCAGGCCGGTATCGTCGAGCTCGGATTGCTCGATCACCAGCACGTCAGCCCCGACATCGCGCGGCAGCGCCAGCGCCTGTGCGAGGGTGGCGCAATGACCGCGCACGTCCAGCCCCAGCGCAGCCTGACCGGTGGCGGCAATCCGCCGTGACAGCATGGCGCCCACCAGCAGCACGCGCGCCGGCGAGGTGGCAATCGCCCTCGCTTGGCCATCCAGGCCCAGCATCGATTGCAGTTGTTCACGGTTCAAGCCGGCCAGCACGCCGATCGAATGGCCCTGGTCGACCAGTTGCTTGAGCAGGCCCAGACGCGCGACCTGTTCAGCCGAATACAGGCGCTGGCCGCGCTCCGAGCGCTGCGCATCCGACAGACTGTAGCGGCGCTCCCAGACGCGCAGCGTCTCTACCGGCAAACCCGCCAGACGCGCAGCTGCGCCGGTTCGGTACATGATCGGTTCATGATGTGATCTTAGCGAGTTTTCCATAATATCGTCCCTTGATTGAACCTTTATTATGCTACACAAACGGTGCACACGTTAGACACGGGAACAAAATAAGCCTACATTGGTCTTAACGCGGTTCACACCGAACTGCAAAAACCACATGGAGTCATACGATGAAAAAATTTCTGATCGCACTGCCACTCGCCTTCGCCTTCGGCGCCGCCAACGCAGCAGATATCGTTGATACCGCCAAATCGGCCGGCACGTTCAATACGCTGGTCACGGCTGTCCAGGCTGCCGGCCTGACCGACACCCTGAAGGGTCCGGGCCCGTTCACCGTGTTCGCACCAACCGATGCCGCATTTGCCAAGATTCCAAAAGCCAAACTCGACGCACTGCTGAAAGACAAGGCCGCACTCACCAAGGTGCTGACGTACCACGTGGTGCCAGGCACCGTGAAAGCAGCCGACGTCAAGCCAGGCGACGTCAAGACCGTTGAAGGCAGCGCCTTCAAGGTCAAGGTCGCCGGCGGCAAAGTCATGGTCGACAAGGCTACCGTCACCAAGACCGACATCGTCGCCGACAACGGCGTGATCCACGTCATCGACACGGTCATCATGCCAAAATAATCACAACCTTCCTGTGCGTTAGGGAACGTTAAAGCGCCCCCGCTGCCCGGCATTGCCGGATAGCGGGGGCGTTGTCGTATCGGCTGGCCTGGCGCGCGTGGTACATTCCCGGCTTGCCTGCGGCACCCGGCCGCGGGACTGATCGACGAGGATGGCATGAAATTTCGTTTGATGACGGTGGCAGCGGCGACCCTGGCCGCCACCACCGCAATGGCCGCGCCGCGCGGCTTCACCGTGGAAGACCTGATCAATATGGAACGGGTCGGTAGCCCGGCCGTATCGCCCGACGCCACGCGCGTGATTTACACCGTGCGCAGCACCGACATGGAAAAGAACCGCGGCAACACCCAACTCTGGATGATCGACCTGCGCGCCGCCAAGCCGACGCCGCAGCGCCTGACTGACCATGCGTCGAGCAGCGCCGATCCGGAATGGTCGCCGTCGGGCGACGCCGTGTACTTCCTGTCCGCGCGCTCCGGCTCGTCGCAGGTCTGGCGCCAGCCGGTGGCCGGCGGCGCACCCGTCAAGGTCACCGACCTGCCGCTGGACGTCGACAATTTCCGCGTCGCGCCCACGGGCGACCGCCTGGCGTTCAGCCTGGCAGTATTCCGCGACTGCGCTGACCTGGCCTGCACCAAGGCCCGGCTCGATGCGAAAGAAAAAGAAAAGGCCACCGGCAAGGTGTATGACCGCCTGTTCGCGCGCCACTGGGATACCTGGAACGACCACCGCAATGCGGTGCTGTTCTCGGCGCCGATTGGCGCAGCAGGCGCGATCACCGGCGAGCCGGTCAGCCTGTCGGGTTCGCTCGACGGCGACGTGCCCTCGAAGCCTTTTGGTGACCGCGAGGAATACCGCTTCAGCCCGGACGGCAAAACCGTCGTGTTCTCGGCCCGCATCGCCGGCAAGACCGAAGCCTGGTCGACCAACTTCGACCTGTACAGCGTGCCCGCTGCAGGCGGCGCTGCCCCGCGCAACCTGACGGCGGACAATCCGGCCTGGGACACCAAGGGCACGTTCTCGCCCGATGGCCGCACGCTGGCCTACCTGGCGATGGCGCGCCCCGGCTTTGAGGCCGACCGCTACCAGATCATGCTGATGGATGTGGCGACTGGCCAGAAACGCCCGCTGGCAGCCAACTGGGACCGTTCGGCCGGCAGCCTGGTCTGGCGCGCCGATGGCAAGGCGCTGATCGTCGATGCGGAAGACGTCGGCCAGCACCGCCTGTTCTCCATCGACGTGGCCGGTGGCAAGGTCACGCCGCTGACTGACACCGGCGCCGTTGGCGCCTTCGATCTGCGCCGCGATACGCTGGTCTATACCCATGCGAACCTGTCCGCTGGTGCGCAATTGTTCTCGATGAAGCTGGGCGCCAAGCCGAAGCAGCTGACCACGTTGAACACCGAGCTGCTGAAAGACGTGCGCTGGGGCGAGGCCGAGCAGTTCTCGTTTGCCGGCGCCAATGGCGACACCGTCTACGGTTACGTGATGAAGCCGTGGAATGCGCAGCCGGGCCAGCAATACCCGGTGGCGTTCATCGTCCACGGCGGGCCACAAGGCAGCTTCGGCAACAGCTGGAGCTACCGCTGGAATCCGCAGACCTATGCCGGCGCCGGCTACGCGGCCGTGTTCATCGACTTCCACGGTTCGACCGGCTACGGCCAGAAGTTCACCGACTCGATCAGCAATGACTGGGGCGGCAAGCCGCTGATCGACCTGCAAAAGGGCTACGACGCGGCGGTGAAGAAGTTCCCGTGGCTGGACCGCTCACGCGACTGCGCACTGGGCGCATCGTACGGCGGCTACATGATGAACTGGATCGCTGGCAACTGGTCGGATGAATTCAAGTGCATCGTCAATCACGACGGCGTGTTCGACACGCGCGGGATGGCGTACTCGACCGAGGAGCAGTGGTTCACGGACTGGGAGAATGGTGGGCCGTACTACAAGGTGCCGGAGAACCATGAGCGCTTCAATCCAGTTCATCACGTGGCGAAGTGGAAGACGCCGATGCTGGTGATCCAGGGCGATCTGGACTTCCGGATTCCAACGGCGCAGGCGCTGGGGACGTTCACGGCGCTGCAGCGTCAGGGTGTCGAGAGCAAGCTGATGGTATTCCCGGATGAGAATCACTGGGTGCTGAAGCCGGCGAATTCGGTGCAGTGGCATCACACCGTGAATGGGTGGTTGGATCGGTTCTTGAAAACACAGCCAGTTGCAAACTAGGCCTGAAATGCAAAAAGCCCGCTGCGAAGCGGGCTTTTTTCACACCACCCAGAATTACGGGTTGCTTGGGGCTGCAGCAGCAGGATTATTTTTCTTGATCGCATCAACAGCTGCACTGTTAGTTGCAGTGGTTTCATTTGACCATGCCAGCGTTGCGTCATTCAGGGCCGGGGTCATCGTGATCGTCGCGCCATCTACGTTAGTACCGATGCCAGTTGAAGCCAACGTGATCAAGATTTCGCCTTCGTCGACAGCAACGCTAGCAATTTCCTTGGTAGTAAAGGTCGCTGGGATACCGAGTGCACCGCTATCGCAACCAGCCAAGGAACCACCATTTTCTTGCGCGCACACGCCGACAGCGGTCTTTACTGCAGCAGTGGAAGAAAGCACAGCTGCGATTTTCGACTTGATGGTGTAGTTGCTGTACTGCGGAATTGCAACAGCAGCCAGAATACCGATAATCGCAACGACGATCATCAGTTCGATCAGGGTGAAGCCGCCTTCGGCTTTTTTGCTTGGCATTTGCTTGAAGTTCATTTTAAATCTCCGGGTTGGGTATTTCAAAAAGTGGACCTACGTATCTTGTGCTGCTCACTGCTACGCTTTCTTATATGCAAGCGCTGTGCCAGCCCCAAAATGGCGTAAAACGGTCGATTTTATGAACAAAAAACCAACAAACGCCTGCTTTAGAACAAAAAACGGCACCATGAATGACAAAATTTGTCAGTGCCCTACAGCAATCTTTGTCACGCACGATGCGTATCAACAAAAAGTGGCGCACTAAACGAAAAACGGGGAGCTCGCGCTCCCCGTTTTAGCTTTCGATCAACAGATCGTCAGAATTACAGCATGGCCTTCAGCAGACGCGCCATTTCCGACGGGTTCTTGGTGACGGTGATGCCGCAGGCTTCCATGATTTCCAGCTTGGCTTGCGCGGTATCCGCACCGCCCGAGATCAGCGCGCCGGCGTGGCCCATGCGCTTGCCTGGTGGCGCGGTGACGCCAGCGATGAAGCCGACGACTGGCTTCTTCATGTTGTCCTTGATCCAGTAAGCCGCGTTGGCTTCGTCTGGACCACCGATTTCGCCGATCATGATGACCGCGTCGGTATCAGGATCGTCGTTGAACATCTGCATGACGTCGATGTGCTTCAGACCGTTGATCGGGTCACCACCGATGCCGACTGCCGACGACTGGCCCAGGCCCAGTGCGGTCAGCTGTGCAACTGCTTCATACGTCAGGGTACCCGAACGCGAGACGACGCCGATGCGGCCCTTGCGGTGGATGTGACCTGGCATGATGCCGATCTTGATTTCGTCAGGGGTGATCAGGCCTGGGCAGTTAGGGCCCAGCAGCAGGGTCTTCGAACCCGCCTTGGCCATGCGGTCCTTGAGTTCCATCATGTCGCGGACTGGAATGCCTTCAGTGATGCAAATTGCCAGGTCCAGCTCGGCTTCGACGGCTTCCCAGATCGCAGCGGCTGCACCTGCTGGTGGGACATAGATCACCGACACGTTGGCGCCGGTTTCTTTTTTCGCTTCCGAGACGTTCGCGAAAATCGGGATGCCTTCGAAATCTTCGCCGGCTTTCTTCGGGTTCACGCCAGCAACGAAGGCTTCCTTGCCGTTTGCGTACTCGCGGCACATGCGGGTGTGGAACTGACCGGTCTTGCCGGTGATGCCCTGGGTGACTACTTTGGTATCTTTGTTGATCAGAATCGACATTTTTTTATTTCCTTAGCAATTAGGCTTGACCGGCAGCAGCGGCGACGACCGACTTGGCTGCGTCTTCCATCGTGTCTGCGGCGATGATTGGCAGGCCCGATTCGGCCAGCATCTTCTTGCCCAGGTCTTCGTTGGTGCCCTTCATGCGCACGACCAGCGGCACTTGCAGCGAAACGGCTTTCGATGCAGCGATCACGCCTTCGGCGATGACGTCGCAACGCATGATGCCGCCGAAGATGTTGACCAGGATGGCTTTCAGGTCAGGGTTCTTCAGCATGATCTTGAACGCTTCGGTCACTTTCTCAGCCGTGGCGCCACCGCCGACGTCGAGGAAGTTGGCTGGCTCGCCGCCGAACAGCTTGATGGTGTCCATGGTGGCCATGGCCAGGCCGGCGCCGTTCACCAGGCAGCCGATGTTGCCGTCGAGCGAGATGTAAGCCAGATCGAATTTCGATGCTTCGACTTCGGCTGCGTCTTCTTCGTCCAGATCGCGGTAAGCGACGATTTCAGGACGGCGATACAGGGCGTTCGCGTCGAAGTTGAATTTGGCATCCAGGGCGATGATCTTGCCGCTGCCGGTGACGATCAGCGGGTTGATTTCGGCCAGCGATGCATCGGTTTCCCAGTAGGCTTTGTACAGGCCTTGCAGGTTTGCACGTGCGTCGGCGATCGAGCCGGCTGGCACACCGATCTTGGCGGCGACGTCGTCAGCCTGCTCATCGGTCAGGCCGACTTTCGGGTCGATGATGACGTTGTGGATTTTTTCCGGGTTGCTGTGCGCGACTTCTTCGATGTCCATGCCGCCTTCCGACGAGGCCATCAGCACGACCTTCTGGCTGACGCGGTCGGTGACGAGCGAGACATACAGTTCTTGTTTGATGTCGGCGCCTTCTTCGACCATCAGGCGACGGACTTTCTGGCCTTCCGGGCTGGTCTGGTGCGTGATCAGCTGCATGCCCATGATCTGGTCAGCGTATTCCTTGACCTGCTCGAGCGACTTGGCGACCTTGACGCCGCCGCCCTTGCCGCGGCCACCAGCGTGGATCTGCGCCTTGACGACCCAGACCGGACCACCCAGTTCTTCAGCAGCTTTGACAGCCTCTTCGACCGACATGCACGGAATGCCGCGCGGAACGGTCACCCCGAATTTTCGGAGGATTTCTTTGCCCTGATACTCATGGATCTTCATGCTGGCTTCCCTTCTATCTATTACTGAATTAGAAACGGTTGAACTACAAAAAAAACAAACGACGACTTAACCCGCCGACACGGCCTTGATGGACCAGCGCGGGTAATATTTGGCCACGGCGGGGCCGTCGCTGCGCAGGGCATGGCAACGGTCGAGCTCAAATGGACGGTCGGATGACGTGACGCCTTGCCCGCCTGGGGCATCGACGGTGTCGTCAGCAAAGGCTTGCAGCGCTGCAGTGGGCAGCACCTGGGCCAGTTCGGTCAGATGGGTGCAGCCGAGCACGCCGGACAGGCGGTCTTTCAGATGCAACCGGAAATGGTTCACGAGCGAGAGCCCGATCAACTTCTTGTAGGCAGGGCCGATGGTATCGCAAAAGCCCGGATACGGGACAGCATCGGATGCGGCTTCGGCATCAACGATGTTCAGGTCACGGTCGATCGTGACGCGCAGCTTCAGGTCGTGCACTGGCGTGCCGCCAGGCCGTTCGCCGGAAGCAAGTTCAACAGTACGCGTTTTCACATCGCGGATGCTGGCATCAAGATCCCACATGCCATCGTCGCGCGCATAGGCGTCGACTGTGATGGCGCGCGTATGCCGGAGCGAGCGCGATACGGGAAGAGACAAAGGCATAAATACCAGTGCCGTCGAGACGGCGGTTAGTGATGCAGCCGGTGTGCTAGTGCACGTCACCGCAGCTTCTGCGGCAACAACCGCTCATGCGGCGCTGCTTAAACCCGTAAAGTTTATCACAGCGTCCCGCCCGGTGCATCGCTAAAAGGGGACACCACGGCCAACGTCGACGGAGATGCCCGGACTTGGCAGGCGCTTGACAGCGTGTTTGACGCATATGGTATGCGCATGAAGGACAGCGGCCAGGGGCTGCCATTCATGCCATGAATGAGAGATATGGATTTTCGTTGTGGACACCGCAGACGTAAAAAAGCGCCAGCGTGCAGCGCCATCGCCCGTTGAGGAATATGCCTTGGCATATCGGGGATGACGCTCCACGCTGGCGCCTGGGGCAGCATCGCGTCGTAACGCGTGACTGCGAGCGACCACGAGAACGTTAATTAGTCGGGAAACTCGTCGTCGTCGGGCGCACCCTGCATCGCCGCACGCGCCGCACGCTGGGAAAAACCACGCTGCAGCAAGAAGCGCATCTGCTTGGCGCGCGCCGCGGCATCCTCGGCAACCGTACCAAACTTGCGTTGCCAGACTTCGACCGCACGCGCGGTCTCGCTGTCGGACAGCCCGGCCTTGATGTCGACCAGTGCCTCGGTCGTTAATCCATGATTTTTCAATTCGGCCATCACGCGACTGTCGCCATAACGGCTCGCTTTACGGTTGACCAGGGATTCGGCAAAGCGCTCCTGCGACAACCAGTTATTTTTTTCAAGAAAATCGAGCAGGGCATCGACATCATCACCCTCTTCCGCATACTTGGACAGCTTGCGGCGCAATTCGAAGCGGCTGTGCTCGCGCTGCGACAGATAGCGCAGCGCGCGGCCCTTGAGACTCAGTACGGGTGCTCGCATGGGTAACGTCAGCCCATCAGCATGGCGCCGGGCGGCGGTGGCAAGCTGCTGCCACCGTGCCCTGCGCCGGCTGATTATTCACCAACCGCCTGCAGCTTCGGCTTATCGTCACCACCGATCGTCGGTGGCAGCTCGCGCACACCCAAGGCGGTACGGACCTTGTTTTCGATCTCACGCGCCAGGGCTGGACGGTCACGCAGGAACTGACGCGCGTTGTCTTTACCCTGACCAATACGCTCGCCGTTGTAGCTGTACCACGAGCCCGACTTCTCGACGATTTTGTTATCTGCGCCGAGATCCAGAATTTCGCCTTCACGGGACGTGCCTTCTCCATAAAGAATGTCGAAGTGCGCTTCCTTGAATGGCGGGGCGATCTTGTTCTTGACGACCTTGACCTTGGTTTCGTTACCGATCACTTCGTCACCCGACTTGATCGAGCCGGTACGACGGATGTCCAGGCGCACCGATGCGTAGAACTTCAGCGCGTTACCACCGGTGGTGGTCTCAGGGCTGCCGAACATAACGCCGATCTTCATGCGGATCTGGTTGATGAAGATGACCAGCGTGTTGGTGCGGTTGATCGAGCCGGTCAGCTTGCGCAGCGCTTGCGACATCAGGCGTGCCTGCAGGCCGGGCAGCGAGTCGCCCATATCGCCTTCGATTTCGGCGCGTGGCGTCAGGGCCGCGACTGAGTCGATGACGACCAGGTCGACACTGCCCGAGCGCACCAGCGCGTCGGTGATTTCAAGCGCCTGCTCGCCGGTATCCGGCTGCGAGATCAGCAGTTCGCTCAGGTTGATGCCCAGCTTTTGCGCGTAGGTGACGTCGAGTGCGTGCTCGGCGTCGATGAACGCGCAGGTGCCACCCAGCTTTTGCATCTGGGCGATGGTTTGCAGCGTCAGGGTGGTCTTACCCGACGATTCAGGACCGTAGATCTCGACGATACGGCCGCGCGGCAGGCCACCGACGCCCAGCGCGATGTCCAGGCCCAGCGAGCCGGTGGAGACCGTTTGTACTTCTTCGACCGGCGTGTTCGCATCCATGCGCATCACCGAGCCCTTGCCGAACTGCTTTTCAATCTGCGCCAGGGCGGCAGCCAGCGCCTTGCCCTTATCAGCGGCGTTCAATGCGGTTTTTTTGTCGTCCATGGTGTACTTTCTGTCGTGGAGTAGGCAAGGTGTGGGCGGTCACGCGCACTTCAAGAGCCAGTACTGTATAAAAATCCAGTGGTTTTTGCAAGCGAAAAGACGTGGTTATCTTACCAACAATCGCTCGGGACTCGCATTGTGACGGTAAATCCAACACAATAGGAGCCGACCGTCATCCCCGCGCAGGCGGGGATCCAGGTCTTGCGCAAGCAGCCTGCGTGAACCGCAACCACAATGCCAGGAACTTGGGTTCCCGCCTCCGCGGGAACGACGTGCTTATAATCAAAACCCGAGGTGCCCCATGCGAATTCTGCTTGCCGAAGATGATAGCGTACTTGCCGATGGCCTGACGCGCTCCCTGCGCCAGTCCGGCTACGCCATCGATTGTGTCAAGAACGGCCAGGATGCCGATACTGCCCTGTCCACACAGGAGTTCGATCTGCTCATTCTCGACCTGGGCCTGCCGAAGATGTCCGGGCTCGAAGTGCTGCGCCGCCTGCGCGCCCGCGCCTCGCTGCTCCCTGTGTTGATCCTCACTGCGGCCGATTCCGTCGAACAGCGCGTCGAGGGTCTCGACCTGGGCGCCGACGACTACATGGCCAAGCCGTTCGCGCTGTCCGAGCTCGAAGCGCGGGTGCGGGCGCTGACCCGGCGCGGCGCCGGCGGCGGCGCGGCCGTCGTGCGCCATGGCCCGCTGGTCTATGACCAGGTCGGCCGCAGCGCCTACATCAACGACCAGATGCTCGACCTGTCGGCGCGCGAGCTGGGCCTGCTCGAAGTGCTGCTGGCGCGCACCGGGCGCCTCGTCTCCAAGGAGCAACTGGTCGACCACCTGTGCGAATGGGGCGAAGAAGTCTCCAACAACGCCATCGAAGTGTATGTGCACCGCCTGCGCAAGAAGATCGAGGTCGGCGGCGTACGCATCGCTACCGTGCGCGGCCTCGGCTATTGCCTCGAGAAATTCTCCGAGGCCAGCGCGGCCGCTGCAGCCGCTGCGGCTGCGAACGACGCCCGCATCGCCGCCACCGCCGCCGACAAGTGAACGCCGGCTTCACGCCCGAGCCCGCGCAGCAGCAGCAGCAGCAGTTCGAGCCGCTCTACGTTCCACCCAACCCCGAGCCGGACGAAAACATCCGTCACTCGCTGTTCGGGGAAATTCTCGACTGGATGCTCGCGCCGCTGCTGCTGCTGTGGCCGATGAGCATCGCGATCACCTACCTGGTCGCGAAATCGATCGCCAATCAGCCGTTCGACGATGCGCTCGAAGACCGGGTCACGGTGCTGGGCCAGCAGATCCGCACCGTGGACGGCAAGACGGTCGGCCAGCTGCGCACGGCCGGGCGCGACATCCTGCGCGCCGACGACATCGACAGCGTGTATTACCTGCTGGCCGGGCCGGCTGGCGAACACCTGGACGGCGACCGCGACCTGCCGCGCCCGCGTGCCAACCGCGCCGGCGAGCCGGCCCGCAGCGGCACGGTCGAATTTCGCAACGACACCATCCACGGTACACCGATCCGCGTGGCCTACGCGTATGTGAATCTCGATCCGCTGCATGAACGGACGGCCTCGCCGACGCCGTCGCTGGCACTGGTGCAGGTGGCCGAAACGCTCGACAAGCGCGCGCACCTGGCCAATGAAATCATCAAGGGCGTGATCCTGCCCCAATTCATCATCCTGCCGGTGATCCTGGCGCTGGTCTGGTTCGCGCTCTCGCGCGGCCTGAGCCCGCTGGCCGAGCTGCAGCAGCGCATCCGCGCGCGGCCACAGGACGATCTGTCGCCGATCGATCCGCGCCAGGTGCCCGAAGAAATCTCGCCGCTGGTCGGCTCGTTCAACGACATGCTCGAGCGCCTGGGCAAGACGGTGGAGATGCAGAAACGCTTCATCGCCGACGCCGCGCACCAGATGAAAACGCCGCTGGCGGGGATGCGCATGCAATCCGAACTGGCCCTGCGCGAAGTCGATCCGGCCGAGATCCACCGCTCGCTCGAGCAGCTGGCCAAGAGCTCCGAATCGGCCACGCGCCTGATCAACCAGTTGCTGGCCCTGGCGCGCGCTGAGAACCAGCCGCAGGCAGGCCTGGCGTTCGACGAGATCGACCTGGCTGCAGTGGCGCGCGAAACCGTGCAGGACTGGGTGCAGGCATCGTTCGCCCACCAGATCGACCTGGGTTTCGAGCCGCCCGCCAATGACGACGAGCGGGTGATGATCGCCGGCCAGCCCCTGATGCTGCGCGAGATGCTGTCGAACCTGATCGACAATGCGCTGCGCTATACGCCCGCTGGCGGCAGCGTGACGGTGCGCGTGCGCAGCAGCGGCGAACACGCGCTGCTCGAAGTCGAAGACACCGGCCCCGGCATCGCGCCGGCCGAACGCCTGCACGTGTTCGAACGCTTCTACCGCATCCTGGGGAGCAATACCCAGGGCAGCGGCCTGGGGCTGGCGATCGTGCGCGAAATCGTGCAGCAGCACGGCGCCGACATCGATATTTTCAATAATCCACGCAGCGTGTCCCCGCGCTTTCCGGGCAGCCTGTTTCGCCTGACCTTCCCACCGCCTGTGGGCGAACCCGACCATGCCGACTGATTCCATGCCCGAACCAACCTCCGACACAATGGCGCGCGCGCGCCTGGAACAGGCCCGCGCGATCCACTGGGACCGCACGCGGCGCATGTCGCTGCTGTTGCTGGCCGTCTGGCTGGTCACGGGTTTCGGCACCGTGTTCTTCGCGCGCGAGCTGGCGCGCTTCGAGGTGTTCGGCTGGCCGCTGTCGTTCTACATGGCCGCGCAAGGCGCCGCGCTGGTGTCGCTGACGATCATTGCCGTCTACGCCTGGCGCATGCGCCGGCTCGATCGCGATTACCACGCCGCGCTGGCGCCGCGCCCATGAGCACGAACCCCACGCCTGGTGTGAAGCACGGCTATTTCAAGAAACTCTCGCGCTACTACCTGTCGTACACCGGCGCCTTCGCGGTGTTCCTGGCGGCCCTCGCCCTGCTCGAGCAGGAAGGCATGCCGCGCCTGTGGATCGGCTACCTGTTCATGTTCGCCACGATCGCGCTGTACGCGATCATCGGCGTGATCTGCCGCACCTCGAACGTCACCGAATACTACGTCGCCGGCCGGCGCGTGCCGGCCATGTTCAACGGCATGGCGACGGCAGCCGACTGGATTTCGGCGGCCAGCTTCATCAGCCTGGCCGGGGGCCTGTATCTGCAGGGCTTCGACGGCCTGGCCTTCATCATGGGCTGGACCGGCGGCTTTGTGCTGGTGGCGCTGCTGATCGCGCCCTACCTGCGCAAGTTTGCGCAGTACACGGTGCCCGACTTCCTGGCGGCGCGCTACGGCGGCGGCGCGGGCGGGCGCGGTGGCCCGGTGCGGGCGCTGGCCGTGAGCGCGACCATCCTGGTCTCGTTCACGTATGTGGTGGCGCAGATCTATGCGGTCGGCCTGATTGCCTCGCGGTTTACCGGCGTCGATTTTTCGGTCGGGATTTTCCTGGGCCTGGCCAGCATCCTGGTCTGTTCGTTTCTGGGCGGGATGCGCGCCATTACCTGGACCCAGGTGGCGCAGTACATCATCCTGCTGGTCGCGTTTCTCATTCCGACCATGTGGCTGTCGGTGAAGCACGCCGACAATCCGATCCCGCAGGTGGCGTACGGATCGCTCCTGCCCAAGCTCACCGCGCGCGAAGCCGAACTGGCGAAGGACCCGCGCGAAGCCCAGGTGCGCGCCGAGTTCCTGCGCCGCGCCGACGGCTACGCGGCGCGCGTGGCGGCCCTGCCCGAATCATGGGAAGCCGGCAAGCTCGATGCCCAGCGCCAGCTGGCCGCAGCCCGTGCACGCAACGCCTCGCTGACCGAAGTGCGCCAGGCCGAACGCGCGCTGACCACGTATCCCAACTCGGTCGACGATGCCCGTGCGCTGTGGCTCGAACGGCGTGACGCTAACCTGGCACGGGCACGCCCGCCCGAGCCGCATGCGCAGCCGTTCCCCGGCGCCACGCCGGAAGAATCTGACGCACGCCGCAACAATTTTCTGGCCGTGGTGTTCTGCCTGATGTTCGGCACCGCCGCCCTGCCCCACATCCTGATGCGGGCCTACACCACGCCCTCGGTGCACGAGACGCGCGTGTCGGTGTTCTGGACGCTGTTCTTCATCCTGCTGGTCTACCTGACGATTCCCGCGCTGGCCGTGCTGGCCAAGTACGACATCTATACGTCGCTCGTGGGCAGCGATTTCTCGTCGCTGCCGACCTGGATTTCATACTGGGCCAATGTCGACAAGGCCAATCCCCTGATCAGCGTGGCCGACATCAACGGCGACGGCATCGTGCAGCTGGCCGAATTTGCCATCGATGCCGATGTGCTGGTGCTGGCCACGCCCGAAATCGGCGGCCTGCCGTACGTGATCTCGGGCCTGGTCGCGGCCGGCGGCCTGGCGGCGGCGCTGTCCACGGCCGATGGCCTGCTGCTGGCCATTTCCAATGCGCTGTCGCACGATGTGTATTACAAGATGGTGGAACCGGGCGCCTCGACCCAGAAGCGGGTGACGATCTCGAAGCTGCTATTGCTGGCGGTGGCCTTCATCGCGGCGTACGCGGCGTCGCAAAAGCCGGCCGACATCCTGTCGCTGGTGGCGGCGGCGTTCTCGCTGGCCGGCTCCACGCTGTTCCCGGTGCTGGTGCTGGGCGTGTTCTGGAAGCGCGCCAACCACATCGGCGCCATCACCGGCATGATCACGGGATTTGCCGTATGCCTGTACTACATGCTTCGCGCCAGCCCGGTCCTGGGCGGCAATGCGCTGGAGACCTGGTTCGGCATCCTGCCGATGGCGGCCGGTGTGTTCGGGGTGCCGGCAGGCCTGTTGACGGTGGTGGTGGTGAGCCTGCTCACGCCCCGCCCGAGCCGCGCCAGTGCGGGCATGGTCGACTATATCCGGGCACCCGAATGACACGGGCAGGTGGAAACTGAGGTGGGAATTGAAGAGATTTTCCCGGTGATGCAAATGCTATTCTGGGCCGCGCCAACATAGGCCGAACCATACCAACACCAAGCATTTCACGGAAAACTTCATGTCTGCATTTACCCGCGTGCTGGCGAGGGCTACCTTCGCTGCGCTCGTCCTCGTCGCTTCGCCACTGACCCTCGCACAAACCCCGCCAGCCCCGCCACCCGTCTCGGCCTTCTTTGGCAACGCGCCGTTCGGCGACGCCAGGCTCTCGCCAAGCGGCCGCCATCTGGCCGTGCGCGCCAGCGCGCCGGGCAAGCGCGACTTTTTGACGGTCATCGACCTGGACACCAACAGCGCCAAGATCGTCGCCCATTACAACGACGCCGATGTCCGCAATTTTTACTGGATCAACGACCGGCGCCTGGTGTTCGACACGCATGACAAAGGCGTCGGTCCGGGCGACCAGCGCTTCATGCCCGGCATGTACGCGGTCGACTTCGACGGCGGCCGGTTCATTGAACTGGCCAGCCGTAATCTCGTCAACAAGGTCACCGGCACGCGCATCGTGCGCCGGCTGCTGCCGCCGTCGAGCCAGATGGCCGGCAACACGCCATGGGTCGACTCGGATGACACCTACGCGCTGGCGCCAGTCGGCGACACCCGCAATGAACTGAGCCATGTCGACCTGCTCCAGGTGAACACCGTGTCGGGCCAGTTCAAAACGGTGCCGCGCCCCGGCGCCACGCGCGGCTGGCTGCTCGACCACAAGGGCGAACCGCGCCTGGCGATCACCTACAAGGACCTGACCACGACACTGCAGTATCTGGATCCGGCCACCGGCAAGTGGCGCGAATTGACCAGTTTCCCGGCATTCAAGGAAACCGCCGCGACGATCGAACCGGTGGCCTTCGGGCCGACCGGCACGCTGTTCGTGACGGCGCGCGGCAAGGCCGGAACGACCGCCATGCACACCTTCGATGTGAACACCGGCAAGCTCGATCCGCAACCGCTGCTGTCGGCGCCCGGCTACGATATCGATGGCGAGCTGGTGATCAACCGCGACAAGGTACTGGGCATGCAGTTCCGCACCGATGCGGTATCGAATGAATGGTTCGACGCCGGCATGAAGGCGATCCAGCAGGACGTCGACAAGCTGCTCCCGACGACGGTCAACCTGATGTCGGTGCCGGCCCGGGGTGACTCGCCCCTGCTCGTGGTCACCGCCTATTCGGATGTGGTGGCGCCGGTGTTTTTCTTGTACAACAGCAAAACCAAGTCGCTGAACAAGGTCGGCGAAGCGCAGCCAAGCATCGATCCGACGCAGATGGGGCGCCAGCAGTTCTTGCGCTACAAGGCGCGCGATGGCCTGGACATCCCTGCCCTGCTCACCCTGCCACCGGGCACCAGGCGCACCGGCCTGCCGCTGGTGGTGATGGTCCATGGCGGCCCCTGGGTGCGCGGCAAATCCTGGGGCTGGGCCCCCGATTCGCAATTTCTGGCCACGCGCGGCTACGCCGTGCTCGAACCCGAATTTCGTGGCAGCACGGGTTTCGGGTCCAACCATGAACGTGCCGGCTACAAGCAATGGGGCCTGGCCATGCAGAACGACATCGCCGACGGTGTACGCTGGGCCGTCGACAAGGGGCTGGTCGACCCCAAGCGTGTCTGCATCGCTGGCGCCAGTTATGGCGGCTACTCGGCGCTGATGGGACTCGTCAACGATCCGGAGATGTTCCGCTGCGGTATCAGCTTTGTCGGCGTGACCGACATCGGCCTGCTGTTTGACAATGGCGCGCATTTCAGCAGCGACATGTCACGCGACGTCAAGCAGCACAGCCTGCCGGAACGGATCGGCGACCCGATCAAGGATGCCGACCAGTTCAAGGCCACGTCACCGCTGCAGCAGGCGGCGCGCATCACCCAGCCGCTGCTGCTGGCCTACGGCGGCGTCGACCGGCGCGTGCCGATCAACCATGGCACCGCGCTGCGCAACGCCGTCATGCGCACCAACAAGCAGGTGGAATGGATCGAGTACCCGGAAGAAGGCCACGGCTGGGCGCTGGAAAAGAACCGCATCGATTTCTGGGGACGGGTCGAGAAATTCCTCGACAAGAATATCGGTAGCGGGGCGGTGCGCTGACATCGCAGTGGTTGGCTAGAGCACGACCACCAGGTCGATTTTGAGTCCCGGGATCCCGTCCGGCGCATACACCGCCAGCACGCCTGCCTCGAGTGCCTTGTCGTACAAGGGATTTTTGGTGGACAGCGAAAAATAGTAGGTGTTGGGCCGCACCGGGATCGCCGGGGGCACTTGCGGCATGTGCGCGATCGGTATGCCTGGCAATGCTGACCCGATAATACTTTCCATATTCTCGGGCGCAGCGACCTTGAGCCGGATTGGCACCGTCGCCACCAGGTCAAGGCCCGCCATATCGGCAGTAATCGCCAGATAAAGCTGGCTTTGTTTCGTGACCTTGGCCGGATCCAGGATCGCCTGCGAGAATGTGCGCCGGCTCTTGTCGGCCACAAACGGGATGATGAGATAGTTGGTGCCGATCGCCGTATCGACCAGGTCGCGCAACAACGCGTCGAGCTCGGCGAATGCTTCGCCCATCGCCTCGTGGCGGTAGGCGGGCAGGTCGGCTGTTTTGTAGCGATCTGAAAAGGTCATCAGTCCGCCCGCGGCGGCAAGCATTTGCCGGAACATCACCTCGGGATGAAACCCGGGCGACCTGGCGCAGTGCATCAGCAGCGCATTGGCCGTGCTCAGGATGTTGAGCATCCACCACGACGAGATATCGCCCGCGCCGGCTTCGTACATGCTGTTGTTCGTCATGCGGTGCGTGCGCTGGAGCGATTCGATCTTCGTCGTGATCACACTGCTCAAGCCATCGAGCATGCGCACCAGGCCTGGCGCTGCGCTCACCGTGACGCTCGGCGGAATGAACTCCGGCACCAGCTCGAAGCCCCCTTCCGCTACCCGCCGCAGCCGCACCACAGGGATGCTGGCACGCGCCCCATGTGGCTCGGCCTGCAGCAACAGCCGCACCTGCTTTTTAAGAAAGGGCACCTCGATCGCCAGCGCGTCACTGAACAGGTCAGTGGTATCCAGGTCGCAGCGCACATAGCGGCTGTTGTCGTCGGCATTGCCCCCATGCGGCTTGACCAGGGCAAGGGCTGCGTAGAACGTGAATGATTCTTCCTCTGGCGGCAGGCGCGTGAGATCAACCGGCTCGGGCAGCAGGTCGGCGCCGGGCGCTTCGACGATGTCTCCGTCGGGATAGATGAGAGACATCGTGTTCGCGCTCAGGCGGTTGTGTCCCAATCCGTCCACATTCCACGTCACCTTGCACACCCCCCAACAGTACGGATTGAGGGCGGAAGCGATGCGCTGGAGGCGGGTTTCGTGATAGAGATCCTGACGCTGAAAGTGCTGCGGCCCCAGCGTCAAGCCTTCCGACCACAGGACCTTCGATGTTGCGCTCATGGTTCCTCCCATTGAAGTTTCGCTGGACACATTCTCGGAAGGATGGCGTTGCGCCTGAAGCGCGATATTGATTTCGCGCAGCCAGGCATCGTATCGCCGGACCAGTGCATTCCCTTGTGACGGCGCAACATTGCTGAGATTCACGACCCGACAATGGCTGCCGTGGGTGTTGTCCCGCTTTGACGAGAGAAACGCGATGCGCGGCTTTACTTCCGGTCTGTTCGACCGCCTGGACGACATCACTGAACCCCCAGCCGGTAACCGGCGCGACGCCCGTGCGCGCTCTGTCGAGCATGCGCTGCGCAGTGTCACGCGTGACCTGCAGGCGTTGCTCAACACCCGCTGCGGCGTGCACCAGGCGTCGTTCAGCCCGCTCCCGGCAGTATCGGGCTCCATCCTGAACTATGGCCTGATCGACTTCGCCGGTATGTGCATGAACAGCGATACGGACCAGCAGGAAATCTGCAAGGCCGTCCAGCTGGCCATTCAGCGCCATGAACCCCGGCTGCACAAGGTCCTCGTGTCACTGCGGGGCGCCAAGAGCGCCAGGGGCACCATCAACCGCGTGGAATTCGTGATCACTGCGCAGCTGAAACATGCGTCGATGCCCGAGGCGATGTCGTTCAATGCGGTATTTCGCCCCTCGCTCCAGCAGTATTCGATCGAAGGTGCCAACTAGAGGGCGCAATCGCTGATCCCATGGACGAATTGTTGACAAAGTACGAGCGCGAACTCGTCATTCTCAGGTCGCTGTGCAGGGAATATGCCCAGCGCTATCCCAAGGTTGCCGCCAGGCTGCAAATGGGTGGCGATACCTGCGACGATCCGCATGTCGAACGCCTGATCCAGAGCACGGCCCTGCTCAGCGCGCGCGTGTCGAAGCGACTGGACGACTCGTATCCCGAATTTACTGAAGCCCTGCTCAACCTGCTCTATCCCCACTACCTGCGCCCGTTTCCGTCGTGCGCAATCGTGCGCGTTTCCAGCACACTCGATCGCCCGGACACGATCCCCGCCATGCCGCGCGGGACGTTGCTGGAATCGAAGCCAGTCCACGGCGTGGCATGCCGCTTCAAGACCATCCACGACGTCAGACCGTCGCCTGTCGCACTGCGCACCGCCAGTTTCGAGACCATCATTCAGGCGCCGGTCGCAACACGCCTGCCGGACGACGTCACATCGTCGCTGACGCTGACATTCGGCGCCGCCGGATGGGGCCCGCTGCCGGCGCCGGATGCGGCGACCGTGCTGCGCGTGTATGCCGATGGCGATGCCTCGTTCTGCGCCACGCTGCGCGACGCGCTCTTCATGCACACGGTGGCGGCGTATGTTCAGCTTGACGAGGACGGCCCGTGGGAACGGTTACCTTGCATACCGATCGCACCTGCCGGATTTGCCCCTGACGATGCCCTGATTCCGTTCGACGCCCGCTCGCATGGGGCTTACCGCATTCTTGCCGAGTATTTCGCCTTTCCCGAGAAGTTCAATTTTTTCGACATCGATATTCCCTTGCTGCTGGCACGTGTACCTGCTGGCTGCCCCAGTGTCACGTTACGCCTGGGTCTTGCCGGCATCCGGCCCGACGCCGACAAGGCGCGCATGCTCGCCGGCTTGTCGACACAGCATCTGGTACAAGGTTGCACGCCCGTCGTCAATCTGTTCCAGCAGCCTGGCGTGCCGATCACGTACGACCAGCGAGCGGCCGACTACACCCTTCTGGCGCACGCCAATTTTCCGCAGGCATATGAGGTGTATTCGGTCGATGCGGTGCACCTGGTGCGCCAGAACGGCAACGACACGTCGATCACGGCATTCCAGCCGTTCTATGCGCTTCGGCACGGCGCACAATACGCCAGCGAGCAAGGACGCTACTGGTTCCTGCGGCACGACGAGACGCTTGCCTTGTGCAGTCCGGGCCATGAAAAATCGATCACGCTCGTCGGCGCCGATTGCGACCCGTTCGAGATCGAAAGAAATATCCTGTCGGTTGAACTGAGCTGCACCAACCGCGATCTGCCCTGCTCACTGGCCATCGGTGCGCCTGAAGGCGACCTGTTCATCCCGGGCGCAACACGCAACGCAGCGATCCGCATGGTGCGCAGGCCAACCCGCCCTGCCCGCTTGACGAATGACGCAGGCATGCACTGGCGCCTGATCTCGCACTTGGCGCTGAACCATCATTCCCTGATGGACGACGGCGTGCACGGCCTGCGCGAAATGCTGTCCCTGTACGACCTGGCCTCGTCGTCGGTTTCGCGGCGGCAAATCCGCGGCATCATCGCGCTCGACCAGCAGGACACCACGGCCTGGATCAGGCACAAGAACGGCACATCGCTGGTGCACGGCCTTGAAGTGCGCATCACGCTCGACGAAGAAGCGTATGCCGGCGCCGGCCTGCACCTGTTCGTTCAGGTGCTGCACCAGTTCTTTGCGCTGTACGTTCACCTGAACAGCTTCGTCGAACTCGTCGCCCTCTCGCATCAAAGCGGAAAGGAGCTGATCCGATGCGCCCCACGAAGCGGAAGCATGAGCCTGCTGTAATGGCCCTGCTCCTGGCTGAACCATACCGGTTCAGCTTTACCCAGCTGGTCAGCATCCTGCTACGCGCGCTACAGCGCCAGGGCATCGACCGCGAGCGCGCCTTGCGCACCGTGCTCTCGTTTCGCAACAGCCTGTCGCTGTCGTTTCCTGCCAGCGAAGTCGAAGCGCTCGACGTCGAGCCGGCAACCCAAGATCCACTTGGCGCGCTGCGCTCGGGAACGCTACGCCGCGTGCGGATCACGCCTGCATTCATCGGCCTGCTCGGCGCCAGTGGCACCCTGCCAGTGCACGATACCGAACGGATCGCAGCGCGCAAGTCGCTTGGGGACGATGCCAGCCAGCGCGAACTGCTCGATGTCATGTCAACCCGGTTGATCGGCCTGTTTTATGAGGCATCGGTCAAGTACCGGGTCGAGCACGATTTGTCGATTGGCGACGGGGATCGGTTGCTGCCGATGATGACTGCCTTGGCAGGCACGTGCCCGCCACGGGCCGCAAGCGCCGGGCAACCCGTCAGGCACGTCAGACCGGACACTGCAGCCTGTTTCGCCGGGCTGCTCCGCACCCGCCCGGTCGCGGCCGGCACGGTCGAACAGGTGTTGAGCAGCTATTTCGACGTGCCGGTCAGACTCGAACAAATCGTTGGCTGCTGGGATCCGGTTCCCGAAAACCGGCGCAGCACATTGGGCGTCACCAAGCCCGTGCTCGGCATCAGTACGGCGCTGGGCACGCGCCTGTGGCGGCATGACATCTGTGCGCGTCTGCATGTCGGGCCACTGGACGAAGCGCAAGCGCGCAGTTTTCTTCCCGGCGGCACGGCGCTGGCGGCACTGCGGGAAATGACAAGGATGTTTGCAGTGCCGACCTTGCACTACGAACTACGGTTGCTGCTTGCACCGCCTGCCATCAAGCAGTTCACGCTGAGCACGAAGACGCCGTCGCGTCAGCTTGGATGGAATACGTTTCTTACCGCGACACCAGGCGTTACGGATCGTCCCGACGTCCGGTTGATGCTGCAGACCCCGATGATTCGAAAAAGAGACAGACAAGGAGACGGTGACGTGGCTTAAAAAACGGCGTTGATGCCGGTCAATTGAGGCTGCGTGACGGCGGGCTAACGTGGTCGCTGACCATGTCGATTATTTCAACTGCGGCCGTGCAGCGGCTATCGGGAGCAACGCAATGGGCGAGAGCCAGACCATCGCAGCCGGCGCCGCACTATCGGCATTTCGCGGCAACTCGCAGCACAACCGGCTGATGCGACTGGACTTTCCTTTCGAGGATGGCCCGCCCGCGATTTTGCTGCCAAACAAGCTGGTCGCGCGCGAGGAAGTCTCACGCGGATTCCGGTTCGAGGTCGACGTCCTGTCGGACGACCCGCGCATTCCGCTCAAGATGCTGATGGGCCGGCTGGTCACGATTTCTCTGGTGCGCCAGGATGGTTCGCTGCGTTACTTCAACGGGTACATCACGCAGCTGTCGTTCTTGCGTGCCGATGGCGGCTTTGCCTTTTACCGGATGGTGCTCGAGCCCTGGCTTGCCTTCGCGCGCTTGCGCAAGGACAACGTGTCGTTCCATGGCAAGAGCGTGCAGCAAATCACCGAAGCGACGCTCAAGCACTACCGCCAGGCCGACTGGCACATGCATGTCTTTGAAGAAGATCCGCCACTGACCGTCGCCAATCAATATAACGAGACCGACTACAACCACCTGCACCGCCGTTGGGAAGCGCGGGGAATGCATTACTGGTACGAACACCGTTTCGATGGTCACAAGCTCATGCTCTCCGACAAGAGCTTCCATAACGAGCCAATCGATGCCACCAGCTATGACGACGTGGACGTCATTGCGTTCCACGACAAGAGCGGCTCGCTCGAAGATGATGGCATTCACCTGTGGAGCGCGAGCCGGCGCCTCGGCTCCGGCACGACCACGCTGGCCAGCGTCGATTACAAGAATCCCGGCGCACAGCACGCCACCGGTTACTCCGCCAACCGGCAAGGTGACATAGTCGCCTATGAAGTGTACGAAGACAGCGGCGCCTACGGTTTTCGCATGCGCAGCGATGGCGAACGGCTCGCAACGCAGCGCATGGTGGAGCAGGACAAGGATACGCAGACGTTCGATGCCACCAGCAATGCCCGCAGCGTCCAGCCTGGGCGCACCTTCAAACTCGGCGGGCATTTCAGCGCCGAGCCGCGCTCGCTGGACTACGACCCCGAACCGCGCCGCGGTATTGGTGACCGCAGCTACCTGATCCTGTCTGTCGAGCACGAAGCGACCAACAACTACCAGGCCGGCGCGGGCGCCCCGTCGCACTACGAAAACCGGTTTACCTGCATTAACAGGGACATCCGCTGGCGGCCGGGTCGCGACTTCAACAGCGAGCCAGGCGCCTACATGGGCTTGCACACGGCGACGGTCGTCGGTCCGGCTGGCGCCGACATCCACACCGATGGTTTCGGCCGGATCAAGCTGCAATTTCACTGGGACCGGCTGGGCCAGCACGACGAGAACAGCTCGCCGTGGATACGGGTGCTGAGTCCGGCCTCAGGCAAGGAGTTCGGCCACATCCGCCTGCCGCGCGTCGGCGAAGAAGTCGCCGTTGTCTATCCGAACGGGAATATCGACCATCCACTGATACTGGGCGCGCTGTACAACGGCACGCACATGCCGCCATGGGCGCTGCCGGCGCAATCGGCCCTGGCAGGCTTGCGCAGCCGCGAGTTCGGCGGTGGTGCACGCGGCAATCACCTGGTGCTGGATGACACGAACGAGATGATCCAGGCGCAGCTGAAGAGCGATCACCAGTGCAGTCAGCTGTCGCTCGGACATATCACGCGGATCGAGGACAACGCCGGGCGCAAGGATGCGCGCGGGGAAGGCTGGGAACTGCGTACGGACGGGCATGGCGTCGCGCGGGCAGCCAAAGGGCTGTTGATCACGACCGAGGCGAGGCAGGCGGCGCGTGGGGCGATCAAGGATATGGATGAGACAGCGCGCCGGCTCACGCTCGCTACCGAACAGCATCAATTACTGGCGGAAATCGCGCAAAAGAACGGTACCCAAGAGCCTGTCGACAATCAGAACGACGTTGCCGCACTCCTGCAAGCGCAAACCGATACGGTGCAGGGGGCCGGATCAAAGGCTGGCAGCTTCCCGGAACTGGGTAAACCGCATCTGGTTCTGGCGAGCCCCGCTGGCATCGCCACGACAACAGCCGGCGACACGCACATCGCCAGTGACCGCCATACCGCCTTCACATCCGGAAAAAGTCTGTCGCTGGCTGCCGGTACGCATTTCTTTGCCAGCATCCGCCAAAGCTTCCGGCTGTTTGTCCAGAAGGCTGGCATGAAAATGGTCGCTGCCGCTGGCGACATCGATCTGCAGGCGCTGACAGACAACATCAAGCTTCTGGCAAAGCTGGACATCACGCAGACGGCCAACCGGATCACGATCACCGCCAAGGAAGAAGTCGTCATCAACGGTGGAGGTAGCTATGTCAAATTTACTGCTGGCGGCATTGAGCATGGCACCAATGGGACGTTTGTTGCGCACGCTGTGAATCACAGTCTGCTCAGCGCAAAGAACATGGCGATGGCGGTCAATATGCCGCCGGTGGCCGATGTCTTGCGCAATGGGAGCGGCACCCTGAACATCGGTAGCCATGCCGAGACCGCCGGGCGCATCAGTGCCGGGCTGCCCTTCAAGCTGTTCAAGGACGGCGCATTGGTCGAGCAGGGACAGTTCGATGCCAAGGGAAATATCGGGTTCGCACACGAACTCGATGCCATGGCGAACTACAAGGTTGAGCTTCCAACTGGCCCGTCCTTTGACATCGCGCCCGGTGATCACGCCGAGCAGCACGAAATCAATGCGGGCGTGGGATACCACGGCTACGAGAATCCCGGCGGACTTCTGCCCGAAGACGTCGTGTCTTCAGAACAGGATCGCATCGATGCCAGTCCCTTGACACGCGAGAAGCCTTGATGCGGTCTTTCATAGCAGCCCTAGCCAAAGAGGATCCCAATGGGAATGGACGAGAATGCAGGACTGTACACGCAGAAGCTCACCTACAACAAGACAATGGGGCCGTACCAATGCCTTTCCAAACCCTGGTGGATACGGACTGGCAAACACGCAATATACCCGCCGCGCCACGCATGCTGCCTTGAGGCGCTCGTCTGTGGCGAAGAGGTATTTCGTAGCATACAGACCGACCTTCTGGCAGCACAGCACAGCGTAGATATCATCACCTGGGGATTTGATCCGGGCATGGTGCTGGTTCGCACTGGCGCAGGCGAAACCGGCCTACGCTACGGAGACCTGCTCAAGCGGATTGCGACACGCAAGGACAACCCGGTCATGGTTCGTCTTCTTTTATGGAACGACGACGTCGCCTCGCACTTAATGGCCAAGAACAACCCCGGCTACTACGGGGGCCGTATCCCGACTATCAAAGGCTATGCCGGTTTTTTCGGCGAACTGCACGAACGCTATAACTGCGAGTGGTTCAAGGACATCATCGGGGGTAAGGTAGCGAATATTGTGCTGCAGGGCCGTGAAGTCGCATTGAAATGTCGCGGCCCTGCGCTCGAAGGAGAAAACTACAAAAGCAGCGCCAAGGGCATGCTCGGATCCGCCTATCCGACACACCACCAGAAGTCGCTGCTGATCGACTACGAAACGCCGGCGAGGGCCGTTGGTTACGTGATGGGTCATAACTCGACGACCGACTTTTGGGACACGATCGAGCATCGCTTCCACGACCCGAATCGTGAAGTACTCTTCAATAAAAATCCGGCCGAAGCGATCAGCCAGTATGCGGCCACGATCGATGAAGCCCATGATCGTTACGAACAAATGGCTTATTCCGCCACCCCTTTTCAACCGGGACTCAGGCGGGCCGGGCGCATGGCTAAATTCGCGGAACAGCACGCCTTTGTCGCCAAACCCTACCAAGATGTATCGCTGCGCGTGTGCGGTCCCGTCCTCTACGACCTGAATCACAATTTCTGCACTGGCTGGGCCGAAACCGGGTCGGTGAAATCGACCTTCAGCACGGCCTTGGGCCTGACCCCAATTGGCCTTGCAGTCAAGGCGACACAGGCCATTGTCGGGGCGATCGTCACCGCAGCGCCGCGCCTGCCCGATCCGGCGCAGAGCAGGAAGCACATCAAGGCAGCCGAATTCATCGTGCGAGGCGCTCGCCACAGTGCGCAGCTCCTGCGCACCTACCCGGCCACGAAAGAAAAGGCGATCAAGGAATGCTATGCAAATCTGAATCGGCTCACCGAGCACTACCTTTTCGTCCAGAACCAGTACGTCCAATATGAAGACTGGGCCACCCATCTGACCGAGTGCGCCGACAAGCTACGTAACGCCGGCTATCTCAAGCCGATCTACGTGTTTATCGTGACCTCGACGCCAGAGTCGGATGGCATGGATCTGGCGACCTACGACATCGCCTTGCGGCTTGGGAGCAGTGAGAAGATGAAGGTGGAGCACAAGGAAACCGTGGCACAGGCAATGCGGGGCAAAACCACGATGCCGATAACCGCCGACGCATTGGCTGAGAGAGGTATCCGTGTCCTGATGGCGTCGATGTGGAGCGGTGCCGCCAAGCCGACGTCAATTGCCGACTACGAGGAAACCTATATCCACGCCAAGGTAGCGATCGTCGATGACGCCGCTTTCACAGTCGGGTCGGCCAACCTGAACGTGCGCAGCATGGCACTGGACAGTGAGCTGAACATACTCAGTCAGGCCATGGATGTTGCTTTCGATTTACGCCGGAAACTCTTCAAACAGTGCGCTAACGATGAAGGGCCGGCGCAGTTCGGGGATATGAATAAGACGTTCGAAAAATGGCTTGATCTAATGGCGAAGAACACCAAGGCGATGTCGAATTGCTCGCCTTTATCTGGCCAGATTGCTACTTTTCAAGTCAACAGAGAACCCGGCTGGCCAGTGATCTGATATGCGTCTGACACGTCGCCGCTGGATTTACACCATCGTCGTGCTGATCGCCGTCGCGACCGGCGCTTATTTCTTGCAACGACATTTGGAGTACGTGAAGATGCATACCATTCCCGCCGGCTTGCGCGCGTTCGATATCAATGATCCGATCCCTACCTGCGGCCGCTGGAAAGACACGATGCCGAAGGCTCGAGATGCTAATGCCTATCGACTCTATATCAATGCCCGCAAATTATGGCGCAGTAAAATTGCTTGGCAACTGACACATGAAGAATTCCTTAGCATTTTTCACGCTGTGCAGACGGCGGCAAACCAGGGGGATTGGGGAGCGCGCGCCTTGTTGGCGCACTTCTACCGATCTGGCCTCGGTCCTCTCAAATCCAACCACACGCTGGATATCGACCTCGACAAATCGGTCGCAATTATCCGCAATGCTGTCGCGGCAGGCCAGGCTTGGGGTTACTACGATCTCGGTGTCGCTCACGAGCATGGCTACGGACGCGCGGTACACGATGGGAAAATCGCGTGGGCGTACTACCTGAAAGCTGCAGAGCTTGGCAGCCCAGAAGCCCAGATGGCATTGGCAGGAGCCTACCTGAAGGCACAGCTTCGCGATGCTGAGCATACGATGGTGATGTGCGCATATAAACAGGGTCATGGCCCTGCGGCATACGATCTTGGAATCTCAGCTGAGCTTCAAAAAAACTTCAAGCTGGCGCTGGAATATCACCAGGCGGGAACAAGATTCGGTAGCAAGAATTCCGCAGTATCACTGCGGATGATGTTTGACATCAGGGAATGGGACCTACGCGACAAACAGGATCAGGCTGCCTTTAAAGAGTTGCAAATTCTGCCCGATCCGGAACGCGAGCATCGGTACGACCAGCTCGCCGACGCGCTCGACCTCAACCCAGATCTGAAACTTTCCCGATTGGATCAGGTGCTGCCATTGCCCCCTGCCGAACTGCCCGCATGGCAGAGCTACAATGACGCGATCGAGCCGGAGCCGGACGGCCCCCCGACCTACTGACATCAACGACTTCAAGGAGAACGACGTGTCCCTGAAAATCATCACCGTCGGCGACAAGACCGATCACGGCGGAACCGTCATCAGCGGCGCGCCCAACCAGAATATTCATGGCCGCGCGGTTGCAAGGCTTGGAGATAAAGTGGACTGTCCACAGTTTTACCCTGGAGGAAAACCACACGGCATCAACAAAATCGTTACCGCCTGTAATACCGTCACGATTAACGGCGTACCTGTTGCTGTAGAAGGGTGCACAACAGAATGCGGCTGCAAGCTGATCGGCAGCCAGCCCGCCAGCGTCGGTTAGCGATCCTGCATCGATGTTTGAAATGCCTGCGACGGAATTACGCGCCTTGGGCGCTTGAGGCCTTGATTATCCCGTGCTGCCGCAGCTTGGCCAACACCTTACCCACCCCATCATTAACCGAAGCCGCAGCACTATCAACAACCACCTCAGCCGCCTCCGGCGCCTCATACGGCGATGAAATCCCCGTAAACTCCGCCAACTGCCCTGCCCGCGCCCGCCGGTACAACCCTTTCGGATCGCGCGCCTCGCATACCGCCAGCGGGCAGCGGCAATACACTTCGATGAACTGCGGCGCCGGCACCAGCGCGCGCACGCGGGCGCGGTCTGCGCGCATGGGCGAAATGGCCGAGACGATTACGATCTGGCCGGCCTGGCAAAACAGGTGCGCCACTTCGCCGATGCGGCGAATGTTTTCGGAACGTTCAGGGAGGGAAAAACCGAGATCGGCGCACAGGCCATTGCGGACCTTGTCGCCATCGAGCGCGAATACCTGGCAGCCCAGGTCGAACAGCGTGCGTTGGAGCGCGTCGGCCAGCGTGGTCTTGCCGGCGCCGGACAGGCCGGTGATCCAGACCACGGCACCGCCGTGGCCGGCCCGCTGGCGCCGTTCCTCGTCGCGAATGGACAGGGACGGTGCCAGGGATGTCATCGCGGTTAGACGACGATGGTTTGCGCTTCGCCGTCGGCGCGGGCGCGGATTTCGCCGATGCGGTAGACGGTTTCGCCAGCCGCTTCGAGCTGGGCGAAGGCGGCGTCGGCGTTCTCTTTCGAGACGATGACGGTCATGCCGATGCCGCAGTTGAACACGCGGTGCATTTCGGCGTCAGCCACGCCGCCGTGCTGCTGCAGCCACTGGAACAGCGGTGGCATCGTCCACGACGAACCATCCAGCACGGCCGTCAGGTGATCCTGCAGCACGCGCGGGATGTTCTCGACCAGGCCGCCGCCGGTGATGTGGACCAGGCCCTTGACTTCCATCGACGCCATCAGCGCCAGCAGCGGCTTGACGTACAGGCGGGTTGGCGCCATCAGCACGTCGGCCAGCTTGCGGCCGTGGAAGTCGCCGTCGAGGTCAGGCTTGGCCACTTCGATGATCTTGCGCACCAGCGAGTAACCGTTGGAGTGGATGCCCGACGAGGCCAGGCCCAGCACCACGTCACCCGGCACGATCTTGCTGCCGTCGATAATCTGCGATTTTTCGACCGCGCCGACGGCGAAGCCGGCCAGGTCGTATTCGCCGTCCGGGTACATGCCCGGCATTTCGGCGGTTTCGCCGCCCAGCAGCGCGCAGCCCGACTGTTCGCAGCCCAGGGCGATGCCCTTGACCACGGCGGTGGCGGTGGCCACGTCCAGCTTGCCGCAGGCGAAGTAGTCGAGGAAGAACAGCGGCTCGGCGCCCTGGACCAGGATGTCGTTGACGCTCATGGCCACCAGGTCGATGCCGACCGTGTCGTGGCGGTTCAGCTCGAACGCCAGGCGCAGCTTGGTGCCCACGCCATCGGTGCCCGAGACCAGGACCGGCTCCTTGAACTTCTTGCTGATTTCGAACAGACCGCCGAAGCCGCCGATGCCGCCCAGTACGCCCTCACGCATGGTGCGCTTGGCAAGTGGCTTGATCGCTTCGACCAGCGCGTCGCCGGCATCGATATCAACACCCGCATCGCGGTAGGAGAGAGAAACATTAGATGGTTGGTTCATGGTATTTGGCAGCGGAGGCGGTAAAATAGGAGGCGACCGGCGAAACTGGTCAATCCACTATTTTAGCAAAACGGCTTCCCCTGTATTCCTTTTATGGGCCGATCGCCGCCGTTTAACGTACATAACAACGAAAACTTATCCTTACTGGCATGCCCATTCCTCCATCTTCCGGCATGAATCGGCCCTCGCGATGAAACAGCTGGTGCTCGATTTAGGCGCCGAACCGGCCCAGAGCCTCGACACCTTCCAGGTCGGGGCCAATGCCGAGCTGACGCACCTGATGCACCTGTTCGCCGAGCGCAGCTCGCGCGAGCATTTCGCCTATCTGTGGGGCGACACCGGCGCCGGCAAGACCCACCTGCTGCAGGGCCTGGCCGCCAGCCCGGGCGCGCGCTACATCCCGTTCGATGCGCCGGCCAGCCAGTTCGTGCATGCCGCCGGCACCACGCTGTACCTGCTCGACGACTGCCATCGCCTCAGTGCCCGGCGCCAGATCGATGCGTTTGCGCTGTTCAACCAGATCCGCGAGCACGGCGCCTACATGGTCTGCACCGGCCCCGTGCCGCCGGCGGTACTGCAGGTGCGCGAAGACCTGCGCACGCGCATGGGCTGGGGCCTGGTGTACCAGATCCACGGCCTGTCCGACGACCAGAAGATCGAAGCGCTGACGCACGCCGCCGAGGCGCGCGGTTTGACGCTGTCGGCCAGCGTGTTACCCTATTTGTTGTCTCATTTCAAACGCGACATGCGTTCCCTGTCGACGATGCTCGATGCGCTTGACCAGTATTCGCTTGAAACCCAGCGGCCGGTCACGCTGCCGCTGCTGCGCGACCTGCTGTTGCAAGAAAACCTGCCGCTCGAATCCAAAGAATGAAAAACCTCGCCCTGTTTGACCTCGACCACACGCTGCTGCCGCTCGACTCCGATCACGAATGGGGCGAATTCCTGGCGCGGGTCGGCGCGGTCGATGGCGACGCCTACCGCGCCCGCAACGACGCCTTCTTCGCCCAGTACAACGCCGGTGTGCTGGATCCGGTCGAGTACCTCGAATTCGCACTTGGCACACTGGCGGCGTTTCCGCGCGCGGAACTCAACGCGCTGTATGCGCGCTATCTGCGTGAAGTGATCGAGCCGGCCATCACGCCGCAGGCCATCCAGCTCGTGCGCGATCACCAGGAAGCCGGCGACCTGGTGGCGATCATCACCGCCACCAACCACTTCATCACGGCGCCGATCGCGGCGGCCTTCGGCGTCGAGCACCACATCGCCGCGATGCCCGAATTTGATTCTGCCGGCATGCTCACCGGGCGTCTGGCCGGCACGCCGACGTCGGGCCCCGGCAAGGTCGTTCACATGCACGCCTGGCTCGAACGCCTGGGGCAGCCGTTCGAGAGCTTCGGGCGCAGCTACTTCTACAGCGATTCGCACAACGACATCCCGCTGCTGTCGATCGTGTCTCACCCGGTCGCCACCAATCCCGGCAAGGCGCTCGCAAGCCACGCGCGCGAACAGGGCTGGCCAACCATCCAACTATTCAATGATTAAAACCTTCATCCGTAAAATCCTGGGTGTGAAAGACCAGCGCGACCCGACCGAGCCGGTCATCCTCGGCCCCGACGAACATGGCATCGACCCGCGCAGCGTGTCGTCCAACGCGATCCGCGTGACGCAGGCGCTGCAGGAAGCCGGCTATCACGCCTTCGTCGTCGGCGGCGCCGTGCGCGACATGCTGCTGGGCGTCAAACCCAAAGACTTCGACATCGCCACCGACGCCACGCCCGAACAGGTAAAAAAACTGTTCCGGCGCGCCTTCATCATCGGCCGGCGCTTCCAGATCGTGCACGTGATGTTCGGCCAGGACCTGCTCGAAGTGACCACATTCCGCGGCAACGGCAGCGACAACGCGCCGAAGGACGAACATGGCCGTGTCCTGCGCGACAACAGCTTCGGCCCGCAACACGAAGACGCGGCGCGCCGCGACTTCACCATCAATGCCCTGTATTACGATCCGGCCAGCCAGCAGGTGCTCGATTACCACGGCGGCATGGAAGACATCCGCAACAAGCTGCTGCGCATCATCGGCGTGCCCGAAGAACGCTATCGCGAAGACCCTGTGCGCATGCTGCGCGTCGTACGCTTCGCGGCCAAGCTGGGCTTCTCGATCGAGCAGGCCACGCTGGCGCCAATTCCCGTCATGGCCCCGCTGATCGACAACGTGCCGGCTGCGCGCGTGTTCGACGAGATGCTCAAGCTGCTCATGTCCGGCCACGCGCTGGCATGCCTGCAGCAACTGCGCTCGGCCGGCCTGCACCACGGCCTGCTGCCGCTGCTGGATGTCGTGCTCGAGCAGCCGATCGGCATGAAGTTCGTCACGCTGGCGCTCGAATCCACCGACAACCGCATCAAGGCCGGCAAGGGTGTCTCGCCGGGCTTCCTGTTTGCGTCGCTGCTGTGGCACCAGGTACTCGAAAAATGGACGGCCTATGTCGCCGGCGGCGAATCGCCGATCCCTGCCCTGCACCTGGCGGCCGACGACGTGCTCGAAACGCAGACCGAGAACCTGGCCCTTCAGCGCCGCATCGCCACCGACATGCGCGACATCTGGGCCATGCAGCCGCGCTTCGAGCGCCGCGCCGGCCGCGCGCCGTACAAGCTCCTTGAACACCCGCGCTTCCGCGCCGGCTACGACTTCCTGCTGCTGCGCTGCGAATCGGGTGAACTCGACATGGAGATCGGCGACTGGTGGACCGATTTCTACGCCGCAGAAGGGGGCGATCGTGAGCGCCTGGTCGAAGTGGCCGTCTCGCGCGAGCGCGAAGGTGGCCCGGCCAAGAAGCGCCGGCCACGGCGCGCGCCGCGCAAGAGCGGCGGCGAAGGCGATGTCGGCGGCGTCGTGCATGCGCCGGACCCTGACGATGGCCTGACCGCCGAAGACCGGGCCCGCGACGCTGCCTATGCGGCGCACGAAGAAGCCAAGTACCGGGCCATGCGCGGCAAATGATCGCCTATATCGGCATCGGGGCAAATCTGGGCGACGCGCGTGCCAACGTGCTCGACGCGCTGGCGCGCCTTGCGCGCATGGACGGCGGCATGCTGGTGCACACGTCCAGCATGTACCGCACTGCCCCGATCGACTCGAGCGGCGACGATTACATCAACGCCGTGGCGTGTCTGGACACGTCACTTGGTGCGCACGAGCTGCTGGCGGCGCTGCAAGCCATCGAACAGGCCCATGGCCGCGAGCGCCCGTACCACAACGCACCGCGCACGCTCGACCTCGACCTGCTGCTATACGGTGACGAGACGATCGCCACCGACACCTTGACCGTGCCGCATCCACGCATGCACGAACGCGCATTCGTGATCGCGCCCCTGCTGGAAATCGCACCGGACATCGTCATCCCCGGCCACGGCGCCGCGCGCGACTTCGCGCAACTGGTGGCCGGCCAGACGATCGCCAAACTCGACTGATACCTGTACGCCAGACGCGGCGTGCCGGTCATGGCCTTGAGGCCACGGCGCCCACTTTCATGAAATACCAGGAGCTTTTGTGACGCTGCTGCATACACTGACCCATCCCGGCGTCTCGCTCGAAGGCACCATCTTCGAACGGCAGGCCGTGCGCGCCATCATCCTGCGCGGCCGCGACATTCTGTTGCTGTATACCCGTCGTTACGATGACTACAGCTTCCCGGGTGGCGGGCTGGATGCGGGCGAAGACCCAATCGACGGCCTGCGCCGCGAACTGCTGGAAGAAACGGGCGCCGCCAACGTCACTGTCGAAAGTTATGTTGGCTATCTCGACGAGCATCGCCCGCCGCTGAAAAGTGGCTACGACGTGCTGTTCATGCGCTCGCACTTCTATCGCTGCCACGTTGACGGCGAATTGGGCGCGACCTCGCCCGAAGCGTACGAGGTGGCCAACGGCATGGTGCCGCGCTGGATCGATATCGACGCCGCCATCGAACACAACGAGCGGATACTCGGTACCAAGCCGGCGCACATGGGGCTGTCGATCGCGCGTGAAACGTGGATGCTCAGGTACGCGCTGGCCATGTTAGCGGCAGACGCTGGTGTGGGCGGACAATAAGTTCGACACAAAAGCAAGTCGAAGCTTCGCAAATTTCAGGATTGCAACAATAAAGTTGCACACAACCTGCTGGTTCCTTCTCACTATTCGACCAGCTACTTCGACCCAAAGCAGCCGTTCGATAAAAGCGAAGCCTACAGTTGTTGCTCACATCGAAAACTATATTGGATGTACAAGCCTGACAAAAGTCGGCCTTATCAGCGCTAAATGCGACAGGTATTCTTAATTACCTGTCACGAAAATCTCGCTCATAGTACTAGACATAGGATTTAACGATCTGTTAGCAATTTTCTCATCAATAAAGCAAGTTCATCTCGATTTTCGTTGCTAATCTTATAAGTGTCCAGCAAATCGGATAGCCATAGCCCGTCAGCTGCCAAACGAACAAGAAGAGCATTTGGAGATGAAACCGGGTCAGATGACCGTTCGCTCTCAACTTGCTTACTCCAACGCTCAGCGATACCGCGATCAACGACACTGGCAACCAACAAAGCACGCCATCCTTTGTCATCTTTGTACGACGATCCCTTGAGCGACAGATGCGCGTACCGCATTGCTGGTGGGTCTGATGCCTCTTCCATCGCCAGCGCATCATTGAATTCAGTCACATAGAGTTCGCCTAACGCAGCGAACAGTTGATCCCTGGTTCCGAAGTGATGCTGTACAGCACCTTTGCTGACACCTGCAAGATCGGCAACCGTCCCGATCGAAACCGGCAATCCCTCACTTAGTAGCGTCGTTGCTGCGTCGAACAGTCTCTTTCGGACTTGATCAGGTTGTCTTGGCGACCGAGAAGTGTGCACTTTAGAGTTCATAGTTCAATTTTACAGTACGATCATGAGGTAGAATACGATCGTATCGTAAAATTCGGTGTCATGTGGATGTGATTGTATATATGCACGCCGTTAATAAAATAACTACACCAAAGGAAAGTCATGTTCCCATTACACTATCTCTGGCTAGCCGCTGCGATCTGCGCGGAGGTCGCGGGCAGTGCTTTCTTAGTCAAATCAGAACAATTCTCCCGTGTAGTACCAAGTGTGCTGGTAATCGTTTTTTATGGTTTCGCGTTCTACGGACTTGCCCAGGCACTCAAGAGCATGCCACTTGGTTTCGCATACGCCATATGGGCAGGGTTGGGTATTGTGCTGACGGCGCTGGTAGGTATGATTGTTTTCAAACAAAGGCTTGATTTAGCAGGAGTGATTGGAATTGCGTTTATCGTCACGGGCGTGATCATAATGAATACACTTTCAAAGACTGCTTCCCATTAGCATAGCTAAATCTCGTTGTTGCGATCATCCGATTCGGCCCCGGCAAGTATTGAAATTATCATTCAGCTTGCCAAGGTTAATGCCCTGCGATTGCATGTACGCAAATACCAACATGCCACAGTTGCGCATTGCCCGGTTACACAGGAAAGTAAAGTATTGATGACACAAACGACCGCAATCGGATCCTGCCAGCCACAACGCATCATTGTCACAGATCCCTTGGCCATCAACCGCCGTCGGTTACAGAGCCTCGATGCGCTGCGAGGTCTTGTCATGGTGATCATGCTGATCGATCATATTCGCGAGAATTGGTATCTCTACATAAGCGTGTCGGATCCGGTGAACCCGGCGACGGTAGACCCGTCTATGTTCTTCCTGCGTATTGTCACTAATCTCTGTGCACCTGTGTTCGTTGGTCTTACAGGTCTCAGTGCCTACTTGTATGGCGAAACCCATTCCCGACCCGAGACTGCTCAGTACCTGATAAAGCGCGGACTTCTGCTCATGGCAATCGACGCCACGCTAATTACCTTTGCCTGGACAGTCAAGCTACCTGTGACATTCTGGCTCCAGGTGATCTGGGCGATTGGGGTGTGCATGATTGCGTTGGCCATTCTCATCTACTTGCCGAAAAAGCTGCTGCTCGCGCTTGGCCTTTTGATAGTCGCCGGGCACAACCTGCTTGACGGCGTGCACTTCGTACCCGGCGAACCAGGCTTCGTGCCTTGGACGCTCTTGCACCAACGCGACATGATCGCATTACCATTCGGAGCGTTCGCCCGGACCTCCTACCCGGTGCTGCCGTGGATCGGCGTCATTGTGCTCGGATATCTACTAGGTAGCTGGTATCAGCGCGACAAGAGCAGTGCTGACGACTCCAGGCAACGTGTGAGTCGCCTCATCGCGCTCGGTCTTACGATGTTGACAGTGTTCTTCATGCTGCGCTTGTTAAACATTTATGGAGACAAGCCGTGGGTGTCGGGCGTCTCACCGCTACAGACATTCATGAGCTTCATCGCACTGACAAAGTATCCGCCGTCGCTCCTGTTCCTGCTTCAGACACTCGGCGTTGGTGTGATCTTGCTGGCTTTGTTCGAGCGCTGGGAAGGCCATCCATGGTTAAACGCACTCGCGGTCTTCGGCGGCGCACCAATGTTCTTTTACATCGTTCACATGTACGTATTGCGAGCGTTTTACCATGTGGCTTTCCATATCTGGGGCCCAACGCACGGCGTCAGCTTCGGATTGGACAACCTCAATTGGATATGGCTCTGGTATGCGGTCTTGCTCCCGGTGCTGTACGTACCCACAGCATGGTACTCGCGGCTCAAGGCGCGCCGACGGGATATCACTTGGCTCAAGTATTTTTAACCAACTAACTGTGGCGAATGATCATGACAGCGTGGACGGGCCTGGTTGCAAACGTCATCACGCTGACAGGAGTACTTCGGCAGCTCATGCAAACACTTCCTGATAGCACCGCAGAGTATGCCCCGGGCCGCTGCTGATGCGGCCTTTGGATGGGCACAGCGGCCCTATAAAGGATTGTCGTGTGTTGCAACAAGCCGCCTCAGCCTTGCATTGCTTTCCAATAAGGCTCAGGACTGAAACGTTCGACGAGGAAATCGATGAAGCTGCGGACTTTCGGCGGCAGAAACTTGCGATTGGGATAAACAGCAAACACGGCGAGGTCGTCGGTTTCCCAGTCCGGGAGTATTCGTACCAGCGTCCCTTCCCGCAGCGCCTCATAAATCATGAAGTCCGGTTGCAAAGTGATACCCAGGCCTTCCACAGCGGCATTGCGCAAAATGTCGCCACTGTTGCCACGTAAATTACCCGAAACCTGAATTCTTCGCTCCTCCCTCTCCCTTTTGAAATGCCACTCGTTCGGTGAACTCACATACGAGTAAGTAAGACATTGGTGTTGGGCTAAGTCCTCCGGCACCGAAGGGGCTCCATGCTTTTGCAGGTAGCCCGGCGAGGCGCAAACGACGAGGCGAGAGCGCGCAAGCTTGCGGGAAACCAGTCCCGGATCGATTTTAGATGCAACGCGTATCGCAACATCGAACCCTTCCTCAACCATGTCGACCATCCTGTCGTTGAGTGTGACATCGACCTGAACACCCGGATATCGCTGCAGATATTCTGCGATCGCCAAACCCAGATGGCGTGCGCCGAATGCATTCGAGGAGCTCACTCTCAAGGTTCCGCGCGGTGCAGAGGCTTCCTGCGCTACGGAACTCTCCGCTTCCGAGATCATCGCCAGGACCTGGATCGCGCGCTCGTTGTAATCGACGCCGGCCTCAGTAAGCGAAAGCTTGCGCGTGGTGCGATGAAGCAGTCGAACGCCTAGATGTTCTTCAAGTCCGGCCACGTAACGCGTGGCCATGCCTCGCGAAAGACCCAGTCTGTCCGCCGCACCTACAAAGCTCCCAGCATCTACTACTGCGGTGAAGACTCGCATGCTCACTACAATGTCTACGCTCATATTGTTCTATAAAGTGAAATAATCAAATGTTATTTTGAGAGTTTATCTTCAATTTCGCAACTGGTTTAATGTACCTGATGATACGGAACGCGTTTATTTGCACTCAAGCCGGTCTTAGAACTCGCAAATAGCGACGCTCGCTGAATGGACAAAAGCGCAACGTGATCAGCAAAGCCGGTTACTGGCTTGGCTCTAACCAAATGACTTTTTAAGAGAGATGACCATGAAAACTGCCTGCAAATCGGAAGTAGTCCATGTGCCGCGTACTGTCGAACATGTTGTTGCGGGCCAGTCAACATCTGACGGCGCCGGCGTGCAATTGACGCGTGTGCTCAGCTACGAGTGGCAACACCGACTCGACCCTTTTTTGATGCTCGACTCTATCAGCTCCAATGAGCCTGGCGATTACCTTGGCGGTTTTCCGGATCATCCGCATCGGGGTTTCGAAATTGCCACCTACATGATCTCGGGACGGATGCGGCATCGTGATAGTGCCGGACATGAAGGGTTGCTGGAAAGCGGTGGCATGCAGTGGATGACCACCGGTAGCGGTGTGATTCATTCAGAAATGCCGGAGCAACAAGAGGGGCGCATGGAAGGCTTTCAACTTTGGTTGAATTTGCCAGCCAAAGACAAAATGCTCGTGCCCTGGTACCGCGATTTCAAGAGTGATGAAATTCCAGAATTTGTCACCGCAGAAGGCGTTACAGTTCGCGTTATCGCCGGCACCAGTCATGGCGTGTCAAGTGAGATTCAGCGCGATGCAACGCAACCACTGTATCTCGACCTGCATTTGCCCGCTGGTTCGCACTTTGCCCACGCACTACCGTCGGAATTCAACGCGCTGCTTTTCCCCTACCGTGGCGACCTGACAATTGGCACCAAAATTGTGCCATCGCGCCATATGGCGGTGCTCGAGAATAATGCGAACAGCGATGGCATCGTTTTACATGCTTCCGAACCAACCCGTGCACTGCTGCTCGCAGGGCGACCGCTGCGTCAACCGATCGCACGACAAGGGCCGTTTGTGATGAATACCCAGGAAGAAATCAACCAGGCTATCAGTGATTTACGCGGTGGCCGATTGACTACCCAGAAAGGGAAACAATGAAAATTCTCCAAATCAACACTAGTGCACGCAGCAATGGTTCTGAATCGACCCGTCTGGCGGATCTGATTGTCAAAGGCTTTGCCGCTAAAAACCCGGCTGCAGTCGTCATGCGTCATGACCTGGCAAGCAAGCCGCTATTGCTGCTCGACGAATCGACCCTGAACGCGCTCAATACACCTGCTGAACAACGCACTCCTGAGCAGGCCGCACGCGTTGCTGTCGATAACGCCCTGATCGCTGAATTGCAAGCGGCCGACATGGTGGTGATTGGTGCGCCAATGTACAACTTTAGTGTGACCGTTCAACTCAAGAGCTGGTTCGATGCCATCGCCCGTGCACAAGTCACCTTTCGTTATACGGAAAGCGGTCCCGAAGGACTGCTGACGGGTAAAAAAGTTTATGTCGCCTTGACCCGTGGCGGACTGCACCAGAATGCGCCGACTGACACGCAAGTCCCCTATCTGAAGACCATGCTTGGCTTCCTTGGGATGACTGACGTGCAGTTTGTCTACGCTGAAGGGCTGGGCCTTGGTCCTGAGGCCGTGCTGAAAGCACGGGCCAGCGCCGAAGCACAAATCGACGCCATCTTGGCGACACAGTAAAAAACAGGCATGTACGTGACATGGATTCGGACCGTACGGACTTGCTAGTGTTAACCCGACGCCGCGTGGCGTTCCAATCTTAGAAAGATAGAAATGAAAAATAAATTGTTGATCGCAGTAATGTTGGCTGTTGGCGGTATCTCCAGCGCAAGCGCCGCACCATCGACGTACCAGCTCGACCCTGCGCACACTTATCCAAGCTTCGAAACCGATCACTTCGGTGGCGTTTCGGTTTGGCGCGGCAAGTTCAACAAAAGCAGCGGTAACTTCACGATCGATACGGTCGCCAAAAAGGGGACATTGAATGTCACCATCGATATGGACTCGGTTGCCATCGGCAACGACACTTTGGATGCGGAGCTAAAAAGCGACAAGTTCTTTGACACAGCCAAGTTCCCTACCGCTGTCTATAAAGGTACTTCCGTAAAGTTCGACGGCTCTGGAAAGCCAACTGAAGTCATGGGAGAGCTCACGCTCCATGGCATTACCAAACCAGTCAACCTGAAGATCCTCTCGTACAAGTGCTTTATCAATCCGATGATGAAGAAAGAAGTATGTGGCACCGACGCGTTGGCCACGTTCAATCGTGCGGACTTCGGTATCAATTACGGCAAGGACTACGGATTTACGATGCCAGTAACGCTGCGAATTCAGGCCGAGGGCATCAAGCAATAAACAAACATCGCCACGCACTCATGCGTGGCTTAACGCAGCAACAGCCGGGATTGGCTAGTACTGACGCCGCCGCATGACCTCTAGCAGGACATGCGGCCGTTTCATTTGGAGAAGGCAGGCCGCCGCAAGCATGTCGAGTCGCTCCTAGTGAACGATCAGGAAAATATCTTACGCTGAATCTGTTCCCGTTCGAGCAGTTGGAAGAAGCTCTGGACGATGACGTTTTCGTGAAAATTTTTACGCCGGTTCATCCTCTGGGTTAAATGATGCTCGCCCAGAACGCCGCGCGAATCGCACCGGCGGACTGACTATCTTGATCAGAATGTACCTTTCCCATATTACCGGGTCGCAGTCGCGAAATTGTTAGCAAGAGTGCGTTCGTTGCCAAGGCCGAATCAGTGCGCGAACGCATCGAACATACGGCGGTCCGGCGGTCCGGTACATCCGACCCGGACTTACTGGCCGAGTACACCAACTCGCTTTCCAGATAGGGTCTCATGTCGTTGCAACGCGTACCCATTATGCAGGCAGCGAGGTCGATACCGCATTCGCCAATCAAGCTGCGCAGCACGATTGGTTCGATGTTGTGGATATGAGTCAGGTTGGTTTTGGCTAGCTGATACATGGCCTGACCTGTTCGCTACGGTCGTCGGCGCTGCCAGTACGCATGCTGCAGGAGTAAGTTCGAACCGTGAGAATGGGTATTCACACGTAGCGCTTACCAGTCGGCCCAGGATCCAACTGGCCATCATTCGATTCCATCGCTTGACTGGTCATGCTGCAATGTAGGCTGTAAGCTGGTTGCATCCATACCCGCCAACGGGTGTGGATGCAACCAGCCAAAAGCAACTGGCGAGAATGGTGTTATTTACGACGTAGGAAGTTTGGAAGCATGCTGTCGAGCACGCCGTCCTTGTCGATGAAGTGATGCTTGAATGCTGCTCCTATATGTCCCAGCACGACCAAGCCAACAATCCATGCGAGCCACTGATGGACCATTTTGGCTATGTCGTAGTACTCCGGCGCCGCTGCGGTCAGGGGCGGCAGCACAAACAAGCCCAACATCATGATCGGCTTGCCAGCCACCGAGCTCCAGAGCCAGCCAGACAATGGTAAGGCAATCAAACCGATAACGTATAACGCGTAGTGGCCAAGATGGGCTGCTTTCTGCATTGTCGGCGACATGTTTGCGGGAAGCGCCGGTACCGGATGCGTTAGTCGCCAGATGATTCGCACTGCAGTCAGGAACAACACTGTGCTGGCAATAGCCTTGTGGAGAAATGTTAGTTGGTGGTGGCTATTGAACTGGTCGCGCAGGTGCACCGCAACGAATCCAATCAACCAGGCCGCGATCCAGACTGCTGCCATGAGCCAGTGCTGGAACTTGCTCAGACCGTGATAGGTCCCCGCGGTGGTGCCGGTAGTGGGAGGTGATATATCATGCATCGTCGTTCCTAGTTAAAGATCATTTAGTTGAATGTGCAGGCATTCTTGCTAGGAATGTTCCGCTGACACTTATTTGCAGAAACACGGTCTACGTGTCGCTTCTTGCTGTGCCATGACTATCAATGGAGTCAGCAGATGTTTCTAAGCTGATGGTCGATTTTGGCCATTCAGCGCGATGCGAGTAGTTCAGCAAGCCAGTACGTTCGTTGGCCACTGATTGATCACGCTTCCATGCGTTGCACTCCGAAACCTTTACCAAGACAGAAGCTTCGAACGGCTGGTTGGAGAACTTATACAGATAGTGTGTTAGCCAACCAGATACGAGCAGTAGCCTGTCGGCGTAAAACAGAGACCTCCAAGATGGCACTGAACTGACATTGAGACGCCAGGCTGGTGCAGTGCACGACTGAGATCTACGTCACTGTTAAATCGGCATGCGAGTACATCAACGGCACATAAGCACAGCGTCCAAGGCGCGCCTCGCACTGCGACCGACTGGAATGCTGTCATCGGCCAGCAAAGCAGGGGCGAGTTCGGCAGTTATCGGTTCTCTGGGTGTCGGGGTAACGCATGCCGAACAGCACCTACGTGACGCCGCTGAAGTCGTGGGTGGTTTCAGCCAATTCTCTAGCAAGACGGCCGAGCGCCGTAAGTCTGCCAGTGTGCTGATACGACAACGATTGCGGTTTGCCAAGGTGGGCCTGCCGCAATCCGGCAAGAAGGCGCGCTAAGTTATCCTGCAACGCCAGAATTAAACTGCAGGAAACAAAATAGTGGACAGTCTAGTCATAGGCGCCTCGGTGATAGGAGTGACTATTCTAAACATGTCGGTTTGGCGGATAAAGATGCTGGTAGAAACTAGACTATTCCACTTCAGTCAACAATCGAAGGAATTTAATTTCCCTTGTCAGTGACAATAAATTAGATGACAAGTCCCGCCTAGTTACAAACCTTTTAACGGATAGCTCCGGGCGTTTTTTATCATTCCTTGAGCGCCAGGATGGGGGTTGCAGAGCTCCGCTACGCACGCAGCGACTGCTGGAAGTCATCCGCTGCATGCTTCGCCCCACCGAAACTTCCCGTGGTGATATTCCAAAGAAATACGAGACCTCGCTCAGCAGTTACTTGGTCCATTCAGATTCTTGGTGGGGGCGTGTTGGTCATGCGTTGTGTAGTGGCGCTTACACGTCCGCTGTCGGCTGATCTGCAGTGTTCGTGAAGGCCCGCTGTTGACCAAAAGCGGAAGTTCGCCAGAGCATGTCCGCTCTGGCCTCGCATGTCGAACTTTATTGTTTGGTGTCCGACGTTATTGTTCGTCCACATCTGCGTCCGACTAACATCGATGTCGTTCAAATTTTCCCGATCTGCCGGTCAATCGCCTTGAGCGCACGCTCGTTACGCTCGCTGTAGCGATCGGTCAGGTAATCGCTGCGGCCACGGGTCAGCAGCGTGAACTTGACCAGCTCCTCCATCACATCGACCACGCGGTCGTAATAGGCCGAGGGCCGCATTCGGCCTTCGTCATCGAATTCCTTGTACGCCATCGGCACCGACGACTGGTTCGGAATCGTGATCATGCGCATCCAGCGCCCCAGCAGGCGCAGCGTGTTGACCACGTTGAACGATTGCGAACCACCGCAGACCTGCATCACGGCCAGCGTCCGGCCCTGGCTCGGGCGCACGGCGCCCTGCTCTAGCGGAATCCAGTCGATCTGGTTCTTCATCACGCCGGTCACCGTGCCGTGGCGCTCGGGGCTGCACCACACCTGCCCTTCCGACCACAGGCACAACGCGCGCAGTTCGACGACTTTCGGGTGCGTCTCCGGCACGCTGCCCACCATCGGCAAGGTCATCGGATCGAAGATTTTCACCTCGGCGCCGAAGTGTTCGAGGATGCGCGCTGCCTCGAAAGTGAGGAAACGGCTGAACGAGCGCTCGCGCAGGGAACCGTACAGCAGCAGGATGCGCGGCGGATGATTCACCTCCCCTACCGGCTCGAGCTTCTCGATGGTCGGCATGTCCAGCCGCTCTGGCCGGATGTTGGGCAGGTTCGGGATGGTGTCATTCATGGCGATAGCTTTCTTAGCTCAGGCGCAGCGCAAGCGCACACAGGGTAACGAACAGGATCGGCAGCGTCAGCACGATACCCACCCGGAAGTAGTAGCCCCACGAGATCCGGATATCCTTCGCCGCCAGCACATGCAGCCACAGCAGGGTGGCCAGGCTGCCGATCGGGGTGATTTTGGGGCCGAGGTCGGCGCCGATGACGTTCGCATACACCATCGTCTCGCGCACCACGCCGGTGGTGGTCGTGGCGTCGATGGCCAGGAGGCCCACCAGCACCGACGGCAGATTGTTCATGATCGAGGACAGGATCGCCGTGATGAAGCCGGTACCAAGCGCGGCGCCCCAGACACCGTATTGCGCGCACCAGTTCAACAGCTCGGTCAGATAGACCGTCAGCCCGGCATTCCTCAGGCCATACACGACCAGGTACATGCCGAGCGAAAAGATCACGATCTGCCACGGCGCATCGCGCAGTACAGCGCGGGTCGAGATGCGGTGCCCGCGCGCAGCCACGGCCAGCAGGAGTGCGGCGCCGGCCGCCGCCACGGCGCTGATCGGCACGCCCATGTCATCAAGCCAGAAGAAACCGACCAGCAGGATCCCCAGCACCCACCAGCCGGTGATGAAGGTTGCCCGGTCATGGATGGCGTCGCCTGGATGCTTCAATTGCGCCATGTCGTAGTTTGCCGGAATGTCCTTGCGGAAGAACCAGATGAGTGCGCCAAGCGTTGCCGCCACCGCGACCAAATTGACCGGCACCATCACCGACGCGTAGCGGGCGAAGCTGATGCCGAAATAGTCGGCCGAGACGATGTTGACGAGATTCGACACGACCAGCGGCAGGCTGGCCGTATCGGCGATGAAGCCGGCTGCCATGACGAAGGCCAGCGTGGCCTTGGGCGTGAAACGCAGCGCCAGCAGCATTGCGATCACGATCGGCGTCAGGATCAGGGCTGCGCCATCGTTGGCAAACAGGGCCGACACCGCGGCGCCGAGCAACACGAGCAGGATGAACAGGCGCAGGCCATTTCCCTTGCCCCAGCGCGCAACGTGCAGGGCCGCCCATTCGAAGAAGCCCGCCTTGTCCAGCAGCAGGCTGATGATGATGATGGCGACGAATGCCCCCGTCGCATTCCAGACGATGCCCCACACCACCGGGATGTCGGCGACGTGGATGACGCCGGTCAGCAGCGCGACCGCAGCACCGGCAGTGGCGCTCCAGCCGATGCCTAGCCCCCGGGGCTGCCAGATGACCAGAATGAGTGTTGCAAGAAAAATCAGTGATGCGATCAGCACAAAGGGTCCTAGTGAACAGGTCAATCAAATACAGCGTCGGCAGTGCCGGATGCCGTTCAGGGCAACAGGGTGCCGATGCGGTCGAGCTCGGCCTTGAACCGGTTGCGGTCAGCTTGCAGTTCCTCCAGCGGCAGCGCCAGGAAGGCCTGCGTGCGGGCCAGGATGATGGCATAAGTACGCTCGAACGCCGCTTCGATTTGTTCGTCGGTACCGACGACGTGACCTGGATCGTCCAGGCCCCAGTGCGTCCGCAGCACCGGACCCAGGTAGGCAGGACAGGTCTCGCCGGCCGCGCTGCCGCAGACGGTCACGACGATATCCGGCGTGACCGGCAAGTCGTCCCACGACTTGCTGTAGTAGCCCTCGGTCGAGATGCCCTTGCGGTGCAGGAGCGCGACGGCGCGCGGATGCAGCGTGCCCGTCGGCTGGCTGCCGGCGCTGATTGCCTGCCCCCCCTCGGGCGCCAGATGGTTGAACGTGCCCTCGCTGAGGACGGAGCGGCACGAATTGCCGGTGCAGAGAAAGAGAATGTTCATAAGATGGTTGATCTGGTTAAAGGTCATGTGCAGCGTCAGTGCGGCTTGCAGGCATCGCCCGTGGCCGCGTCGCACGGAACGCCGCCGCAGCAGTTCTCGGTCAGAAAGCCGACCAGGCCATTCATCGTCGCGATGTTGGCTGAATAGATCACGAAGCGCCCGTCCTGCCGGGACGACAGCAGATCTGCGTGCGACAGTTCTTTCAGATGAAACGACAGCGCCGAAGGCTGCACATCGAGGTGCTCGGCAATCCGGCTGGCCGCCAGCCCCGCCGGACCCACCTGGACTAGCAGCCGGAAAATCGCAAGGCGGCTCCCCTGTGACAAGGCTGACAGGGCGGCAAGTGTGGCTTTGGTATCCATGGCGTTCCCAATTGATGTATTACAAGAGATGAGAATGATAGTCCAACCGTACAACGATTCAAAGAATATTGAAGTATTTTGACGGCTTGATGACATGTGGCCGACCATGCTCCTGGGCAGGCCGTGTCAGGAAAGGCAGGCTGCAGTAGAATGCGCGCTTGCAAGAACCGAGCGCCACAGGCTTCATTTTTCGTTCGAGATCCTGCAGCTTCGCAGGGGCCGCATTACACTACGCGGCCAGGACGCATTGTTTTAAAGGATTTCTTCATGAGTGGTTATTTGCAGGGTAACGAGATGACGGCAGGCGCAGGTGCACCCACGCCCGCCGCTGTGCCCGCGCCCGCGGCCCCCGTACCGGCAACCCCGAAAGCCGTCACCGTGCCATCGCTGCTGGCCATGCGCGCAGCCGGCAACAAGATCGCGATGCTGACCTGCTACGACGCCAGCTTCGCGTCGCTGATGGACCGCTGCGGCGTCGAGATCCTGCTGATCGGCGATTCGCTGGGCATGGTCTGCGCCGGTCACGATTCGACGCTGCCGGTGACGGTGGCCGACATGGTCTATCACACGGCCTCGGTCGCGCGCGGCAACAAGCACGCACTGGTGCTGGCCGATATGCCGTTCGGCGCTTACGGCAACCCGCAGCAGGCCTATGACAGCGCCGTGCAGCTGATGCGCGCTGGCGCGCAGATGATCAAGATCGAAGGCGGCGCCTGGCTGGCCGACACCGTGCGCCTGCTGGTCGAACGGGGCATTCCGGTGTGCGCGCACATTGGCCTCACGCCGCAGTTCGTGCACCAGCTGGGTGGTTTCCGCGTGCAGGGCAAGACCGACGCCGGCGCCGACAGCCTCAAGAACGATGCGCTGGCGCTGCAGGCGGCTGGCGCGGCGCTGATCCTGATCGAAGCGGTGCCCGCAGCGCTGGGCAAGGAAGTTACCGAGCTGCTGTCGGTGCCGACGATCGGCATCGGCGCCGGCCCCGATTGCTCGGGCCAGGTGCTGGTGATGCACGACCTGCTGGGCGTATTCCCGGGCCGCAAGGCACGCTTCGTGAAGAACTTCATGGATGGCCAGACCAGCATCGATGCAGCCGTCACGAGCTACGTCGCAGCCGTGAAGGATGGCAGCTTCCCGGCTGCCGAACACTGCTTCTGACCGTGATGACGCCCTAGCGCCTGATAATACGGGCGCTCAGGGCGATCACGAGGCCCGACAACGACAGTCCGCCCAGCGCCACCATGATGCTCGAGTGCATGGCGACCCAGCCCAGCACCGGCGGCGCCAGTAGCAAGCCACCGTAGCCGAGCGTGGCCACCGCTGCCACGCCATTCCCGGCGCTCATGCCGGGGATGCGCGCGGCGGCCCCGAACAGCAGCGGCACCACGTTCGCCGCGCCCAGTCCCACCAGCGCGAAACCGACCGCCGACAGCACGAAGTGCGTGCTGGCCACTGCCAGCGCCAGTCCGGCGAACATCGCCAGGCCGCCAACCACCATGATGCGCAGCGCGCCGAAGCGCACGATCAGCCGGTCGCCGGCGAAGCGGCACGCCGCCATCGCAATCGAAAACGCCGAGAAGCCCAGCGCCGCCGACGCCGGCGTGGCGCCGGTGCGCTCTTGCATCAGCAAGGCGCTCCAGTCGACCAGCGCACCTTCGACCGCAAAGCACAACAGCGCCAGCAGGCCCAGGCCGAGCGCCGCGCCGCGCGGCAGCGAGAAGTGGCTGCCGGCGCCGTGCGTGGCCGCAAAGCCCATCACGCGCGGCGCAGACAGCGCCAGCACGACCGCCGTGACCACGCCGACCATCAGCGCGCCCTGGCCATGGCCCAGGCCCTGCCCGACCAGCAACCCGCCGATGCCGGCGCCAAACAGGCCACCGAGGCTGAAGAAGCCATGGAACGACGACATCGTCGGCAAGCCACGCGCGGTTTCGACTTCGCTCGCGTTGGCGTTCATCGCCACGTCCAGCGCGCCATTGCTGACGCCGAACAGGAACGCGGCGATGAACAGCAGCGGCAGACTCGGCGCGCCCATGATCAGCGGCGTCATCGTTGCAAACGCAAAGCCCGACAGCAGCACCATGCGGCGCGTGCCCCAGCGCCCGGTCAGGCCGCCCATCAGCGGCATCGCCAGCAACGCACCGGCAGCGACGGTCAGCAGCACCATGCTCAGCATGCCGGTATCGATCCCCATGCGCGCCTGCACGGTCGGCACATGCGCGGCCCACAAGCCAATGCCGGCGCCGTTGAGAAGAAACACGGTGGAGATGGCCCAGCGCGCCGCGTCGATGCTGCGTGGGGTAACGGTAGATGTGTGATTCATGCGGCAGCCTTTGTGGTGATGGTGATGTCGAGCGCCGGATGATGCTGGCGCAGCAGGGCAATGCTGGCGGCTGGTGCGTCGTACTCCAGCACCAGATGGTCGATCTCTGACAGCGCGCCGAACAGGAACGCCGCGCTGTCGTCGAAGCGTTCGTTGAGCGCCGCGACCGCGTGGCGCGTGCTGGCGGCGAACATCGCGCGTTTGAGCGCTGTTTCTTCGGGGTCGGAGGCACTCACGCCACGCGCGGGATCGAGGCCGCACACGCCGACGAGCGCCAGATCGAGCCGCAGGCGGGCCACCTCGGCCAGCGTGGCTGCGCCGACCGTCGCGCCGAGCGCCGGATGGTAAGTGCCGCCCAGCAGCACGATGCGGGTACGCTGGAACGCGCCCAGTGCCAGCGCGATCTGCGGGCTGTTGGTGACGATCGTCGCGGCGCAGCCGTCGTCGAGCAGGCGCGCCAGCGCCAGGTGCGTCGAACCGGCGTCGATCAGGACGGTGTCGCCGGGCCGGATGCAGGCGCGCAGACCATGCGCCAGTGCGGTCTTGCGCGGCAGGTCGGTGGTTGCACGCTCGCTGAAGCTGGGCTCCGGCTGACGCCGGATCGCACCGCCATGCACGCGGCGCAGCAGCCCGGCTGCATCGAGTTCGCGCAGGTCGCGCCGGATCGTGTCTTCCGAGGTGGCCAGGCGGGTGGCCAGTTCTGCCGCCAGTACCCTGCCCTCGCGTTCGACGGCATCGACGATGGCATCACGCCGTTCTTCGGCTAATTGCATGGCGTTCTCCTTGTTCTAGACACGTCACTGTACACAAACATGCATTTTCGTGCAATAACATGCATAAAAACGCAAAACCGGGATCGGTGTCTCGATGACGCAATCCTGCAGTTCGCACCGGATTCCCGCATTTCGGCGCAAGACCCGCCGCAGCGCGGTTTTTCTGCGCGATACTCGACAAATGACTACGACCAAGTCTTACGTCCTCTCGCCAATGTGGCGCCTGTACATCGCCGCCTGGCTGAGCTACATGCTGGTGATTGCACTGGTGATGCAGGCCGACACCCTGCTGGCGGGCCGGCTCGACCCATCCCTGTTCTGGCGAGCCTTTGTGAGCATTGCGCCATCGGCCGCGATGCTGGCCCTGCTCTGGCCGCTCAGTGGCCGCTTCGAACGGCGCGCCGTCGCCGGCGTGCAGCGCTTCGTGATCCACGTCGTGGCGGCAGTGGCCTTTGCCACCTACGCGCACACGGTGCTGGTGGTAACGCAGAACCCGCCGCCCCATCCGCTGTCCTGGCACCTGTGGCCCTTCCTGTACAACATGATGAGCTACGCCGTGGTGGCGGGTGTCTTTCACCTGGTGCGCGCCAACGCCGCGACCCAGCGCCAGGCCCTCGCCACGCAGCAGGCGCAGACGCTGCTGGTGGCGAGCGAACTGGGCGCGCTGCGCAGCAAGCTCAATCCGCACTTCCTGTTCAATACCCTGCACTCGATCATCGCCCTTACCGGCCGCAATCCAGAGGCGGCCGAGACGGCGCTGTTCCAGTTTTCGAACATGCTGCGCTACGTGCTCGACACCGAGCGCGCCGGCATCGACCGCGTCACGCTGGACGCCGAACTCGATTTCGTGCGCGACTATTTGGAGCTGGAAAGCCTGCGCCTGGGCGAGCGCCTGCGGGTCGAATGGGATCTCGACCCCGACCTGGGCGATTGCCTGGTGCCGGCCCTGAGCCTGCAGCCGCTGGTCGAGAACAGCATCAAGCACGCCTTCAACCCGTTCACGCGCCATGGCATTCTGCGCATCGAGAGCCGGCGCGAGCCCGCTACCGGCCTGCTGCGCGTAACCGTACGCGACGATGGTCCTGGCGCCGCAGCGGCCACGATCGAGGCCTCGCCCGGCCTGGGCATCCGCACCATCGGCCGGCGCCTGGACCTCGACTACGCCGGCCGCGCCGCGCTGCGCATCGACTCCCAACCCGGCGCCGGCTTTGCCGCCTGCGTCACCGTGCCCACGACGCCATGACCATGAAGACCGTATTTTTCGCCGAAGACGAACCGCTCGCGCGCGACGTGCTGCGCGACGCCATCTACGCCCATCCGGGCCTGCGGCTGGTGGGCGAAGCCGCCGATGGCGCGAGCGCACTGGCACGCATCGGGGCGCTGCGGCCCGACGTCGTGTTCATGGATATCCAGATGCCCGAGATGACGGGCCTCGAGGTGCTGCGCCAGCTCGACTACCTGCCGCAGATCGTCTTCACGACCGCTTATGATCACTATGCGGTGGCCGCGTTCGAGCTGCACGCCGTCGACTACCTGCTCAAGCCGTTCACGCGGGCACGCTTTGCCGACAGCGTGGCGCGCCTGCTCGATGGCGCGCGGTCCGAACGCGCGGCCGTGGAAGATGCGCTGGTGCGTGCCAGCACAGGGCCGGCGCCGCTCGATCGCATCCTGGTGCGCGACCGTGGCCGCATCTTTCCGCTGGCGGCGCACGAGATTGAATACATGAAGGCCGATTCGAAGTACACGGTGATCACCGCGCGCGGCCAGCATTTCCTGGTGCGCATCGGGATGTCGGAACTCGAAGCGCAGCTCGATCCACGGCGTTTCATCCGCGTGCACCGTTCGGCGCTGGTGAACCTGGACTTCGTCGAATCGATGCGCGCCGACGACCAGTCGCAGCTGCAGATCTTCATGCGCGACGGGACCTGCATCGGCGCCAACCGTGAGGCTTCCCGACTGTTGCGTGAGATGGCAATTTAGGCCGCCGGCCAGGTTTCGGATTTATAATCGCGGAATTTTCCGCTCATAAATTTCCTGGCCTCGGAGCACCTACTGCATGAACCTCACTTTGATCACCTTCGTCGTGCTCTATCTGCTCGGCACGCTGGCTCTCGGCATGTGGGCGGGCACGCGGATCAAGAACACCAGCGACTTCGCCGTCGCCGGGCGCAGCCTGCCGCTGGTCATGGTGATCACCACCACCTTTGCGACCTGGTTCGGCGCCGAAACGGTGATGGGCATCCCGGCCAAGTTCGTGCAGGGCGGCCTGAACGCGGTGATCGAAGACCCGTTCGGGGCCGGCATGTGCCTGGTGCTGGTGGGCCTGTTCTTTGCCACCAAGCTGTATAAACTCAACCTGCTCACGATCGGCGACTACTACCGCCAGCGTTACGGCAAGGGCATCGAGATCTTCTGCTCTGTTGCGATCATCATGAGTTATCTCGGCTGGGTGGCGGCGCAGATCACGGCACTGGGCCTGGTGTTTTCGGTCCTGACGGCCGGCGCGATGTCGCCGGCGGCCGGCATGATCGTGGGCACGCTGACGGTGCTGATCTATGTGGTGGTCGGGGGCTTCCTGGCCGTGGCGATCACGGACTTCATCCAGATGATCGTGCTGGTCGTGGGCATGAGCGTGATTGCGTGGTTTGCGGCCGACCTGGCCGGCGGCGCCGGCAACGTGATGGCCATGGCGCAGAACGCCGACCTGTGGCGCGTGTGGCCCGAGCCGAGCTTTACCGACATCATGTTCTTCATCGCTGCGGCCGTGACGATGATGTTCGGTTCGATTCCGCAGCAGGACGTGTTCCAGCGCGTGATGTCGGCCAAGGACGCGCCAACCGCGCGCACCGGCGCCGTGATCGGCGGCGTGAGCTACATCCTGTTCGCGTTTGTCCCGATGTTCATCGTGGCCGCTGCCGTGGTGGTGATGGGCAGCCAGGCGCTCGAGATCGCACAGAACGACTACCAGCGCCTGCTGCCGACGTTCGTGATGACCAAGATGCCGCTTGTGATGCAGATCCTGTTCTTCGGCGCCCTGCTCTCGGCAATCAAGAGCACGTCGTCGGCCACGCTGCTGGCGCCGTCGACGAGTTTTGTCGAGAACATCCTCAAGAACATCCGACCCGGCATGACCGACCGCCAGCAGCTGCTGGCGATGCGCATCACGATCATGATCTTTGCGACGCTGGTGCTACTGTATGCGATCGCGATGGAAGGCACGTCGATTTACGAGCTGGTCTCGAGCGCGTATCAGGTGCCGCTGGTGGGGGCGTTCGTGCCGCTGGTGATGGGCCTGTACTGGAAGCGCGCGACGACCCAGGGTGCGATCCTGTCGATCGCGGGCGGCTTGCTGACGTGGATACTGTTCTTCGAGCAGATCACCGGGTGGGGCGTGCACTTCCCGGGGCAGCTGGCCGGGTTGATCATGGCGTTCGTCGGCATGGTCGTCGGGTCGCTGGCGCCGCAGGTGCTGGTCAATCGCCGCGAAGTGGCGGCATAAGCCTTGGTTGAACGCGTGGACGGCAGAGCCGTCCACCCTACGTCGACAATCATCTCATGTGTAGGGTGGACGGGTTCCCCGTCCACGCGTTCAACGGTCGTTCGATCAAACGTGCAGCAGCAAATGCTCGCGTTCCCACGGGCTGATCACCCGCATGAACTCCTGGTGCTCCAGATCCTTGACTGCCGTGTAGACATCGATGAAGCGCTCGCCCAGCACGTCACGCAGACGGTCTTCACGGCGCAGCACCGTGATCGCCTCGGACAAACCTTGCGGCAGGTCCACCGGCATGTCGTAGGCGCTGCCTTCCACCATCGCTGACGGCTCGATCGCTTCGACCATGCCCAGGTAGCCGCAGGCCAGCGTGATCGCCAGCGCCAGGTACGGGTTGGCGTCGGCGCCGATCACGCGGTTCTCCACGCGCCGGTCTTGCGAACCCGACACCGGCACCCGGATGCCCACGGTGCGGTTATCGATGCCCCACTGCAAATTGATCGGCGCAGCCGTGTGACGCACGATGCGTCGGTACGAGTTCACGTACGGCGCAACGATCGCCATCGCCGATGGCATGTAGCGCTGCAGGCCGCCGATATAGTGGTGGAACAGCTCGGACGGCGCGCCGTCTTCGGTGCTGAAAATGTTCTTGCCCGTTTCGCCATCGATCACGCTCTGGTGCACGTGCATCGCCGAACCCGGCTCGTTGGCCATCGGCTTGGCCATGAAGGTCGCGTACATGTCGTGCTTGAGCGCTGCTTCGCGCAGCGTGCGCTTGAAGTAGAACACCTTGTCGGCCAGGCCCAGCGGCTCGCCATGCTGGAAGTTGATTTCCATCTGGCCGGCGCCGATCTCGTGAATCAGCGTGTCGACGTCCAGGTTCATCAGCTCGCAGTAATCGTAGATGTCCTCGAACAGCGGATCGAACTCGTTGACCGCATCGATGCTGTAGACCTGGCGGCTCGTTTCGGCGCGGCCGCTGCGGCCGATCGGCGGCACCAGCGGCAGGTCGGGATCGATGTTCTTGGCCGTGAGGTAAAACTCGAGTTCCGGCGCTACCAGTGGCTTCCAGCCGCGCTGCTCGTACAGCTTGAGCACGCGGCGCAGCACGCTGCGCGGCGCGAAGTCGACCAGGCGGCCGTCGGCGTAATAGCAGTCATGGATCACTTGCGCGGTCGGGTCGACCGCCCACGGCACCATCGTGATGGTGGTGGGATCGGCCTTGAGGATCATGTCGCGGTCGATACTCGAAATGGCGCGCTCGTAGGCGTCGTCACGTTCCGGCGTGTTGCCGGTCACGGTCATGCCCAGCACGACTTCAGGCAGGCGCATGCCACGGTCGTCCGTGAACTTCACGCGCGGTAGGATCTTGCCGCGCGCAACGCCGGTCAAATCGGGCACCAGGCATTCGATTTCGGTGACCCGCTTTGCATCGAGCCACTCGTCCATATCGGTATAACTGAAATTTTCACGTATTGCCATTATTGCCTCATGTCGGTAATCGATTGCGCGCCCGCTTCACGCCGGGCGCGCCGGGTCATTTCAACAGCGAGCCGCCGTCCAGGCGCTGCTCGCGGTAAGCGCGGCAGGCGTCGCCAAAGGCGCGGAACATCTTCATCGAGTACGGGTTGTGCTGGATGCGCCATTCGGGATGCCACTGGACGGCCAGCGTGAAACCGGGCGACGTCGACACGGTGAACGCTTCTACCAGGCCGTCTTCGGCCACGGCTTCGACCGACAGGCCCGGCGCCAGTTCATTGACGCCCTGCCCGTGCAGCGAGTTCACGGGGATCTCGGCCGCGCCAAGAATGGCCTCGAGCATGCCGCCGGGGGTGACCGTGACGTTGTGCGCGTCGCCGTATTGCTCATCCATGCCGAGCTCGGCTTTTTCGCGGTGATCGAACTTGCCCACGACCGTCTGCACCGCCTGGTGCAGGCTGCCGCCGAGGGCCACGTTCATTTCCTGGAAACCGCGGCAGATGGCGATAATCGGCACGCCGCGGCGCACCGCTTCGCGGATCAGCGGCAAGGTGGTCTGGTCACGCGCCGGGTCTTGTGGCAGCGTTGGATCCAGCACTTCTTCCGAGTAGTAGCTGGGATGCACATTGGAGGCCGAACCGGTCAGCATGATGCCGTCAATGGTGCCGAAGATGGTTTCCAGGTCCAGCGATTCGCCGGACGATGGCAGGATCAGCGAGGCGCAATCGGCGCCCAGGGTGACGGCGTCGACATACTTGTGCTGGGCGGCGTGATACGGATGTTCGCCGAAATCACGCGTGCATGCGGGGACGATTACGATAGGGCGCATGGTGTTGTCCTTCTCTTTGAGGCGCGCGACCACAAGGCAATCAACGGGTCGGGCGCGGGGGAAATTTCATGTCAAAAGCTTAACTTCATTCGGCTGAGGCAGCCCACACGTTTCCAAAAGTCATCACAATTTCGAGAATCTCAGTATGCAGGAATCGGGCACGGCGGCACGTTCGTTTGCAAATGGGTCTACCATAACGGCTTGCATCCGCGCTCTGCAGCCGATGCTCGACATGAATTGACGAGGACACTATGCCGAATTTGAAAGACCCTTCCCTGCTGCGCCAGCAAGCCTTTGTTGGCGGCGCCTGGTGCGACGCCGACGACGGCCAGACCATTGCCGTGACCAACCCCGCCAATGGCGAAACCGTGGCCAGCGTGCCGCACATGGGCGCTGCCGAAACCAAGCGCGCCATCGATGCCGCCAACGCCGCCTGGCCGGCCTGGCGCAAACTGCCCGCGAAAGAACGCGCCGCGATCCTGCGCAAGTGGAACGATTTGATGCTGGAAAACGCCGATGACCTGGCGCTGTTGATGACGCTGGAACAAGGCAAACCGCTGGCCGAGGCCAAGGGCGAAGTGGCCTACGCCGCCTCGTACTTCGAGTGGTTTGGCGAAGAAGCCAAGCGCGTGGCCGGCGAGACGCTCGCTTCGCCATGGCCCGATAAACGCATCGTCGTGACCAAGGAGCCGATCGGCGTGTGCGCCGCGATCACGCCGTGGAACTTCCCGGCCGCGATGATCACCCGCAAGGTCGCGCCAGCGCTGGCCGCCGGTTGTCCGATCGTCTTGAAGCCGGCCGAACTCACGCCGCTGTCAGCACTGGCGCTGGCCGTGCTGGCCGAGCGCGCCGGTGTGCCGAAAGGCGTGTTCAGCGTCGTCATTGGCGACTCGAAAGCCATCGGTGGCGAGATGACAGGTAATCCGCTCGTGCGCAAGCTGAGCTTTACCGGCTCGACCGCCGTGGGCCGCCTGCTGATGGAGCAGTGCGCGCCGACGGTCAAGAAGATTTCGCTCGAACTGGGCGGCAATGCGCCGTTCATCGTGTTCGACGATGCCGATCTGGATGCTGCGGTCGAGGGCGCAATCGCCTCGAAATTCCGCAATGCCGGGCAGACCTGCGTGTGCGCCAACCGCCTGTACGTGCAGGATGGCGTGTACGACGAATTCGCGCGCAAGCTCGCCGTGGCGGTGGGCAAACTGAAGGTGGGTGATGGCCGCGAAGAAGGCGTCACGCAAGGCCCGCTGATCGAAGAAAAAGCCGTGCGCAAGATCGAGCAGCACATCGAGGATGCGCAGTCCAAGGGCGCCAAGCTGCTCCTGGGCGGCAAACGCCACGCGCTGGGTCACAGCTTCTTCGAGCCGACGGTGCTGACCGATGTGACGTCCGAGATGCTGGTGGCGCGCGAAGAAACCTTTGGTCCGCTGGCGCCGCTGTTCCGCTTCAAGACGGAAGACGAAGTGATTGCCATGGCCAACGACACCGAGTTCGGGCTGGCGTCATACTTCTATGCGCGCGACATCGGCCGCGTCTGGCGTGTGGCCGAGGCGATCGAGAGCGGGATGGTGGGGGTTAATACCGGCATCATCTCGACCGAGGTCGCGCCGTTCGGCGGGGTCAAGCAATCAGGCCTGGGCCGTGAAGGCTCGACCTACGGGATGGATGATTACCTGGTCGTAAAATACATCTGCATGGGCGGCATGTAAGCGGCGCCGGCGATCACGTTTTTTTGTACTCTTTGTACTCGTAGTACTTGCGTGCATCGCCGCGCACCAGCTCGGCCGGGTACTTCGCCCGGTTGAGCACCATCTTTTCTTCGACGGCAGCGACCAGGTCCACATCGAGCTTGTCCGCCAGCCGCACGAGGTAGACCAGCACATCGGCCATCTCGTGCCGCACTTCGACCAGTTTATCCGCCCCAAGTTCATCGGCGCGGCCCGACTGCAACCACTGGAAGTGCTCCAGCAGCTCGGCCGCCTCGACCGTCAAGGCCGCCGCCAGGTTCTTTGGCGTGTGGAACTGATCCCAGTCACGCTCGTCGACGAACGCGCGCACCAGCGCGCGCAGTCGCATCAGATCACTGTCCACGCCGCTCTTCACGCACGACGCCGTCATCGACGTAGCCATCGAGCACCCGGCGCAGCTTCGGTTCGATCTCTTCGAAGCTGCTGACGGTGATGCCCAGGTCGCGCAGCAGGCCGTCGTGCACGCCGTACACCCAGCTGTGGATGGTCAGCGGCTGGCCGCGTTCCCACGCATCGCGCACGATGGTGGTGTGGGCCGTGTTCATGACCTGCTCGGCCACGTTCAGTTCGACCAGACGGTTGGTGGCGGCGCGGCCGCTCACGTGGCCCAGGTACTTGCCGTGCTTGTCGCGTACGTCGCGCACGTGCCCGAGCCAGTTGTCGGCCAGGCCCACGCGCGCATCGGTCAGCGCCGCGTGCACGCCCGAGCAGCCGTAGTGGCCGCAGATGATGATGTGCTTGACCTTCAGCACGTCGATGGCGAACTGCAGCACGCTCAGACAATTCAAATCAGAGTGCACGACGACGTTGGCGATATTGCGGTGAACGAACAGTTCGCCCGGCGCCATGCCCAGCAATTCGTTGGCGGGAACGCGGCTGTCCGAGCAGCCGATCCACAGGTATTCCGGCGCCTGCTGTTCCGACAGCGCCTTGAAGAAGTTCGGGTCCTCGGCCACCATCGTGGCGGCCCACGTGCGGTTGCGTTCGAACAGCTCTGCCGCGGTCAATCCCTTGGTCTTGTATTTGTCCATATTGGTTCCTTATGTTTATTACCGTCCCAAAAGGGGCGTTGCCAGGCCTGTTCTGGAGCAGGCTTCAAAGGCGGGTAGGTCTCGAAACAGGGGGAGTATAACCGTGTTGGCGGGCCAACCGGATAGGCAAAAAAAAAGGCGCAGTCAACGTTAAATAGAGACTAGCTTTGAACTGACGAGTAGTCCAGTGGTCCAACCCCTGTCCCCAGCGTCAGGAGTCGATCATGAAAGCGCCACGTTTCAAGGGCTGGTTCGCAAAACTGCCGTCACTGAACCAGCCGCAGCGCCGGCAAGTGCTTGATGCCCTGCATCCTGCCGCCGGGCTCGATCAGGTGGTTGCGCTCATCACTGAGGTCAGAGCGCCAGGCCGCTGCTGCCCCAGATGCGGCAACGATCGCTGCTACCGGCACGGGTTCGCCAACGATTTACAGCGCTACCGCTGCTGCGCCTGCGGCCGCACCTTTAACGACCTCACCGGCACGCCACTGGCGCGGCTCAGGCACAAAGCCAAATGGCTCGCGTATTCGCAGGTGCTGCTCGATTCACTCCCCGTACGCAAGGGAGCAGATCGAATCGGCGTACACCGCAACACCGCCTTTCGCTGGCGACACCGCTTCCTGCATTGGGTCAAGCTCGACCGGCCCGTGCTCCTGAATGGCATCGTCGAGGCTGACGAAACATTTCTGCTCGAGTCACAAAAAGGTTCGCGTACGCTTGATCGGCCACCGCGCCACCGCGGCGGCCATGCTGCCAAAAAGGGCATTTCCAGCGAACTCGATTGCATCCTGGTCGCGCGCGACCGCGAAGGGCGTACCATCGACGCCGTCACTGGGCGCGGTGCGCTCAAGACTGCGCAACTCGAGCGTGACTTGCTACCCAGGCTCGACAGGCAGGCCTTGCTGGTCAGTGACGGCCATCCCGCTTACCGCGCGTTTGCACGCAAGCACAGGATCGCGCACGAGGCGGTCAATGTGCGCGCCGGTGTGCGTGCAAGACGTCTGGGCAGCCTTGCCATCCATGTGCAGAACGTGAACGCCTACCACCAGCGCTTCAAGGCCTGGCTACAGGGCTTTCGTGGCGTGGCGTCGCGTTACCTGCCCAATTACCTGGGCTGGCGCTGGGCGCTGGATGGAGAGCGAATTATTTCGCCGGAACATTTGCTTCGCATTGCCATCAGCGTCATCAACAGATAACGCTGACTGAGCCAAAAAAAACCGCTGAAGGCATATGCCGTTCAGCGGTAAGTAGACTTACTCGAAGAAGTCCTTGACCTTGTCCATCCAGCCCTTGCTCTGCGGGCTGTGCTTGGCGCCGCCTTCGATCGTCAGGCGTTCGAACTCGCGCAGCATGTCCTTCTGCTTGTCGGTCAGCTTGACCGGCGTCTCGACGATCACGTGGCAGAACAGATCGCCCGTGTAGCCCGAACGCACGTTCTTGATGCCCTTGCCCTTGAGGCGGAAGGTCTTGCCGGTCTGGGTGCCTTCAGGCACCGTGAACGACACCTTGCCGGTCAGGGTCGGCACTTCGATTTCGCCGCCCAGGGCCGCTTTCGAGAACGAGATCGGCATTTCGCAGTGCAGGTCGTCGCCTTCGCGCTGGAACACGGTGTGCGGCTTGATGTGGATCTCCACATACAGGTCGCCTGCCGGCCCGCCATTGGTACCCGGTTCGCCATTGCCCGACGAGCGGATGCGCATGCCGTTGTCGATACCGGCCGGGATCTTCACTTCCAGCGTCTTGTTGCGCTTGATGCGTCCGGCGCCGCCGCAGGCCGCGCACGGCTCAGGGATGATCTTGCCGCTGCCATGGCATTTCGGGCAGGTCTGCTGGACGCTGAAGAAGCCCTGCTGCATGCGCACCTGGCCATGACCGGCGCAGGTGGTGCAAGTCACAGGCTGGGTGCCCGGCTTGGCGCCGCTGCCGTGGCAGGTGTCGCACTTGTCCCAGCTTGGCACGCGGATCGTCGTGTCGAAGCCGTGAGCGGCCTGTTCCAGTGTGATCTCGAGGTTGTAGCGCAGGTCGGCGCCGCGGTACACCTGCGGGCCGGCGCTGCGCCCACCACGGCCACCGCCAAAGATGTCGCCGAAGATGTCGCCGAACGCATCGCCGAAACCACCGGCGCCGCCGCCCATGCCGCCCATGCCGCTGTTCGGATCGACGCCCGCGTGACCGTAACGGTCATACGCTTCGCGCTTCTCCGGGTTGGTCAGCATCTCGTAGGCCTCTTTGACCTCCTTGAACTTCTCTTCCGCTTCCTTGTTATCCGGATTGCGGTCAGGGTGGTACTTCATCGCAAGCTTGCGATAAGACTTCTTGATCTCGTCTTCCGACGCACCCTTCGCGACCCCAAGGATCTCGTAAAAATCACGCTTCGCCATGGTCGGCACCTAAAGTTATCTGAAAACTGAATTCTTTAAACCAAAAAAACCGAGCCGAGTACCTGGAAGGTGTCGGCTCGGCCTGTACGCGAAGGCATCAAGCCTTCGCGCCGGAGACGCTTACTTCGCGTCTTTCACTTCCTTGAAGTCGGCGTCGACAACGTCGTCGTCCTGCTTGCCCGACTGCTCGCCACCGGCTGCACCGGCGCCCGGGCCACCGGCCGCGCCAGCACCACCAGCCTGCTGCGCCTGCATGTCGGCGTACATCTTCTCGCCCAGCTTCTGCGACGCGCTCGACAGGGCTGCCGTCTTGGCATCGATGTCCGCCTTGTCGCCGCTCTTGATCGCGCCTTCGAGGTCGGTGATTGCCGCTTCGATCTGCTCTTTCTCACCGGCTTCCAGCTTGTCGCCGTATTCGGTCAGCGATTTGCGGGTCGAGTGCACCAGAGCGTCGCCCTGATTGCGCGCTTCCGCCATTTCCTTGACCTTCTTGTCTTCTTCGGCGTTCAGCTCGGCGTCCTTGACCATCTTCTGGATCTCTTCTTCCGTCAGACCCGAGTTCGCCTTGACGGTGATCTTGTTCTCTTTGCCGGTGGCCTTGTCTTTCGCGCCCACGTGCAGAATGCCGTTGGCGTCGATGTCGAAGGTCACTTCGATCTGTGGCGTGCCACGCGATGCTGGCGGGATGCCTTCCAGGTTGAACTCGCCCAGGCCCTTGTTACCGGCCGCGATTTCACGCTCGCCCTGGAACACCTTGATGGTCACGGCCGGCTGGTTGTCGTCGGCAGTCGAGAACACCTGCGAGAACTTGGTCGGGATCGTGGTGTTCTTGTGGATCATCTTGGTCATCACGCCGCCCAGGGTTTCGATACCCAGCGACAGTGGCGTCACGTCCAGCAGCAGCAGATCCTTGCGCTCGCCCGACAGGACCGAACCCTGGATCGCAGCGCCGACAGCGACGGCTTCATCCGGGTTGACGTCCTTGCGTGCTTCCTTGCCGAAGAATTCTTTCACCTTCTCCTGCACCTTCGGCATACGGGTCATACCGCCGACCAGGATGATGTCGTCGATGTCGGAGACCTTGACGCCGGCATCCTTGATGGCCATCCGGCATGGCTCGATCGTCTTGATAATCAGCTCTTCCACCAGCGACTCGAGCTTGGCACGGGTCATCTTCAGGTTCAGGTGGACCGGCGCGCCGTTCGCCATGGCGATGTACGGCTCGTTGATTTCGGTCTGCTGCGACGACGACAGTTCGATCTTTGCGCGCTCGGCCGACGCCTTGATGCGCTGCAGGGCGATCGCGTCTTTCGACAGGTCGAGGCCGTTGATCTTCTTGAACTCGTCGATGATGTAATCGATGATGCGCTGGTCGAAGTCTTCGCCGCCCAGGAAGGTGTCGCCGTTGGTCGACAGCACTTCGAACTGCTTTTCGCCATCGACGTCAGCGATTTCGATGATCGAGACGTCGAACGTGCCGCCGCCCAGGTCATACACGGCGATCTTGCGGTCGCCCTTGTCGGTCTTGTCCAGGCCGAATGCCAGTGCAGCAGCGGTTGGCTCGTTGATGATGCGCTTGACGTCCAGGCCCGCGATACGGCCGGCATCCTTGGTTGCCTGGCGCTGCGAGTCGTTGAAGTACGCCGGCACGGTGATGACCGCTTCGGTGACTTCTTCGCCCAGGTAGTCCTCGGCGGTCTTCTTCATCTTGCGCAGCACTTCAGCCGAGATCTGCTGGGCAGCCAGTTTCTTGTCGCGCACGCCAACCCATGCGTCGCCGTTGTCGGCCTTGACGATGGCATATGGCATCAGCGAGATGTCTTTTTGCACTTCTTTTTCATCGAACTTGCGGCCGATGAGACGCTTGACTGCGAACAGCGTGTTCTTCGGGTTGGTCACGGCCTGGCGCTTGGCCGGCGCGCCGACGAGGATCTCGCCGTCTTCCTGGTAAGCGATGATCGATGGCGTGGTACGCGCGCCTTCGGCGTTTTCGATCACTTTTGGCTGACCGTTTTCCATGATGGCCACGCACGAGTTCGTGGTGCCAAGGTCGATACCGATAATTCTGCCCATGATGTATTCCTTTTTATATGCTGAGTTTCTGATGGATTCAATATTGGGAAAAACGGCGTGCTTTCAAGAGCATTACGCGGCACGCGGCCATTCTTATTTTGGTGCTGCTGCCGTCACGATGGCTGGCCGCAGCAGGCGGTCGGCGATCATGTAACCCTTTTGCAGCACGGTGACCACGGTATTGGCTTCCTGCTCCGCCGGCACCACGGCAACGGCCTGGTGCTTGTTCGGATCCAGCTTGTCGCCCACTTGCGGCAGCACCTCGACCAGGCGGTTCTTTTCGAACGCGCTGGTGAGCTGCTTGAGCGTCATCTCGACGCCTTCCTTGATCGACTCGACCGTCGGCGCTTCGACCTTCAGTGCCATCTCCAGGCTGTCGCGCACCGGCACCATGGCCTCGGCGAAGCTTTCGATGGCAAATTTGTGGGCCTTGCTGACGTCTTCCTGGGCGCGGCGGCGGATGTTTTCCGCGTCGGCCTTGGCGCGCATGAAGGCGTCGTGCATCTCGGCCAGCTTGGCTTCGGTGGCGCTCAGTTGTTCTTCGAGGCCCGGCGTACCCGCCTGCGCGGCGCCAGCGGTAGCACCATCGTTGATGTCGGCGCCAGGCGCCTGTACATCCTGCTCGTTGCTCATCTCTTTGTTTTCTTGGTCTTGCATCGGAAAAACTCCTGGAATCAAGGACTTGGCTGATTTAAAAACGTATCCTGATTGATACACAGCGCACCAGATGGGGCGATCTCCTACAATTACAAGGGGAATTGCAGGAAAGCCATCTGAAATTCAGGCAAATGCGGCCCTGCAGCGCCAACAACCCGCTATTTTAGCAGGTTGTCAACAGGCAAGTCGGTATGGACTAGTTGGGAGCGCCGAGGCTCTTGGCGCGCGCGGCGCCACGTTCGGCATCGATGCGGCGCGCTTCGCGCTGCGCCGGCGTGAGGATGGTCGGCCAGCCGATCAGGTGCTGCTCGGCGATTTCGGCCAGGCCACGAATCCAGGCAGGCGACGCGTTCAGGCACGGGATGTAATGAAACTCCTTGCCGCCGGCCGCTTCGAAATCGTGGCGCACTTCCATCGAGATTTCTTCCAGCGTTTCCAGGCAGTCGCTGGTAAAGCCCGGGCAGATCATGTCGATGCGTTCGAGGCCATCACGCGCCAGTTGCGCGACGGTCGGCGCGGTGTACGGCTGCAGCCATTCGGCCTTGCCGAAGCGCGACTGGAACGTGACCATGTACTCGTCCTGCGACAGGTCGAGCGCGGTGGCCAGCAGGCGCGCGGTTTTATAGCACTCGCAGTGATACTGGTCGCCCAGCAGCAGAGTGCGCTTGGGCACGCCGTGAAAGCTCATCACCAGTTTCTGGCCCCGGCCATGGTTGTCCCAGTGCGCCAGCACGTTGTCGCGCAGCGCATTGATATAGCCTTCGTGGTCGTGGTAGTGCTTCACCAGGCGCAGCTCGGGAATGTTGCGCACCTTCGCGTAGTGCTGAAACACGGCATCCCAGATCGAGGCGGTGGTGGTGCCGGAATATTGCGGGTAGGCGGGCAGCACGACGATGCGGTCGACGCCCTCTTCCTTCAGGCGATCGAGCACCTCGGGCATCGATGGCGAGCCGTAGCGCATCGCCATCGCCACGCTGACGTCTTCGTGGCCGCGCTCGGTCAGCATCGCTTGCAGGCGCGTCGCTTGCAGGGCGGTGTTCACGCGCAGGGGTGAGCCGTCGCGGGTCCAGATCGTGCGGTATTTCGCGGCCGACTGGCCCGAGCGGAACGGCAGGATGATCAAGTGCAGGATGCACCACCAGACCAGGCGCGGCACCTCGACCACGCGCGGGTCGGACAGGAACTGCTTCAGGTAGCTGCGCACCTTGCCGCGCGTGGGCTCGTCAGGCGTGCCGAGGTTGACCAGCAGGACCGCGCTGCGCGGGATCGTACCGTGGGTATAAGGCGGTTCAGGGCGAAATGACATGGAGGCGTAGTGAAGACAGGATCTGGCCATTATAAGTCTGGCATGTCCTGCCCGCAGGCCCCAACAGCGGGTCAGCGCGCTTTGGGTTGCCGGTCCGTGGTGTTCGAGCCACGAACCGGCAAGGCTAACGCGAGGTTCGAATCAGAATCAGGTGCTCACGTGCAGGCGCACGTCGATGTTGTTGCGGGTGGCGTTCGAGTACGGGCAAACGATGTGGGCCTTGTCCACCAGCTCTTGCAGCTGCGCCTGGTCCATGCCCGGGCCCTTGATGCTCAGGTCGACTTCGATGCCAAAGCCCGTCGGGATCTGGCCGATGCCGACGTCGCCGGTGATGGTCAGGTCGGCCGGCAGCGTGACCTTGGCCTGGCCCGCGACAAATTTCAGCGCGCCCAGGAAGCAGGCCGAATAGCCGGCTGCAAACAGCTGCTCGGGATTGGTGCCCGCGCCGCCACCGCCGCCCAGCTCCTTCGGCGTGGACAGGGTCAGGTCCAGGACGCCGTCCGAACTTTTCGACGTGCCTTCACGGCCGCCTTGCGACGTGGCTTGTGCGCGATACAGGACTTTTTCGATGCTCATGCGAGTTCCTTCGATGGTGGTTGATGGGGTGCTTACTGTGCCACAAAAATGGCTTGGGCCCACAATATGCAAACCATCACGACGCCAGTAGCTCCCTTGCATGCTTGCGCGTGGTCTCGGTAATCTCAATCCCGCCCAGCATGCGCGCCACTTCCTCGACCCGCGCGCGCTTGTCGAGCACGTCGATGCGCGAGACCGTGCGGCCGGCGTCGGTCGTACCCTTGGCCACCTGGAAGTGCTGGTTTGCCTGGCTGGCCACCTGCGGCAAGTGCGTCACGCACAGCACCTGGCGTTGCTGGCCCAGGCGCTTGAGCAGGCGCCCCACCACCTCGGCCACGCCGCCGCCGATGCCGGTGTCGACTTCGTCAAAAATCAAGGTCGGCACCGTCGTCGCATTCGATGTGATGACCGAGATCGCCAGCGAGATGCGCGCCAGCTCGCCGCCCGACGCGACCTTTGCCAGCGCGCGCGGCACGACGCCCGCGTGACCGGCCACCAGAAATTCAATGTGCTCCAGGCCATGCGCGCCCGGCTCGCCACGGTTCAGGCCGATGGCGAAACTGCCGCCGCTCATGCTCAGCTCTTGCATCGCCGCCGTGACCTGCGTGCCCAGCTCGTGCGCCGCAGCCGCGCGCCGCACCGACAGGCGCCCGGCCACGTCCATGTACGCCGCCTCGGCCTTTTCTTCCTGCTTGCGCAGGCCATCGATGTCGGTGGCGTCGGCCAGCTGGCGCAGCTTGGTGGCCAGCAGCGTATGTTCGTCCGGCAGTTCTTCGGGCGTGACGCGGTACTTGCGCGCCGCCATGTGCAGCGCTTCCATGCGCGCATCGACTTCGCGCAGACGCGCCGGGTCGAGCTCGACCTTGTCGATATACGTGTTCAGTTCGGACACCGCTTCTTGCAGCTGGATGCGCGCCGGCTCCATGCAGTCGAGCACCGACTGCAACTGCGTATCCACATCGACCAGCTTGCCCAGCTTGGCGTTGAGCGCCGACAGTTGCGACAGGATCGGATGGTCGGATTCGGAGATCGCGGCCAGCGCTTCCTGCGCGCCTTCGAGCAGCGTGGCGGCATGCGACAGGCGGCTGTGCTCGTTGCCGATCTCGAGCCACTCGCCGGCCTTTGGGGCCAGCTTGTCAAGCTCGGCCACTTGCCACTCGAGGCGCTCGCGCTCGATCAGCACGTTCTTGGCATCGGCTTCGTACTCTTCGCGCTGGCGCACCAGCGCGCGCCAGGTGCGCCAGGCTTGCGAGACTTCTTGCGCTTCGATGCGCGCGGCCGGATCGCGCACGCCGATCTGGTTGTCGAGCAGCGCGCGCTGGGCGTCGGGCTTGAGCAGGCTCTGGTGCGCGTGCTGGCCGTGGATGTCGACCAGCAGGTCGCCCAGCTCGCGCAGTTGCGCCGCCGTGGCCGCGACGCCGTTGATATAGCCCTTGGAGCGGCCGGCGTTGTCGATCATGCGGCGCAGCAGCGCCCCGCCCTCGTCGGCGCTGAAGTCGTGTTCGGCCAGCCAGACACGCGCCACTTCGGTCGGTGCGAAATCAGCGGTGATGTCGGCTTTGGCGGCGCCTTCGCGCACCATGCTGGCGTCGCCGCGACCGCCCAGCGCCAGCTGCAGCGCATCGATCAGGATCGACTTGCCGGCGCCGGTTTCGCCGGTGAACACCGAGAAGCCGTTCGAGAATTCCAGTTCGATGGCGTCGACGATGACGAAGTCGCGGATGGTAAGTGTGCGCAGCATGAAAAATCGGGTCTCCGGCGGTTAGGGCGATTCTTTGACGACTCTGTAGCAAATGCGGGCGGCTGCGATGGATAGCTTACTTGAGCCTGCCGTCGTTGGTGGGGTACTCGTTCCAGTGCAGTTTCTGGCGCAGCGTGTGGTAGTAGCTCCAGTCGAGTGGGTGCAGGAACGTGATCGTGTGCGGCGAGCGCGAGATCACGATCTGGTCGCCCAGCTGCAGACTGGTGAAGGTCTGCATGTCGAAGTTGACGCTGATGTCGCGCCCGCTGACCAGTTCGACGACGATCTCGCTCGTGTCGGGCACCACGATCGGCCGGTTCGACAGTGCATGCGGCGCGATCGGCACCAGCACCGTGCCGCCCAGGCTCGGATGCAGCAATGGCCCGCCGGCCGACAGCGCATACGCCGTCGAGCCGGTGGGCGTGGAAACGATCAGGCCGTCCGAGCGCTGGTTGTACATGAATTGCCCGTCGACGCTCAGTTTGAGTTCGACCATGCCGGCGCCCGTGCCGCGCGCCACGACCACGTCGTTGACGGCCACGCTGGAAAAGATCAGCGCGCCATCGCGCATGACACGCGCCTCGAGCAGCGTGCGCTCTTCGCGCCGCGCGCGGCCCTGCAGGATGCTGCTCAGTTGCGGCAGCATGTCGTCCAGCGCAATGTCGGTGATGAAGCCCAGGCGACCCAGGTTGATGCCGATGAGGGCGATATCGTATTCGGCCAGCTGGCGCGCGATGCCGAGCATGGTGCCGTCGCCACCGACGACGATGCCGATCTGCGCCTGGACGCCGAGCTCGGCCACGGTCATCGATTCGAGATCGTCGAGCGCGAGATTGGCGGCGGTATCGGCCTCGAACACGACGCGGTAGCCGGCCCCGGCCAGAAAATCGCGGATGCGGCTGACCGGCTCTTCGACGCCTGGCGTGTTATGCCGCACCACGAGCGCGATGATCTGTTGCGGTTGGGGCGAAGCGGGCATGGCGATCTCGGCAGTAGTAGGTTAACAACACGCTGGAGATTAACCGATAATTCCTGCGGCTGCCATAGCAGCGCTCGGCAAACACTGTACAGATGCACAGTATACCGGGCGCTACCCGTTTGCCGCAAGTTCAGCCCACCAGTGCCGCCGCCATGGCCACCACGACCGCCAGAACCAGGCTCAGCACATGAAGCAGGCTCAGCACGATCCAGCGCAGGCCCGTGGCCAGGCGCGCGCCGCCATACACCCTGTGCATCGCCAGCGGCAGATACAGCAGCAGCCACAGCGACAGCGGCAGCTCCAGAAAATCCAGCATCGGCGGCAGCGTCAGCAGCACGCTGAACATCAGGAAGGCAAACGCATTGGTGTGCAGCGCGAACAGGAAATGCTCGCCGTAGCGGCGCCCCGTGCGCACGTACAGGATGCGCAAGTAAAAGGCGAACACCGGCATCAGCGCGAACACTGCATACGGCGTATAGCTGAAGAACGCCCCTTTCAGCGCGACTTCCTGGTCGCGCCGCGGCAGGTCGAGGAAGTGCTGGACTTTCTGGCCCAGGGTTGCGTTGAACGAGCCGGCGCCAGTCACGAGGGGCGCAACGGCGCGATTGAATTCCGTGGCAGGCTCAGGGGCTTTTTTGTCACCCAACACGACAACGGCCGACGGTGGAATCTCTTCGCCGAGATTGATCACTTCCATCCCGCTGAACTTGAACAGCGCAAAAAAGATGATGCTGAACGTCAGATACAGGCGCAGCGGCTGCAGATAACGCGCGCGCCGGCCTTCGATGTATTCGCAGGTGAGAAAGCCCGGCTTGAAGAGTAACCCGCCAAGCGACTTCCACAGCGCGCCTTCGAGTGCCACGTAATGCGCAATGAATTCGTGCAGGAACTCGCGCGCGCTCGGCACGTGCAGGTGCGTTGCCTGGCCGCACTGATGGCAATAGTTGCCATCGGTGGCGGCGCGGCAGTTCTTGCAGACCGAGGTAGCGTGCTGCGGCAGGGTATCAGGCGTCACGGTGCATCTTTCGTAAACACGTTCATGATCCTATCTTAGCCATGTAATTGCAAAAAAGCATCATATTTACAAAGTTCAATTGAGCGACCGTTTTAGGCGTGGGCAGTTAGGATGAGGATGACGAAAATACAAAAGGAGATCGCCATGGCGACCAACGCAAAAGACCGCGCCGTGAATACGGACGAACCGATGGGCAACGATGGCGTCAAACGCCAGCCGCAC